>Ga0163101_100002_pt1 | contig 415305 bp, 425 predicted proteins | sample TAMARWmetagpilot_2_FD_111548 | JGI IMG/M metagenome (GOLD analysis project Ga0163101, IMG submission 111548) | Phycosphere-associated microbial communities from TAMU algal ponds, Corpus Christi, Texas, USA - TAMU ARW1 11/11 metagenome pilot | ecosystem: Engineered > Artificial ecosystem >...
CATCGTGGGTCGAGCCGTCCCCGCGGTGCCGCGTCGCACGCGGAAAACACCCGCGCTGGCGCTCAAGCTCCGCAAAAACACGGTAGTTGCCTCCATCGTGCAAACCGGAGAGCTTGTCGGCAAAAAACCGGTCGAAATCCAGCGGCCCCTGAATTGCTTCCTGGCTTGGCGCGGTGATCGGCGTGATGGTCATCTTCGTCCTCGCATGGCACCTTCGCATTCGCGTTCGTGCCCGTGTTTCCTGCCCATATAAACCAGCGCGCCACTGATTGGAACGCTTCCAAAGTGGTGTGATTGTCGCAACCGGAACCGCGCCGGTCCTTGACACGGATCAATCCCGCCGGACCGTCGAAGCCGCCGGCTCGCGAGAACAAATTTTTCTTCCAAAAGGCACGAGTTGGGAATGGCGTTCTTCTGACGGGATTCAATCGCACCTAAAATGGCATCTCGTTCTAAGAGGTGGGTACATGCGCCATTTTCCGGTTTTTGTGAATGTCGACGGCCGCCGCGTGGTCGTGTCCGGCGCGGGTGAAACCGCCATTGCCAAGCTGCGTCTTCTGTTGAAGACCCGGGCACGAATTTCGGTTTTCGGTGCCGATCCCGAACCGCTCGTCCGGCAATGGGCCGAAGAAGGCCGCATCACGCTGACAGAGCGCCCCGTCGAGACCGGCGACGCGCTCTGCGCGCGCCTCTTCTATGCGGCCAACGACGATGCCACCGAGGACGCGCGCGCGGCAGCCATCGGCCACGCCGCCGGAGCGCTGGTCAACATCGTCGACAATCTCGACGATTCGCAGTTCATCACCCCGGCCATCGTCGATCGCGATCCGGTAACCGTGGCAATCGGCACCGAGGGCGCGGCGCCGGTGCTGGCGCGCAAGATCAAGGCCGATCTCGAAGAACGCCTGCCCGCTTCGCTCGGCGTCCTGGCCCGGATCGGCCAGGCCTTTCGAGTGCGCGCCGACATGCTGGGAGACGCCAAGAAGCGCCGCGCCTTCTGGACGAAATTCTATTTCGGCGCCGGCGACCGCGCCCTCAAGGCGGGCGGCGAAGACGCCGTGCGCAAGACGCTGGAAACGCTTCTGACCGACGGGATCGAAACGCGGCACGGGCCGGGCTTTGTCACTTTCGTCGGCGCCGGTCCCGGCGATCCCGAGCTCTTGACGCTGAAGGCCCGCAACGCGCTGCACGAGGCCGATGTCGTCCTGCATGACAAGCTTGTGCCGCAGCCGGTCATCGAACTGGCGCGGCGTGAGGCGATCGTCGTCGAGACCGGCAAGAAGGGCTTCGGAGACGCCTGGAAGCAGGACGACATCAACGCGCTGATGATCGACCATGCAAACAAGGGCGCCCATGTCGTGCGGCTCAAGTCCGGCGATCCGGCCGTGTTCGGCCGCCTCGAGGAGGAACTGGACGCGCTCGATCGAGCGGGCGTCGGCTTCCAGATCGTGCCGGGCATTACTTCCGCATCGGCGGCGGCGGCATCGATCGGCCGGTCGCTGACGCGGCGCGGCCGCAACGCGTCGCTGCGCATCATCACGGGCCATGACGCGGAAGGCTTTGCCGATCACGACTGGCGCGCGCTGGCCCGGCCCGGCGAGGCGGCGGCGATCTATATGGGCATCAAGGCTGCATCGTTCTTGCGCGGGCGCCTGCTGATGCACGGCGCGGATGCGGAAACGCCGGTGACGGTGGTCGAGAATGCGTCACGCACCGACCAGCGCGTCGTCGCCGCAACCCTTGGCACGCTGCCCGAGCGTCTCAGGCAGGCCGGTATCACCGGCCCGGCCATTCTGCTCTACGGAATCGCGCCACGCGGCGCGGCCGCCGCAGTCGCTGACATTGCCGACATGCACCATGAAGCGGAGGCCGTCTGATGGGGCGCCGGAAACACAAGCAGATCGTCACCGCGAACGATTTGTTCGAGGGCGACGTGATCTATCTGACCGGCGAAGGCGGCTGGACGCGTCTGCATGGCGACGCCGCCGTGGCGCACGACCCGGACGAAGCGCAGCGGCTGCTCGCCGTAGCCCAGGCGCAATCCGGCCAGATCGTCGGCGCTTATCTTGCCGATGCGGCGATCGGTTCGGACGGACGGCCGCAGCCCGTCCATTTCCGCGAGGCATTCCGCACGCGCGGCCCCTCCAACTATTTCCACGGCAAACAGGCGGAGCTTTGATCCGATGTACGCTTACGACGATTTCGACGCCGATTTCGTGCGGGCACGCGTGGCCGATTTTCGCGAACAGGTCGAGCGCCGCATCGACGGTTCGCTCACCGAGGACGAGTTCAAGCCGCTGCGGCTGATGAACGGTCTGTATTTGCAACTGCACGCCTACATGCTGCGCGTCGCAATCCCCTACGGCACGCTCAATTCGCGCCAGATGCGCCAGCTCGCGATGATCGCCGAGCGCTGGGACAAGGGCTATGGTCACTTCACCACGCGCCAGAACGTCCAGTTCAACTGGCCCAAACTCAAGGATGTTCCCGACATTCTTGACGCGCTTGCCGATGTCGAAATGCACGCCATCCAGACCTCGGGCAATTGCATAAGGAACGTCACCGCCGACCATTTCGCCGGCGCCGCGGCGGACGAGATCGAAGACCCGCGCCCGACGGCGGAACTGCTGCGGCAATGGTCGACCGACCATCCCGAATTCCAGTTCCTGCCGCGCAAGTTCAAGATCGCCATCACCGGCAGCCCCAACGACCGGGCGGTGACGAAGGCGCACGACATCGGCCTCAGAATGGTGCGCAACGACGCGGCCGGTGAACCGGGCTATGAGGTGATCGTCGGTGGCGGGCTTGGCCGGACGCCGATGATCGGCAAGACCGTCCGCGATTTCGTGCCGAAGGCGGACCTGCTGCCCTATCTGGAAGCGATCCTCAGGGTCTACAATCTCGCCGGCCGGCGGGACAACAAGTACAAGGCGCGCATCAAGATCCTCGTCCACGAAACCGGAACCGAGGAGATCAAGGCGCTGATCGAGGCGGCGTTCGCCGAGCAAAAGGCGCTGTTCCAGGCGCCGCCGCAGGCGTTGGTCGACCGCATCGAGGCGGCGTTCGCGCCGCCGGACTTCGACAACACCCAGTCGCTCGTCTTCGACAGCGCACAGGCGGACGATCCGGTGTTCCGCTCCTTCGTCGAGACCAATGTGAGCGAGCACAGGAACCCGGCCTACGGCATCGTTTCGGTGTCGCTGAAGCCGGTCGGCGGCACGCCGGGCGATGCCTCAGCCGAACAGATGCGCGTTCTGGCCGATATCGCCCAGCGCTACGGCCATGACGAACTGCGCGTCAGCCACGAGCAGAACATCATCCTGCCGCACGTGCGAAAGGCCGACATTCCGGCCGTCCACGCCGAACTGAACAAGGCCGGGCTGGCGACCGCCAACATCGGCCTTCTGTCGGACATCATCGCCTGCCCCGGCATGGACTATTGCGCGCTGGCGACGGCCCGGTCGATCCCGGTCGCCCAGGAGATCGCCACCCATTTCGACGCGCTCAAGCTCGAACGCGACATCGGCCCGCTGAAGATCAAGATCTCCGGCTGCATCAATGCCTGCGGGCACCACCATGTCGGCCATATCGGCATTCTCGGCCTCGACAAGGCCGGGGTCGAAAACTACCAGATCACGCTGGGCGGCGACGGCACCGAGACGGCGACGATCGGCGAGCGGACCGGCCCCGGCTTTGCCGCCGAAGACCTGATCCCGGCGATCGAAGCGATCATCGAGACCTATCTGGACCTGCGCCACACCGATGAAGAAACGTTCCTGGACGCCTATCGGCGCCTTGGCGCACAACCCTTCAAGGATGCCATCTATCGTGAGCACCGCGACAATGCCCGCGCCGCCTGACACGCAGGGCGCAACGCTCGACCTGTTGCGCGAAGCGCTCATCGACCGAAGGTTCGGCGACGTTGCCGCCGTTTCCTCGTTCGGCGCCGAGTCGGCCGTGCTCTTGCACCTGATCGCGAGCGTCGACCGGACGGCGCCGGTGCTGTTCATCGACACGGGCATGCTGTTCGCCGAAACGCTCGCCTACCGCGACGAGCTGGCGTCTCGGCTCGGCCTGACCGATGTGCGGACGATCCGCCCGGCGCGGGAGGCTGTGCGCGGTACCGACATTTGGGGCCGGCTTCACCTGACCGATCCGGACGCCTGCTGCGATCTGCGCAAGACGCAGGTGCTCGATGCGGCGCTCGAAGGGTTCGATGGCTGGATCACCGGCCGAAAGCGGCATCAGGCGCTGACCCGGTCGGACATCGAACCGGTCGAACAAGCGGCCAACGGCAAGACCAAGCTCAACCCGCTGGCCCTGTGGTCGCCGGACGATCTGGCCGCCTATGCTGAAGCCTTCGACCTGCCGCCGCATCCGCTTGTCGGTCAAGGGTATCCGTCGATCGGCTGCGCGGTGTGCACCTCGCCCGTCAGGCCGGGCGAGGATGCGCGTGCCGGCCGCTGGCGCGGCCGCGACAAGACCGAATGCGGCATTCACATCGTCGACGGCGCGATCGTGCGCTTAGCGCCAAGCCATGCTTGAGGAGACAAATGCGATGATCATCGTCACCGACGCCGGGTTTGCGCCCGACGACCGCGCCGAACGGCTGATGGCCGGCACCTATGGCGAGGTTTCGCTGGCTGACCTTCAAGCGGGCCTTCCCGCCAACCGCCCGGCATCGATCGGTCTTGTCGCCGACAATGACATCGATGCGCATGCGGTCGCGCCGCACTTCAAGGTGCTCGATGCGATCATCATCGGCTTTCCGTCGTTCGCCGACGGGCGCGGATTTTCGCTGGCCATGCAATTGCGCCGGCTGGGCTTTACCGGACGGCTGGTCGCGCAGGGTCATGTCATCGCCGACCAGTATGTCCATGCCCGGCGCTGCGGCTTCGATGCGGTGGCAATCGACGAGGCTCTGGCCCAGCGGCAGCCCGAACAGCAGTGGCTGGCGCGATTGACCCGGATCAATGCGACCTATCAACAACGGTTGCATCAAGCGGCCCAGGTCGCCTAACTGGAGCCCATGACGATGAACGAGATGACGCCGATGGCCGGCGGTGCGCAGCCGGTCGCCCTCAAGGACGGGCAAACGGTGACGTGGGTGCGCCATTACACCGACCGGCTGTTCGCCTTCCGGCTCACGCGGCCGCAATCGCTGCGCTTCCGATCGGGCGAGTTCGTGATGATCGGACTGCCCGACGACAATGGCAAGCCGATCCTGCGCGCCTATTCGATCGCCTCACCCTCCTGGGACGAGGAACTCGAATTCTATTCGATCAAGGTGCCGGACGGCCCGCTGACATCGCGCCTTCAGAAGATCCAAGTGGGCGATCAGGTCATATTGAAGACCAAGCCGGTGGGCACGCTCGTCGTCGATGCGCTACTGCCGGGCAAACGTCTCTACATGCTGGCGACCGGCACGGGCATCGCCCCGTTTGCCTCGCTGATCCGCGATCCGGAAGTCTATGAAAAATTCGACCAGGTGATCCTGACGCATACCTGCCGCACGCGCGACGAACTGGTCTACGGCGCCGAACTGGTCGACAATCTCGTTAACGATCCGCTGATCGGCGAGATGGTCGATGGCAAGCTCGTCTACTACCCGACGACGACCCGCGAGGAGAGCCCCAAGACCGGCCGCGTGACCGACAAGATCCGCTCGGGCGAACTGTTTGACGATCTCGGCGTGCCGGCATGGAGCATCGAAGACGACCGCGTCATGATTTGCGGCTCGATGGGCCTCAACCTCGAGATCAAGGAATTGTGCGAAGCCGCGGGCATGGAAGAAGGCGCCAACAACAAGCCCGGCCACTATGTGCTGGAAAAGGCGTTCGTCGGCGAGGCCGAGGCGGGTTGACGCAGCGCGTCTGAAAAACCCATCGCCATTCGACCATCATTGCGGTTAGACAGGCGGCATCATTGGTGCCGCTTTTCGTTTCGGGGGACAGTCTTTGGTCGAGCGTGTTGTCATCGTGGGCGGCAGCCATGCCGCGGTCGCGGTTGCCGACGATCTGCGCAAGCACGGGTTCGGCGGCTCGATCACGCTTTTGAGCGAAGAGACGACCCTTCCCTATCAGCGGCCGCCCCTTTCCAAGGCCTACATGTCCGGCGAGATGAGCCTTGAGCGGCTGAAGCTTCGCCCCGAAGACTGGTACCGCGATCAGAAGATCGACGCGCATCTTTCGATGCGCGTCATCGGCATCGACCGCCAGGCAAAAGAGGTGGTCACCGAAGACGATGCGCGGTTCGGCTATGATGCGCTCGTTCTGGCCACCGGCGCGCACGCGCGGCCACTGCCCGCCGAGATCGGCGGCCGACTCGGCAATGTGCACACGATGCGCGATCTGCCCGACGCCGATGCGCTGATGGCCAAGATGGCCGACGGCAAGCGGCTCATCGTCATCGGCGGCGGCTATATCGGGCTGGAGGCGGCCGCAGAAGCATCGAAGAAGGGCATGGCGGTGACGGTGGTCGAGGCCGCACCGCGCATCCTGCAGCGCGTGGCCTGCCGCGAAACCGCCGACGCGTTCCGAGCGCTTCACGAAGGCCATGGCGTGAGCGTCCTGGAGAACACGCAGATCGCGCGCATCGCCGGGAACGCCGACGGCGCGGCGGCAGAAGTCGAACTGGATGACGGCACGTCCCTGCCCTGCGATCTCGTCGTGGTCGGCATCGGCATCGTACCCAATGCCGCACTGGCCGAGGGCGCCGGGCTCGACGTGGCGGTCGGGATCAGCATCGACGACCGGGCGCGCACGTCCGATCCGGCGATCTTCGCATGCGGCGACTGTGCCATCTTTCCGTTCAACCACATGCCCACACGGCTCGAATCGGTGCAGAACGCGCACGATCAGGCCGGCATCGTCGCCGCCAATATCATGGGCCACGACAAGGCCTACGATCCGCATCCCTGGTTCTGGTCGGACCAGTACGACATGAAGCTGCAGATCGCCGGCTTCAACCGGGGCTATGACCGTGTGGTCGTCCGGCCCGGCAAGCGCGAAGGCAGCGTCTCGCACTTCTATTTCGCCGGCGAGACGTTCCTCGCCGTCGATTGCCTGAACGATGCAGCGACCTATGCGATGAGCCGCAAGATCCTCGCTGACGGCAAGGCGCTGACGCCGGACATGGTCGCCGACGAGACGTTCGATCTGCGGGCGTTCGCGAAGTAACCCCCGCGAACTACCCGGCAAACGGAGAAGTATGATGAGCCGACCTGAATTCGCCGTCATCGGCCTCGGCACGATGGGCGCCGCCCTGGCGCTCAACATGGCCGACAAGGGCTTTGATGTCGCGGTCCACAACCGCTCGGCGGCACGGATCGATGCGCTTGTCGAAAACGCCGGCGATCTCGCCGACCGGCTGACACCGGCCAAAACGCTCGACGACCTTGTCGCCGCGATGAAGGGGCCGCGCGCGATCCTCCTGATGGTGCCCGCCGGCCAGCCGGTCGACGACCAGATCGCCGCGCTTCTGCCCTTGCTCGACGAGGGCGACCTGATCATCGATGGCGGCAATTCGGGCTTTCACGACAGCGAACGGCGCGCCGCAGCGGTCGAGGCGCTCGGCAAGCGTTTCATCGGCCTGGGCGTGTCGGGCGGCGAGGATGGCGCGCGGCACGGCCCCTCGCTGATGGCCGGCGGCTCAGAGGAGGCGTGGGAACGCGCAGCGCCCGTGCTGACGGCGATCGCGGCGACCTACGAGGACGAGCCCTGTGCGGCGCTGCTCGGCGCGGCCGGCGCCGGGCACTTCGTCAAGATGGTCCATAACGGCATCGAATATGCCGACATGCAGATGATCGCCGAAGCCTATGGCATCATGCGCGACGGCATGGGCCGGACGCCGGCCGCGATGTCGGACACTTTCTCACAATGGAACGACGGGCCGTTGCGCTCCTATCTCATCGAGATCAGCGCCGCCGTTCTCAAGGCCACCGACCCCAAGACCGGAAATCCGATGATCGACATGATCGTCGACCGGGCCGGACAGAAGGGAACGGGCCGCTGGACGGCGATCGAAGCGCAGGAGTTGGGCACGCCGGTGCCGGTGATCGATGCGGCGGTGACCGCGCGCAACGTCTCGGCGCGGCTTGAGGAACGGCAGCGCGGCGCAGACCGTTTCGGCAAGCCGGCCCGGCCCCTGCCGGACGGTGCGGTGACCGACACCGACCTTGAAAGCGCGCTGATCGCCGGCAAGATCGTCTGCTATGCGCAGGGCTTTGCGATGCTGGCCGACGGCGGCGCCGACAATGGCTGGGAGTTGCGCCTCGCCGATGTCGCGCGCGTCTGGCGGGCGGGTTGCATCATCCGCTCGGCGATGCTGGACGACATGGCGACCGCACTCGAACAGGCGCCCGATACGAGCCTTTTGATGGCACCGTTCTTCGCCGATCTGATGGAGCGCCACGTGCCGGGCTTGCGCAAGACCGTCACGGCCGCAAATGGTCACGGGCTGCCGGTGCCGTCGCTTTCGGCGGCGCTCAACTGGTTCGACATGATGGCGACGTCGCGCTCGACGGCCAACATGATCCAGGGGCAACGCGACTATTTCGGCGCGCACGGCTTTGAACGCACCGACGAGGAAGGCACCCATCACGGGCCTTGGTAAAACCAGGCGGCCCCCTATGGAAATCTTCGGAGGAATGGTGGAGGGTGAGAGACATTCTTCGAACCCGGAACCAAACCGGCCTGATCGTTCGAGGCGCAGCCGAGAGCGTGAATCAGTTGTAGGTTTACACCGGGTTTGAAACTGTCCGGGATTATTCGGGAATGGGCGGGATTAAGCGATTTTCGCTGGTAATTCAGGGGCTTGTGGCTTCCCACTAGCGACCTGGGCGGACGGTTGGTTTTGCACGCGGTTTGCAAGGAATGGCACCAAACAGGCCTGTGCGGCGGCGACCGGCGAAGCCTTTCAAAACACCTTCCAAAGCGTCCGTTCGCGAGCGGCGAATGACCGTCCAACTCATTGATGGTAAACGGCTTTGAGATTTGAAGGCTGACCTTCCAGAGCCATTGCAGGGCGTCGCAGATCGAGGCCGTAAGGTAAACTGACGCTGGAACTCGGGACCAACGTCAGTTTTTGGTCGGTGCGGCGGCAGTCGAAATACAACAAAAACAACAGCATAGCAGTTCCAGCGTCGCCACTGGTGTGTCGAAACCCCGACCGCTGACGTTGGAACTCCGTTAGCGCTGCAGGCGCTGCCGCAGCGGTGCGATTGCCCGCAGCACCTTGGCATGGACGTGCATCTTTTCGTCTGCCATTTCGCGGCTAATCGTCTGGGTCCGGTAGGCGGGATTGTCGGAGATCACCTCGACCGATCCGTCGTTCAGATCGAGCGCCAGGCGCTTGAGGAAGACGTCGCCTTCGTAGGTGAAAACGAAGACGCCACCGGCGTTGATGTCCTCGCGCGTGACATCGAAGCTGACGATCAGCAGGTCGCCGTCCTGGATCGTGTCGGCCATGCTGTCGCCGCGCCCCTCGACGATGCCAAGCCGCGCGCCTGCGGGCGCGATGGCGGACAGCCAGCTGCGGCTGACGATCATGTAATCGGCAACGTCCTCGGCTATCGTCGCCGCGCCATCGCCGGCGGAGGCCTGCACCGCATAACGCGGGATCGACACTCGTTCGCGCGCTGGTTCTGCCGCCAATGCTCTTTCAGTGGAGGTTCGGCTCTCCTCCAATTGCTTCACCAGCCCCATTTTTTCGGCGTCAAACGTCCCGGCCACGTCCTTTGCCCGAGCTGCCAACAATCGCATGTATTCAAGGCTCTTTGGCTGGGTCCTGCCAGCACGATAATTGTCGATGCTGGTGGCGTTGACCTGCATCACTTCCGCAGCGGCCTTTCGCCCCCCAACCCACTCAACTGCTTCAGTGATGTTGGCCGCCAACTGAGCCGCGTCGTCGTCCAACTTCGCCCAGAAAGGTCGAAATTTTTCTACCGATCTATCAACGGCTTGATGAATTAAGTCTACTTTTTTCGCCATATTGATTGACACGTCGATATTTTTCGACCTTACTCCCTCAATCGCGGGCTTTCTGCCCACACCAATGGCGCTGCAACGCCATCGTCACCAGTCGAGCGAACACTATGACCCGCCCATCGCCGAAGGCCAATCCCGTATTCGACCGCGTCGCAGAGGCGCGCACGATCAAGGCCAAGGTCGTTCAGGCCGGGCTCTCGTTTGCCCAGATCGACCGTACTTACAAACTCTCCGCAGGTACCGCACGGCAGGCGCTGCGCGAACCGAACCCTGCCGGTGAGCGTGCGATCGCCGCTGCTCTCGGAACCAAGCCACATCTTCTTTGGCCGAGCCGTTATCGCCCGTCCGGTCAGCGGCGATCGCAACTCGACTGGAACAAGATCCGGCTCACAGGGTCCACTCCAAAGCGCGCAGGAGCGCAGACATGATGGCGGTCAATCCTTTCACGCGGCGCGGAGATCGCGCGGATCGGTCCACCGACGCGCTGATTGCCGGCGTTTCAGCCCTGGCCGTCCTGATCGGTGTGCTGGCGCTCGTCGCCCAGGTCGCGGGGTGAGCGATCATGACCGGAGACGAGTTCATCTTCTCCCGCATTCCGCTTCCGGTTCCCTCCCAGCCGGATGCTTCAGAGCCGGCCCCCGACGCCGCCAATGGCGACCGCCCGCGCGCCACGAGCAGCGAGACGGGGCCGGCTCTTGCAGATATCGGGCTGCCGATCAGCCCGCTGTTCGAAGCGGCCGTTACGGGCGTTCAACTGCGTTTCAAGCACCTTTCGAAAGATGACATTATCGCGCCGCCGCACCAATGGTTCGACGCGGCGCTCGCCCGGCAGATCGCGCTGCACCTTCTGCACCGCGAGTTCGACGTTCCCAAGAGAGCATTGGCCGGCGAGATCGTGCGTTCGCGCGAGGCTGTGAACCGTGCGCTGCGTACCGTGGACGAGCGGCTGCAGGATGAGGCGTTCGCCTCCAGCTATTCGGCGATCAAACGCCACGCGATCAAGTCGGCCCGCCGCAAGACGAGGCTGGAGCGATGAGCGAGATCAAGCAGATCAGCCTGACCGACATTCATGTGCCCGATCGACTACGCGCCGTTGATGACGACCATGCGCTCGCGATCCAGACCAGCATCGTGCAGCATGGGCTTCTAAACCCAATCACGCTCCGGTTCACGCCGAACGGCGACCGGAAGCACACGCTCGTGGCAGGCGCGCACCGTTTGCGGGCGATCGAGCTTCTCGATGAGCCCACGATCGACGCGATCATCGTCAAGGCGGACGCACTGTCGGCCGTTTTGCTCGAGATCGAAGAGAACCTATTCCGCAACGATCTATCGACGCTCGATCGAGCGGTGTTCATTGAGACCTATCGCGATGTCTGGCAGCGCAAACATGGCGACATCAGGCGCGGCGGCGACCAAACCGTCAAGTTGACGGTTTGCCCCATCGACGTTCTCCAGGAAGAAGCCCAGCGCGGCTTTGCGCAGACGTGCGCGGACCGGCTCGGCGTTTCCAAAGCATCAGTCGAACGGCTGCAGCGGATTGCCGTCAACCTCCCTCCAGAGCTCAAAAAGCGGCTTTCGGGCACGGCGATCGCCGACAACCAGTCGCAGCTCTTGGCGCTGGCCAAGCTACCCGAGGACAAGCGGGCCATCGCGGCCCGCGCCATCGATGAGCGCGGCGCCGACTTTGGCGCGATCATGGATCTGATCGCGCCCAAGCCGAAGCCGAACAAACAGAAGAAGGTGCTCTCACAACTGATCTCCGGCTGGTCGAAGGCGTCGCCGGCGACGCGCCGGACGTTCATGGAAGAGGCCGGGCTGATGCCAAGGGACGGAGCCGATGACTGATCTGCCTTCCCATTGCGGCGTCTGTCCCGTGCCGGGCTGCACCGGCGCCTTGCCGAACCGGAACGCCATCGTCTGCGCGGACCACTATTTCTGCGCGCCAGCCGACCGGATGCGCGCGGCGATCCGCATGAAGATCAAGGCGGAGCGCACCGGCCGGCCCGAGTACGCCGACCAGGCCGGCAAGCATACGAAATTCGTCGTCGACGCGATCGTCGCGAGCCAGCGACGGCGCCCCTTCAAACGTCCAACGGAGCACAGTCATGCGTAACGCTTCGCCGGCCCAGGCCGACATGTTCGCCAAACCCGTCTTCGAGAGCCGAACGCCGGCCACCGATCTCGACCTTGACCGGTTCAGGTTGCGGATCAAGGGCGCCATGTCGCAGGCCCTCAAGGGCCGCGACAGGCACGCGGTCGCCGCGCGTATCGGCCGGATGCTCGGCGGCAGCGCCATGTCGAAGGCAATGCTTGACGCCTACACATCCCCCGCCAAGCAGCAGGACATCAGCCTCGTTCGCTTCAAGGCGCTGGCGCGCGCCGCCGAGGCCCCGGGCCTCTGGGACGTTGCGGTCAGCGATGACGGCCTCCTCGTCCTGCAGGGTGACGAAGCACGCCTTGCCGAGATCGCCCGGCTTCAGCAGGAGCAACGCAAGCTGGCCGCCAAGCTGAAGGCCCTTCAGTCGCTGCCCGTCCAGATCAGACGAGGAGCCGACTAGCCGATGGCGCGGGCATTCTTCACGGTCGACGAGATTTTGGCCTTTGCGGGCGGCGATCTGCCCGGCACCGTGCGCGGCCTCAACAAGAAGGTCGCGAAGGAAGGCTGGCGCACCCAACCAGGCAAGGCGCGCAAGCGGCCCGGCCGGGGCGGTCAATGGGAGTATCACCGCGATCTTCTGCCCGGGCCGGTGCGGGCGAGACTGAACACGGTCCAGGACAATGAAACTGAAGCTGCGCGTGTCAGCGTCGACACCGCGTGCGCGTTCGATCGGCTGCCGGATCGGCACAAGAAGCGCGCGATCGCGCGGCTTCGTGTTCTCGATGCCGTTGACGAGTACTGCGCCGGTGGCCTGACCCTCACGGCCGCGATCGCCAAGGCCGCAAAGGCTGGCGGCGTCTCGCCGGCCAGCGTGCTGCGCTGGCGTGAACGGGTCGCTGGTCGGCCACGCGCGCACTGGCTGGCGCGGCTTGCCCCGAATTACCGGCCGACGGCGAAGCGGAGTTCCTGTTCGCCGGAGGCGTGGGCGGCCCTCAAATCGGACTATCTTCGTCCGGAAGCTCCGGCTTTCTCGGCCTGCTATCGTCGGGTCGCGGCGCTGGCCGCCGACAAGGGCTGGACGCTGCCGACGGAAGCGTCGTTGCGGCGGCGGTTGGAGGCTGAAGTCGGCAAAGAGGTGCGCGTCGCCGCGCGCAACGGCCGTGACGCCGTCAAGGCGCTTTATCCGGCCCAGAAACGCAGCATCGCCGCCTTGCACGCGATGGAAGCCGTCAACGCGGACGGTCACAAACTCGATCTGTTCGTCCGGGTACCGGGTCAGCCGACACCCGTGCGCGTCTACATGATGGCGCTGCAGGATCTGTACTCTCGGAAGATCCTTGCATGGCGGCTGTCGCTGTCTGAAAACAAGGACGCCGTCCGATTGGCGATCGGCGACATGGTCGATCGGTACGGTATCCCCGATCATGTCTATCTCGACAATGGCCGTGCCTTCGCATCCAAGTGGATCACAGGCGGCACCGCGACGCGCTACCGGTTCAAGGTTCGCGTCGAGGAACCGCAGGGTGTGTTGACGGCGCTCGGCGTAAAGGTGCACTGGACGACGCCCTATGCGGGTCAGTCCAAACCGATCGAACGTGCCTTCCGCGATCTCGCCGAGGACATCGCCAAGCACCCGCTTTGCGCCGGCGCCTACACGGGCAATCGCCCGGATGCCAAGCCCGAAAACTACGGCAATTCCGCCATCAATATCGATGTGCTGCGCGAGCATGTCGACCGTCAGGTCGCCGCGCACAATGCACGCTCTGGCCGGCGGACCGAAGCCGCAGCCGGGGACAGTTTCGACAAGGCGTTCGCCGACAGTCTCGCCGAGCCGACGACCATCGTGCGCTGGCCTGCGAGCGCACAGAAGGCGCTCTGGCTGCTCGCGGCCGAACGCATCCGGGCTTCGAAGGGCAACGGTGAGGTCCGGCTGTTCGATAACCGGTATTGGGCGCCGGCGCTGACGGCCCATGCCGGCAAGCACCTGACGGTGCGCTTCGATCCAGACCGGCTGCACCAACCCGTTCGCGTCTATGACAGCGCCGACCGGCTGATCTGCGAAGCCGAGTGCGTCGGAACGCACGGCTTTGCGGACACTGACGCCGCGCGCGATCACGCGGCCAAACGCAGCGCCTACATCAAGGCTGTCAATGCCCAAGCACGCCTGCACACCGAACTCTCTGCGGCCGAACTTGCCCGGCTTTACGCCGACGGCGCCGAACCGGCATCGGCGCCCCCGCGCGAACGGCCCAGTGTGACACGTCTTGCCGCCGGCGCCTCCGCCAAGGCGATCGAGCCTTCACCCGACCCTGACATCGACCAGGAAAGGAGTTTTTCGGCCGGACTGAAGCTGATTGCCGGCGGCAGGGAGTGAACCCGCGCCACGCGCAGGACGGCTCGTCGACCCGCCCGCGCAAAGAAAAACCGGCGGAATTGCCCTCCGCCGGTTCCCAGTGCCGCTCTTGCGAGCGGACATTTCACACCAAGGAGATAGCATGAACATCCATCACGGCACAAGCCACGACCATCAATGGCAATTGCCCGAGACCTCGGTGCCCTTCAAGGACGGGCCGGGGCGCACGGCAAAAGACTTCGAGAACTGGGTCAAGCTTGTCACGCGGATCTATGAGATCGCGGTCCTCAATGGCTGGTCGAAGACCAAGATGGCCGAGCAGATCGGCATGCCCACAAGTACGTTCTCGGGATGGTATCAAGGCACCTATCAGGGGCGGTTCGATCGTCACAACGAGGCGGTTGGGAAGTACCTTGCGCTCTACGACCGGATCGACGAGGGCCCGTCGGTTCCCCAATCACCAGATTTTCTGCAGACGCACTCCGCCAGGGTGATCACCGACACGCTGTTTGCCGCGCAGATCATGCCGGCACTCGTCATGGTCACCGGCGCGGCAGGGGTCGGCAAAACGGCCTCGGCCGAGCATTTCGCCGCAAGCAGGCCGCACACCCATTTGGCGACGATCAGCCCGCACACGCGCACTGTCCATGCGATGCTGACCGAGATCGCCTTTGCCGTCGGTGTGCGATCTCACAATCCGACCCGGCTCGTCCGCTCCATCGGTGAACGGCTCGAGCGAAAGGGCGCGGGCACGCTGCTGATTGTCGATGAGGCACAGAACCTCGTCGATGAAGCCATCAACCAGCTGCGCCATTTCGTCGATCAATACAGGTGTGGCGTGGCCATTCTCGGAAACACCGAGACGTATAGCCGCTTTTCGGCCAGCGTCATGGACGGTTCGAAGTATGGCCAGTTGCGCCGACGCATCTTCAAGCGTGTCAAGATCGACCGCCCCCGCAAGGACGATCTTCTCGCCTTCATCAAGGCGTGGGGCATCAGCGACACAGAGCAGATCACCTTTCTGACCGGCGTTGGCATGAAGCCCGGAGCACTGGGCCAGATCGACATGACCATCAAGGTTGCGATGATCAATGCCGCTGGAGACCGCAAGGCGCTGACCCTCGACCATCTGAAGTGGGCCTGGGAGAACCGGGACGTGGAGGGGCTGGGATGAGCGCAGCCTCCGAACATCCGCCACTCGTCACCACCGAGCTGGCCGACTTCCGCAAATGGTTCGAAGCACGTTTCCGTCCGGATCAGCCAGCCGAAGCCGAGGCCGTGAGCGGCGCGCTGCGCCAGATCGACCTTCTGACAACGCTCGCGTCCGCCATCGACAAGGAAGTGGCCATCCACCGTCAGATCATGGATGGAGCCCATGCCCGGCGCCTTGCTCTTCGCCTGGGCAATCCCAGCGGCCCGGAGACGATGCAATGATCGGCTCCGAGCCCCTTCCGGCAGATCAGCTGCGGGTGGTGTCAACGCGCATCGCCAACCTTCGCGATCGGCTCGGGCCGCTGGCGCACGGTGGATGCCATCTGCAGTCCTGCGATGTCGTTGCGCTGATGCAAGAGCTGGCGGACCTCGCTGGTCTGGCCAAGCGTCTGGAGAACGAAATCTCGGCGCGACGCTGGAACGAAAAGGCCCGTGCCGATCGTGACGCTCTCGACACCGAAACGGTCTTGGCAGCGGTGCGGCGAGACAACTCCAATGTCGCTCTGCTGCCGGTCGTGCCCCGGCCGTTCGGTGAAGGGGGACGCCGATGATTATCCAGATCAGCGACGTCATCCGGCAGCGCCGTGTCGTCGACACCAAGGAGCGGGTGTGATGGCCGGGCAACGTCAACCAAATGAAGCCGGACGGACGGCAACGGACAGGCAGACCGATGTCTGCGCTCCCGATGTCGGCCGTCCCGGCAGCCCGTTCGGCGGCGCGCCGACGCGGACCGACTATGTGGCGCGGCGGCTGCTCGAGGGGGCAACACGTCGCCAAATCGCCCGCGAACTTGAGGTCAGTCTCGGTGCGATTTCCGGTTTTGTCGCGCTGGCCAAACAGCGCACCAAATCGACGGCCCAAACCGCCATTATCAATGCCGCCTTGCGCGGGCCGGCCGAGAAGCGCGGCTTGTCGGTTGGCGCCCTCAAGCGCCGGCTTCTGCTGACCATTGCTCGCGAACGCATGGTCGATGCGGTGCTTGATGACGGTCCGCCCCGGTCCTGCGCCGATCCGCAAAATTGGGAAGAGTTCGAAGCCCGCGAGTTGACGGGAGACGCCGATGGCTGATCCCCGCAAAACTCTGCTGGATGCCGCTGCCCGGATCGATGTGATCGAGCTTGCCGGCATGATCATCGCCAACCCCGATCGTCGGGCCATGGCGACCAGCGCGGCAGGCGTTCTGGCCCTCGCCCACGCGACCGAGCGCTTCTGGGAGATCGCCCTTGAAGGCGAGGTGCTCGCCCGCGCCGTGTCGCAGCTGCCCGACGACGATCTGAAAACCCATGCCATCGAAACCCAGGCACAGCGCGTTCGCGATCTGATGGGCGCACTGCGCGCACCCAACCCCGCAACCGAAAGGAGCTGATCATGGAAGCTGTGATCCTCGAAGACGAAGACCAGAATGGCATCGTGCGCGTGAACGGGCGCGATTACATGGCCGACGCCAAGGGCCAGCTTGTGCCGGTCGAGAACATCAAGCCGCAGGACAAGCTGGAAGACGAGATCGTGCGCAAGATCATGGGATATGCGCTTGATCTATCCGCCCAGATCGCCCGTTTCCGGGGCCACACAATGGCCGATCTCGGCGAGTTCGACGCACTGCTCGAACAGGACTATGGCGCCAAGAAGGGCGGAAAGAAGGGCAACCGGACCTATCAGGACTTCGGCGGACTGATGAAGGTGCAGGTGCAGGTTGCCGACTTCGTCGATTTCGGGCCGCAGCTTCAGGTGGCCAAGACGCTGATCGACGAATGCCTGAACGAATGGGCGGCCGACAGCCGGCCGGAGATCCGCGCGCTCGTCACGCGGGCCTTCCAGACCGAGAAACAGGGCCAGATCAACCGGTCGGACATCTTCATGCTGCTGCGGCTCGACATCACCGACGAACGGTGGGTCAAGGCGATGGAGGCGATCCGCGACGCCATGCGCGTCACCGGGTCCAAGGAGTACATCCGCTTCTATCGTCGTGCGCGGGTGACCGATCCCTGGCGCGCGGTCACGATCGACCTGGCGAGGGTTCCAAAGTGATCGAGATGAGGAAAAACCCGACGACGCGGCGAGCGCGATGGCTCCTAAACCGCAACGTCCGCAGACCAATAGTCGATGCTTTGGGCCAAATCCTCAAGCCCGGTTGCTGCATCGAGCAGAAGCACGACCGCAACTGGTTCGAACGTTTCTCCACCCGACCAACCGTCTTGCCGGTGTGCACTAAGGCAGGCGTCAATCCAACCAATACACTCGTCCAGCAAACGCTCTTGAATTGGACCGAAGAACCGCGCTCCCGGGGATTTACCCGCATACGCAAGCAGCTCCGCCGTAGAGCCCAAAACATAATGCAGGACACGCGCACCATTTGCCATGTGGCCGTGCGTAAGGTCGTCGGGGGATTGGCTGGGCAGACCCGAGATGTAGTTGCGTATGAGCTCGACCGAGCCGTGCAGCCGCGGCAACAGCAACTCCCGCATCCTAATTATCGCCAGGCGGTCTGGCAGAGTGGAAACAACGAGCTGCTCTCTGTGCCGCAAGTCCGTTCGGCGATCCGTTCGCCGCATCTGTCGAACAGTGAGGAGCGCCGCGACGATCGCCAGAAGACCGGCGACAAAGGCCTGATAGTCGTAGAACCACGAGCGCTGCGTTCCGTCTTGGTGAAGCGATGCAGACAAGAAAAACCCCAACGCAGTCATGACCGCGCCGGCCATCGCCAGCTCCAAGAAGTTGTATGTCGGTTTCATTGTGGCCTCGCCCGGTGGAACCACAGGCTAATCAATCATGCGGCGGACCTGCAAGCATGAGCGCGCTCGGTCCCAAAAGTGTCGAACCTAAGTCACTCAGTCGGCAAGAGATCAATCAAACCCGCGCGCACGCTTCCGTTGGGGCCGTACTCGGCGATCCATTGCTGGCATGTGCCGGCAGGGTCTGCCTCCCACGTCCGGTGAATTGTCGTGCCCACCTCATAGGCCCAATCGAAGAACTCACCACCCTCGTCCCACTGTTCGAAGCGGACGTCATGCATGCCGTTGAGCTGCCAGACAGCGAAGACGTCTGTGACCGCCTGCTCGCAAGACTGTTCGCTCATCATCGCAATCAGGGAAGCCCTGATGGCGAACTGCTGACCCCTGTCGGGTATCGTTTGGACGATCTGCACCATCTGGCTGGCATTCGCCGGCGCCGCCAACGAATTCATCAGCGCCAACGCTGTCAAAGCACGCCGTCTCATCACAATCCTCTCGCGCGCCCATCGCCGCAGTGTCGTAGGCTTACGGAAGACTATTGCGTGACGGGCGCGAGGCACAAAGCGTTTTCGTCCGCAGGCGCCGCGTCATGACCGCCCTGCGCGCCATCCATGCCGGAATGCGGCAACTCGGGCTCGACAACGAAGCCAAGCGGGCGCTCTACCAGCGGGTGACCGGACATCGCTCGGCGGCCGACATGGACGAGGGTCAGCGGGAAGCCGTGGTCGCGGAGCTACGCCGGCTCGGCTTCAAAGGGGTTTCAAACGGTTCTCGAAAGGGCCGCGAGGCGCTTGCCGGACCCTATGCCAAGAAACTGCAGGCACTCTGGATCGCCGGCTGGAACCTCGGCCTGGTCCGCAACCGGGACGACCAGGCGCTGCTCGCCTTTGTCAAACGCCAGACCGGCCTCGACCATACGCGCTTCCTGCATCATCACGACGATGCGACCAAGGCGATCGTGGCACTAAAGGGCTGGCTTGCACGCGACGGCGGCGTCGATTGGGGCAAGTGGAAGGACTGGCAACCGCATAACGGCTGCCGGATCGCCATGGCCCAGTGTCTGATCCTTGATGCAGACACTGGCGCGCGCGACTTCTGGCCGACCGTCTGCGAGGCGGGCGGCATTGCGGCGCCCAACCAATTCAGGACCGAGCGCGATTGGCATGCAGTGATGAACACGCTGGGTGACCGCATCCGATTGCAGAGCGCAGGGGCGGATCGATGAAACGCCGTGCCGCCATCATTCGCGTCACCGACCACGCCGTCATCCGCTATCTCGAGCGCGGACTTGGCGTCGATGTGGCCGCATTAAAACGGCACATCGCGTCTATGGCACAGGATGCCGCCGAGAGGGGAGCGGTTGGTCTGAAGCTCGATCGGATCAAGCTGGTGATCTCGCCCGATCACACCGATGCAACAGGAACGCGGCATGTTCACATTCCGACCGTGCTCGAGCGCAACATGCTCGGTGCGATCGCCGAAGCCAACGCGCGCGAGAGGCGCCGCGGGGCGTGTGGCGATGAGTGACCGGCTGGAAGCGCAACTGCTGTCGCTGCTCGGCGAGGAGGGTTACATTCGGCTGCTCGAGGCGCATGGCGGCGTCCTGACCTATGTGCCGCACCGCGTCGACCAGACCAAGCTCGCCGATGAGATCGGCCTTGACCATGCGCGAGCGCTGTCGGAGGAGTATGGCGGCGATTATCTGCAGGTGCCCGTCTCCCGCGCGTTCCGGGCGCATTTTTATCGCCGCGCCGGCATGACACTCAAGCAGATCGCGCGGCGTTTGACGATGAGCGAGAGCGGCGTCTATCGCCTGTTTCGCGAGGCCAAAAAGCGCGGACACCAGCAACGCCAGTTCTCGCTGTTCGAGTGAGCAGGCGCTGGCCAGCGCCATTCTAAATGATTTCCGGGATCGAACCTAGCTTCGCGGCAACGTCACAGGGTCCGATCCGCCATGTCCAATCTCGTTTACGACCTCCGTCTCATCCCCTGGCTTGCCGGCAATGAGGGCAAGGTCAATCGCTGGTACCGCGACCCGATCGGTGTGCCGACCATCGGCATGGGCTTCACCATGCGATCGCACGCGTTCAAGCGCTGGTGGGCCGACAATCGAAAGGGCCAACGGTTCGGCCCTGGTGCCACCATGACCGACGCCGAAATCTACGCGGTCAAGCAGTTGCTGATCGACGATGAGTATGGCCCGCCCGTCTGGCGCTTTTTCGAGAATGCCAATGCTTCGGTTTCGCCGCACGCAATGTCCTCCGGCATGGACATGAGCTTCAATGCCGGTCCGGGCTCGCTGAAGTGGAGCTGGGCGCGGCACTTGAAGGCCGGAAACATCGCCGAAGCAGCCCGGCGTTTCCGGGTCACGGCGACCAAGGCCGGCGGGCGGCGGCTGGCCGGTCTGGTTCGACGGCGCCAGGAGGGCTCCGTCATAATGGAGCACAACATCTGGCCGAAGTGGCTTAAAGGAGCGGACAAAACCGTGACGGTTGCCGCGGCGGTCGAGAAGCTGCCGGCCTGGCGGCTTGATGACGACGATCTCCTTGAAGCGGCACGCTGGCTCGAGACGCTCGGTTTCTGGAAACCGGCCGGTCGTCACAGTGCCGGGATGCTGCGTTCGTCAAAGGACTTCCGCAAAGCGGTCAAGGCGTTCCAGTTCGAGCACCCCAATCTCACCAATGACGGCGTGCTTGGTCGGGCAACGCGCGACCAGATCCAGCGCGTGATGGATCTGCGGCGCGGGGCTGGACGCGCCACGGTTTCCGGCGGCGCGACGAGCGCGGCAGGCGGTGCGGATACGGCCACCGGCGCTGACGTGACCGGCTATGGTGACTGGCTGGTCTGGGGCGGTCTGCTGGTCATTGTGGTCGCCCTGATCTGGCTGGGTTGGCGCTATCGCGACGAGGTGGGCCTTGGTGCCCGTTCACTCATTGCCGGAAAGGGGCGCATCCGATGAGCGCGATCGGAACTATCATCGCCGGGGTTGCCGCCGAAATCGGCGCAACGACGGTCAAGCGACTGATCGAGCAGCGTGCCGGCAAGGGTGCCGCGGAAATCGCCGGGACCGTCATCGATGTCGTCGCTTCCAAGGCCGGCGTGCCGGCAAGAGAGTTGCCCGATCTGGTGAGCACGGATCGCACGCGCGTCGAAAAAGCCGTTATGGCGGCCGAGGCCGATGCACCGGAGCTGCTCGAACTGTGGTCGAAGGGCCTTGAGGGACAGTTTGCCTTGCTTGAAGCCGAGACGCGCGACGGCTTCTGGAAGGGCTTCTGGCGGTGGGGCTGGATGTATCTACTGGCCGGGTTCTGGATCTGGCGGATCGTCATCTTGCCGATCGTGAACGCCTACGCGGTCGTTCCGATCGAGGCCGTCGAATGGTCGATCCTTCTGACGCTGACCGGCTGGTTCATGTCGCTTTACATGGGCGGGCACACGCTGAAGGAACTCGGCAAGAACGTTGCCGCCTTGGCCAGGGACAGGACGGTTAGATGATCCGTACCGCAACGAAGGCGCGGATCGCGGCATTCTTCGGCCGGAACTGGCAGCGGATGGTCGACCTTGTGTTCTTTGACCAGGCGCGGCTCGTTGAGTGGCTGTCGATGGCCATCCTGTTCGGGTTTGCGTTTGAGATGATGACCCATCCGGAACTGCTCGAGCGCGAAGTCTATCAGCCTTTCACCGCGTGGGGCGCCGGCGTCTGGGCAACATTGCTGTTCGCCGGCAGCGCGCTTCAGCTGGTCTCGATCCTCCGCAGACACCATGAGCTGCGGTTCGTGGCCCTGATCGTGGGCTTCGCGTTCTTCGGAACGCTGACAATCGTTTTCGGGTCCTCCGGACTTTCAACAACGGCCACGCGCACATACGGGAGCCTATGTGTGGCCTGCCTTATTGCCGGAGTGTTCGTTCTGTGGACGTCCAATCCCTCGAAGCGCTGATGCGCATGCTGGCAGATCAGGCCGGTCCGGTCTTCGCTGGCCTCGGCCTGCTCGGTGCCGCCCTGTTCTGGGTGCTGCGGTCAATGGGCTGGGCCGGCTCCGGTGAAAGGACGCGCGTTGTCGCATCGGCGCGGCTCGACACGATCGACGACAAGCTGGATGGCCTGGAAAGCCGGCTTGGCAACATCGAGGCCGACCTCGAAGACCGCCCGACGCGGGCGGAGATGCACGAGATACAAACCATGCTGGCGCGGCTTGAGGAACGGGCCCAGGCGCGCGCCAACCAGATGATCGCCATCCAGGCGTCGGTCACCCGTGTCGAGGATTTCCTGATCAGCCTGTCGCGAGGAAGCAAATGAACGCCGAACAATTCGAAGGATATGCCGAGCATTATGCGGCCGAGGCACGCCTGATCATCCTGAAGGCGCTAGCCGACCAGAACGACTACAGGCTCAACGACAAGATGCTGACCACGGTGCTGCAGCAGTTCGCCATCAACCGCGGCCGAGACTTCACGCGCAACCAGCTGACATGGCTGGAAGAGAATGCCGGCGCGGTCAAGCTTATCCGCGCCGGCACCGCCATTGTTGCGGAACTGACGGAGGCCGGCCTTGATCACGTCGAGCGTCGCACGGTCCTGCATGGCGTTGCGCGACCTTCGCCGGCGCGGAGCTAGCCGCCGTGAGCGCGCGCCGTGGCAGGGGCCGCCTGTCAACGATCGACCAGCTGCCCGACGAGGCACAGCCCGCGATCGCTTGGGCGGTCGGGGAGTTGCGCAGACGGGAGCGGCTGCAGACCGAGATCCTCGCCGAGTTCAACGAACAGCTACGCCAACTCGGCATAGACCCGATCTCGAAGTCCGCCTTCAATCGGTACTCCATGATGCTGGCGCAAACGACCCGGCGGATCGAAGAGACGCATCGCATCGTTTCCGCGCTCGGCGAGCGATTGAACGAGGACGCCTCCGACGATCTGACAATCATGGTCTCGGAACTCGGCAAGACGCTCGTTTTCGAACTTCTGCAAGGGGCCGGCGAAGAAGGCTTCTCGCCGCGAGACGCCAAGGAACTGGCCATGGCGGCCCGATCTTTCGCCCAAGCACAATCGGTCTCGTCGGCACGGCGTCTCAAGCTCGAGCAGGAAATGGCCGACAAGGTGGAAGAGGTCACAGAGGCCGTGGTCCGCGAGGCCGGGCTGTCGGAGGAGCGCGCCGCCGAACTGCGCCGGCAGGTCCTGGGGGTGCGTTCATGAACACGCCAAACACGGTGCCCAATACCCGTCCCGTCATGTCTCGCGACCCGGCTGCGCTCGGTCCGGACTTCACGCGCGGCAGCGACCTGCCGGACGATCACGATCCGCTTGCGGACGGCATCCTCATGGCTCACCAGCTCGACTGGATCGAGGACAAGTCGGACATGAAGGCGGCGGAGAAGGGGCGGCGCACAGGGATCACCTATGCCGAGGCACTCGACGACACGATCACGGCGGCCTCCAAGCGATCGGCAGGCGGCGACAACGTCTTCTACATCGGCGACACGAAGGACAAGGGGCGCGAGTTCATCGGCTATGTGGCGCACTTCGCCAAGATCGTCGCCAAGGAGCTCGTGAACATCGAGGAGTTCCTGTTCGAGGACGAGCAGGAAGACGGGTCGACCAAATTCATCTCGGCCTATCGTGTCCGCTTCGCCTCGGGCTTCCGCGTGGAAGCACTGTCTTCCAACCCGGCCAACATTCGTGGCCTGCAGGGCATCGTGGTCGTGGACGAGGCCGCTTTCCATCGCGATGTGCGCGCGGTGATCGACGCGGTGAATGCGCTTCTGATCTGGGGCGGAAAGGTGCGCGTGATCTCGACACACAATGGCGTCTTGAACGCCTTCAACGAGCTGATCCAGGAGGCCAAGGCGGAAAAGGTTCCCTTCTCGCTGCATCACATCCCGTTCTCCAAAGCCGTCGAGAACGGCCTTTACCGGCGTGTTTGCCTGATCCGCCAGCGAGAATGGTCGGCTGACGCCGAAGCCCGATGGGAGGCACGCATTCGAAAGAGCTACGGTGTACGCGTCGCGGCGATGCGCCAAGAGCTCGATGCCATCCCGTCAGAGGCCGAAGGCGCGGCCCTGACGCGGGTGCAGATCGAAAACGTCATGGTCGCCGGCATTCCGGTTCTGCGACTGATCCGCGACGACGACTTCAAAAACGCACCCAAACAGATCCGCGAGGCCGACATCAGGGATTGGTGCGAGCGAGAACTGGCGCCCATCCTGACTGCTCTCGACCCGAAGGAGCAGCATGCATTCGGCCAGGACTTCGCACGCACCGGCGACGTGTCGGCGATCGTCGTGCCGGCCATTGGCCTCGATCTGATCCGGCGCGTTCGCTTCATTGTCGAGATGCGCAACATCCCGTTCGAGCAGCAGCGCCAGATCGTCTTCTATGTCATCCACCGCCTGCCGCGCTTTCTGGCTGGCGCGCTCGATGCTGGCGGCAACGGCGCCTATCTGGCCGAAGTGGCAGCGCAAGAATTCGGCGAGCGCATCCATGAGGTGAAGTTCACACCGGAGTGGTTTCGTCTCGAGATGCCGCCCTATCAATCGGCGTTTGCGGACGAGGACATCGTCGTGCCGAAGGACGACGACGTGCTGCGCGACCACCAGGCGCTGCAATACACCAACGGCTACATCCGCGTGCCCGAGGATTTCCGGTTCAAGGGCAGCGACGGTTTGGACCGGCACGGCGATACGGCCATCGCGGGGGCGCTGGCCTGGTTCGCATCGCGCCAGTCTACGCAGTTCGAGTATGGATATGAGAGCGCGGTCGATCGCGTTGCCAAGAACCGGCGCCAGTCCTCGCACGACCGCGACCGGCCCGCGCGCACGATCGACCCTGGTCTTCGCGGGAGCTTGTGACCATGGCCAAGACCTTCACCGAGCTGATGCGTATCAAGAGCCCTCGCGATGCAGGCGGCAGGGCAGTTCCGCCCAAAGCGCTTACCACCGAAGTCGCGACGCCGACCGTCGGAGCGGTTCGCCAGCCGATTTCGGGCCATCCGGCCGAGGGGCTGACACCAGCGCGCCTCGCCATGATCCACCGCGCGGCTGCAACCGGTGATCCGGAACTCTACTTCGAACTGGCCGAGGACATCGAGGAGCGCGATCTGCATTATGCCGGCGTGATGGCGACGCGCAAACGATCGGTCGCACAGCTGCCGATCACGGTGACCGAGGCAAGTGACAGCCCGGTGCACAAGAAACACGCCCAATTCGTCCGCGACTGGATCGCAGAGGGCATTCTTGAAGACGCGCTGTTCGACATGCTCGATGCCATCGGCAAGGGTCTTTCGATCATGGAGATCGACTGGGTGACCATGCATGGTCGCTGGCAACCGGGCCGGTTCCTCTACCGGCCGCAGCGCTGGTTCACGTTCGACCGCGAAGATGGCGAGACCGTGCTTCTCCGGGAGGGCGCGACGGGCGTGCCGCTGGCGGGGCACAAGTTCCTGATACACCGGCATCCTTCGAAGTCGGGACTTACGGTCCGATCTGGACTGGCGCGCGTCGCCAGCTGGGCCTGGATGTACAAGCAGTTCACGCTCAAGGACTGGGCGATCTTCTGCCAGAACTACGGTCAGCCTATCCGGCTCGGCCGTTACGACGGCAACGCCACCGAGGAGGACAAGGCGATCCTGTGGCGGGCCGTCTCGCAGATCGCGGGCGACTGTGCGGCCATCGTGCCCAACGGCATGTCGATCGAGTTCGTCAGCGTCACCGACAAGAGCTCGACATCGGATCTCTACGAAAAGCGGGCCGACTGGTTCGACCGACAGATCTCGAAGGCCGTGCTCGGCCAGACGACGACCACCGACGCCGTCTCGGGCGGCCATGCCGTCGCCAAGGAACATCGCCTGGTCCAGGAAGACATCGAGCGGTCGGACGCCAAAATGATCTCGGGCACGGTCAACATGCAGCTCGTGCCCAATCTGATTGCCTTCAACTTCGGACCCCAGGATCACTATCCGCGGGTCCGGATCGGACGGCCTGACGAAGTGCCGCTCGGCGAGTTCAGCACGGCCTTCGCCGCGCTGGCGCCGCTCGGGCTGACGGCGCCCGCCGGATGGATGCGCGATCGCATGGGCATTCCGGCGCCCGACGACAGTGACGAGTTGATCGGCGGCGGTCCCGCACCCGGAGCGGCCGAACCGGGCACCATCGCCAATGCATCGGCCCGACTGCTGCTTTCTCGCCACCGTGCCGATCCGGCCGACGAAGATGTGGCGCGCCTGTCCGACCGCCTGCAGCGCGACGCCGCCGGTGCTCTGGCAGGGCTGACCGAAGAAGTGCGCTTGGTTCTGACGGAGGCCCGCACGCTCCGTGAGGCGGCCGATGGGCTTGCCGCGCTCGATCTTGACCCGACGCAATTGTCGATCGCAATGGCGCGCGGCATGGCGCTGGCACATCTGGCCGGCCAGGCCAGCCTTGTCGACGATCTGGAAACGAAACGGCGATGACGCGTCACAAGCCCGCACAGGCGCGCGAGGTCAATCCGGGGCCGATGTACCCGGTCGTGCCGCGACCCCCTTCCAGACCCGCTTCCAGAGCTTTCAATGGCCCGTTCGGGGGCGCTTGAGCGATGGCGGTCGATGAAAGCGTCGAGAACCTGCCGTTTGAGGAGGCAATCGACTTCTTTCGGGAGAAGGTCAACGTCCCGACCGAACGCTGGCTCGACGTCCAGGGCGCGGCACACAGCCATGCTTTTTCGGTGGCCGGCGCGGCATCGGATGCGCTGGTCGCCGACTTCCGCGCCGAGATCGACAAGGCGCTGGCCGAAGGCACGACGCTGGATGAGTTTCGCGCTGCGTTCGATGACATCGTCGCCAGACATGGCTGGGAGCACACCGGCGATCGCGACTGGCGGGCGCGGGGAATCTACGAGACCAACATGCGCACCGCTTATGCCGCTGGGCGGTATGCGCAGCTGACGTTGCCCGAGACGCTCGCGGTCTGGCCATACTGGCAATACAACCATTCGGGCGCCGTCCATCCTCGCCGCGACCACCTGTCCTGGGACGGGCTCACGATCCGTGCCGACGATCCGTTCTGGGATGTTGCTTATCCGCCCAACGGGTTCGGCTGCGGCTGTTTCGTCATCCCGGCCGACGATGCCGATCTCGATCGCCAGGGCAAGTCACGACCCGATCACGCGCCCGACCTCGATCAGCCGGCTGGTGGCACGCGCGGCGTCGATCAGAGCTTCGACTACAACCCCGGCCGTGCCTGGCTGTCGGGCGGCCGGCCCGGCGAAAGCCTGGCGACGGGCTCGATGATGGATGCCTTCGAACGGGCGGCCGTGGACGGGTCGATCTCGGCCCGCGCGTCGCTGCCGATCGCCGACCCCGGCGATACACTGCGCGGCGCGCTCGGTCTGGAGCCCGGCGCCTTTGCCCGGGTGAGCGCCCAGACCATCCGGGACCATCTGGCACTGCGAGATCATGGCGTCGGCTTCTATGCCCGGGCGGCAGTCAGTGCACTGGATGCGGGCATTCGGCGTTCGCCCCGTGGCCTTCTGTCGGCGATCGTGACGATCGGCGGCAAGCCCCACATGGTCGGCTTCAAGCGCACCCGCAACGCCGAGTTCCTGGTCACGACCGTGCATCGGGCGCGCCCGAAACAGGTCTCGAAGGTGCTTGGCTGGCCGTTGGTGAGGGAATAGACGCGCCGCGGGGCCGGAGAGAAACCCCGTCTAGGGCGATCCGAATATGGCTCGGCGCGCTCTCGACAAGATAGGCGGGGCGGCGGTAAACGTCAAACATGGCCGGGATCACGCTGACCGTCACACTTGAGGACCGCGCCGTGCGTGAGCGCTTCGCGCGGCTCGAGCGGGCAATGGACAACACCAAACCTGTCATGGACGCGATCGGCACCGGCCTGGTGCGGTCCACCCAACGCCGTTTCGTCACGCAGACCGACCCTGACGGTGCCGCCTGGACGGCGCTCAACCCGGTCTACGCTGCGACGAAGCGCAATGCGCGTATCCTGACCGAGAGCGGAGCCCTCCGCGACAGCGTGACCCATGCTGCCGGGCGGGACACGGTCAGGATAGGCTCCAACAAGGTCTATGCGGCCATCCACCAGCGCGGCGGGACGATCAAGGCCAAGGGCGGCGGACGTCTGGCGTTCCGCATGGGCGATGCGCTGGTGCGGCCAACCTCGGTCGACATACCCGCACGGCCGTATCTGGGCATCAATGCTGGCGATCAGCGCATGATTGAACGCGTTATTGACGGGTTCCTGCGACGCGCGGCCCGCTGAACACACTGGCGTCGGCCATTCTGACAAGAGGCGGAGCGATGGCCCAAACAGGGCGTCATGGACACGCTCCTCTGTCTTCATTCCACCGCGCTTTCGACGGCCGCCTCCGCGCCGGACTGGGTCCAGCTGATCCCGGCCGGCACTTTCAACGGCGCTGACGGGCGCGGTCCCTACTCTGTCGACGACATGGACGCCATCATCGCGGCGTCGATGCGACCGGGGCAGAAACTGCCGATCGACGAGAACCACTCGACCGACATCAAGGGCGAAAACGGCGACCCCTCGCCGGCACGCGGCTGGATCGTCGCCATGGAAGCGCGAGACGACGGTATCTGGGGTCAGGTGGAATGGACCGCATCCGGCCAAGCGCTGCTCGAGGACCGTGCCTACGCCTACATCTCGCCGGTTTTCCTGGCGTCCGAGAAAAAGCCGCATCGGGTCACGCAGATCCTGCGCGCGTCGCTCGTCAACGATCCCAACCTGACAATGAAATCGCTCCACAAGAAAGGAGACGCGCCAATGGATGAAGCCATTGCCAAGGCGCTCGGCCTGAAGCCGGACGCCGATCTCGCTGCCGCGACCGCCGCGATCAGCGGTCTTCAGGCGACCCTTGCCAGCATGCGCAAGGCACTTGCGCTCGAAGACGACGCGGACGGCGATGCGGTGATCACCGCGCTCAATGCGCGCCTGAAGGCCAAGCCGGAAGAGGGTGGCAAGGACGAGGTCATCGCCGGGCTGGAAGAGCAGATCACGTCGCTCAACGCCCGGCTGACGAGCCTGACCGAAACCACTGCGAAGAAGTCCGCCATCGACGTGGTCGATGCTGCGATCGCGGCCGGCAAGCTCGTGCCCTCGCTGCGCGATCACTACATCGCGCGGCACATGAAGGACCCACACGGCGTTGCCAAGGAGCTCGACGCATTCGTCTCGATCAATGCGGGCGGGATCGCCAAGCCGCCCGTCGAAACCGAAGCCGGCGCCGTCGATGCCGCCGGCCAGGAGGTGATCGCGCTGATGGGCCTCGATCCCGAAGCCTACGCCAAGACACACAAGCAGATCATGAAGGAGTACGGCTGATGGCTGCCGTCAATGACCAGAAGATCGGCCGCCGCCAGCCCGGAACCGGGTTCGGTTTTCCGGTGCTGGCCGGCCAGCTGTTCTATGGCCGAACGCTTGTGGCCATTACGGCCGCCGGCATGGCGGTCAAGCCCGACCATGCGGACGCCGCTGTCGTCGTGGGCCTCTCCGAGGAGCGGGTCGACAATTCGACGGGCGCCGACGGCGACATCACGGTCGAGGTCGAGGGCGGCGTCTGGAACATCCCGGTTGCTGCCGCAACGGTCGCCGACATCGGGGCCACCGTCTACGCAGTCGACGACAACACGCTGCAACTGACCAATGCCGGCGGCGAGCTGCCCGCAGGCATCCTCAAGATGATCGACGCCGACGGCCACTGGGTCGATTTGGGCTGACCAGGCGCAAGGAGCCTTTTCATGGATATCAATCGTTCGACGATGGCCGCGCTGTTCACCGGTCTTTCTACGGCCTTCAACGCGCGTCTCGAGGCGACGACGGCGCACTACCAGCATGTCGCCATGACGGTGAACTCGACGACGGCCGCCAACCAGTATCCGCGCATGGACGATCTGCCCGGCTTCCGCGAGTGGATCGGCGATCGCGTCGTCCACGACCTGTCGATGCAGGCGATGATCATCGTCAACAAGGAGTACGAGAAGACGATCGGCGTCAAACGCAGCCAGATCGAGGACGACCAGCTCGGCTTTCTGTCGCAGACGATTGCCGGTTGGGGCCAGGACAGCGCCACCTTCCCCGACGATCTTGTGTTCCCGCTGCTGAAGGCGGGCGAGACCTCGGTCTGCTACGACGGTCAATATTTCTTCGACACAGATCACCCCGGCTATGACGAGGACGGCGCCGAGATCAGCGTCTCGAACCTGACCGCCGGAGCGGCAACGCCCTGGTATCTGGTCGACGACAGCCAGGTGGTCAAACCCCTCATCTATCAGACCCGGAAGCCCTTCAAACTGACGGCGATGGATGCGTTGACCGACGAGAACGTTTTCCACAAGGGGCGGTTCGAATACGGCATCGATGGCCGGGCCGGCGCCGGCTACGGACTGTGGCAGACGATCCACAAATCCAAGGCTGTGCTGACCCCCGACAACTACGCAGCCGCCCGAACGGCAATGATGGGCATCCGCCGCCGCGACGGCCGCGCCAATGCGATCCGACCGACCAAACTCCTGGTACCGCCGACGCTGGAACAGGCCGGACGCAAGCTGCTCGAGGCCGAGTTCATCGACGGCGGAGACAGCAACATCTGGAAAGGCACCGCCGAGCTGGTCGTCATTCCGGACCTGGCGTGAGGGGGCTGGAGATGAAAACGATCATCTGCAGCAGACCCGGCATGCGCCGCGCGGGCGTCGCGCATCCGGCCAGGGCCGACCATCCCGACGATGCGTTCACGGCCGAACAGTGGGAAGCGATCGATGCGGACCCTGCCTTTGCCGTCATCGATGCCAGCGACCAGGCACCGGTCCCGAGCAGCGAGGAGCGCCGCGCGGCAATCGCTACAGCCGTCGGTAAGGTCCCCGAGGGCCAGAATGCCACGGTCGCCACGGTTTCGGAGATCGCCGGGTTCAAGGTGACAGGCGCCGAGATCAAGGCCGCGCTGGAAGCGGCCAAGGAATAACCCCGAGGGGGAGGTCTGGTACGGCTCGCAAGGCTCCCAGCACTCTTTGAGGACGGTCCGACCGTAGGGGTTCAGCCCGCCTCCCCAAGTCTTTCGAGGTAGACATGTACGCGACAGCCCATGACATGATCGACCGCTTCGGTGAGACCGAGATGATCCGTCTGTCGTGTCCGGAAGACCGCACCGCGGAAACGGTGGATGCCGACCGGATCGAAACGGCCCTGACAGACGCATCGGCGTTGATCGACAGCTATCTGCGCAACCACTACGCACTGCCGGTTCAGCCCTCCGTGCCCAAGCCTCTGATCCGCGCGGCTTGCATTCTGGCGCGCCACGATCTGTCCCAGGGTGCACGCATGGAGCCGACCGAACAGATGGGCAAGGACCGCGCCGACACGATCAAATGGCTCGAGCGTATCGCTGCCAACCATGTCTCGCTCGAGATCGATCGGCGGAACGCAAGCGGTCACACGGCGACCGGCCCCGGCGCGCGCGCATCAGACCGGCAGCCGACCTTCTCGGCCGACGAGTTGGGGCGCTGGTGATGGCCGAACTGACGCCCGCAACGCTGGAGACCGCACCGATCGCAACGATCGAACAACCGATCGTCGACCGGCTGCACCTCGCCTTTCCACCGCGCAACTTCACCATTGAGCGCGTGCCGTCGACGATGACGCTGCGCGAGTTCCAACGCCATGCGCGCGCCACGCCGTTCATCGGCCTGGCCTGGCTGGGCCTCGATCCCGACGCCGCCAACAGCCGGCAGTTGAAAGCGAAGATGCAGTGGCGCGCCATCCTGATCACTTCGGCGCGCACGCTCGAGGCACGCTTCAAGGGCGATGCCCGCGACATCGGACTGGACGCCATGATCGATGTGCTCTCGCTGATCCTGAATGGCTGGACCGTCGAAGGTATCGGGGCCGTGACGGTGACCGGCGCCAAGGCGGTCTTCGCCGAGGGCAACGAGGATGACGACGTCGCCATCGCCCAGGTCGATTTCAGCGTCGCCTATGTGGCGCGGCTGGCGGCCATGCAGTTCAAGACGGCGGCTGACCTCGCGGCCATCGACATTCAATGGCTGGCCGGCAGCGAAACACCGCCGGCGACCGGAACCCAGACGCTTGAACAGAACCAAGAGGGCTGACCATGGCCAAAGACAAACTGCGCCTGAAACCCGCACCCGGCCGCACGGTGCCGCTCGAGGACGGCTCGGCATGGCCGACCAAGTCCAGCGGTCGCGACCGCAACCCAGCGCCCACCGAAATCGCCGTAGTCTCGAGCTCTTACTGGCGACGCCGCGTTCGTGTCGGCGACGTCATCGACCTTGATGCCGAAGCGGCGCACCGCGCCGGAGAAGCCAAGGCGCAAGAGGGTGCTGACAACAAGAAGGGAAGCAAGTGATGGACCCGATCACCTTCGATGAAATCCCGTTCGACTGGCTCGAGCCCGGCACCTTCCTCGAGGTTCGGCCCAACTATGCCGATGTGGGCATCCTGCCCTACCCGGCGCGTGTCCTGATCGTTGGCCAGAAGCTGGCGGGCGGCACGTTGGCGGAAGGTCAGGTGCGTCAGGTCACCCGCGCGGGCGAGGCCGAGCAGCTCTTCGGTGCCGGCTCGATCGGCGCTGAACAGGTCAACGCCTTCCGCAAGGCCAACACGGTGACGCCGCTCTTCGTCACCGCGCTCGAAGACGCCGCCGGTGCGGTCAAGGCAGCGGGCACCGTCACATTCGCAGGCACGGTCCCCGCGGCGACCGTGCTGCGTTTCCGCATCAACAACCGCCAAGTGCGGATCACGGCCGGCACGGGTGACGCGGTCGCCGACATGGCCTCCGCCCTGGCCGACGCGATCAACGCGGAAACCGCACTCCCGGTGACTGCGGCGGCGGCGGCAGCCGTGGTGACCGTCACCTGCCGGCACGGCGGAGAGGTGGGCAACGAGATCGACCTGCGTGTCGATACCAAGGCGCAGCCGGTGCCGGACGGTCTGACGGTCACGATCGCCGGCATGTCGAACGGCGCCGGCAACCCGGACGGCCAGGCGGCGCTCGATGCGGTCATCAACGACTGGTACACGCAAGTGCAGTGGCCGTGGAACGACGCGACCAACATGACGGCGCTCGCCACAGACATGGCGCGGCGTTATCAGGCAATGAGCAAGCTCGATTGCCATGCCTTCGTCGGCAAGCGCGGCACGTTCGGCGAACAGATCACCTTCGGCGCGCTGACCAACTCGCCGTTCATCACGAAGTCCGGCCTCGACAGGTCACCGTCGTCTCCCTGGGCGCTATCGGCGGTCTGCTGTGCGGTGGCCACGTTCCACCTGACCAACGACCCGGCCCGCCAGCTCAAGTCGCTGCCCCTGCCCGGGATCACCGCCCCCGACGAGGTCGACCGCTTCACCGAAGAGGAGCAGAACCTGCTTCTGCAGGCCGGGATCTCCACGTTCGACCATCTGCCGGACGGCACAACCACGATCAGCCGTATGATCACCAGCTACAAGGTGTCCAATCTGGAAACCGCCGATCGCGCCTGGCTGGACATCATGGTGCCCGCCACGATGAGCCGTATCCGCTATGACTGGGCGGCCTATGTGTCGCTGCTCTACCCGCGCGCCAAGCTGATCGCCGACGAGGACACGGCGGCCTTCATCTCGCCACCGGGCGAGCGGAACGCCGGCGAAGGCAATTCCGTCGTCACACCCAAGCGCATGTACGGCTCCTGGGCCGGCCGCTGCCGTCTCTATGCCGACCGCGTCTGGATACAGCAGGCCGAGCGGACGATCGCCGAGAGCGTCTTCCAGATCGATCCCGATGACGACAACCGGCTCAACGCGCGCCAGCAGGTGAAGATCGCGGGCAATCTGATGGTGCTCGCCGGCGCGTTGGAATTCCAGGTCTAGGAAAGGACTGACCCATGCAGGTACTCGGCATCGTCGATATCGTTTGGCGGGGCATGAACGTTCCCGTCGAAAAGGGCGCCAAGATCAAGGTGGGTGGCATCCAGAACACGGGTGTCACCTACGGGCGCAAGGTCGGCCGCGCCCAGGAGTTCGTCGGATCGGAGGTGACGGCGACCACCAACCTGGAGCGCGGCCAGCGCTTCTCCGAATTGTGGACCGAGGCCGAAGGCGAATTGCAGGTCCTGTGCGACACCGGCCAGACGTTCGTGATGGCCGACGCATTTCTTACCGAGCGCCCCGATATCACCGGCGGCGAAGGAGGCAAGATCGAGCTCAAGTGGATGGCGTCCGCCCCCGAGGAGATCCTCTAACCGGCCGCTGAACCATCCCTGAACGCGCAATGAGGAGCCTTTGATGGGCAAGACACAGATCGATCTGACCAATGACGCGCCGGTCATTGACGAACGCGAGGAGCCGATCGCAACCAGCGATGCGGTGATTGCCGAGGACGCCAAGCCAGAGGACGATGTGATAGACGAGGATCTCGACCCTCGCGACCAGCTGCCCAAGGGCGCCGTCGTGAACGCCGACGGTTCGGTCACCATCACCCTGTCCCGGCCTGTGACGCTGAAGACCCGGAAAGAGGGCAAGGTTCGCGAGAAGCATTTCGGGACGCTGACGCTGCACCGCATGACGGGCGCGGACATTCGCGCCATCAACGGAGTGGCCGAAGAGCACCGCGTGGTCACGGGGCTGGCGCGGTCGACGCGGACCAACCAGGCGGTGATGAACGGTCTGTTCGACCGGATGATCGATTACGACATCATGCAGGCCGGGCAGGTCCTCAACCATTTTTTGGCCAGTGGCCGGACGATTACGACGCCCGCTTCGGGGTGATCGCCGAGGCGACAGGCTTTTCAGCCGACGAGATCGAAGCGTTCGATCCGGGCCGGCTTGCCTTCTGGTGGGGGTGCGTGATGGCCGGCCGCAGGCTCCAAAAGGAGTGGAAAGGGTAGGCCCATGTCGACCATGACGATGGACGTCCTGGTTCGCCTCCGCGACCGGCTGTCCGGCGGACTTGGCCGGCTTCAGCAACGTTTGAGCGGGCTCGGCCGGTTCGCCCGGCAGGTCGGCGCCGTGGGTGGTCTTCTCGCCGGGTTGTCCTTCGCGGGCCCGGCCAATGAGGCGGCGGCGTTCGATCAGGTGCTGCGTGACACGGCCGTCACCGCCGGGGTCGCCGCGACAGAGGTGTCGACATACATCGAAACAACGACAGCCTTGTATGAGAGCCTGGCTCTGGCGACGGGCCAGTTCTCGCGGTCGATCGGCGATGCCGCCGGGCAGCTGAAGGCTGCGGGCATGGATGACGCGCTGATCGACCAGATGCTCGCGCCGATCAGCCGCGTTGCGACCGCCACCAGTTCGGAGATCACCGACATTGCCAGCGTGGCCTTTGCACTGTCGGACGCGCTGGAAGTGCCGGCCGACCGGATGGAGGACGCGCTGGGCCAGCTGGTGATCGCCGGCAAGGAGGGCCGGTTCGAGCTCAAGGAGATGGCCAAGTTCTTCCCTGCCCTCACCGCGCAGATGCAAAAGCTCGGCGTGACCGGCCATGAGGCGGTCGCCGTTCTGGGCGCCGGGCTGCAGATCGCCATGAAGGGCGCTGCCGATCCGGCCCAGGCGGCGAACAACTTCCGGAACTTTCTGGCCAAGATCGCCTCGCCGGACACGATCAAGCGGTTCAAGGAGGCCGGTGTCGATATCGTCGCCGTGATGCAGGACGCGGTCTCCAAGGGCATCAACCCGGTCGAGGCGGTGATCGCCAAGACCCAGGACCTGACCGGCGTCGGCGCCGATGCGATCCAGGGTTACATGGAACAGGCCGAGGCCATGGGGCTGTCGGGGGCTGACGCGCTCGACCATGTCCGGGAAAGCCTCGAGAAGATCGGCGGCGCCGAAAAACTCTCGCAGCTCTTTGGTGATCAGCAGGTGCTGGACTTCCTGATCCCGATGATGGCGAACCTCGAGGAGTACAGGCGCATCCGCGATGCAGTAGCGGCGGGTGACCGGTCCGTCATCGGTGCCGACTTCGCGACCCAGATGGCGGGGCCGCAGCGGCAAAGGCTGATTTTCAACGAGATCATGACCCAGCGGTCCCGGGACCTGGGCGATGCCTACAATGCCTGGCTGCCGACCGTGAACGGGCTCCTGATGCAGTTCACCGAATACATTGCGCGGCTCGACAACCGATTTCCCGGCGTGCGCGAACAGGTGCTGTCGTTTGCCGCAGCGGCATCAATCGCTGCGGCCGGGCTGGGCGCGCTCGGCTTCGTGCTGCCGCTGATCACGGCCGGGTTCGGCCTTCTGGCGTCGGCAGCCGCCCTGATCCTGTCCCCGGTAGGGCTGGCGATCGGCCTGCTCGCGTGGGGCGCCGTCGAGATCTACAAGCGTTGGGACGATCTGGCGCCCTGGTTCGCCAAGCAATGGGACCGGTTGAGCGATGCCGGCCGCAATGCCTGGCGCGGCATCCGCCGGCGGGCCGGCGATGCCTGGCGATGGATGCGTGCCACGTGGACGCGGCTGGCACCCATGCTGGGGGCACAGTGGCGCCGGGTTCGCGCAACGACGGCCGACGCATGGAACGGCATCCGGGCCAGCGCTGCCGGGGCTTACGACTATCTAACCGACACGAGCCGGCTGCAGACCTGGTCGGACCGCGTGACGTCCATCGCCGCCGATGTGCGCGACGGGTTGGCGGAACTTGGCAGCGGTGCCCGGGCGGGTTTTGCCGAGCAACTTCCGGGGATCTTCGAGCGCTGGGGCGCGGCCGGCGAGCAGCTCGGCGAGTTGGGCAGCGCGCTCGGCCGGCTGCTGCGTTCGCTGAAGGGGCTGATCGCGCTGGTCGACGTCGGTGTCGACGAGGGATCGCTGGAGGCGTTCGGTGAATGGTTCGGAAGGTTGGCCGGCGGCGTCGCCAAGCTGACTGGCGCCTCGGTCGAGGCGGCCCTTGCCGTGCTGACAGCCCTGGTCGAAGGCGTGACGGCGTTGAGCAATTGGGCACAGGGTCAGCCGATCGACTGGCAAAGGCTGCTTGGTTCGGGCGCTGACGTGTTCGAAACCGCGCTGGGCTGGCTGCGCGATCTCGATCAGCTGTTGCAAGACTTGTCGGGCTTCGAATTCTCGCTCGACTGGAGCAACGCCATCCAATGGCCCGAGCCGCCGACCTGGTGGAAGCGCCTGTTTGGCGACAATGCGGGCGGCAACAGGCTGCCGCCTGGCACAGTGCTTGCCGATCCGACCGCACCCGTCACGGCTGCCGGCAAAGCAGCCCGGCTGGGTGCCGCCAACCAGAACGATCCGATGCCGCGGCTCGATCTGCCGGCCGGTGTCATGTCCCGCATGACAGGCGATGGGGTGACGATCGGCTTCGAGCCGCAGCAGCACGATGTCAACGTCGCGACCGAGCACAATGTGAACGCGACGATCAAGATCGACGGCCCGGGCCGCGTGGTCCAGCAGTCGGTCAGCAGGACCGGCGAACGGATCGACACCGGACGCGCCGTTGTGGGGCCGTAGCCATGAGCCTTGACGCGACCGCCGGCCTGTTGCCGGGCCTCCTGCCAGCGGTCTATCGCGGCATCACTTTCGACATGCCGGACACGACAACACGGCCGGGCCGGCGGATCGCCGAACATCTCTTTCCCGGCCTCGACCATGCCGCCTATGACGATCTGGGCGCGGCGCCCGAGGAACTGTCGGTCAGTGGCGTGATCATCGGGGACGACCATGCGAGCCAGGCACAAAGGTTGCGGTCGGCGTTCGCCCAGCCCGGTCCGGGCACACTCGTACACCCATGGTTCGGGCCGCTCACGGTCCTGCCCGCAGAGCCGGCCGAGATCTCGCTTGCCAGCAACGAACTGCGCGTCGTGCGCTTCTCCGCAACGTTCAAAGTGCTGCAGTCCGGTCGCCCGCGCAACGCGTCAGGCGCCGTCGCCAGCATTGCCTCGATCGCGATCGCTCTGGTCTCCGCGGCGCTTGTCGGCGGCGGACCGTCAGTGGGCGGCGCCCGTCGCCCGGTGCGCCGTATTGCCACCCTGATCCAGTCGAGCCGGCTGCATGCCCGCGGCCTCGTCGTTCCGACAACCGGCGAAACCGAGCCGCTCGGCGCCATCGCACGGTGGACACGGGCCGAAGTGGATGCGCGCGCCAGCGAGGTTGGCGCGACAACAGCACCGGTCGCTCCTTCTTCAGAGCCAGGCCCGATCAATGTGAGCGACATGCGGGCGCGCATTCGTGCGCTGCATGAGGACCTGCGCGCGACGGCGCGGATGTGCATCGCGGCCGCCGACGATGCCCCGGCCGAGGCACCTTTTCTTCATCGCGGCGCTTCCATCCTTGTCGCTGAAGCGGCGCGGCTTTTTGCGCATGACATGCCCGACGATCGGGCCCAGGCGATCGCGGCGCGGGACGGCTTCACCACCGTGCTGCGGGCGATCCGGGGCGGCTCGAACGCGATGGAGATGCGGGCGAGCCATCACGACATGGAGCGCCAGGCAGCATTGCTGGAGGCGGCTATCGCCGCCGACATCAACGAGATCATCGGACGCTTGCCGCGCTCATGGTCCATGTCGCTTGAGGACGACGGCGACGCCTGGCTGATCGCCCATCACCTGTTCGGCGACACGCCGGACGCGGTCGAGGCGGGCTATGCAGCGATCGTCGACCGAAACCGGTTGCGGCACGCGGCGTCGATCGAGGCGGGAAGCCGGCTGGAGATCGAACGGTGAGGGTTCATGCCGATACGCCGACCCGGTCTTTCCGTCTCGAGATCGAGGGCGCGGGAATGTTCGATGAGTGGACAATCGCCGAGGTCAGCCGTGACCTGCGCGACTTCAGCGGCGCCTTCAGCTTCTCGTTGCGCGATGCGACACGGTCGATCGCCACCTTCGACTGGGCGTCGCCACCGCTGCTGTTTCGTCTACGGCCGGGACCGGCCGTCAAGGTCTTCGTCGATGGCGCGCTCGAGCTGGCGGGATGGATCGAGACGGTCAACCCGGTCGTCGAGGCCGACTACGCCGAAGTGACGATCTCGGGCCGTGACAAGGCTGGCGACCTGATCGATTGCGCCTGCGCACCGCACGGTCCGGGCGAGTTCACGGACATCAAGCTCGAAGACGCGGTCCGGCGGATCGCCGATCCGTTTGGCGTCACAGTCCGGACGGAGATCGACACCGGCGCGCCCATCGCCCGCTACCCGCTCGGCGTGGCGGAGACCGCATTGGGCGCAATCGAGAAGTATGCCCGCCAGAAGCACGCCCTCGTCCTGTCTGACGGTACGGGCGGGATCGTGCTGACCCGGACCGGCGCGACACGCGCGCCCGGCGACCTGACGCTGCCGGGCAACATGCTGTCGTCGAGCTGCGTCTTCAGCCATGCCAACCGGCATTCGGAGACGATCGTGCACGGCCAGCCGGAGAAGGCCCGCCACGCCCGCGATGGTCGAGCATCGCCGCTGGTCGCCGGCGAAGCGCCGGTTGCACCCGGAGCGCGCGCGGCCGGCGACGGCACAGCTACCGATCGGGAACGGCGCGGCATAACCCACAAGGGCGTTGCGACCGATCCCGAGATCCGCCGGTACCGGCCGAAGGTGCATCTGTCCAAAGCGCAACCGGATGATGTCTCGGCCCACGATGAGGCCGACTGGCGAATGCGGACCGCACGCGCCGAGAGCGAGGAACTGCAGACGACCGTCTGGGGCTATGGGGTCGATGGCCGCCCGTGGCGTGTCAACCAGCTCGCCTTCGTCGATGACGCATTTCAGGGCATTGCCCGCGACATGGTCATCGCCCGGACCGACAAGAGCTATGACGAGGACGGACGCCTGACGGCCCTTACCCTGAACTCGCCGGAGGCGTTCGACAAGGCGCCCGTCGCCGGGCGACGCAGCAACGTGCAGCGGAGCCGCAAGACGGGCAGCGGGTCTGGTGGCACGAGCCAGAGCGGCCCGTTGGACGGCACCGCAAGGGCGCTTTGAGGGAGTGTTGAAAGATGGATGAGACCACCGCGAATGCACTGCGATCGATGATCCGGCGCGTCAACCTCAAGAACATCAGCGACGACGGCGAGAAACAGACCGCGAGCGTCGAGGTGGCCGACGGTGTCTGGCGACACGATGTGGAGATCGAGCAGCCCTACGGCTTTGCATCGTCGGTCCCCGAGGACGGTGCGATCGGCATCGCATTCGCAGTCGGCGGCGACGAGGGCAACCTGACCGTTCTGCCGGTCGGTAACCCGTCCAAACGCATGGGCGGCCTCAAGCCCAACGAGGTCGGCGTCTACAATGCGGACGGCGACAAGCTGGTCCTCCAGCCGGGCGGCAATCTGGACATCCGAACCGGTGCCCGCGTGACGATCGCCACCGATGCCGGCGTCTTCATCACGGCGCAGGTGCTGTCGGTCGATGGCGACATCGAGGCGACCGGCGACATCTCCGACAAGAACGGCGCGATGCAGGAGATGCGCGACACCTACAACCAGCATGGCCACCCCGGCGGCCCGCCGCCAGACCCGCTGCAGGAGTGACATCATGGCCGCCGCCATCCTAACCGACTGTTGCGCGCGCGCGTAGCTTGCAACCATGTTTGACGCCGCCCTCATCTTCGATCCGGCGACACGCCGGTGCGATTGCGCGCTCGGCGACGATGGCGATCTTCTGATCGACGAGACCAGCGTGACCCCGATGCTGATGTCAATCGGCCTCGACCGCCGTGCGGATCCCGACGACGATCTCCCCCAGGGCGTCAGCAGTTTCCTGACCCCGTCCTCTTTCACCGAACGGCGCGGTTCGCCATGCGACGCGCTCGATGCGGACGGCGACCTTGCCGGTTCCCGCTGCTGGCTGCTGGATCGCGCCAAGCAGACGGAAACCACGCGGCGGCTCTATGCTTTCTGGCTGGCCGAGAGCCTATCCTGGGCCGATCGCGAGCTCGGCGCGCCGGCAGAGATCGCCGTGTGGTGGGCTCGCCCGCAAACGCTTGCCTGGCGCGTCCGGATCGACGCCGAGGAAATCGAAGCCGCGCAATCCCTCGGTGCCTCGTCATGAGCTGGCCGGTCCCCTCTGCCAGACAGCTTGTCGCGCGCATGGCCGGCGCTTTGGAGACGGCGATCCTCAAGGCTCGGCCGAACGCCGAGCCGCTGGATGTTTCACGCGCGGTCCGGTCGGCACGCGGGGTCTTCGCCATGGTGCTCCGATCGGTTGCGCTCGAGATCCGGTCGTTGCACGATCACATCCGCTGGTGGGCTCGCCAGTGGTTTGTCGATACCGCCGATCACGCCCCGATCATCTCCCGGCACGCCGATGTCTGGGGGATCGCGCGGCGGCCTGCAACGGCTTCCAGCGGCACTCTGACGGTGCTTGGTGATCCAGGCACGGCGATACCCCAAGGCACCGTGTTCGCCGCCGGCGGCGGCGTTCTCGTCTCGACATTGTCCGTTGCAGAGATCGCAGGCGACGGCGCTGTCCCGGTTTCGGTGACAGCAACGGTTGAAGGTGAAGCCGGAAACCTGGAAGAGGGTGTCCGGCTGGCCCCATTACCGGTCCGGGCGGGCATCGACCGTGCCGAAGTTGCCGCAGGCGGGCTTGCCGGCGGCTCCGACATAGAAAGCCTCGAAAGCTGGCAGGCGCGCACCCTCGATCACATTCGCGAACGGCCGCACGGCGGAGCCGGCTTCGATTATCCCAAATGGTTGGCAGAGGCGTTTCCCGTTCATGCGGTCAAGGTGCTGCCCGACTGGATCGGACGGGGTTCGGTCGGGGTCGTCGCCTCGATGGCAGATGGCGGGGTCGGCCGACAGCCCAATGCCGACGAGCTTGACGCGATGCTGGCATATCTTGGCGCGCCCGGTTCGGCGCTTGGCGTCCGTCCCGTGACGGCGCATGTTGTTGTGCTGGCTGCCACCCCGGCACCCCAGGCACTCACAGTGCGCCTCCGGCCTGACACGGTCGCCAACCGGATCGCGGTCGAAGGGGCCTGGAACGGCTTTCTGGCGACGCTGGGCGATGAGTTGGACGAGGGCAACGACAGCCCCATCGGCGCATTCATCGAGCCGTCCCGCCTGTCCGAGGCGCTTTCGGCCGCCGAGGGAGAATACGCCCACGATCTGATCGTGCCCGCGGCGCCGGTCCAGCTTGAACCAACCGAGTTTGCCACGCCCGGCGTGCTGACCTTTGCGGAGGTGGCGTGATGCGCTCGGTCGCCCAGATCGTCTTCGCCATGGTGCGGCGACTGCCGCGCGGCTTCGCGCTTGGGACGCGGGGCGGCGTGTTCGATGCGCTGCTGGAAGGCCCGGCTTCCGGATTGGCCGACGCCGAGGCGGCGGCGGCCTCTGTCCTCGATGAGCTCGATCCGCGCACGGCCGAGGTTCTGCTGCCGGATTTCGAGCGGATGCTCGGACCGGACCCGTGCGGTCAAGATGCCATGACGCTCGAGGAGCGGAGGCGTCAGGCGCACCGGCGCTGGACGGCCAGGGGCGGGCAGTCGATCCCCTACTTCGTCTCCATCGCGGCGACGCTCGGTGTCGCCATTCAGATCGACGAGTTCTGGCCGAGCCGGACGGGCAATCTGCGCGCCGGACACCGGCTGATCCCCGAAGGCGAACAGTTCGTCTGGCGCGTGCGCCTGGCCGAGACACGGAATTGGCACTTCCGCGCCGGCCGCAACCGCGCTGGCCAGCCTCTGGGCGACTTCACACGTTCGGCGATCGAGTGCGTGCTGCGCCGGCTGAAGCCGGCACACACGACGATTGTTTTCTCTTACGTCCTTGATCAGGGAGGCGGCTGATGGACCGCGTCAACGGAGCCAACTGGGTCGATATCGGCGGCGGCAATCGCGGGTTTCGCGACGAGGACGTGATGGCCGGGGTGACGGGTACCGACGTTCCAGCAGCATGGCTCAATGCGCTTCAGGAAAACGTGCTGACGGTCATCGAAAAGGAAGGGCTCGCCGGTGACATCGACGACTGGGAACTGCTGTGGAAGGCGCTGCAGATTGCCCGCGCGCAGAGCGGTGCCTATCGCTCGGCCGAGGCCTTCGCCAACGATCCGCCAGGTGCGCCGCAAGCGGGCAAGACATGGATCGTCGGCGCGGCGCCGACCGGCGCATGGGTTGGCCATGAAGACGAACTGGCCGAATGGAGCGGCACCGGCTGGGCGTTCGTTGCACCGACGCCATGGATGCTCATTGGCCTTGCCGATCGCACCGACTGGCGCTGGGATCACACACTTGCCGAGCCGGCGTGGGTTCATTGGTCGGCAACCGAGCAGATTGCGGGGCCTGTCAGAAAGGCAACGGCCGAAGAAGTCGGCGAAGGGATTGCCGACAATCGGTATGTCGCGCCGGTCGATCTGCAAAGCCGGTTTGCCGATGTGCTGTCGTCCGGGAACATGCTGATCAACGCCGGTTTCGACATCAATCAGGAAGAGTTTGCCGGCGGCGTGGTCGCTGCGGGCGATTATGCGATCGACGGATGGGGGGCGCCATCGGGCGGCGCAGCAGCGGACTTGAGCTTCGCCAACGGCGTTGCCACGATTTCCGCCGGCCGCCTGAAGCAGGTGGTCGAGGACCCCGGTTCGGCGCTGGGCGATATCACGTTGACGTGGAGCGGCTCGGCGTTGGCAAGCATAGATGGCAGTGTGCCCGCTGCATCGCCGGTCTCGGTCAATCATGGCGGCGGACCGATCTCTGTGGAGTTCACGGCCGGAACGGTGACACGGCCAATGCTGGCCCTCGGAGACAATCCGGTCCCGTTTCGAGCTTGGCCGCGATCCATCGAAAAGCTGCGTTGTCACCGCTTCTTCTTCAAGAACACCGATGATCTCGACCATTACGTACCCAGCAATGCAGCCATCTACTATGGCCTCGGCTTCCGGTACTACATTCCTTTCCCGACATCGATGCGTGTTCCGCCGGTCGTCACCATCACATCATACGAGATCGCCGACCGAGCCGGCTCGCCGCCAAACCCGCGCAGTGACTTTGCTGGCGTAACGATCCGCGTCGATGTGGCTGCCGGCAACGGCATCGTCGCAGTCGCCAATGTCCGCTTCACCGCCGACGCGCGGCTGGCGTTATAGGAGGGCCTCATCATGGATGCTCGATACGATTTGGACGGCCAGATCATTCTCATCAACGATGACGGCTCTCAATCCTTCCTGCCAAGCGCCGAAGGCGACACGCCGGCCCACGCCCGGCTGCGCGCGTTTCTTGACGATGGCGGCCAGATCGAGGCGTACCAAGGTCCGGGCCTCGATGCCGCCAAGGCCGATGCGGTGCGTCGCGCCATCGCGCGAGCCGACGCCTTCACGGCGCCGATCCTGTCGGCCTATCCGGAGGCCGAGCGGGCCGGATGGGACAAGCGCGAGGCCGAGGCGCGCGCGATCGTCGGCGCCGCCGACGCCGATGGAAACGTGACCGAGGCGATCGGCGCGACGCTGATCGTCAAGGCGATGGCCGAGGCGGGCGGCTGGTCGCAGGCCCAGACGATCGAGAAGGCACGCGGCATTCTGGCCAAGGCGACCGAGTTCGCGGCGATCTCGGCGGCTGTCGAGCTGATGCGCGAGCGTGCGATGGCGGCGATCGACGCGGCGGCCGACGAGGCGGCACTCGCCGCGACGCTGGAAACGCTGGACGGCGAGGCGACGGCCCTTGCTGCGCAGCACGGGCTGGCGTGAGTCCGTGAAGAGCCAATGTCAGATCGGCGCACCGTTGACTTCGATTGTGTAGATCCGCTCGGCGTGGCGTTCGGCCTCAACGCTCAGATGGCCAATCGCCTCCATGAGGTGTTCGATGGCCGCTGTCTGGTCACCGCGCTCAAGCGCGCTCCTAGCAGCCTTGACGGCCTGATCGGCGTCATAGGCGCCCTCACACATCAACGGAGAGGGTCGTTCTTCCTGGTCCGGTTCGCTCATCGGGCACTCCTCGTCTGGCCACCTTAGTTCCGGGTGGCTGGAGCGTTGGAGCGCTCCAAGCGACGGGCCAAGTTTGGCGACCAGACCCGTCCGATGCACCCAAGAGATAACACCGCACCCGGCTCGCTTTCGCAAGCAGCGCCGAGCGTGTCTGATTCTCTCGGAGACCGACAGCCATGTTGAGCCCCGTCGACCCGGTTCATCCACCCGCCGCCTATCTGGGCGGCAAGCGATTGTTGGCCAAAGCCATTGTCCAGCGCCTGTGTTCGATCGAGCATGACGGCTATGCAGAGCCGTTTGTCGGAATGGGCGGCGTGTTCTTCCGCCGTGCCCAAAAGCCCAAGACCGAGGTGATCAACGACATCAACGGCGAGATCGCGAACCTTTTCCGCATCCTGCAGCGGCACTATCCGCAGTTCATTGATTGCCTGAAGTTCCAGATCACCAGCCGGCGGGAGTTCGAGCGATTGTGCGGCAGTGATCCGGCAACGCTAACCGACCTCGAACGGGCGGCGCGGTTCATCTATCTCCAGAAAACGGCCTATGGGGGCAAGGTTGTCAGCCAGAGTTTCGGCGTCGACAAGCATGGCGGCGCACGCTTCAATCTCTCGCGCGTAGGCCCGCTTCTGGAGGACATTCACGAGCGCCTGACCGGCGTCGTCATCGAATGCCTGACCTGGTCGGAGTTCATCAGGCGATGGGACCGTCCCGGCATGCTGTTTTATTGCGATCCGCCCTATTTCGGGAACGAAGCCGATTACGGCCCCGGCGTCTTTGGCAGAGAGGATTTTGCTGCACTGGCGACGGTGCTGCGCGACCTGAAGGGCCGGTTCGTGCTGTCGATCAATGACACTCCGGAGATCCGTGAGACTTTTGCCGGCTTCGAGTGCGATCCCGTCGATTTGCGTTACTCAATCGCCGGCGGGAGCGGGACAAGGGCGCATGAACTCATCATCTCCGGTTAGAGCAAGAGCAAGGCCACTGGTGGCGAACCATGTCGTTGAACCAAGTGTTAACCCCGTTCTAGGAAGATGGACTGGGGACGGGCTTCGATGAACAGACTTTGGTTCGGTGACAACCTCGGGATACTGCGCGACCATGTCGGCGACGAGAGCGTCGATCTGGTTTATCTCGATCCGCCGTTCAACAGCAAAGCCAACTACAACGTCCTCTTCCGCACTCCGGATGACGACGCGGCGAGCGCCCAGGTCGAGGCGTTCCGCGATACCTGGTCATGGGGCGAAGAAGCGCAATGGTCACTTGACGAGATCATGCGCTCGGGGGGAGATGTTGCAACTCTGATCCGTGCGCTGAGCTCCGCGCTCGGCAAGAGCGATATGATGGCCTATCTGGTGATGATGGCCCAGCGGTTGGCCGAGCTGCGCCGGGTCCTGAAGCCGACCGGTTCGCTCTATCTGCACTGCGATCCGACCGCCAGCCACTATCTCAAGATCATCCTCGACGCCGTGTTCGGTCCGACGCGATTTCGGAACGAGATCGTATGGCAGCGCTCGATGAGCAAGTCGCTGTCGACGCGCCGTCTGCCGACCAACCATGACGTGATTTTGGGTTATGGGCTCGATGGCGCGACTTGGAACGCAGACGCCATGTTCGTTCCCTATGATACGGAAGACCTGCCCGAAAGCGTAGCAGCGAAGTACACCAGGCGCGACGGCGACGGGCGCCTCTATCAGCTTACGAGCCTGATCAACCCCAATTCGGATCGTCCGAACCTGACTTATGAGTTCATGGGAGTAACGCGTGTCTGGCGATGGACCCGAGAGCGCATGGAGCAGGCGTTGGCCGAGGGAATGATCGAGCAGACCGCGCCGGGCCGCGTGCCGCGCTTCCGGCGTTATCTCGACGAGCAGCGCGGCATGCCGCTGTCGGACGTCTGGACCGATCTGCCTCCGCTCAACTCCCAAGCGGCCGAGCGTTTGGGGTACCCGACGCAGAAGCCGCGCGCTCTGCTTGATCGTATCCTTCGGTTATCCAGCACCGAAGAACAGGTTGTCCTCGATCCGTTTTGCGGGTGCGGCACCACGATCGAGGCCGCAGCAAGGCTCGGCCGCCATTGGATTGGAATTGACGTCGCTTATCACGCCATCGGTCTTGTTGAGGACCGACTGGCAGCCTTGCCGCAAGACGTAGACTACGTTGTTGACGGCATCCCGCGCGATCTGCCGAGCGCCTATGCGCTGGCAGAGCGTGACAAGTTCCAGTTCCAGTGGTGGGCCAACTATCTCGTCGGCGTTCAGGCACTGCGGGAAGTCCGAAAGGGTCCCGATAGAGGCATCGACGGTCAGATGTTTTTCATGAACGGTCCGCGTGGCTGGGGACGCATTCTGACGTCGGTCAAGGGCGGCCGGCATGTCGGCGTAAAGGACATCCGTGAATTTCGGGCGGTGATCGACCGCGAGGCCGCCGAGATGGGCCTGTTCATCTGCCTTGGGAGCCCCACCCGAGAGATGGCTCGCGAGGCGGCCGGCTTGGGGTTCGTCAGCACCGCTCACGGGCACCTTCCGCGCCTCCAGATCGTCTCAGTGGAGGAATGGTTCGAGGGCAAACGACCGACCCTGCCGACGCTGGCGCATGTCGCGCGAGAGTGGTTCCAACCCAAGAGCCAAAAGCCGAAAAGCGGCTCGAAAGCGCGCAAAATCGATCCCACGGCTCCGGAGTTCCCGTTCAGCTTCACTGGCGGCGGATCGAAGTCGGATAAGGTGGTTCACTTCAACCCGGCACAGGTGCGCCGTCAGATGGAGGCTGGTTGAGGATTGGGGTACTCATTCCGCCGGGTGACAACGGGATGGGGGCTATGGGGCGAGATCGTTTTGCGCGACATACTCGCGAAGGCCCGCACAGATTACGGCATACTCCATGTCGCCATATTCCTTGATGGACGCGACATAGCGACTTGTACCGATACGGTTCATCGCCAACGGCAAATCGTCAAAGCGCTCTCTCATGAAGATTTGGACCTTGCCTTCGCTCAACTCGATTTCACACCGATCGACATGTGCCTGCAGCTCGCCTAACGCGCTGGCCTCTCGGTACTCTGCGCCACCATCATCGTCGGCCAAGGCTGGCGAAGCGGCCAACACGACTAAAGCGGCAACGATCATGCGGATCATAAAGAGCCCTCCAATTGATAAGGTCGCATGCTTCAATATCCTCGCCTTTTTGACAATCCCTCGCTTTTCTGCCATCGCTGCGAATGGTGCTCAAAACACCTTGTGCTAGAGGATGGTCTGCTTGACGGGCTGTTTTGGACTTGCCCCAGCCGGGGAGTCCTGCCATCCCTCCCGACGTCCGGGAGTGCGGTGAATAGAAGACCCTTCGGGGAAATAAACCCGGCCAGCTAGCACTGGCTTTTGAGCTCCCGGCGCCGCGCCGTTCGCGGTGGAACTCAAAAACAGGTGCTAGCTATGACATCCCAACCCATCAAGCGTTTCGATCTCACCGAGACGAGCCTCTCCGATCATGACGGTAGTCACTATGTGCTCCACGTGGGCGAGGTCGCCGAGACTGAAGCCCGGCAGGACGACCTTTATGAAAGGACGGCGACCGTGCATTTTCGGCTCGAACGGATCAGCGGCAACACCGGGAAGCCTCCGATGACCGTCAAAGACAAGCGGTTGCGCTACAATCTCGGCATGTCGAAATCCGAAACAGTGCGAGCCTTTGAGATGATGCTCGATGTAGTCTGGGCATTCGATCGATCGGAGTGGCGAGCGAATGGCTAAGGGCGAGCAGCAGGTCCGAACGGTCCGCACGGTCGAGATCGATGGACAAACCTGGTATGCGCTGACGGACGTGTGCCGCCGGGTCGGCGCCAACCGACAGCATTGGGTGAAACGGTTGCCCGACGACCAATGTCGCGCGCTGGCTGCCGATAATCTGCCGAAGGCGAAATGGGACAGGACGAAAGTGGCGCCGGTAGTCATCGATCGTCGAGGCCTGTACCGGATCATCATCGAGACACGGTCCGATGAGGCGAAGGCGATCGCGGCGTTGATTTTCGACGAGCTGGCCCAGGTGACCGGCTTCGATCGAGCCGTCATCGACCGTGTCAACCGCATCGATCGACGCAAGCGTGTTCCGCTGAACAAGCGCGTCACGGCCGAGCAGGTGCGAGAGTGGCAGAAGCTGACCGCAGAGGGCTGGTCAAGCCGGCAGATCGCGGCCCGCTATGGCTGTTCGGCTCAGATCGTTACCCTCTCGCTGAACCCCAAAAAGGCGCCGGGCCACATCCGTCGCGATGTCTACGGCCAGACCGACGTGATCAAGACGCGCGCGGATCGCCGCGACATAATGGCCGAGGATGTGCGTCGCTGGATCGAGATGAGAAAGCAGGGCCGGACGGCGAAGGCAATCGCCGACGAGGTTGGCAGGGACTATAGGGTGATCTTCCGATACACCAACCCCGAGCGATGCCCTGCCCACATCGCACGAGAAGTGTTTGGGCTCGGCGTCACGAGCGAATAGGTTTGGACCGAACCGCCATACCGGCCGCCGCGACGGCGGCCGGATCTTGCTGCCGGATCTTGCTGCCGGTTGAAAGGCAGATAATAGGCTCTCGAAATCCTGTTCAGGGGCATGTTTCAAAAAGTCGAGTGCTCGCAAACCCGGTGTAAAAAAGTTGCAGACCGCGCGTCCGGCTACATCAGTCCGGCAGATAGTGGTGGGCCTGGAGGGACTCGAACCCCCAACCAAGCGGTTATGAGCCGCCGGCTCTAACCAATTGAGCTACAGGCCCCACCCGGACCGTGCGTATCCGAAAGATCCCAGCCGGGCAAGCGGTGTCGGAGAAACGGGCGCACACCATATTGTCTGCCCATTTGTCGGCCATTGCCCGGCATGACGGGACCTCTGCTCAAGGATGATCGCTTTGAAACCCATTCGCACCTCACCCATTGCCGCCGCGCTCGCGGCAACCGCGCTGACCGCCGCCGCCGGGCACGCAATCGCCGCCGACAACGACATCACGCCGCAAATCACCGTATCGGCCACCGGAACAGCCGATATTGCGCCGGACATGGCGGTGATCGGGCTGACGGTTCTGCGCGAAGCGGACACGGCGCGCGAAGCGCTCGATGCCAACACCGAAGCGATGGCCGAGGTGCTGGCGGCCATGCAGGCCGAAGGCATCGCCGAGCGTGACCTGCAGACATCGAACTTCAACATCCAGCCGCGCTACGTCTATCCCGAGCCGAAGGACGGCGTCCGCCCGGCGCCGCGGATCGTCGGCTATCAGGTTTCGAACTCGCTCACCGTGCGCGTGCGCGATCTCGACAGGCTCGGCGCCATTCTGGACCAGTCGGTGACGCTGGGCGTCAATCAGGGCGGCGGAATAACCTTCACCAATGACGAACCGTCCGCAGCCATCACCGAGGCGCGGACCAAGGCCATGAAAGCGGCGATGGGCAAGGCCGAAACGCTGACCGAAGCGGCCGGCATCGGGCTCGGCCGCATCCTGTCGATCTCCGAGCAGTCGTCCGAGCCAAGGCCGATGCCGGTTGCCCGCGCCGCGATGATGGAGATGGCGGCCGACGCAGCGCCCGTGCCGGTCGCGGCAGGCGAAAACACCTACCGCGTCAGCGTCAATGTGACGTTCGAACTGGCCCAATAGGCCGCGTCGAGAACGTCAGCCGGCCGAAAGGCCCGGCCAGTTGTCGTCGCCCTTGGTGATGTTGCCGGGGATATCGCGTTCCCAGCGGCTGCGCACGCCCTTGGAGAAGTTCAGATAGAGCTTGTCGTCGACCACGGTGAAGGCTTCGGGGTCGATCTTGGCGGTGTAGCCGTTGGCGACCGCATAGGCGCAATAGCCGCCATATTGCGGTGCGTAGCGGTCGGGATCGGCGGCAAAGGCGTCGCGGTTTTCGGCTGAGGCAAACTGATAAGTCGCGCCCTCATGGGTCGCGGTGATGGAGGGATCGCCCATCACCGCCGCGCCTTGCGTGAAATAGGCGACCGGGTCATGCCCCAGGATCGCGGCGCCGCCGTCCAGATTGACCTTGCCTGCCCAGGCCTTGCGGGCAGACCCCGCGATCAGCGCGGCTGCCACCGCGCCGGCGCCGAGCGCCAGAAACGCGCGACGGTCCAGATTGGCGGTTGCGGTCTTGACCTTGCCGCGAACGATATGGCGGGTCATGGCGATCTCCATCGGTTGAGCCCTGCGTTGCCGCCAAACTGTCAAAACGATCGATCACGTTCAAATCGCATCTTCTGACGCGAACACACATCTGCGTGAATCAGGCGAGCGCCTTGACCCAATACTCCATCGGCTTTTCGGTTTCGGCGGTCTCGCCAATGTCCTTCCAGCCATATGCCGTGGACAGGCCGTCGAGCCGCACATACCCGCGGTTGCGCCAGAAGCCGTCGAGCGGGACGTAACCGGCCGGACGCAGCGGATGGTTCGCCGGACGCACGACCGCCGAAAACAGGCATTTCGTGAAGCCCTGCCGCCGTGCCTCGCTCTCGCGCAGTTCGAAAAATCCGACGCCGACGCCCTGGCCGCGATAATCGGCCAGAAGGACCGATTCGCCGAAATAGAAGAAATCGTCCGGATCGAGCCCGCGCGCGGCAAACGGTTCGGCGAATTCGGCCTTGTGCTCGCCGAGCGGCGCCGCCGTTGCGGCGCCGACCAGTTCGTCGCCGTCGAATGCGCCGGCAACGAAGGCGCCATCTGCCTCGAGATAGGTGGCGAGGTAGCGGCGCTCATAATCCATGTCACCGTCATAAAGGTAGGGAAAGGCGCGGAAGACGGTGATCCGCAACCGCGCCAGATCGTCCAGACGCGATACGATCTCGTTCCGCGCCAGCGGACGGACCTTCGCCCGATCCGTCATGAAACCTGCGCGATCCAGTCCTTGTGATTGTAGTAGGTCGTCACGCGGCTGATGCGGCCATCGTCGACCTCGAAGAAAATGCCGGCCGGCAACGAATAGCCTTGGCCGCTGGCCGGCGGAAGACCGTCGGCAGTGGCAACATAGGTGCCGTCGACGGTGAATTCGGCGGCGGCGCGCACGCCGCTTTCGGAGACCATGATTTCGATGTCGCGCAGCGTCTCGCGGTAATGCCGCGACATCATCGCGTTGAACCGGCGAAACGCATCGCGGCCGATCTCGCGGCCGCCCTGATTGATGTCGTGGGCGACATCCTCGTGCAGCAGATCGGCCATGGACTCATAGTCGCTGGCGTTGAAAGCGTCGAAGTAGCGCTCGATCAGCGCCCGTGTCTCGTTCTGGCTCAAAGCTGCCCCCGCAAATGTCTATGCCGGCCGAACCTATCGGCCCACAGCCGAAACGCAACGGCCGACCTCACAGTTCCCCGCCGACCAGATGGTCAAGATATTCGCCGTCATGGGCCATGTCCTGCTCTCGGGCCGTCACCCGGCCGAAAACGGAAATGCCCGCCTCGTGCACGCTCATCGGATCGCCCGAGACAAGCGGGTGCCAGTCGTAGAGAGGCCGGCCCTCCGCCACCAGCCGATAGGCGCAGGTGCCCGGAAGCCAGACGATCTCGCCGACATTGTCGGGCGTCAGGCGCACGCAGTCCGCCACCTTTGCCTGCCGGTTCTCATAGTCCGTGCAGCGGCACGAGGCGGCGTCGAACAGCCTGCAGGCAACCGTCGTGTAGAGGATCTCGTCGGTGTCCTCGTCGATCAGCTTGGACATGCAGCATTTGCCGCAGCCATCGCACAGGCTTTCCCATTCCCGCGCCGTCATCTCCGTGAGCGTCTTGGTCTCCCAGAAGGGTCGGGGGGCGTCTTTGGCCACGGTGCCTCCTCAAATTGCGCGGCGGGCCCGATGCCAACGCTGCCAGCGCAGGAAACCGCGATAGCCGATTTCGGCCAGTTGGCGAAGCCCGGGAACCGAAAACACGAACGCAAAGCGCCACCAGACCGGCAAAGCGCGCCAGATGCGCGCAAAGCCATCGACCCCGACATGCCAACGTCCGTCGGCCAGGTCGCGCACGTGAAACCGCCCGAGCAGCGCGTCGCGCGTCTTGCCTGCCGGCAATTCCGCATCGGTCAACGACTCGATGTCGATCCAGCGCACCGCGCCCGCCCGGTCGGTCCGGCTGTAGTAGCCGACTTCGATGCGGCAGACGGGACACCCGCCGTCATAGAAAACGTCGATGGCCGGCATGGGGGCCGACGCTTCAATACCCGATGTCTGATCGATGATAGCCATAATGCCGAGATAGTGCGCCGCGCCGCACTGTCATCGGTGCGAACTGTCGCGCCTAGGTGCCGGACTTTTCCGACAGGACGCTGCATCCCAGCCGGCGCACCGCATCGCGCAGCCCTTCATCGTCAAAGCCCTGCGCCATCCGTTCGATGCGTTCGGCCTCATCGGCGGTCAAGGGCCGGGCCTTGCGGCGGGGCTTGGGCGGTTCGGCCAGTTGCTTTTGTACGAGCCTCACCCGGCAAATCGCGTCGAACCCCATGAAGGCGTTGATGCGCCCCACGATCTCGCCGGTCTGGTGCTGGATGTGAAGCGCGGCCATGGCCTCGGCCGCCACCACGAGAACGCCGGGCTCGAACGCATCATCCTCATGGCGTCGGCGCGGCCAGTCGATTTTGAGCGGGCAGGACGTCTCGGCGATCTGCGCACCCGCGATTTCGGGCCAGGCATCGATGAGCGCGAGCGACAGGCCGGCGCGCTTGGCAAGTACCGGGTCGAGGACGGCGTTGACGAAATTGGCTGCGGATTTGGCCATGGCGCGACGTTATCAGGTCTGCCCGCGCGCTTGAAGCATGCAGGATCGATCTTGCCCTTGTTGTGGACGGCAGCCTATGTGCGGCCATGCCGTCCCGCGATTCCGCTCCCGCCAAAAAGCTGCTTGCCTGGTACGACAATCACGCTCGTGACCTGCCCTGGCGGGTGAGCCCGCGCGACCGAACAAAAGGTATCCGTCCAGACCCATACCGGGTCTGGCTGTCGGAGATCATGCTGCAGCAGACGACCGTCGCGGCGGTACGAAGCTATTTTTACGCCTTCACCGCCCGGTGGCCGACGATCGCCGCGCTTGCGGCGGCGGACGAGGAAGACATTCTCAAGGCCTGGGCCGGGCTCGGCTATTATTCGCGGGCGCGCAACCTGAAGAAATGCGCCGAAGCAATCATGGCCGACCATGGCGGCGCGTTCCCCGCCGATCTCGACGCATTGCGCGCCTTGCCCGGCATCGGCGACTACACGTCGGCGGCAATTGCGGCCATCGCCTTCGACCTTCCGGCCGCCGTGGTCGACGGCAATGTGGAACGCGTGGTCACGCGCCTCAAAGCGATTGACACGCCGCTGACCAAGGCCAAGCCGGCCATCAAGGCCGAGGTGGCGGCGATGCTCGATCCCGAACGACCGGGCGATTTCGCGCAGGCGACGATGGATCTGGGCGCCACGATCTGCACGCCCAAGCGGCCGGCATGTCTGCCATGTCCGCTGCGGTCGGAATGCGCCGCTCTCGATCAGGGCGACCCGGAACGTTTCCCCGTCAAGGCGCCCAAAAAGGACAAGCCGCTGCGTGTCGGTGCGGCCTTCGTCCTGGTGCGCGACGACGGTGCGGTGCTGCTCGAAAAACGGGCCGGAACCGGGCTTCTGGCCGGCATGACGCAGGTGCCAACGACCGGATGGAACGCGCGCCACGACGGCGAAACCGGTTCTGACGCCGCGCCGGTCGCTGGCACCGAATGGCGCCGATGTGGGCAGGTGCGGCATGTCTTCACCCATTTCGCGCTCGATCTAACAGTCTGGCACGCCCTGTCGAACCACAGGGCCAGCGACGGGCAATGGTGGTCGCCAGCTTCCGAACTTGCCGGCGAAGCGCTGCCCACCGTCATGAAAAAAGCGATCGCGTGTGCTTTACCGGACGCGTTTTGAGGGGACCCGCCGCCATGCATACCATTCGACACATCGTCTTCGACATCGGCAAGGTGCTGATCCATTACGATCCGGGACTGCCGTTCAAGCGCATCATCCCGGACGACGAAAAGCGCCGCTGGTTTCTGGCCAATGTCTGCACGCCGGCCTGGAACATCGAACAAGATCGCGGCCGGTCATGGGCGGATGCCGAGGCCGAACTGATCGCCGCACACCCGGACTGGGCGCGCGAAATCCGCGCCTTCCGGCAGAATTGGCGCGAGATGGTGCCGCATGCCTACGATGGCAGCGTTGCCATCCTGGTCGAACTGATCGAGGTCGGAACCGATATCACCTTCCTGACCAACTTCGCAGCCGACACGTTCGCCGAGGCGCAGACCCTGTACCCGTTCCTGAAATCGGGGCGCGGCGTGACGGTCTCCGGGCGAGTTCAGCTCATCAAGCCCGACCCGGCGATCTATGCGCTGCACACCGACACGTTCGATCTCGATCCTGCGGCAACGCTGTTCATCGACGACAGCGAACAGAACGTCGAGGCGGCGCGCGCATTCGGATGGCACGCCGTGCACTTCACAAGCGCCGAAGCGCTGCGGGAAGACCTGCAGCGCTTCGGGTTTCGGCCTGATTGAACTGGAGGTCAGTTGCCGAAAGTCAGCCGCCGGCGGCAGCCATGCGGTCGCGAACGATCTGGCGCAGCGCGTCGATGGGCTTGAGGGTACCGGCATTGTCGAAGTGCCAGAAGGTCCAGCCATTGCAGGCGTCGAGCCCCTGGACCCGTGCGCCGGTGCGGTGGATCGAGGCCTGCTCGCCGCCTTCGCACAGCGAACCGTCGGCCTGAACCGTGGCCGTCCAGCGGCGTTTCGGGTCGGTCAGCTCGGTGCCCGGTTCCAAAAGGCCCGCTTCGATCAGCGAAAGGAAGGCGACGCGGGGCTGCGCCCGCTTGCCGGCAACAAGCGTCAGGCTCTTGCCGTCATGGGGTTCGACCGCATCGATACGCGCAGTCGCCGCATCGATATAGGCCTGCTCGCGCTCGATGCCGATGAAATGGCGGCCCAACCGCCTGGCAACTGCGCCAGTCGTGCCCGTGCCAAAAAAGGGATCGAGCACGACATCGCCGGGCTTTGACGCGGACATCAGCACGCGGGCCAGCAGCGCCTCGGGCTTTTGCGTCGGATGCACCTTGGCACCGTCCTCGTCCTTGAGACGTTCGCCGCCATTGCAAATGGGAAACAGCCAGTCCGACCGCATCTGGACGTCGTCATTGGCCGCCTTCATGGACTCATAGTTGAAGGTGTAGCCCTTGGCCTTCTGGTCGCGGCTCGCCCAGATCATCGTCTCATGCGCGTTCTGGAAGCGGCGGCCGCGAAAGTTCGGCATCGGGTTGGTCTTGCGCCAGACGACATCGTTGAGGATCCAGTAGCCCAGATCCTGCAGGCTGGCGCCGACGCGGAAGATGTTGTGGTAGGAGCCGATCACCCAGATCGTGCCGTTCGGCTTGAGCACACGGCGCGCGGCCAGAAGCCAGGCGCGGGTGAAGGCGTCGTAATGGGCGAACGAGCCGAACTGGTCCCAATGATCGTCGCAAGCATCGACCTTGGACTGGTCGGGCCGGTGCAGCGCGCCCTCGAGCTGCAGATTGTAGGGCGGATCGGCGAAGATCATGTCGACCGATTTTTCGGGCAGTTGTTCCATCGCGGCGACGCAATCGCCCTTGAGGATGACGTCCAGGGGAAGGGCCGGCTTGGCGGAACGGACGCCCTTGCGGGCGGCCGAAGGGGCCAGGTGTACGCGAGACATGAAGCACCCGATCTCAAGAAACAGCAACGGGCGCCATGGTTACCGCTCAGGGTAAACATCGCGTCAAGGACCATGGTTAACCGAAGGTTGGCAGCCAAAGCCGCCCTGCGGCTCACGGTGTGTCGTAGGGACCCTCGTCAAAGCCGACAATGACCTGAAGATTGCGGGTTTCCGGCTCGGGCAAGACGATCTGGTCGTCCCGGAAGATGAACTGCGTCGCTCCGCCGCCCATCGCCACGTCGATGCGGCCAAGCTGCGAATAGGGCAGGTTCTCGCCGGCGCGGATGGCAACACGCACGGGCAGGTTCAGCGAACCCGGCGCGCCCTTGGGCCCGTTGACCACGCGGCCGGCGGCGGCGACGGTCATGAAGAGCTGCCCGTTGCGATAGCGGCAGGTGCGCGTCACGTCCGAGATCACAGCCTGATGGACGACTTCGTCGGGATTGCCCTCATTGCCGTCTGTGTAGGTGCGCAGATAGGCGGTGCCCTCAAGCAGCGTCACGCGCGGACAATAGGCGCGCAGGTCCGCCTCGGTGAAGGCCTCGTCATTGCTGGAAACGTCGAGCACTTCGCTCGGGCCGCCCGACTGGCAGGCGGCCAGCGCGGCCAGCATACCAATGGCGGCCAGCGACCGGATCGTCCGGACAGCGCTTTTGCCATCGAGCCCTGCCCTGCATGTTCCGATACCCATCACCATTATCTTCGCTCTCCAATTCCTGCGGTCGGCGCTCGCGGCGCGCACCATTCGGCTAGTGGGACATCGTGTCAACCATGCGGCGGATGCGCGTCGCCGCGGGGGTTCCGATCCCGTCGGATTTCCGATAAGGCTCGCGCGCATTTTGTGCAATGGCTGACGGGCGGACACAAACCGCCGCCAAAGCGCATCGATGAGGGCAACAGCACCGTGAAATTCATCTCGACACGCGGCGAGGCGCCGCATCTGGGTTTTCGCGACGCGGTCCTGACGGGGCTTGCCGCCGATGGCGGGCTCTACCTGCCCGAAAGCTGGCCGCACTGGTCTCCCGATGCGATCAGGGAGCTGCGCGGCAAATCGTTCGCGCAAACCGCGGTCACGGTGATGTGGCCGTTTGTCGAGGGCGAGATCGAGCGGGAAACCTTCGAGGCCATCGTCGCCGAAGCCTATGGGACCTTCCGGCACGAAGCGGTCTGCCCCCTTGTCCAGACCGGCGCCAACGAATTCGTGCTGGAGCTGTTTCACGGTCCGACGCTGGCGTTCAAGGACGTGGCCATGCAGCTTCTCAGCCGGCTGATGGACCATGTGCTGGCCGAACGGGACCAGCGGGCGACGATCGTCGGCGCTACATCGGGCGATACGGGCGGGGCGGCGATCGACGCCTTTGCCGGCCGCGACCGGACAGACATCTTCATCCTCTTCCCCGAGGGGCGGGTGTCGCCGGTCCAGCAGCGCCAGATGACGGGCTCGGATGCCGCCAACGTGCATGCATTGGCGATCGACGGCAATTTCGACGACTGCCAGAATCTCGTCAAGGCGATGTTCAACCACGGTGCCTTCCGCGACGCGGTTCGGCTGTCGGGCGTCAACTCGATCAACTGGGCGCGGATCATGGCCCAGATCGTCTATTATTTCACGTCGGCGGTTTCGCTGGGCGCGCCCGACAGGCCGGTCTCGTTCACCGTGCCGACGGGCAATTTCGGCGACATCTTCGCCGGTTACGCCGCCAAGCGCATGGGCCTGCCGATCGACAGGCTGGTCATCGCGACCAACGACAACGACATTCTCGCCCGCGCGCTCGACACCGGCACATACGAGATGCGCGATGTGGTCCAGACCACATCGCCTTCGATGGACATCCAGATATCGTCGAACTTCGAGCGGCTGCTGTTCGAAGCCTCGGGACGCGATGCGGCCTATGTGCGCCGCGCGATGGAAACGCTCATACAGTCGCGGGAGTTCGCGCTCGGCGATGCGGTGCATGGGGCGATCGCAACGGACTTTGCCGCCGGCCGGGCCGACACCACCGAGGCCGGGCGGACCATTTCCCATGTTCTGGATGCCTCGGGCTATCTGCTCGACCCGCACACGGCAGTGGCCACCCATGTTGCGCGGGCCCGCGCCAGGGCCGAAACGCCGATGATCGTGCTGGCGACGGCCCATCCGGCCAAGTTCCCCGACGCAGTGGAAGATGCCGCCGGAATCCGGCCGGAACTGCCCGCATGGCTGGGCGATCTGATGGGGCGGCGCGAGCGGTTCGCGCCACTTCCATCTGATCTCAAAATGGTGGAAGATTACATTTCGGCCCGCACCCGGGCCGCCGGAGGAAGTGTCGGGGCCGGATAAGACAACAAGGCCCCCGGGAGTGCGCGCGTACATGACAGTCCAGACAACCGTCCTGAAGAACGGGATCACCGTTGCCACGCAACGGTTCGACAATGTCGAGAGCGTCTCGGTGGGCGCATGGTTCAAGGCCGGCACCCGCAACGAACAGGACCATGAGCACGGCATCGCCCACATGCTCGAGCACATGGCCTTCAAGGGCACGGCGACGCGCAGCGCGCGCGACCTGGCCGAAGCCATCGAAAATGTCGGCGGCGACATCAATGCGGCGACCAGCGTCGAGACAACCTCCTTCTTCGTGCGCGTCTTGCGTCAGGACACGGCGCTGGCGATCGACGTACTGGCCGACATCCTGCAGAACTCCCGCTTTGACGCGGACGAACTGGAACGCGAAAAGCATGTCGTCCTGCAGGAACTGGGCGCGGCGACCGACACGCCCGATGATGTCGTCTTCGACAGGTTCACCGAAACCGCCTTCCGTCACCAGCCGGTCGGTCGCTCGATCCTTGGTACGCGGGACACCATCGCATCTTTCACCTCGGACATGATCCGTGCCTATGTCGATCGCGAATATAGCGGCGAACGCATGGTGATTGCGGCGACCGGTGCCGTCGACCATGACGAGATCGTCCGGATGGCCGAACAGCGCTTTTCGACCATGAAGCCCTCGGCCGAGGGCCGCGAGCTTGGCCTGGCGCATTATGTGGGCGGCGACTATCGCGAGCAGCGCCCCCTTCAGGACACGCAGCTTGTGCTGGGTTTCGAAGGCCGAGCCTATCATGTGCGCGACTATTATTGCAGCCAGGTGCTGGCAATGCTGCTGGGCGGGGCCATGTCCTCGCGCCTATTTCAGGAAGTGCGCGAAAAGCACGGGCTTTGCTATTCGATCTATGCATTTCATTGGGGCTTTTCCGACACCGGCATCTTCGGCGTCCATGCGGCCACCGAGCCGGGCGACCTGCCCAAGCTCCTCGAACTGATCATCGGCGAATTGTCGCGGGCGGCCTTCGACATCGAACAGAGCGAACTGGACCGGGCGCGGGCGCAGTTCCGCGCCAGCCTGCTGATGTCGGGCGAGAGCGCGCCGAGCCGCGCCGGACAGATCGCGCGGCAGATCCTGCTGTTCGGCCGTCCGATCCCCAATGAGGAACTTCTGCTGCGGCTCGACAACCTCACCGTGGCGCGCCTGCGCGATCTGGCCGGCCGCATCTTCGTTGAATCGGCGCCCACCGTTTCGGCCGTGGGGCCGGTCGATACGCTGATGGACATGGACGACATTCGCGCAAGGCTGGCCGCGGGCGCGCCGCAACAGGGCACGGCGCAACATCGGCGCGCGGCGGTCGGCTGACTGCACAGACGGGGCAACGGAGGAGGCCGATGTTCGCATTTTCGAGCCGGGGCACATCCGGCGCGGTGATGGAAGGCCGGACCGTGCATCTGCGCCATCCCGAACTTGCCGATCATGAGCAATGGGCAGCCCTGCGGGCCGAAAGCGCGCAGTTCCTGCAGCCCTGGGAGCCGGTCTGGCCGCGCGGCGACCTGACGCGGCCCGCCTTCCGTGCGCGGCTGCGCCGCTATGCCGGCGAGATACGCGCCGGCACGGGCTTTCCCTTCTTCGTCGTGCGCAACAGCGACGAGGCGCTGCTGGGCGGCATTACCCTGGGAAACATCCGCCGCGGTGTCGCGCAGAACGGCCAGATCGGATACTGGATCGGCGAAAAGTTCGCCGGCCGGGGCTTCATGAGCGAAGCGGTGGCGCTGGTGTGCGAATATGCGTTTGCGCGAACCGGGCTGCATCGCCTTGAAGCTGCCTGCATTCCGGGCAACAGCAAGTCGATCCGGCTTCTGGAGAAGAACGGATTTCAACGCGAAGGCGTGCTGCGCGCCTATCTTAAAATCAACGGCCGCTGGCGCGACCATGTCCTTTACGCGCGCATCAACCCGATGCATCTGGACGCGGCGCGCCTCGACCGGACGGATATCTGAGGTGCATTTGCACTTGCCCATCGACTTTTCTTCCCGCCGACCGGCCCGGTCGTTTGGCGTGCTGGCAACGCTTCTGCTGATGGCCGTCCTGGCCGTGCTGCTGGCCGCCATGCCGGCGCATGCCCAGTCCAACGAGCCGATCTCGATCGGCCGCGACGACACCGCGCTCGACCTGACCGGCGCGGTGACGATCTATCGCGACCGCGGCAACGCGTTCCGCGTTTCGACGGCACCGGACGCGGAGGGCATCGTGCGGACCATCGAGGTCCAGGCCTCCAACGCGGACACGGCGGGCGACTGGGCCGTGCTGGTGCTCACCAACACCAGCGACGTGCAACTCGACCGGCTTCTGGTGGCGCCGCGGTTCCGACTGGTCAGTTCCGGCCTTTTCTGGCCCGATCTGGGGGCGCAGCGCATCGTTGCCTTGACGCCCAGTTCGGGTTTTTCGCTCGACCGGATCGACGATCCGCATGCGGACATCTTCGCGATCACGCTCGATCCGGGCGCGGTGATCACGCTGGTTGCCGAACTGGCCTCGCCCACCCTGCCGCAGCTCTATCTTTGGGAAGAAGACGCCTACAAGGACATCGTCAATTCCTACACGCTCTACCATGGCATCGTTCTGGGCATTGCGGGCCTTTTGGCGCTGTTCCTGTCGATCCTGTTCGTCGTGCGCGGCACCGCAACATTCCCGGCAGCAGCGGCCCTCGCCTGGTCGGTGCTCGCCTATGTATCCATCGATTTCGGCTTCATCAGCCAGTTCGGCGTCCTCGACACGGCGGCGATACGCACCTGGCGCGCGACGTCGGAGATCGCCGTCGTGGCGACGCTTGGGCTGTTTCTGTTCACCCATCTGAGCCTTGACCGGTGGAGCGACAGGATGCGCTGGGGCGCGCTTTTCTGGCTGCTCGGCATCGTCGTTCTGGGCGCGCTGGTCACCTACGATCCCTCTGTTGCCGCAGGCGTCGCGCGGATCGCGCTTGCGGCGACTGCGGCATTCGGCCTGGCGCTGATCATCATTTTGAGCCTGCGCGGCTTCGACAAGGCGATCATGCTGATTCCGGCCTGGGCGCTGCTGCTTGCATGGGTGGCAGCAGGATGGATGACGATCACCGGTCAGGTCGACAATGACATCATCCAGCCAGCGCTCGCAGGCGGTCTGGTGCTGGTCGTCCTGCTGATCGGCTTCACCATTCTGCAAAGCGCCTTTTCGGGCGGCGCGTTCCACGAGAACCTGTTCTCCAATGTCGAATTGCAGGCGCTGGCCGTCACCGGCTCGGGCGGCATCGTCTGGGATTGGGATGTGGGCCGCGACCGGCTGACGACGACGCCCAATCTGGGCGTGCTGCTCGGTCTCGGCCCGACCGCCTTGCAGGGGCCGGCCAAGAACTGGCTCAAACACGTCCACCCCGACGACCGGGAGACCTTCCGGGCGGCTCTGGATGCCGTTGTCGAACGCCGGCGCGGCAAGATCGATCTGGTCCTGCGCATGCGCACCGGTGAAACCCAGCACGCCTGGTATGCGGTCTCCGCGCGCCCGGTGATCGGCGCGGACGGATCGGTCATTCGCTGCATCGGCACCGCTACCGATGTCAGCGCGCAAAAGCGCGCCGAGGAACGCCTTCTGCACGACGCAGTCCACGACAATCTAACCGGGCTTCCGAACCGCGAACTGTTCTTCGACCGGATCCGCACGGCGGTGGCACTTGCTGCACCCGACGGACCCGTCCGACCGACGGTCTTCATCGTCGACATCGACCGGTTCAAGGAGGTCAACGAAAGCGTCGGCATCAATGCCGGCGACACGCTGCTGATCACCGTGGCCCGGCGCCTGAAGCGGCAGTTGCGCCCGCAGGACACGCTGGCGCGGATCGGCGGCGACCAGTTCGGGATCGTTCTGGTCTCCGAATCCGAGCCCGGCGGCATCGCCGCCTTCGCCGAAGCGGTCAAGAAGACCATCAAGACGCCGATCAGCTTCGCCGAGCGCGAGATCGTGCTGACGCCGTCGGTCGGGCTCGCGACATGGTCGCCCGAATGCAAACGCGGCGAGGAACTGTTCAAGGACACCGAACTGGCGCTGCACCAGGCCAAGCGCTTCGGCGGCGACCGGGTCGAACCGTTCCGCCCCGCCTTCCGTGACGGCGGTTCCAACATCGTCCAGATCGAGGCCGATCTGCACCGGGCCATCGAGCGCGACCAGATTTCGCTTGTCTATCAGCCGATCATCGCCGCCAAGACCGGCGACATTGCCGGCTTCGAGGCACTGATGCGCTGGCATCATCCCAGGCGCGGCGATGTTCCGCCGACCGAGTTCATTGCGATCGCCGAGCGGTCCGAGCTGATCGGCGAGCTGGGTGCCCATGCGCTGGAGATGGCCGCCGCGCAGTTGATGGAGTGGGAGACCGCGCTGCCCGAGATGCCCGTCTTCGTGTCGGTCAACGTGTCGGCGCAGCAACTGGTGCGGCGCGACTTCACCAATCTCGTCTCAGGCATTCTGGCGCGCCATCCCCAGCGCACGCACACGCTGCGCATCGAGATCACCGAGACCTCGCTGATGCAGAACCCCGAGCAGAATGTGCGGGTTCTGGAGCGGGTCAAGGCGCTGGGCGTCAAGCTGGCGCTCGACGATTTCGGAACCGGCTATTCGTCGCTGTCCTACCTGTCGCGCTTTCCGTTCGATGTCCTGAAGATCGACCGATCGTTCATGCGGCCCATTTCATCGGGACGCGATGCGCTGCTGCGATCGATCATCGACATGGCCCATGCGCTCGGACTTTCGGTCGTCGCCGAGGGGGTCGAGGACGAGGATGACCGGTCGGTCCTGGCGGAGATGGGTGCGGACTATCTGCAGGGCTTCATCACCGGCCAGCCGCTCACGCCGGAAGATGCCGCCACGCTGATCGCGCAGCGCAACCCGATCGTGGCCCGCGAGGAACAGGCGGCGGAGTAGTGTTCAGGCCCGGCCGCCCTCGGGGATGAAGTTTGCGGCGCCGATGCCCATGCGACTGATCATGGCGGGATATTTGTCGTCATGGTCGTGCGCGAACACGATGTCGGGATCGGGGTCTGCAGTCAACCAGGCATTGTCGCGGATTTCCTGCTCGAGTTGCCCGGCGCCCCAGCCCGCATAGCCCAGCGCGATCGCCGCCTGCGCGGGACCGGCGCCGGCGACGATCGATTTGAGGATGTCGACCGTCGATGTCAGGCAGATGGCGTCGGACAGCGGGATCGTCGTATCGATCGCATAATCGCGTGAATGCAGGACGAACCCGCGATGCTCATCGACCGGACCGCCGATCCGTACCGGGCCTGCGGCATCGTTGATCTGCGCTTTGTCGAGCACGGTCGTCTTGCCGAATTCGGTGTGGCCGATCAGTTCGGCGAGCGTCATGTCGGCGGGCTTGTTGAGCACAAAGCCCATGGCGCCCTCATCGCTGTGGGCGCACAGATACACCACCGATTCGGCGAAGATCGAGGCATTCATGCCGGGCATCGCCACAAGGAAACGGCCCTCGAACTGGCCATTTCCGCTGCCGATGCCGCGCTTTCTGAGCGTCTCCATGGCATCAGCGTAACAGGCACCGGCCAAATGAGAAGCCCTTCCGGGTGCAATTGTCCGCCACTTCCCGCCACCACGGCAGCGCCGGTGCGATCACGAACTTATGACGGGCGACGTGGCAGCGCTGCTTGATCGGCCGGCGCGGCACGGCCATACCGGCGCCATGCTTGCGATCGAACGACCCATTCCGGCGATAGTGGCGGCCACCATCACCCTGATCGCGATGGCGGGCCGGGACAGCGCCGCACAATCGACCGAGTGGTATGAAACGGTCGGTGGCGCGGTGCGGGTCGTCGTCGCGCCGCCGGACCCGACCGATACGGAAATCCGCGGAATGCTGGAAGTCCGCCTTGAAGAAGGCTGGAAGACCTATTGGCGCGATCCGGGCGCATCGGGCATTCCCCCGCAGATCGACCTCGCCGGCAGCAAGGGCGTGGCGGACGCCGAACTGCACTATCCGGTACCGGTCTGGATCAACAATCCCTACGGGGACTTTGCCGGCTATGACCGGCCGGTCTCCCTGCCCTTCACCATGGCGCGCACGGCCAATGGCGAGGCGGAACTTGTCGCAAACGTCTTTCTGGGAATTTGTGAGGACATCTGCATCCCCGTCCAGACACGGTTCTCGATGCCGATCGGCCACGCCACCGGCAGCACCCTGGCGGCGATGCGGGTTGAACAGGCCCATGCGGCGCTGCCGCCGCCGGAAGCCGCGGGCCTGACCGTCGCGCCAAACGGACATATGGAGGATGGACGGGCGCGCGTGACCGTCGTCAACATGGCCGACCCCGACACGATCCCGCAACTTTTCGTTCACGCGCCCGATGGCACGCAGTTCAAGCCGCCCGAAATCCTGTCGTCCGACAATGGCAAGACGATCTTCGCGATTGAGCCGGTCAATGCGCCGGAAGCACCGCGAACCGTCGATGCGATCGTCACGGTCGATGGCGGCAGCGTCCGCATCGAAACGCGCGTTTCACTGGAACTTGGCTGACGGGTGATGGCGGACACCGCCGAGCCGGAATTTCTTTGAGATGCGGTCTTTTCCTCCGCGCCAAGGCGCTTATGTCGCTGATGATACAACCTGTTGGGAAGGGATGACCCGATGACGATCGAAACCGGCGCGAAACTGCCCGCGATGACGCTCAAGACAATCACCGAGGACGGACCGGCCGATATCGACAGCGCCTCGATCTTCGATGGCAAGACGGTCGTCCTGTTCGCAGTGCCCGGCGCTTTCACGGGGACGTGCACGCTGACCCACCTGCCGGGCTATCTCGACAATCGCGACGAAATCCTCGCAAAGGGTGTCGATGAAATCGCGGTTCTGGCGATCAACGATCCGTTTGTCATGGCCGCCTGGGCCGAGCAGACCGGCGGAATGGGCAAGATCCGGTTCCTGGCCGATTGGGACGGCGCCTTCACCAAGGCGATCGGCATGGACATCGACCTTTCGGTCGCCGGTCTCGGCGTTCGCTCGAAGCGCTACTCGATGCTGGTCAAGGACGGAACGGTGACCAGCCTGAACGTCGAAGACAGTCCCGGCGAAGCGGAGAAGTCCGGTGCGGCGGCGATGCTGGGCCAGCTCGACTAGGCTGACAACCAGCTAACGCTCATTGGTCGAGCCCCGCGCGGGACCGGACAAAGCCGGCGACAGTGCCGGCCACCGCGCCCCCGATCAGGCCCGAGCCGAGCGTGGCGAACGAGACCGCATCGGCGACAAACCACACCACGACCGCACCGATCACCGCGCCGATGACGGCGTAGGCCGCATAGCGCTGCGCCGGCGTCCCATGACCGTCATTGCCGTTCGTCAATGTCGCCTCCCTGCCCTTTTTCGCCAACGCTCTTCTTGAAAGGCGCCATGGCGCCGCGGGCCAACTCGTCCGCGCGTTCGTTCTCTTCGTGGCCGGCATGGCCCTTGAGCCAATGCCAGGTTACATCATGGCGCTGGGTTGCCGCATCGAGCGCCTGCCACAGTTCGGCGTTCTTGACCGGCTTTTTGGCGGCCGTCTTCCAGCCATTTCTCTTCCAGCCATGGATCCATCCCGAGATGCCATCCTTGACGTAGGAGGAATCGGTATAGAGATCGACGGCATGCGGGCCGCCCTTGAGCGCGCCGAGCGCCTCGATCGCAGCCATCAGTTCCATGCGGTTGTTGGTGGTCCGCGCCTCACCGCCCGACAGCTCCTTGCGGCTGCCGTTCCATTCGAGGATTGCGCCCCAGCCGCCCGGCCCCGGATTGCCCGAGCAGGCGCCATCGGTGTGGATGGTGATACGCTTTGCGTCAGTCATTGCTTACGCACTTTTGCGGGCGTGCAGATCAAGACCATATTCGCGTGCCGAGCCGATGGTCCGATGGAACCGCATCTTGCGTATGTATTCCTGCGGGTCCTTCTTGACCACAAGCGAGCCTTCCGGCGTCGTCACCCAATCATAAAGGCGGGTGAGCATGAAGCGCAGGGAGGCGCCGGCGGCGAGCACGGGCAGCGCGTCGATCTCCGGATCGGTCAGCGGCCTGACGCGGTCATAGGCGTCAAGCAGCGCCTTGCCCTTGGTGATGTTGTAGGAATGGTCACGCTCGAAGCACCAGGCATTGAGGGCGACCGCGACATCATAGGCGAGCGCGTCGGTGCAGGCGAAATAGAAGTCGATGAAGCCGGACAGTTCGTCGCCCAGAAAAAACACATTGTCGGGAAACAGATCCGCATGGATCGTGCCCTGCGGCAGGTCGCGCGGCCATTGCTCCTCCAGCGTGGCCAGCAGGGCTTCGGTCTCCTGGGCGAGATCGCGTTCCATGCCCGGATGGGCCTTGAGGCACTGCTGCCAGAGCGGGCGCCAGTCCTCGACGGTCAGGCCGTTGCGCCGCTGCATGGCGAAATCCGCGCCGGCCAGATGCATTCGCGCCATACCCGTGCCGACGCCGGCGCAATGGGTCGCGGACGGACGTCGCATCCAGACACCTTCCAGAAACGTCACCATGGCGGCTGGCCGGCCGGCCAGTTCGCCCAGAACGGTGCCGTCGCCGCGCTTGACCGGCAGCGGGCAGGAAATGTCGTGCGTTGCCAGATGCTCCATCAACCCCAGAAAGAACGGCAGGTCGGCGGGATCGACGCGCTTCTCGTACAGCGTGAGGATGAAAGTGTCGTCGCCGGCGTGGACGAGGAAGTTGGAGTTCTCGACGCCTTCGGCGATGCCCTTGTAGGATTTGAGTTCGCCGACCCCGTAAGGGGCGATGAAATCGCGCAGTTCGTCCTCTGAGATATCGGTATAGACCGCCAAAGCGCTGTTCCGTCAGCTGGATGAGCCGTTGAGGAACGCCATATCTTGCCCGGTCAGCGGCGTGTCGCGCAACGACCGCATCACCGGGAACAGCTCGTTCTCCTCGGCGGTCAGGGCGATGTCGACGGTGACATTGCGGCGTTCGCGCAGAGCGTCGATGATCTCCTCGACGACGATCTCCGGAGCGGAGGCGCCGGCGGACATGCCGATCGTCGCGGCATCGCCGATGCGCCGCCAGTCGATATCGGCGGCGCGCTGAACCAGCATCGAATCACGCGCGCCGTGGCGTTTGGCGACTTCGACCAGCCGCATCGAGTTGGACGAGTTCGGCGCGCCCACGATCAGAAAGACCTCCGTGCCCGGCGCCGCCTTCTTGACCGCTTCCTGGCGGTTGGTGGTCGCGTAACAGATGCTCTCGGACGACGGGGCGGTCAGTGCCGGGAACCGGGCCTGCAGGGCAGCGATGACATCGGCGGTGTCGTCGACCGACAGGGTCGTCTGGGTGACGAAGCCGAGTTTGTCGTCGTCAGGCACCGTCAGGTCAGCCACCTGCTCGACGGTCTCGACCAGGGTCACGGCACCCTCGGGCAATTGACCCATCGTGCCGATGACCTCGGGATGGCCTTCATGGCCGACCAGAAGGACGTGTCGGCCCAGACGCTGATGGCGCATCGCCTGTTTGTGCACCTTGGAGACGAGCGGGCATGTGGCGTCGAGATAGAGAAGGTTTCGCGCCTCGGCATCGGCGGGCACCGATTTGGGGACGCCATGGGCGGAGAAGACCACCGGCCGATCGACATGTTCGGCCGGAATGTCGCCAAGCTCCTTGACGAACACCGCGCCGCGCTCGCGCAGCGCCTCGACGACGAACTTGTTGTGCACGATCTCGTGGCGCACATAGACCGGCGCGCCATACTTTTTCAGCGCCAGCACGACGATCTGGATCGCCCGATCGACGCCGGCGCAGAAGCCGCGCGGCTCGCACAGGCGGATCGTCAGCGGCGGCTTGGTGGCGTGGACGTTCATGATCGTTCCCGTTGTCCCTCCTGATTAGGGACCGGCCAAGCCGCGTGTCAAGCGTACATGACGCCCCGCATTTCAGTGGGGCGGACGAACCCGCCTCCACATGAACAGGCCGGTCACCACGACGAGCACGACGGCCAGCCCGTACCAGGTCAGGGCATATTGCAGGTGATTGTTGGGCAGGTCGATCCGCGTGACGCCGCCGACGGGCCAGCCGCCCGGGTTGGCGGCCTCCTCCGCGTCGAGGAAGAACGGCAGCGCGTCGTCGATGTCATAGCCGGCGTTCGCGACCATCGCCGGCCAGTCCTTCCAGTAGTAAATGTTTCCGACGATGTCGTTGTCGGGCACGATGAAGGAGGGCTTTTCCGCAAGCCGCTCGCGCGCAAGCCCGGTGACCGTTACCGGCCCATCGACCTGCCCCTCGGCACGCGTTGCCGGTTCCTTGAGATCGAACGGCACAAAGCCCCGATTGACCAGCAGCATGCGCCCATCGTCCATGAGGAGCGGCGTATAGACGTAATAGCCCGAAGCGCCCTTGTGGGTCGCGAAGAAATGCCGCTCGTTGGCGTGGTCGAAGATGCCTGTCGCGGTCGCCGGCCGGTAGCGTATGTCGGCGCCGTCGGCGACAAGCCTCGCGATCTCGCCGGCGGGAACGGGAGCCGCAGACAGGCGGGCGTCGATGGTCGCAAGCAGGTCGTCCTTCCACGCCAGCCGCTGCACCTGCCAATTGCCGAGCAATACAAGGACAATCAGCGCCGGCACCGCACATGCAATCATCAGCCAAGGAAACCGGCGACGGTCCTGTGCAGCCGCGTCTGCCATTGTCTGTCCCAAATGGTCGGTCCTCAAATGCGAAACCGGGCGATCATGGTTTGCCACGACCGCCCGGTTCGAAGTTCGTTCGCGCCGATCAGTGGTGGTAGATCGGTGCGCCCCAAGTGCCCCAGATATAGACCACGAAGAACAGGAACAGCCAGACCACGTCGACGAAGTGCCAGTACCATGCCGCCGCCTCGAACCCGAAGTGCTTCTCGGGCGTGAACTGGCCGGCATAGGCCCGCACCAGACAGACGATCAGGAAGATCGTGCCGACGAAGACGTGGAAGCCGTGGAAGCCGGTCGCCATGAAGAAGGTCGCGCCATAGAGCGATTCGGAGAACGAATAGGGCGCGATGACGAATTCGTAGACCTGCACGCAGGTGAACAGGATGGCCAGCAGAATGGTCAGCCAAAGGCCCATCTTGAGGCCCTGCCGATCATTGTGCAGCAGGGCATGGTGCGCCCAGGTGACCGTCGTGCCCGACAGCAGCAGGATCACCGTGTTGTAGAGGGGCAGGTGCAGCGGATCGAGCACTTCCATGCCGGCCGGCGGCCACTGGCCACCGGTGTATTCCATGCGGCCGACCTGCTGCGCCTCGTTGAAGAACAGGCTTGCGTCGAACACCGCCCAGAACCAGGCAACGAAGAACATCACCTCCGAGGCGATGAACATGATCATGCCGTAGCGCAGATGCAGCGAGACGACCTTGGTGTGGTGGCCCTGCAGCGATTCGCGCACCGTGTCCGACCACCAGCCAAACATGGTGTAGAGCACGATCAGCGTGCCGATCAGGAAGGTCCAGGGATTGGCCATCGGGATGCCCAGCAGCGAAAACTCGTTGCCTTGGCCCGCCTGCATCCAGCCGATGGCGCCGATTGCCATGATCAGCGCGCCGATCGAACCGATCAGCGGCCACGGGCTCGGGTCGAGAATGTGGTAGTCGTGGTTCTTGGCGTGCGTGTCAGCCATGATGTCTATCCCCGATTGTCGCTTTTTTTGCGGGCCGCTCAGTGTCGAGACCCGATGAGGTCGGTTCGGTGTCGGCCGGCGATATCCCCGCGGTCTCTTCGGCCTCGTCGATCTTGAAAAATGTATAGGACAGGGTGATCGTCGAAACGCCTTGGAGTTCCTTGGCGTCGACGATGGCCGGGTCGATGAAGAACACCACCGGCATTTCCATCTCTTCGCCGGGTTCGAGGGTCGTCTCGGTGAAGCAGAAGCATTCCATCTTGTTGAAATAGGCGCCGGCTGCCTGCGGCGTGACGTTGAACGTCGCCGAGCCGGTCGTCGCCATGTCGCGCCAGTTGCGCGCCGAATAAGCGACCTGGGTCGTCTCGCCGATCTTCAGCGTGACCGACCTGTCGACAGGCTTGAAGTCCCATCCCAGACCCGAACCCGTGTTGGCATCGAAGCGCACATTGATGGTCCGGTCGAGCACCTGAACCGGCGCCGTGTCGGAAACCTGCGTCGTGCCGCCATAGCCGGTCACGCGGCAGAACAGTTCGTAGAGCGGCACGGACGCATAGGCGAGCCCGATCATGCTCGCGAAGAACGCCAGACATGCAAGCGCGATCCGCACATTGGCGCGGTGCTTGACTGGGTCTGTGGCGGTATCGAGGCTGCTCATCGGTGTTCCGTCAAAGCGGTCGGTTGAGGACGTCTGGGCCGAGTTTGATCACGGTCACAGCGTAGAAGATCACGACGAAGGCGGCCAGGCAAATGGCCAAGGCGATCGAACGCTTGCGCCGGGCCTTCTGCTGCGCCTCGGTCAATTCGATGGTCGGACGGTTCTCGGACATCGCGCTCACGCCAGCACCCGCATCAGGACGGTCTCGACGAACAGGACGGCGAAGATGGCGAACAGATAGGTCAGCGAGAAGCCGAACATCTTCTTGGCCGGCACCATCGTCGCATCGCCGTCGGCCATCTTCCAGACAGCCAGCGCATGGCGGATGAAGTTGGCACCCAGAAGGATCGCCGCAACGCCATAGACGGGGCCTGCAAAGCCAAGCGGCCATGGCAGCACGGCGAAGGCTGCCAGAAGCACCGAATAGACGAGCATCTGAAGCTTGGTGTGCCGCTCACCCGCAACGTTCGGCATCATCGGCATGCCGGCGATCTCATAGTCGCGCAGCTTGAACAGGGCGAGCGCCCAGAAATGCGGCGGTGTCCAAAGGAAGATGATCATGAACAGGACGGCCGATTCCATCGTGATCGTGCCGGTCACGGCAGCCCAACCGATCATCGGCGGGAACGCGCCTGCCGCGCCGCCGATGACGATGTTCTGCGGCGTCGAACGCTTCAGCCACATCGTGTAGATGACGGCGTAGAAAAAGATGGTGAAGGCGAGAAGACCGCCCGCCACCCAGTTGGTGACGAGCCCCAGCGTCATCACCGACAGAACCGACAGGATCAGACCGAAAACGAGCGTCTCGTCCCGGCTGACGCGGCCCGAGGGGATCGGCCGCTTTGCCGTCCGGCTCATCACCGCATCGATGTCTGAATCGTACCACATGTTGAGCGCGCCCGACGCGCCGGCGCCGACGGCGATCGCCAGAATGGCGACCGCGCCGATGAACGGGTTGATCGCGCCGGGCGCGACGAGAAGCCCGACCAGCGCGGTAAAGACGACGAGCGACATGACGCGCGGCTTGAGCAGGTCGAAATAGTCGCGCGGCGTCGCCTCGGAGATGCGCGGTGCGGATGTCTTGATGTCTTCAACGAGTGCCATGCGGCGAACCCTGTCCCAACGATGCGTGCCGGACTTGTTCCTGATCCGGCGGGCCGGTTGTCCGGCTCCTGTTCTGCGCGACCCGGCACATGGGCGCCGGGTCGTTGCGCGTGATCGCGCCTATTTGATGCGCGGGAGCTGCTCCCACTGGTGATAGGGCGGCGGCGAGGAAAGCTGCCACTCCAGCGTCGTCGCGCCTTCGCCCCACGGGTTGGCGCCTGCCTCGCGCTTGCGGGCAAAGGCCTCGAACACGCCGTAAAGGAAGATCAGCACGCCGATCGCCGACAGGTACGAGCCCCAGGACGAGACCATGTTCCAGCCCGCATAGGCATCGGGATAGTCGATGTAGCGGCGCGGCATGCCGGCCAGACCCAGGAAGTGCTGCGGGAAGAAGATGAGGTTGACGCCCACGAAGGTCACCCAGAAATGCAGGCGCGCAATGGTCGAATTGTACATGTAGCCGAACATCTTCGGGAACCAGTAGTACCAGGCGGCGAAGATGCCGAAGACCGCGCCGAGCGACAGCACGTAGTGGAAGTGGGCGACCACGTAATAGGTGTCGTGCAGCGAGCGGTCGAGGCCGGCATTGGCGAGCTGGACCCCGGTGACACCGCCCACGGTGAACAGGAAGATGAAGCCGATGGCCCAGAGCATCGGTGTGCGCAGCTCGATCGAACCGCCCCACATGGTCGCGATCCACGAGAAGATCTTGATGCCGGTCGGCACCGCGATGACCATGGTGGCGAAGACGAAGTAGCGCTGCGTGTCGAGCGACAGGCCGACCGTGTACATGTGGTGGGCCCAGACGATGAAGCCGACCACGCCGATCGCCACCATCGCGTAAGCCATGCCCAGATAGCCGAAGATGGGCTTGCGCGAGAAGGTCGACACGATGTGGCTGACGATGCCGAAGGCCGGCAGGATCAGGATGTAGACCTCGGGGTGGCCGAAGAACCAGAACAGGTGCTGGAACAGGATCGGGTCGCCGCCGCCGGCCGGATCGAAGAAGGCCGTGTCGAAATTGCGGTCCGTCAGAAGCATGGTGATCGCGCCGGCCAGAACCGGCAGCGACAGCAGCAGAAGGAATGCGGTGATCAGCACCGACCAGGCAAACAGAGGCATCTTGTGAAGCGTCATGCCAGGAGCGCGCATGTTGAAGATGGTGGTGATGAAGTTGATGGCGCCCAGGATCGAAGACGCGCCGGCGATGTGGATCGACAGGATGGCGAAATCCATCGCCGGTCCGGGCTGGCCGGTCGTCGAATAGGGCGGATAGATGGTCCAGCCGCCGCCGACGCCATAGGCGCCGGGCGCGGACGGCATGAACATGGAAATGACCAGCAGGATCGCAGCCGGCGGCAGAAGCCAGAACGAGATGTTGTTCATGCGCGGGAAGGCCATGTCCGGCGCGCCGATCATGATCGGCACCATCCAGTTGGCAAAGCCGCCGATCAGCGCGGGCATGACCATGAAGAAGATCATGATCAGGCCGTGGCCGGTCGTGAACACGTTGTACATCTGCTTGCCGGCATCGATTGCCGCGTCGCCCTCGACGCCATAGACCATCGAGGCCAGCCCGTGGAAAATCTGGATGCCCGGCTCGGCCAGTTCCCAGCGCATCATCACCGACAGGAACCCGCCGAACACGCCCATGATGATCGCGAAGATCAGATAGAGCGTGCCGATATCCTTGTGGTTGGTCGAGAAAAGCCAGCGATTGACGAAGCCCTTGGGGGCACCGTGGTCGTGGGCGTCGTGGGCCACTGCGTCCGACATGAAATTGGCTCCTGAAAAATCCTAAACGGTCAAGCTTACTCGGCGAGGTTCGCCAGGGTGCGGCGCGCCTCGATCGTCGCGATCAGCGTGCGGTTGGCTTCATCGAGATCGTCGCGCGCGGCGGTCAGCCACGCGTCGTAGTCGGCCTCGCTGACGACGCGCACCGCGATCGGCATGTAGGCATGGTCCTTGCCGCACAGTTCCGAGCACTGGCCATAATAGAGCCCCTCGCGGTCGGCGTGGAACCAGGTCTCGTTCAGACGGCCCGGCACGGCGTCCATCTTCACGCCGAAGGCTGGAATGGTCCATGAATGCAGGACGTCGGCGGCGGTCACCAGCAGGCGAACCGTCGTGTCCACCGGCACGACGAGTTCGTTGTCGACGGCCAGAAGGCGCGGATAAGCGGCCTCGTCTTCCTTGCCCAGCCCGGCGCGGTCTTCGTCACGCAGCAGAATCTGATCGAAGGCAACCTCTTCGCCGTCCTCGGTCTGGTATTCGTAGCCCCAGTACCACTGATACCCGATGGCCTTGACGGTCAGGGCCGGTTCGCCGGGCGGCGAGTACTGCTTGGTCAGAAGCTGGAAGGACGGCACGGCCAGAAGGATCAGTATGACGATCGGCCCGACGGTCCAGATCACCTCGATTGTCGTGTTGTGGCTGACGCGCGAGGGCACCGGATTGGCCGAGGCGCGATAGCGGATCATCACCCAGGCGAGAAGGCCCAGAACCAGGAAGACGATCGGCACGAGGAAAACGAGCGTGTAGCGCTCGAACCAGGCGATTTCTTCCATGATGCCGGTGGCGGCCGGCTGAAAGCCCAGTTGCCAGGGCTCGGGCTGCGCGGCAAAAGCCACGATCGGCGCCGCAAAAGTTGCAAAGGCTGTGGCGCACAGGCGGCGGGTCGTCTTCATCAACACGCTTCGTCTCCCAACATGTCACTGGAGGCCGTTGACTGCCCTTTCCAGTTCGGCGGCTTAGAACCATAATAAATGACGCGCCGCAACTGCGACAGTGGGTTAATTGTGCGTCATATCGGCGCTCACGGGCGCCGGGGCAGCGTTTGGCGGCTACGGCATGCCGGACCTGCCTCTTCGGATGGGATCTTCGCCGCCGCCCGGCCTTTCGCCTTTATTTCGCCCGGTTGGACCGATTTGTGAACGCGCGACGCCGTATCAATTGGCGTCCGCGCGTCGTAAAAACGGGCGCAATGTGATTCGCGACGACAGACAGGACCCTGCCGTGGTTGTTTTCCGCCGGATTTCCCGCTTTGCACGCAGCATCGCCGCGCTGGCCCTTGTGGCGCTGGCAATAGCCGCGCTGCCGTCCACAGTTCATGCCCAGCAGGATACGGTGCGCGGCGAATATGGCTGGTGGCAGCTCAGATGCTCGACGCCGGCGGGCGCGCAGAACGAACAGTGCGTCCTGATCCAGAACGTCGTCGCCGACGACCGCCCCGAGCTCGGCCTGTCGGTGGTCGCCTTCAAGACTGCCGACCGCACCGCGCAGATCCTGCGCATCCAGGTGCCGCTCGGCGTGCTGCTGCCCAATGGCCTGGGCCTGCATATCGACGGCAACGATATGGGCCGGGCCTATTTCGTGCGCTGTTTCACCGATGGATGCTATGCCGAGGTCATCCTGGAAGACCAGTTGCTCAACAGCCTGAAAGCGGGCACCGAGGCGACGTTCACCGTCTTCGATACGCCCGAGGAAGGCATCGGCATACCGGTGGACCTCGGCGGCTTCACCGAGGGGTTCGAGGCGCTGCCCTGACCTGCCGGTGAGCTGGCGGCGGGGCTCGAAACCGGGACGCCGGCGCCTTATGTCTGCTCCAGCATCGTTCCCGTTACCGAAAGGCGCCGCCATGCAGACCGGCCTGATTTCCCGTTTCGACATGTCCGAGGACCGCCTGAGGGCTCTTGTCGCCGACGCCTTGCGGCAGTCCGACGATGGCGAACTGTTCGTCGAGTACCGCGAATCCGAAACTCTGATGTTCGACAATGGGCGGCTGAAGACCGGCTCGTTCAACACAGCCTCCGGGTTCGGTCTGCGCGCGGTGGCGGGCGAAGCGGTCGGCTATGCCGAATCGGACGATCTTTCCGAAGCCGCGCTGAAAAGGGCCGCCGGTGCGGTCGGTGCGGTCACGCGCGGCCATTCCGGCACCTATTCGGACGCACCGCCGCGCACCAACAAGAAGCTTTACGGCGACATGAACCCGATCGGCGAGCCGTCGTTCGAGGCCAAAGTCAAACTGCTGCAGCAGATCGACGCCTATCTGCGCGGCAAGGACGATCGCGTCCGCCAGGTCTCGGTGTCGCTGGCGGCCACATGGCAGATGATCGAGATCCTGCGCGCCGACGGCCATTTCGCCCAAGACATCCGTCCCCTCGTGCGCGTCAATGTCTCGGTGATCGTCGGCGAGGGCGACCGGCAGGAAACCGGGTCGCACGGCATGGGCGGGCGCCAGTCGTTCGGCGACTTCATCGCTACCGAGAACTGGCAAACAGCCGCCGACGACGCGCTGCGCCAGGCGCTGGTGAACCTCGATGCTCGCCCGGCGCCGGCCGGCACGTTTGACATCGTGCTCGGCAATGGCTGGCCCGGCGTGATGTTGCATGAAGCCGTCGGGCACGGGCTGGAAGGCGATTTCAACCGCAAGAAGCAATCGGCGTTTGCCGGGCTGATGGGCGAACAGGTGGCGGCCAAGGGCGTTACCGTGGTCGATGACGGCACGATCGAGTCCCGCCGCGGCTCGCTGACGATCGACGATGAGGGCACGCCGTCCGGCTATAATGTGCTGATCGAGGACGGCCAGCTGGTCGGCTACATGCAGGACCGCCAGAACGCGCGGCTGATGGGCATGAAGCCGACGGGCAACGGAAGGCGGGAATCCTATGCGCATGTGCCGATGCCGCGCATGACCAACACCTACATGCTCGGCGGCGACAAGAGGCCCGAGGAGATCATCGCCTCGGTCGATGACGGCATCTATGCGGTCTCGTTCGGCGGCGGCCAGGTGGACATCACATCGGGCAAGTTCGTCTTCGCCTGTACCGAGGCCTACAAGATCGAAGGCGGCAAGATCACCTATCCGGTCAAGGGCGCGATGCTGATCGGCAACGGGCCGGACGCAATGCACCGCGTGTCGATGATCGGCAACGATCTGGCGCTCGACAATGGCATCGGCACCTGCGGCAAGGGCGGCCAAGGCGTGCCGGTCGGCATCGGCCAGCCGCATCTTAGAATGGACCAGATGACGGTGGGCGGCACCGAGGCAGCCTGAGCGCCCGCTGCGGCACGAAGCCCCGCGGCCTCGTTCAACCGGTCTCGAACAGCGCCAGAACCTGCTCGCGATACTTGCGGCCGACAGGAATGGATGATCCGTCGCTGGTTTCGACGAGCAGCTTGCCGTCGGTGCGCACCAGGCGCCGCACATGGCATTTGCGCACCCACCAGGAGCGGTGCACGCGCACACCATCGAGGCCGGTCAGGTCGCGCTCTGCGTGGCTGAGCTTCATCAGGACGAGCGCCGATCCGAGCGGCGTCGTCACCTTCACATAATGGTCCTGGGCCTGCACCGAGATCACGTCCATGCCGATCCGCTGGGGCAGTTTTTCAAGAACGGCCGAGGGTACGGGCACGCCTGTTCCGGCGGTCGCAACGGCTTGCGGTTCGGGCTCGTCGCCACGCGCATAGCGGTAGGTGAAGGCGACGATCACCGATATCGCCAGCGCATAGGGCAAAACCTCGACAAACTCGGCCGGAAAGCCGCTGCCGAAAAACGCCGCTTGAACAAGACCGTTATAAGCGGCGATTGGCAGGGCGGCTGTGAGTGAACCGAGCAGCAGCGCCAGCGGCGGCGAAAGGCCGGCCCCCTCGGCTGTGACCGTCGTCAGCATCGAGACGAACAGGCCAAGCGCGAAACTGCCGACAACCACCAGCGCCCAATAGAGCGTCCTTTCGGCGAGCGACATCGTGCCGAAACTGTCGAACGGGCCGGCAAGACCGAGAATGGCGATGATGCCGGCCAGCACGGCCCAGAACCGGGCGGAGCGGCCGAGACCATGCATTTCGCGCAGCGTGAACGCCAACGGCCCGTCGTTCGCGAACTTGTCCATGCGGTTCACGTAATCGGTCTTGCGGGCCTGCGCAACGCGATGGTTTTCGCTCCGCATCGACCATTTGCATGGAGATGAACAATGGATGCGATGACGGGCCGGACCGCGACGGTTCCGGCGATCAGCGCGCGCGGCCTGGGCAAGCGCTTCGGCCGCATCGAAGCGCTGGCCGGCCTTTCCCTGGAGCTGCGCCGGGGCGAGGCGCTGGGACTGATCGGCACCAACGGCGCCGGCAAGACGACCGCCCTGACATTGCTGCAGGGGCTGAGACGGGCAGACACAGGAAGGGCCGAAATCTTCGGCCATCCGGCCGGTTCGGTGGCGGCGCGCCGCCATATCGGCATCACGCCCCAGAACGCCGACTTTCCCGAGCAGATGTCGGCGCGCGACGTTCTGGCCTACGCAGCCGCACATTTCGAACGGCCCCAGCCGGTCGGCGAGCTTGTCGCCGCGTTCGGCCTGGAACGGCTGGTCGACCGCCGCATGGACGGGTTCTCCGGCGGCGAGTTGCGGCGCGTCGCATTGGCCCTCGCCTTTGTCGGCAATCCCGACCTGGTGTTTGCCGACGAACCCACCGCCGGTCTCGACACCGGTGGGCAGGACATGTTCAAGGCCTATGCGCGCGCCTATGTCGAGAGCGGCGGCAGCCTCTTGCTGACATCGCATCATTGGGACGAGATCGAGCATATCTGCGACCGGATCGTGATGATCGACCGCGGCCGGCTTTTGCTCGAGGGGACGCTCGACGACATCCGCCGGAATGCCGGGCGCAACCGGATCAGCTTCAGAATTGCCGAAAGCGCGCCCGTGCCGTCTTGGCTGGAGGAACACTTCCAACGCGAGGGTCAGCGCTGGAGCGGCGTTTCGGCGGACAGCGACGCCCTGCTCCGGCGCCTCCTCGCCGACCTGCCGGAGCTGGAGGAGCTTCACGTCGCCCCCCTCGACCTCAAGGAAACGGTCGACCAGATACAGATGGAAAGGACGATCTGATGGCAATCCTTCAGGCCAACCTGGCGCTGACATTCAAGCGCCTTCTCCGCCAGCCCGGCTTCTGGGTCCCGACCATCCTGTTCCCGGCCATGCTTTATGCGTTCTTTGGCGCACAAAACGCCGGCGGCGGCACCGCCGCAGTCTATGCGGCGGCATCATTCGCGGTCTATGCGGTTCTCGGCGTTGCGTTCTTCCAGTTCGGCGTCAGCATCGCCGAGGACCGCCAGAGCGCGTTTGCCGTCTGGCAGCGCAGCCTGCCGGCGCGGCCGTTCGCGTCATGGACGGCGCGGCTTTGCGCCGCGCTGGTCTTCTCGATCGCGGCCGTCGCGCTCGTACTGGCGACGGCACGTCTGGTGGGCGGGCTGCATATCGACGCGGCCACCCAGGCACGGCTTGTCGCCGTCTGCCTGATCCTTGCCGTGCCGGCGACCTTCATGGGTACGGCGCTCGGCTATCTCGCATCGCGGCATTCGGTCGTCGCGGTGGCCAACCTGATCTTCCTTCCCATGGCCTATCTTGGCGGGCTGTGGGTGCCGCCGCCCGCCCTGCCCCCGCAGATCGACGCCATCTCGCGATGGACGCCGACGCGGCACATGGGCGAAGCGGCATGGGCTGCGGTCGATGGCCGTTCCATTCCGCACACGAGCGTCGCGGCGCTGCTGGTTTTCACGTTGGGCTTTTTCGCGCTGACCTGGCTTGCCTACAGTCGCGACAGGCACGCACGGTTCGGATGATCGGGCCGCTCAGGCCGGCCGGTCCACGCCGCGTCTGGTGAACTCGGCCTCAAGCCGCTTCTCCAGATCGACCAGATCCTGGGGCAGCGGCAGGCCCTCGGCCTTCATCTGCTCGAGTTCGAGATGGACCTGCATCAGCAGTTCGGTCGCATCCGCCGGCTGGTTCTCCATCTCCTGAAAGAGCATGTTCAGCCGTGTGATCAATCCCTCGAATGCCATGACCGCCGGTCCTCTCGTTGCGTCCTGCAAGATGGACCACAGCACGAGTGCCCGTCATTGACCAGTGTCAAAGCAAAGGGGTGTCAGCGCACCAGGTTACGGCCGGCGCTCTTGGCTTCGTAGAGCTGTTGGTCGGCGCGCTCGAACAGCGTGTCGATATCGTCGCCATCGGCCCAGTTCGACACGCCGAACGACACGGTTACCGTGCCGATCGGCTTGTTTGTCTTTGAGGTGACCAGGCGCGCGCCTGCAATCCCTTCCTTGACATCTTCGAGCAGCGCCCGCGCCGTCTCGATGGTGATGTTGGGCAGAATGATCGCGAATTCCTCGCCGCCATAGCGGCTCACCGTGCCGTGCTCTTTCAGCTTGCTGTTGATGAACGTGCCGACGAACTTCAGGATCTCGTCGCCGATCTGGTGGCCGAAGCGGTCATTGACCGACTTGAAGTGGTCGATGTCGGCAATCGCGAAGCTCATCGGCTGCCTGAACGTTTCGGCATGCGCCAATGCCGAGGCAATGGCGTGCTGGAAAAAGCGGCGATTGTTGAGACCCGTCATCGGGTCCTGCATCTCCGCCCTGCGGGACTGGCTGAGCTTGTCCTGCAGGCGAATGATTTCTTCCTGCGTCTCGCGCAGGCTTGCCGAGAGCTGCTGGGTCTGGGCGCGAACGCGCTGGTTTTCGCGAATCATCAGCGCGATCACGGTTTCGACCTCGGCGGCGGTCGATGCCTCGCTCAGCGATTTGGTGGTGTTGTCGATCGCGCCCTCGTAGCGCTCGGTCGTCTGCAGATAGGAGCGGATGAAGGTCTGTACCTCTTCCATTTCCTTGCGCAGGCCCTCGTCGGCCTGCATCCGCGCGATGTCGCCATTCGTGTCGGCCTCGATGATTTCGCCGTTGAGCGCCGACAGATCGTAGACGCTGGGCTTTGCGCCGCCGGCCATCAGGCTTTCGATGCGCTCGTTGAGCACCAGGCTCGAACCGGCGGCGTAGGTGTACCAGACCTTGAACGTGTCTGGCTCGGGCGGCGTGCCGTGCGCTTCGGCCAGGCTCAGCGCTTCGGCGGCGAAGCGGAACGGATCGTCGTTCGTCCCCGAAGCAGGCCGGGCGGCTGCGGATTTTGCGGTCGAACGTGCTGACATCGCTTTGGCGCTTTCAATCATGACTGGACGTCGTGATCCTCACTTGGAACGGGATCACGCGACCTTTATGCCTTCGGTTCCGGGTTCGGAGACGAGCTGATCGACCGAGCCGATCGCCCATTTCTTGATCTGCTCTTCGAGTTCGCCGTTCAGAGCCCGCAGCTTGTCCATTTCCTCGACCATCTTGTTCTTTTCGGCCTGCTGGAACTGTTCGAGCTTTTCCTGAAGCAGCTTGTTGTTCTCGCGCACGGCCTGATAGTCGTCGCCGATATGGGTATCGACCTTGGCCACGGCCTCGGCGACGCGGCCGTCAAGCCGGGCCTCCATCTCGGCAAGCTGTTCTTCCAGACGACGCAGTTCGCCGGCTCGAACGCCCGACGCGGTGAATATGACGGCGAAACCGCAGATGACGAGAAGCGCGATCGGGACGAGAGCGATCGCATGCAACGTGTCGGCCAGTGCAGCCGATCCGACATTGAACGCGCCCAGTGCGAGGACTGCGGCCGATAGAACCGCCAGAACGGCGCAGACCATCTGGACGAGCGCAAGAAGCTTGCCCGAACCGGCCTTTTTCGGCGCGTCCGACGCGTCTTTCTTCTTGCCACCTTTACCGGCCATGTAAGCCCACCTTGCAGACCGAACGAACGACAGGCGGCCACTTTGCAGATGCGCCGCCCCGGCTGGAAAACCACCGGCATCGATTCCGCGAGCGCGCTGCCCGAAGGCATCGCGTCCATCCTGCGGAATGCAGGCCGTTGTCCCCACTGACCAAACGCTATGCGGGTCGTCTTAAGGAAGCGTAAAATGCCGTCAAATTTCAGTCATCTGGCGGCCGTCGTGCGGGTTTCACATGCCGTCGAGGCGGGCCAGAACCTGATCGATGCTGCCAGTCAGCTTTTCCACCTGGCCGCGCAATTCGATCAACTGTTCGCGCGCGAGCATGACGTCGGACCTTGCCGGCGGCGCCTCGCCGGGCGACTCGCCCAGCCCGTTGATCAGCCATGTCGGCGACACGTTCAACAGTCCGGCCAGCATGAACAGCTTGTTGGATCGAGGTTCGGAACGGTCGCTTTCCCAGTTCTGCAGCGTGGCGGACTTGACCCCCAGCCGCCGTGCCAATTGCGCCGTTGTCAATCCAGCCGTCTCGCGCGCCGAAACGATGCGGCCACCGAGCGTGTCATCCATGCCGGCACCGTCTGCATCGGCATTCATGCTGGGTTCAAACGGCGACATCATGGGTTGGTGCTCCATTGCGGGCTGGCGGGGATCATTGGACGGACGGTGCGGTCGGGCATGTCCGATTGCGACACGCACATGACCGTTAGCAACCAAAGACAGGCGGCAGGCATGCCGAGACCGGGTGCTAACATCGCCTCGGGCATTATGTCCAATCGCGGACCGGGCACCGTCCGCGGTTCCGGTCTCAACGGGCCATGGGTTGCAATGGGCGGCAAACGGTCTATGTCCGCTGCGCATCCTCCCAACGGTCGCGATCATGACTAGCCAAGACCAAATCCTGATATCGGCAAAGTCGGTCACCAAGACCTATGAGGACGGCTTCCAGGCGCTCAAGGGCGTCGATCTCGACATTGTCGATGGCGAGATCATCGCGCTGCTCGGCCCCAACGGCGCCGGAAAGACGACGCTGATCTCGATCATCTGCGGGATCGTGAACGCCTCGTCGGGCACGGTGACGGTGGCCGGCCACGACATCGTCGACGATTACCGCAAGACGCGCAGCCTGATCGGGCTGGTTCCGCAGGAACTGACGACGGACGCGTTCGAGAGCGTGTGGTCGACCGTCTCCTTCTCGCGCGGCCTGTTCGGCAAACCGGCAAATCCGGCCCATATCGAAAAGGTCCTCAAGGACCTGTCGCTGTGGGACAAGAAAGACAACAGGATCATGCAGCTTTCGGGCGGCATGAAACGCCGGGTGCTGATCGCCAAGGCGCTCGCACACGAACCGCGTATCCTGTTCCTGGACGAGCCGACCGCCGGCGTCGATGTCGAACTGCGCAAGGACATGTGGGCGGTGGTCGAGCAATTGCGCGCCGATGGCGTGACCATCATTCTGACGACGCACTATATCGAGGAAGCCGAAGCGATTGCCGACCGGATCGGCGTCATCAACAAGGGCGAGATCATCGTCGTCGAGGAAAAGGCGGCACTGATGACCAAGCTGGGACAGAAGTCGCTGCGTCTTGACCTGCACGCCCCGCTGACCCGTATTCCCGACAATCTGTCGGCTTTCACGGGCGCGCTCGATCTGTCCGAGGACGGCTCGGTTTTGACCTACAGCTACGACACCAGCGCCGAGCGCACCGGCATCACGCGCCTTCTCGCAGGCCTTGCTGAAGCAGACGTCCGCGTCGCCGATCTTTCGACACACCAGAGTTCGCTGGAAGACATTTTCGTCGATCTCGTCAGGGAGCAGGCATGAACGGCCGCGCGATACTGGCGATCTACCGCTATGAGATGGCGCGCATGTGGCGCACGATCGGCCAGAGCGTCGTCTCGCCCGTGCTGTCGACATCGCTCTATTTCATCGTTTTCGGTGCGGCGATCGGCTCGCAGATGCAGGAAATCGACGGCGTGTCCTACGGCGCGTTCCTCGTGCCCGGTCTCGTCATGCTGTCGCTTTTGACCCAAAGCGTTTCCAACGCCGCTTTCGGCATCTATTTCCCCAAATTCACCGGCACGATCTACGAGGTCCTGTCGGCGCCGGTTTCGGCATTCGAGATCCTGTGCGGCTATGTGGGCGCGGCGGCAACCAAGTCGCTGATCCTTGGCGCGATCATCCTCGCAACGGCGACGCTCTTCGTCGACCTGCAGATCGCCCATCCCTTCTGGATGCTGTTCTTCCTCGTGCTGACGGCGGTCACCTTCTCGCTGCTGGGCTTCATCATCGGCATCTGGGCGGACGGGTTCGACCAGCTGCAGATCGTGCCGCTTCTGGTGATCACGCCGCTGGTGTTTCTGGGCGGCAGCTTCTACTCGATATCCATGCTGCCGGACTTCTGGCAGACGGTGACGCTGTTCAATCCGGTGCTCTATCTTGTCAGCGGCTTCCGCTGGAGCTTTTACGAGATTTCCGATGTCAGCCCAATGATCTCGATCCTCGCGATTCTGGTGTTCCTGACCGTGTGCTGCACGATCATCTGGTGGATCTTCAAGACGGGCTACCGGCTGAAGAGCTGAGCGGCTTCACAGCGAATGGGCTGGATAAAGCCGCTTCATGGCCGCAAGGTCCGATGCGACGATCTGTTCGAGCACGCCCAGATCGATGTTCTTCAGCCGGCCGATATAGAGGCACGAGACCGAGTGCCGGTGCGGGCCGAGCCGTTCGAGCAGATCGGAATGGTTCTTCAGGCCGGTCATCGCGTAGACGACCATGTTGGCCTTGCGCGGCGAGAACCCGGTCAGGAAGAAGCGGTGGCGGCTGCCGTCGGCGCGCGCATATTCGTAGTTGCCATAGCCGATCAGGCTGTCGCCCCACATTATCGGTGCCGCACCGGTGACGCGGTTCATCATGTCCAGAACCGTTGCCGCATCCTCGCGCCGGCCAGCATTTTCGACCGATGCCAAAAACGCATCGACCGAAGCGCCGGTCGGCCGCGTCTTCATCTCGCTCACGGATAGAAGCGCGCGGTCCGCCAGTCGGCGCCCTCGTCGTCGCGCGTGAAGACGAAACGGTCGTGCAGCCGGAACTTGCCGTCCTTCCAGAATTCGACATAGGTCGGCGACAGGCGAAAGCCCGACCAGTGCGGCGGGCGCGGAATGTCGCCGATGGCGTATTTGGCGGTGAAACGGGCGACTTCCTTTTCGAGCGCGAACTTGCTCTCGAGCGGGCGAGACTGGCGCGAAGCCCAGGCGCCGATGCGGCTGCCGCGCGGCCGCGACGCATAATAGGCATCGGCCTCTTCGTCGTCGACGACCGTGACCGGGCCGCGCAGGCGCACCTGGCGCCGCAGGCTCTTCCAGTGAAAGCACATGGCCGCCTGCCGGTTGGCCAGCAGTTCGGCGCCCTTCTGGCTTTCGAAGTTCGTGTAGAAGACGAAACCGCTCTCGTCGAACCCCTTCAAGAGCACCATCCGGACATTTGGAAGGCCGTGCTCGTCGGCCGTTGCCAGCGACAGTGCGTTCGGGTCGTTCGGTTCGGATTTCCCGGCCTCCGCCAGCCAGTCCGCAAACAGGCCGAACGGGTCGGCTTCCATGGCGGGATCACGTTCTGTTAACCGGGCCTCGGGCATGATCGGTCTCTGGTGTGGGGTTTGTCGGGGTCGCGGTTTTGACCGCTCGGTATCGTTTCAGCTGCAAATTCACGGCCCGCGCGCGGGCTGTCAAGGCGCGTTCCGCCGTGATCGGCCATGGCGCCGCTGCGGTCGTTGCCCTGTCGGCGCTGGCCGGCTGCGCCGTTGGCGGCAATCCCATTGACGACGCCATCTCCACCAGCGCCATTTCGCTCGCCGATCCCGCACCATCGATCGCCACAGACCCTTTCGCGCCACAGCGTGCCGGCGATCCGGGCGACACGGACCGGCTGATCGACGAGGACACGATCCGTCTTGCCGTGACGACCGCCGATCTGGGAAAACTGAACGATGGCGCGCTGCCCTGGGCGAGCGCCGCCACCGGATCGAGCGGTACGATTACCGAGATCAGCCAGGGCGAACTGGCCGGTCAGACATGCCGCCGGTTCTCGGCGACCCGAAACGCATATGACGGTGTGACGCTCTATCGGGGCGAAGTGTGCCTCGATCCCCGTTCCGGCTGGTGGACGCGCAGCCTGGCGCCAGCCGCCACCCTGCGAGACGCCGGCTAAGTCCCGCTTTTCAGGCTGGAATTCGGCCGCTCCATTCCCCATATCGACGCAGACGACTGACATTGGAGGGATTGATGCGCGATCCTTATGCGGTTCTCGGCGTCTCCAAGACGGCGAGCGCGGCGGAGATCAAATCCGCCTTCCGCAAGCTGGCGAAACAATTTCATCCGGACGCCAATCCGGACAACGCGAAGGCCAAGGAGCGTTTCGCGGAGGCTTCGCGCGCCTATGAGATCGTCGGCGACGCCGACAAGCGCAAGAAGTTCGACCGCGGCGAGATCGACGCCGAGGGGCGCGAGACATTCCAGGGCTATCCCGGCGGCAACGGCTTTACCGGCGCCGACGGGTTCGATGACCTGTTCGGCGGCCGGGCGCGGGGCCAGGCGCATGCCGGCGGCTTCGACGCCGAGGACATTCTCAAAACGGTCTTTGGTGGCGGTTTTGGTGGCGCGCAGGCCGGCGGACCCCGTCGAACCTTCTCACAGGCCGAGTTCGAGACGATGTTCGGCGATCCGCCGGGAGGCGGACGCGCGCGCCAGGGCCGGGCCGCGCCGCCGAAAGGCCGCGACATCGAGATGCCGTTGGCGGTGCCCGTGCGCGACGTCATCAATGGCGGCAAGGCCAAGCTTGCGCTGAAGGACGGGCGCACCATCGCCGTGACCGTTCCCAAAAACGTGCAGGATGGACAGATCATCCGCCTGAAGGGCCAGGGGGAAACCGGCCCCGCGGGCCATCGCGGTGATGTGTTGGCAAAGGTGCGCATCAGGCCGGAGCCCGGCATGCGGATCGATGGTCATGCGATCCATGTCGACACCGACATCGATCTGAAGACCGCCGTGCGCGGCGGCAAGGCGCCGGTGCAGACGCCGGACGGCAAGATCGCGGTCAAGATCGCGCCCTGGACCTCGTCGGGCCAGTCGCTGCGCGTGCCCGGTCGCGGCCTGCCGCAAAAGTCTGGAAAGCGCGGCGATCTTTTCGCCGTTGTGCGCATTGCCCTCGACGAAACCGACCGCGAGGCGCTCGAACAGCTCTTTGCCGACGAGGCCGCAAAGGGCTGAGCCAGCCCCGGCGCACACTTCCGATTGCGCCTTGAAGCGCCATGACCTTCGTGCGATATGCCCGGTCGTTGACGTGACAGGCGCATGGAGCCGTTTTTATGAGCATGGGTTCGGGCCTGATGAAGGGCAAGCGCGGCTTGGTGATCGGCCTTGCCAACAACCGGTCGGTCGCCTGGGGAATCGCCAAATCCTGCGCCGCCCATGGGGCGGAGCTCGCCCTGACCTATCAGGGCGATGCGCTGCGCCGGCGTGTCGAGCCGCTCGCCCAGGAACTCAACGCGCTGGTGGCCGGGCATCTGGATGTCACCGAACCGGAATCGCTCGATGCCGTCTTCGCCCATCTTGAGAAGACATGGGGCCGGCTGGACTTTCTGGTCCATGCCGTTGCCTTTTCCGACAAGGATGAACTGACCGGCCGCTACGTCGATACGTCGCGCGAGAACTTCAACCGGTCGATGGACATCTCGGTCTACTCTCTGACCGATCTTGCGCGCCGCGCCGAACCGCTGATGACCAATGGCGGCTCGATCCTGACGCTGACTTATTACGGCGCCGAAAAGGTCATGCCGCATTACAATGTGATGGGGGTCGCCAAGGCCGCGCTGGAAGCGAGCGTGCGCTATCTGGCGGTCGATCTCGGCCCGCAGGGCATCCGGGTCAATGCCGTTTCGGCCGGACCGATCAAGACCCTGGCCGCCTCGGGCATCGGCGATTTCCGCTACATCCTGAAATGGAACGAATACAATTCGCCGCTGCGCAGGACCGTCAGCATCGACGAGGTTGGCGATGCCGCGCTCTATCTTCTGAGCGATCTGTCGCGGTCGGTTACCGGTGAAGTGCACCATGTCGACAGCGGCTATCACGTCGTCGGAATGAAGGCTGTCGACGCACCCGACATCACCAAGCAATAGCTGTGGCGAAACGGCAGGCGACGATCGCGCGACCGACATGAAACCTGCCCATCCGTTCTACATGATCCGCCATGGCGAGACGGACTGGAACCGCGAGCAGCGGTTCCAGGGACAGATGGACATTCCGGTCAACCCAACCGGACTCGCGCAGGCGGCCGCCTATGCCGACATGCTGCGCGCCGAGCGCGACGACTGGTCGGGCTGGTATTTTGTGGCAAGCCCGCTGTCGCGCACGCGCACGACCATGGAGGTCCTGCGCGAAGGGCTTGGCATGGCGCCCGGCGACTACGCGCTCGACGACGATCTCAAGGAGGTCACGTTCGGCGATTGGGAAGGCCACACGCTGGAAGCTCTGCGCGACGAGGTGCCGCATCTGGTTGCCGCGCGCGAGGCTGACAAATGGAACTTCGTTGCGCCTGGCGGCGAGAGCTATGCGATCGCCGTCGACCGTGTTCGACGCTTTCTCGAGCGCCTGCAGGGACCCAGCCTGATCGTCACCCATGGCGGCATCATTCGCGGCACACGCCATCTGCTCGAGGCCATTGAAGGCGATGCCGCCGCGCGGGGCCGCATTCCCCAGGACAATATCTACCGGTTTGACGGAAACCGGGGCCGCTGGCTGCGCTGACCGGCTTTGCATCGCAGCGCGGCTCGTCTAAAAGCCCGGTGAACTCCGGGACCCATCATGTCACACAACACATTCGGTCATCTGTTTCGCGTGACGACCTGGGGCGAAAGCCACGGGCCGGCGCTTGGCTGTGTCGTCGACGGGTGCCCGCCGGGCATCCGTTTCACCGTCGCGGAAATCCAGTCCTTCCTCGACAAGCGCAAGCCGGGCCAGTCGAAATTCACCACCCAGCGCCGCGAGGCCGATGAAGTGCGCGTGCTGTCGGGCTTCATACCCGATGAGGACGATCCCGAGATGCTGATCACCACCGGCACACCGGTGTCGATGCTGATCGAGAACACCGACCAGCGATCCAAGGACTATTCGGAGATCAAGGCCCGCTACCGGCCCGGCCATGCCGATTTCACCTATGACACCAAATATGGACTGCGCGACTATCGCGGCGGCGGACGCTCGTCGGCGCGCGAGACCGCCGCGCGCGTCGCCGCCGGCGCGCTGGCGCGCAAGGTCGTGCCCGGCCTAGAGGTCCGCGGCGCGCTGGTTGCGATGGGCACCGAACGGATCGACCGGGCCAACTGGGATTGGGACGCGGTCGGCCACAACCCGTTCTTCTGCCCCGACGCAAAAGCCGCCGATCGGTTCGCCGACTATCTCGACGCGATCCGCAAGGACGGCTCGTCGGTGGGCGCGGTGATCGAGGTGGTGGCGACGGGCGTGCCGGCCGGGCTTGGCGCGCCGATCTATGCCAAGCTCGACCAGGACATCGCTTCGCACCTTATGTCGATCAACGCGGTCAAGGGTGTAGAGATCGGCAACGGCTTCGAGGCGGCAACGCTGCGCGGCGAAGACAATGCCGACGAGATGCGCATCGGCGATGACGGCAGACCGGTGTTCCTCACCAACAAGGCGGGCGGCGTCCTGGGCGGGATTTCGACCGGCGAGCCGGTGGTGTCGCGGTTCGCGGTCAAGCCGACCTCGTCGATCCTGACGCCGACCAAGTCGGTGACCAAGGACGGCAACGAAGTCGATGTTCAGACCAAGGGCCGGCACGACCCTTGCGTCGGCATTCGCGCGGTGCCGATCGGCGAAGCGATGGTGGCCTGCGCCATCGCCGACCATTATCTGCGGCACCGGGGCCAGACCGGCCGGATTTGAGGGTTTTGCGATGAGTTACGATCAGGCCAGCGTGGTCGAGGCGCTGCGCGCGTTCGAAAGGGGTGAGATCGTCGTCGTCATGGACGATGACGGGCGTGAGAACGAGGGCGACCTGATCGTCGCTGCCGTGCACACCACGCCCGAGAAGATGGCTTTCATCGTCAGGCACACATCGGGCATCGTCTGCGCGCCGATGCCGCCCGAGGAAGCCAAACGGCTGAACCTTGCCCCGATGGTCGCCGAAAACACCGACGCCAAAGGCACCGCGTTCACCGTCTCGGTCGACTACAGGCACGGCACGACGACCGGCATTTCCGCCGACGACCGCACGGCCACGGTGCGTAATCTGGCCAATCCCAACGCGGCAGCGGAAGATTTCAACCGGCCCGGCCACATCTTCCCGCTAGTCGCGCGCGAGGGGGGCGTTTTGATGCGTTCGGGGCATACCGAAGCGGCCGTGGATCTGTGCCGCCTGGCGGACCTGCCGCCCGTCGGCGTGATCTCAGAACTGGTCAATGATGACGGAACGGTGATGCGCGGACCGCAGGTGACCGGTTTCGCCGAGACCCATGGCCTGAAAATGGTGTCGGTCGCCGACCTGATCGCCTACCGGCAACGGCAGGAAACGCTGGTCGAGCGGGTCGACGAAAGCCATGTTCAGACCGCCGCCGGGCCGGCGACCGCCCATGCCTATACGCTGCCCTGGGATCCGATGCAGCATCTGGCGATCGTTGCCGGCGACATTCGCGACGGCCAGGAAGTGCCCGTCCGGCTTCATCTGGAGAGCGTGATCGATGACGTGTTCGGGCGAGACCGCGATCCGGTTTCGGTGCTCGAACGGATGATCGCCGAGCACGGGCGCGGCGTCGTCGTCTATCTGCGCGAGGGGTCGGTGGGTGTTGCACACCATAGCTCAAGGCCACTGACCGAAGACCATGCCGAAGCGCGCGACCGGGAGAACCAATGGCGCGAGATCGGCCTGGGCGCGCAAATCCTGCGCGATCTGGGTGTGGCGTCGATCCGGCTCTATTCGACCCGCGAGCGCCGCTATGTCGGCCTTGAGGGGTTTGGCATCCGGATCGCCTCGACCGAACGGCTGGAGGGCTAAGATGGTGCGCGCCGGCCTTGCGACGGCGTTGCTGGCAGCCTTGTCGTCACCGGTGGCCGCCCAAACCGTTACGGCCATCGAGACCGACGGCGCGGTGACCGCTATCGTCCAGACGCTGCGCGGCAGCTATGTGGAGACCGAGCGCGGCACGTTGCGCATTGAACCGGGCGATTGCGACGGCGGCGTCTGCCTTGTCCCCGACGTCATTCGCGGCCTGCCTGCACGGGCGCCCGAAGGCGCCCTGCCCGACGGATTCGTCGCCAGTGCGTCCTCGGGCGACATCGTCCGTGCTTGGTACGGGCGGCCGACGGGCCGCTACGCCCATGGCGTTCTGGGCGATGCGATCGAGGGCGGATCGCTGGTCGCGCAGACCGGCGGCGGCACCACGGTCGAATTCGTTTTGCCCGAATCGCAAGTGTTCGAGGACATCACGCCGCGCATCCGCGATCTCGACCGTAACGGCAGCAACGAAGTTGTGACCATCCGGGCATCACGCTCAGGCGGTGCGGCGGTCGCCATCTACGGCATGCGCGGCGGCGATCTGGTCGAGATCGCGTCGTCAAGCGAAAACGGCCGCGCCAACCGGTGGCTTAACATCGCCGCCATCCTGCCGGGCACCGGCGACGGCGGCACCGCGATCATCGGTGTGCGTACGCCGCACATTGGCGGACGTCTGTTCACGATGAGCATGGCGCCCGACGGCAGCATCACAGAGCGCAACGACATCGCCCGCGATCTCTCCAATCATCTGATCGGCTCGCGCGAACTGGGCCTGTCGGCGGTTCTGGGTGGCGAGGTCTACCTGCCTTCGCAGGACCGGCGCGCCCTGCGAAGGCCGCTTTCGGACGCCGCAGACATCGCCCTGCCCGCCCCTATCGACAAGGCCATCATCGCGGTGGCCGGGCGGCTGGTCACGGCGACCGAAGACGGACGGTTGCTCGTCGTCGAACCCTGACCGCCGCCAACTCGGCGGTGGAAAACGCCGGGTGTCGGCACCCCCTTATGGCAAGGTGCGCTCCGAACCCCTACCTTGACGCCATGGCGACGCGCTATTTCGAACATCCGATCTTCAAGGAGCATGTCACGCCGCCGGGGCATCCCGAGCGCGTTGACCGGCTGCGCGCCCTCGAAGAGGCGCTGACGTCGGATGCATTTGCCAAACTCGACCGTGCCGAGGCGCCACGCGCGGACGAAAGCGCCGTGCTTCTCGCACATCCGGAGAGCTTTCTCTCCAGCATCAAGGCGCAGATCCCCGAAGAGGGGCTGGCGCGCGTCGATGCCGACACGGTGGCCGGACCCAAAAGCATGGAGGCGGCGCTGCACGGGATCGGCGCGGCGATGGCCGCCGTCGACGGCGTGTTCGAGGGCACGTTCGACAACGCTTTCGTCGCGGCGCGGCCGCCGGGTCACCATGCGGAAAAAGAGACCGCGATGGGGTTCTGCCTGTTCAACACGGCGGCTATCGCCGCCCGGCATGCACAGGCGGTCCACGGCGCCGAACGGGTGGCCATCGTCGACTGGGACGTTCATCACGGCAACGGCACGCAGGACATCTTCTGGGACGACAGGACCGTGCTCTACTGTTCGACGCACCAGATGCCGCTCTATCCGGGCACGGGTGCGAAAGGCGAGATTGGCGCGCACGGCACGATCTGCAATGCGCCCCTGTCGCCTGGCGATGGCGGCGAAGCGTTTCGGCTGGCGTTCAAGGACCGTGTGCTGAGCGCGATCGACGCGTTCGGTCCCGACCTGATCGTCATATCGGCGGGGTTCGATGCCCATCACCGCGATCCGCTGGCCAACATCAATCTTGTCGAAGACGATTTCGACTGGGCGACGGGACGGCTGATCGAGGCGGCCGGGCGGCATGCCGACAACCGTCTGGTCAGCGTGCTGGAGGGCGGCTATGACCTTCAGGGTCTGGCCGCCTCGGCCGGAACGCACATTCAGCGCCTGATGTGGGGATAGACGATGAGCGAGACCGAACCGAACGCCGACGTGACCGGCCTTTCCTTCGAAAAGGCGCTCGAGGAACTCGAGAAGATCGTCGACCGGCTTGAGCGCGGCGATGTGGCACTCGAAGAAAGCATCGCCATCTACGAACGCGGAGAGGCGCTGCGCGCCCGGTGCGACACGCTGCTGAAGGCCGCCGAACTGAAGATCGAGAAGATCAAGACCGGCCGGGACGGTCAGGCGACCGGCACCGAGCCGCTGGGCGACTGAGACGGGCTGACCGGTGAACGCTGTGTCGCTTTGCGGCGCGATGGCATTTGGACGATCGCCGTCTATCTTGTCGGCACAACAGCTTCCAAAAAGCAGGTCCTGCCATGAGCTTTTTTCCCGGAACCGATCCCAAGGCGGGCGATGCGTTCGCCTGTGACGCGCTCGAACAACTGATCATCCCGAATGCCAAGGACATTGGCGGCTTCGAGGTGCGCCGGGCGCTGCCCTCGCGACAGCGCAAGCTGGTGGGCCCGTTCATCTTTTTTGACCGCATGGGGCCAGCCGTGTTTCGCCCCGGCGAGGCCATCGACGTGCGCCCGCATCCGCATATCGGCCTGTCCACCGTCACCTATCTGTTCGACGGCACCATCCGGCACCGCGATTCGCTGGGTACCGAAATGGTCATTTCGCCGGGTGACATCAATCTGATGACGGCCGGGCGCGGCATCGTGCACTCGGAACGTTCGCCCGAGGAACTGCGGTCGACGAAACGGGCCATGTCGGGCCTTCAGACCTGGCTGGCCCTGCCCGACGGCAGCGAGGAGATCGCGCCGGCCTTCGAGAATACGGCCGCCGAGACGATGGGTATCGTCGATGGCGAAAAGGCCCATGCGAAAGTGCTGATCGGCGCGTTTCACGGCGCGGCGTCGCAGGTGACGCAGTTCTCGGAAACGCTCTATGTCGACGTGACGCTTCCCGCCGGTGGCGAGATCGACATCCCGGCCGACACCGAGGAGCGCGCCATCTATGTGATCGACGGTTCGATCTCGGTGGCGGGCGATGCGTTCACCGGCGACCAGCTTCTCGTCTTCCGCCCCGGCGACGAGATCGTCGTCCGGTCCGAGGCCGGCGCATCGTTCATGATCTTCGGCGGCGCGTCGATCGGAAGCCCGCGCCATATCTGGTGGAACTTCGTGTCGTCTTCGAAGGAACGGATCGAACAGGCCAAGCAGGAGTGGAAGTCGGGACGCTTCGACATCGTTCCGGGCGACGAAGAGGAGTTCATTCCCCTGCCCTCGTAAACGTCCACGACCGCACGTTTGCCGTTTCTTCACCGTTCCGGTTGAGCGGATTTTCACCGCGTTCCTTTGCCCGGTTTCAACGCCCGTTCGCTATCTCTGCACGCGAAGGGGTGGAACCGGGCATGGCTCACATACACGCAAAAAGACAGATTGCGCCGATCGCCGTCATGGCAGCGGTGCTGGTCGCCGGAACGGCGACGGCCGCGTCCGGTCCGCGCCACGACGCGTCGATCGACCAGGCGGCGGCGGAACGGATCGCGCTGCGCATGGGCACGATGCGCGGCAGCATCGAGCCCGGTGCCTCTCCGGTCACCACGCCGGATGCGATGCCGACCCACTCTGTCCAGTCATCCTCGCCCGCCATCCTGCCGGCGCTGGTCCCGTTCAGCGGACCGGCCTTTGCACTCTTCCACGAGCCGATTGCCGGGCCATTGCCCGACCGGCAGGTCCGGATTGTCTATGGCGGTTCCCTCATCGTCGCCGCCGCTGAAGGCTGGTGAGGCCTGACCCGCAAGGCTTGCGCCAACGCGCCACCTCGGCGATGAGGTGGCATGACAGTTCCGGACGACAATCCGCGCGAACGGCTCGACAGAACTCTGGTCCGGCGCGGCCTTTTCGCGACGCGGGCCCGGGCGCGCGATGCGATCATGCGCGGCACGGTGACCGTGGACGGCCAGACAATCACCAAACCCGCACATTCTTGCACAGGCCGGACCAAGATCGCGGTCGCCGACCCGGCCAGCGGCTATGTCTCGCGCGCGGCGCTCAAGCTGAAGGCGGCGCTCGACGCCTTTGCGATCCCGGTGACCGATGCGGTGTGCCTCGACATAGGCGCGTCGACCGGCGGGTTCACGCAGGTGCTGCTGGAAGCCGGCGCAGCCGGGGTCCACGCCATCGATGTCGGACACGGTCAGATGGACCCGACCCTTGCGGCAGACCCGCGCGTCCGCCTGACCGAAGGGCTCAATGCACGCGATCTCGAGATTGGCCATCTGGACGGCGACCGGCCGTCGATCATTGTCAGCGATGTCAGCTTCATCTCGCTCACGCTCGCCTTGCCGGCGGCGCTGGATCTGGCCGCGCCCGGCGCACATCTGGTCGCCCTCGTCAAACCGCAGTTCGAGGTCGGCCGCGAGCGGATCGGCAAGGGCGGACTGGTCGCGGCCGACGATGCAAATCGTTCCGCCGAAGACATCGCCGCGTGGCTCGGTATCCGGCCCGGCTGGTCCAGCCGGTCGTTGATCCCCTCGCCCATCACCGGCGGCGACGGCAATACGGAATTCCTCCTCTGGGGCATCAAGGATGGCTGAGAAGCTGACGATCATGGCCATGGGCGCGCAGGGCGACGGGCTGGCCAGCCATGACGGCCAAACCGTCTATGTGCCGGGCGCGCTGCCGGGCGAGACGGTGCGCGCAACGCTCGATGACGCGCGCGCCCATGACGTTGAAATCGTCACGCCATCCGCAGAGCGTGTGTCCCCGTCCTGCCCGCATTTCGGCGACTGCGGAGGCTGCTCGGTCCAGCATTGGGCCGATCCTCCCTACCGCGCGTGGAAACGGCAGCTCGTGGCCGATGCGCTGAGCCGGCAAGGGATCGAAACGAAGGTCGCGAGCCTGGTTCCCGGCACGCCGCGCATCCGCCGGCGAGCCACCTTCTCCGTGCTGCGGCGGCCGGAGGGCGTGCGGCTCGGATTTCAGCGCGAGGGCAGCCACATGATTGTCGACACGACCGATTGCCACGTCGTCGATCCGGTCCTCAACAGGGCACGCGGGGCGCTGAAGGCGCTGGCCAAGGCCGTTCTTCCGGTCATGAAGGCGGCGGCGAAGCCCGTCTCGATGACCGTCACGGTCACGCAAACGGGGCTCGATGTGGCGGTCGCCGGCGACTTCACGCTGTCGGAGCCGGGACGGCAGGCGGCAATCGGAATCGCGCTGAAAGCCAACTTCGCACGGCTCACCGTGCGCGACGAGGTGCTCGCCGAAACGCGCAAGCCGGCCGTTTCTTTCGACGGGATCGCGGTTGCCCTGCCGCCGGGTGGCTTCATCCAGGCGGCGGCGCATGCCGAGAGCGCCATGCGCGATCTTGTGAGCGGTCACATGCAGGGCGCAAGATCGGTCGCCGACCTGTTCGCCGGCTGCGGCACGTTCGCGCTGCCCCTCGCCCGGCTGGCCCGCGTTCATGCCGTCGAGGGCGACCGCGCCTCGCTGGCCGCGCTGGATGCGGCATGGCGCGCGGCGTCCGGGCAGAAGCTGCGCCGTGTGACGACCGAACGGCGCGATCTGTTCGTGCGTCCTGTGACGGCAAAGGAACTCGACAGCTTTGACGGTCTGGTGTTCGATCCACCGCGGGCCGGGGCCGAGGCGCAGGCGCATCAGATCGCCGGTTCGGGTGTGAAAAGGGTTGCCGCCATCTCCTGCAATCCGGCGACGCTGGCGCGCGATCTGGCCATCCTGACCGGCGGCGGCTACCGGATCGTCACGGTGACGCCGATCGACCAGTTCCTCTGGTCACCGCATGTGGAGACCGTGGCGCTGCTGGAGCGCTGATCATCTATTTCTTGCGCGCCATGAAGGCCATGAAGGCCTGCCGCGCCTCGTCTGACTTGAGCTGGGCGGCGAACAGGTCCGCTTCCTCGGCGATCCGCGCCTCCAGTACCGTGGTGTCGCCCTTCATCAGCCGCTTGGTCAGGGCCAGCGCCTTGGGCGGTTTGGCCGCCAGCACCTTGGCGGCGCCCATGACCGCGCGCTCCAGATCGTCTTCGGCGACGACCTTCCAGATCAGGCCGGCATCGGCGGCCTGATCGCCGGAGAAATCCTCGCACATGGCCAAAAGCGCGAAGGCGCGCTGATGTCCGGTGATGGCCGGCACCAGCATGCTCGATCCGGCCTCGGCGACGAGCGCCAGATCGACGAACGGCGTTTTGAACACCGACCGGGGCGTTGCGAATGTCAGGTCGCAATGCAGGTGCAGCGTCGTGCCGATGCCGATCGCGAGACCGTCGACGCCGGAGACGACCGGCTTTTCGAGCTTCGGCAAAAGCCGCAGCAGATCGAGCACTTCGGTGCCCATCTCGCCGGTCGTGGCAAAGGCGAGGAAATCGGCCAGGTCGTTGCCCGACGTAAACGCGCCCGGCTGTCCCAAGATGACATGGCAGCGCACCGCATCGTCGGCCTCGCCGTCGGCGAGCGCGCCGGCAAGCGCGGCATACATGGCGCGGGTGATCGCGTTCTTCTTGTCGGGCCGGTTGAAGCGGACGATCTGGACCGCGCCTTCGCGCGAGACGAGAATATGCCGCTCGGCGGTGTCCTGTGCGGCGCTCATGTCATGCCACCAGCGCCTGGCCGGCCGCCGCCAGGCTCGCCGCGCCCTGTTCCACCCGGTCGCGCAGCGCGCCGGACTGGCCGACCAGATTTTCCGCGTAGAAGCGGGCGGGCGAGGCGCGATCGACACCGTTGGCGGAGCCGAGTGCGCCCTTGACCAGATAGATGCCGCCGGCCGTCAGACCGAACAGGTGCTGGTAGGGCGTCGCGGCGGCCAGCACCGCCTGCTTCTCGCCATCGGCCATCTTGGCCATCATCCAGTCGGTCGCGGCGCGCAGATCGGCCATCGCGGCCTCCAGATAGCGGCCGGCCTCGCCGAAGCGGGTATCGTTGGAAGCGCGCAGTGTTTCCAGAACACCATCGAGCTCATCGAGATAGGCGGCAACGCATGCGCCGTCCGACAGCGGCAGCTTGCGCTGGACCAGATCGATCGCCTGGATGCCATTGGTGCCCTCATAGATCTGGGTGATCCGGGCATCGCGCATGAAAACCGCCGCACCCGCCTCCTCGATGTATCCCATCCCGCCATGCACCTGCACGCCGAGCGAAGCGACCTCGGACCCGATGTCGGTGGAAAACGCCTTGGCAATCGGTGTCAGAAGGCCGGCGCGCTCGTTCCAGAACCTCTTTTCCTCATCCGTTCCGACGCGGGACATGTCGATGGCGTGCGCGCAGGCATAGCAGATGGCGCGCGCGGCCCCCGTCAGGGTCTTCATCGTCAGCAGGTTGCGCTGGACGTCGGGATGGTGAACGATCGGGCTCATGCCGTCGCCGTCCCAGCCCGGCGCGCGGCCCTGGGTGCGCTCATTGGCGTAGGCGACAGCCTTTTGCGTAGCCGCTTCGGCCACCGCGACGCCCTGGATGCCGACGGCGAGGCGCGCATTGTTCATCATCGTGAACATGCAGTTCAGGCCACGGTTTTCCTCGCCGACCAGCCAGCCGATCGCGCCGGCGGTGTCGCCATGCTTGCCGTCGCCGAAGATCATCGTGCAGGTGGGCGAGGCGTGAATGCCCAGCTTGTGTTCGAGCCCGTTGCAGAACACATCGTTGCGGGCGCCGATCGAACCGTCTTCGTTGACGAGGAACTTGGGCACCAAGAACAGCGAAATGCCGCGCGTGCCGGCCGGCGCATCGGGCAGCCGTGCGAGTACGAGATGGACGATATTGTCCGTCATGTCGTGCTCGCCATAGGTGATGTAGATCTTCTGGCCAAAGATACGGTAGGTCCCGTCGCCGGCCGGTTCGGCCCGTGTCTTCAATGCCCCGAGATCGGAGCCGGCCTGAGGCTCGGTCAGGTTCATGGTCCCGGTCCACTCGCCTGAGACGAGCTTTTCCAGATAGGTCGCGCGCAGCTCGTCGGTGGCGTGCTTTTCAAGCGCCTCGATCGCACCCATGGTCAGCATCGGGCACAGCGCGAAAGCGATCGAGCCGGAATTCCACATCTCCATGGCTGCCATCGCCATCGACATGGGCAGCCCCTGGCCGCCATGGTCCTCGGGGCCGGGCAGCGCGTTCCAGCCGCCTTCGATCCAGTCCAGATAGGCCCGCTTCCAGCCTTCAGGCGTCGTGACTTGCCCATCGTCAAGCCGCGAGCCCTGGCGATCCGACGGCAGATGCAGCGGCGCGATCCGGTCGGTGGCGAACTTTCCCGCTTCCTCGAGGATCGCATCGATCAGATCGACCGACAGATCGCCGCCCTTGCCGTCGTCGATGGCCTCTCCAAGGCCGGAAACCGCCTTGAGTGCGTGGGTGATCTCGTCGACCGGTGCCCGATACATATATGCCTCCCTGAACCGCCGTCTCGTGGCGCGATGCGCGTCCGGCACAGCGCTAACGGCTTTTTACGTAAACGTCAATTGGCCCGTCACTCCAAGCGGTGATCAAACCCTCGCGGCCACCTTATCCGGAGGCAGGACGCGAACCAACCGTCCGGCGCCCATTGCACGGCGGCGAGGGCCGCTTACATAGGGCTCGAACACCTAAAAAGGGATCTTGGCCTTGAAAGAGATGATGACGCGGTTCCTGCCGGCGCGCTTCCGAAAATCGGTTCCGATCATTCCGGTCGTGCGCCTGCGCGGGATGATCTCGCCCGGCGGCTCGCCGCTGCAGCCCGTCCTGTCGTTGGCCGCTGTCGCGCCGGCTCTCGAGCGCGCATTTTCGGTCAAGCAGGCCCCGGCGGTGGCGATCAGCGTCAACTCACCCGGCGGCTCTCCCGTCCAGTCGCGGCTGATCTACAAGCGCATCCGCGATCTGGCCGAGGAAAAGAAAAAACCGGTGCTGGTCTTCACCGAGGATGTCGCCGCTTCGGGCGGCTACATGATCGCGGTTGCCGGCGACGAGATCATCGCCGATCCCTCCTCGATCGTCGGTTCGATCGGCGTGATTTCGGCCGGTTTCGGTTTCACCGAGGCGATCAGGAAGATCGGCGTCGAGCGGCGCGTCTACACGGCCGGCCAGAACAAGTCGACGCTCGACCCGTTCCAGCCGGAAAAGGAAGAGGATGTCGAACGGATCAAGGCGCTTCAACTGGAAGTGCACCGGACATTCATCGATCTGGTGAAGGAACGGCGCGGCGACAAGCTTGGCGACGATCCGGATCTGTTCAGCGGACGTTTCTGGGCCGGCAACAGCGCCAGGGAACTGGGACTGGTCGACCATCTGGGCGATATGCGCGGTTTCATCAAGGACCGTTTCGGCGACAAGGCGCAACTGCGTCTGGTGACCATGCCGCGCGGCCTGTTCGGCCGCCGTCCCCAACCCGGCGTGACGGGGCTGGGCGGGATCGACCCCGCGGTGCTGACCTCACATGCGGCAAGCGGTCTCTTGTCGGCGCTTGAGGAACGTGCTCTTTGGAACCGCTACGGCCTTTGAGCGAACCGACCAGGGAGATGACGGTGCCCCAGCTTCTGTTCTTTGCCGCGGTCGCCGTGGTTGGCTATCTGGGTTATCGCGCCTTCGTGCGCGAAGCGGGAAAAGTGTCGGCCCGAGTGCGCCGCGCCGAAAAGGAAGCCAAGACCAAGGCAGTCGGCACGCTCGTCAAGGACCCCGTCACCGGCGAATACCGGCCCGCCCGCGACGACGACTGAAATCCAGTCCTACAAGACCTTGCCCGGATTCATGATGCCGGCCGGGTCGAAGGCCGTCTTGATCCGCCTCATCAGATCGAGCGCCACTGGCGATTTCACCTCGGCCAGTTCGTCGCGCTTCATCTGACCGATGCCGTGTTCGGCGGAGATCGAGCCGTGATGGGCGCGCGCGATGGCGTGCACTGCCGGCGTGATCTTGTCCGTCGTCACCAGAAAGTCCGCCTTCTCCCACCCGACCGGCTGCGAGATGTTGTAGTGCAGATTGCCGTCGCCCATGTGGCCGAACGGGCACGGGCGAGCGTCCGGCACGATCGCCGCCACGGCCCTGTCCGCTTCGTCGAGAAAGGCCGGAATGGCCGAAACCGGCACGGAAATGTCGTGCTTGATCGAGCCGCCCTCCGGAATCTGGCTTTCGGACATCGCTTCGCGCAGATGCCACAGCGACTGGCGCTGGGCCTCGCTTTCGGCGACAACGCCGTCCGCCAGCGTCCCCTCGCCGAAACCGGTTTCGACCAGATGGTCGAGTTCGGCCCGCGCGTCGGCCTCGGACCGTCCGGACGACAGTTCGATCAGCACATACCAGGGATAGGCCTGATCGAGCGGATCGCGGGCGCCGTGCATGTGGCGGACGGTGAAGTCGATGCCCATGCGCGCCATCAGTTCGAACGTCGTCAGCGACGGGCCGCATCGGGACCGGGCCTGCCGGAAGAAGGTCAGCGCTGCGTCCGGCGACGGCACGGCGAGGAAGGCCGCTGCCCGCCCGCTCGGTTTGGGATGGAGCTTGAGGACCGCGGCGGTGATGATCCCGAGCGTGCCCTCGGCGCCGATGAACAGGTCGCGGAGGTCGTAGCCGGTGTTGTTCTTCTTCAGCCGGTTGAGATCGTCGAGGATCTCGCCGGTCGGCAACGCCACTTCGAGCCCCAGGCACAGATCGCGCGCGACGCCATAGGCGAGCGCACCGGTGCCGCCGGCATTGGTCGACAGGTTGCCGCCGATCTGGGCCGAGCCCTGGGCAGCCAGCGACAGCGGAAAAAGGCGGTCATGGGCGTCGGCCGCCTCCTGGATGGTCTGGAGGACGACACCGGCCTCCACCGTCATCGTGTCGCCGTCCACATCGATGGCGCGGATGCGGTTGAGCCTGTTTGTCGAGACGATGATGGCATCGCCCGACGCGTCGGGGATCTGCCCGCCGACAAGGCCGGTGTTGCCGCCCTGCGGGACGATCGGCGTGCCGGTTTCGCTGGCAAGCTTCAGGATCGCGGCGACCTCGGAGGTCGTGCCCGGCTTGAGAACGGCGGCGGCGGCGCCGGACCAGCGGGCGCGCCATTCGCGCAGATGCGGCGCGATGTCGTCGTCGGCCGTGGCCGCGTGGGCATCGCCGACGATCGCAATGAAGCGGTTGCGCAGATCGTCTTTCATGGCGTCTCGCGCGGCGCTGCGGCACGGGCCAGCCGGTCGTTGATCGCCTCGCCAAGGCCGTCGCCGGGGATGGGCATCACCGCGATGGCGGCGGCGCCCGACCGGTCCAATTCATCGAGCATCGCAAAAAGGTTGGCTGCGGCTTCGGTGAGATCGCCGGCCGGTGACAAGTTTGCCGTTGCCACGGCGTTGCCGGCGCCAGCAATTTGGCCGGAGCCGAAGGCCAGAAGCGCTTCGCCGGGCCGGACATCCGCCGCATCCAGCCGCACGGGCAGGCCGGGTGCATAATGGGAGCGCAGCATGCCTGGCGCGCTGATCGCCGCATCGGCACCGGCGCGCGCCACAGGCTGGCCGATGACGCGCTCGATATCGGCCAGTGCAATGCCGCCGGGCCGCAGGCAGACCGGTGTATCGCCCGACACATCGATGATGGTGGATTCAACGCCCACACGCGCCGGCCCGGAATCGAGGATCAGCGGCACGGCGTCGCCAAGGCTTTCGCGGACGGCATGCGCAGTGGTCGGGCTGATCCGGCCGGACCGGTTGGCGCTGGGCGCGGCGACGGGACGGCCAAGCGCCGAAATCACGTCGCGCGCAACGCCGCGCGGCATGCGCACCGCGACGGTATCGAGCCCGGCCGTCACCAGCGGGTGGATCGTCGCGCGCCTTCCGAGCGGCACCACCAGGGTCAGCGGCCCCGGCCAGAAACGGTCGGCCAGCCGTTCGGCCAAAGGTCCGAGATCGGCAAAGCCGCGCGCCATCTCCAACCCGTCGACATGGCAGATGAGCGGGTTGAAACGGGGCCTGCGTTTGGCCGCAAAGATGCGCGCCACCGCTTCGCCGTTGGTCGCGTCGGCGGCCAGACCATAGACCGTCTCGGTTGGCAGGGCGGCGATGTCACCCTCTGCCAGGAGCCGCGCGGCGCGGCGGACGCCGTCTTCATCGGCCGGCACGATCGCCGTCTCGGCTGGCGTGCGCCGGGTTAATGTTTCGTTAGCCACGTCGGGCAACACCATCTCAACCACATGGGCATAATCTTTCCGGCGGTCTTACACGAAAACCGGGAATGGGCTCTATGAAAAACCGCCTGTCTGCACTCGCCGCGGGTACCGCGCTCTGCGCCATCATGGCAGCGCCCGCCGGCGCCGGATATACGATCTACGAGGACAGCGCGATGCCGTCGGTCCTGTTCTTCGAGTTCGACGATATGCCGGGCGACGACCCCACCGTGATCTCCGCGCCGTCGGGCACCGCGCCTCCGGTCGTGCTCAACGCGCCAATGACCGAAGAGGCGCCCGGCGCCACCGACGACGATCGCGCCGAGATGGCCGACGATGACGACGAACCGCTCTTTTCGCAGAGCAGCGGCGTTGGCACCATCGACAATGAGCGGATGCGCGAAATCATCATCGAGGATGCGATCCGCGACGAGGTGCTGCGCGACGTCCAGTTGCGCTGATCGCGCCCGCAAACATGCCCATCACAACGCCCGGTTCGCGCCGGGCGTTCTGCTATCCGGCGATCCTGGAGAAGTCGGCGAGCTTGCGGGTGACCGCGCGCAGGCCCGAGAGGATTGCCAGCCGGTTGGTCCGCACCTTGGCATCGTCGGCATTGACCATGACCGTGTCGAAGAACGCATCGACCGCAGGCCGGAGTTCGGCGAGCACCGCGAACGCGCCCTCATAATCCTCGCGCGCGACATGGTCGTCGACATGGCCCGCGACGGCCTCGATGACGTTGGCCAGTTCCTTCTCCGCCGGCTCGGCCAGAAGCGCCCGGTCGACAGGCCGGTCGAACGCGCCCGCGCCGTCCTTCTTCTCCTCGGCGGCAAGGATGTTGAGCGCCCGTTCGGTGCCGACGCGCAGGTTCGCGCCGGTCTCGCTGTCGAGCAGCTTCTGCAGCGCCTCGACCTTGCGCACGATGATCAGCAGGTCGTCGTCGGTTTCGCTCAGCACCGCGTCGATGAGATCGTGCCGCGCGCCCTTGTCGCGCAGCCAGACCTTGAGCCGGTCATGGAAGAAGGAAAGGAGGTCGGCAGAGACGTGATGCTGCGCCAATGCCAGCCTTATCCCGTTCTCCAGCACGATCCGGATCACGCCCAGTGCGGCGCGGCGCAGCGCATAGGGATCCTTGGAGCCCGTCGGCTTTTCGTCGATCGCCCAGAAGCCCGTCAGAAGATCGAGCTTGTCGGCCAGCGCGACGGCGACGGCGACCGGATCGGTCGGCACGCTGTCGGTCGGGCCGAGCGGTTTGTAATGATCCTCGATGGCGCGGGCGACTGAGGGATGCTCGCCCTGCAGCACCGCGTAAGTGGCGCCCATCGCGCCCTGCACTTCCGGAAACTCGCCGACGATCTCGGTTGTCAGGTCCGCCTTGGCGAGATGGGCCGCCCGGCGTGCCAGATCGCGCAGTTCGGCGCCCTCGCCCTCGATCGGCGCAAGGTCCGTCTCCATCGCATCCGCAATAATGTCGACAAGCTCCTCGGCCAGCGCGGCGATGCGCGCGACGCGTTCGCCTTGCGTGCCCAGCTTGGCATGGAAGGTCACGCCCAGATGGTCGAGCTTGGCCATGCGCTGATCGAGCGGCTTTTTCAGATCGAGATCGAATTTTTCGGCTGACGTGCGGTATTTTTCCAGATCGGGCAGGTCGGCCTGGTCGGTCGTCCAGAAATGCAGCGCATCGGCCAGCCGCGCCCGCACCACCTTGCCATTGCCGCGCGCGATCTCCGCACCGCCATCGCTCGCCTCGATATTGGCGACGAGGATGAATTTGTTGGTCAGGTTACCGGTCGCAGGGTCGCGGCAGACAAAGCATTTCTGGTTGGTCTTGATCGTCAGGCGGACCACCTCGTCGGGGATTTCGAGAAACTCGCGCTCGAACTCGCCCATCAAAACGACGGGCCATTCGACCAGCCCAGCCACCTCGTCCAGGAGCGCCTCGTCCTCGACCAGTTCGACGCCATTGGCAAAGGCGAGATTGCGCGCATCGGCGGCAATCATCTCCTTGCGGCGCTCGGGATCGATGATGACGAAGCGCTTTTCGAGTTCAGCCGCATAATCATCGAACCGGCGCACGGTGAAGGTTTCGCCCGCGTGAAAGCGATGGCCGCGCGTCTGATTGCCCGAGCGGATGCCGCCCGCCTCGAAGTCGATGACCACCGGCTCCTCGGTTTCCGGACCGAAGGTGCACAGGATCGATTGCAGCGGACGGACCCAGCGCAGCGAGCCGGGCTCGGCCGACGGCGCACCCCAGCGCATCGATTTGGGCCAGGGAAAGTCACGGATGATGGCCGGCATTGCCTCGGCGACGATTTCCTCCGCCGAGCGGCCTTCGCGTTTGATCACGGCGACATAGAAATCGCCCTTCTTCGGGTCGGACCGGACTTCGGCCTCGTCGACCGACGCCAGGCCCGCACCGCGCAGGAAGCCGGCAAGAGCCTTTTCAGGCGCATCGACGCGGGGACCCTTGCGTTCTTCGGTTGTGTCGGCCGAGCGGGCCGTCAGGCCACGCACGTCCAGCGTCAGCCGGCGCGGCGTCACATAGTCGCGCGCGCCCTCATAGGTCAGCCCGGCATCGACCAGCGCGCCGGTCAGCGCCTCGCGCAAATGGGTTGCGGCGCGGCGCTGCATGCGCGCGGGGATTTCCTCACAGAAGAGTTCGACGAGCAGATCGGGCATGACGGATCGCGTTCAGGGTGGAAGCTGAATGCGTGTTATTGGAGGTCTTGGCCGAACGCAATGTCGTGGCCGTCCAGATCCTGAATTCCGAACTCGAGGACGCCATAGGGCGCTTCATAGAGCGAATAGTCGATGCGGGCGCCGCTGGCCTGGAACTCCGCATAGATCGCCCGGGCATCGTCGACCCAGAAATAGGCATTCCACATCTTGTCGACGATCTTCCAGTTCGGCACGATCTCGTGGTCTTCGGGCGCCTGCGACAGCATGACGAAGCACGCGTCGCGCCAGCAAATGGCGAAACCGGGCGGATCGCCCCAGAGCCGCTCCTTGAAGCCGAGACAGTCACGCCAATAGGCAGCGCTTTCGACGACATCGCGCACCAGCAGCACGGGTGCCTGCTCCACCAGCTTGCCCTTGGCCATTGCCGTCTCCCTCACCAGCCGCCGCCGCCACCGCCGCCGCCACCGCCCCCGGAAAAGCCGCCACCGGAGGAAAAGCCCGACGAAGACGATTTCGGCGCGGGCATGGCCGCGGTCATCGAACTGGACAAATCGCCGGCCAGGCTGCCCATCTGGTCGCCGATCCTGTCGGCGCGGAAACCGTCGCCGTGATACCAGCGCGGTCCGTGATAGGCGACGGCCGTTGCAACGCCCGCCGCGGCAGCCGCCGCCAGCCATTTCTGGAACGCCTTCGACCAGGGCTTTTCGACGCCCAGTGCCACCGCATAGGGCAGAAGCGTCTCATAGTGCTGCGGCGACATTTCGGGCGAGCCGAGCATGTTCATCCGGTCTTCCTCGGCGACGGTCAGATAGCGTTTCAGGCCGGCGATCTCCGCCGACCGGGTCTGGCCAAGCGGCGTCGGTGCGCCCATCAGGAAGAAGAACAGCGCGTTGAGCATCAGCAGGGTGATGAGCGGGCCGACCAGCAGCGGTTTTTCGATCAGCGCCAGTCCGTCCGCAATGCCGGCCAGGCCAACATTGACGATCAGCGATATGGCGATGAAGACCGTGAATGCCAGGCCGATTTTTCCGCCCAGCCCGCGCCGGGCGTTCTTGGCCGCGTTGACCAGCAGTACGGTCACGACGATGCCGATGAAGCCGAGCGGGATCAGCGGCACGAGCGTGGTTTCGACCGGTCCGCTCAGGGCGAGCGAGGCAATGGTGACCACGATCGACAGAACAAGTCCGGCAACGACATAGCCGACATTGGACTTGTAGAAGACCGCGCGATGTTCGTCCTCGATCGCCGAACGAAAGCGGTCGGCCATGCGCTTGACGCGCTCGCCGTTCGTCTTGGTGACGGTCAGCGCGCCGCCATTGGCCGAGACGCGGTCGGCAAGCGCCCGCTCTCCGACGGGCAGTTTCGAGCCCATCAGCGGTGTGTCCGTGCGGCGCATCGTCAGCGTGCCGTCGTTATTGTCGAGCTCCATATAGCCCTTGACCGCCAGATTGAGCGCGGCCGCCGAAAGGGCGGTGAACCCCTGCCCGCGCAGCCCGCGGTTGGCGATGTAGTGGGTCAGCGCCGGCGATACGCCGTCCGGTAGCTCCCAGCGCGGCACGACGATGTCCTCCGGCGGGTCGCGGCCGACGCGGTTCCATGCCCAAAAGAAGAAGCCGAAGACAAACGCCAGCCCGCCAAACGCCACGACCTCTCCGGCGAAATCACGCAGGAAGAACTGTCCCGCCGCCGGCTCGGCGACATGGCCCTTGGGGAACTTGACCCCGACGGTCAGGCCCTCTCTCGGCCCCAGAGGCGCGGTCGTTTCGAAGATCACCGTGCCATTGTTGTTCGCCCTGGCCGAACGCGCCTCGCGTCCGCGGCTGCCGAACGGGCCGGTGAAGAAGATGACATCCTGCGCGCGCGCCTCGCCGGGCAGACGCACCGTCGCGCGCGCCACATCGATCGGGAACGCCCACGCATTGCCGGTGACGTTCCAGAAGATTTCGTCATGGTCTTCGAAGAAGCGCAGCTGGCGGTCGGTGCGGTAGGTGATGGTGTAGGTGTGGACGCCGGGGCGCAGGAAGACGTCCGCATCGCCGACATAGGTACGGGCGACGCGGCCGTCGCGCTCGACAAAATAGGGCTCGGGCACGCCGTTGCGGGTAACACCGACCACGTCGAAGCCGACAAGCACCTCGCGGCCGGCGGCGTTTTCGACCCGCAGCGGGAAATCGCGAAAGATGCCGCGGCGAATGCGCTGGCCTTCGGCATTGACGCGGATCGTCTCGACCACATCGAGCGTGCCGTCGGGATTGATCGTGATATCGCTGTCGAACAGGAGAATACGTTCGTCGGCAACCGCCGCGACCGCCATCGCGGCCAGCAGGATCAACGAGATGAGAATGCGGTGAAACACGCGTCCTCCGTCACATGGGCGTGACCTGGGGCCAGGGCCCTAACTGTTGAATGACACCTGCGGCACGGCGCGGTCGCCCGGATCGTCGAGTTCGAAATAGTCGGCCTGGACGAAATTGAACGTGTTGGCGACCAGGTTGGACGGGAAGCTTTCGACCTTGACGTTCAGTTCGCGGGCGGAGCCGTTGTAGTAGCGCCGGGCCATCTGGATTTCGCGTTCGATGGTCTCCAGCGCTTCCTGCAACTCGGCAAAATTCTGGTTGGCCTTGAGATCGGGGTAGCTTTCAGCGACCGCGAACAGCCGGCCGATGGCCTGGCTGAGCATGCTTTCCGCCGCGGCACGACCGGCCACATCGCCCGCCGGCACGTTCTGCGCCCGCGTGCGCATCTCGGTGACCTGCTCGAGCGTTTCCTTTTCATGGCCGGCATAGCCCTTGACCGTCTCGACCAGATTGGGGATCAGGTCTGCGCGACGCTTGAGCTGCACGTCAATGCCGCTCCACGCCTCCTGAACCATCTGGCGAGCCCGGACCAGCCCGTTGTAGATGACGATCGCATAGGCCGCGATGGCCACGATGATGATTGCCGTGATGGTGCCGCCGCCGAACATGGCGCGTCTCCTTGTGCTCGCCCCGTCGGCCGGCAAACTAGATGGGTTCATCCCAAGATGGAAGCGCCCCGGCCAACAGCGTCGCGCGCATCATCTGGACGGGGCGGACCTCAGGCGGGCGGGTCATCCGCTGGCGCGATCCAGCCCATCAGCGCGCCTCCCGGCTGGCGGACCATTGCAATGCGTCCCAACTGCGGTACGTCGAACGGTTCGCCCAAAACGGTTGCGCCGGCAGCTTTCGCCCTTCCAACGCGCTCGTCCACGTCATCGACCGCGATGTAGGGGTACCAGGCTTCCGGCATGCCATCAAAACTGTCGCCTGCCATTTCGTACATGCCAGCGACGCGCTCACCGTCCTGGATGGCGATCCAGTAGGTACCCGTCGGTCCCATCTTCATCGATTCGAAGGACCAGCCGAGCACGTCCGCATAGAACGCCTTGGCCTTCTCGACATCGCGACTCATCAGTTCGTTCCAGTGGAAATGGCCGTGTGTCGTCATCTGCGCCTCCCCGGTCCGCGACGATGGGGCCGATTGAACGCGCCGAGGCGGCTTCAGGCAAGAAAAAACCCCGCCCGGCAAAGCCGGACGGGGCTCGCTACCCAAAGAGCAGGGGGGTCAGCTCGCGGGCAGCATCACTTTGTCGATGACGTGGATGATGCCGTTGTCGGCCTGAATGTCGGCGGCAACGACGTTGGCACCGTCAACGACGACAGCGCCCGTGTGGGCGTCTTTCTCGATGGCCAGCAGGCGGTCGCCGCCGGCCTTGATGGTGCGGATGTGGATGGTGCGGCCCGGCAGCTGGTTTGAGGCCAGTTCGCGCGGCAGGACGTGATAGCTCAGGATCGCGGCGAGCTTGTCCTTGTTCTCCGGCTCGAGCAGGCTTTCGACCGTGCCGGCGGGCAGGGCCGCGAACGCGTCGTCGGTCGGCGCGAAAACAGTCAGGTTCTCGCCGGTCGCCAGCGCACCGGCCAATCCGGCTGCTTCGGCTGCGGCGAGCAGCGTGTTGAACGTGCCGGCGCCCTGGGCGACCTCGACGATGTTGTCGGCCTGGGCCGGTGCGGCCAAAAAGCCCATGGAAATGGCAGCGCCCATCATTACCTTGCGCATGGTGAGTAGTCCTCCGTAAACGAACAAGACGGCGCAGCGTTCCCGCGCCGTTGTCCGTGTTTACGGGCACCGCACCTTTCAGATGTTCGTGATCGATGAACGGTCCGTCACAAATTTGTTTGTGATCCGATCGGGTGTTGCTGCGTATCCGCGGCCCGCGCGGACGAATGACTGCCGTCAGAAAAAGCTGCGTTGCCCACTATACGCATGTGCACCGGGAGCAGGCTGCCTGTTCCGCCTCGACACGGTTTCGGACCGTGGCGGCAATGGCATCGTTGGTCCGGCCGCCCCCCGGACTTTGGGTGCGGGTTGCATCGGATTTCGCAGATTGGACGGGCCCGGCCGGCTGACTGCGTCCATGGGAGTCAGCCGGGCTTTGCGCCGCCCGCATCGGTCATCAGGAACGCCTCGCCACACGCCTTGGCCAGATCGCGCACCCGCAGGATGTAGCTCTGGCGCTCGGTCACCGAGATCACGCCGCGCGCATCGAGCAGGTTGAAGACGTGGGACGCCTTGATGCACTGGTCATAGGCGGGCAGGACGCATCTGTGGAGCTGGGCGTTGGAGGCATCGTCCGGCGCTCCTGCGGCCAGCAAGGCGCGGCATTCGGCTTCGGCGTCCTCGAAATGGCGCATCAGCATCGCCGTGTCGGCATATTCGAAGTTGTGCCGCGAATATTCCTGTTCGGCCTGCAGGAAGACATCGCCATAGGTGATCCTGTCGTCGCCCTCGCCGCCGTTGAAGTTCAGATCGTAGACGTTGTCGACGTTCTGCACATACATGGCGAGCCGCTCGAGCCCGTAGGTGAGTTCGCCGGAAACGGGCGCACACTCGATGCCGCAGACCTGCTGGAAATAGGTGAACTGGGAGACTTCCATGCCGTCGCACCAGCATTCCCAGCCAAGCCCCCAGGCGCCCAGCGTCGGGCTTTCCCAGTCGTCCTCGACGAAGCGGATGTCGTGCAGGAGCGGGTCGATGCCGATCGCGCGCAGCGAACCCAGATAGAGCTCCTGCAGGTCCGGCGGCGACGGTTTCAGGATCACCTGGTACTGGTAATAGTGCTGCAGCCGGTTGGGATTCTCGCCATAGCGCCCGTCAGTCGGCCGGCGCGAGGGCTGCACATAGGCTGCCTTCCATGACCGCGGCCCGAGCGAACGCAGGGTCGTCGCCGGGTGGAACGTTCCGGCGCCCACTTCCATGTCGTAGGGCTGCAGGATCGCGCAGCCGTGGCGCGCCCAATAATCGTGCAGGGTCAGGATCAGGCCCTGAAACGAACGCGTCGGATGCTGGGCGTCGATGGATGTGTGAGCGGTCATGGCGTCGTCGAAAACCGTTTTTCAATGCCGGCTGCCCTCGCACGGGCCAGAGAAAGGGTCAAGCTGTGCCGCATTCCGACAGGCCGCCGCAACGCGGTCGGATTCCGCTAACCATTTCATCCGTCAATCTTTTTTAACCGCGTTCCTTAGCCCTTGTTTGGCCGGCTTGCGCTAGGGTGCGTCTTGTCGAGGCGGCGAACACAAGCCTCCCGGCAAACAGGGTAAGAGGATCGCAAGAGGCCAAAAAGGCCCGGCGGCTCTCAGGACAACAGGCGAGACGTCAAACGATGAGCATCGGTGCGCAACCAGCCTGGGCAGGGCATGAATTCCGGCTTGATCCGGCCCGCCTGCCCCAGGAACTGTCCTATGCAACACGCAACGGCAACGGCGAGACGACCATCACGGTCAACCGCCGCGGCGCCACCCTGAAGCGCGAACTGGCGCAATCGGGCCTGCCGCTTCACATTGCGCTGCCGGCGCGCGCCTTTCGCGGCGTTGCGGTGCGGGCCACCGAAACCGGCCCCGATCAGGCTCTGGTGACGCTGGAGCTGTTGCACGAGGACGAGGAACTGAGCGTTCCGCTGAGCGTCGGGCACGACCTGCCCGCCATCGCGCGCGACTGGCAGGCCTGGTCGGAGCTGCTCGAACTGCCGATGATGATGATCGAGATGGACGGTGTCGCGCGCACGCTCGAAGAAAGCGCGCAGGCGCTCGTTTCGGGCGATGCACAGCCGCGCCGCCACCATTCCATGTTCGCCGAGCGCCGGCCGCGTTTTCTGGCGCGCCGCCGGATGGGCAATCTCGGCGTGCGGCTGATGGTGCGCGGCGAGGAAATCATCGCCCGCGATCCGTCGATCTGACGCCTCGGCCTCACCGGCCCCTCGGAAGCCTCTCTGCCTGTCGCGATCGCTCGAACTGCTTCGCGAAATGGTCGGCGAAGGCACGGACACGCGGCACGATGTCCGCCCGGCTGGGAAAGGCCAGGGCCAGCGGTGTCGTGTCGGCAATCGCCTCGTCGAGAAGCACCACCACACGTCCGTCTTCGATTGCGTCGGCGCACAATCCCTCGGGGATTAGCGCGACGCCGTTGCCCGCCAGAACCAGATCGCGGATGGCGAACTGATTGTCGGCCATGATATCGCCGGCGGGCAGTTTCGCGCCCCCCAGAACGGTGTGCTCGAGAAACCGCGCCAGCTCCGCTGCAGGCGCAATGAAGTCGTCGATCTCTGCAATTGTTCGCGGCCTGCCTTTGCGGCGCACCCATTCCGAACTTGCTAAGAACTGCCATCCGACATCCAGCAACCGCCGTTCCACGCGGTCCTCGCCGCCGCGGCGGCTGATCCGAAGCGCAATGTCCACATCGCCATCGATCATGTTCATCGTCGCGCTGGTCAGCATGACGTCAAAGCGAACAGCCGGATGCATCCGACGGAACTCGGTGATCGCCGCGGTCAACGTGTCGGTGGGAAAGTCTGCAGGCGCGGTCAGGCGTATCAGCCCGCCCAGCCTGCCTGGTTTCGTCCGGATTGCGTCCATCGCGGCGGTCAGCGTCTTCAGCCCGCCTTCCGCCTGATCGAACAGCAGACGCCCATCCTCGGTCAGCGACAGGGATCGCGTGGACCGCTTCATCAGCCGCGTGCCGAGCGTCGCCTCAAGGGTCTTGACGTGCAGGCTCACCGTCGAGCGCGGCTTGCCCAGCCGAGCAGCCGCCGCGGCAAAGCTCCCGGCCCGAACGACTTCGACAAAGGTGAAAAGGGAATCGAGTTTGGCCATTGTGCAGAATTCCGTTCAATCATGCCATGAATGACCGGCTAATCAAAACAATCAAGTGGGTCCAATGTCCGTGTCGAAGCAAGGAGATTTGCCATGACCAGCGACCCGATCCATCGACACTCCGCAGACGGAATCCTGTCATCTGTCGGCCAAGCCCGGTTTTCCGGGATCGAGGCCGACATCCTTTTGGGAGGCGATGCCGCGCCCTTCACGGTCATGGTGATGACCGTCATGCCCGGGCTGGGTGCGCCGGCGCACAATTCATTTGGGGAAGACAAGATTTTCCATGTGACCGAAGGCGCGCTGCTGTTCCTCGTCGGCGACGATCGCGTGCGGGCGGAGCCGGGCGATCACATCCTCGTCGCAAAAGGCGTCACGCACAGCTTCTCGGCGCTCGGCGACAGCCCGGCGAAGATGACCCTGATATCGACGCCCGCGAAGCATGAGCGCTTCTTTCTGGCGCTTTCCGACCTGCCCGTGCCGCATGATCCCGGTGACGTTCAAGCGGTCTGCAAGGCATTCGACCAGGCCATCGTCGGCCCCGTGGTGCAGCCCTAAAGGCAGATCAGCGAACGATTTCGGCGATGGCGGCGGCGACAAGGCCGCCGAAGATCAGCCAACCGACGACCGTGTTGGACTTGAAAAGCGCCAGGCACTGGTCGGCGTCGTCAATGTCGAGGACGCGGATCTGATTGAGCATGTGCAGGCCCGCCGCGACAAGGCCGAGATAGGCAATCGGCGGCGCGCCCGTGCTGGCATAGCTGGCGGCCAGAAGCACCACCATGCCGCCATAAAGGATGACGAGCGCGGGCTTGGTCCGCTCGCCGAACAGGCGCGCGGTGGAGCGCACACCAACCAGCGCGTCGTCTTCCTTGTCCTGATGGGCGTAGATCGTGTCATAGCCGATCGTCCACAGGATGCAGCCCAGATAGAGCAGGACGGGCGTCGGCCCGAGCGATCCGTGCACGGCCACCCAGCCCATGAAGGCGCCCCACGAAAAGGCGAGGCCCAGAAAGAGTTGCGGCCAGTCGGTAAAGCGCTTGGCGAACGGGTAGATCGCGACAACTGCCAGCGAAGCGATACCCACGGCGATCGCCGTCCAGTTGAACTGGATGAGGACGACGAAGCCGACCAGCGACTGGGCGACCAGAAAGACCTTGGCCTGGGTGCGGGTCACCTGCCCGGACGGCAGCGGCCGCGACCGCGTGCGCGCGACCTTGTCGTCGATCTCGTGATCGACAAGATCATTGTAGGTGCAACCCGCTCCGCGCATGGCGATCGCGCCGATCAGGAACAGGACGAGATGCCACGGATCGGGCAAACGGTCCAGAACGGGCATGCTTTCGGTGCCGTGGCCAAACGGCGCCAGCGCCGCCGCCCACCAGCACGGCCACAGCAGCAGCCACCAGCCGATCGGCCGGTCCCAGCGCGCCAATTGCGCGAACGGCCAGACCGCCCGCGGCATCACCGCATAGACCCAATGGCCCGATGGCGCGTCGGCGACGCGGCCCTGCCCGGCCTTTGACTGCACATTGTCCATGATTGCCTCGTCGCAACCCTGTGGGCAAAGGTCAAGCGCACGGGGCCGGTCTTGACCCGCGTCGTGGTGCCGCGTAGCGCCGGGCCATCGATGGCCGTTGGGAGTTGAGCGAAATGCGCGTTCTGTTGATCGGCGGCGGGGGCCGCGAACATGCGCTGGCGGCAAAGTTGGCCGCCTCGCCGCTTCTGACCGCGCTGATCTGCGCGCCCGGCAATCCCGGCACGGCCGCCATCGCCACCAATGCGGTGCTGGATGTCGCCAACCATTCCGCCGTCATCGATTTCTGCCGCATCCAGAGCATCGACCTCGTCGTCATCGGACCGGAAGCGCCGCTCGTCGCCGGCCTTGCCGACGATCTTGCCGCTGCCGGCATCGCGGTGTTCGGCCCGACAGCGGAGGCGGCACGGCTGGAAGGCTCCAAGGCCTTCACCAAGGAATTGTGCGACCGGCAGGGCATTCCGACCGCCGCCTACGGACGGTTCAACAATGCGCCCAAGGCGAAGGCCTACGTCCGGCAACAGGGCGCGCCGATCGTCATCAAGGCGGACGGGCTGGCGGGCGGCAAGGGCGTGACCGTGGCCATGACCGTGGAAGAGGCTCTGGCCGCGATCGACGACTGCTTCGAGGGCGCGTTCGGCGATGCGGGAGCGGAAGTGGTCGTCGAGGCGTTCCTGGAAGGCGAGGAGGTGAGCTTCTTTTGCCTGTGCGACGGCAGGACCGCCCTGCCCCTGACCTCGGCGCAGGATCACAAGCGGGTCGGAGACGGTGACACGGGTCCCAACACCGGCGGCATGGGCGCCTATTCGCCCGCACCGATCTTCGATGCAGCGATGCAGGCGCGCGTGATGGAAGAAATCATCGCGCCGACGCTTTCCGGCATGGCGGCGATGGGTTGTCCCTTCACCGGTGTCCTTTATGCAGGCCTGATGGTGACGGACGAAGGTCCGAAGCTGATCGAATACAATGTCCGCTTCGGCGATCCCGAATGCCAGGTGATCATGCCGCGCCTGCGCGACGACCTGTTGCCGCTGCTCAAGGCAGCCGCCGAGGGCGCATTGGGCGATGCGACGGCGCGCTGGACGGATGACACCGCGCTCACCGTCGTCATGTGCGCACCGGGCTATCCGGCCGCGCCAGGAAAAGGTTCGGTGATCGGCGGCTTGGACAAAACCGGCGCGATGGACGGCGTCACCATCTTCCATGCGGGAACGGCAACGCGAAACGGCGAACTGGTCGCCCATGGCGGGCGGGTGCTGAACGTCACCGCGACGGGAAGCACGGTGTCGGAGGCGCAGGCGCTCGCCTATCAGGCTGTCGAGGCGATCGACTGGCCGGACGGCTTCTGCCGCTCGGACATCGGTTGGCGCGCCATCGAACGTGAGCGCTGATCAGGACTCCATCGACAGTGCCGCGCGGCCATTGATGAGCGCGTCGGCGTCCGCCGTGAACTTTCCGGATGCGCCATCGGGGTGAAGGACCACGGCTGGCAGCAGGGCGAGCCGGGCACGGCTGCCCTTGACCCCCGACACAAGGATGCGGATCGCTGCTTCATCGGCGCGCGGATGGACCGGCCGGATGGCGATCGCGCCGAAACGGCGCCCCATGCCGGCCAATATGTCTGCGAGCATGGACGGCCGCGCGATCATCGAAAACCGGCCGCCGGGCCGGGCGATCGCCGATGCGGTCTTGATCCAGGCCAGCATCGTACTCGCGTCGATCACATGGGCGGCGGCCCGCGCAGCATTGGGCGATTGCCGGTCGCGCGCATCGTTGAACGGCGGATTGGCGATGACCTGATCGAAGCGCCCGCTTTCGAGACCCGCCGCTTCCCGGGCACGACGATCCAGCGTCACATCGGCGGCGACGATCCGCACGCGCGGCTGAAGGCTGGCGTTTTCCGCGCGCTGCATCGTCTGGCGCGCGCAGTTCGCCATCACGGGATCGTTCTCGAACAGCGTCGCACGGGCATCGGGGCACCGGCTGAGGACGGCCAGCGCCGCCGCGCCGGCGCCCGCCCCCAGATCGGCTAGCGTTCCATCAAATCCGGCGGGCACCGTCGCCGCCAGAAGCATCGCATCGAGCCCGGCGCGATGGCGTCCACGCGAGGGCTGCACAAGAACGAACCGCCCGCGATGAAAAGCGTCTATGGTCGTTGGCGACCCCGGATCAGCCCTTGAGTTCATGCCTTGAGTTCATGGGCAAGCCCCGCATCGTGCATGATGCGGCGCGCCTGGTCGATCCGGTCGCTTTCGACGAGAATGCGGCGGGGAATGGCGCCAATCGACCCTTCGATGATCGACATGTTCTGGTCGGCAATCATGACGCCGATGCCCGCATCGCGCATCAGCGCCTCGACGAAGGAGAGGGTGACGATGTTGTTAGAGCGCATCAGTTCTTCCATGGAGCTTGGTTACGCGGTTGCAGGCTGGCGGGCAAGGATGGCTGCGACCAACGGCGCAGCCCGCGCGCCAATTCGCCGCTTGCTGGCCGCCGGGCGAAACCATAGGGTGCCGCCGAAAAAGGAGAGGCACTCATGGGTGTTGTCGTTGCCATCGACGAGCCGCCGCGCAAAAGCGGAATCGAGCCGCTCGTGGCGCTTGCCAAGCCCGGCATGGAACGGGTGAACCAGCTTATCCTCGACAAGGCCGGGTCGGATGTCCGGATGATCCCGGAAGTCGCCAACCATCTGATCAACTCGGGCGGCAAGCGGCTGCGGCCGATGCTGACGATCGCGAGCGCCGAAATGTTCGGCTATCAGGGCGATCACCACATCAAGCTCGCCGCCAGCGTCGAGTTCATGCACACGGCGACGCTCTTGCACGACGACGTGGTCGATGAGAGCGACCGGCGCCGGTCAAAGCCGACGGCGCGGATCATCTGGGGCAATCAGGCCAGCGTTCTCGTCGGCGATTTCCTTTTGGGACAGGCCTTCCGGATGATGGTCGATGTCGGCTCGATGGACGCGCTGGATGTCTTGTCGACCGCCTCTGCGATCATCGCCGAAGGCGAGGTGATGCAGCTTTCGGCCGCCAAGAAACTGTCGACCACCGAGGACGATTATCTGGCGGTCATCAAGGCCAAGACCGCGGCCCTGTTCCTCGCCGCCGCCGAAGTCGGACCGATCGTTGCCGGCGCGGGCAGCGACGAGCGGGCGGCGCTGCGATCCTACGGGCTCAATCTGGGCCTTGCTTTCCAACTCGTCGACGACGTGCTCGACTATGGCGGCAATGCCGGCGATCTGGGCAAGAATGTCGGCGACGATTTCCGGGAGGGCAAGATCACGCTGCCGGTCCTGCTGGCGTACCGGCGTGGCTCGGACGATGAACGCGGCTTCTGGAAACAGAGCCTTGAAGACGGCGACAATGGCGCCGAGCGGTTGGAAATGGCGCGCGCGCTGATGGCCAGGCATGGCGCGCTGGCCGACACGATCCAGCGGGCGCGGCACTTCGGTGCGATCGCCCGCGATGCGCTGGCGCCGATGCCGGCGACCGCGCAAAAGGACGCGCTTCTCGAGGTCGTCGATTTCTGCATCTCGCGCCTTAACTGAGCACTCGTCCCGCAGCGATGCGGCGTGATTGCCGCCGGGCCACAAAAGCGCCATGCTGGCGGGTGAATCGGAACAAGTCTCCAATCCACGGTTACAGGCCGCCCATGACCGCATCCTTCGCAAAGTCCTCGACGCTGGCCCTGATGGCGCTTGCCACGGCGCTGGCCGTCCAGCCACGGCCCGCCATCGCATCCGCTGATCCCGCACCCGGCTTCCATGCGCCGACACGGACATTTGCCGGAGCGTTCCTTGCGGCCAATGCGGCGCGCGAGCGGTTCGATTTCGGCGAGGCGGCGCGTTACTACGACGAGGCACTGCGCTTTGATCCCGGCAATCCGGGCCTGCGACGCGACCTGATGATCTCGCTGGTCACCGATGGCCAGATCGGCGCGGCGGTGCCCCACGCCGAGATCCTGAAGGACGAGGCCGATGTGGAGCGGATCGCGCGCCTTGTGCTCGGCGTCGAGGCAATTCGCGAAAACCGGTATCTGGATGCCGAACCGACATTGATCCTGGCCGTCGAAAACGACCTCGAACGGCTGTTGACGGGCATCCTCCGCGCCTGGGCGCGACACGGTGCGGGCGACACGGACGGCGCGCTCGACCTGATCGACGGCCTGCGAGGCCCGGACTGGTTCGACCTTTTCTCTTCCTATCACGGCGCGCTGATCGCCGATGCGGCCGGCCGGGCCGATCAGGCAAGAACCCGTTATGCGGACGGCATGAACAATGCCGCCGGCGGCAGCGCCTCGCCGCTGACCTATCTGCGGCTTGCTGAAGCCAATGCGCGGTTTCTGGCGCGCACCGGCGAACTGGCCGAAGCGCGCGAGGTGATCGGGCGCGGGCTTGGGACGGCGCCCAACAATCCGGACCTGCTCGCCGCTTCCGGGACCATCGACACGCCAGCGGGATCGCGCAACGTCATCGACACGCCGCAACTGGGCGCCGGAGAGATCCTGCTCAATCTGGGATCGGCGATCAACCGCGACGGCGCCGAGGACTTTGCCGCGCTCTATCTTGAGCTGGCGCGTTCAATGGCGCCGGAGAACGCGCAAATTCTGTTCGAGCTCGGCGGTATCGCCGAAAAGCTCGGCCAGCCGGAACGCGCGATCCGCTACTACGCATCGGTACCCGCCGATTCGCCGCTGGCGCGGATCGCCGACCTGCAGCGCGGGCTGGCGCTGTCGGCGCTCGATCGCCACGACGAGGCCAAGGCCACCCTCGCCGCCCTGATCGAGGACAATCCCGACGATTTTCGCGGTTATCTGGCGCTCGGCGGCGTCTACGCCTCGCTGAAGGAGTTCGAAGAGGCGGCCGATGTCTACGAGGCCGCCGTGACCCGGCTCGATCTCGACGATTCGCGCTTCTGGCAGATGCACTACCGTCTCGGGATCGCCTATGAGCGCACCGATCGGTGGCCCGAGGCCGAGCGCACGTTCAAGCATACTCTGACGCTGTCGCCCGACCAGCCGGATGTCCTCAACTATCTGGGCTATTCGTGGGTCGACATGAACATGCATCTCGATGAAGGCATCGAGATGATCCGCACCGCAGTCGAGCAGCGGCCGCGCGACGGCTATATCGTGGATTCGCTCGGCTGGGCTTATTACCGGCTCGGCGAGTTCGAAAATGCGGTGGAGCATCTGGAGCGGGCAACGGATCTTCGTCCGCGTGATTCCATCATCAACGACCATCTGGGCGACGCCTATTGGCGTGTCGGGCGCAAGCTGGAGGCGACCTATCAATGGTCGCGCGCGCTTGCCATGGAAGGCGAGGATGATGCGCTGGCCGAAATCCGCGCCAAGCTGGACGCGGCCAATGCCGGCGAGGAACCGGCGATCGCCGAAAGCCGCGTCGACAGTGGTGCAGCTGAGCAGGCCAGCGACACCGCCGGCGGCAATGACGGCTGAGCCATGCCGGAAATTCCGGTGAGTCCGCCCGGCGCTTCGCTTGAAGACCTCGCGCCGGCCAAGATCAATCTGTGCCTGCACGTGACCGGCCGTCGCGCCGACGGCTATCATTTGCTCGATTCGCTGGTGGTCTTTGCCGACAGCGATGCCGCTGACCGGATCGCCGTGGCGCCGTCCGATACCGACCGGTTTTGCGTGAACGGGCCGGAGGCATCGGGGCTCGAAAGCGACAACAGCGCCGGCAATCTGGTGACCACGGCGCGCGACTGGCTGCGTGCGCAGAGCGATACCGCCAGCCCGGTTGCCTTGACGCTCGATAAGAATTTGCCGGTGGCGTCAGGCATTGGCGGCGGTTCGGCCGATGCCGGCGCGACGTTGCGGCTGCTGGCCCGTTTGTGGAGTGCCGAAGCGGCGATCGGTGCCGATCGGTCCGAAGCGATCTGCAATGCGCTCGGCGCCGATATCGCCATGTGCGTTCATGGCGGGCCTTTGCGCGTGCGCGGCATCGGCGAGCGGCTCGATCCGGTCGCCGGCCTGCCAGCCCTGCCGGCTCTTCTGGTCAATCCGCGCGTCGCAGTCGCCACGCCGTCCGCCTTCGCCGCGCTGCAAGACCGGGACAATACGCCGGTCCCGGCAATGCCGGATGGCGGCTTCGCCGATATCGGCGCGCTCGCCGACTGGCTGACGGCCAACAGCCGCAACGATCTGGCTGCACCTGCCCGTTCGCTCGTTCCGGCCATCGACACAGTGCTCGGCGCGCTGCGGTCCAGCGGTGCGCTGATGGCCCGCATGTCGGGTTCTGGCGCGACCTGTTTCGGCCTGTTCACAACGCGCAAGCAGGCCGTGGACGCGGCCGAAACCATGGCCGGGGCGCGACCGGACTGGTGGATCAGGGCGACGATCCTGAACGCGGACACACCTGTCAGGAACCGGGCAGAACAGGGAGAAGCCCATGTCGAGGCTTGACGACACAAGGCCGTTCATCGCGCTGGCGATTGCGGTGATGACCGTCTCGGACACGCGCAAGGAAGACCAGGACCGCTCCGGGCAAGCCCTCAAGGACCGGATCGAGGCCGCCGGGCACACGGTTGCCGGCTACGCGATCGTGCCGGACGAGATGGCGCGGATATCGGCGCAGGTGCGCGACTGGGCGGACGATGAGGGCATCGACATCGTCATCACCACCGGCGGCACGGGCTTTACCGGACGCGATGTGACGCCCGATGCGCTCGAGCCGATGTTCGACAAGCACATGGACGGTTTTTCCCATGTCTTCCACCGCATCTCGTTCGACAAGATCGGAACGTCGACCGTCCAGTCCCGCGCGACGGCCGGGCTGATCGGCACGACATTCGTCTTCGTTCTTCCCGGCTCGCCGGGCGCCTGCAAGGACGCCTGGGACGGCATCCTGAAATGGCAGCTCGACTACCGCCACATGCCCTGCAATTTCGTGGAGATCATGCCGCGTCTGGACGAGCATCTCAAACGCGGCGGCGGCAAGTCAGCGTGAGGCCGGCGGCAACAGTCCGGCCCTGAGGGTCCGCACCGCGACGCCGCGCGGCAACGCGTCGAGCGTCATGCCGGGGCGGCTCAAAGCCTGCGCCTGCGCCTTGGAGATCAGAAACCCGCGCGCGAACGGCCCGGTCAGGCCCCGTCGCGCGAACAGACGCGCCCAGAACGATTGGCCGGGATCGCGCGCCATGCGAAACCGGGCCGCACCAGCCGCACCCGTCGGCGCATTGATGTGCGTTTCCACCGCGGCGAGCCAATCGCCGACCAGCCGCGCGCCGGGCGGCAGGACCAGGATCCAGAGCCCGCGAGCAGTGTCGAGCATGGCCGACACATCGGCCTTCGATGCATCGATGATCGTGCAGCCAGCGATCTCGCCGACACGCGCGGTTTCGTCCGACGAATCGTGGTCAAGCACCAGCACGTCGCTGACGGCGCCACTGACCGCATGGCGCACCAGATCCGGCAACATGTGCGCCAGCCGGTCTTCGTCATTGTGCGTGGGAACCAGGACGGAGAGCATCCCGCACGCCTAACCGATGTTCCGGCGCGACGCAAAATCGTCAGTTTGTTCTTGTATTGTTCTGCCGATCACGATAGGAAAATAATCATTGAACCATGGACAGATTCGCACGGGAGCGCGGCATGAAGGCGATTGCCGAAGCAGATCAGATTGCAGGCCATCTCAGCGCACTGGACGGCGCGGTGGCCGCCAATCAGCATATCGAGGCATCCGGCATGCGTCGCGACAAGCGCCGCGTCCGCGGCCGGGCGAGCGCGATCAATCCCGCCGGGCGTTTCGAGGCGCTCAGCCGCACCGAGGAGGATGATGGCTGGCAGAGCCTTGAGGATCTGCCGCCGTTCAAGACCGAGGTGCAGGTCGAGCAGGCGCGCACGGTGATCACGCGCAACCAGTCGCCGGACATTTCGTTCGACCGGTCGATCAACCCCTATCGCGGCTGCGAGCACGGATGCGTTTATTGTTTCGCGCGCCCGACACATGCCTATGCGGGACTGTCGGCGGGCGTCGACTTTGAGTCCAAGCTGTTCGTCAAACCCGATGCGGCAAAGCTTCTGGAAAAGGAAATCACCCGCAAGGGCTATGAGGCCCGATGCATCGCGATCGGCACCAACACCGATCCCTACCAGCCGATCGAGCGGGACTGGATGGTGATGCGCTCGATCCTGGAAGTGCTCGAACGCTACAATCACCCGGTCGGCATCGTGACCAAGTCGGCGCTGGTGACGCGCGACATCGACATCCTCTCGCGTATGGCCTCAAAAGGGCTGGCCAAGGTGGCGCTGTCGGTGACCACGATGGACCGGATGCTGGCCCGGACGATGGAGCCCAGGGCCTCGACCCCGACAAAGCGGCTCGAAGCGATCCGGGCGCTGGCCGATGCCGGCATTCCAACCTCGGTCATGGTCGCGCCGATCATTCCGGGGCTGAACGATCACGAGATGGAGCGCATTCTCGATGCGGCGGCTTCGCTTGGCGCGACCCAGGCCGGCTATGTCCTGCTGCGCCTGCCGCTCGAGGTCGCACCGGTCTTCAAGGAATGGCTGCTGCGCCATTATCCCGAGCGCTACCGGCATGTGATGAGCCTGATCCGCTCGATGCGCGGCGGCAAGGATTATGACGCCGACTGGAACAAGCGCATGCGCGGCACGGGCCCCTATGCGTGGCAGATCGCGCGCCGCATGGAAATCGCCTGCAAACGGTTGGGGCTCTCGGGACGCGGCACGGCGCTGCGCACCGACCTGTTCGTCAAGCCCGCGCCAAACGGGGAGCAATTGGCGCTTTTGTAAACCCCGGACACGATTGGCATCGGCAGCCCACACGGCCCGTCCCCGCCGTTTTTCGCAGCCGATGCCACGGTTCGCTTCACTTGGGCGGCTTCCCCTGCCGCCTGCCGCGCCGAACTGCCGACGGCGTGCCAAGCAAGCGAACCTTGCGGCGAATCGGGTTGCGTGTGATGGCTCTGCCATGACGTCGCATGCATCCGGTTCGCCGCTTCTTTTCGACTCCGGGCCGCGGGGCCCGGACTTTGCGTTCGAAGAGGCCCTTTACAAAAAGGGCCATAACGCTGTCGCCGGCGTTGACGAAGCCGGGCGCGGCCCGTTGGCAGGCCCTGTCGTCGCGGCCGCCATCGTGCTCGATCCATCGGTGGAAATTGCGGGCCTTGCCGATTCCAAGGCGCTGACGGCACGGCGCCGCGACATTCTGTTCGACGCGATCATGGCCGATGCGCGTGCGGTCAGCGTGGCAAGCGTCTGCGCCGACAGCATCGATGCGTCCGACATCCGCAAGGCGAGCCTTGCGGCGATGCGCGCCTGTGTGACCGGCCTTTTGCCGCGCGCCGATGCGGCGCTGTTCGACGGCCGCGATGTGCCGCCGGGATTGCCGCCGGAGTTTGCGGCACAGTCGGTGATCAAGGGCGATGCGCGCTGTCTGTCGGTCGCCGCCGCCTCGATCGTCGCCAAGGTCAGCCGGGACCGGATGCTCGTCAACCTGTGCACGGCGCATCCGGGCTATGGCCTGTCGGGGCACAAGGGATACGGCTCGGCCGGCCATCGCGCGGCCATCGAACGGCTTGGCGGCGTTGCGCGCCTGCACCGTTTCACGTTCCGCCCGCTGTCCGGGCTCTGACAGACCAAAATACGTTTTGAACCGGCAACAAAAAACCGCGCCCGAGGGCGCGGCATTGATGCCTTGACCGGACCCAGCGGCGGTCAGTTCATGTGCGTTTTGACTTGGTCGATCGACGCCTTGAAGAGGTCGCCCCGCGTCGTTGCGGTCATCTTGTCGCCCAGCAACCGTTCGGCGGCTGCGACCGAGACATCGACGGCCGTGGCGCGCACGGCGTTGACCGCATCGAGTTCCGCCTGGGCGATCTTCTGCTCGGCGAGCGCGGTGCGGCGCTCCACATATTCCTCGGTCTTCTGCTTGGCTTCGGCCGTGATGTGCTCGGCCTCGCTCTTGGCAGCCTCGACGATGCTTTCGGCTTCGCCTTCGGCTTCCTTGCGCTTGCGCTGGTATTCGGCCAGCAGTTGCTGGGCCTCCTCGCGCAGCCGGCGCGCCTCTTCCAGCTCGTTGCGGATCTTGTCGCCGCGGCTGTCGATGCCGCGCGTGATCATCCCCGGCACCTTGAAATAGACCAGGATGCCAAAGAACAGGAAAAGACCGATCAGAGCCCAGAAACTTGAATCGAACATGTCCTAATCCCTTCCGGCGCCCTAGCGGCGCACCGCGCCGACCGCTTTGGTCAGCTCGGCCTTGGTGACCGAAGTGCCAACCAACTGATCGACAATCGCGGCGGTGGTGTCGGTCGCGATCGAGCCGACTTCGGCCATTGCCTTTTCGCGAATGGATGCGATCCGGCTTTCCGCCTCTTCGAGCTTGGAGGCCAGTTCGGCTTCCACCTTCTGGCGTTCGGCCTCGGCTTCGGCCTTGGCCTTGTCGCGCGCCTTCTGGCCGATCTCGCCGGCCGTCGTGCGCGCCTGCGCCAGTTCCTGCTCATAGGCGGCATGCGCCTCGTCGGCCTTTTCCTGCAGGTCGCGGGCCATGTCGAGGTCGCCGGCTATGCGGTCCTGCCGGGTCTCCAGAATCTCGCCGATGCGCGGCGAGATCACCTTGGCGATGAACCAGTAGAAAAAGCCGAAGGTGATCGCCAGCCAGAACAGCTGCGATGCATAGCTCGATGTATCGAACGGCGGAAAGGCGCCGCCGCCCTCTTGGGCTGCTTCGGTGCTGGCGGCCAGCGCAGCGGTGACGAACATGGCGTTACCCCAAAAGGCTTCTGGTCATGCGGCCTGTCCGCCTTCGGACGAGACCGCGGGATGAGGCGGACGGGCCGCCGCATCCATGGTTCCGGCGTCGATCAGACTGCGAAGAGCAGCAGCAGGGCGACGAGCAGCGAGAAGATGCCCAGCGCCTCGGTCACGGCGAAGCCGAAGATCAGGCGGCCGAACTGGCCGTCGGCGGCCGACGGGTTGCGCAGTGCGCCGGACAGATAGTTGCCGAAGATGGATCCGAGGCCGATGGCCGCGCCACCCATGCCGAGACAGGCGATACCGGCGCCGATGAACTTTGCTGCTTCCGCTTCCATGGTGAGCTCCTTTGAACGAAGAATTTGCGGGATGGGTTGTGGCGGCACGCCGCCATGTGGATCAGTGGCTCGGGTGCAATGCGTCGTTGAGATACATGCAGGTCAGAACCGCGAAGACATAGGCCTGGAGAAACGAGACCAGGAATTCGAGCGCCGTCATGGCGACGACCATGATCAGCGGCAGGATCGCGCCGCCAATGCCGACCGCGCCCAGCGCACCGAGCGAAACGACGAAGCCGGCGAAGACCTTCAGCGTGATGTGGCCGGCCAGCATGTTGGCGAACAGGCGGACAGACAGGCTGATCGGACGCGACAGGAACGAGATGACCTCGATCGCAACGACCAGTGGCACGAGCACGCCCGGAACCCCTTCGGGCACGAACAGGCCCAGAAACTTCAGCCCGTGCTTCATGAAGCCGTAGATGATCACAGTGCCGATCACCAGCATGGCGAGCGCGAAGGTGACGATGATGTGGCTGGTCACGGTGAAGAAATAGGGGAACATGCCGAACAGATTGGCGAACAGCACGAACATGAAGAGCGAAAACACAAACGGGAAGAACCGCATGCCCTGGCTGCCGGCCGCATCGCGCAGCATCGAGGCGACGAACTCGTAGGACATTTCGGCCATCGACTGCAGCCGGCCCGGCACGAGGCCCCGGTTGGCGCTGCCGAAATAGAGGAAGGCCGACGCGGTCGCGACGGTTGCGACCATGAAGAGCGAGGAGTTGGTGAACGACAGGTCGAGACCCGCAACATTCTCCAGCGGCACGATCGTGTTGATCTCGAACTGCTTGATGGGATCGTTCGCCACCGTGCCTGTCTCCGTCCTTGCCGGGCGCCGGGCGCCCTTGTCATTTGCAACCGCGGCGTGATGCCGTCAGTCGTCGCCCTCTTGCGATCCGGGCCCGTCGCCGAGCCGTTCTCCGCGCTTGCCCGCAGCCGGATGGGCCACCTTGCCCGCCGCGCGCAACACATTCAAAACACCGGCAGCAAAACCAAGCAGCAGGAAGACAATCAGTCCCCACGGACTGGTGCCAGCCACCTGGTCGAGCAGATATCCGAGCCCGGCGCCAACCAAAATGCCCGCGACGAACTCGCTGGACAGTTTGAGCGCAGCCGCGATCCCGGTTCCGGCTCCCTCCTGCCGCCCTTCGTCAGCCGCATCCCCGCTCGGGGCGCGTTGCGCCAGCGCTTCTTCGAGCGCCCGGCGCCGCTGTTCCAGATCGGCATTCGGTTTCGAGACGGCACGCCCGCCCTGCTTGTCACCGGCCGGGGTGCGTGTTGGCTTGTCTGCTGCCATGACCCTGAACCTGACGCGCGAGACGGGCCGCAGGCCCCCTCAAATTGCGCGCAACATAGTTTCGGCCCTGTCATTCGTCAAGGCGGATTGGGCGGTGCAATATGAGCAGGAAAACGATTTTAAATCAGATATTTATGGCGGGATTGCCGATTCGTCGCACGGCGCAACGACAGGCTTTAGACCAAATGCCGACGTGGGGCGGTGACGATCAGCTCCAGCCGCCGCCATAGGTGCGGTAGAAGATGTGCAGGCCGATCCGCGTCAGCCGTTTCATCGACCGGGCCCAGCGCGGGTTGACATAGGTGGCGTGATAATGGGTCGACGAGCCGACCTCGTCGAGCCAGATCTTGCCGGCCGTGGTGGCCATCGCGATGTCCTTGGCCTTCTGCCACATGTGCGGCTCGGTGATGCGGTCGCGAATGCCGTCGCAGGCAAACGAGAACTGGCAGCGGTTGCGCCAATGCCGGTTCTGATAGACGACACCACAGATCGAGTTCGGGAATGAGGGGTTGCGCACCCGGTTGAGGATCACCTGGGCGACGGCTGCCTGACCGCGCGCGATCTCGCCGCGGGCCTCGAAGTAAATGCCTTCGGCAAGGCATTTCTGCTCGCGATCGGAAAAGACGCGCGGCGGCAGCGGGCTGCTGGCCCAGGCGTGATCGTTTTCCGGTACCGGCGGAATGAACCGGCCGCGGCCGGCCGGCTCGCTGCGCAGCAGGCTGGCGAATGGCGATTCTTCGGCGAAGTCGGCTTCCGGCGGCGCATAGGCGGTCGCCAGGACATCGGGATTGGTATTGGTGACCAGGGACGCGATCATCGAGGACACCTGGGGCTCGGGCGCCGGCTTGCGAATGTGGAACGCGGCGGCGATCTGCATCTCTTCGCCGCGAATTTCCGGCTTGACGAAAGCCATCTGCACGCCGTCCTCAAGCGAGGGCCGCAGGATGCTGGACTGGCGTTCCAGGATCGAGCCAGCCGAGAAATCCTTGGGCGGGGCGGCGGGAACGACGGCGGCGATGCGGCCGGACTTCTCGGTGCGGTTGATGCGCGCCTCGTCGGGCGTGTCGGGCAGAACCTGCTTTTCGCTGATCACGGCGAGCGGCCCGACGCCCGATTGCGCGCCATCGGGTTTGCGGATCGCGCCGGTGACACCGGTATCGACCGGGAAACGGACTTCGGCGGAGTGGATCGAACCGACGCCGGCCCGGCTGACATGCATCAGCCAGCGGTCTTCGGCGGCCGTGTCGATGCCCGAAACGAGAACCGACATGTCCTGGAGGGACATTTGCGACGGATTGGCGACAACAACAGCGGAGGCGAACGCAAACGGCACGATGAACTTCGTGCCAAAAAGACGCAGAAAACGCACTGACCAACTCCGAAATGCTTGCAACGCAAAGCGAACGAGCAGCACAATGCGGCATTAACCTTGATGAGCCGTTAAGTGGCCGGTCAATTTTTGTTAAGGGGTCGCCGGCGACGCAAGAGCGTTCACCTTCGGCGTTTGGCCTTGCCTGCGAACGGGTTGTCGGGCGAGCGCAGCATCAGCCGCACCGGCACGCCGGGCAGGTCGAAATCCTCGCGCAGCGCGTTGGTCAGATAGCGCAGATAGGATGCCGGCAGCGCATCGGGCCGTGAGCAGGACAGGACGAAGCCCGGCGGACGGGTCTTCACCTGGGTGATGTATTTGAGCTTGATCCGGCGGCCCGAGACGGCTGGCGGCGGATGATGCTGGGCGACGGCGTCGAGCCATTTGTTCAGCCGCGCCGTCGCGACGCGCCGGTTCCAAACCTTGTGGGTGGCGACGATCTCCTCCATCAGCCGGTCGAGCCCGTAGCCGGTTTCACCCGAGACCGGAACCGCACGGACGCCACGGATTTGCGGCAGAAGGCGCGCGGTGCGTTCATGCAGGTCGGCCAGCCGCTCCTGCCGATCCTGGACCAGGTCCCATTTGTTGAACGCGATGACGGGCGCCCTGCCCTCGCGCGCGATCAGATCGACGATCTGCAAGTCCTGCTTTTCGAACGGAATCATCGAATCGAAAACCACAACGACGACCTCGGCGAAGCGGATCGCCCGCAGCGCATCGCCGACCGACAGCTTTTCAAGCTTTTCCTGCACGCGCGCCTTGCGCCGCATGCCGGCGGTATCGAACAGGCGCACCTTGCGCCCCCGCCACTGCCAGTCGACCGAAATCGAATCACGCGTGATTCCCGCCTCGGGCCCGGTCAGCAGGCGCTCTTGACCGACCAGCCGGTTGATCAGCGTCGACTTGCCGGCATTGGGGCGGCCGACGATGGCGATGCGCAAGGGCTTGGTGTCGTCATAGGCGGGCTCTTCGCCCTCGGGCACGTCCTCGACGGCGATGTCGGTCTCGGCCTCGTCGGCGCCGCCCTCCCGCTCGTGCGCCAGGGCCCGCTCCTCGCCGATGGCCTCAACGATCGCGTCGCGCAGATCGCCCAGGCCCTGACCGTGCTCGGCGGAAACCGGCACAGCTTCGCCGAGCCCGAGCGCATAGGCATCGTAGAGCCCTGCTTCGGCACCGCGTGCCTCGGCCTTGTTGGCGACAAGGACGACGGGCTTTCCCGAGCGGCGCAATATGTCGGCGAAGGTCCGGTCGGCGGCGGTCAGCCCGTTCTTGGCATCGACGAGAAAAAGCGCCAGATCGGCTTCGCCGACGGCAATCTCCGTCTGCGCGCGCATGCGGCCGGGCAGCGTTGACGCATCGCCTTCCTCAAGCCCGGCCGTGTCGATGACATCGAAACGCAGGTCGACAAGCCGTGCTTCATGCCGGCGCCGGTCGCGGGTGACGCCGGGCTCGTCATGCACCAGCGCGAGCTTGCGGCCCACCAGACGGTTGAACAGCGTCGACTTGCCGACATTGGGCCGGCCGACAATTGCGATGGTGAACGACATGGCTCAGCCTTCGGCAACCGCGCCGCTGGCCACGATCAACTCGACCATCATCTGCGCGCGGCCGGCAACGCCCTGCGGCGCCAATTCGTCGTTCAGGATCTCGTCGAACAGGCGTTTTGCGTCGGCAAAGCGGTCTTCGTTCCAAGCGGCAAGACCCATCGCCTCGCGCGCCGAATGGCGCAGCGGATTGTCGGGCGCGGTCAGTTGTTCGGCGCGGCTGGCGACATCGGTGTAGCTGCCGTGATCGACCATCACATAGGCCGCGCGCAGCCGCGCCATGTCGCGCAGCGCGACCGGAACGGAGCGGTCGGCGGCGATCGCATCGAACGCGGTAACGGCCGCATCGGTTTCGCCCTGTTCCAACTGCACAGTCGCCGCGCGCATCCGCGCCAGAACGGGATATTGTCCGAATCCGTCCGCCTCGAGCGCCTGAAGCCGTTCCATGGCGGCGTCGGACTGGCCGTCATTGGCAAGGTTGAGTGCTTCAAGGAACCGGTCGCCCGATGCGGACGCCTGACGGGCGCTGTACCATTCCCAGCCGCGATAGCCGGCGGCGACGGCGACGATCAGCACCGCGCCGGCGACGATCAGGACACCGAACCGTTCCCAGAAGTTCTTGAGCCGCTCGGAGCGAAGCTCCTCTTCGACCTCGCGGAAAAAACCGTCGTCCGACATTACAAAACCCAGAAGACCAAAACGTTGCGCCGCTTTACCGGCAAATTGCGCGCATTGTAAGTGGGATCGCCCGCCTCACATGGCAACCGGCGGCACGCCGAACAGCCACAGATGGCCCTGCAGGATCAGCCACAGATAAAGCGCGGTGCCGACGACCGCCGCGATGCCGTCGTAAAGGACGGCCGGATTGTCATACACCGGATCGCCGCGCCGCTTGACCGAAATACGGTTCCACACGCCCCAGCCCAGGAACGCGCCGAAAAGGATGAGCGATGCCAGATCGCCATTGGCAAGCAGATGGCCGAATGCCCAGACCTTAACGCCCAGGATCATCGGATGCTTGACGGCGCGCTTGATGTAGCCGGCCGGCAGTTGCGAGGCGACCAGCAGGATCAGCGCCGGCAGCATCAGCAGAAGATTGATATGCGCCATCCATGTCGGCGGTACCCACAGGACCGGCGCAACCATGCGGGCCTCGCCGAAACCCCAGATCAGCAGCACGAAGCCGATCAGCGAGACGGCCGAATAGACGCCCTTCCAAAACCCCTCGCCGCGTTCGGCGATCACGCCATCGCGAAAGTCCGGCGCCACCATGCGCACCGAATGGATGCCCAGAAAGACGATAATGCCCGCCACAAGCCAGATCATGGCCAAACTCCCCGAACTTGCGCCGGTCTTCGGCGCTTTCTATCGTCCCCCTATGACAGCGAACGTGAAAAAGGCCAAGGCGCGGCTTGCCGCACTCAAGGCGGAGATCGAATCCCTGCTTGTCATGGGGGCCGACGCCAACGCACCGGTCGAACTCGACCAGGTTGCGGTCGGGCGGCTTTCGCGCATGGATTCCATGCAGCAGCAGGCGATGGCCCAGGCGGCCGAAAGAGCGCGCCGGCGCGATCTGGTGCGCATCGAGATGGCCGAGCGGCGGATCGCCGAGGGCGAATACGGCTATTGCACGCAATGCGGTGAGGAGATCGCCGAAAAGCGCCTGGAGATCGATCCGATGGCCGAACGCTGCATCAAATGTGCGCAATAGGCAGCGGCCCCCCGTCGATCTTGACAACGTCAAATAACACACCATCTGACCTGACACTGCCAACACAAAGGACACTCCGCCATGACCCAACGCGTCGTCCTGACCGGTGCATCCGGCTTTATCGCCAAGCATATCGTGCTGCAGCTTCTCAATGCCGGGTTTGCCGTTCACGGCACGGTCAGGTCGATGAAGCGGGCCGACGAGGTGCGCGACGCGGTCCGGCCGCATCTTGACGACGCGCAGGCGCTGGACCGGCTCACCTTTGCCGAACTCGATCTGACCAGCGACGACGGCTGGGGCGAGGCGCTCGAAGGCGCCGATGTGCTGATGCATACCGCCTCGCCGTTCCCGCTGGCCCAGCCGAAAGATGAAAATGAGGTGATCCGCCCAGCCGTCGAGGGCACGCTGCGGGCGCTGAAAGCCGCCAAGGCCGCGGGCGTCAAACGCGTCGTGCTCACCTCTTCAATGGTGTCGGTGATGGAAAAGGACGCGCCGGACAATGGCAAGGAATACACCGCCAGCGACTGGAGCGACGTCAATTCGGCGCGGATCAACCCCTATGGCAAGTCGAAGACGCTGGCCGAGCGAGCCGCATGGGACTTTGTCGGCAACGAAGCGCCCGACATGCAACTGACCGCCATTAATCCCGGTCTGGTGCTCGGTCCGGCGCTCGATGCGCATTACGGCACCTCGCTGGGCGTGGTAGAGCGCGTTCTTTCGGCCAAGGACCCGATGCTGCCCAATTTCGGGCTGCCGGCGGTGGATGTGCGCGATGTGGCCCACATGCACGTCAAGGCGCTGTCGGTTCCGGACTCGATCGGCAAGCGGCTCATCGCCGTTTCGGATTTTATCTGGTTTCCGCAGATCGCCGACATGTTGGCCAAGGCCTATCCGGACCGCAAGATCGTCACGCGGCGCGCACCGAATTTTGTGATACGGCTGATGGCGCTGTTCGATGCCGAGATACGCACGATCGCGCCCAATCTCGATGTGCACAGGCAGATCGACAACAGCGAAACCAAATCGGTGCTGGCGATGGAGTTCCGGACGGTCGAAGAGGCCGTGCGTGCGTCAGCGGAAAGCATCATCACGCACGGCGATCAGTGAAGCCGCCGCCCGGCACCGAAGCGTCGGACGGCCTGTCATGAAAGCCTGTCGTCAGGCGGCCCAGCCCAGCTTGTAGACGTGGATCTCGAAGGTGGGGTGCTGTTCGGCACCGATCAGCTCGGGCTTGGCGTGCCGGTAGGTCGACCGCCAATAGGGCTGGATGATCACGCCCTCGTCGCGCATGATCTGCTGGATCTGCGCCATCAGTTCGCGCCGCTGATCAGGGTCGGGAATGGCCATCGCCTGGTTGAGGAGTTGGTCGAACTCTTCACTGGCAAAGCCCGATTCGTTCCACGCCTCGCCCGACCGGTATGCCAGCGACAGGACCTGAACGCCGAGCGGACGTTGGGCCCAGTCGGTGGCGCTGTAGGGGTACTTCGTCCAGTCGTTCCAGAAGGTCGAGCCGGGCAGCACAGTACGCTTGACGTTGATGCCGGCGGCGCGGAGCTGGGCGGCCACCGCGTCGCAGGTCGGCTTGCGCCAACTGTCATCGATCGAGATCAGATCGTGTTCGAAGTCGGCCATGCCGGCTTCTTCCATGAGCGCCATCGCCGCATCGGGATCGAACTCGGCCGGGCCGATGTCCGCATATTCGGGATGGATCGGACAGACATGGTGGTTTTCAGCCACCGTGCCCAGCCCGGCATAGCCCAGCTGCAGACAGACCTGGTTGTCCACGGCCAGCGCCAGCGCGCGGCGCACGCGAGCGTCGGCATAGGGTTTGACGCCATCCACTTCGGCATCCTGGTTCGGCCGGATGACAACGGTGTTGGCCGTCACCGCCTCGGATTTGGCCCAGCCGAACTGGTCCATGATCGCGACGAAATCGCCGATCGATTCGTAGACCATGTCGACTTCATCGGATTCAACGGCGGCAACCACGGCGGCTTGTTCGGTGCCGTAGTCGATATATTCGATCCGGTCGAGGAAGGCGCCCTCGCCCCACCATTCATGGTCCTCGTTGCGCACCAGCACGCCACGGTCGCCGACCGCGTATTCTCCCGGAAGGTAAGGCCCGGTGCCAACCGGGTCGGCCATCGGATCGCCGCCGAAGCCGCGCGGCACGATCTGCGCCGGATAATCGGACATGCCGGCGATCAGCGTGATGTCTGGACGCGGCAGGTTCAGCCGCACAGTCAGATCGTCCACGACCTCGATGGCACCTTCGCGCGCCTTGTTCGTGTCGGGGTCGATCAGTGCGTCGAGGCGGGCGGCCATGGAGTTGCCCTCCACGTCCTTTTCGCACCAGCGCTCGATGTTGAAGGCCACGTCCTCGGCGACGAAATCATCGCCATTGTTCCATTTGACGCCCGGACGCAGGTTCAGCACGTATTCGGTCGCGTCGTCGCTGACGGTCCAGCTTTCCAGCAGCATCGGCCGGATGGTGCCGTCGCGGTTGTATTCGACCAGATATTCGAGCCAGCCGCGCGTGTAGTTGGACATTTGCGGCCAGTCAAAGGTGCGCGGATCGCGCAGGGGGCGCACTTCACTCTGGATGCGCAGCGTGCCGCCCTGCTGTGGCGTCGCGGCGCGTGCCTTGGGAGCGGGAAGGCCGACCATCGCATAGGCGGCGGCAACGCCGACGCCCAACGCGGTGGCGCGGGCAAAGAACTCGCGGCGCGACATCGTGCCGTTCTTCGTCTCGTCAGCCGCCGAGCGGGCGGCGGGATGGATGTGTTCGGTGTGCGTTTTTGCGGGTACGCGCATGGATGCATTGCTCCTTTGGGGCAATCGAAAGGGATAGGGGGTCAGGGATCGGTCTGCGCGTCCTGTTGTTCCGCCGGACGCTTTTTGGGCGGGTGCCTTTGGGGGGCGGCATGGTCGAAACCGGCCCTAGCTCATCCAACCATAAGGACCCGCTGCCGACTGTCAAACAGCAGGTGCGGCGGGATTTTTTCCGCACCGGAAAGACGGGGCGGACCTATTGCGCAGGTTCTGCGGTCTCCGTCCGCTTCACCCGTGCCGCACAATATTTGAACTCGGGGATCTTGCCGAACGGGTCGAGCTGCGGGTTGGTCAGAACGTTGGCCGGGCTTTCATTGAAGCAGAACGGCATGAAAACCATGCCGTCGGCCACCTCGCGATCGGCACGCAGCACAGCCTGGATGGTGCCGCGCCGGGTCTCGACCGCGATCATCTCGCCCGCCTTGAAACCGTGCCGGCCGATCTCGCGCGGGTTCATGGCGGCGATCCCCTCAGGCTCGATATCGTCGAGCACAGAGGCGCGGCGCGTCATCGCGCCGGTATGCCAGTGTTCGAGCAACCGGCCGGTGGTCAACACGAGCGGATAGTCCTCGTCGGGCACCTCGTCCGGCGGGCGCAAATCGGCAGGCACCAGCTTGCCGCGGCCGTCCGCCGTCGGGAAACCGTCGGTGAAAATGACTTCATTGCCGAACCCGCCGGGCTCGTCGACCGGATAGGTGACGCAATCCTCGGCCTGAAGACGTTCCCAGGAAATATGCTTGAGCGAAGGCATGACCGAGGCCATTTCGGCGTAGACATCGCCGACACCGGCATAGTTCCAGTCGAGCCCGATGCGGCCCGCCAGATCGACGATCAGCTCCCAATCCTGCCGCGCCTCGCCGGGCGGATCGAGCGCCGGCCGGCCGATCTGCACCTGCCGGTTGGTGTTGGTGAAGGTGCCGAGCTTTTCGGCATGGGCCGACGCCGGCAGCACGACATCGGCGTGCCAGCAGGTCTCGGTCAGGAAAATGTCCTGCACGACCAGATGGTCGAGCTTGGCGAGCGCGGCGCGCGCATGGTGCTGGTCCGGATCGGACATGGCCGGGTTTTCGCCCATGATGTACATGCCGCGCACGTCGCCTGCATGGATCGCATCCATGATCTCGACGACAGTCAGCCCGCGCTTGGGGTCCAGCGACCGGCCCCAGAAATCCTCCATCGATGCGCGGATATCGGCGTTCTCGACAAGCCGATAATCGGGATACATCATCGGGATCAGGCCGGCGTCGGATGCGCCTTGCACATTGTTCTGTCCGCGCAGAGGATGAAGCCCCGTGCCCGGCCGCCCGACATGGCCGGTGATCAGCGCCAGCGCGATCAGCCCGCGCGAGTTGTCCGTGCCATGCGTATGCTGGGAAATGCCCATGCCCCAGAAGATGATCGACCGCTCGGCCCCGGCATAGGTTCGGGCGACATCGCGCAGCATGTCGGCCGGAACGCCGCAGACTTCGCTCATGGCTTCGGGCGAAAAGTCCTTCACCTTGTCCCGGAGCGCTTCAAAGCCGTCGACATTGGCCTGAATATATTGTTCGTCATAGAGCTTTTCGTCGATGATGACATGCAGCAGCGCGTTGAGCAGCGCGACATCGGAGCCCGGCGTGAACTGGACCGGGTGTGATGCGTGGCGCATCAGATCCTGCCTGCGCGGATCGATGACGATCAGCTTCCTGCCCTGCTTGGCGGCCTGCTTGAAATAGGTGGCCGCGACCGGATGGTTGGTGGTCGGCCTGGCGCCGATCACGATGATGCAGTCGGCCTTCATCGCGTCCTTGAACGGTGCGGAAACCGCACCCGAACCAACACCCTCAAGCAGCGCAGCCACGGACGAGGCGTGGCACAGCCGCGTGCAATGATCGACATTGTTGGTGCCGAAGCCCTGCCGCACCAGCTTCTGGAACAGATAAGCCTCTTCGTTCGAGCCCTTGGCGGAGCCGAAGCCGGCCAGGGCGCCGCCGCCATGTTCGTCGCGAATTGCGGCCAGGCCCGACGCGGCCCGTTCCATCGCCTCGTCCCAGGATGCTTCGCGGAAGATGTCCGAGACCTGCATGAAGCGCATGTCGATGTCGCCCGCCTTGGGCGCGTCGTCGCGGCGGATGAGCGGCTTGGTCAGCCGCTCCGTGCTCATGACGTAATCATAGCCGAACCGGCCCTTGACGCAGAGCCGGTTTTCGTTGGCTGGCCCGTCGCGCCCGTCGATCTGGACGATCCGGTTGTCCTTGACGTTCACCGTGGTCTGGCAGCCGACGCCGCAGAACGGACACACCGAGTCGACCGACCTGTCGAACTCGGCGACGGCGCGGGTGCGGCCGGCTTTGTCCATCAGGGTCTTTTCGTAGAGCGCGCCGGTCGGACAGGCCTGGACGCATTCGCCGCAGGTCACGCAGGTGGACAGACCCATCGGATCGTGAATGTCGAAGACGGGCACGGCGTGATGGCCCCGTTTGCCCATGCCGATCACGTCGTTCACCTGCACTTCCCGGCAGGCGCGCACGCACAGCCCACAGGCGATGCAACTGTCGAGATTGACGGCGATGGCCGGGTTTGTGACGTCGTGGATACCCGCGTCATGGCGGGCGTGGCCGAATTTCGACGGCAGGCGTTCCGACCCGCCAATGCCCATCTGATCGGCCCATTGCCAGAAAGCGGATTGGTCGTCCGGGCTTTCGTCCGGGGACGGCATGTCGGCCGCCAGCATCTCGAACACCATGCGGCGCGCCCGGTCGGCACGGTCGGTGCCGGTACGCACGGTCATGCCCTCGGTGGGCTTGCGGATGCATGAGGCGGCCAGGGTGCGCTCGCCCTCGATCTCCACCATGCAGGCGCGGCAATTGCCGTCCGGCCGGTAGCCCGGCTTGTCCAGATGGCACAGATGCGGAATGCGGGTGCCTTGCCGTTTGGCGACGGACCAGATCGTCTCGCCCGGTTTGGCGGTGACGGATTTGCCATCGAGTGTGAAGGTGACCGGATCGCTCACGTGCGCATCTCCCGAATTCCGTCGGCCAGCAGGCGCCCGCCGAGAGCCCCGAATGCGGCGCCGAACGCGACTTCGATCCCGCGCGCGAAACGATTGTAGCTGCGTGCGGCAAGCCCGGACGAGAACAGCAATGCGTAGCTGCCATAGACGGCCATGGCCGAGATGGCGGCCAGCGGCCCGAACACGACCACCTGCCAGGCGGCAAGGCCGGACCCGAAAAGGAACGTGCCAACCGCCGTCCACATGAGCGCCGCCTTCGGGTTGGTCAGCACGACCAGGAGGCCGCGGCGCCACGCGGCGACCGCCGACAGGATCGCGCGCTGCTGCCGGATGCCGGCCGAACCGCCGCGCCAGGCCGACAGAAGGGCGCGCACGGCGAGCCAGAGCAGGTAGGCGCCGCCGGCGATCTTCATCGCGGTCAACAGCTTCGGATAGATGGTCAGCACCGCCGCAAGGCCGAATGCAACGGCAACGGCCCAGATCATCATGCCGGTCGCAACGCCCATCACGGTCATCAGCGCTGTCTTTCGCCCCTGCCCCAGGCCTGCGCTTGCAACGGCGAGAAGATTGGGCCCCGGCGCGGCCTGCGCGAGCACGACTCCCGTGAGCGTGATGAGATAGGCCTCAAACAATCTCGGTCTCCTCGGCCAGCGCCGCCATCGCCGCGCCGTCCCAGCGCAGATAGGCCTTGTTCGTATCGCGGCCGCCAAGCTCTTCATAGAGCGCCCGGGCGCGCGGATTGTCCTTGTCGACCGTCAGTTCCAGCCGCGTTGCGCCAAGCCGCTGTGCCTCAGCCGCGCAGCGGCGCATCAATGCCTCGCCAATGCCGCGGCCGCGCGCATCGGCGGCCACGTAAAGGTCCTTGATGAACATGCCGACATTGAGGTTTCCCGCCGGAAACAGCGGCACCAGCGTAGCAAAACCCAGCACATGATGATCTTCAACGGCAACAAGCATCAGCGTGTCCGTATTGGCCGAGAACCAGCGCTTGAGCTTCGGCAAAACGTCATCAGCCGGCATGGCGTCGTCGCCCTCATAATGGATGTTCTCCTCATCCATCACCCGGGCAAGCGAAGGCAGGTCAGCCTCGGTCGCAGGTCGGATATCCATCGCTCACAGATCCTCCCGGAAATGGGTCAGCAGATGGTTGACCGGGTTGGGTGCAGCCTGCCCAAGGCCGCAGATCGACGCGTCGCGCATCACCTGTTCCAACTCCCGGATCAGGCCCTCGTCCAGCGGACCCTCGCGTTCGAGCAGTTGCACCAGCTTTTCGGTGCCGCCGCGGCACGGTGTGCACTGGCCGCAGCTTTCATGGGCAAAGAACTTCATCAGGTTGAGGACGGCGTCGCGGACGTTGTCCCTGTCCGACAGGATCACAACCGCATGGCTACCGACGAAGGCGCCATGGCGGAACAGCGTGTCGCCGAAATCGAGGGGAATGTCGTCCATCGAGGCCGGCAGGATGCCGCCCGAGGCGCCGCCGGGCAGATAGGCCTTGAAGCTGTGGCCGTCGGCCATGCCGCCGCAATAATCGTCGATCAGTTCGCGCACGGTGACACCGGCCGGCGCGTGCTTGACGCCCGGCTCCCGGACGCGGCCGGACACCGACCATGAGCGCGGGCCGGGATGGCCTTCACTGCCCTGTGCGGCGAACCAGTCCGGCCCGTTTTCGACGATGTCGCGGATCCAGTGCAGCGTTTCGACATTGTGGTTGAGCGTCGGCCGGCCGAAAAGGCCCACTTCGGCGATATAGGGCGGACGGTGGCGCGGCAGGCCGCGCTTGCCCTCGATCGATTCGATCATCGCCGACTCTTCGCCGCAGATATAGGCGCCGGCGCCGCGCCGCAGTTCGATGAAACCCGGTTCGCACAGGCCCGCTTCCTCGAGCGCTGCGATTTCGGTGCGCAGGATTTCCAAGACCGCCGGATATTCATCGCGCATGTAAAGATAGATGCGCTCCGCCTCGACCGTGTGCGCAGCAATCAGCGCGCCTTCCAGCGTGCGGTGCGGATCGCTCTCCAGATAGTGCCGGTCCTTGAAGGTGCCCGGCTCGCCCTCGTCGCCATTGATCGTCATCAGGCGCGGGCCGGGATAGGAGCGCACGAAACCCCACTTCTTGCCGGCGGGAAAGCCGGCGCCGCCCAGCCCTTTCAGGCTCGCATCGGACAGCGTTTCGATCAGAGTTTCGGGATCGAGGTCACCGCCACGTACCCGGTCCAAGACCTGATAGCCGCCAAATTCGAGATAGGCGTGCAGAGGGATGTAGCCGGGCATGGCGACATCGAATTCGCCGGTCTCGGCCATGCGCAGCATTTGCGCTGCGTTGGCATGATCGACCTCGCGATCGCCGATGCGGGCGGCGGGTGCGGTGGCGCAACGCCCCATGCAGGGCGCGCGCACAACGCGAATCGTCGCCGCGTCGGCATCGCCTTCAAGCTGTGCGATCAATCTCTCGCTGCCCGCCAGCATGCATGAAATCGAATCGCAGACACGGATCGTCAATGGTGCGGGTTTGTCCTCGCCTTCCCTGACCACGTCGAAATGATCGTAGAAGGACGCGACCTCGTAGACCTCCGCCTGGCTGAGACGCATTTCTTCTGCGAGCGCACGCAGATGGCGCGCTTCAAGGCAGCCGAACATGTCCTGGATGGCGTGCAAATGCTCGATCAGAAGATCGCGGCGGCGCGGCGCTTCGCCCAGCGCAGAGCGCACTTCATCCAGCGCGGCATCGTCCAGCTGTCGGCCCTTGGGCAGGTGCGACTTGCGGCGCCGGGGCACGGGCTGCATCTGATTCATGATGCCGGTTCTCCTCCAACGCGCCCAGCCTAACGAGCCGGAAACAAGACGACTTTCCCCAGAGCGTCAACCACGCGTCGTGATCGTCGCCCGGCGCGATGTCGCTATGCAAGCGCTGGAGGTCGAAGAATTGATCGTCGGCGCGCCGGGCAACGGCGACAGTGTGCGGACGGGAGAACCCCATGGACCCATTGATCAGCGACGCCGTACCAACGCCGCCCAAACGCAGCAAGCGCGGTGGACGCGCGGCCAACATGCGGCGGGGCGGCGCGGCGATTGCCCAAATGCCCTGGGAGATCCCGATCAACACGGATCGGCCGACCGAGCCGCTTCCGGCGGAAGGCGTAGAGGCGATCCATGACGGCACGATGCGCATTCTCGAAGAGGTCGGCGTCGAGTTCCTGAACATCGAAGCCGTCGAGATCTTCCGCAAGGAAGGATGCCTGATCGACAATGAGACGCCCGAGAGCGCCCGTGTCCGCTTCGGCCGCGACTACATCATGGAGAAGGTCGCGCTCGCGCCGAGCCAGTTCACGATCACGCCGCGCAATCCCGACCGGGTAATCGAGATCGGCGGCAAGCACATCGTGTTCGGCAATGTGTCATCACCACCCAACTGTTCGGACCTGGATCGCGGACGGCGGATCGGCGACCGTTCGGCCTATCGGGACTTCCTCAAGCTGACGCAGTATTTCAACTGCATCCATTTCGCCGGCGGCTATCCGGTCGAACCGATGGATCTGCACCCGTCCATCCGGCATCTGGACTGCCTCTATGACAAGCTCACGCTGACCGACAAGGTCGTGCACGCCTATTCGCTGGGCACCGAGCGGGTCGAGGATGTCATCGAGATGGTGCGGATCGCCGGCCAGCTGTCGCACGATGAATTCGACGCCAGGCCGCACATGTACACAAACATCAACTCGACCTCGCCGCTCAAGCATGACTGGCCGATGATCGACGGTTTGATGCGGCTGGCCCGGCGCGGCCAGCCGACGATCATCACCCCCTTCACGCTGGCCGGTGCGATGAGCCCGATCACGCTGGCCGGCACGGTCGCCCAATCGATGGCCGAATCGCTGTGTGCGGTGGCGCTGGTGCAAACGATCAATCCGGGCTGTCCTGTCGCCATCGGCACGTTCTCCTCGAACGTCGACATGAAGACCGGCGCGCCGGCGTTCGGCACGCCTGACTACATGCGCACGACGCAGATGACCGGCCAGATGGCGCGCCATTACCGCCTGCCGCTGCGCGCCTCGAATACGTGCGTTTCCAATGCGCCGGACAATCAGGCCACCTGGGAAAGCTCCAACTCGCTGTTTGCCGCGATCACGTCGGGCGTGAACGTCGTCTACCATGCCGCCGGATGGCTCGAAGGCGGGCTGTGTGCCTCCTATGAGAAGTTCATCATGGATTGCGAACAGTTGCAGCAGCTCATCGCCTATATGAAACCGGTGCGGTGGGATGCCGACGAGATCGCGCTCGACGCCATCGCCGAGGTCGGCCAGGGCGGGCATTTCTTCGGCATCCAGCACACACAGGACCGGTATGAGAGCGCGTTTTATGCGCCCTTCCTGTCGGACTGGAGCAATTTCGAGAACTGGCGCGACCGCGGGTCTGTCCAGACGGCCGAGCGGGCCAACAAGGTCTGGAAGAGCATCCTGGCGGAGTTCGAACCGCCGCCGATGGACCAGGCGATCCGCGAGGAGCTGGAAGATTTCGTCGCCCGGCGCAAGCAGGAAGGCGGCGCGCCGACGGATTTCTGAACAGACGTCGGCCAACGCATCGAGGGGAGCAAAATGAAAACATCCACGCGTGTCGTCGTCATCGGGGGCGGGGTCGTCGGCTGCTCGGTGCTCTATCATCTGGCCAAGGCCGGCTGGACCGACATCATGCTGATCGAGCGCTCCGAGCTGACGTCGGGCTCGTCCTGGCATGCGGCCGGCGGGTTCCACACGCTCAATGGCGATCCGAACGTCGCCAAGCTGCAGGCCTATACGGTCGGGCTTTATGACGAACTCGAAAAGGTCTCCGGCCAGTCCTGCGGGCTGCATCTGACCGGCGGTGTGATGCTCGCCGAAAGCCCCGAGCGGATGGATTTCCTGCGCACGCTGCACGCCAAGGGCCGGCATCTGGGCATGCAGACCGAACTGATCACGCCGTCCGAAGCGAAAGCCATGTTCCCGCTGATGGACGAAAGCCAGTTCGTCGGCGCGCTGTGGGATCCGGTCGAGGGCCATCTCGACCCGTCCGGCACGACGCACGCCTATGCCAAGGCGGCGCGGACGCTTGGGGCCGAGATCGTGCTGCGCAACCCGGTCAAGGAACTGACGCAGGATGCCGACGGCACATGGAACGTGACCACCGAGCAAGGCACGGTCCGCGCCGAACATGTGGTCAATGCGGGCGGGCTCTGGGCGCGCGAAGTGGGCCGCATGGTCGGGCTCGAACTGCCGCTTCTGGCCATGGAGCACATGTACCTTCTGACCGAGGACATGCCCGAGGTGATCGCGTTCAATGAGGAGTTCGGGCGCGAATTGATCCATGCCGTCGATTTCCGGGGCGAGATCTACACCCGCCAGGAACGCAAGGGGATGCTGCTGGGCACCTATGAGCAGGCCTGCGTGCCCTGGTCGCCGGTCAACACGCCCTGGGATTTCGGCCACGAACTGCTGCAACCCGACCTCGACCGGCTGGCACCGTCGCTCGAGATCGGGTTCAAGCATTTCCCGCCGTTCGAAAATGCCGGCATCAAGCAGATCATCAACGGCCCCTTCACCTTTGCGCCCGACGGCAACCCGCTGGTCGGCCCGGTGCGCGGGCTCACCAATTTCTGGTCGGCCTGCGCCGTGATGGCCGGGTTTTCTCAAGGTGGCGGCGTCGGGCTGACGCTCGCCAACTGGATGGTGGAAGGCGATCCGGGTGCCGATGTGTGGGGCATGGATGTGGCGCGCTACGGCGAATGGGCGACGCTGCGCTACACGAACGCGAAAGTGCGCGAAAACTATTCGCGGCGCTTCCGCATCCGCTACCCGAACGAGGAACTGCCCGCCGCGCGGCCCCACCAGACGACGCCCATCCACGACATTCAGGTGAACGAGAACCACGCGGTGATGGGCGACAGCTGGGCGCTTGAAACGCCGCTGTGGTATGCGCCCTCGGTCGAGGAAGCGCATGACGTGGTCAGCTTCCACCGGTCCAACGATTTCGCGCATGTCGCCGCGGAGGTGAAAAACGTGCGTGAGAATGTCGGGATCACGGAAATCTCCAACTTCGCCAAGTACGAAGTCACCGGCGATGGAGCGGAGGCCTGGCTGTCTCACCTGATGACCAACACCATGCCGAAGCTCGGCCGCATGGTACTGACGCCGATGCTCAACGAATTCGGCAAGCTGATCGGCGACTTCACCATAGCGAAGCTGGGCGAAAACCGTTTCATGATCTGGGGTTCGTCGGCGGCGCAGATCTATCACATGCGCTGGTTCGAGCGGCATCTTCCCGACGACGGATCCGTCGCGGTCAAGCGGTTCGGCATGAACTTGAACGGGCTGTCGATTGCCGGCCCGAACAGCCGCAAGGTGCTGGAAAAGCTGACCGATCAGGATGTCTCCAACGAAGCCTTCCGCTTCATGGACAGCCGGCAGATGGACGTTCAGGGCTCACCCTGCATCGTCAGCCGCATCTCCTATACCGGCGATCTGGGCTACGAGATCTGGTGCGAGCCGGCCTATACGCGCAAGCTCTATCGCGACATCAAGGAGGCCGGCGCCGAATTCGGCATCAGGGATTTCGGCATGCGTGCGCTTTTGTCGATGCGGCTCGAAAAGAACTTCCCGACATGGGGTCACGAGCTTCGCCCCATTTACGGGCCGTTCGAGGGGTCGATGGACCGGTTCGTCAAATTGTCCAAGAACGATTTCATCGGCCGCGAGGCGGCGGCAAAGGAAAAGGCCGACGGGCCGAAGCTGCGCCGTGTCTCCTTCATGATCGATGCCGACACCGCCGACGTGATGCATGACGAGCCGGTCTGGGCAAAGGTGGGCAACACCGATTACGGCACCGTCGGCGCGCCCGAAAAGGTTGGCCCGCGCCGATTTACCGATGACGGCACCGAACTCGACCCGCCCGGCATGGGAACGATCACCGACGGCGAATGGCGCGTTGTCGGCTGGGTGACCTCGGGCGGTTATGCCCACGGTGTCGAAAAGTCGATGGCGCAGGGCTATGTGCCCGCCGCGCTCGCCGGGCATGGCGACGAAGGCATGTTCGAGATCGAGGTGCTGGGCGTGCGCCGCCCGGCGGTCATAGCGGTCCAACCGCCCTTCGACCCCGAAGGCAAGCGGATGCGCGGTATCGCCTGATCGCCGTGTCGCTCAGCAAGCCGTCGCGGCGCCCGACCGTTCGAGCACCCGGTCGCCTTCGGCAATGCGCCCGATGGCCTGTGCGCATTCGTCGACGAGCATCATCGACACCGGCGCGCCCTCGCCGACGATCCGGCCGATCTCCGCAAACAGCCGTTCAAAGCGGCGCCCGCGGGCCAGCCGACTGAGCTGCACGCCGTTGGCGATGCGCAACTTGTCGGCGTTCGGGCACGCAAAGTCATCGAGAAAGCCGATCCATTGGGCCGGCTGGTCGCCGGGCGAGAGATCGAAGAAGGCGGTATCGACCACACCCGGCGCGGGTTCGGCGCTGTCGGCAGCGGTTCGCCAGTGCCGCGTCAGGCACAGCATCATCGCGTAGACATGGGTCGTATGGTAGGAATGAAAGAAGTGCTCGGCGGCCCGCCGGTCGCTGTCGAGCAGGTTGGACAGGCGCTCCACGTCATAGCTGCGCGAGGGAAGGAAGCCCGTTCGGCCGAAGACCTCGACCAGCAGATGCCGGCAGAAGCGAACGGTATTGCCCGGCGTGTCGGTGATCATGGCCGCGCAGGCGACAAACTCCGCCATCAGGTCCAGATCGAATTCCCAAAGGCAATCGTAGAGCGCGATTTCGATGCGCTCCAGAAGCCGGTCACGACAAATCTCGCCGGCAAGCGCTTGGGCGCCGAAGTCGGTCGCATACATGATCTCATGCGTGAAGGCGTAGCGGTCGGCGACGTTCATGTAGAGCGGGCTGATCGCCGAGGTGGCGAGCCCGGCGGCCAGACAGGTCTTCATGGGCGTTTTGGCCGGCCGCGCACGGTGGTGCAGGGCGATCAGCCAGTGATCGTCCATCAGCCGGAATGGCAGCTTGTTGGCGGGCACGAAACTCGGATCGGAAACGGAAAGCGCGAACACGGCATCGAACCGCGTGTCGAGATGGCCCATGCGCGTGAGCAGGACGTGTCCGATCCCGAAGGATGTGCACAGGCGCGGATTGGCGCGCAACATGAACAGATGACGTTCCGACCGCACGATCTTTGCGGCCTCGGCGACCAGATCGGCGAATGCAGCGCCCTTTGCAAGCTGCGGCATGTACCGGTCGACCACATAGAGCAGCAGAACCGTCTCGGCGGCGATCTTGTCGAGCGGATGGATGATCTGCTGCGACCCATCATCGTCCGGCAGAAGGTCGGGCCGCGCCGCGACAAGGCGGAGTGGCGCAACCGTGGCGGCAAGCACCGCGCCGACCATCTCGTGCGGTGCGGAGCCGGCTGCCATGCGCGCCGTTGCTGTCGCGCCGGGACGCGCAGGCGCTTTGCCCGCCCCGGTCGCAATGGTGGACATCGCCGTCGCGCCGTCGATCAGCGATTGACCGGCGTATCGATCGCGTCGCGCGCGATCAGTTTCGTCTTGCCCGAAGTCACCAGGACATATTCCGACCAGGCAATGACGTTGTCCTGGAGCGGACCCGACGGATCGATCACCCCGATGCCTTGCGGCTCCAACAAGTCGCGGATCGGCATGTCCAGATTGATCGCCTTCTTGTTGTGAAGTTCTGTGGCAAGCTTTTGCACATCTGTAATGGTCGGCATGACTTTCTCCAATACTTAGCAATAAACAATCATTACTTTATCATTTTGAACGTGAATCATCAAATCATATCTAGACTCAACGAGTCTTATTGAATCACAAGTAGAATCCCATTCTGATACGATCTTTTATTTCAAGGTGAAATGTTCCGTGACAGACGGCGCATCGCCCTTGCAGGGCGACACGCACGCCGGTCGCCACCGGCAACCGGAGCAAAGAGCACCGGAGACTATCGGGTGTTCAATGGGCGACGTCGTCGGGCCCGACCGGACATCGAGATGTCGCGTCAGGCGCTCTTTTTCATGTCGGGGTGCATCGTCGCGCCCAATATGTGCTCCGAACGGCCGATCACCTGCGCCGAATGGCCGACGATCAGCGGATCGGGACCGCGCACGATCCGGCGGTCCTTCTTGGGATAAGGCAGGCTCGACAGGAAATGCTGCATCGTGTTGACGCGCGCCCGCTTCTTGTCGTTCGACTTGACCACCGTCCACGGCGCGTCGGCCGTGTCGGTGTAGAAGAACATCGCTTCCTTGGCTTCGGTGTAGTCATCCCACTTGTCCAGCGAAGCCTTGTCGATCGGCGACAGTTTCCACTGCTTGAGCGGGTCCTTGCCGCGCGACTGGAAGCGGCGCAGCTGTTCTTCGCGCGTCACCGAAAACCAGAACTTGAACAGGCGAATGCCCGAGCGCACCAGCATGCGCTCGAAGTCCGGCGTCTGCCGCATGAATTCGAGATAGTCGTTGGGCGAGCAGAAGCCCATGACGCGCTCGACACCGGCGCGATTGTACCAGGACCGGTCGAACAGGACGATCTCGCCACCCGCAGGCAAATGTTCGACATAGCGCTGGAAATACCATTGCGTGCTTTCGCGTTCGGACGGTTTTTCCAATGCCACCACGCGCGCGCCGCGCGGGTTCAGATGCTCCATGAAGCGCTTGATCGTGCCGCCCTTGCCGGCCGCATCGCGGCCCTCGAACAGGATCACGACCTTCTGGCCGGTGTCCTTGACCCATTCCTGGACCTTGAGCAGTTCCACCTGCAGTTCGGCCTTGTGCTTCTCGTAGGCCGAGCGCCGCATCTTGGTGCGATAGGGGTATTCGCCGCTTTCGAATGCATGCGCGATCGCCTGGGGATCGTTGCGCATTTCGGCAATGGTGGCGGGCCGGCCGGCGTCCAGGCTGGCGTCGCCGGCAATCGTGTCCTGTTCAATCATTTGCGTATCCTGTTCAAAAGCGGAAAGATCAACTGGCAATATCGCCTCATCTCACGCCTTTTTGTGATGCGCCGCAATGCGACTTGCGCCATATGACGAAAGGTCATTGCGAAGCGGCGTCACACCAGTGACATACGAGTCTGATTCTGCGAGGCATCTGAAACCGGTGGTACCGACCATGAACGAGCCTCGACGGTTCCGGACACTGTTCTTGTCCGACATTCATCTGGGAACGCGTGGTTGCCAGGCAGAAATGCTGATCGACTTTCTGCGCGAACACGATGCGGACCGCATCTATCTGGTCGGCGACATTTTCGACGGCTGGCGCCTCAAGAAGGGCTGGTACTGGCCGCAATCGCACAATGATGCCGTGCAGAAGCTGCTGCGCAAGGCGCGCAAGGGCACCGAGATCATCTACATTCCCGGAAATCATGACGAGGTCATGCGCTCCTATCTGGGCTCTCATTTCGGCGGAATCGAAGTGCGCGACCGGGACGTCTATGAAGCTGCGGACGGAACGCGCTATCTGGTCATCCATGGCGACCAGTTCGACATGGTTGTCGTGCATGCCAAATGGCTCGCTCATGTTGGCGACGGGGCCTACACGCTCGCGCTGTGGCTCAATGGCTGGATGAACTGGCTCAAGCGGCTTTGGGGCGGCCAGTACTGGTCGCTGTCCAAATGGCTCAAGCTGAAGGTCAAGCAGGCCGTCAACTTCATCGGCGCATTCGAGGAGACGCTTTCGGGGGAGGCCCGGCGCGCCGGCGTTCAAGGCGTTATCTGCGGCCATATCCACCACGCAACGATCAAGCACGACAATGGCATTCGCTACATCAATACGGGCGACTGGGTGGAAAGCTGCACGGCGATCGCCGAGACCGATCAGGGCGAGATGGTGCTGATCGACTGGGCCGCCATCAGCCGCTCGCGGCACAAGGGGCGGGTCGTCGATCTGGGCGCCGCCAAGAAAAGCAGAAAGGCCGCCGGCGCCAAGACGAAAGCCGCCTGATCCTTGGCAGATGCGGCATTTCCTCTAAAACGACTCTCATCCGAACACTGACAGGGCCATGACCATGGGTTCGCCTTCCGCCACGCCGACGGTCCGCACGCAGCTTGGCGGCGCCGTGCAACAGAACAGCGCGTTTTCCGTAACGGGTGTTCTGGAGCGTGCTTTCGCTCAGACCTTCACCGGGCTCGTCTACCCGCAAATCTGGGAAGACCCGGTCGTCGACATGGATGCGCTCGAGATCGGACCGGACGATGCGATCGTCGCGATTGCATCGGGCGGCTGCAATGTGATGAGCTATCTGACGGCCAACCCGGCTTCGGTCGAAGCGGTCGACCTGTCGCCGGCCCACGTCGCGCTCAATCGGCTGAAATATGCGGCGCCAAGGCTTCTGCCCGACCATGCAGCGTTCTTTCAATTGTTTGGCCGTGCCGAGGTGGCGGGCAATGCAGCGCTGTTCGACGATTATCTCGCGCCGCATCTCGATGTGGAGACCGTCGATCACTGGAACGGCCGCAAGGGTATTGTCGGGCGCCGGATCGAGATGTTCGAACAGGGTTTCTACCGGTTCGGCGCGCTCGGCCTGTTCATCGGATGGGCGCACAGGATCGCACGGCTGAAGGGTATCGATTTCTCCCGGTTCATGGCGTGCCGCGACATCGAAGAGCAGACGCGCTTCTTCGAAGACAAGGTCAAGCCGGCGATCGACAGCCGCTTCATCAAATGGGTGACGCGCAACCGGGCATCCTTGTTCGGCCTCGGCATCCCGCCGCAGCAATATGAGGCGCTGGCGGGCGCCGCCGACGGTGACATGCATGCGGTTCTCACCGAGCGGACGCGAACGCTGATGTGCGGTTTTCCGCTGTCGGAGAACTATTTTGCCTGGGCCGCCTTCAATCGCGGCTATGACCCGTCCGGCGAAGGCCCGCTGCCGCCCTATCTGCAGCGGGACAATTTCGAGACGGTGCGCGCCAACGCGCACAAGGCATCGATCCGTAACCGGACGCTGACCGATTTCCTGCGCAGCCAACCCGGTGCGTCGAAGGACTGCTATGTGCTGCTTGACGCGCAGGACTGGATGACCGACACGCAACTGAACGATCTTTGGGCTCAGATCACGCGCACTGCGCGCGCCGGCGCTCGCGTCATCTTCCGCACCGCCGGTGTCGAGACAATCCTGCCCGGCCGGGTGTCGGACAGCGTGCTCGGCCGGTGGCGCTATCATGAAGAGCGTTCCCGCAAGCTGCACGACCGGGATCGCTCGGCGATCTATGGCGGCTTTCACCTCTATACGCTGGAAGGTTGACCATGGCCGATGCGGCAGACACCCATTCGGGGCTGATGGATGCGATTTACCGTAACCAGCGGCACATTTACGATATGACGCGCAAATACTATCTGCTCGGCCGCGACCGCATGATCGAGGACCTCGATGTTCCGCCCGGCGGCACGGTGCTCGAAGTCGCGTGCGGCACCGGCCGCAATCTCGTCCACGCCGCACGCCGCTATCCCGACGCCCGGTTTCATGGCTTCGACATCTCGGCCGAGATGCTCAAATCGGCGCAATCGACGGTGTCGAGGAAAGGCCTTGACGACCGGATCGCGCTCGCGCGCGGCGACGCCGCCGATTTCGATCCCGAAGCCCTGTTCGGCATCGCCCGGTTCGATCGCGTCTTCATCTCCTACTCGGTGTCGATGATCCCGGTGTGGAAGGAAGCGATCGCCCACGCCGCCACGGTCCTCGAGCCGGGCGGAGAACTGCATGTGGTCGACTTCGGCGAACAGACCGGCCTGCCCGGCTGGTTCCGAACCGCGCTCCGCGCATGGCTGGCGAAGTTTCACGTCGCGCCGCGCGGCGATCTCGAGCCGGTCATGAAAGACGTGGCCGACAGCCATGGCGGCCAACTCGCCTTCACATCGCTCTATCGCGATTACGCCCGATATGGTCGCATGACGATGTCGGCTGCGCCTGCGTGAGCGCGCGGGCCGATTGGCGATTGCATTGATATAAAGACTTCCTTATGTGGTTATGCGATCGACACCATTAGGACCACGCGCATGACTGCCGACAATCCGCTTGCCGCCCTGATCGCCGAAAAGGGCGTGCTGCTCGCCGACGGCGCGACGGGCACGAACCTGTTCGCCATGGGTCTTGAGTCGGGCGATGCTCCGGAACTGTGGAACACCGACGCCCCCGAAAAGATCACGGCGCTGCATCAGGGGTTCGTCGATGCGGGCTCGGACATCGTCCTGACCAACTCGTTCGGCGGCACGCGGCACCGGCTGAAGCTGCATCACGCGCAGGACCGCGTGTTCGAACTCAACAAGGCCGCCGCCGAGATCGCCTGCAAGGTCGCCGCTTCGGCACCGCGCCGGGTGCTGGTCGCCGGTTCGGTCGGGCCGACCGGAGAACTGCTGGTACCGCTTGGCGCGCTGACCTTCGATGACGCCGTCGCTGCGTTTCGCGAGCAGATCGCGGGGCTGAAGGCCGGCGGCGCCGAAGTCATCTGGATCGAGACCATGTCGGCGCCCGAGGAGATGCGCGCCGCCGCCGAAGCGGCCGTCGCCGAAGACATGCCCTACACCTGCACCGTCTCGTTCGACACGGCGGGCAAATCGATGATGGGCCTTCATCCGAAGAATGTCGCCCATGTGTTCGATGCGGTGTCGGACAAGCCGGCGGCCGTCGGTGCCAATTGCGGCGTCGGCGCGTCGGACATTCTGTCGTCACTGCTCGACATGCGCGCCGGCGCGCCCGATGCGACCATCATCGTCAAGGGCAATTGCGGCATCCCCGAATTTCAGGGCGAGAACATCGTCTATTCGGGCACGCCGGACCTGATGGCGGACTATGTGCGGCTGGCGATCGATGGCGGCGCGCAGGTTATCGGTGGCTGCTGCGGCACCTCGTTCGAGCATCTCAAGGCAATGCGCCAGGCGCTCGACACGCACCAGAAGGCCGAACCGCCGACGCTGGAAAAGATCACGGAACGCATCGGCCCGCTGGTCAACAGCCCCGCCGCCGACGGCGATGCGGCACCCAAGCGCGAACGGCGCAGCCGGCGCCGGGGCTGAACGCTAAACGCCCGAGCCGATCGTCTCCACCTCCTGGTCGGGGCCTCCTCCGTGAAGGTCGAGCCATTCGCGGTCGATATCCGGCAGGTCCTTGTCGTCGATCGCTGCCTCGAAGGACTGCAGGCGCTTGTAGATCGACAGCAGTTCGACGATCGTCGTCCATGAGTTGACCAGATACTGGAACGAGTTGGAGACCTGATTGAAGGCGGTCAGGATCTGCTGCAGCACGCCGAAGGTGAAGCCGGTCGCAGCGCCTCCGATGATGGTCGGGATCAGCAGGATGTAGACGAAAATGTTGTCGGCCTGCAGGTACATGAACCGGAAAATGTTGAAATACATATATTCCAGGTACAGCCGGAAATAATTGCGGCGCACGTCGCCGAACAGTTCGCGCACGGTCGGCGGCTGGGCGCGTTCCTCGCGGTCCTCGCCATAGACGAGTTCCTTGCGATAGGCCGCCTCGACACGCTGGTTCTTGAACTCAAGCCCCGGCAGCCGGATACCCGCCAGCGCCAGAACGCCGGTCCCGAGCACGGACCAGACGATGGCAGCCGTGAAAAGCGGAGCGGGAATGGCGCCGACGATGGGCAGTTCTGAGACGAACTCGGAGAGGCCCCAGAGCACCGGCAGGAAGGCGATCAGCGTCATCACCGCGTCAACCGCGGACACGCCGAGGCCCTCCATGATGCCGGCGAAGCGCATCGTGTCCTCCTGAACACGCTGGGACGCGCCCTCAATGTGCCGCACCTGCTTCCAGCGGGCCATGTAGTAGTCGTTCATCGCGGTGCGCCAGCGGAAGATCCAGTGGCTGACGAAGAAACGGAACACGACGATGATGGCTATGAACAAAAAGGCAAGCTGCGCAAAAACCACGATCAGCTCGAACAGATCGGCCTGCGTGATCGTGGACCCCTCGGTCAACGCGTCCTGAACGCCGTCGAAGAACGGACGGCGCCAATTGTTGATGGCGACCGATACCTGCACGTTGAAATAGGTGACGAACAGGATCAGCGCCGAGCCGAGAATCGACCAGAGCTCCCAGGGGTGCTTGGCGCGGCGATGCCAGAAGGCAAAAAAGGCCGCAACAAAGATGATGTAGTAGACGTAGAACCAGAGGAACTCGGGGGTGGTGAAGTGACCAAGGCCGATGACCGGTTCCGCTTCCGGGTTCGGCGTCCCCAAACCGATCAGGGCGCCCCACTGGCTGCCGCCCGCATACCAGATGATCATGGCGACTGCGGTCCAAATCAAGGAGGATAGGAAAAAGAGCCTGGGCTGCGGAAAGAAGGATTTGAACAAGGGCGAACGCCTCTCGGAATGTCAGTCGGTCAAAAACGCATGCAGCCAGTTGTAGGCCAAAAGCCGGTGAAAACCAGCGCCGGCGGTCACTTCGGCGTCAATTCGCCGTGTGCTCCACATCAAAGCGCATTATCGTGGTTGGCCGGCGCGACCGATGACAAAGGTATCCGATGACCGCTTCCGCCCTTGCAGCAGCCGGCCTTTATGCCGGGCTCAACATGCTGATCATGTTCTGGCTCGCCAACGCGATCGGCGTGTTGCGCCGCGGTCACAAGATCGCGGTCGGCGATGGCGGCAACAAGCATCTGGCCAAGATCATGCGCGGGCAGGCGAACGCGGCCGAGAACATGCCCCTTTTCCTGATCATGCTGGTGATCGCCGCGGCGACCGGCATGTCGGGATGGCTCGTCCATCTGTTCGGCCTTGCCTTTACCGCCGGCCGCGCGCTGCATGCTTGGCATTTCATCCAGCCCAAGGCACCGCTCTGGCAACGGTTCGCCGGGTTTGGCATTGCCGGGCTTTCAACCTTCATCCTGGCCATCTGGATGATCGTTGCCGGTCTGCGCGCGGCATTTGGGGGCTGACACCGCAACCGGCCAGACGCCGTCAGGGGCGCCTGATGGCAAAGGCCATGTTCTCGCCATTGACAGCGATGTAGCCGTCGGCGGTCTTCTCGAAGATCACGCAGCGCCGCGGCATGTTGGCCATGTTCAGGCATACCTGTTCGCCGTCGGACGTCCAGTTTCCGCGCATGTTCATCACACCACGGCGCATCTTGAGCGTGCCGTCGGGATTGAACGTCATTTCGCCGCGCCGGCCATTGAACATGGTCACCTGCCAAGGCTGGCCGTCGGCGATCTCGGTGACGCTTTCGGACGCAAATGTGGGTGAAACGCTCGCCCCACCGGCAAGGACGACGCAAGCGAGGACACAACTCGCGATGAAACGGGTGGACATGGCTCTCTCCGGCTGACCGCTTGACTGTGGCCAAGTATAGCCGGCCTCAAAGCCGATGTGGCGTTACGATTTCGCAATGTTGGCGCGAGCGAACCGTTCGAAGATGTCAGCCATTCAGGACACCCTTCATCGCCGGATAGAGTGCCAGATAGCGTTCATAGATCGGCCGGTACTTTTCGACATTGGCAGCGATCGGCTCGATCGTGCGGCCTGGCCGGACCATGGCGCCGATGCCCTCATCGATCGTTGAAAAATGGCCGGCGCCATGGGCGGCGAGCACAGCGGCTCCGGTCGAAGGCGCATCGGGCGACGAAGGCACGCGCACCGGCACGCCAGCCGTATCGGCATGGATCTGCAGCCAGAGGTCGGATGCGGTCGCGCCGCCGCCCACCGTCATCTGCGAACTCTCATATCCGGCGCGCGCGAACGCATCGAGAATGGCGCGTGAGCCGAAACCGATCCCTTCCATGATCGCGCGGAAGATGTGGTGCTTTTCATGGGCCAGCGTCAGCCCGACGATGGCGCCGCGTGAAAGGGGATCGGTGTACGGCGTGCGGTTGCCCTGAAAATGGTCCTGCACGATCAGGCCGTCGCAGCCGGGCTCGAGCGCGGCGGCCCTGGCGTTCAGATCGTCGAAATCGAGCCCGCCGGTCAGCCGGCCGAGCCAGTTGATGATCGACCCGGTGGATGTCTGCCCACCCTCGACAACGTAACGGTCCGGATAGACGATATCGGGATAGGCACCCCAAACGCCGGGCGCGTGGACGGGCACATTGGTGATGCCGAATTGCAGGTGCGACGATCCGGTGATCAGCGCTAGCTGGCCGGGCTGCGCGACGCCCAGCCCGATCATGCCGATCAGCGCGTCGGCGCCGCCCTGGACGATCTTGACCGAACGCGGCAGGCCGAGGGCTTCGGCCGCAGCCGCCGTCAACGTGCCGATGACCGCGCCGGGCGGAACGACACGGGCAGGCCACTTTTCAAGCAGCGCATCGAGGCCCAGAGCCCTGACGAGGCTCTCGGGCGCGCCGCCGCGGTCGGTCGAGTGATGCCAGCGCAGGCCGACATTGTTGAGGCTGGCCGCCCATTCTCCGGTCAGCTTGTAGGTCAGGAAATCCTGGTACTCGCAGATGCGGTGCGCGCGGTCGAATATCTCGGGCTCGTTGCGCTTGATCCACAGGGCCTTCGGGATCATCCACTCAGCCGAGACCGGCCCCTCACCGTTGCCGTTCAGCGCAAGCGCCGGATCGTCCGTGGCAAGCACCAGATCGGCTTCCTCGTTGGCGCGCACATCCATCCAGATCAGCGCCGGGCGCAGCGCATCGCCGTTCTCGTCGAGCGCAACGACGCTGCAACAGGTCGTCGCATAGGCGATCGCCTCGATCGCGTCTGCGGGAACGCCGGCCTCGGCAATCGCCCCGCGCGATGCACTGACGAAATTGGCCCACCAGTCCGCCGGGTCCTGTTCGGCGCGGGCGCCGGCCGAAAACTTCGTCTCGTAAGGGACTGCCACGCTGCTCAGGCATGCGCCGTCAAGGTCATAGATGCGCGCACGCAGGCTTTCCGTGCCCCCGTCTGCCGTCAGAAAGTATGCCACGTCTTTCTCCTCCCGCCGTCCGGCGGGCACGCCGTTTCCGGTCAGCCCTGCCGAAATGCCTCCAATGCCTTGCCGGCATACATCACAGCCGGCCCGCCGCCCATCTCGATCGCCACTTCGAGCGCCTCGATCAGGGCCGCCTCCTCGGCGCCGTGGCGCCGCGCGCCATCGACATGATAGAGGATGCAATCCTCACAGCCTTCGACAACCGAGATCGCCGTTGCGATCAGTTCCTTGTGGGCGGCACTGAACTGGCCGGGCTTCGTTGCCGCCTTGGCGACGCGCGCAAAGCCGTCGAACGTGTCCGGCGCGGCCTTGGCAAGAGCGCCCATGCGCGCCTTGGCGCTGCGCAGAGCTTCGTTGTGATCGGTCATGGTCGGTCTCCTGCGGTGAAAATGTCGAGTGTTTCAGGCAGCGCCTCGGCATGGGGCATATGGCCGGCACGCGGGAAGTGATGGACCGCGATGCGCGGCGAAAGGGCGGTTGCGTCCCGCCAGTCGAAAATACGGTCGCGATGGCCGACGAGCACGCGCACCGGCATGCGGGCGGACAGGCGATCGAGGGCGCCGATAATGCTGACGGTCTGGCCCCTTGGTCCGATCATCTGACCGGCCAGTGTCCTGAGGCGACCGCGTTTTTGCACATCGAAGATGTCGGCGACCGCCGCATCGGACAGGGCAGCCGGCGCCTCGGAAAGCATGCGCAGCAGGTGCGCCACCTCGCCGGGGCTCGCCGGATCGGCCATGCCGTCGACGAAGTCGGCGTTGATCGACAGGCCTATGCCGGCCGGCGCAATCAGACTCAAAGACGAGACGGGAAACGTCTCGGCGAGTGCCATGGCGGGGATGGCGCCGAGCGAGTGGGCGACAAGGTGAAACGGCTGGTCGCCGAACAGCGCGCGGACGAAATCGGGAAGCGGCGCGGCGAGCGCGTCGATGTCCGGCGCTTCGCGTTCTGTCGCACCGTGACCGGGCAGGTCGATGGCGACGACATGGCGGTCGGCCTTGGTAAGGCCGTTGATGAGCGAAGCGAACGTGGTGCGGTCGCCGGCAAAGCCGTGGATCAGAAGGATCGGCGTGCCGGTCGCAGGGCCTTTTTCGATGTAGGCGATCCCGTTGGCAAACCGCAGATCGTCCGATCCGCCCTGCCCTGTGCGCGTAACGTCACGGGCCTCGATGCGGCCGCGCCGGCCCGAACCTGTGAGCGTGGCAAGATCGACACCTTGCCGGCGCGCCAGTCGGCGCGCGACCGGTGTCGCCCGTACGGGACCGGTGCCGTTGGCGGCGGACAGTTGCGGCACCGGCATTGCCGCGTCGGGTTTTTCGGGCCGTACGGACGTTTCGGTGCCCGTCGATGGCGCGGCTGCCACTTGTTGCGCATCGGCGGCATCATCGGTGCCGGTCCAGTCGGGACCATCGCCGACATCCACCTTGGCTATTGGCGCGCCGACCTCGACTGTCTCGCCCACTTCCGCCAGCCTTTCGGTGAGCGTCCCCGCGCCGAGCGCCGGGAACTCGACCACCGTCTTGTCGGTCTCCACCTCGATCAGCGGATCGCCGCGCGCAAAGCTGTCGCCCACTTCGACCAGCCAGCCGACGATCTCGCCGCGTTCCATCGTCTCGCCAAGGCGCGGCATGGTGAGGACGGCGCCGCTCATACCAGCATCTTCCGTGCGGTTTCAGCAACGAGATCGGCCGACGGGACGGACGCCGCCTCAAGGGCGGTGGAAACGGAAATGGGCACATCCTCGCCGGCGACGCGAACGACCGGATCGTGCAGGAAATCGAAGCATTCCTCGGTGATGCGTGCCGACAGTTCGGCGGCAACGCCGGCGGTCAACGGGCCTTCGGAGACGACCATCGCCCGGCCGATCGGCTCGACGGCAGCCCTGATCGTTTCGAAGTCGAGCGGGTTGAGCGTGCGCAGATCGATCACCGTCGCCTCGATGCCCTGCCCGGCCAGCGCTTCGGCGGCCTGCATGACATAATGGACCTGACGCGAATAGGTGACGATGACGAGATCGGAACCGGTCCGCCGCACGACCGCCCTGCCCCAATCGGGCGGCGGCGTGTCGAGATCGACCTCATCGGACATTGCATAAAGCGCCTTGTGTTCGATGAAGACGACCGGGTCGGGCTGGCGCAGCGCCTGCCGCAAAAGATGGTAGGCGTCATAGACAGTGCCCGGCATCACCAGCCGCAGCCCCGGCGTGTGCATCACGTATGCCTCAAGGCTCTGGCTGTGCTGGGCGCCGGCGGAGCGGCCGGTGCCGCCCTGGGTCCGCAACACCATCGATACGCCGATCTGGCCGCCGAACATGTAGCGGATCTTGGCGGCCTGGTTGCAGAGCTGGTCCATCGTCATGCCGATGAAATCGACATACATGAGTTCGGCCACCGGGCGCATGCCAGCCATGGCCGCGCCGACCGCGGTGCCGACAATGGCGGGTTCGGAAATCGGCGTGTCGCGCAGCCGCTCGGGGCCGAACTCGTCGATCAGACCCTTGGTGACCCCGTACGCGCCGCCATAGCGCCCCACTTCCTCGCCAATGACGAACACATCCTCGTCCTCGGTCATGGCGTCGTGCAACGCCTTTCTGAGCGCGTCGCGGTAGGTCATTTCGGCCATGGCGTCAGTCCCTTGCCAGCACGCGGTCGATGCGGTCGGCCAGCGGTTCCGGCTCCGGCTCGCCGACGGCAAAAACATCGCGGAACATGGACGACAGAGGCGGCTCTTCCGACCGGTCGGCGAATTCGATGGTCGCGTCCATCTCGGCGGCGGCGGCCGCGTCGATGGCCTCCAGATCCGCTTCGTCATGGCCCGCCTCCAAAAGCGCCGCGCGGGCAAAGGCGATAGGGTCCTTCCTGCGGCCCTCCTCCTCCTCGCCGGGAGAGCGGTAGGGGCTCTTGTCCTTTCGGGCATGACCGAAGAAGCGATAGCAATCGATGGCGAGAAAGCCCGGCGTTCCACCGCGCGCCGCATCGACGATCCGCTGGGCGGCATCGCGGACGGCAACGACATCCAGCCCGTCGACCGTCTCGCCATTGAGGCCGAAGGCGACGGCGCGCTCGTGCAATGCGGTCGCCTTGGTGGCCTGGTCGATGCGCGTGCCCATGCCGTATTGGTTGTTGATGCACACGAAGACGGTCGGCAGATCCCACAGCGCGGCCATGTTCATGCTCTCATACAAAATCCCCTGCTGCATGGCGCCGTCGCCGAAAAAGGCGATCGAGACGGCCCCGGTCCTGCGCTGTTGGGCCACAAGCGCGGCACCAACAACGGCGGGGATACCGCCGCCGACGATCGCGTTGGCGCCCAGATGGCCCAGCCCCATGTCGGCAATATGCATCGAGCCGCCCTTGCCGTGGCAATAGCCGGTCTGCTTGCCGGCGATCTCGGCCATCATGCGTTCCGGATCGGCGCCGCGCGCCAGGAAGATGCCGTGGCCGCGATGGTGCGTCGTGAAAGTGTCGCCATCCTTCATCGCCGCGCAGACACCGACAGCGGCGGACTCCTCGCCGATCGACAGGTGCAGCATCGAACCGGCGCTCAGGCCGCGCACGAACAGTTCGCCGACGCGCTCCTCAAAGGTGCGCACGCGCCGCATCTGGCGGTACAGGCCGAGCAGGTCGGCGTTCGAGCCGGTGGCGATGTGCGGCTTGGGTGCGTTCATCGGAGCCTCGCAATCGGTGGCGGCCGCGCGTGACTTGAAACCGCACGCGCCGACAAGACGATTAGAACGCGCTTGTTACAAATGTCAACAACAGATACATTTGTACGAGACTTTCGCTTGATCGCCCCGAACGGGAGGATAATTTGCGCCCATGAGCCGGATGACCGAGGGCCAATTGATGAGCCGTGCCGCCTGGCTCTACTATGTCGGCGGCCTGAACCAGGAGCAGACGTCGGCGCGCCTGGGGCTGACGCGCGCCCGGGTGAACCGGCTGTTGCAGCAGGCCCGCGAGACGGGCCTGGTCGCGATCACGGTCGATCGCCGCGACCTGGGTCTGTTGCCGGTCGAGGATGCGATCCGCCGGGAGTATGGACTTGATCACTGCATCGCCACGCCGGCGCTGGGCCTGACGGCGGCGGATCGGGCGGAAAACGCCGCTCTTGCCGAATTTCCGCTGCGCGCGGTCGGCTCGGCGGCGGCGACGTTTCTGCGCGACGCGCTGGCGGCCAAACCCGATGCCGTGGTCGGTACCGGCTGGGGCCGGACGCTGGCGCAGATGGCGCGCCACATGGCCGGCGTCAGTGCGCCCAAGGCCCGCTTCATCAGCCTGATGGGGTCGCTGACCGCCAATTCGGCGTTCAATCCGTTCGAGGTTGTGCAGTCGCTGGCCCAGGCGACGGGCGCCGAGGGCTTTTTTCTGCCGGTGCCGTTCATCGCCGACAGCGCCGCGGACCGCGAAGTGCTCCGTTCGCAGCGGGCGGTCGTCACAACGCTCGAACTTGCCCGCTACGCCGATCTGGCGCTGATCAGTGTCGGCGAACTGACCGAGGCGTCGCTGCTGCGCCGTCAGGGCATGATCAGCGCGGACGATCTGGCATCATTGCGCCGCGCAGGGGCGGTGGGCGACACCAACGGCATCTTCTTCGACGAAGATGGACGGCCGGTCGATCATCCGCTCAATGCGCGGACGCTGGCGGTCGGCCTCGACGATCTGCGGCGCGCCGAGACGATGGTGCTTTCGTTCGGCATCGAAAAGATCGGGGCGACGCGCGCCCTGCTGAGAAGCGGCGTCGCCAAGGGGCTGATTATCGACGGCGACGCGGCGATGACGCTTGCCGAAGGGTTGCCTGGGGTCGAAGCCGCGCAGGAAACCTGAGCAGGCTTTTGCTCGCAACCGCCCAACATGGATGCCGCGTTTCAGGCGGCCGCGACGGAGGCCGAAGACGGATCGTGCGACCCTCCCCGGTGGCGGAACCGCGCCGTCAGCGGATCGGCGTCGTAGTCGGCGACGAACCTGCCGCAACTGGCGGCAAGCCAGGCGACCCCGTCGATGATCGCGTCGGCCTTCTCGTCGGTCAGAAGGTAGCTGAGGTTGAGCCGGACCCAGCCGGGTTTTTCCAATTCATCGCCAGCGCCAATCCGTTCGAAGACATGTTCGGAGCGCGGCGCATCGATGCCGAGCAAGCGGTGACCGTAGGAGCCGGCGCATGCACATCCGCCGCGCGCCTGAATGCCGAGCACATCGCTGAGCATACGGGTGAAAAGCTGGTGATGGACGCGCCGCCCGTTCGGGCCGCTCACCCGGAACGAAAAGATCGGCAGCTGACCGTGCATCGACGTGTTGCCGAGCAGTTCGAGCCCGGGCACGTCGCGCCATGCATCGATCGCCCTTTGCCTGAGTACCGCATTGCGCGCCGCGATCCGGTCGCAGCCGACGGCGTCGCGCGCGATCATCGCAAGCGCCGCGCGAATGTCGCCGATGACGTTGGGCGTGCCGGCTTCCTCCCGCGCTTCGACCGAGGGGCTATAGACATGATCCCACGGGGAAACGAACGTCACCGTGCCGCCGCCCGGCGCCGTCGGCGTCGTGCGCGCAATTATCGTGTCACGCACGACCATCACGCCCGACGCGCCGGGACCACCGATGAATTTGTGCGGCGAGAAGACGATGGCGTCCTTGGCACAATCGGCGTCCGGCGCCATGTCCATGCCGAGATAGGGGGCGCCGCAAGCATAATCCCAGATCGCCAGCGCGCCATGCGCCTTCAAGAGCCGCGTGACCGGGTCGGTATCGGTCAGGATGCCGGTGACGTTGGAGGCCGCCGAGAAGCTGCCAACCATCAGGTCGGCACCTTTTGCGGCGACAAGCTCGGCTTCGAGCATGGCGAGATCGATACCGCCGCCGGCCGCTTCGCCGATCTCGCGCACTTCGGCGCCGGACTCGCGCCACGGCAATATGTTGGAATGGTGTTCGTACGGACCGATCAGCACGACGACCTTTTCGCCCGACGCCACGCGCCGGCCGATATCGAGCAGCCCGACAATGCGGTTGATGCCGGAGGTCGCGCCGCTGCCGGTGAAGACGGTGTGGCAATCGGGGCCGGCATTGACGGCATCGGCAATCACCGCCCGCGCGGCGGCGCGCATCCGCGTCATTGCCTGCCCGCAATGGGACGCTTCGGTGTGGCTGTTGGCATAAAAGGGAAGCACACGCCGCGTGACGAAGTCCTCGATCTGCGCCAGCGCGCGGCCCGAGGCGACATAATCCGCATAGAGCAGCGGTTTTTCGCCATAGGGGGTCTCGAACGCCATGCCGTCGCCGATCAGGCCGGCGCGCTGCGTTTCGAACGGATCGTGAGCGGCCAGGCCGGCGCGGAATTCATCGAACAGGGACATCGGTTTCTCCAAAATGTGGTGATGGAGGATATCCCGACTAAAGGCGATTTTTTCTCCTTTTGACACGGGAATTATCCGTTCTATGATGATTTTGATAGGCTTGAAGGCATAATATGGATGAAATTGATATTCAACTGCTCGAGACGATGCAGAGACAGCCGGACCTGTCACAGCGCGATCTCGCCGATCGGGTCGGCCTGTCACAGAATGCCTGCTGGCGGCGCCTGAAGAAGCTCGAGGATGGCGGCATCATCAAGGGCCGGAGCCTGTGCCTGAACCGGGAGGCGCTCGGGCTCAGCCTCGTCGTTTTCACGATGATCCGGACGCGGAGCCATTCCGCGCAATGGCTGGAAACCTTCCGGCGGCATGTGTCCAACATCCCCGAGGTGACGGACTTCTTCCGCATCGGCGGCGATCAGGATTATCTCTTGAAGATCGTGGCGCGCGACATGGCCAGCTACGACCATGTCTACCAGCGCCTGATCGACAAGGTCGAACTGGATTCGGTCACCTCATACTTCACCATGGAGGCGATCATCGAAAATCGCGGCCTGCCCCTGCGCGCGGGGTGACACGCAATCGGCACCAGATCGTTCCGCCATCCGGCAGGCGCCGTCCAGATCGAAATCGATCACTCGCCGTAAGGCACCCAGACGTTCTTGACCTGGGTTGCCCGGTGCAGGAATGCGCGGCCATGGCCTTCGGGCTTTGTCCAGTCGCGCGCCATGCCGGGCTCGGTCCATGTCTGCTTGAGGTTGCCGGCCGAGCGCTGCTCCACCATCGCGATTCCATCGCGCGAGCCGAAGTACCACAGCCCGTCCACGCCATCATGATCGGCCAGCGTCTTGGCCAGTTCGTCGCGTTCGCCGGTGACGATGTTGATCACCCCGCCGGGCACGTCCGAGGTTTCGAGCACTTGGTAAAGGTCGGTCGCGGCCAGCGGATGGGTCTGCGAGGGGATTGCAACGACACGATTGCCCATCGCCACTGCCGGCAGCACCAGAGAGACGAAGCCGAGCAGCGGAAACGGCGTCGGGCAGGCAATGCCCATCACGCCGAGCGGCTCGTGCATGGCGAGCGTGACATGGGCGCTCTTGGTCTGGTGCACCGCGCCATCGAACTTGTCGGCCTGGGCGGCATACCAGAAGCAGCGCTGGATCGCGGTTTCGACCTCAGTTTTGGCTTTGGCACCGCTCTGGCCGAAACTCTTGAGCCGGTCGGTGAACTCGTCCGCACGCGCCGCGAGGTTCTCTGCGAGGTAATAGAGCACCTGCGCGCGGTTGTGGCCGGTCGCCGCGCCCCAGCCCACCGCCTTGTGCGCGGCTTCGACCGCATCGCGAATGTCCTTGCGGTTGCCATGGCCGGCAAGACCGATCGCCTCGCCCTTCGCATTGGTGACCGGATAGGAATAGCCGCCATCGGGCCGTTTCTGCTTGCCGCCGACATAGAGCTTCGCCGTCCGGTCGATGCCGACCACCACGCCGCCGAGCCCCGGCGCGGGCGGTATGGCCGCCGGCGCGTCGTCCGCCTTGGGTGGTTTGGGCGCGGGGAAGGACAGATATTCCATCATCCCTTCGCGGCCGCCCTCCCGTCCGAACCCGCTTTCGCGGTAGCCGCCGAAGCCGGCGCCCGCGTCGAACACATTGGTGCAGTTGATCCAGACGACGCCGGCCTTGAGGTCGGCGGCAATGCCAAGGCACAGATTGACATTTTCCGACCAGATTGAGGCGGCCAGCCCATAGCGGGTGTTGTTGGCGAGCGCGATCGCGTCGGCAGGCGTGCGGAAGGTGGTCAGTGTCGCCACAGGTCCGAAAATCTCTTCGGTCGCCAGCGTCGAGGCCGGTTCCACGCCGGTCGCCAGCGTCGGCGGGTAGAAGCAGCCGTCGGGCGCTTCGCCCTGATAGAGGTCGGCGCCCTCCGCGACGCCCTTGGCCATCAGTTCCTCGATCCGCGCCAGTTGCACCGGATGGACGATGGCGCCGACATCTGTCGACTTGTCGAGCGGGTCGCCGACCCGAAGCGCGGCCATGCGCTGTTTCAGAAGCGCGCCGAACCGTTCGGCGACGCTTTCGGCGACGAGGATGCGCGCGCCGGCGCAGCAGACCTGGCCCTGGTTGAACCAGATCGCATCGACCACCCCCTCGACCGCGGCATCGAGATCGGCATCGGCGAAGACGATGAACGGGCTCTTGCCGCCCAGTTCCAGCGTCAGCTTCTTGCCAGAGCCCGCCGTCTCGCGGCGGATCAGCCGGCCAACATCGGTGGAGCCGGTGAAGGCGAGCTTGTCGATGCCTTCATGGGCGACGATCGCGGCGCCGGTCGCGCCATCGCCGGTGACGATGTTGACGACGCCCCTGGGCAGGCCGACCTCGTCGCAGATTTTCGCGAAAGCCAGCGCCGTCAGCGGCGTGTATTCGGCCGGCTTGAGGACGACCGTGTTGCCGGCGGCGAGCGCCGGCGCGATCTTCCAGGCCAGCATCAGAAGCGGGAAGTTCCACGGGATGATCTGGCCGCAGACGCCCACCGGTTTGGCGTCTGAAAACTCGGTCTCTGCGATTTCGGCCCAGCCGGCATGGTGATAGAAATGGCGCGCCACCAGCGGCACGTCGATGTCGCGCGCCTCGCGGATCGGCTTGCCATTGTCGATGGTTTCAAGAACCGCCAGGAAGCGGGCGTGCTGCTGGATGCGCCGGGCGAGCGCGTAGAGCCAGCGGGCACGCTCATGGCCGGACAGGCCGGCCCACTTGCCCTGTGCGCCGCGTGCGGCCTTGACCGCCGCGTCGACGTCGGCGGCGGTGCCTTGCGTGATCTGCGCGATCGTTTCGCCCGTCGCCGGATTGGAGACCTCGAACGTGTCGCCCGGTCTGGTGAAGCGGCCGTCGATGAAATGGCCGAAACCGGCCTCGTGCACGGCCAGCCAGTCCTCGACGATATCGGCGCTCTCGGGCGCCGGGCCATAGTCCATGGTGTCGATCAGGTCTGCGATGGAAGTCATCGGGGCGTCCTCAGGCGATGGCGTGGCGGTGGCTGGCGGCATAGCGCCCGGTAACATGGTGCTCGAGCTGGCGTTCGATGTCGGCCAGCATGGACGAGGCGCCGAGGCGGAACAGGTCCGGCCTCAGCCAGTCATTGCCCAGTTCCTCCTTCATCAGGATCTGCCAGGCGAGCGCGTCCTTGGCGGTCTTCATCCCGCCGGCAGGCTTGAAGCCGACCCGGTGTCCGGTCTCCATGCCATAGTCGCGCAGGGCGCGGACCATGATCAGGCTGACCGGCAGCGTTGCGTTGACCCCTTCCTTGCCGGTCGATGTCTTGATGAAGTCGGCGCCGGCCTGCATCGCCACCATCGAAGCAGCATAGACGTTGCGATAGGTTTCGAGTTCGCCGGTGGCGAGGATCGCTTTCAGATGCGAATGCCCGCACGCCTCGCGCATCTGCGCGATCTCGTCATAGAGCGCGTTCCATTCGCGCTTGAGGACATGTTCGCGCGTGATGACGATGTCGATCTCGTCGGCGCCTTCCTCGACCGCATAGCGGATCTCCGCGAGCCGGATCGGCAGCGGCGTCAGGCCCGCGGGAAAGCCCGTGGCGACGGAAGCGACGGGAATGTCCGTGCCCTCAAGCGCGGCGACCGCATGCGGCACCATGGTCGGGTAGACGCAGACCGCGCCCGTCGTCAGGCCCATCCCGGCGATGCCGAGGCCCTCCAGGATGCGCGGGGCGAGCGGCTGTCGCGCCTTTGCGCAAAGCCGGTGGACGCGACCCTCCGTGTCGTCGCCCGAGAGCGTCGTCAGGTCGATGCAACGGATTGCGTTGACCAGCCACGCCGCCTGGTTGGCCTTCTTGACCGAGCGCCGTGCGGTGAGGCTGGCGGCGCGCCGTTCGGCGGCCGAGCGGTTCACGGCGTGACCCTCGAACATCTCAGGCGCCAGCGCGATGCCCGGATTACGCATCCGGTTGTGATCGGCCGTTGGTGGCACCGGGTCGAACACGGTCTGCGAATGGGCCGCAGTTGCAGCGTCAGCGGTCATGGGCATGCTCCAATGCATAGGTGGCAGTCGCGGCGTCGGTGATCAACACGCTGAAAAGCCTTGCACGCAGTGCACCGACGACGACTTGAAATTTCTCGGCCCCCGCAGCAACGCAAATCGCGCGATCGCGCGTTTTCAGGTCCGACAGCGGCAGGCCGATCGTGCGCCCGTCGATTCCGGCGTCGACGATCTCGCCGGTGCGGTCGATGAAACGGCCGACAATGTCGCCCACCGCACCTTTGGCGCGCAGGCTGTCGTATTCATGTTCGAGCAGGTTGCCGGAGTTCAACAGCGCCGAATCCCCATTCAACGCTCCAAGCGAGAAACAGATCGCCTCGACCGATCGCGCGCGGTGCAGCACATCGGCGACGATCCGGTCACGCTCGAGCACCTGGCGGGTTTCGGGCTGGCCGACAATGGCCGGCACGGGCAGCGGGATGAACCGGCCATCGCCCTTGCGCGCGAAGGTCTCGGCCACATCGTTCTGGTGCTGATCGCCGGGGATGGGCGCGACGGCACCATTGATCTGAACGACGTCGACGCCGGCAGCCCACCCGTCCGGCAGCCAGTGCGCAACGGCAGCCATCGTCCGACCCCAGGACACGCCGAACGTCGTCGGCCTTGGTTTGAGCGCGGCCAGATACTGGCCGGCAGCCTTGGCCAAACCTTCAAGTCCACCGGAGCCATCCACATTGTCGGGAAGGACCACCGCATCGGCGAGCCCGAACATGGTGACCAGATCCGTTTCCAGATTCGGGCACCGGTCGCTGCGCGGCACGATTTCGATCCGCACGACGCCCAGATCGCGCGCCTCTTGCAGCAGGCGGCTGACCTGCCAGCGGTTAAGGCCGGTGCGCGATGCGATATCGGTGTGCGTCAGGTCCTGCTGATAAGCCATCCGCGCGACCTGAACCATCAGCTGGTCGCGTCCCTCATCCACCGGGAGGCGATTGGCGGAGCGCGCCTGCTCATTGCTCACGCAATCGTCCTCGCAGCTTACAACGCAAGAGATAACAAAACTGTCTCGGCATCTTCGTCATACGCCTTGGTCTTCCCGAAACTCCGGCGCGCGGGGCGATGGCCGGTCGTTTCCCAAACCAAATATCACATCTGTGATATTTGGCAACAGATGTGATGGATTGATCGAACCTTGCCCTTGAGTGCGGTCCGGAACTGGTTGCGTGACCATGCGGGCAGCAATGGCAAGGTCGTCACTCGGAAACACCGAATGCGATGTCGCCGCCAAAGGCACCGCACGGCGATTTGATGTTGCGAAAACTACCGGACGCAGTTGCCGAACCACCCGGAGTCAAAACGGTTTAAAGAGCTGTTGAGACCGGCCTCCAACGCGAAACAGCGAAACATTCGCACGATCCTGGACTCATTGCCGACGTACGGAACGCATTTTTATTATTAAAAAGCAGTACATTATTGTTTATCGAGTTGATTTGTGCTAGCAAGCTGAAAGCGCATAGCGCTCTATTTGTTTTCAAAATTTGAACCTGACCTGGGGAGGTGGCAATGGCTGATCTGCCGGCTGACTTGCGAACTATTGTTGCGCTGAAATCTTGGGAAGACCCCAAGTTTGCAGCCGAATTGAAAGAAAATCCGAAAGGCGCCGTCGAAGGATTGGCCAAGTCGCTCGGGCTTGACGTGAGCGACGTCAATTTCAAGGTCGTCGACGAGGCTTCGGACGAGTATCTTCTCGTCATTCCCGACAATCCGATGGGCGCCAGCCCCGCCGAGATGCGATCGAAGAACTCCGAGGCGGTGATGCTGCGCGGCGGCGGAACCGTAAATTCCTACACCGCCGATTGCGGCTGCGGCAATTCCTACACCGGCGGCTGCTCTTGCGGCAGCGTTTTCGGAACGCCCTGCCTCGCATGCGCAACGGTCCTTCTTTGCTGACGCTCAGGGCTCGACATCCAACCCACTGATTGCAACGCCGGCGGGCAGGTCGATGCGGCCAGCATCGGACCCGCCGGCACCGGGCGTTTGCTTTACCCATGACGATCCGCGTTCCGTTCAGCGTGCTCGGACCTTCCGAGCGGATCTCGGCGGCTGCCCGTGACCTCGGCGAGCCGACTGAAAGCCAGATCGATCGCTTCAGGTGGTGGCAGGACACGTTCTTTGCCAACACGCCACTCTCGATCGATGACTGGTTCCGGGTCGGCGGCGCCTCTTCCGATCGCTTCGCGGCCAGCATCGACCTTGATGGCGAGGTCGCACTGGACACAAGCCGATTCGCCTGGGCCGATACTTATGACCGCCTGCGTGGCGTCAGCGACCATCGGGATCCTGCCGCGGCCGTCGATTTCTCCCACGCGATTCTGCCCGTCTTGAAAGACGCGACCGCGACGGTCGGGACTTCGGGAATTCTCGACGGCCTCCCCCATCGCGATGCGCTTCTGAAGTCGTTCGTTGAGTATCTGGCAAGGCGCCTGCAACCTGCGGCCTTTCCGGCGATCGGGCTCGCGCTGCACTTTGCCAAATTGACGGGGCGCGTGTCGGCGAGATCAGACAAGGCCGCGATGGAAGAGTTCATCGCCGGCCTTCAGTCCGGCCCCGACCGCAAGGCCCTGCTGCAGAACTTTCCGCTCACCGATCGGATGCTGGCCCAGATATCGGCCTTGTCGGTCGACATGCTCGGCGAATTGACGGGCCGTCTCGAGCACGATGCGCCGCAATTGCGCGCTGTGTTCGGCGTCGAGACCGAGGCGCTGTCCGGCATCGATTTCGGCCTCGGCGACCCGCACGCCGGCGGGCGATGCGTCTGCAAGCTGTCGTTCGGCGATCGCCAGATCATGTACAAGCCGAAGTCACTGGCGTCGGACGTGCAGTTTGCGGCGGTTCTCGACAGTCTCAACCCCCATCTTACGAAATCGCTGCGCCACTTCCGGGTTCTGGACCGGACGGCCTATGGCTGGGCCGAGGTGGTGCATTTTGAGCCGTGCTCCAAACCGCAGGAGATCGACGACTATTACGAGCGGCTCGGCGCGATCCTCGCCATTCACTACGCCCTTGGCGCAACCGATGTGCATTTCGAGAACCTGATCGCCTGCGCTGACACGCCGATCGTCGTGGACACCGAAACGATCATCCAAAGACCGCCGCCACGGCCAGCCGACGACGACTGGGCCTACTGGAACTGGCACCATATCATGTCCCGCCATGCGACCGTGCTCGGCGTCGGCCTGCTGCCCGATCTGGCGGTCACGCCGGAGGGCGAGGTCTATGACCTCAGCGGAGCCGGCAGCGTCGGCAGCCAGGCCACCCCGTTCCAGCAGCCCCAGTTCGACGGTTTCGACGACGGCTCGCCCGGCATCTCCTACCGCCCGGCAACATTGGAGGCCAAGGAGAACATGCCCGTGCTCGACGGGGCGCAGAAGGCCGTGGTCGATCATGGACCGGCCTTCTTGCGGGGTTTCGAGAACGGCTATCGGGCGCTGCTGCGCGGCCGTTCGGCGCTGATGGCGGACGATGGTCCGTTGGCACGGTTGGCCCGGGTCGGCATGCGCTGGGTCGCGCGCCCGACCGTCGAATATGCGCTGACGCTGCGGGAATCGTTCCACCCCACCTGCATGCGCGACGGGTATGAGCGCGATGTCTGCTTTGCCAAACTGCTCGACAGCGTCCGCGCCGCGCCCGGCCTGCGCAAGCTGGTGCCGTTCGAAGTCAGGGATCTCTGGCAGGCGGACATCCCGTATTTCAAGTCGGACGGCAACGGGCGGGTCCTTCTGGACGCTTTCGGCAAAGAGGTCGACGCGGCCTACTTCGACACGGACCAACCGGCATTCGTGCGCGAGAGAATGGCGCGATTATCGCCCGAAGATCTGTCGCGCCAGAAGGCCATCATCGCCGGTGCCATCGGCGCGAGGCAGACGATCGGCGGTCCCGAACAACCCTCCGGCACGATCGAAGGGGAGCGGCGCGATCCCCAGCGGTCCGACATCGTGGACTTGCTGGCGGCCGTGGAGCGCGATCTGACCGAAAGCACACTGGTCATGGACGGCAAGCCCACCTGGTTCGCGCCCGTGCAACGCGGCATGATGAACTATTCCTACGATGCCATCGACCGGTCGCTCTACAGCGGCCTTGCGGGGATCGGGCTCTTCTATGCCGAATATGCGCGTCATGCCGGAGCGGAAAGTTCGTGCCGCGATTTGGCGACAAGCATCTTCGACACGTTGTGCGACGGACTGCAGACCGCTCCGCCGTACCAGAACCTGTCGGCTTTCGAAGGCGTCGCCGGCGCCGTCTATTCGGTCGCGCGAATGGCGCGATGCCTTGATCTGCGGCCGCGCGGCTTGACGGCCGGGCTCGAAGCCATCCGCGACGGGCTCGACACGGTCGGGCAGTCCGACGTGATATCGGGGGCCGCCGGTATCATCCTGACCATGCGCTGCCTGCTCGACACGACGCATGCCGATCCGGCCTACGAGATCATCCGCCTTTGCGCGGAACAACTGGTCAGGGACGCAAACCGCAACGCAGGCACGGCAAGCTGGCCCAGCGGCCCAGACAAGCTGCATCTGAGCGGTTATGCCCATGGCGCGGGCGGCATCGCCGCGGCCCTCAAAGTCGCTGGCGACGTGCTGGACGACGAGGGCCTGCATGAACTGGCCAGGGAGGCCATTGCCTTCGAGAACCGGACATTCGACCGCGCACGGCAGAACTGGCAGGACCAGCGGCCGGACGTGGACATCTCTACCGCCTGGTGCCATGGCGCGATCGGGATCGCCCTGTCGCGCCTGGCACTTCGTGATGTGCTTTCGCCGGACGTCTTTCAGGCCGATCTGGAGCGGGCGCTGGCGGCCATCGCAGACAATGGCGCGGGAGGCAGCCACTGCCTGTGTCATGGATCGATCGGCAATGCGATCGTGCTCGACCGTTGCGGCGAGCGGGGGCAGGCCCTGGCGGCTGCACTGATATCCCAAACGATCGCGCAATATCGCCAAGATGGCCGCTGGCGTTGCGGCGTCGGTGGCCACATGCAAACGCCGGGTCTGATGCTCGGCAAGGCCGGCATCGGCATGGGGCTGATCGAGCATCTGCGCGGCGGCGGCGGTCCCTCGACCCTTCTGCTGGAAGCCTGACCCGACACTCGGCAGCCCGGCGGACTGCGGTGGCGCACAACCATCCGGGCCGTGCGCCCTGCCCCGCAATCGGGCTCCGATCCCGCCATTCCACCCCGCCCAACGCACGGGTCGCCGATATTGGAGAAACACGGCAAGACGCCGGCCTTCAGTGCCGGCCGGCGAGGTGACGGCCGGACAAAGCGCCATCGGTACATTCTGCGTGCCTGAAACTGTCTGGAGCGATACAACCGGATACGACCATGGCGCGATATACTAAAAGAAAACTGAAAAAGTGTCTTTTTTCATCGCATAATTATGAGACTAGGTTGACTCTATTTACGCATTCAATAACATCTGAGACCAGTATCAGAGATTAATATTTAAACTTACAAGTCAAATAGTTGCATCAGGCCCTGTCATGAAGGGCGGGACGGCACGATAAATGATGGCAAGCCTCCGGACCGCAAGCCAAAGCGCCGATTATGTCATGCTCCAGCGAGCCCGTGACGCGCTCATGGGCAGCGACGACGTCCGGAGCGGCCGAGGTCCGTCCATGTTCGACCCCGACGTCGTCTCGTTCGCGCACGGAGAAGGCGTCCGCCGCCCCTATCCCGAGGCGATATCGGCAATGATGCGCGCACTGGCCGATCCCGAAAGCATGCCGCTGGAAAACTACATGTTCCTGCAGCGGTTCACCGAGCTCGAAGAGGCGGTCGCCGCCGAGATGTCGGCGATCGGCGTGCCGGGCGCGCACGCGGCCAATGTCGCGTTCGACGCGGGAACGACACGGCTGATCATCGCCGCGCTCGAACTGATGACTGAGCCGGGCGACACGGTCGTGACCTTTTCGGGCCACTATCATCCGCTCGCCTCCTGGTGCGCCTATCGCAATCTCGACCTGCACGTGGTTCCCACCAGCGCCGAGGAAGGACATCGGCCGTCGGCGGCGCGGCTTGAAGCGCATCTTTCGGCACTGTCTGCGGCAAGGCCGCCGGTCCTGGTCCTGTTCAATCCGTCGATGACCGGCGCCATTTGCGACCGGGGCGAGATCGAAATGATCGGCGCGCTGATCGCACGTCACGAGATGTGGGCCATCGAGGATGCGCTGTTCGCCAACTGCACGTTCGGCAAGGGCGCAAGCCCGCAGCGATTGGCGGCAACATCGGCGGCAGACCGTGTTTTGACGGTCGCCGGCGCCAGCAAGCTTCATGGCCTGGCCAATCTGCGGATCGGCTGGGGCTGCGGCGCATCGGCGCTCATCAACCCCTTGCGCGACTACATCACCGCCAGTTCGGCATCGCTGCCGCATCTGGTCAAGGTCGCAGCGCTGGCCTCGCTTCGGGCTCCCGGCGGCTTCCGTTCACAGAACGTGCGTGAGATCGGCAGGCGGCTGCAACAGGTTGCGAGAATCGTCGGCCAGATGGACACCCGGCTTCGGACCCTGACGGGCCATCGGGCTCCGCTTCTTGCGGTGGACCACATGCCGGAGGCAGGACACTCGATCCTTCTGGACTTCGGCGGCTTTGTCGACGCGGCCCGCCGGAACGGGCTTCGTTTTTCCGACAGCGCCGATCTGGCCCGCTGGTTCCTGGACAGTTGCAAGGTCGCCTTTTCCCCGGCCCAATCGCACGGGTTCGACGGCTTCCGCCTGCGCGTGAATGTCGCCTCCGTCGGCACGTCGTTCACCTACACGGCCTCGCGCGCGCTGGAAGCCGATTGGGACGATCAATGGTCGCCGGCGCATGAAGCATCCTTCGAAAAGGGTTTTGCCGAAGGCCGGAGCATCATCGACAAGGCCATGACGGACCGGGTCGAGCCGGCCATGGCCCGGGCGCTCACAATCCCGCCGCCAAGCCGACGCCGTTCGTTGAACGGAACGAGGCCGCACGCCGTCAATGGACTCCAAGAAGCGGTCGGGGGCTGCGATGCGGTTCTGATGGATGTCTGGGGCGTTCTGACCGATGGCGAGAAAGCGTTCGAGCCCGGCGTTTCGGCACTGAACCGCCTGATCGAGACGGGCCGGCCCGTGATGCTTTTGTCCAACACCTCCCGGCGCGGAAACGACCTTGCCGAAAAGCTTTCAAGGCTGGGCATTCCGCCGACAAGCTACACCGCGATCATCACCGGCGGCGATCTGGCCTTTGACTGCGCGGTGACGCGGAAGGTCGGCGGTCGCGCATTCGGCGACAACGTTCTTCTGGTGGGCGAACAGCCGGGAGGGCACTGGGCCGAAGAGGCCGGCATGGTCGTCGTCGAGGATGTCGAGATCGCCGATGTTGTGCTTGGATTGGGAATCCTGAACGAGCCCGATATCGGCGATACCCATCTCGACATGTTGCGACGTGCCGCCGGTCGGGGTCTGCCGTTCCTGATCAGCAATGCCGACAGCCGCGTGCGTCTCGGCGACCAGATCCGCATCGGCGCCGGCGCACTGGCGCCGCATTACCGCGCGGCCGGCGGAGAGCCCTACCTTTTCGGAAAGCCGCACGACACGATCTTTGCGGCCGCCATTGCCCATCTTTCCGCGGCGTTCGCGTCCAGGACATTTTCTCCGGAACGGTTGCTGATGGTCGGGGACTCTCTTGCGACCGATATCGGCGGTGCCGCGGCATTCGGTGCGCGCACACTGCTGGTAACCGCGACCGGCATTCACGGGGCCGCATTGCACAAGGGACCCGATGGCGCACTGTGCGACGAAGCGCTGGCACGGCTGTGCGACGAGCATGCCGCGGTGCCCGATGCAACACTGGCGGACATGAGATGGTGACGGCCCCGCGCAAGACGATCCTGGTGCTCGGCGCCGGCGTCATCGGCGGCAATGTGGCCGACCTTCTCACCCGCATGGACGACCGCTTCCGGGTCATCCTCGCCGCGCGCGATGCCGCTCGGGTCGGCGAACGGGCAAACCTGGCGATCACGGTTGCGCTGAATCTTGGCTTCGAGCCGCAGTTGGAGTGGCGCAGCGTCGATGTGACGGACTTGGACGCGACCGCATCGCTGATTGCGGAAACGGCGCCGGATCTGATCGTGAACGCGACAAGCCTGCAGACGTTCTGGGCGATATCGCTGCTGCCCGGGGACATCCACAAGCGCCTGGAACGCGCCAAGATCGGCCCCTGGCTGCCCAATCATCTGGCGACGAGCCGTGCCGTCATGCGCGCCGTCGCCGACAGCGGAACCGCCGCGCCCGTCGTCAACGGCTCGTTTCCGGACGGCGTCAATCCGGCGCTCGCGACGGTCGGTCTCGCGCCGCTTGTCGGCGGCGGAAACATCGCCAACCTGATCCCGACGCTCGAGCGCGCCTGCGCCGAAATGCTCGGCGTCGACCGGCGGGAGCTGACGCTGCGCTTTGCGGCCCATCACGTGGCCTGCAACGCGATCTCGAGCACCGGCAAACCCGATCCGGCGCCCTATGCGCTGAGCGTCAGGCACGGAGGCCGCGAAGTGGCCGACGAAATCGACCAGGAAGCGCTCTTTGCCAGCGTGGTGGGCAAGTTCAAGCGCGTCCGGGGCGTTGCAGGACAGGTAGTGGCTTCGTCGGGTATCGCAGCGGTCGCGGCAGCGCTGCTGGACGACGAGCGAACGCACCGGATCCACGTTCCCGGGCCAAACGGGCTTGCCGGCGGATATCCGGCCCATGTCGGCAGTGAGGGTGTCGCGCTCGATTGCGCCGGCGGCTTCGACCAGGACAAGGCGGTCGCGGTCAACACACAAGGCGCCCATGTCGAGGGCATCGAGGACATACGTCCCGACGGGACCATCGTCTTTGCCGAGGAGGAGATGTCCGTATTGACCGAAACCTTCGGCTATCGATGCCGCGAAATGCACGTCGATGACGTCGATGCGGCCGCCGCCGACTTGCAGGCCCGCTACCGCTCCTTTGCCAGTGAGTTGATGCAGTGAACCAGATACGCAGCGCGCCCGATCCGACGAGCGTCGTCACACTCAACAAGCTTGGCCGCACCACGACGCGGCTCAACGAGATCAATCAACGTTTCGTCGATGCTTCGCGCGACGCGAAACGGCCGGTGCTGGACATTGGCTGCGCCATGGGCGTCGCAGCGCTGGCCGCCCTCGAAACCGGTGCTACGGTGCACGCAAACGATGTCGACGACGAGCATCTGCGCCTGGTCCGGGAAAACGCGCCCGCCGCTTCGCAAGACCGGCTGGTGACCGTCCCGGGCCGCTTCCCCGGCGACCTGCACTACCAGGCTGCCGCATTTGACGTCATCCATGCGTCGAACCTGTTGAACTTTTTGACCGGCCAAGACATCGAAAACGGCTTCGCCGCCATTGCGCGCTGGCTGGCGCCGGGCGGTCTGTTTCTGTCGATATCGGGCTCTCCCTATGCCGGCAACGTTTGCGGCTTCATCCCGGCCTATGAAGCGGCCGTCGCCGCCGGTGCCGACTGGCCCGGCGAATGCGAAGACCTGCCCTCCTATTCGAACGATCCGACTGTCAGCGAACTGCCGCGCTTTCTGCACCTGCTCGATCCGGCGGTGCTCGCGCGATCCGCGCGGCGCGCCGGGCTGACGGTCGAACAGGCGGCGTTCTTCAACCGGCGCGGTACGCCGGACTACATCCGTCTGGACGGCCGCGAAAACGTCATATTGGTCGCGCGCAAGCCCGCCTGAGACGAACGGAGGATCTCAATTGCATCTGTAGCTCAACCGGATACGCGGCTGGAACGGGAAACCCGGAAACTTCGGCTCGCTGATCGTGATTCACCAGGGCATCGTCACGAGAAAGCGGTTCGTATGCGGAACGGCGCCTCCTACGGCTCAAGAGCACCAGCTTTGGGGGCTGGAAGGTGCGGGTTCGAGTCCCGTCAGATGCGCCAAACAAACATCTGCCATTGCCGCGGCGGCGCCGGTGAGCGCCAGCGCCGTTCCGGCGGCAACAAAATCCGACCCGGATAAGAAAGGAGGTGATTACAAATGGCCAAAGTTCCAGCTTTCAACAAAGCTCCAGCGATCGAAGAGATCCGGGCGACGCTCTCTCGAGCAAGCTCGCGCCTCTCGGCGGTTTCGGCGCCACTGGCTAGCCAGTCGGTTCCAGCCGCGGGATTGCCAGTGGCAGGATTGCCACCTGCGGGAATGCCACCTGAAGGCATGCCACCCGCAGGGATGCCACCGCTCAAGGCGGTGCCACTGGCCGATCTCAAGGACGTCGGCGTTCCAGCTGCGCAACCATTCGCACGCGATGCGATGCCAGTTGCCAGCGCTGCGCCAATCGTCTCGAGAGCGCTGGCCAGCCTCGATGCGGTTCCAGCGCGCTAAGCGCGGTGCCGACATGAGGCCCTGACCGACATCCTGGAAAACGGATGAGGATGCCCTGGAGTGATGCCCTGGACAGATGCCTTGGAACAAAGATGCCCTGGATAGGCCGCGGCGATGTCCGCGGCCTTCTTACTCCCGCCAACCGAGCGCGGCGACGCCGCGCAACAGCACACGCCGCAAAAGCGCGTCGCCCTCGACATCGGCATAAAGCGCGTCGCCCTCGGCATCGGCATCGGGCGCCAGGCGCTCGTCGGCGAGCCGGATGAGCTGACGGACCAGCAGTTTGGGTTCGGCCTTCAAGGCGGCGGTCTCGGTCATGCGTGCGATGCGCTCGTTCTGGAAAGCGAGGAAGCGGACTTTCGGCGTGATCGCATCAACGCCGTTCGCATTGTTGGTTGCGGCGATGGCCCGCGCGATCCGCAACCCCGGATTCAGGTCCTGATCGAGCAAGGCGTCAGGCGAAATGTCGATGCTGTCCTCCAGATCGGCTTCGAGCATCGGTGCCATGACGGCGGCGCGCGCCATGGCAACCGCTTCCTGCGGATCGCCATAAAAGCCCGACCGGGTCAGGACGGCGTCCACCTCATCGCAAAGATCGTCCAGCAAAAGCACCGAGCCTGAACTTGACTTCATGTCCGAGCCTTCGAGGCGAACCAGCTGGTGGGGCACGATCCGGTAGCGTGATGGAAAACCGGTTTGTCGCATGTTTTCCAATGCATCGAGCCGGATTTCGGTGCTCGTGCGCCACTCCTGGCCCATCACATGGACGACAGGATCGGCATCGCTGAACCCGTCGCGCAAACCGTCCCAAAGGGCCAGAGCGCGCAGATGTTCGGTGGGAAAGCCATCGGAGCGCGAAAGCGGGCAGCGGGCGTAATCGGCGCGACCGGTTTCCAGCACGGCGGCGCCTGAGGCCTCGCGAAAGGCCAGCCCCGCGGCGGCCAGCCTGCCGATCGTCGCGTCGGCGCCGGACACGGCATCCGATTCGTAGACAAGCCGCTCAAAACCGATTCCGAGCCGCGCCAGCGTCGCCTCCTGCTCCCGGACCACGCGTTCGATCACCGATTTCCACAGCGCGCGAAGGTCGGGATCATGGGCACGCCAGCGATCGAGCACCATGTCGGCCTCGTCATCGTGCCGCGCGACTTCACGGGCGATCGGCGCGTCGGCCTCCGCCTGGCCATCCGTCGATACCTGAGCGTCGCGCACATAGGTCGCATAGAGTTCGCCAAGGCGCGGGGCCAACGGCCCCGGGGCTGCGAGCGCTGGCCCGGCGCCAGCCGCCATCAGACCCGCCAGTGCCTCGGCAACATTGCGCCCGATGTCGCAGACAACGCTTTGGCATTCCACCTCGGCGCCGAGCGAACGCCAGAGGGCGGCAATGGCACCGCCTATGGCCGCATTGCGAAGATGGCCGACATGGAGCGCCTTGTTGGCATTGGGATCGCAAAAGCACACAACGACGCGGCGCGCGGCATGGGCGCCGGAGGCACGATCGCCACGGGCGTGTCTGTCGAGCAATTCCGATACGAAAGCGTCGGTGAAGCGTATGGCGAGCTTCTGCCTTGCAAGCCGTGCCGTCTCGACCTGCGGGCTCGCCGACAGATCCCGGACAAGTCCCTCGCCCGCGCTCTTGTCGATCTTCGACTTGACGAACACGCTGACATCGAACGGGCCGGCGGCGCCGCGGCGGAAGTCGGTCTGCAGGGCAACCGGGCCCAAGCGGGCGCGCACCTCGGATTCGACGGTATCGAGCAGGCGGCCATCTTCGGGAACGATCTCGATTGCTGCCATGCCGCACCGGTCTTCTTCCATAGCCTTTGCCGGCAGGTCCTGTTTCGAAAAACGCCGACGAGCCTGCAATCTTGGGATGTATTTTGATCAATACAATCCTTGATTGCAAATCCGATGATCGACGCCGGGGATGGGCCGTCTCTCGGGGGCATCAGGCGCAGGCCGGAGGCTGTCTCACACGCAGAAGGAACGCGAGACAATTCGACCGTGCCCGATCCGAATGGCCTTTTCGGGCCGGCACTTGCACAGTCGGTCACTGACACATGTCCGATCGCGTCAACCAAGCGTCGGAATGGCGAATTGAGGCGCGTTGGCTGCATTGGTCGGCCAGCGCGTCGTCGTGGTCTTCATGCGCGTGTAGAAGCGGATGCCTTCCATGCCGTGCATGTTGTGGTCGCTGAAGTTGGACGCCTTCCAGCCGCCGAAGGAATGAAACGCCATCGGGACGGGGATAGGCACGTTGACGCCCACCATGCCGACCTCAATGTCCTGGCTGAACCGGCGCGCCGTATTGCCGTTGGAGGTGAAAACCGCCGTTCCGTTGGCATAATCGTGGCGATGGATCAGCGCGATCGCCTCTTCATACGATGGCCGCCGGACGACCGACAGAACCGGACCGAAAATCTCGTCCTTCCACACGTCCATGTCCGGCGTGACATGATCGAGAAGCGTCGCCCCCATGAAGAACCCGTTCTCGTAACCCTGCCGGTCCTGGCGGAAGTCGCGGCCATCGGTGACGATCCTGGCGCCCTCCTCCTCGCCGCGCCCGACATAGCCGCGAACCCGGTCCAGATGTTCAGCTGTGATCAGCGGCCCCATCTCGGAGGACGGGTCGCTGCCCGGGCCGATCTTGAGCGCCTCGATCTTGGGTACGAGACGCTCGATCAGAGCGTCGGCGACGGCATCGGTGACCGGAACGGCAACAGAGATCGCCATGCAGCGCTCGCCGGCGGAGCCGAAGGCAGCGCCCATCAACGCGTCGGCGGTCATGTCCATGTCGGCGTCCGGCATGATCACGGCATGGTTCTTGGCGCCGCCAAGCGCCTGGACGCGCTTGCCATTGGCCATCGCCGTGCGGTGGATGTACTCCGCAACCGGCGTCGAGCCGACAAAGCTGACCGCGCGCACATCGGGATGATGCAGCAGCGCATCGACGGCCTGCTTGTCGCCCTGCACGACATTGAAGACACCATCCGGCAGACCGCATTCGGCAAGCCAGGCGGCCAGCTTCAGCGCCGGGGACGGCACCCGTTCGGACGGTTTGAGGACGAAGGCGTTGCCGCAGGCAAGCGCGACCGGGAACATCCACAGCGGCACCATGGTTGGAAAATTGAAGGGTGTGATGCCGGCGCACACGCCCAGCGACTGCCGGATGCTGTGGGTATCGACGTCCGAGCCGACATTTTCCGAGAACTCGCCCTTGAGCAGGTGCGGCGCGCCCACCGCGAACTCCACCACCTCGATGCCGCGTGTGACCTCGCCGAGTGCGTCCGCGTGGGTCTTTCCATGCTCGGCCGAAATCGTCTCGGCAAGCTCGTCGGCACGCTCCCACAACAGCGTCTTGAAACGGTCGAGAATGCGGGCACGGCGCAGCGGCGGTGTTTTCGACCAGTCCGGCCAGGCTTTTCGGGCCGCAGCAACGGCGGCTTCGACCTCGCTGCCATCGGCGAGTGCGACCGACTTGTCGGACGCTCCGACCGCCGGGTTGAATACCGGCACCGTGCGCCCGGACGCGCCGTCGCGCATCGCCCCGTCCAAATAGTGGCCGATTACCGTCATGTTCTGGCTCCTTCATCCTTGTTGGCTGACGGGCTATCATTTCCTATCATCCACAAATATAGATAATGGAAGCGAACTGTTATCTGAATTCGGATATCAAATGGACTGGGACGATCTCCGCCATTTCCTGGCAGCCGCGCGGGCCGGGCAGATCCTCGGCGCCGCCCGGCGGATGGGCATCAGCCAGTCGACCCTCAACCGGCGCATATCGGCGCTCGAAGAAGACCTCGGCACACGCCTGTTCGAACGCTCGACCAGCGGCAGCACCCTGACCGAGGCCGGATCACGGCTGCTCGAACACGCCGAACGCATGGAAGCGGAAACCTTGCGGATCCGGGCAGGCCTTGCCGGCCCCGATGCTCCGCTGACCGGAACCGTACGGATCGGCGCGCCCGACGGGTTCGGCGTGGCCTTCCTCGCCGGGCGCATCGGCACGTTCGCCGCGCGCCATCCGCACCTGACGGTGCAGATCGTTCCGGCATCCCGCAACTTTTCCCTGTCGCGGCGCGAAGCCGACATTGCCGTAACCGTGGGGCGGCCATCCAAGGGAAGGCTGCGCGCCAAGAAGCTGACCGACTACACGCTGGGCCTTTATGCGTCCGCCGACTATCTGGCCCGGATGTCGACGCCCCGCACCCACGACGATCTTCGGAACCATACACTGATCGGCTATGTCGACGACCTGATCTTCGCTTCGCAACTGGATTTCGCCGTCGATCTGCCGGTGAAGTGGCAATCGCGGATCGAGGTGTCGGGCGCCACAGGCCAGTTCGAAGTCGCGCGCGCCGGCGCGGGCATCGGCATCCTGCACCGCTTCATGGCCGAGGACGACCCGGCGCTGGTCCGGGTTCTGCCGGAGATCGCGCTGACGCGCAGCTATTGGGCCGTCTGGCACGAAAGCCATCATGCCAGCCGCCGCGTGCGGGCCGTCATCGACTTCCTGGACGAGGCCGTGCGCGATGCCAGAAGCTGTTTCTGACGCCGACGCCAGCCGCCGCGGCGCCGTCAAACGGGCACGAAAGAACTGACCCGTTTAAGGCAGCGCAGCGAAAAGCTCGACTTGGAGTGCCGCAGACCTGCGATCTTGAACAAACGCTCGCGCAGGAACTCCTCGACACCGCGTGTCCCATCGGCGACGATCTTGACATGGAAGTCGTGATCGCCCGCCATGAGATGGACCTCGAGCACCTCGGGAAAATCGGCCATTGCCTTGCCGAACGCCTCAAGCACGCCGGTTTCGTGCTGGTCGAGCGAGACTTCCACCATGACCGTTTCGCCGACACCGAGGGCTTCATGATTGAGGACCGCGGTGTAGCCGGCGATGACGCCCTTTTCCTCCAGACGTTTGACCCGCTGCCAGCACGGGCTCGCCGACAATCCGACGGCCTTGGCCAGTTCGGCATTGGTCAGACGACCGTTCGCAACCAAGGCCCTGAGGATGCGACGATCGATTTCGTCAATTGGTTTCGACACGGTTGATTCTCATGTTGTTTCCATATTTCGAAAAAGATAATTCTGCGAAAACGTGGAATTGGCAAGCGATAAAGGAGCACATTTCTCGTAGGCTGGGCTAGTCTTCCGAGACGGAAAGCCCTGCCGGGTACGCATTGGGAGCAGCAGTTTGGACTTCGCGCTTTCCGAGGGGCAGCAAATGCTCTTCGACACGGCCTTCGAATTCGGTCAGGAACAGATCGCGCCGCACGCCCAGGCCTGGGAGCGCGCGGGCACGATCCCGCGAGAGCTGCTCGAAAACGCCGGCGCGCTTGGTTTCGGCGCCCTTTATGTGCCCGAACAAATGGGCGGGGCGGGTTTGTCACGCCTTGACGCGACGCTCGTGTTCGAGGCGCTGTCGGCGGCGTGCCCGTCTGTTGCAGCCTTCATCTCGATCCACAACATGTGCACACACATGGTCGCGCACAATGGCACCGACGCGTTCAAGGAAGCATGGCTGGAGAGCATGACCTCCATGCAGTCGATCGCCTCTTACTGCCTGACCGAGCCGGGCTCCGGGTCCGATGCAGCGGCGCTGCGGACCAGAGCAGTCAAATCCGGCGGAGCCTATACATTGAACGGCACCAAGGCGTTCATATCGGGTGGCGGGTTTTCCGATCTCTATCTGGTCATGTGCCGCACCGGCGAGGACGGCCCGCGCGGCATCTCGGCGATCCTTGTGCCCGACGGCACCGATGGGCTGAGCTTCGGCGCGGCGGAGCGCAAGATGGGCTGGCGCGCCCAGCCGACCGCGCAAGTGCAACTCGACGACTGCGCCGTGCAGGAGAGCCATTTGCTGGGCGCGGAGGGGGAAGGCTTTTCGCTCGCCATGGCGGGCCTTGACGGCGGTCGGCTGAACATCGCAGCCTGCGCGCTGGGGGGTGCGCAGGCCGCCTTGCGCATGGCGCTCGACTATGTCGGCGAGCGCCAGGCGTTCGGCCGGACCATCGACCAGTTCCAGGGATTGCAGTTCCGCCTCGCCGACATGGAAACCGAGCTGCAGGCCGCGCGCGTCTTCCTGCGGCAGGCCGCGTGGAAACTCGACACGAAGAGCCATGACGCGACCGTCCACTGCGCCATGGCCAAGCGCTTCGTCACCGACACCGCCTTTCGTGTTGCCAACGATGCTTTGCAGCTTCTCGGCGGCTATGGCTATCTTGAGGATTACGGCATCGAGAAGATCGTTCGCGACCTGCGCGTCCACCAGATTCTCGAAGGCACGAACGAGATCATGCGCGTCATCACGGCGCGATCGCTTCTGCGGGAGCGTGGAAGCCGATGACCGAAGAACCGGAAATCCTGATCCGGCGGCAGGGCCGCGTCGGCCATATCACGCTGAACAGGCCAAAGGTGCTGAACGCGCTGTCGCCGGCCATGATTGAGGCCATCTCGAATGCGCTGTCCGACTGGGCTCGCGATCGCGACATTGCGATGGTGCTGATCGATGCGGCGGGCGAGCGTGCCTTCTGCGCGGGCGGCGACATCAATGTGCTGTATGAGCGCGCCCTTGCGGGCGATCACGAATTCGGTCGGGCTTTCTGGCGCGCCGAGTACCGCATGAACGCGCAGATCGCGCATTTCCCCAAACCCTTCGTCGCCCTTGTCCACGGCATCGTCATGGGCGGCGGCGTTGGCGTGTCGCTGCACGGCTCTCACCGCGTCGTTGCCGACACGGTCACCTTCGCCATGCCCGAATGCGCGATCGGGCTGATCCCCGATGTCGGCGCATCGCTGCTGCTCGGGCGCACGCCGGGGCATTTCGGCGAGTTTCTCGGTTTGACCGGGCGCCGTCTGGATGCCGCCGAGATGGTGCATTGCGGTCTGGCCGACCAGATCGTCGCGGCCGGGACGATGGACGATCTGCGTGCCGCGCTGCTCGAAAGCGGCGATCCGGCGGAGGCAAAGAAGTATGCGGTCGATCCCGGCCATGCGGCCATCGCCGCCGAGAAGTCCTCGATCAACGCGGTGTTCGGTCTTGAGACCATCGAACTGATCCATGAGGCATTGCGCGCGCTGGACAATGACTGGGGCGCAGAGGTCCGGGGTCAACTCGATGCGGGCTCGGTGCTGTCCCAGCACATCGCCCTGTCGACGATCCGCAAGGCGCGCCGGCACGGATCGGTCGTTGCCGCCCTCCGGGACGAATTCCGGTTCACGTCGCGGGCGACCGAACGCGCCGAACTGATCGAAGGCATCCGCGCCGCCGTCATCGACAAGGACCGCAATCCGCAATGGCGCTACAGGATGCTGCAAGACGTGCCTGACCCGCTGCTTTCCGAGTTTTCCGAAAAGGCGCCCGGCGGAGACTTTTCCTATCTGGAGCGACCCGCATGAAGATCGCATTCCTCGGACTTGGCAATATGGGCGCACCGATGGCGCGCAACCTCGTCGCCGCCGGACATGATCTGATCGGTTTCGACGCCCAATTGACCGCGGTCGACGGGATCGAACTCGCTGCGTCGGCAACCGACGCCGTCGCCGATGCCGAGGCGGTGATCACCATGCTCCCCAACGGCGACATCCTGCGCCAGGTCTATGCGCACATCGTTCCGGCGGCGCCCGCCGGGAGCCTTTTTGTCGACTGCACGACCGCCGATGTGGACAGTGCGGTCGCCGCGGCCCGTGAAGCCGAACAAGCCGGACATCTGGCGCTGGATGCCCCGGTATCCGGCGGTGTTGCGGGGGCGCAGGCCGGCACGCTGACATTCATGGTCGGCGGCTCGCCGGCCGCATTCGAGCGGGCCGCGCCACTGCTCGACACGATGGGCCAGCGGGCCATTGCCTGCGGCCCGTCCGGCTCGGGACAGGCCGCCAAGATCTGCAACAACATGCTGCTCGGCATCACCATGGCCGGCACCTGCGAGGCGATCGCTCTGGCCGACAGTCTCGGGCTCGACCGGCAGGCCTTCTTCGACGTGGTCTCGACGTCGTCGGGCCAGTGCTGGTCGGTCAACACCTACTGCCCGATGCCGGGCATCGGACCCGCCTCCCCGGCCGACAATGATTACAAGCCCGGCTTTGCCGCCGAACTGATGCTCAAGGATCTCGACTTGAGCCAGAAGGCCGCCGGCGCGTCCGGAACCGCGACGCCGCTTGGAGCGACGGCATCCGATCTCTACAGGGCGTTCGTGGAAGGCACCGGCACGGGCAAGGATTTCTCCGCGATCCTCAAACATATCGAAGCCATGAAGAGGCGGTCATGAGCGGGCCTGCGATCGTCTGGGAACGGCGCGACCGCGTCCTGCTGATCACCCTCAACCGACCCCGGCAGCTCAACGCGCTCAATCGGGACACGGTGCGCGAGCTCAACGCGCTGCTGGTGCCGGCGGACAAAGACCCGGCGCTCGGCTGCGTGGTCATTACCGGCAACGACAAGGCATTCGCCGCCGGCGCGGACATCAAGGAGATGCAGGACAAGTCCTATCAGGCCATGGCGCGCGACGATCATTTCGCCGAATGGGAGACATTTGCCCGCCTGCGCACACCGCGCATCGCCGCCGTCAACGGCTACGCGCTGGGTGGTGGCTGCGAACTGATGCTGATGTGCGATTTCGCGATCGCCGGCCGCTCGGCGAAATTCGGCCTGCCGGAGATCAAGCTCGGTGTCATGCCGGGCATGGGCGGCACGCAGCGGCTGCCCCGGCTGGTTGGTCGCGCGCTGGCCATGGATCTGATTCTGACAGGCCGGATGATGGACGCCGCCGAGGCGCTCGCCGCCGGCCTTGTTGCGCGCCTCGTCGATGACGATGCGGTCGTGGAAACCGCCTTGAAGGCGGCCGAGACCATCGCCGGCTATTCGAAACCGGCCACGCTTCTGGCCCGCGATGCCGTGAACCGTGCCGACGAGGTCTCGCTGTCGGAAGGCGCGCTCTTCGAACGCCGGGTGTTTCACTCGCTTTTTGCGACCGAAGACCAGCGCGAGGGCATGGCGGCCTTCGTCGAGAAGCGGAAGCCGACCTTCACCGGCAACTGAGACTGCCCGACCAACTCGGAGGAGCAAGGGATGGACATAGGAGCGAACACCCCTGTCGTCGTTGCCGGCGGCGCGTCGGGCCTGGGATCGGCGGTCGTCCGGCATTTCGCCGGCCTTGGCGCACCGGTCGGCATTCTTGATCGTGACGAGGCTGCGGGCAAAGACCTCGCAGACGAGCTGGACGCCGTTTTCGCGCCGGCCGATGTGTCCGACTGGGACAGCGTGAACGCAGCGCTTTCGGCCCTGCGTGCGGTGAACGGTCAGGAGCGCATCTGCGTCAACTGCGCCGGGATCGCGCCCGCCGCGCGAACGGTCTCGCGCAGCGGCGCGCACGATCCGGCGCTTTTCGCCAAGGTCGTCGCGGTCAATCTCGTGGGGACCTTCAATGTCGCAACGCTCAGCGCAACGGGGATGAGCACGCTCGAGCCGGCCAACGAAGACGGCGAGCGCGGCATCATCATCAACACGGCCTCCGTCGCCGCCTTCGAGGGGCAGATCGGCCAGGTGGCCTATGCCGCTTCCAAGGGCGGTGTGGCAGCAATGACGCTGCCTATGGCGCGCGATCTTGCTGGGGTCGGCATCCGTGTCGTCACTCTGGCACCTGGCATTTTCGCGACGCCGATGGTCTCGGCTTTTTCGACCGAGGTTCAGGACGCGCTCGCCCAAAGCGTGCCGTTCCCGCGCCGGCTCGGCCAGCCCGAGGAATTCGCCCGCATGGCCGCCGCGCTGGTCGAAACGACGATGATGAATGGCGAGGTCGTGCGCATCGACGGCGCCATCAGGATGCAGCCGAGATAGAAAGACGATGACCGATCATCCCCTCAGCCTCCATGTCCCGGAGCCGGGCTGCCGGCCCGGCGACGAGCCCGACTTCTCCGACTTCGAAGTGCCGAAGGCCGGTGCGGTCCGCAGGCCGGCCATCGACGAGGCGCCCGAAAAGATGCGCGACATGGCGTTTTCCATCGTCCGCGTCCTCAACCGCAAGGGCGAGGCGGTCGGTCCGTGGGCCGGCACGCTGTCGGGAGACGAGCTCAAGCAAGGACTGCGGGACATGATGACGCTGCGGCATTTCGACGACCGCATGCTCAAGGCGCAGCGGCAGGGCAAGACGAGCTTCTATGCCCAGCATCTGGGCGAGGAAGCGGTCGCCTGCGCCTTTCGCCGGGCGCTGGAAGACGGCGACATGAACTTTCCGACCTATCGGCAGGCGGGGCTTCTCATCGCCGGCGGCTACCCGCTGGAGACGATGATGAACCAGATCTTCTCCAATGCCCGCGATCCGCTCGAAGGCCGGCAGCTGCCGATCTTCTATTCCTCAAAAGACCACGGCTTCTTCACGATCTCGGGCAATCTGGGCACCCAGTTCATCCAGGCCGTGGGCTGGGCGATGGCGTCGGCGATCTCGGGCGACACGCGCATTGCGGCGGGCTGGATCGGCGACGGGTCCACCTCCGAAAGCGACTTTCACGCCGCCATGGTGTTCGCGTCGACTTACAAGGCGCCGGTGGTTCTGAACGTCGTCAACAATCAGTGGGCGATCTCCACTTTCCAGGGCATGGCGCGCGGCAATGCCGGCACGTTCGCCGCGCGCGGGCACGGCTTCGGCATTCCGTCGATCCGGGTCGACGGCAACGATTTTCTCGCCGTTCACGCCGTCGCTAAATGGGCGGCTGCTCGGGCCCGCGCCGGGCACGGACCGACGCTGATCGAGCATGTGACCTATCGCGCCGGTGCGCACTCGACCTCCGACGATCCCGCCGCCTACCGGACCAAGCACGAATTCGATGCCTGGCCGCTCGGCGATCCGGTCGCCCGGCTCAAGGCGCATCTGGTCACGCTGGGCATCTGGTCGGACGAGCGGCACACCCAGGCCGACGCCGAAATCCTCGACGAGGTCATGGCCGCGCAGAAGAAGGCCGAGGCCTGCGGCACGATGATCTCGGGTCCCGCGCCCTCGCCGCGCAGCATGTTCGAGCGTGTCTATGCGGAGATGCCCGACCATCTGCGGCGGCAGCGTCAGGAAGCGGGGTACTGACATGGCGCAAATGACGATGATCGAGGCCATTCAGAGCGCCCATGACGTCGCCATGGACCGGGACGAACGGGTCGTCGTCTTCGGCGAGGATGTCGGCTATTTCGGCGGCGTGTTCCGCTGCACGGCCGGGCTTCAGGAGAAATATGGCAGCCATCGCTGCTTCGATGCGCCGATCAATGAAAGCGGTATTGTCGGTGCGGCGATCGGCATGGCCGCCTACGGATTGAAACCGGTCGTCGAAATCCAGTTCGCCGACTACATGTACCCGGCTTACGACCAGATCGTCAGCGAAGCGGCGCGCATCCGCCACCGCTCCAATGGGGACTTCACCTGCCCGCTCGTCATCCGCATGCCCACCGGCGGCGGCATCTTTGGCGGCCAGACCCACAGCCAAAGCCCCGAAGCGCTTCTCACCCATGTGTCGGGTCTCAAGGTCGTCATCCCGTCCAATCCGCGCGATGCCAAGGGGCTCTTGATGGCGGCGATCGACGATCCCGATCCGGTGATCGTTCTCGAGCCCAAGCGCCTTTATAACGGCCCGTTTGACGGGCATCACGACCGTCCCGTCGTGCCGTGGAAGAAGCATGCGCTCGGCGATGTCGATGACGGCCATTTCTCGATACCGCTCGGCGAAGCCGCCATCTACCGCCCCGGTTCCGATCTGACCGTCCTGACCTACGGCACGATGGTCTACGTCGCCGAGGCGGCCGCGAACGAGACCGGACTCGACGTCGAGATCATGGATCTGCGGACCCTTTTGCCTCTCGATATGGATGCCATTGAAACATCGGTCGCCAAGACGGGCCGGTGCGTGATCATCCATGAAGCGACGCGGACATCGGGCTTTGGCGCGGAACTGAGCGCCGTCGTCCAGGAAACCTGTTTCTACGCGCTCGAAGCGCCGGTCACGCGCGTCTGCGGCTGGGACACGCCCTACCCGCATGCACAGGAATGGGCCTATTTCCCCGGCCCCGATCGTGTCGCCGCAGCGTTCCGTGCCGTCATGGAGGCCTGATCATGGGTGTCTACACCATCATGTTGCCCGATGTCGGCGAAGGGATCGCCGAGGCCGAACTGGTCGAATGGAACGTCGCCGTCGGCGACACGGTCCGGGAGGACGATGTGCTCGGCACGGTGATGACCGACAAGGCCGCCGTCGAGGTGCCGTCGACGGTGACCGGCCGTGTCGTCTGGCTGGCCGGCCAACCGGGCGACACACTCGCCATCGGGTCGAAATTCATCCAGCTCGATATCGACGGCGAAGGCGACGACGAACCGGCCGGCGACGATGCGCCTGCCGCCGAAGCCAAAGCCGAAGAAGAAGCCGTTCTTGAAGCCGCTTCCGCCGCACCTGCCGAACCCGAGCCGCAGCCGGCTGGACGAGGATCGCCATCCCCGGAACCGCAACCGGTGCCCCGGCGAGCCGAACGGGCGCCCGCGCCGGTCCCGAGACCGCTTGCCGCGCCAGCGATCCGCAAGCGGGCGCGCGAGGCCGGTGTCGATCTGCGGCAGGTCGCCGGCACCGGACCTGCGGGCCGGATCGGCCATGACGATCTCGATGCCTTCATCGCCGGTGGAGGGCGACAGGGCGCTGGCAAGGTGCGCCGGCTTGCGACCGGTACGACGACGCGCAAGGTGGTCGGCATGCGCCGCCGCATCGCCGAGAAGATGGCGCTTTCCAAGAGCCGCATCCCGCACATCACGATCGTCGAGGAGATCGACGTCACCGCGCTCGAGTCGCTGCGCGCCCAGCTGAACGCCCAACACGCGCCCGAGCGCGGCAAGCTGACCGTGCTGCCGTTCATTGCGACCGCGCTGGTGCGCGGCATCGAAGCCCATCCGGGCATGAATGCCCGCTTCGACGATGAAGCCGGAGAGATCGAGGAACACGCGGCCGTGCATATCGGCATCGCCACCCAGACAGAAGCCGGCCTCGCCGTGCCCGTCATCAGCCATGCCGAGGCGCGGACCCTGTGGGACCTTGCCGCCGAGATCGACCGGCTGGCGACCACGACCCGCGACGGCAAGGCGACCCGCGACGAGCTGACCGGATCGACGATCACGATCACGTCGCTCGGGCCCCTCGGCGCGATTGCGACGACGCCGATCATCAACCATCCCGAGGTCGCAATTGTCGGCGTGAACAAGATGGCGATGCGCCCGATCTGGGACGGCGCGGCGTTTCAGCCACGCATGATGATGAACCTGTCCTGTTCGTTCGATCACCGCGTGATCGACGGCTGGGACGCCGCCAATTTCGTCCGCACGCTCAAGACGCATCTGGAAACGCCGGCGCTCCTGTTCATGGAGGCCGGGCAATGAGCGCCGGCACGTGCGGCCTGCTGGTGCTGGGCGCGGGTCCGGGAGGCTATGTCTGCGCGATCCGTGCCGGGCAAATGGGCATCGACACCGTCATCGTCGAGGAAACGGCGCCCGGCGGAACGTGTTTGAATGTCGGCTGCATCCCCTCCAAGGCACTGATCCACGCGGCCAACGAGTTCCACAAGATTACGCACGCATCGGACCAGTCCGCCCTTGGAATCAAGGTGGCCGATCCGACCATCGACCTTGGCAAGACGGTCGACTGGAAGGACGCGATCGTGCGCCGCCTGAATGGAGGCGTCGAAGGCCTTTTCAGGAAGGCCGGCGTGCGCCTCATCCGCGGACGCGGTGAAATCCTCGACGGCAAGACGGTTCGGGTCGTTACGGAGGATGGCGAGGAGACGATCCAGACGGAAGCACTGGTGCTGGCCACCGGATCGGCGCCGGCGGCGCTGCCCACGCTGCCCTTCGGCGGCAAGGTCATCAGTTCGACCGAAGCGCTGTCCCTGGCCGAGCCGCCGTCCGCGCTGGCGGTCGTCGGCGGCGGCTATATCGGGCTCGAACTGGGCACGGCCTATGCCAAGCTCGGCTCGCGCGTGACGGTCATCGAGGCCGAAGAGCGCATACTGCCGCAATATGATGCCGCGATCACCCGCCCGGTTGAACAGAGCCTTGAACGTCTGGGGGCGACGGTCCTGACCCGCTCCAAAGCGCTGGAGCCCACCAAGAAAGGACTTCGCGTCGACCATGCCGCCGATGGTCCGCGCGAGATCGAAGCGGACCGGATCCTCGTTACGACCGGCCGGACGCCGCGCATCCGCGAGGCCGGCATCGATGGCCTTGCCCTGACGATAACGCAAGACGGTTTCATCGCGATCGACGACCGCTGCGCGACCTCCATGCGTGGCGTCTACGCGATCGGCGACATCACGGGCGATCCGATGCTGGCGCACAAGGCCATGGCACAGGGCGAGCTTGTCGCGGAGGTCGTGGCCGGGCATCGCGCGCGGTGGGACCGTACCTGTATCCCGGCGGTGTGCTTCACCGATCCCGAGATCGTCACCTGCGGGCTGCTTCCCGATGAGGCGGCGGAACAGGGATTCGACGTTGCCGTCGGCCAGTTCCCGCTCGCCGCCAGCGGACGCGCCATGACCATGGAGGCTGCGTCGGGCTTCGTGCGGGCCGTCGCCGAGCGCGGCACCGGTCGCATCCTCGGTTTGCAGGCGGTCGGCCGCGACATTTCCGAACTGTCAACGGCGTTTGCGGTCGCCATCGAAATGGGCGCCGTTGTTGACGATATTTCCGGTGTCATTCACGCCCACCCGACCTTGGGCGAAGGACTGCAGGAAGCCTGTTTCGCCATCGGCGGCAAGGCGATCCACGTCTAGCGGACAACAGGGCGCCGCCGGCGGGCGGCGCATCCTGCGTCAGTTGAAGAGCCGGTTTGGCAGCCACAGCGCCAGATTCGGAAACTCCAGCACCAGCGCGAGCGCAATCAGCTGCAGCAGCACGAACGGAACGATGCCGCGGTAGATGTCACCGATCGTGACCAGATCGCGCGCCGTCCCCTTGGTGTAGAACAGCGCAAAGCCGAATGGGGGCGTCAGGAAACTCGTCTGCAGATTGATCGCAACGAGGATCGCAAACCAGTAGACGGTATCCACCGATGCAACGTGATCGCCGAAGTCGAGCAGTTGCACGATCGGCGCGAAGATCGGCAACACGATCAGCGTGATCTCGATCCAGTCGAAGAAAAAGCCCATGACGAAGACCATCAGCATCAGGATGCCAAGGATGCTCCACGGCCCGAGCACTCCCGTGTCGATGAGCGACAGGACAAGCTCCTCTCCGCCGAAGCGGCGGAACAGATAGCTGAACGCGGTCGCGCCGACGAAGATGAAAAAGATCATGGAAACCGTGGTCAGCGAGCGGCCCAGAACCTGGTTGAGGCCGGGCAGGCTCAGACGGCGCCGGAAAAGCGCGAGCGCAAGCGCTCCGAGCGCGCCCACGCCGGCCGCTTCCGTCGGCGTGGCCCAACCGCCGAGGATCGAGCCGAGAACCAGGCCGATCAGAAGCGCGGGCGGTATGAAGCCGTAGGCCAGCTTGCGGGCAAGCGCCCGTTTCTCGTCATCGGTCAAAGGCGTCGATGCGCGGGGCGCAAGCTTGGGCCGCATAAAGCTGATCGTGACGATATAGACCAGGTAGAGCCCCGACAGGATCAGCCCCGGAACGAGCGCCGCCATGAACAGCTTGCCGACCGAGATCGTCAAGAGGTCGCCCATGATCACAAGCATGATCGAGGGCGGGATGAGAATCCCAAGCGTTCCCGATGCGGCGATCGTTCCCGTCGCCAGCGACGGCGCATAATTGTTGCGCAGCATCATCGGCAGTGCCAGCAGGGTCAGCATGGCGATCGATGCGCCGATGATCCCCGTCGAGGCGGCCAGGATGGTCCCCATCAGCGTCACCGACAAGGCAAGACCTCCCGGGACGCGGCGCATCAGCGTCTGAAGCCCATCCAGCAGGTCCTCGGCGATGCCGCTCTTCTCCAAGAGCGTGCCCATGACGACGAACATCGGTACCGCCACCATGACCGGATTGGCGACGATGCCGCTGAATATCCTGTTGATCAGCAGCGGCAGGTGGACGAAGCGGATCTCGCCCATCGCCAGCCCGATCCCGGCAAAGACCAGCGACACGCCGCCCAGGACGACCGCGACGGGCAGGCCCGAGAAGATGAACAGCGCGAGGCTGACGAACATGATGATGGGCAGCCATTCAGCAAACATGCCAAAGTCCTCAGGTGGCGCCGCGAGCGGCTACGGATCGGGATAAAACGGAGTGTCCGGCGTCTTGCCGCCGTATCGCAGCGCGTCGATGCAGCGTGCCAGGATCGACAATGCCGACAGGATCACGAGCGCGAAGCCGATCGCCAGGAACGATTTGATGATCCAGCGGTTGGGAAGCCCGCTGCCGCCGACCGAGCCCTCGCCCGTCGCCCAGGCCCGCAGCGCGTAGTCGATCGAGAAGTGAAGCAGAAACCCGAGATAAGGGATCAGGAACAGGACAATACCGGCCGTTTCAAGCCAGATCTTGGTCCGCTGCGGAAAACTCTCGCGCAACAGATCGACACGGACATGCGCGTCTTTCAGATAGGTCGCGCCGAAACCGAGCAGCATGGCCGCGCCGTGCAGGTGCCATTGCAGTTCCTGCAGCAGGGTCGATCCGGTGTTGAAGAACTTCCGGCCGACCACGTCGTAGCCGATGACGAAGGCCAAGCCGAGCAACAGCCAGCCGCCGACGAAATGGCCCGCGCGCGGAAGGGCCGCACATGTACGCGCAATTGTCTGAAACATGGGTCCGTCCGGTCGCTCGGGGCCCCTCCCGACCGTTCGGCCGGAAGGGGCAGCATGCGGATCAGCGAGGCGTCAGCGCAGATAGCCGAGATCGCGCCAGATGGCGTAGTTCTCTCGGAATTCGCTGTAGGAAGCCCACGTCCGCGCGAAGTCGGCGTCTTCGGACAGTTCATCGACGACCTCGAGCCATGCCGTCCGCATCGCTTCGAGGATCTCCGCAGACCAGGTGTGCAGCGTCACGCCCTGCTCCTGCAACTGCGCCAGCGCGTCGAACTGGATCGCCTCGCCCCAGGCGATCGATTCGGTGACGGCCGAGCGGCAGACTTCGTTGACGATCGCCTGATTGCGCTCGCCCAAATCGTTCCAGACATCCAGATTGATCAGCAGAGAGAAGAGCGAGGTCTGCTGATGCCAGCCCGGGAAATAGTAGTGGGAGGCATAATTGTTCATGCCGAGAGCGAGATCGAGGGCCGGCATCGAGATTTCCGCGGCATCGATCGTTCCCAGTTCGAGTGCCGGAACGGTGTCGCCGACCGGCAGGGTCTGCGCCGAGACGCCGAGCTTTTCCATCACACGGGCGCCAAGGCCGAAGAAGCGCATCTTCTTGCCCTGCAGGTCATCGAGCGTTTCGATGGGTTCGCGGAACCAGCCCGATGCCTCCGGCGGGATCGTCGAGCACAGGACCGGCTTGACGTTGTGGCCGGCGGAGATCTCTTCCCAGATTTCCTGGCCGCCACCGTGATAGTACCAGGCAAGATATTCGGGGGCCTCGGGGCCGAACGGCACGGAGGTGAACATCGCCGCCGACGGAATGATGCCCTGCGCGAAGCCCGGTGAATACCAGGCGGCATCGACGGCACCGGTGGAGACGGCATCCCACGCCTCGGGCGCCGGCACGAGCGCGCCGGGCTCGTTGAAGTTGAGCGACAGGTCACCGCCGCTGATCAGGTCCATGCGCTTGCCGATTTCCTGACCGATCTCGCCGATAATCGGGAATGTGCCGGGATAGACGCTGGTCATTTCGAGCGTCTGTGCGTGCGCCAGTGTCGTTGCACTGACCGCAGCGGCGAGCGCCGCGAGGCGCATGTGTGATTTGATGGACTTCATGGTCTTCCTCCCTTGTTGAAAAGCTGTCGGTGCTATGCCGGAGCACCCGGACTTCGGCCGCCATCGGCGGCGAGCCACTCCTCGATGGCCAGTTCGAACGTCACGCATACGAGGTTCTTGCCACGCACGAAGCGCCCGCCGCCGATGCGGCCGTCAGGTCCTGCGATCATGCCGTTCAGGACGGCCACCGGTTTTCCGCCGGAGGCCGCCCGGACTTCACCCGCAAGGCCCACCACTTCGACGGCAGGGCCGTAGACCACGGTCTCCGATCCGTCACCGCAATCCACGCAGGCGTCCGTGAGGCTGCCCAGGCTGCCGCGCACGAAGCCATTGAGGACTCCGGCCTCGTCGCAGACCGCCTCGACGGCCTCGACCAAATCCTCGTTTGGCCTGACGCGGCCATAGACCACGCGCCCCACCGAACCCGCCTCGGCGCGTACAAACCCGCCCATCAAGCCGCCTCGCCGATGGTGACGGGTGCAAACACGGCATGGTTGGTTTCGGCGTCGGGCGCCTGCCGCACGTCGATCCGCTCGAAGATGGTCGCGCGCAGCCGCAGCCCCCCGGCGCCGACGATGCAGCGAACCGGGTCGAGATGCCCGCCCCCAAGCGCACCGGTCGCCGGCAGTGAAAACCATGCATGGCTGTGAACCATGCGGGTGCCGTCGACAGACGATCCGATGGTTGCCGAGCCGCCAAGCACCATCGTGTCGGTGAAGCTCATCCAGCCCGAATAGGTCGCAACCGTATGCCCGGTCGCATCGGACGCGGCGAGACAGTGCACGCACTGTGAAAACTCGCCCGACAGGAGCGTGAACACGGCGGCTGGCGCGTCGCCGGCGGCATCGACCAGACCGGTCAGAAGATCGATGCCCGCCGGAAGCGCGACAATGGCCGCCCGCGCCGACGGTTCGCTGGCGGTCACGAGCCGCAATGCTGGGGCAGGACCGGGGTGGCGCATGGAACGCGGCTCAAAGCGCGTGGCGACATCGGCGATCATCGCGCCTCCTCCGCCAGATCGTCCTCGGCCTGCAGTCGCTCCAGAAGCGCCTGCCTGACGAGGTTCTTCGTCACCTTTCCGTAGCCCGATCGCGGCAGCTGTTCGAAGCGCTCGAACCGCTTGGGGATCTTGTAGGATGCGATCTTTCCGGTCAGGTGGGATTTCAGGTCGGGCAGCGGGGCATCCGGGCTGCGCGGCACGATCGCCGCCACGCCGATCTCGCCCCATTTGTCGTCCGGAATCCCGACGACGCTGACCTCGCAGACATCGGGATGGGCGGCCAGCTTCTCTTCGATTTCCAGCGGATGGATGTTCGAGCCGCCCGAGATGAACATGTCGGACTGGCGCCCGGTGATGTACAGGAAGCCTTCGTCATCGAGATGGCCGACATCGCCGGTGCGGAACCACCCGTTCCGGAAGGCGGCGGCATTGGCGGTGTCATTGTTGTAGTACCCGCTGAACACGGCCGGCCCGATGACGCATATCTCGCCGGTTTCGAACGGGCCCAGACGGCGCCCTTCGGCATCCTGGATTTCGATCCGCATGCATGTCCGCGTGTAGCCGCAGGTCCCGATCCGCGCCTCCGGACCGTCCTCGACCGCATGCAGGTGCGGCGGCAGGACCGTGATGTTGCCGGTCACCTCGCCCAATCCGAAATACTGGACCAGACAGGGGCCGAGCTTGCGCAGGGCCTGTTTCTGATGCGCTCGCAGCATCGGCGCGCCGGCATAGATGACGTGTCGCAGGCTGGTGTGGTCGAACCGGTCGGCCGCTTCGTGCTCGGCCAATGCGGACAGGATGCTCGGCACGGTGAAGATGTTGGTTATCCGGTACTTCTCGATCAGTGCGAACACGGCAGCCGGATCGAGGCTGCCGGGATCGGACAGGACGGTGCCGACACAGCGCGCCACCTGAACCAGCTGGTGGATTCCGGCGCCATGCGAAAGCGGCGCGACAACGAGCGAACGGTCCGCCTCGGTCATGCCGGGCATCAGATCGGCAAGGTGGTTGTTGATCACGAATGCCATCTGGCCGTGGGTCAGCACGCCCGCTTTGGGGCTTCCCGTCGTGCCCGAGGTCAGGAAGAACCAGCAGGGATCGTCACGCTCGACAGGCGCCGCATGGAACCGGTTGCCGTGACCCGCGCGCACCAGATCGCCATAACGGTATTCGCCCGGCCGCGGTTTGCCGATACAGATGGCCAGCCTGGCACCGGCCGCAAGCGCCGCATCGGCATGGCCGGCAAAAGCCTCATCGTAGATGACGGCCGACGCGTCGGTTGTCTTGGCGATATGGGCCACGTCATCGGGCACGACGCGATGGTTCGTGGGCACCCAGACGGCGCCGATCTTGAAGATGGCGAACATCGTCTCGAACATTTCGTTCGAGTTGCGCGCGTGAACGACCACCTTGTCGCCACGGCCGATACCCAGCTTGCACAGCGAGTTCGCCGCCCCATCGACGCGGGCGTCCATTTCCGCCCACGTCCAGACGCGATCACCGCTGACGATCGCCTGGCCCGTGGGATAACGGCGGGCCGCTTCGGTGAGCAGGTCACCCAGATTCATCACTCGGTTCGAGACGCGCTGCATGACCGGAGCTCTAGCGAAGACGTTCGAGGATGGAGACGTAATTGGCGACCGCAGCACCGCCCATGTTGAAGACGCCGGCCAGTTGGGGCGCATCGAGCTGCATCTCGCCGGCATCGCCGCATAGCTGCATCGCTGCCATGACATGCTGCGACACGCCGGTTGCGCCGATCGGGTGACCCTTGGACTTGAGGCCACCGGACGGGTTGACCGGCAAGCGCCCGTCGCGCGCCGAAATGCCCTCGTCGATGACGCGGGCTCCCTCGCCCGGCTCGGCCAGACCCATCGCCTCGTACTCGATCAGTTCGGCGATGGTGAAACAGTCATGGGTCTCGACGAACGAAAGATCCTCGTTCGTGACGCCAGCGGCGGTGCGGGCCGCCGACCATGCGCGTGCCGCGCCCTCGAACACGGTTGCCGACCTGAGGCTCAACGGGAGATAGTCGTTGACCTGTTCGGCCGCGCGGAAATGGACGGCCTTGTTTGCCGTGCGCAGTGCCGTCTCCGTGCCGGTCATCACGAGCGCGGCCGCGCCGTCGGAAATCAGCGAGCAATCGCTGCGCCTGAGCGGGTCGGCAACAAGCGGGTTCTTGTCGGACACCTGCCGGCAGAATTCATAGTCCAACGCCTTGCGCATGTGCGCACAGGGGTTTTTTGCACCGTTCTGGTGGTTCTTGGCCGCGATCCGGGCCAGGCTGTCGCTCTTGTCGCCATATTTCTGGAAATAGGCGCGGGCGATCCCGGCAAAGACGCCGGCGAACCCGCCCTGAACGTCCGCTTCCTGCTTGTGATACGATGCGCCGAGCAGGATTTCGCCCACTTCGGAGGTCGGCGTTGCTGTCATCTTCTCGACGCCGACGACAAGAACATGCCGCGCCGTCCCGCTTTCCAGCGCGCGCAAACCCGCATGGATGGCCGCTGAGCCGGTGGCGCAGGCGTTTTCCACGCGAACAGCCGGCACATGGCGCAATTCCGGCACGGCAAGCGCAACCAAGGCACCCAGAAAATCCTGCCGCCCGAAACCGTTGTTGAAGGCACCGACAATGACGGTGTCTATGTCTGCCGGCTCCAGCCCGGCGTCGGCAATGGCCGGACCAGCGACCTCGGCGATCAGCGCCTCGGCATCGACGGCCTCGGACTTGCCGAACCGTGAATGTGCCCATCCGGTGATGCATGCTGACATGTTGCCCTCCCGCCTGTCAGCCGCATGTTATGGTCGGTATGGAGCAAATTCTTGCCTGATTATCTTGATATGCATACTAATTGAACATACTATGTGCTTGATTTTCCAATTATGAGCATGTGCGATGCCTCACATTGACGATACGGATCGCCGGATTCTGCGTGTGATGCAGGAGGACGGATCGTTGACCGTCTCGGAGATCGCGGAGCGGGTAGGACTGTCGCAATCACCCTGTTCCAGGCGCATCAGCCGGCTGACAGAGGAAGGCATTATCCGCGGCAAGGCCATCCAGCTCGACCGCAAGAAGCTCGGTTTCGACGTTATCGTTCTGGTCCGGATCAAGCTGACCGAGCATGGCCGCCAGGCGCTGAACGTGTTTCAGGAAGCCGCAATGCTGATCCCCGAGGTGCAGGTGATCCAGCTCATGCTTGGCGAGTTTGATTTCAATGTTCGCGTCGTGGTGCGCGACATGGACCATTTCCAGACGCTGCTGCGCGAGAAGCTGGTCATGCTTCCCGGCGTCCAGGAAATCCAGAGCACGGTCATTCTCGAGGAGATGAAGTACACGACCTCGCTGCCGCTTTGAGAGGCCCGGGCGTTGTTCGTGCTCTCATGACCAAGCGGTGGGACGCCCTCTTGCCCGGATGCTGCCGTCTGCACATGCGACGCCACAACCGGCGCCATGGCCGAGCAGGGAACCATAACGCCGGCAATGCGTTTTCAGCGCGTGGCCGATACCAACCAGCAAAAGTTGAGCATGGCGCAACGATCGGCGGTTCCGGGCGACACTGGCCTCGGTGCCGCAGCATCGCTTGACCGGGACGCGCCAACATCGCCGCGCCGGCTCAGCGCGCGCGCATGGTGGTCGGCCCTGAAGGCAACGGCGACCCGGGCGGCCGATATGGATGTCAGCTTGCGGTGTGCCGGCGTGGCGTTTTTCGGCTTCTTGTCTGTCTTTCCCGCCCTGAGCGCGGCGGTCTCGCTGTTCGGCCTGATCGCCAACCCGCTGGCGATCGCCGACGCAAACCTGGCGATCGCCATCGCCTTGCCGGTCGAGATCACGACCGTCATCACCGAACAGGCGGCTGCCTTTGCCGCTCGCGAAACCAAGCTGGGCATCGGGCTGGCCGTCAGCCTGGCGATCGCACTGTGGACCGGTTCGCGCGGCATGAACGCGCTGATTTTCGCGATCACCAAGGCGCATCGGGAAACCGATACACGTGGCTTTGTTGCCGGTGCCGTCACCTCGTTCATCGCGACCGTCAGTGCCTTCGTCACGCTCGGCATCCTGCTCATCGCCGTGACCGTGCTGCCGACGCTTGCGCTCATCTGGCCATTCGCCGAATCCCGCGAGAGCGCCATTTTGTGGCTGCGCTGGCCGGTGGTCGCGGTCGTGCTGTGGGTGGCTGTGCTGCTGCTTTTCCGCAATGCGCCCCACCGGCGGTCGCCCGAAACGCGCTGGGTGGTGCCCGGCGCGATCCTGGCGACGGCGCTGTGGCTGCTCGGTTCGGCCGCCCTTTCCTTCTTCATCGAGAATTTCGGCCGCTACGACGCGACCTTCGGCTCCATCGCCGCGGCCGCCGTGTTCATGCTGTGGCTGTACGTCTCGGCCATCGTCCTGGTCTCGGGCGCGGCGCTCAACGCCGAACTGGAATGGCGCACGCGAAAGGACACCACTGTGGGGCCGGACCGGCCGATGGGTCAGCGCAACGCCTATGTGGCGGACACGCTGGCCGCCGATACGGCGGATCCAATGTGCGAGCGAACACATCCGACCAACAATCGACATGAGGAGACTGGCGATGGCCAAACCCGATAGCAAAACGACGAAACTCACCCGCAGCGATCTGGCGTCCGACGAGATGGGCAACAATCGGTTGCAGGCAAAGGATCAATCCGATGTCCGCAACCAGCGGAAGGCGGTACCCGACGTCAAGCAGGAGACGGACGGCGTCATCGAGAGTTTCCAAAAGCTGGACAAGGATGAACGTGCAGAGCGCGATCTGGGCAAGGGTAACGCCTGAGCGGAGCCGGATCGTTCGTACCAACACCGAGGAAACCGCATGATCCATCGCCTGAAGATCACTGCCATAACGCCATTGGCGCGCAACGTCTTCCAATACGATCTCGAAAAGCCGGAAGGGCTCGTCTTCGAGCCCGGTCAGGCCGTCGATGTCTCCATCGGCAAGGAAGGATGGGAAGACGAGAAGCGCCCGTTCACCTTCACATCTCTGCCCTGCGACGACCGGCTTCAGTTCATGATAAAGAGCTATCCCGATCATGGTGGCGTGACCGAGCAGCTTGCGCGTCTGATCGTCGGCGACATGCTGATCATCGACGAGCCGTTCGGCACCATCGCCCACAGGGGTGAAGGCACGTTCATTGCCGGCGGTGCCGGGGTGACACCGTTCATCGCGATCCTGCGTGATCTCCAACGGCAGGGCCGGCTGGCCGGCCATCGACTGCTGCTGGCCAACAGGACCGAGCGCGACATCTTCCCGCAGGCCGAACTCGACGCGATGGCCGGCCTCGACGTCACCCACATATTGAGCGAAGAGCAAGGAACGCAGCACGAAACCGGACGCATAGACCGCGCTTTCCTCGAGCGCTCGATCGACGACCTGTCGCAGAAATTCTATGTGTGCGGCCCGCCGCAAATGGTCGAGGATGTCAACGACGCGCTCAAACAACTGGGTGCCGAACCGGACGGGCTGGTCTTCGAGGAGTGACCAGAGGACGGAGGCTCCGTCCTTGCTTTTCATATGTCCGGCCCGGCCTGCCCCTCTCCGCAGCGGGCCCAATCCGCGCCGCGTTCCAACTTCCAAACACCCGAGCGGTTAGGGTGGGCCGTCCCGACCTGCCGGCCACGCATCCATAGGCATTTTTTGCGCGATAACATGAAACCGATGTGGTCACACGGGCGTTTGTTACGCGACGGCAACCACTTCGCGCGGAGGTATATCGCGATGGCGCAAAAAGAACATGACACGACAGTTATTCGCACCGGAGGCGGAGGGGCAGGATGGTTCATCGCCGCCGTTCTGGCCGTGATCCTGCTCCTTGGCGGGTATTTTCTTCTGACCGGCGGCGTCTTCGAGACGCAGCGCTCGGTCGACATCGACGTCCAACTGCCTGCCGCCGAGGGCCAGCAGTAACACCCCAGCCGGAGGCTCCTGCCTTCTGACCAAGCCGGATGCCATCCGGCAATCAATCGAGAGGAAAACTTCGATGACCTTCAAGAACGCCACACTTGCCGCACTCGTGGGGGCCGCGGCCATCGCCGCCACGCCTGCCGCCGCTCAGACTGCCGGCGTGCAACTGGGCCAACTGGTCTGCCAGGTCGATGACGGAACCGGCTTCATTTTCGGTTCGTCCAAGGACCTTTTGTGCACCTTCACGCCGGCCAATGACAGTTTCGCCGAGGAAACCTACACCGGTGTCATCAACAAGTACGGCATCGATGTCGGCGTGACGGGCGAAGCCGTCATCCTGTGGACGGTTGTGGCTGCCGAGGAGGACGTCTACGAGCCCCGCGCGTTGACCGGCACCTACACGGGCGCCACCGCATCGGCGGCCTTCGCCGCCGGCCTGGGCGCCAATGTGCTGGTCGGCGGCTCGGACACGTCCTTCGCGCTGCAGCCGGTCAGCGTTTCGGTCACCGAGGGCGTCAATGTGGCCGTCGGCATTGCCGAAGTCATCCTGAACTGATCGGCAGACCGGCCTGCACGGCGGGGCGCACGCCCCGCCGTAAGCGACCGTACGACAATTGAAAGACCACCAACATGATGATGCAGCCCCCGGACGATCCGAAAATCAAGCGAGACGAGCGGCTGTCCGAACTGGCGACCCTTCAGGTCCGCCACACCGACGCCGCCAACGGGTACGATGCCGGCCTGGAAAACGCCGATGCGACAATGGACCCGGTTCTGCGCCGGCTGTCGGACATGCATCGCGATTGTGCCGAGCAGACGGCACGCATCCTGGTCGCCCATGGCGGCGAACCCGATCCCGACGGGTCCTGGTTGTCATGGGTGCACCGGTCGGTGATGGTGGCCCGCGGCATGATCGACGGGCTGGGCGCGGACGTCATTCCGGGCCTGATCGACGGGGAAAAGCGGGTACTCGAACAGCTCGACCGGGTTCTGGAACGAACCCATTGGACCGACGTCGATCGCAATGCGCTGATCGGCCAGCGTGACCGGATCGAGGCCGAAATCGCCGAACTGAACGCCATGAAAGCCGACACCGGCGGTGCAACATCATAAGAAAGCCGACCAGCCGGCGCAGCCCTCTTTGAAGCTGGCCGCTGGCGCGCCGTCGCGCAACGACGCATCCGTGACACGCCGACCGGCTCCCCGAAGGCGAGCTCGGTCAATACATCGAAACGCTGACGGGATCCTGGCCGGTGCGTTGACTGCTGCTGCTTCCCTGGGATCCGGTCTGACGCCCCGATCGTGTGCCGGTCGCCCACCAAACAAGATTCTGATCTCTGCAGAATGAAAGGACCACGACAACGAAGCCATGCGACCCCCTGGGAGCCGCCTGGGTTCGACCGGCTGTGTTCTGGCACGTCTCCGGTGCGGTCACTCCGCCGCCTGCCCCTGCCGCTGCCGCGCGATGGGCAGCGGTTCCTGCGGCTCGAACAGGAGCTGGCGCTGCGGGAACGGAATGTCGATTCCCGCATCGTCCAGCGCCTCCTTGACGGCCTTGATCACATCGAGCTTGGTCCGGTAGAAATCGTCATTGGTCGTCCACCAGCGGGCGCGGATGTTGACCGAGGAACCGGCAAGATCGGCAACGCCGGCGTCGGGCGCCGGATCGTCGAGTACCGTGTCGAACGAGCCGATGGCATCAAGGATGACCGCCATCGCCCGATCGAGATCGGTATCGTAGGCGACGCCGAACTCGTACTGCGCGCGGATGGTGGGCGTGCGCGTGACCACCGTCATTGCATTGGTGAACACTTCGCCGTTCGGAATGGCGATGTCGCGGCCGTCGAAGGTGCGGATCCATGTCGAGCGTGTCGAGATCGCCGTGACAATGCCCTCATGATCACCAAGCTGGACCCAGTCGCCCCGGCTGAAAGGCTCGCGCAGCAGGATCAGGATGCCCGCGAGGAAGTTCTGCAATATGTCGCGGAAAGCAAAACCGATCGCCACCGAGCCGACGCCCAGGACCGAAAGGAGTTCGGCGGCACCGACGCTTGGCGCAACAATGCCGACAGCGGCCAGGAAACCGGCGAAGACGACGCCCAGATGCGCCAGACGTCCCAGCGCGTTGCCAAGGCCATCATGGTTCTTGGTGCTGGCGACCCTCCGGACAATACGGCGAACGCCCATCGCGACGAGATAGAACAACGCGAACACGACGAGCGCGATCGCCAGTTTGGGGAGCATGGCGAAAAAACTGTCGACCAGCGTTGCCAACGTTCCCCATGCGTTTTCGACTTCGTCGGACAGGGCGCCGACGACCTCGGTATTGCCTTGGTCTTCCAATGATTTCTCCGGAATTCAGGGGTTTATTCGTCGCCTGCCTCGTCTTCGCCGACCAGCCGGCTGGCGAGGAGGAGCCCCGCGATCGCGGCGATGAGAGGCAGCGCGGTGGTGCCCGAACGGCGAATGGCGACGAGGCCGGTGGCGAGCGCCGCGCTCTTGACGGCGGCGGATCGCGAATTGCGGCGACGGGCGCGCGCTGCGAGGGCGGCATTGACGATAACGGCCAGCGCCGCGATCGCCAGGAAGATGGCGGACATGATGACCAGCGCGACCAGCAGATCGTAGCTGCGCGCGATCGCCACGGTTCCGGCGGCCGCGCCGAAGCCGACGGCGAAAAGGCCGGCGATGCCGCCCACCGCATAGAACGCCGCAGCCGAGATCCAGCGCTGCTTGCGGCGCTTGAAATCGGCTGCGGTCAATTGCGTGATCGTTGTCAGCGCGGTGATCATGTTACCTGCGCATCAGGATGGCGGCGAGAAAACCGATGCCCGCGGCGATGCCCAGCGCCTGGATCGGGTGCTGCCGCACGGCGGTACCGGCCTTCACCTCGATCTCGTTGAGTTGGCGCGTCAGGTCGTCGATGAGCTGATCGCTGGTCTTCTGCAAGGCCATCGCGGATTCGTCGCCCCGTTGCTTGGCTTCTCGGACACCGGCACCGGCCACCTTACTCAGGCGGTCCGTCACGGCGGCGACCTCCTCGCGCAAGGCTGCGATCTCGGCGCCAAGATTCTCGGACTTGGTCGTCGAGGCGCTGCTGCGCGCCTTGCTCCGGCCCGTGGATTTGGTAGCGGTTGCGGTCATAGGACCCTCCTTTCGCGGGCTAAACGCGCCGCCCGCGAACGGGTTCCATACAGATTTGCTGCAATGCGCCCATCACGGCGGGCCCGCGGCGTCAGCATGCGGTTGAGCGCCGACAGGGCCTCGACGCGCTCGGCGACGGCATTGAGGACGACGAGCATGGGAATGGAGACCAGAAGGCCGGCAAAACCCCAGAGCCAGCCCCAGAACAACAGCGACAGGATGATCGCCAGCGGCGCGATGTTGACGCGGCGTCCCACCATGTTGGGCGTGACGAAATTGGCCTCGATGAAATTGATCACCAGATAGGCCGCTGCCGGCATCAGCATCTGAAAGATCGTGCCGAATTGGACGATACTGACCGCCAGAAGCAAGGCCGCACCGATCGTCGGACCGACGAACGGCATATAGTTGAGCACGCCGACGACGAATCCCCAGAAGATCGGCATCGGCACATCGAGCGCCCAAAGGACGAGCCCGACCACCGTGCCAAGACCGATGTTGATCAATGTCGTTACGAAGAAATAGTGGCTGACATCGCTCTCGACGCCTTTCCACAACCGCGCGGCATCGAGTTTGGAGGCCATCGTGCTTGCAGGAATGGTCGCCAGCGTGAGGAACGGGTTTCGGATGGCGAAGATGAAGCCGAAAATCGTCAGCGTCACCGCGATGCTGCCCAGGCCGCCGGCGAAGTTCGATGCGATCTGCATCCACAGATTGCCCTCGCGCACCACCACCTGCTCGACCTCGGTTGCTTCGCCCTCAAGAGCGCCACCCACCTCCTTGCCGACATCGACGATCGCTTCGCCGACCTTCTGCGCCTCGGCAAGCGATGTCTGGAGGCTGAACACCTTGCCGCGCAACTCGCCGATCATCTGCGGATAATCCTGGATCAGAGTGCGGGCGGGCGCGGAGACAAACAGTGCGAACAGCACCAAAGCGCCACACAGGATGGCGATCATCACGATCGCGGCGGCAAAGCGCGGCAGGCCGGCCTTCTGCAGCGCCGCCAGCGGCAGGTGCAGAAGAATCGCCAGCAAGAGCGCCACGAAGATCGGAATGAAAACGGCCTTGGCCAAAGACAAGGCGGCGACGATGGCGATCAGAAGCGCAATCGTCGCAAGCGAGCGGAACAGGTAGCTGTCATATCCGATCATTGGCAGAACCGCGCCCCGTCAAACGGGGCGCGGCCTCTCTTCTGGTTACATCGCCGGGGCGACCAGGATCACCGCGTCGGGATCGTTCTCATAACCAGAGCGCGAAAATGCCTGATGGCTTTCAAGCTGCTCGGCCGTCAGGCTGGTCTTGATCACCGACCAGTCGAACGCACCTTCGGCGCGCGCGATCATGAGGTTTTCGAGCGACACGGCAACGGGCTTCTCGCCAAGGCCGAGGAATCCGCCCACATCGATGATCACGGCCTGAACCTGGCCGTCGCCGCCGATCAGCACATCGCCGACTTCGCCGACATCCTCGTCGTTGGCTCCATGAACGTCCATGCCGATCAGACGGTCAGCCTCGAACGAGGCCTCGACGATCGGCACATAGTCGCGATCGTCGCCGGCCATCGCGGTTTCGGTGTCGGGCATGGGGTCGCTTTCGGCGGCGGTTTCCGTTTCGGTCATGTTCTCGGCCTCGGCGTTGGCATCGGCCGCCGCCATGGTCTCTTCTTCGGCCCCGCGGTCATCGGTCATCATCGCCTGCTCGCGGTTGGTGAGAACCGAGCGGTCGAAGCCGGGAGCTTCATTGAGCTGCTCGTCGGTCAGATCGCCGACCAGCCAACGCTCGCCGTCCGGTCCGGCCCGCCAGCTCAATTGATCGATGGAGATCGCCACTTCCTTTTCGCCGATGCCCAAAAAGCCGCCGACGCCGGCAATCACGGCCATCACATCGCCGCTCGTCGAAAAGACGACATCGTTGACGTCGCCGATGCTTTCGGCGTCATCGCCGGTGCCGTTGTAGATGTAAGAGCCGATCAGATTGGTGGCGAGCATGTGGGCCGCGTCGGCATCGTAGAAGGTGGACGCGTCTGCCGCCATCTCGCGGTCGAAGACGCCGCGTGTCGCGTCGGTGCCCGCCTCCGCGGCAAAGGCCGCAGCGCTGCCCAGTGTGACCAGGGCGGTGGTAGTGGTCATAAGGCGTTTCAGCATGATAGTCTCCCTTGTGGGTTGCTAAACTCACCCGCCCGGCTGAAGCAATTTCGCGGTTGTGATGCCGGGCGGACTTCTCTTTAACGCCGAGCCTGGCATTTGCGTTCCGCGCCCTCTCATCAGATGTTTCGCAGGGTCACCGGGAACCGTTTGACGGCCCTTTCCGTTATCAACGCGAAGGAGAGCCGAAATGGAAAATGCTGTCTTTGCCCTGTTCATGATGGGATGCGGCCATCAGCTGGACGTGTGCCGCCCGGTCGATACACATGCCGAACTCTTTGAGGATCGGACGACTTGCGAAGCCGGGCTCGAGAGCGCTGCCCGCAATGTCGACACCCATCCGATGGCCGTCGGCAAATGCGTGGCTGTCGATCCCGCCAGCGCAACGGCGGACATGCGGTTCAAATGGTTCTTCGCCGCCAACGGCGAGCTGGTCGTCGACCCGCTTTACGGAACGTCGAACGGCACCGTCATCGCGGACCGCGCCGATCGCCTGCCCGAACGGCAGGGTTGATCCGGCACCTAGGAGTTGACGTCGAGCGGGAAGGCGAGCCTTACGCGATAGCCGTCTTCGGTCGGCCCGCGCTCGATCGACCCACGCTCGGCCCGTATCAGCCGGTCGATGAGCTTGGAGCCGAACCCGGTGCTCTGGGCCCGCATGGCGATCTGGTCCCCCACATGGGTCTCCGTCCATTCGATGGTCAGCAGTCCGGCCCTGTCATCGGGCATGCAGCGCAGCACGATCGTGCCGTCGTCGAAACGCAGGGCGCCATATTTGATGGCATTGGTTGCCAGCTCATAGATTGTCAGGGCCAGAGCCTGGCCCAGCGATGGCGTCACGCCGACATCGACGATGTCCGTGCGGATACGGCGGCTCCAGTCGGCCGTATCTGTGAACGGGCCCATTGCCCCCTCCACCGCGGACCGCAGATCCACCAAATGCGTATCGCCTGTCGTGCCGATCGCACGTTGCGCAGCCGCAAGCGCGTCGATCCTGCCCCTGAACCGCTCCACGAACGCGTCGACCGCGTCCGTCTCCCGCGCCGTCGCCGCGGCGAGAGAGTTGACCATGGCCAGCGAATTCTTGATGCGGTGGCGCATTTCGCTGACCACTGCCTCCAGCCGTTCCTCGCTCTCCACCAGCGCGGTGATATCCATGTTCAGGCCGATGATGACCGACGCCTTTCCGTCCTTGTAGCGCCTGTGGACCTCGCCGATGCCGCGCAGCCACTTCACGGTCCCGTCCTGGTGCGTGACGCGGAACCGGCAGTCGAACACAACCCCGGTCTCGATCGTCTCGTTCAAAGCCTCGCTGACGCCGAGGCGGTCGTCGGGATGGATGGAGCCGATGAATTCAGTGGCGGTAAAGTTGCCGGTATCCGACAGGCCGAACAACCGGTAGGTCGCCTGGTCGGCGTCCACGAGGTCGGTGCGCACATCCCACGCCCAGGTGGCCAGGCCGGCATAGCGCAGCGCGAGCCGGTGCCTGTCCTCGATCGACAGGCGCTCGAAGGTCGGCGAGGGGGTCATGTCCAGCGATTGCGTTGCGAATGATCCGGCGTCGGGTGGCGAGCCGGCGATCGGGTTTCTGTCGTCAAGACCATCGGCGAGCTGCCCCATGGCACACCTTTCATGAAATCGTGATGCCGCACGACTGACGGAACCCGTCGCCCCATATAGTAGTTGCAGCGGGGTAAAAGGCAATGCGAGGCGCGCGTGTGACGGACGAACTGACCAGTGCGCAACCGCTGGTGACCGCAGAACAGGCCTTCCCGGCCATGGAGGAGCTGGTCCTTGAAGCGCGCGAACGGCTCGACCTGGCGCTGCACATCTTTTCGCCGCGCACCAAGACGCGGTCTTCCGCGGCGCATTCGCGGCACATCGGCGACTGGGGCGCACTGATCGCCGATGCGCTGCGGCGCGGCGTGCGGACGCGGTTGCTGCTCAACGATTTCGATCCGGTGGGCGCGCCGGAAATGCATGCGGCGGTCTGGGAGCGGCTGCGCCTGCTCGCCGACGCCGTCAAGCCGCTGCCGCACGGCGCCCGGACGCATCTGACCGTCCTCGTCGCCCACCCGGGTGGCCAGAGCGGGATGGCGCTCAGGACGCTGATATGGCCTGTGGCACGCGTCAAGCAGGCGCGCATCGTCTCCCAGTTTCGCCGCAAGGGGCGGAACCTGCCGCCGGGACTTGCCGGACGGGCCGACCGGATCCCCCGATGGCCGCCACGGCGCAACTTCACCGCGACACTGCACCAGAAATTCCTGGTCGCCGACAAAAGCCTTGCCATCGTGGGCGGGCTCGACATCGACGAGCGCCGCTATGACGACCCCGATCACAACCGGTCGGCACCGGAAACCTGGCACGATGTCAGCGTCGGCGTCGCCGGCGGCACGGCATCGGACCTGGCGGACCATTTTGACCGGTGCTGGAACATCGTGCGGGCCGAAGGGGCCAGCCATGCGCCGACATTCGTCGCCATGAACCCCGATTGCCCGCTGCGGTTCGCCGCCATCGAAAAACGAAGCGTGCCCCGAACCGGGGAGCCAAAGCCGGCAACGCCAGAGAAGGGCATGGCGGTGGCGGCAACATTGCCCCGGCCAGGCCGGAGCCCGTTCCGGTTCGGCCCGGTGGCCGACCTGTGCGAACTCGAACGGGCCCATCTGGACCTGATCGCCCGTGCCCGCCGCTATGTCTATCTGGAGAGCCAGTTCTTCCGCTCTTCGACCATCCGCGACGGCCTGATCGCGGCACTCGGGCGCAACCGCGCTCTGCATGCGATGCTGCTGCTGCCCGGCGCACCCGACGTGATCGCCTACGAGGGCGAGAAATCGGGCGTCCAACGTTACGGCGAATGGCTGCAGATGCGGTCGTTGAACCGGCTGACGGACCTTTTTGGCGATCGCTTCGCGGCCTATTGCATCACCAACGACCGGACGCGCGAGGAAGAGATCGAGCGCGACGCACTTTACGGCAAGTCGATGGTCTATGTGCATTCCAAGGTCGCCATCGCCGACGACGACACCGCGATCGTCTCCTCGGCCAATCTCAACGGCCGTTCAATGCGATGGGACACCGAAGCCGGGATCGTTGCCCGCGACGCGACCTTTGCCGCCAGTTTGCGCGAAGCGTTGTGGCGCGCCCATATCGGGGGCGATACGCCGACACCCGATCCTGTCGACGATCCCGCAGGCGCGTTCGGACACTGGCGCACCATCGCCGACGCGCGCCGGATAGCTGGTGCCGAAGCCAACGGCACCGGCATCGTACCCTTCCCGCTGGAAAAGACACGGCGCTTCGCCAAGCGCCACATCCTCATTCCGCAGGAAATGGTGTGAACGCGGCGGAACGATCCGCCGGATCATGCGTTGTCTCCTCGTCCGCTCACAGACGGACGAAGGAGTTGTGATGAAAACGATTGATTCTGGTCAAGCACGCCAGGGCGGCCGCGGCCGCCGCGTACTTGTCATCCTGCTCGCCGCCATGGTGCTGGCGGGCGCGAGCGCGTTGGCGCTCGACCTTTTCGACCGTGACCCGGTGAGCGCCGACATCGGCGAACCCGGCGTCTGATCGACGGCCGAATTTCGGCCTCAACCTGCAACAAACTCAAGAGAAGGAGCTGTTTTCATGGCACAAGCTGCCCTCAAACCCGAATTGAGCGATGAACCCGTTTCCACCGGCATCGACGAGGCCGCGCGCGAGAAGATCGCCCAGGCGCTGTCGGCCATCCTGACCGACACCTACTATCTGGTGATCAAGTCGCACATCTATCATTGGAACGTCGTCGGCCCCATGTTTCACGCGATCCACAACATGACCGAGGAGCAGTACACGAACCTGTTTCAGGCAGCCGACGATATCGCCGAACGCATCCGCGCCCTGGGGCACAAGGCGCCGATCGCCGATGCGGCCGGTCCGAACCAGGCGGTGGTTTCGATGGACGCATCGGCCAAGTCGGCACACGACATGGTCGCCGATCTCATCGACGATCACGAAGCGGCCATCCGCAAGATGCGCGAAGCGGCCGACATGGCCGAGGAAATGAGCGATTTTGTCACCCACGACCTTTTGGTCGGGCGGATGACCTACCATGAGCAGGTCGTCTGGATGTGGCGCTCGCTGATTACGGAGTAAGACAGATGGGTATCGAAGTCGGCGGCCTTTTGGGCCTCATCCTGCTGATCGCCATGGTATGGGCGATTTACAGCGCCTTTCAATCGAGCGCGTCCACGGGGGCAAAGGCACTCTGGACCGTCCTCATTCTCGTTTTGCCGGTGATCGGCCTGATCCTGTGGTTCATCTTCGGACCCAAGGGCGGACGCCGCGCAGCGGTCTGAGCGGAGGTGACGTCATGTCAACCAATCAAGACCCATCCATCGTCGGTGGCGCCCTGGGCGTCGAGAAGGACCTGACGCCGGAACAGATCGTCGAACGCGGCGACTGGTCGGAGCAGCAGAAGCTGGACCGTCTTGAGAAAATGAAACTCGACGCTATCGAAAAGCAGCGCGCCGCCAACGAAGGCATGGCCGGCGACGAGCCGGCGAATCTGCGGGCCATCGAACTGGCCATCGACGCGGTGAAAAGCGACGCAGCAGGCGGTCCGGAAACGGACGCGATAGCCGGACGGCGACTCGGCTGACCGGCACGACAGGCGCCGAAAACGACGCGCCCGGCGGGGATACAATCCGCCGGGCGTTTTCGTGAGCTTTCATGTGACCTTTACCTGGCGCGGCGGTGACCGCTCTTTGCCGCGGCTGCCCCCCTCACGCCTGCGAGCGCTCTGCGGCGCCGCTCAGATGAACGGCCGCATACCGTCCGGAAGTCCGTCCCATCGCGCAATGTCCTTCAACCTGGCGATGTCGCTGATACGGAAGCCGGCTTCTTTCCAACGGATTGCCTGCCGATCCTGCAGTTTGCGCAGCGTCTTGTTTGTATGCACAAGTGACAAGCCGAGCGTATCGGCCACATGCTGTTGAGTCAGCGGCGAGATCTCCGGTGCGTCCTTGAACAGGCCCACCCGGCTCGCACGGTCGTGCAGGTAGGCCAGAAGATAGGCCGCTCTTTCCAGGGCGCTGCGCTGGCCGACGCTCAGCAGGTGCTCGTCGAGAATTTGCTCCTCGCGGGCAGCCAGCCAGGTGATGTCGAAGCCGAGAGCGGGATTGGACTTGTAGAGGTCGCCGAGCCGGTCGCGCTCGAACATGCACAGCACCATGTCCGAAAGGCATTCGAGCGAATGCTCCATCTCGCCGAGCAGCGTGCCCTGGAGGCCCACCAGATCGCCCGGCAGCACATAGTTCAGGATCTGCCGCCGGCCGTCTTCGAGCGTCTTGTAGCGAAAGCCCCATCCCGAAATCACCGTGTAGAGGTGCGGGCTGTGGCTGCCTTCCACGAAGATCGTCGATCCGGCCTCCGCTGTCAGTTCGCCCCGCTTGAAACCGGAAACGAACGACACTTCCTGTTCGGTGAAATCGCGAAACCGGCCGCTCTCGCGGAGCGGACATGCCTCGCAGGCGATCTTTCGGGTGCGTGAGGGTGCCGATGTGTCGGGTGATGCGCTCATGGCTTTCGTCATTGCTCGCTGCGATATGTCAAAGTTTAAAGACGGGCGGATGCGGAGCGGGTAATGAGACCGCTCCCAGGAACGGTAAGGGGAATGATTCCCCATGTTGAACCCGATCGCCATGCCGCAATTGCTTGCCGACAAGACCGTTCTCATCATTGAGGACGAGATGCTGATCGCCATGGACGTCGAACAGATCGCCAACGATCTGGGCGCCCGTCATGTCCTCGTTTTGCGGGTTCGCGAGGCGCTGCGTCACATGCTGGAAAATGTCGTCTCTCCCGATGTTTGCTTTGTCGACTACCGGTCGGCCGATGGCGAGCGTCGCAGCGTCGCCGAATTCTTTGGCTCAACCGGCGGAAAACTGATCGTCATGACGACGGACGGCGACCCGGAAAAGGACCCCTTGGTGGCAAATGCCGACGCCGTTTTGCGCAAGCCGTTTGGCGCCGAAGAGGTCGGCCAGGCTTTTCGCGATGCGCTCGGCGCCAGATCGAACGACACTTAGGCCGTTTTCGCCATTACATGGGTCGCCACTGCATCCGGACCGTACTCCGACGCGTCATCGATGTCGAGAATGGCCGCCAGGCGGGCCCTGGCGCGCGAAACCCGGCTCTTGACGGTGCCCGTCGCGCAGCCGCAAACCTCGGCCGCCTCCTCGTAGCTCATGCCCGACGCGCCGATCAGGATGATCGCTTCGCGCTGGTCGTCGGGCAGCATCTGCAAAGCCCGCTGCATGTCGGCCAGATCGAGTTTTCCCATCTGGTCGGGATGAACCGCCATGGCTTCGGTCAGCGTGCCTTCCGCATCCGAAACCTCACGCCCCCTCTTGCGCATCTGCGAGTAGAACTCGTTTCGCAGGATGGTGAAGAGCCATGCCTTGATGTTCGTACCGGGCTGGAAGCTTGCCTGCTTGTGCCAGGCCTTGACCAGCGTCTCCTGGACGAGATCGTCCGCCCGATCGCCGGCTCCGGTCAACGACAGGGCGAATGCGCGCAGATTGGGAATGGCGCCCAGCAGATCCGCCTTGAAGTCCGCATGAGCGGTCATTGGTCCTGGCCCTGCTGTCCTTCGGACTTTTCAAGTTCGTCCAACAGGGCCGCAAACCGGTCGGGGACCGGTTCCTTGACGACCTCGTCGAACGATTCCCGTAACTTTTTCCCGATCTGCCGCACAGCCATCTCGTTGAGCGGACGGGCCTTTCCGTCTTTCGATGTGTCCATTGCCAAGCCCATTGATTGCATCTTTCCTCAATCCATCTATCCCGGAACGCCGCGTTGGCAAAAAAGTTCCGAAAAAATGGAACCACTTTGTCTCGCGCGCGTTCAAATACCGTTCATCTCTCAAGAGCCGGCAGGGAGTTCACATGTCGCTAGCCGCACAGATTTCACCCCATGTCCCTCTTTTGCGCCGCTTCGCGCGGGCGCTCACCGGATCCCAGCGCGCCGGCGATACGTATGTCGCCGCCTTGCTGGAGGCACTGGTGGCCGACCGGGCCAATTTTCCCGATCTCGATGATGTAAAGCTCGCACTGTACAAATCGTTCCTCGATTTGTGGTCCTCGGTCGATATCAATCTGAAGGCGGACCCGGATGTACCGGCCGAACAGGCCCGCGGCGAGCGCAATCTGCAGGCCATCGCGCCCATGGCCCGCCAGGCTTTTCTGCTGACAGCGGTCGAGGGGTTTTCGCCCAAGCAAACCGCACAGATTCTCGGCATCGAGGCCGGAAAGGCGGACGAACTGCTGGAACAGGCCGCTCGAGACATTGCGGGACAAGTGGCGACCAGCGTCCTGATCATCGAGGACGAACCGCTCATCGCGATGGATGTGGAGGCGATGGTCGAGGATCTGGGACACCGGGTCACCGGCATTGCGCGCACCCATACCGAAGCGGTGGCGCTCTTCGGCAAGGAGCGCCCGGGTATCGTTCTTGCCGACATTCACCTGGCCGACGGCAGCTCGGGCCTCGATGCCGTCAACGAGATTCTGCAGTCGGTCGAGGTGCCGGTCATCTTCATCACCGCCTATCCGGAACGCCTGCTGACTGGCGAGCGCCCCGAGCCGGCCTATCTCGTCACCAAGCCGTTCCAGCCGGCCATGGTCTCGGCACTGATCAGCCAGGCACTTTTTTTCGACGAATCATCAAAAAAGGCGGCGTAAGCCGCGCCATGGGCGGAACCCGATGCGCGCTCAAACCGTTAGACAGGTGATCACATCGAAGGAGGATCATCATGCTTGGTTGGGCACTCATGTTTCTTATCGTGGCACTGGTTGCTGGCGTTTTGGGGTTCGGCGGCGTCGCCGGCGCCTCGGCCGGCATCGCGCAGGTTCTTTTCTTCCTGTTTCTGGTGCTGTTCGTCGTCAGCCTGGCTTTCCGCTTCTTCCGGAAAGTCTGAGGCGCGACTGTCTGACAACTGATCAATCGGGCGGGTTTTCCCGCCCGTTTTTCGTCCACTGATTCCATGAACGTCCACGAGCCCGATCACAACAGTCTCGCCATCGCACTGGAAGGATCGCCTGTCACGATCTTCTTTCAGACCGCAGACGGCCGGTTTGCATGGTTCGAGAACCAGCAATCGGTCTGGGCACGCAAAGACCTGGTCGGCCTGAGCGACGCCGATGTGTTCAATGGCGCCAGCGCTTCCGCGTTCGCAACAGCAAAAGATGATGCCCGACGATCGGGCCAGCCTGTGACGCTGGAACTGCAGACGCTGTCGTCGGTCGCCGCGGACGGCAAGGATTGCTTCCTGAAAGTCACGGTGAGGCCGGCCTGTGACGAGGCTGGCCGGACGTCGGGTTTCTTGTGCTCCTCGGTGGAGATCACCGAGGAGAAGATTCGCGAACAAACGCTCAAGACGCTGCTGATGGAGGTGGCCCACCGGTCCAAGAACATGCTCGCCATGGTTTTGAGCCTTGCCTCGCAAACCGCGCGGTCGTCGCGATCCGTGGACGGGTTCGTGCGCGCCTTCACCGGCCGGATCCAATCGCTCGCCAAGTCGCAGAATGCGGTGACGGACAGCGACTGGCGCGGCGCGCGTTTCAGCGAACTGGTCAAGTTGCAGGTGACCGATGTGGTGCCGCTCGGGGCAAGCCGCATCGAGATCGCGGGCGACGATCCCACTTTCTCGCCGTCGGCGGCGGTCCATATCGGGCTGGCCCTGCACGAACTGGTGACAGACGCACTTGTGAACGGCGCGCTCCTCGATTCCCGGGGCACCATCCGGATCGACTGCAACATCCTGACCCAGGAAGGCAGCACTCCTGTCGCCGAAATCCGATGGACCGAGGAACGCCGCGTCCAGCCAGAGGACGCGGAAACGCAGAAAGGATTCAGTCGCACCGTGCTCGAACGGGTGGTCCCGTCCGCAGTCAACGGCGAAGCCCAACTCGACGTGGACAATCATACCGTCAGCTACCGGCTGTCCGTCAATTTTACCGAATTCCGGTAATGCGAGGATCGCTGCGCGCGGGCGTGCTTCAGCCTTGCTACCCTCCCGGGCGCTTGCCTTGGCCAGTTCAATGATTGCGCAATGCGTCGATCAGTTCACTCTTCGACATGTAGGAACGGCCTTCGATGTCGAGTTCGCGCGCACGATCGTAAAGGTCGGCTTTCGACCAGTCCTCATAGGCCTTGGCGGACCCGCCCTTTGCGGACGGGTCCTGATCTTCGGAGGCTTGTGCATTGGCGATGCGCGCCGCCTTTTCCTTCGACGCGCCCTTGTCGCGGAGCGCCTCATAGGTTTCATCGTCCTTGACGGACGGCCCGTGGCTGGAGGCCATGTTCATTTCCGTTTTTCGTTGAGGGTCTCAGGCCGGCGGCTCATTCGGACGCCGTCGCCGACCGCACGCCGGCTTCGCCGCCGGGGCCTGACAGGTTCTCGATCGCATTGTCGACTTCCTCGACCAGCGGAGCCAGATCGCCGCCGCCATCGGCCGAAAGCCGGGCCTCGAGCTCGGTTTTCATGCTTTTGAGCGCCGCCAGCCGTTCATCGACCGGTTCGGCGGAAATCGCGACGGCCCTGATGTCCCGCGAAGTGATCGACTGGGCCGTTTTGTCGGCATCGTCTCCGGTACCGTCCCCGGTGTGTTTGCGGTCCGACTGGTTCATGTCCTTCATCACTGTCATAATCGATCTCCTCTCTTTACCTTCCCAACGCGGGAACCGGGTTGGGGGTTCCCGCGTTTTCGATGCGGATGGTGGCAGGATCGATGATCGGACGTGCATTGAGGCAGTTGGGCAGCGTCCGGGAGCTGATCACCGTGCCCGGCGCGCTTGCGCTGACACTTTGGCTGAGCGCGTTCATCGCGCTTCGGCTCGACCGGATGCTGGCGCGCAGCGATGCGGTCGAACTCTACCGCATCCTCCAGACCGACTACGAAACGGCGGTCACAATCCTGTCGACGATCTCCGGCGCTTCGATTACGACGCTGAGCCTTGTCTATTCGCTGGTGCTGGTCGTCTTCACCCTGGCCGCCGGCAACATCGCGCCGCGGCTGTTGCGGCGATTCACCGGCGACCGTGTCAATCAGGTTACCGCCGGCCTTCTCGGCGGCACCTTCCTGTTCTCCCTGACCATCCTGCACCAGACCGGCCCCGATACGGTGCCGGGCGTTTCGATCGCCATCGCGTTCTGCCTCGCCGTGATCGCGGTGCTGCAATTGATCTTCTTCGTTCACACCGTTTCGCGCAGCGTGACGATCGACGAGGAGATCGCCGCCATTTCCACCCAACTGGAAGAGCGCCTCACCGGAATCGTCGCCGACAATGATGACAAAGCCCTGGATGCGTCGTTCGACCGGGGTGACGCGGCGGCGTTCGAGATCACCGCCGGCGAAAACGGCTATATTGTCGGCATCGACGAACAGCGTCTGACCGCGCTGGCCGACCAGTTCGACGTGCGCGTCGAGATCGTCGACAAGCCGGGAACCTTCGTCCTCAGGGGGCAGGCTCTGGCCAGCATTTTCGGCGATGCGGGCGATGGCAAACGCGGTGCCATCGAAGAAGCGTTTGCCGGTTCGGTGACCCTCTCCCCGGTGCGCGGGTCGGGCGACGACATCGAGTATGCGATCAGCGTGCTGCTTGAGATCGCGCTGCGCGCGCTGTCGCCGGGCGTCAACGACACGTTCACGGCCATCGCCTGCGTCGATCGGCTCAGCGCAGCCTTCGTGACGCCGGTCTACAGGGGATTGCGCCAGCGCCTTATCAGCGACGGGGACGGCGTCGTCCGCGTCAGCATTCCCGGCCTGACGGTCGAGGACATCGTCAACACGGCATTCCACCCGCTGCGACGCGCGGCGGCCGGCAATCTCCTGATGGTGCAGAACATCGCCGACGCGCTGATGCGGCTGCATGACATTGCCGATGATGAAGTCGGGCCGATCTTCGAGCGGCACGCCATGCTGCTGATGGCCTCGTTCGAAAGAACCGATCCACTCGATGCCGACCGCGATTTTCTGGCAAACCGGCTTGCCCCGATCTTGGGCCGCGACGGCACGACCGGCTGATGCGAGCGACGCTTTTCCGCCGCACAGCAAAAAGCCGCCCCGAAGGGCGGCCTCCTGACTGGCCTGCGCGACGCGATCAGACCGAGTCGGCCCATTCGTCGATTTCGCGTTTGGCTTCCTCGCGGGTCTTGCCGTATTTGGCCTGGATCTTGCCGGCCAGTTCCTCGCGATTGCCCTGCACCTGATCGAGTTCGTCGTCGGTCAACTCGCCCCATTTCTGGCGCGCCTTGCCCTTGAACTCGGTCCATTTGCCTTCGATCTGGTCCCAATTCATGGATAACTCCTTTGCGGTTGATGTCCTTGGTGGAAACGCCGGACAGGGCCAGCCGTTCCCTGAAAAGACGCTTGCCGCCCGCCGCAGGCTTCCATTCCCAGCGGCGGCTACGAAGTAGCGTATTTCGGAAAGCCGCGGCATGTTTCGGCAGTCAGTGCCAACAAGAAGACTTCGACTTGACGAAAAGACTCGGACGTCCAGCTCATCACGCTCCTTACCGGAGCACATCCATGAGCGCTCCCCAGTGTTTGACCTGTTGTGGCCATCGCTCCTCACCGGTTTTCAATTGGCAGACCCTCGAGTTTTGCCACCGTCAACCGACCATTGCCGGCCAGCCCGATACGGACTTCAGCTCGAGAAATTCCTCGATACCCCAGATGCCGCCCTCGCGCCCCACGCCGGAGAGCTTATAGCCGCCGAATGGCGTGCCCGAGGCTCTCAGATGGCCGTTGATATGCACCATGCCGGACTGCAGCCGGTTGGTGACGTGGCGAATACGCTCGGCGGACCCGCCATGCACATAGGCGGCCAGCCCGTATTCGGTATCGTTGGCGAGCGCGATCGCCTCGTCCTCGTCACGGAAGGCGCGCATGCACATTACGGGACCGAAAACCTCTTCGGCATAGGCGGCCAGCGTGTCATCCGCATCGGCGAAGATCGTCGGCCGGACGAAATATCCGGTTCCGAAACCCTCGGGTCGGCCCGGTCCACCCGCGACGACGCGCCCTCCGGCGGCGACCGATCGGGTGATGAAGTCCTGCACGCGGCTGTACTGCAGCGCCGATGCGACGGGGCCGATATGGCCTCCTGGTTGCCGGGGCGAACCGACAACGGTTTCATTGGCGAAACGTGCCGCGATCTCGACGGCACGCTCGTAGAGGCTTTCATCGACAAGTATCCGCGAGGGCGCGTTGCACGACTGGCCCGAATTGCGCATGCCCTGCTCGACGATGAAGCGGATGGCCGGTTCAAGATCCGCATCCTTCAATACGATTGCCGGATTGTTGCCGCCCAGTTCCAGCGTCATTCGCTTCAGCGCACGCGACGCCGTGGCCGCAACTCCGAGGCCGGCGCGCGTCGACCCCGTAAACGACACCAGGTCGACCTCGTCATGGGCCACGAGGGGCGCACCGCCCCCCTCGCCCGTTCCATTCACCATGTTGAAGACACCGGCCGGCACGCCGGCGTCGTGGAGAATTTCGGCAAAGATGCGATGGGTCACCGGCAGATGCTCCGAGGGTTTGAGAACCATCGTCGCCCCGGCGGCCAGCGCGGCTCCGACCTTGAGCGTCACCTGGTTCATTGGCCAATTCCAAGGCGTGATGAGCGCACAAACGCCGACCGGCTCCTTGAAAAGCATGTCGGTCTTGCTGCCCGCGACAGACGGCGTGCAGAGTTCCATACTCGAAAGAGCCGCGGCATAGGCGCGTAAATTAGACAGCCCGCCCGCGACCTGAGCGCTCCGTGCAAGATCGATCGGAGCGCCGAGTTCCAGCGAGATGGCGGCGGCCAGTTCGGTTTCCCTGGCGGCATATCCCTCGATCACCCTGTTGAGGAGATCGAGACGTTGTTCACGCCCGGTGGCCGCCCAATCCGGAAAAGCCTGACGGGCGGCCGCGACCGCGCGGTCGACGTCGGCGGCGGAACCGCAGGCCACGTGATTGATGACGTTTTCCGTTGCCGGATCGATATTGGCGAGCATCTCGCCTGCCTGCGGCGTCTGCCATTGCCCGCCGATATAGAACGCCCCGTCGTCTGCGTGGGTGTCGCGATCCGGGTGCGGTTCGATGTTCATGGGATTTCTCCAGTCAGGTAGAAAACATGTGGTGATGGGGCCTGCTTCTGGGCGACGCGAACGAATTAGCGCCGAATGAGGGCGAGCAGGCCGAGCAGGCAGCACGAGAGCCCGATCGTCACAGTCGCCGCGGCGACCACGGCGGGGCTGATCGATTCACGAATGCCGCTGAAGATCTCGCGCGGCAGCGTGGTGTGTTCCGGGGAGGCCAGGAACAGTGTCACCACCACCTCGTCGAGCGATACGGCAAAGGCGAACACGGCGCCCGACAAAACGCCCGGCGCAATGAGCGGCAGCGTCACCGTGAGGAAGGTGCGCAGACGACCGGCGCCAAGGCTTAGGGCAGCACGGTCGAGCGTGAAGTTGTAGTTTCGCAAGGTCGCAAGAACAGTGACAACGACGAAGGGAAGGCCGAGCGTGGCATGACCGAGAATCAAGCCGGTCCGCGTGCCGACCAGCCCAAGCTTGCTGTAGAAGTAGAAGAGCGAGACCGAGACAATGACCACCGGCACGAGCATCGGCAGCAGCAGAAGCCCGAAGGCGATGCGGGAAAAGATCGAGCGCATATGCACCAGGCTCAGCGCGGCCAGCGTCCCGAGCACCGTGGCGATTGCGGCGCTGCTGACGCCGATCACGACCGAGTTGACGAAGGCGCGCTGCCAGCGGGCGTCGCTCAAAATCTCGCCATACCATCCCAGGGAGAACCCGGGCAGCGGGTAAATGAAGAACTCGCCGGAGGAAAACGACATCGGAATGATCGCGATCACCGGCGCCACCAGGAAGAAAAGCGTGGCCGCCACGAAGGTGCCGTACAGGATCCTCGAGAGATGGGGCATTAGGAAACAGCCCATTTCTTGCTGGAAAGCGTGCCGCCCACGACAGCGATGAATGCCATGGCGAACACGATCAGCCAGAGCCCGAGCGCGGCGGCGAGACCCCAGTTGAGGCTACGATTGACGAAGGTGGCGACGAGATTGCTGATCATCTGGTCGCCGCCGCCGCCCAGTAGCATCGGCGTCACGTAGAAGCCGAGAGACAGCGTCATCACCAGAACGACCCCGGCACTGAGACCCGGCAGGGTCAGCGGCAGGTAGACGCTGACCAATGCTCGTATTCGGCCGGCGCCTAGGGACTCGGCGGCGTTCATATAGTTGGGCGGAATCTTCTTCATCACGCTGATGAGCGGCAGCACGACGAAGGGAAGCATGATGTGGGTCATCGACACGATCACCGCGAAGCGCGTGCGCAGGAATTGCAGCCCTTCCGACATCAGGCCCGCCTCGATGAGAACGCCGTTGAGAATGCCCTGCCGCTGGAAGATGACCATCCATGCGAGCGTTCGCACCAGAAGCGACGTCCAGAAAGGCAAAAGCACCAACAGCATGAGGATGGCCGCCGTCCGGGCCGGCGCGTTGGCCACGGCATAGGCCAGCGGATAGCCGAGCAGAACGCAGATCACGGTGACCGTCAGCGAGATCGTGAGGGTCCGGGCATAGACGCCCAGAAACAGCCTGTCATCGACGGGTTTGACGGAGACGCCGCCGTCAGGACCCGCTTCGAGGTCGAGGGATTCGAGGATGTTGTAGGTCGTGAACGTGCGCGCGCTCTGCCGGATCACCCCCCAGATTTCCGGACTTGCCCATGCGCCGTTGATCGCTTCGAGCCGCGCGCGCGCTTCGCCCCCCAGATCGGCCTCCAGTTCTCTGGCGGCTTGCAGGATGAGGCGTCTGTTGCCCGCTTGCCTGAAATTGAGTTCCCGGGCGAGCGAAGCGACATCCGCCGGCTCGGCTTGTGTCAGATCCCGGACCAGCGCCTCGAAGACATCGTCTTGTGGAAGGCCCACCCCGTCCCAGCCGGCAATCGCCTCGGCCGTTGCGGGAATGACGGAGACGACCGGACGGCCGTTGGTGGCTTGGGAGAGAAACCACAGGATGGGCAGAAGGAACGCGAAGACGACGAACAGCAGCGCAGGCATCAGGGGAAGCGCGATATGCGCGTTTTTGGGAAACATACGGACCGTTCCGACTGCGATTAAGGTCTGAAGACCACTGTCTCCCGGGCGCACGGTGCGCCCGGGAGACAGAAAGCTCATCTCGAGGCCCAGGCGAGGAACCGCTCGTTGAGCGTGTCGAAGTTGTTGAGCCAGAAATTCGCGTTCGGCGGCACCGCATCGTCTTCAAGAGCGGGGTTTCCCGGCATGATCGCGAGCCGTTCCGGCGAGATCAGTTCATGTGCCTTGCGGCTGATGACGCCGTAGTCGATGCCGTTCATGAAATCGGCCTGTTGTTCGGGACGCAGCGCGAAAGCCAGGAAGCCCATCGCGGCCGCCTTGTGCTTGCTCCCCTTGAGGACCACCCACTGGTTTCCGGTCAAGATATGACCGGCTTCCCAGGCCATGGCGAGATCCGCGCCCTCGGTCTTCGCCGCGCTTGCCACGCGACCGTTCCAGGCCGCAGCCATCACATACTCGCCCGAAAGGAGACCCTGGATCTGTTCCGTGCCCGAACGCCACCAGATGATGTGATCGCGCAGTTCATCGAGTTTTGCGAAGGCACGGTCCTGTCCGTCCTTGGTTTCCAGAACCTCATAGACCTCATCCACCGCCACACCGTCGGCGAGGAGCGCGACGATGAGCGTGTCGGTGACCGAAAAGTTGAGCCCGCGACGTCCGGGAAAGCGGTCGACATCCCAGAAATCCACCCAGCTTCGCGGTCCCTCGCCTTCGAATTCGGCCGCGTTGTAGGCAAGCACCGTCGAGGCGAGAAGGGACGTGACGGAACAGCGGGTGACATGCGCAGCCGGGATGTCGTCAACGTCGATGATGCTGGTATCGAGCGGTTCGAAAAGCCCCTCCTCGCAACCCAGCGCCGCTTCCGCGAATTCCGGCTCGGCGATGTCCCAAAGGATGGTGCCGCTTTCGACCTGGGCACGGATGTTGCTCAGTTCGCCGTTGAAGGAGTCGTCCAGGATCTTGATGCCGCTCTCTTCCGTGAACGGGTCCCAGAAGGATTTCCTGTGCGCCTCGGAAACAACGCCGCCCCATGACACGATCGTCAGGCTCTCTTCCGCGGACGCAGTGCCGACAGCACCGCCGCATACCGCGAGAAGGGCCATGCCTGCGGCCCCGCTGATACTCTGTTTCAAGATATGTTTCATTCTTCTCTCCTGTCAGGTTGAACTTTTTTGACGCTTTTCAGGTTGCGGCCTCTTCAAGCGGGTAGGCCCTCACGTAATCGGGGAGAAACCGGATTCCGACGTCGGCGCCGATTTCGTATTTCTGATCGGTTGCGTGCTGTTCGATCTTCGCCACGAGCGAGCCGCCACCGCTCGTCGCGATGGTCAGTCGAAGGTGATCGCCGTAGAAAATCCGCTCCTCGACGCGCCCGGGCAGAGTGTCGAAATGCCCTGTTTCGGTGGAACTCTGTCGCGCCTCGACGCAGACATGCTCGGGGCGGACCAGAAGCTTGACTCCCTGCCCCGGAACCATCCCGCCACTCACCTGACATGTCAGCCGGACGCCATTCGGAAGACGAACGCTGCCCTTGCCCTCCGCGATCTCGTCGAGCGTCGCCTCGATGACGTTCGTCTCGCCGATAAAGGTCGCGACGAAGAAGCTACCGGAGCGGTGATAAACGTCCTCGGGCTTGCCGACCTGCTCTATCGCACCGTCGTTGAGAACAACGACGCGATCCGACATGGTCAGCGCTTCGGCCTGATCGTGGGTGACGAACAGCACCGTGAGGCCCAGCTTCTCGTGCAGCCGCTTGAGCTCGATTTGCATGTGATCGCGCAACTGCCGGTCAAGCGCGCTCAACGGTTCATCCATCAGAACGAGGTCGGGATCGAAGACCAGAGCCCGCGCCAAGGCGACCCGCTGGCGCTGACCTCCGGAGAGCTCGGAGGGCCGGCGATGGCCATAACCCTCCAGCCTGACGAGAGACAGCGCCGCATTCACCTTCTCGACCTGCTGATCGCGCGGAACCCGGCGGGCGCGGAGCGCGTATCCCACGTTTTCGGCAACCGTCATGTGCGGGAACAGGGCATAATCCTGGAAGACCACACCGATGTTGCGCTTGTTCGGGGGCATATGCGTGAAATCCCGGCCACCCACCACGATCGTGCCGGCCGTCGGCTTTTCGAAACCCGCCAGCATCATCAGAAGGGTTGATTTTCCCGAGCCAGACGGACCCAGAAGCGTCATGAACTCACCCTTCCTTACGGAAAGGTCGAGATTGGCAATCACATCGACCCCGCCGGGGTAGCTCTTCTTCACAGCCTGAAAACGAATGAAATCGTCGTCCCCCTGCGCAATCTCTATGTCGGTTCCGTCGTTCAAAGGTGTTTCCTTGTTTCGATGTCCCGGCGGTCGCGCCGGGACATCCGATCGCCGAGCAAAGCCTCCCATCCTATTTGTCCCCGAAACAGAGCCATTTTTCTGATTTTGGGAGGTCCACTTTATGCGAGGGAGGCTTGGCCCTCCTCCACTTCGTGCGCGACTTCGGCGGCGACCTGGTCAAGCGATGCGCGCAGAGCGCCGAACAGCACCTCCAACTCGTCCTCGGAGATAACAAGCGGCGGGCACAAGTTGACGGTCTCGCGTGTCCAGCGAGTGATAACTCCGTTTTTCTGGAGCGCGCGGCCGATCTTCAGCGTGACGTTTTCCATCGCATCAAAGCGCCGGCGCGTCGTCTTGTCCGCCACGATTTCGAGCGCTCCGAGCAAGCCGGCATTACGCGTTTCGCCGACGATCGGGCAATCGGCGATCGCGGCCAGATGCCGCTCGAATGTCGCGATGGTTGCGTGCAGGTTTGCCCGGAAATCCGCTTGCGCATAGATCTCCAGCGCCGCGCTGGCGACCGCGCAGCCAATCGGATGACCGCCATAGGTCAGCCCATGTCCCAGCAACCCCGATTTGGCGCTTTCAAGCGTCAATGTATCGTAGATCTCGTCGGTCATCAGCACCGCGGACAGCGGGAAATAGCCCCCGGTCAGCGGTTTGGCGAGCGTCATCAGATCCGGACGAAGACGGTATTTGGTCGAGCCGAAAGGCGAATCCAGGCGACCGAGCGCGCAAACCACCTCGTCTGCGATCAGAGCGACATCATGGCGCCGAAGCACCTCGTCGACCAACTGAAAGTACCCCTTCGGAGGAAGGAGACAGCCCGCCGATGCCATGACCGGCTCGGCGATGAATGCCGCCACGGTATCGGGCCCGACCGCAAGGATCGCCGCCTCCAGTTCCGCCGCGCATCGCGCCGCATAGGCCTCTTCGCTCTCGCCGTCGTGGCCGTGGCGGTAGTGGCAGACCTCCGGAATGAAGCTGACATCGGGGGACACGCTGTCCGACCCGAAACGCATGTGGGCCTGCCCGGTGACGGACGCGCTGAGCGTCGTCGAGCCGTGATAGCCGGCATGCCGCGCAATCACCCGCCGCTTTTCGGGCTTTCCGCGGCTGATATTGACGGCGCGGACGATCCTGATCGCCGCGTCATTCGCCTCGGAACCGGAATTGGCGAAGAGCACGTGGTTCAGATGCTCGGGCGCCATCGCGCTGAGCTGCCGTGCAAGGCGCTCCGCGGGCTCATGAGACTTCTGCGCGAAGAGGTGATAATACGGCAGTTTCCCGGCCTGTTCCGTCATCGCCTGGACAAGACGCTCGTCGCGGAATCCCAGACTGGCGCAGGACGACCCCGACATCGCATCGATGTAGCGGTTGCCCTCGGCATCGAAGACATGAACGCCCTCACCCCTGACGATCGTGGTCGTTTCGCCGTTTCGATGGGCCTGAAGATCCGAGAACTGGTGAACGAGATCCAATCCGTGTCGCGCCGATGCCGTCATTCGTCGTGCCTTTCGGTTTCTCACATCGAAACCGAGAGCTACCGGCCAACTGGATCTGGAAACAGAGCCAATTATCTGTTTATAATTGGACCACTTCGCGGCCATTCGGTCGCAAAGGAGATCTTCTGCCCCCGCGCGGTGCGGCAAGGCGACAGAATACGAGGACAAGGGGGAGTGCCGTGGCGCGGTTTGTTGGGCTGTTCGAATTCCTCGACCTTGATCGCAACAGCCAGCGCACGCTCGCGACGCAGCTCTTCGACGGCATCCGCGAGGCAATTCTCGACGGCACCCTGTTGCCCGGCACCGATCTTCCCTCGACGCGCAAGCTCGCCAAACAACTGAACCTGTCGCGTAACACGGTCACCGCAGCCTACGAGCAGCTCTGCGTGGAGCAGTATCTGGTTTCGGTTCAGGGCGCGGGCACGAAGGTCGCCGATTTACCGGCGCTGCGGGAGGTCCGCCCCGGCAAGGAAGTCATCGACGAACCGTCCCTTTCACGCATTCGGCTCTCGCGCCGCGGAGAGAGCCTGAGCGACAGTCCGCGCTATCTTCCGCAATACAAGGACAGATCGTTCGCCGCCGGACTGCCGGCGCTGGACCTCTTTCCCCACCAGCTTTGGGCCCGCTACATCAACCGCGCCGCCCGACGGTCCGCCATCAGGCGGTTCGACTACGGCGAAATCGCCGGGACCCTGGAACTCAAGCGCTCCATTGCCGACCATCTGGCGACAACCCGTGGGTTCCGCCCGGAGACGGATCAGATCGTGGTGCTGAACGGAGCGCAGGCCGCTCTCGATCTGCTGGCGCGGGTCACCACCGACATCGGCGATACGGCCTGGATCGAAGAGCCGGGCTATCTCGGCGCGCGCGGCGCCTTTCGCGGCGCGGGTTTGACCATACGGCCGATAGAGGTCGACAGTCAGGGCCTTCACCCCCCTGACGACATCACCCCCGCGCCGAAGCTGATTTATACCAGCCCCTCGCACCAGTGTCCGACAGGCGTGCTGCTCTCACTGGTACGGCGCCTAAAGCTTCTCGATGCGGCGCGGCGCTCTGGAGCGCTGATAATAGAAGACGATTACGACAGTGAATTCCGCTATGCGGGTCCGTCGATCTCCACACTCTGGAGCCTCGATCAGGGACGTTCGGTGGTCTATATGGGCACCTTTTCCAAGACCATGTTGCCCGGGATCAGGATTGGATACCTCGTCGCTCCGCCGCAGCTGTGCGCCGCCATCACCAACGCCCTGCACCACACAGGTCAGGCGGCCAGCAAGGTGGTCCAGTTCGCCCTGGCAGAGTTCATCGACGACGGCCGGTTCTCCGAGCATGTTCGGCAGATGAAGAAGGCCTATCTCGCGCGCCGCGCCACCTTCCTCAGGGAGATAGAGCGCCAGATCGGAGGCGCCGTCACCTACAAGCCGACGAGTACGGGAATGCAGCAGACGGTTTACCTGAACGGAGATCTGTCGGATGTCGCCCTTTCGGCCGCGGCACGCGACAAAGGCGTCGTGGCGCCGACGCTGTCGCGCTTCTATATCGGCCGAGATAAGACAAATGGCCTTTTGCTCGGATTTGCCTCTTCCGAAGAGCCGGAAATCAGGAAAGGCATGGAGAAACTGGCCTCGGCTTTTGACCAGATCACCAGATCGGGGCAAACCACGCGAAGTGCTTGTACCAACGGTCATAACGATTGACCGCCGTGGGCCCATTCACGCATTCCGATGGAGGAGATCGTGCATGGGTTCACCGTCAGCTTGCGCCATGCCTCGCAGACTGCATCTAGTATGGCCTCGTAGTTTTTTGTGCACGCGATTTGAGAGCCAATTGGCGCGCATGTCGAAGCAGGCGAAGCGGTGCGTCATTTTTCCTGGGCAGATGTTTTAATATAGTAAAGAAATGATGCTTCGAACGAAACAGTGTCCCTTTACCTAGCTGATTGATGGAATAATGCCTCTAGCGTTCATAATGAAGAGACTATGCAGAAAGGCGCCAGAAATTCATAAAAAATGATGTAATATTTCTGAATAATGCAAGATATCATACGGCGGCGAGCGCAATGGCTATGCCCTGGCCGACGCCGATGCACATGGTGGCCAGTGCGCGCCTGCCGCCGCGCATCTGCATTTCGAGCGCCGCCGTCCCGGTGATCCGCGCGCCCGACATGCCGAGCGGATGACCGAGCGCGATCGCCCCGCCATTCGGATTGACGTGATCCGCGTCCTCGGCAATGCCCAGATCGCGCAGGACCGCGATGCCTTGGCTGGCAAAGGCCTCGTTCAGTTCGATCACGTCTAAATCCTGCGGCGTCCAGCCGATGCGGGCGCACAGTTTCTTCGTCGCGGGCGCCGGGCCGATGCCCATGATCCGCGGCGGAACGCCCGCCGTCGCCCCGCCGACGATGCGCGCGATCGGCGTCAGCCCGTATTTCTTCATCGCTGCCTCCGAGGCGATGACCAGCGCCGCCGCGCCGTCATTGACGCCGGACGCATTGCCCGCGGTCACGCTGCCATTCTCACGGAACGGCGTGCGCAACCTGGCAAGCGCCTCCATCGAGGTCTCGCGCGGATGCTCGTCCGTGTCGACGATCACCGGGGCACCCTTGCGCTGCGGGATCGTCACCGGCGTGATCTCTTTCGCCAGCCGGCCGTTCTTTTGCGCCGCTGCGGCCTTGGTCTGCGAACGCAACGAGAAGGCGTCCTGATCCTCGCGCGTGACCTTGAAGTCCTCGGCGACGTTCTCGCCGGTCTCCGGCATCGAGTCGACGCCGTACTGCTTCTTCATCACCGGGTTGACGAAGCGCCAGCCGATGGTCGTGTCGTAGATCTCGGCCTTGCGCGAAAACGCCGTGTCGGCCTTGGGCACAACGAAGGGTGCGCGGCTCATGCTTTCCACGCCGCCTGCGATCGCAATCTCGATCTCGCCTGCCTTGATGGCCCGCGCCGCCATGATGACGGCGTCCATGCCCGAGCCGCACAGGCGGTTGATCGTCGTGCCCGAAACGCTGACCGGCAGGCCCGCGAGCAGCGAACTCATGCGCGCGACATTGCGGTTGTCCTCGCCGGCCTGGTTGGCGCAGCCGTAATAGACCTCGTCGACGGCTTCCCAGTCGATGCCGCGATTGCGTTCCGTCAACGCCTTGATCGGGATCGCGCCAAGGTCGTCCGCGCGGACCGGGGAGAGCACACCACCGAAACGGCCGATCGGCGTGCGGATGTAGTCACAGATGTAAGCGTCGGGCATGACATCGTCCTTCAGAGTTCCGGCACGGCGAGGTCCGCGACATCACCGTGGATTTTCAGCTCAGCGCCGGTCACCGACTGAAGATCCTCGAATGACAATTGCGGCAGCTTCTCCCGCAGAACGAAGCGGCCGTCCTCGACATCGATCACCGCGAGCGAGGTGTAGACCCTGGTCACGCATCCAAGCCCCGTCAGCGGCAAGGCGCATCGCTTCAAGAGCTTCGGTTCGCCTTTCCGGGTCACGTGATCGGTGACGACAGCGACACGTTTCGCGCCATGAACCAGGTCCATTGCGCCGCCGACGGCGGGCACGCCGCCCTTGCCCGTCGACCAGTTGGCGAGATCGCCGTTCTCGGCAACCTGGTAGGCGCCGAGCACGGCAAGGTCGAGATGGCCGCCGCGCACCATGGCGAAGCTGTCCGCGTGGTGGAAGAACGCCGCACCCGGCTTGAGCGTGATCGCCTTTTTGCCGGCGTTGATCAGGTCCCAGTCTTCCTCGCCCGCCGCCGGAGCCTCGCCGAAGCCGAGCACGCCGTTTTCGGTGTGGTAGACAACGTCGCGGCCTTCCGGCTGGAACTTCGCGATCATCTCCGGAAAGCCGATGCCCAGATTGACATAGGCGCCGTCTTCCATGTCCTGCGCTGCGCGCCAGGCGATCTGCGCGCTGGACAGCTTGAGTGTATCGAGTGCGGCGCTCATGGATAAACGGCTCCCTCGCGGTTGAGGCTCTCTTCCTGTTCCGGATCGAGCACTTCCACGATGCCGTCGACGAAAATGCCCGGCGTGACAACCTGTTCGGGATCGATCTCGCCAGCCGCGACGATGCGCGTGACCTGCGCGACCGTGCGCGTGGCCGCCGTCGCCATCAGCGGATTGAAGTTGCGCGCGGCCATCCGGTAGGTGAGATTGCCGAGCGGGTCGCCCAGTTCCGCCTTGATCAGCGCGAAATCGGCCTTCAGCCAGCGTTCCTGCACGTAGTGGCGGCCTTCGAACTCGGCCACCAGCTTGCCCTCGGCGAGTTCCGTGCCGTAGCTCGTCGGGGTGTAAAAGGCGGGGATGCCCGCGCCGCCGGCGCGGATGCGCTCGGCAAGCGTCCCCTGCGGCACGATCTCCAGTTCGATCTGTCCGGCGAGATAGAGATCCGTGAATACCTTGGGATCGGCCGAACGCGGAAACGAGCAGATCATCTTCGCGACCATGCCCTGCTCGATGAGCGCAGCCAGCCCCACATGGCCGTTGCCGGCATTGTTGTTGATGATCGTCAGGTTCTTCGGGCCCGCATCGATCAGGGCGTGGATCAATTCGATCGGTGCGCCGGAACCGCCGAAGCCGCCGATCATGACGGTCGTGCCGTCACCGATACCGGCGACCGCTTCGCTCGCGAAGGCGATTGTCTTGTTCATGTCGCGGATCCCTCAAACGTGGCTTCCGCGGTCGTGATCGGCGGGATAGACAGCCAAGACAAGGAAATTTGTGCGCATATTGACATTTGTTCAATAACTGCACCAGCGTGTGCGCATGGTGAACAACACCGACATAATCGCCTCCTTTGCAAAGGGATTGCGCGTTCTGGAGTGTTTTGGCGCAGAGCATCCGCGCCTGACGATCGCCGACGTGGCCGAAGCGACGGGGCTCGATCGCGCGACGGCGCGGCGGTGCCTGCTGACGCTGCACAAGTTCGGCTACGCCGAGTATGACGGCAAGTTCTTCGGTTTGACGCCACGGGTTCTCAGGCTTGGTATGGGCGCGCTGGCCGCCCTGCCCCTGCCGCAGATCGTGCAGCCCTGGCTGGACCAGTTGTCGGAACAGATCGGCCAGTCTGTCTCCACGTCCATCCTCGACGGCACCGACATCGTTTATGTCGCGCGCGCCGCCCAGCGCCGGGTCATGTCAATCGGTCTGATGCCGGGATCGCGGCTTCCCGCCCATTGCACGTCGATGGGCCGCGTGCTCCTGGCCGCACTGCCTGAAGAAGAGGCCCGCGCGGTGGTCGAAGCGTCCGATCTCACACCGCGTACGCCGTACTCCCTGACCGATCCGAAAGACATCATGGACACGATCGCCGATGTGCGGGTGAATGGATATGCCGTGATCGACCAGGAAGTTGAACTCGGTCTGCGCTCGCTCGCTGTTCCAGTGTACAACGCCCGAGGCAAGGTGATTGCGGCTCTGAATACCGGGATGGCCGCGATACATTCCGAGACGAGAAAGATCGTGAACGACTACCTGCCGGCGTTGCTGAAGGTTCAGGACGGTCTGCGGCGGATGGTAAACTGATTGACGACCGTCTGCATCCACGAAGGACCTAAACCGACCAAAGAGCGAGGGCAGCAGTTCGGCAAGGACTGGAGTTGCAGTTCCCCCGGTTTGATGGACACTTTTGACTGCGATGGAAAGGGGCTCACATGCCCGGAACGAGAAACCCGTAGCCGGCGGAATTCCGGGAACAGATTGTCGAGCTTCACAGAGCTGGTCGTAGCGCTGATGACCTTGCCCGCGAGTTTAAACCGTGCGTTGCAACGATCCACGGTTGGATCAAGCAAGCCGCACGTGACGATGGCAAGCAGGCCGGCATTCTGAGCAGCACAGAACGAGAAGAGCTCCGTCGCCTCCTTGGAGAGAACAAGCAGTTGCGGCAGGAGCGCGACATACTCTCAAAGGCGGCGGCCTGGTTCGCACAGAACGACACGACCGGTCCGAGGTCTTCGAGTTCATGATGCCGAACCAGGCCGAGTTCCCAGTTCAGACTTTGGCGCGCAGCATGGGTGTATCACGCAGCGGCTTCTATGCTTGGCAGACGCGAGAACCATCCGCCCGGGATATCGCCGACCGGGAACTGACGGAGCTGATCCGCCAGATCCATGCTGCTTCAGGGAAAGCTATGGTGCGCCACGCATCCACGCTGGACTGGCTGAGCCGGAGTCCATGTCGCTCGCAAGCGTGTCGAGCGGAGAACCTGCCACCGGGAGAAGGGGTATTCGAACCCCAAATAATCCTACCATTCAATATGTTAGGAGGTATCGAGATGGGAAAATGCGAGATGGCGCACCCGACAGGATTCGAACCTGTGACCTCTGCCTTCGGAGGGCAGCGCTCTATCCAGCTGAGCTACGGGTGCTTTACCGGCGCGGCTCTGCCATATCAAAGCGCTGCGCATGCGTCCAACGCAAATTGACCAACGGGGCGGCCCGGCTGCCGGACGGCCGCAAGGCGCCGCGCCGGCGGGCACGAGCGAGCGCCACGGCCTGATGTTGGCGCGCCGGCCAAGCCTGGGCCAGGCGGCAGGCCGCATGACGTAACGTGAGGAAAACCGGGGCACAGTCCCGGTAACCGTTTCATCGGCCCGGGCGACTTGACGGCGCATCCGTTATTCGGTGTTGTCTGGGGACCGCCATCGCAAGTGGCGGCCAAGAAAACAGGGAGTTCGCGCAATGAGAAACAAGATGATAGGCGTGCTGGTTGCAACTGCGACAGCGCTCGCAGCCGGCGCAGCCTTTGCGCAGGATAGTTTTATCGCCATCGGTACCGGCGGCGTGACCGGGGTCTACTACCCCACCGGCGGCGCGATCTGCCGGCTGGTCAACCGCGACCGTGCGGAGCATGGCATTCGCTGCGGCGTGGAATCGACCGGCGGCTCGGTCTTCAACATCAACGCGATCCGCAATGGCGAACTGGAATTTGGCGTGGCCCAGTCCGACTGGCAGTTCCATGCCTATAACGGCTCGTCGCGTTTTGAAGAGCAGGGACCGTTCGAAAACCTGCGCGCGGTCTTCTCGGTCCACCCCGAGCCGTTCACCGTGGTCGCGCGGGCCGATGCGGGCATCGAAACCTTCGAGGACCTGCAGGGCAAGCGTGTCAATGTCGGCAATCCCGGTTCCGGCCAGCGCGGCACGATGGAAGTGGTGATGGAAGCCATGGGCTGGACCATGGACGATTTCGCGCTGGCATCGGAACTGCAGGCCGCCGAACAGAGCCAGGCGCTGTGCGACAACAATATCGACGCCATGATCTACACGGTCGGCCACCCGTCCGGTTCGATCCAGGAAGCGACCACGGCCTGTGACAGCGTGCTGGTCGACGTCTCCAACGACGCGGTGAATGGTCTGGTCGAAGAGCGGCCCTATTATCGCACGGCGACCATCCCCGGCGGCATGTATCGCGGCAATGACGAGGACACGACGACCTTCGGCGTCGGCGCAACCTTCGTGACCTCGGCCGACGTGCCCGAGGAGACCGTCTATGTCGTGGTCAAGGCGGTGTTCGAGAACCTCGACCAGTTCAAGGGTCTGCATCCGGCATTTGCCAACCTGACCGCCGAGGAAATGGCCAATGACGGCCTGTCGGCGCCGCTGCATCCGGGTGCCGAGCGCTACTTCCGCGAAGCGGGCCTGATCGAGTGATCACCCCCGTCATGGACTGATTGGTTTCCGCGGCCGGCGCCCGTCGGCCGCGGATTTTGTTTTTGGGATCGATTTTTGCGGGGGCGCGCAATGAGTGAAGCGACCGGTAGCCAAGGCAGGCAATATACCGACGAGGAACTGCAGGATCTGGTGGCCAGTGCCGACAGCGGCGCGCGGGTCCCGACCAACAAGACAGTCGCCGGCCTGATCGCCGGCCTCGCGCTGGTCTGGTCGCTGTTCCAGCTCTGGATCGCGCAGCCTCAATTGTGGTTCGGCGAGTATCTGCCGGTCCTCAACTCGTCGCAAACCCGGCCCATCCACCTGACCTTTGCCGTGGTGCTGGCGTTCCTGGCCTATCCGGCGCTCAAATCCTCGCCACGCCACCATGTTCCCATTCTCGACTGGGTTCTGGCGGCGATTGCGGGGTTTTGTGCCTTCTACGTGTTCTGGTTCTCGGACGAGCTGGCGCTGACCGCCCGCTCCGGCCTGCCGACCCAGGCGCAGGTGATCATCGGCGCGGTGGGCCTTGTCGTCCTGCTCGAAGCCAGCCGGCGCGCGCTCGGCCCGGCGCTGACGGTGGTCGGCTCGCTTTTCCTCGCCTATGCCTATTTCGGGCAAGGCTTGCTGATCCCGGACCTGATCGAGCATGAGGGGCTGTCGTTCACGGCTCTGATCAACGCTCAATGGCTGGATACGGGTGGCGTGTTCGGCATTCCGCTGGGCGTTTCGACGGCGTTCGTCTTCCTCTTCGTCCTGTTCGGCTCGCTGCTCGACAAGGCCGGTGCCGGCAATTACTTCATCAAGCTCGCTTTTGCCGGGCTTGGCCATCTGCGCGGCGGTCCGGCCAAGGCCGCCGTCGTCGGCTCGGCCATGACAGGCGTGATTTCCGGCTCGTCGATCGCCAATGTCGTCACCACCGGCACCTTCACCATCCCGCTGATGAAACGGGTCGGCTTCACCAACGAACAGGCCGGTTCGGTGGAAGTCGCCTCGTCCGTCAACGGGCAGATCATGCCGCCGGTGATGGGCGCAGCCGCGTTCCTGATGGTCGAATTCATCGGCATTCCCTATGTGGAGGTGATCAAGCACGCCTTCATACCGGCGGTGATCTCCTACATCGCGCTCGTCTATATCGTGCATCTGGAAGCGCTGAAAAAGGAAATGCCGGCGCTCGGCGAATCCAAGTCCATGACCGGCATGCTGGCCAAGTTCCTTGCCGGTTTCATCGTTGCCGGCGTCGCCTTCACCGCGCTGATCTACGGCGTCGATGCGCTGGAGACGGCCCTGCCGGACCTGTCGGCGCCGATCATGATGATCGTTCTGGTCGCCCTCTATATCGGCCTGGTCATGGTCGCGTCGCGCCGGCCGGACCTTGAGATCGACGACCCGAACGAGAGCGAATTCAAGCTGCCGACGGTGGGCGAAGTCTATGCGACGGGCCTGCACTATGTGCTGCCGATCGTCGTCCTGATCTGGTTCCTGATGGTCGAGCGCCAGAGCCCGGCCAAGTCGGCCTTCTACGCCACCTCGCTGATGTTGCTGATCATCGTCACGCAACGGCCCCTCAAGACGATGTTCCGGGGCGAAGGCGGTGAGCTGGTGAACGAGTTCATGGCCGGCCTGGTCGATCTGCGCGAGGGCCTGATCGCCGGCGCCCGCAACATGATCGGCATCGGCGTCGCAACGGCAGCGGCCGGCATCATCGTCGCCACGGTCACCAAGACGCCGATCGGCACGGAACTGGCCGGCCTGGTCGAACAGCTTTCGGGCGGCATTTTGCTGGTCATGCTGGTGCTGATCGCGATCTTCTCGCTGATCCTCGGCATGGGGCTTCCGACCACGGCCAACTATATCGTGGTCTCGTCGCTGATGGCCTCGGTCGTCGTCTCGCTCGGCGCCCAGGAAGGGCTGATCGTGCCGCTGATCGCGGCGCATCTGTTCGTCTTCTATTTCGGCATCATGGCCGATGTGACGCCGCCGGTCGGCCTTGCCAGTTTTGCCGCGGCCGCCGTTTCGGGCGGCGATCCGATCAAGACCGGCTTCACCGCTTTCTTCTACAGCCTGCGGACGGTGGCGCTGCCGTTCCTCTTCATCTTCAACCCGACACTGATCCTTTACGGTGTCGATCTGGGGACATGGGAGGGAATCGCTCAGGCCGTGTTCGTCTTCATAACGGCGACGTTCGCCATGCTGCTTTTCGCAGCGGCGACACAGGGCTATTTCCTCGCCCGGTCGCGCATTTACGAGAGCGCGGCCCTGCTTCTGGTCGCCTTCACCCTGTTTGTGCCCAATGTCTGGCTCAACATGGTGCAGAGCCCCTATCGCGACGTGCCTCCGGTGCAGTTCGAACAGGTGGTCGGCGATGTGGCGGAAGGCGACCGCATCCGACTTCTGGTGCGCGGTCCCGACTTCAACACGGGAGAAACGGCCGAGACGACGCTGGTCATGTATGCCGAAGGCGCAACGGCGGCCGAACGGGTCGCCAATTCGGGCCTGCTGCTGATCCCCGACGGCGACACGGTGCGTATGGACGAGCCGATGTTCGGCACCACCACCGCCGAGAAGCTCGCCGATTTCGATTTCTATTCCGACACGCCGGTGGAACTGGCCTCGGTGCAGGTGCCCAACCAGCGCATGCCGGCGCAGGTCTTCTACATTCCGGCACTGCTCCTGCTTGGCGTGGTCATCATGTTGCAGCGCCGCCGCCAGACCCAGCCGGCCTTTTGACGATTTGAGGATCACGAGCCATGTTCAAGACCGTATTGCTGCCCATCGACCTGTCCGCCGACGCCTCCTGGAAGAAGGCGCTGCCCGCGGCGCTGCGGCTCAGCAAGCCGGAAAACCCGGTATTGCACGTGGTCACCGTCATGCCGGACTTCGGCATGTCGGTGGTCAGCGGCTATTTCGACAAGGATTTCGAGGACAAGGCGCTGCGTGAGGTCGGCGAGAAGCTCACCGAATGGGTGCGCGTCAACGTGCCCGACGATATCGAAGTGCACCCGCACGTCATGCACGGCAGGGTCTACGACCAGATCATCACGGCGGCGAACAAGCTGGGCGTCGATGCCATCGTCATGGCCTCGCATACGCCGGAGCTGAGCGATTATCTGCTCGGGCCGAATTCGGCGCGTGTCGTCCGCCACGCAAAGCAGTCCGTGTTCGTGGTTCGCGGAGAGTGACCGATGACGAGCCGGATCTTCGGGCGGGGGGCCGCCGCCCTGCCCGCCGCCGTACGCGGTGAGGGGTGCTACATCGTCGATGAGGCCGGCCGGCGCTATCTGGACGGATCGGGCGGCGCGGCGGTCTCCTGTCTGGGCCACTCCGATCCCGACGTGCGGGCGGCAATTCACGACCAGCTGGACCGGATCGCTTTCGCGCACACCGGCTTTTTCACATCGAAGGCCGCCGAAGAGCTGGCGGACCGCCTGGTGGCGAACGCGCCGGAGGGAATCGGCAAGGTCTATCTTCTATCCGGCGGATCGGAAGCGGTCGAAGCGGCGATCAAGCTGGCGCGCCAATACTATCTGGAGATCGGCCAGCCCGAGCGGCGCCATCTGATCGCCCGGCGACAGAGCTATCACGGCAACACGCTCGGCGCGCTGGCCGCCGGCGGCAATGCCTGGCGGCGCGAGAAGTACCAGCCGCTTCTGGTCGAGACCCATCATGTCGCGCCGTGCTTTGAGTATCACTTCCGTGAAGAGGGCGAGAGCGCCTTCGATTATGGCCAGCGCGTCGCCAACGAACTGGAAACGGAGATCGAACGGCTCGGAGCAGAGACCGTCATGGCGTTCATCGCCGAGCCGGTCGTCGGCGCGACGGCAGGCGCGGTGCCGGCCGTTGACGGCTATTTCCGGCGCATTCGCGAAATCTGCGACCGTCACGGCGTACTGCTGATCCTCGACGAGGTGATGTGCGGCATGGGCCGGACCGGCACCTTGTTCGCCTGCGAGCAGGACGGGATCGCGCCCGACATCGTGACCTTCGCCAAGGGGCTCGGCGCCGGCTATGCGCCGATTGGCGCGATGCTGTGTTCGGACGAAATCTACGGGGCGATCGCGAGCGGCTCGGGCAGCTTCCAGCACGGGCACACCTATCACGGCCATCCGCTGGCCGCAGCCGCCGGCAAGGCGGTGCTCGATGCCATTCTGGACCGCGACCTGCTGCACCGGGTCCGCGCGCGAGGCGAAGCACTGGAAGCGGCCTTGAATGCGGCCTTCGGCCAGCATCCGCAGGTCGGCGACATTCGCGGCCGGGGCCTGTTCCGGGGCATCGAACTGGTCGAGGACCGGGCGACGAAGACAAGCTTTGATCCCGCGCGCAAGCTGCACGCGAAGATCAAAGCGGCGGCGATGGCGGAAGGCCTGATCTGCTACCCGGCCGGTGGCACGGTGGACGGGCGCCGCGGCGACCACGTTCTGCTGGCACCGCCCTTCATCATCACCGAAGACCAGATCGGCGAACTGGTCGGCAAGCTCGGCCGGGCGATCGATACGGCGCTGGCCGCATGACCCGAATTGCCGTCCGAGGAAGGCGCCCAGCCAATTGGCGATTTGGGATCATTCCCACTCGATGGTGCCGGGCGGCTTGGATGTGACGTCGTAGACCACGCGGTTGATGCCGCGGACCTCGTTGATGATCCGGGTTGCCGCCTGGCCGAGGAACGCCATGTCGAAGTGGTAGAAGTCGGCCGTCATGCCGTCGACCGACGTCACCGCGCGCAGCGCGCAGACGAATTCATAGGTCCGGCCATCGCCCATCACGCCCACCGTCTGGACGGGCAGCAGAACGGCGAAGGCCTGCCAGATCGCGTCGTAAAGGCCGGCCTTGCGGATCTCGTCGAGATAGATCGCATCGGCCTGGCGCAGGATGTCGAGCTTGTCGCGCGTCACGCCGCCGGGGCAGCGCAGGGCGAGGCCGGGCCCGGGGAACGGATGGCGGCCGATGAACTGCTCCGGCAGGCCGAGTTCGCGACCGAGCGCGCGCACCTCGTCCTTGAACAATTCGCGCAAGGGCTCGACCAGCTTCATGTTCATGCGCTCGGGCAGGCCGCCGACATTGTGATGGCTCTTGATGGTCACGGACGGACCGCCGGTGAAGGAGACGCTCTCGATCACGTCCGGGTAAAGCGTACCCTGGGCGAGGAAATCGGCGCCGCCGAGCTTGGTCGCCTCGGCTTCGAACACGTCGATGAAGAGCCTGCCGATCGTCTTGCGCTTGGTCTCGGGATCGTTTTCGCCTTCGAGCGCGTCGAGGAATGTGTCGGACGCATCCACATGGACGAGCGGGATGTTGTAGTGCTCGCGGAACATGTCGACGACCTGGGCCGCCTCGTTCAGGCGCATCAGCCCGTGATCGACGAGGATACAGGTGAGCTGATCGCCGATCGCCTCGTGGATCAAGAGCGCGGCGACCGAGGAATCGACGCCGCCCGACAGGCCGCAGATGACCTTGCCGTCGCCGACCTGTTCACGGATCGCGGCGATCGCCTGATCCTTGTAGGCGGCCATCGTCCAGTCGCCCTTCAGGCCTGCGATCTTGTGCACGAAGTTGGACAGGAGCTTCGCGCCGTCGGGCGTGTGCACCACTTCGGGGTGGAACTGGACGGCATAGTAGCGGCGCGCCTCGTCGGCGGTGGCAGCCAGCGGCGCATTGGGCGACGAGCCGATCACCTCAAATCCGTCCGGCAGTTGCGTGACACGGTCGCCATGGCTCATCCAGACCTGATGCTGTTCGCCGACACTCCACACGCCCTCGAACAGCGGGCTTGGCGCATCGACGGTCATGAAGGCGCGTCCGAACTCGCGATGATGGCCGCTCTCGACCGAACCGCCCAATTGCGCCGCCATCGTCTGCTGGCCGTAGCAGATGCCGAGAACCGGCAGTCCCGACTGAAAGACGATCTCCGGCGCGCGGGGGCTGCCTTCTTCGGGTACGCTCCCCGGCCCGCCCGACAGGATCACCGCCTTGGGTTTGAGACGCTCAAAGCCCTCTTCGGCCGACTGGAACGGCACGATCTCCGAATAGACGCCGGCCTCGCGCACCCGACGCGCGATGAGCTGCGTCACCTGGGAGCCGAAATCGACGATCAGGACAGTGTCGGGATGGGGCGTGTCGGTCATGTTGTCTCGTCGTCCGTTGGCGCGTACATGGCGAAGATTTCGGCGCCGGTGAGCATCTTGGTTTCGTTGGCGAAGGCGTAAAAGTCCGGGGTCTCGTCGGTGAAGACCTGAAGTGTGAACCGCAACCCGGACTGGTCGTCAAAAAGGCCCACGGCCATCTGGTAATCGTTACTGTCGATGATGCGATAGAACAGGTTCGAGCCGCACTTGGAACAAAAGCCGCGTTCGGCCCAGTCCGACGAGCGGAAGCGCGTGATGTGCTCCTCGCCCTCGAATCGGACGCCGGCGCACTCGATTTCCATGTAAGGCGCCGAACTCCAGCGGCGGCACATGGAGCAATGACACGCGCCCACATGCGGCTTGTTCACCGTTGCGGAAAAGCGCACGGCGCCGCACAGGCAATGGCCCGTGCGCTGGCTGTCATCGCTCATTGGCGTGGTTCCCTTGATCGGTGATCAGGTCCACCGCTTACGCGAACGCGGCACCGCTTTCAATCGCCGCCTCGATCCGGTCGACCGCGCCTGCCAGCTTCTCGTCGATGACGTGAAGATATTGGATCCAGTCATCGAAATGATGCAGATCGTCGGCGCCGTCGGAAATGCCGCGCAGGCCGACCAGCGGCACATCGAACATCATGCAGGCGCGCAACAAGGCAAAGGTCTCCATGTCGACCATGTCGGCATCGATGGCATCATAGGCCGCACCCGAAACGATGTTGGCGCCCGTCGACAGGCGCTTGGCCGGTATGTCGCCCATGACCGTCAGCGGCAGCTCGGCGGGCAGGTCGAGAAACGGCGTGCGGCCCTTCTCGAAGCCAAGGGGCGAGGCGTCCATGTCGCGGTAACTGACAGAGGCGACCTCGTACACCTCGGCCTGCTCGAGCGTGCGCGAGCCGGCCGAGCCCAGCGAAATGACGATGTGGGGTCTTTCGGACGCCAATGCACGGGTCAGATTGACGGCCGATTCGACCGGTCCGACACCGCACACCAGCGGCGTGAAACGCGCCTGCAGGTGCGGGCCATATTCCGCATCGGCGGCCATGACATAGAGTATCGATCTCGATCCGACTGTCTTGAGCATCGCCTTGCCCGCCTTTCAAGCCACCCTGGCGCGCCGCCTGACGCGATGTCAGCGCCTGTCAGTTCATCCACCAGATGGCGAGATTGATCAAGCCGGCGAAGGTCACCCACGCCATGTAGGGCAACATCAGAAGGGCGGACGTGCGGTCGGGCTTCCAGGTCAACTGGATGAAAAGAAAGGTCAGGGCGCCCATGACGACGATGACCAGAAGTGCAAGGCCGGGCAGCTGCATGCCGAAAAAGGCCGGCGACCACATGAAGTTGGCGGCGAGCTGAAGGAACCAGAGCTGCATGGGCAGGCCGCGATAGCCGCGCAGCCATGTGCGCCAGCCGGCGATGGCGACCATCACGTAAAGCACCGCCCAGACCGGCCCGAACACCCAGTTCGGCGGGTTGAAGAAGGGCTTTTCCAGCGCCTCGTACCAAGGGCCGGGCGCGGTGACGGCGCCGATCAGCGTTCCGCCGCCCAGCGTGAACGCAATGAACAGCACCAGCGAAAGCCAGCGCCCGCCGGGGCCCGACGCCCCGCCCGTGCCGCGATGGTCGCCGCCGGTCAGATCATCAAGGGAATTGGTGTCGGTCACGGTTCAGCTCCGGAATTGCGGCACAACGCACATCGGGCACGTTCGGCCCGGCCATACGCCATCGGCCGGAAGCCCACAACCGCCAATCACCCCTGCCCCTCGCGCTGGATTACCGCAAAGAAGAAGCCGTCGGTCTGCGTCGCGCGCGGCGTCAGCGTGATGCAGTTCAGATCGGCCGACCAGGGCTGCGGCTTGTCGAAGCCGAACAGATCCTGCCAGACCTCGCCCGCCGACAGGAGCGACCAGCCGGCGTGACGGTCGCCGAAGGCGTAGACCTGCGCCTCGTTCTCCTCGGCAAAGACCGAACAGGTGATGTAGCACAGGTAACCGCCGGGCCGGACGAAACGCGTCGCATCGTCGAGGATCGCGCGCTGTTCGGCGACGCGCTTTTCGAGCTGTTGCGGCGTCAGGCGCCATTTGGCGTCCGGATGGCGGCGCCAAGTGCCCGAACCCGAACACGGCGCATCGACGATCACCCGGTCGAACCGGCCTTCCAGCGGCGCCAGATCCGCATCGGCGGCGTGGACCTGCACATTGCGCGTGCCGGCACGCTTGAGCCGGTCGAAGATCGGCGCAAGGCGCTGTTTGTCGGCATCCCAGGCATGCACCTGGCCCTTATTTTCCATGGCAGCGGCGAGCGCCAGCGTCTTGCCGCCAGCGCCCGCGCAGAAGTCGAACACCTGTTCGCCCGGTTGCGCGAACACCAGATCGGCGACGATCTGCGAACCCTCGTCCTGAACCTCGAACCAGCCCTTCTGGAATGCCGGCTCGGCCTGGACGTTGGGCAGGCGCCCTTCCCGGCGCGGCGGCTTGATGCGGATGCCCTGGCGGGCGATGGCGGCCGGTTTGGCGCCCGCCTTGGCCAGCGCCTTGAGCACCTTGTCGCGGTCGGCCTTGAGCGTGTTGACGCGCAGATCGAGCGGCGGGCGCGCCGCGAAGGCCTTTGCCTCCTCGACCCACTCCTCGCCAAAGCTCTCGGCCATAAGATCGCCGCACCATGGCGCGACATCGGCCTCGACCCAGGGATCGGCAAGCGCCAGATCGCGCTCCGCGATGGCTTCAAGACGCGCCGTCGGCATTTCGGGCGCGAACTTGTCGCCATCGAGCGCTTCGGCGATCTTGTCCGGTGCCATTGCCCAGGAGACGGCGAGCGCGCCGAAGGCGAGCGAAGCGGGGCTGTCATCATCCATCAGGAAGGCGAGCGAGGCGCGCCGGCGCAGCGCGTCATAGACCAGATTGCCGATCGCCGCGCGGTCGCCCGAGCCGGCAAAGCGGTGCGCCCTGCCCCAGTCGGCCAGCGCCACCGAAACGGGTCTTGAATGGGTGTCGATGTCGGCGAGCACGTCGATCGCGGCAGCCAACCGTCCGCCAAGGCGCATGAAATCTGTCTCCGGTCTCAGGGCGTGCGGCGCGGCTTAGCCGATGGCGGGCCGATTGGAAAGCACGTCCCTCAGGCACAGCCGAGACTTTGGCGTTCTTCCCTGACGATGGCGATGTTGCGCTCGATTGTGCCAATGCGATGGTTGATTTCACGCAGTTCGTCGCGAAGTCGCGGCAGGTCGCGGTCGCGCAGTTGTGCCAGGCGCCGCTTCGCTGCTTCCAATTGGGCGCGATTGGCGGCGCCGACAATTCCGACCGCGATACGACCCGGCAGGGGCAGGAGCCCGCCAGAGCCCGCCAGAGCCCGGAGCCAGGGCCAAAGCTTCCAGCCGAGCAACTTCGTTTTCATGCTGTGAGATCTCGCCGCGCTTGCGCGTGATCTGGTTGCGTTTGTCGCTGGCATTCAACTCGGCTCGATGGAGATCGTGGTTAAATTGCCTCAGGTCAGCGTTCAATTCAGCGCAGCGGCGGGACTTGATATCGAGAGTAGGCATTTCCATACTTTCGTTTAACTCATTGTGTCGTCCGCAATATTGGCATGCAGGGAACCGCGTTGGATAAGTTGTACACGTTCGGCCTGTTCTTCATGATCTTCGCGTGGACGCACGGGGCGGCCGTGGCGGAAACGCGGCTCCTTGAGGTCCCCGATTTTTCCGAGTTTCCGGCGCCCGAAGTCCGCGAACTGAGCCATTCTGTCAGCATCAGACTGCTCCACGCAGACGATTATGGGATGGGCATCGACCATGCGGGCTGCGCGGAACGGATCGACATTCTGCTCGATGTCTACGTCGAACGCTGGCCGCAGTTCGCGCAGTGGGCGGATGATCCCGACTGGCGGAACTATTGGGCCGATTGTTTCGGAAAGACCGTCTATCGCGGCGAAATCGGCTGCCATTTCGTCAATCCCATCGTGGCGTTTCTACGCCGGGACGGCACGTATCGCACCGATGTCGAACCGGCCGACCGCATACCGCGCTGGTGCGGCCGCTGGCGGGACGGGCAGCCGACGATCGAAGAGGATCATACGGTCGCCGCGCTCATCGAACTGGCCTTCGAAGACGCCATTCCGGCGGCGGCAAGCGAACTCCATGTGATGTCCCAATCGCACTTCCGGTCCTACGGGCATCTGGTCGCGATGAACCCGGACGTGCTGCTGCTGCTGATGGAGCGGTCGAAAGTGATGGCCGACCGGCGGAACTTCATCTTCGCTTTCAAGCTGAACGAGGAGGATAGCCGCTATGGCATGCTGCACATGGTGCCGGACGCGCGCCGCGCCGCGGTGGAAGAGGCGGCATGGAACGGGGACTGGCGGTCGATCCTCGAGACCACGGGCCCCTGCCGGCCGCGCGATGTGGTGATGCGGGAGGCCGGCCTGCCGCAGCGGCGCTATTGAACGTAGACTTGGCAGGAAGTTCGGGCGGCAATACAAAATCCCACGTCAGCAGCCAAGATCCCTTCGGCGGCGACGCGCGGTATCAATATTGTTCTTGGTCGCGTTGATCCGCTGACGCGTTGTTTTGATTTCGGAATCGAGGATGCCAACGGCGATCTCGGCGCGTCTGATCTTGTCTCGTTCGACGCGGATCGCTGCTGAAACAGCCGCGGACGTCAAAGGAGCGACGATCCGCGCGGTCGGATGTCGAATGTTGGCAGAGCCTTGCGCCGCTCCTCTCATGGCTTCGAGTTGGTTGATGCGGTTCTCGGCTTGCGCAATTTCTCCTCGACGATTGGTTCGACGATTCTTCAGTGCAGATTCCTGCCTTTGCAAGCCGGATAATTCGTCGTTCGAGCGATCAATCGACATTGCAAGGACGCCGCATTCATTGTTTTTTGCTTCGGTTGCTGTAGGTTGCATAATGTAATCCAGTTCATAGAGACAACCAGATGATCTCATGCAACGCAAACCGTTGGATAAACTTGTTCCGATACTTAGTTGGATTCACCATACTGGCCCTATCCCAATCCACTTTGGTCGGCGAGGCAGCTGAAAGCGCCGAAAACCAGCCGCCGCAGTTCTTCCTGCCCTACCCGCTCCAATCCATGTTCGGCATCGACGCGGAGACTTTCGACGCGGTTCGCGAAGCCGAGTATGACGGAGCCGAGCGGGCCTGTGCGGGCAAGGTCGATGCCCATATTGACGGCTATGTCCGCCGCTATCGGGCCTATGCCCCGTTCCGGGACGATCCGGACTGGCGGGCGGCCTGGCTGGAACGCTTTGCGCTGACCACGCTGCGCGAAGAGCTGGGCTGTCATTTCATCGTGCCGCTCCGGCGAACGCTGGAGCGTGCCGAACGGGCGCGGTTCCATTCAGAGGATGACAGCGGCATGCCGGTCTGGTGCGGCCGCTGGTCGGACGATACGGTCGATGCGTCACTCAAGGCAGCCATAGCCGGCCTGGTGCCGCTTGCCTTCGACCATGGCATGCCCTCCGCCGAGATCATCTTCACATCCAGAACGGCATCAGCGAACGAAACCGGGCGCTACGCCACGATCCATATGAACCCGGACGTGGCCCTTTTTCTGGTGGAACGCGTCGTCTTGCTCGCGGCGCCTGAATTCGGCGTCCATCCCACGCAATTCGCCGACGCGGAAGGGCGTGCGCGGCTGCGGCTCGATGCGGTTTCACCCGAACGAAGGGCGGAGGTGATGGCGGCGGTGGAGACGGGCGACTACCAGTCGATCCTGGACACGACGGAACCGTGTTAGCCGCGCGAGGATTTTCCGCCCTCAATCGATGCGCAGTGACCGGCGCTTGCCGGGCCGGGTTTCGGGCTTAGGTGAATGAGGATCAGGCCGCCCTCGGCGCCTCACACCGACCGGTTGCCCACCATGCCAAACGACTCACTGCCATCCCTCGCCCTGTCCGTGCGCCAGCCATGGGCATGGGCGATTATCCATGGCGGCAAGGACATCGAGAACCGCACCGCGGTTCGATCCGCGCCGGAGGGATGGATTGCCAGCGTATCTGCATCCATGCGGCCTCCGGCATGCGCCAATCCGAATATCGCTGGGCCGTTCACAAGCTTGCCGAGGTTGGCGTGAGAGCGCCGGAGCCCGACGCATTGGTGCGCAGCGCCATCATCGGCACGGTGGACGTGATCGACATCGTCACCGAAAGCGGCAGCCCATGGTTCGGCGGGCCGTGCGGGCTGGTGCTCGACAACCCCGAAGCGATCGTGCCCATCCCGGCCAAAGGGGCGCTGGGCTACTTCGCATGGGAACGTGGCGGAGACGTCGCGCCTACCCTGCCCTGGATGACCGGCTGGGGCCGGGCCGGGGGCGATGATGCCACGCTGGCGCTGTTCGACGATCTGCCGCCCGGCTTCAAGACCCCGCCCGCCAAACCGTTCAAGCGCTGACCGGCACCGCTTAAGCCCTTGGCAAGCACTGGGCGGGCACAATGGGCCGACCGCGATCAAGGCCACCGCCCCATGTCCGACATCATTCATCACGGCCCAACGGCCGCTCCATCGACCGCGACGCGGCCCGTCGCGCCCGGGCGCATCATGGCCGGGTTCGGCGCGCTGGCACTGCTGATCGCCGGGCTGATGCTGGCGCTGGCCGCCCCCAAGCTGCTCAACGATCCCGACACGCTGTGGCACATCGCTCTGGGGCGGGACATTCTGGCCACCGGCGTCTTCCCCGTCGCCGACAGCTATTCGCACACCTTCGCCGGCGAACCGTGGATCGCCAAACAATGGCTCTCCGGCGTGCTGCTGGCACTGGCGCACATGGCCGCCGGCTGGACCGGCGTGGTGGCGCTGACGATCGGCGCGCTGCTGGCGACGATGGCGATCGTGCACCGGGCGCTGGCGCGGCATCTGAACCCGGTCGCGGCGCTGCTCCTGGGCGTCTGGTTCTTTGCCATGGCGAGCAGCACCTTCCTTGCGCGACCGCATGCGCTGGCCTTGCCCGTGGCGGTCTGGTTCATCATCCACGTGTGGGACGCGGCCGCACGCCGGACGGCGCCGCGCTGGGCGGCGCTCGGCGCAATGGCGCTGTGGGCCAACATGCATGGCGGCTTCACACTCGGCTTCGTCGCCGCCGCCGCCGCGTTCGCCCATTTCATTATGAACGATCCATTGTGGCCGCGTTGGCGCAAGTGGACACCGGCGCTGATCTGGCGGCATCGCACGGTGCGCCGCTGGATCGTCTTTCTGGCGCTTCTGCCGGTCGTGGCATGCATCCATCCCTATGGGTGGCAGTCGATCGCCTCGACCTTCGTGATCGCCGACAATCCGGCCCTCGCCCATATTCGCGAATGGCGGTCCTATGCGTTTGGCGAGGACAGGGTGCAGACGCTGCATCTGGTCGCGGCGTTCGTGCTGCTGCTGACGACGGGCCTGCGCACATCGTTGGCCAAGGCGGTGTTCATCGCCTTCCTCATCTATCTGAGCCTGGCGCATATCCGGTTCGTCACGCTTTTGCATCTGCTGCCCGCCGCTCTTCTTGCCGGTGAGATCGCGCGCGCCTTTCCGGCCCTGTCGCTTGACCGTTGGCGCGAAAAACAGGTGCGCGACGGGCTGGAAACGCTGGCCGGCCGTCATCCCCGAGCGCTTATGGCGGCGGCGGTTGCCGGCGTCGTGCTGGCCATGGTGCCCTCGGTCGCAAACGACCGTCTCTCACCGGCGGCGCGCACCTATCCCTCCGCGGCGCTCGAGGCGGTGCGCGATGCGGGGATCGCCGGCAATGTGCTGAACGGCTACGGGTTCGGCGGCGCGCTGATCTTCCATGGCATTCCCACCTTCATCGACGGGCGGGCCGACCGCCTGTTCGACAATGGCGCGTTCATTGCCGCGCATTTCCAGGAAGCGGGCGATGCGGATGCACTGGCTGCAACGCTTGTCGATCACGGGATCGGCTGGACGCTGCTGCCGCAAGGCGATCCGGCGATCGCGTTGCTCGATGCGCGCGAGGACTGGGTACGCCTTCACACCGACGAGCATACCGTGGTGCATGTGCCGGCCGGCTCCTGAGGCGATCAGGTGCGGCGTGCGTGCCGCGACGCAGCCAGGCGGAACACGAACAGCGCGCCCAGCGCCAGCGCGACGAACGCCCATTTGAGCAGCGTGTAGGCGCTCGCAAGCCCGACCGATGCGTCGTTGACCGGCACGGCACCGGTGAGCATGTCGGCGACGAGGCCGTTCTCGAGCACGTCGAACAGACCATAGGGCGCGACCAGCGCAAGCGGCACGGCGATCTGCGTCCAGCGCGGCAGATGCCTGTAGCGCGGCAATCGGCGGAGCGTCTCGCGCATCGCAAGGAAGAGCGCGACCATCAGCAGCCATGGAAAGACGAAGTCCGCAAAGCCCGAATGCCAGCGCAGGAAGGCAGCCTGCCCGTCGGCGCCGAGCGCTGCCTGCCAAGCCGCGAAATCATCGGCGGCATAGCCCAAGGGGCGCGAATCGGGCGCCCGCAATCCGCCGGTCATCGGCTCGAACCAGAACACGTGCATGCCCGCCATGGCAGCGAACCAGACGATGGCGAGCGCGATCAGCGCCTTGGTCTGAATGGACATGGCGGCGGTCAGTTGCCGCCCGGATAGTTCGGGCTTTCGCGGGTGATGGAGACGCCGTGGGTATGGCTTTCGCGCAGGCCCGAATTGGTGATGCGCACGAATGCAGCTCGCTCATGCAGATCCTTGAGCGTCGCCGATCCGGTATAGCCCATCGCCGCGCGCAAACCGCCGGCGAGCTGGTGCAGCACGCCCGAGACGGGGCCCTTGTAGGGCACCTGACCCTCGATGCCCTCGGGCACCAGCTTGAGCGTGTCGCGCACTTCGGCCTGGAAATAGCGGTCGGCCGAGCCGCGCGCCATCGCGCCGACCGAGCCCATGCCGCGATAGGCCTTGTAGGAGCGGCCCTGGTGCAGATAGACCTCGCCCGGGCTTTCGTCCGTGCCGGCCAGAACCGAGCCGACCATCGCCGCCGAAGCGCCGGCGGCCAGCGCCTTGGCCAGATCGCCCGACAGCTTGATGCCGCCATCGGCGATCACGGGAATGTCCTGTTTTTGCGCTTCTTCGGACGCGGCCATCACGGCGGCCAGCTGCGGCATTCCGACGCCGGCCACCATGCGCGTCGTGCAGATCGATCCGGGCCCGATGCCGACCTTGACCGCGTCGGCACCGGCGTCGATCAACGCCCTGGTACCGTCGGCGGTCGCCACATTGCCGGCGATGATCCGCACCGCGTTCGAGCGCTTCTTGACCTCGCCGACCGCATCGAGCACGCGGCGCGAATGGCCATGGGCGGTGTCGACCACGATCACGTCGACGCCCGCCTCGGTCAGCCGGTCGGCCCTGTCGAGCGCATCGGCGCCGACGCTGACCGCCGCGCCGACGCGCAGGCGTCCCTGCGCATCCTTGGCAGCATGAGGGTTGAGCTGCGCCTTCTCCATGTCCTTGACGGTGATGAGGCCGACGCAGAACCCTTTTTCGTCGATTACCAGCAGCTTTTCGATCCGGTGGGTGTGCAACAGCCGCTTGGCTTCGTCCTGGCCGACATTTTCGCGCACCGTCACCAGGTTTTCGCGCGTCATCAGCTCATAGACCTTCTGGCCCGGGTCATCGGCAAAGCGGACATCGCGGTTGGTCAGGATGCCGACCAGACGGCCCGGCCTCTGGCTGCCGATGCCGGCGTCTTCGACGACCGGAATGCCGGAAATGCGGTGCGCGCGCATCAGCGCCTTGGCGTCGGCGAGCGTCGCGTCGGGACCGATCACGACGGGATTGACCACCATGCCGCTTTCGAATTTCTTGACCTGGCGGACCTCCTCGGCCTGCTCCTCGGGGTTGAGGTTGCGGTGGATGATGCCGATGCCGCCGGCCTGGGCCATGGCGATGGCAAGGCGCGATTCGGTCACCGTGTCCATCGCCGCAGACAGGATCGGCAGGGACAGTTCAATGTCCCGGGCGATGCGCGTGGTGATGTCGGTCTGCGCCGGCATGATCTCGGAGGCGCCGGGCTGCAGAAGCACGTCGTCGAACGTCAGCGCATAGGCGCCGCTCGCTGTATCAATGATCTTGGCCATCGTTGGGGTCCTGGATTGGGGCGCGGAAAGGCGCGCCGCCCGGTCACGTTGGCAGTGGGCCGTAACACGGCTTGAGGGCGATCAAAAGACCCTTGGCACGGATTGACACCGCTTTCATCTCTATATAACTAGATTTCTAGTTTTATAGGAGAACACCATGGACATAGAGCGCGCCGCGCAAGGCTTTGCCGCCATCGGTTCTGAACCGCGGCTGGAAGTGCTGCTGGCGCTGGTCAAGGCCGGCCCGGACGGCTTGACGGTCGGCGACATTCAGGCGCGTTCGGGGATGGCCGCATCGACGCTCGCCCATCATCTGCGCTTTCTGGCGTCGGGCGGGCTGATCTCCCAGGAAAAGCAGGGTCGCTCCGTCATCAACCGCGCCGAATTCGACCATCTGGAAGAGTTGGGCGCCTATCTGCTGCGCGAATGCTGTGCCGACAGCGCCGCCGGGAAGGAAGAAGCGGCATGACAACGCTCGATACCGCTCAGGAGGCTCGACCAGGCCGGACGACAAACCCGCTATCGGTGCTGGCGACGCCGTGGACCGTCGTGGTCGCGGTGCCGCTGATCATCTCGATCCTCGATCCGGAGCGTTTCGAAGCGATCGTCGGCTTTGCGGCGGGCGCGTTTCTGAGCACACTGCCCTATATCGCGTTCGCCGTGATCCTGATCGCATGGCTGAAGGCCGCCGGCGCCGAGGCGAGCATCGGCCGGGCGTTCGAGGGCCGCGAAAACCGCGCCATCGTGCTCGCCGCCCTGTTCGGCGGGGTGGCGCCCTTCTGTTCGTGCGAAGTGATTCCGTTCATTGCCGGCCTTCTGGCTGTCGGCGCGCCGCTTTCGGCCATCATGGCGTTCTGGCTGGCGTCGCCGCTGATCGATCCGCCGACGCTCCTGATCACCGCCGCCGCGCTCGGCTGGCCCTATGCGATCGGCAAGGCGGTTGCCGCGGTCGGCATCGGTCTGGCCGGCGGCTATGCGGTCAAGGCGCTGACGGCGGGCGGGCTGTTCAAAGACGTTGCGCGCGGCGCCATCAAGCGCGGCTGCGGCCCCTCGCCCTTCGATGGCCGCCCGGTCTGGCGCTTCTGGGCCGAGGGCCAGCGCATCGACAATTTCAGTGCCGAACTGCGCGCCAACGCCGCCTTTCTGGCGCAATGGCTGGCGCTCGCCTATGTGCTCGAAGCGCTGCTGGTGACCTATGTGCCCGCTTCGCTGATCGCCGGGCTTGTCGGCGGCGAGGGCCTCGGCCCGATCGTCATCTCGGCGCTGGTCGGCATGCCGGCATACCTCAACTCCTATGTCGCGCCGGCGCTTCTGGCCGGGCTGACCGAACAGGGCATGAGCCCGGGCGCGGCGATGGCGTTCCTGGTGGCCGGCGCGGTCAGCTCGATCCCGGCCATGGCGGCGGTCTGGTCGCTGGTCAGGGCGCCGGTCTTTGCCACCTATATCGCGCTGGGCGTTTCCGGCGCGATCGTCTCGGGCATCGTCTTTCAGATGGTGGTGTGAGCGGTCCGCTCGGCCCAAAGCGAGCGTCCTGACAGGCCATGTCGACCGACCGCTAGGAGCCCAAACTGATCAGTCGACGGAATGCGGCTAACGGTCACTTTTCAGTTTGAGTCGTCGGTTTAATTCGGGCAAATTGCTGACAGGCCTTGCTCGGGCCTCCGCCCTCCATCCGGGAAGCATCAGTCATGCTGAGCGAATTCGTCTCAACCTTTCTCGTTCGAGCGCACGCATAAGGAGGGATTGCAGAAGCGGCTCGAAAGAGGAGGAAGTCACATGCAGTTGTCTGCTCCCATTTACGTATTGAAGCGTAAGGCTAAGCTCTTGACCCGGGGAAACGGTGTTTCCCTGCACCAGGCACTAAACAGAGTTGCCGTCGCAGAGGGGTTCACCAGCTGGAGCCATCTGGTGTCGTCATCAGCGAGCGGAAGTCCGGCGCGAAAAATTCTGTCGCTACTGGAATCCGGCGACTTGGCGCTCATTGGGGCGCGGCCAGGACATGGCAAGACGCTTCTGGGTCTAGAACTGGTGGCAAAGGCATCGCAATTCCGCCGGAAAGGCTTCTTCTTTACGCTCGACTACCATGAGCGCGATATTGCCGATCGGTTCTCGACGATAGGCATGGACCCAAGTTCCATCAACAAATCGGTGGTGATCGATACATCTGATTATGTGTCTGCGGACTATATCATCAATCGCCTCGAGGCCGAGAAGGAACCGGCGCTCGTCGTCGTTGACTACCTTCAACTGCTCGACCAGAAACGCAGCAATCCGAGCCTTGATGATCAGATCAAATCTCTACAGAGATACGTGATTGGTGCAGGCGCCATCTGTGCCGTCATCTCTCAAATTGATCGGTCGTTCGACTTGGTCGAGAAGTCCATGCCGGACATCTCAGATGTTCGTTTGCCCAACCCGCTCGATATGTCTGTCTTCAGCAAGAACTTTTTCTTGCACGACGGCAAAATCCGTTTCGATCAGGCTGCTTAATCGCTCGACCAAGTGCTTTGCGGACATTCGGTAGTGTCCGCAAAGCGGACATCTGGCAGCCCTACCTCACCCCCTGCCCTTGAAGCCCTTGGCCAGCAGATAGAGCTCAACCGACTCCGCCCGGCTGGCGGGCGGCTTGATGTGCATGACCTGCCCGAAGTTGGCCTTCAGCCGGTCGAGCAGCGCCTTTTCGGTGCCGCCCTGGAACGTCTTGGTCAGGAAGTGCCCGCCGGGCCTGAGCACCTCCATGGCGAACTCGGCGGCGACTTCGACCAGATACATGGTGCGCATGTGGTCGGTCTTGCGGTGGCCGACGGTGGGCGCGGCCATGTCGGACAGCACGATATCGGGCGCGCCGTCGAGCGCCGCCATCAGTCGGTCCGGCGCATCGTCGTCGAGAAAGTCCATTTCCAGGATCGTCACGCCCGGCACCGGGTCCATGCCCAGATAGTCGATCGCGGCGACAAGCGGTTTTTCGGGCGTCGAGCCGGTGCGTTCGACGGCGACCTGGCACCAGCCGCCGGGCGCGGCGCCCAGATCGATCACCCGCTTGCCAGGGGCCAGAAGACCGTGCTTGTCGTCGATCTCGACGAGCTTGTAGGCGGCGCGCGAGCGCATGCCCTCGCGCTTGGCCCGCTGGACGTAGGGGTCGTTGAGCTGGCGTTCGATCCAGCGGCGCGAGGACGGTTTGAGCTTCTGCTTGCGCCGCACATGCTGGTTGATCGACCGGCCGCCGGGCTTTGCCGATTTGCGTTTCATGGCCGCCCCCTCATCGCCGCTCGCCCGGCCCGCCGGCGGGGCGCGGCTTGGGCGCCGTGTCAGGCCGTCCGCGCCGGTGACGGCCGCGGCGCCATACGCCGTCGGCGGCCATCATCTCGGTCAGAAGGCCCTCGCGCAGGCCGCGATCGGCCACTCGCAGGCGTTGCGCCGGCCAGACATTGCGGATCGCCTGCAGAATCGCACAGCCGGCCAGCACGAGATCGGCGCGGTCGCGCCCGATGCACGGGTTGGCGACGCGCTCGTCGAACGACCAGGACAGGATCCGGTCGTTGATGCGGTCGACCTCGTGGTCGCGCATCCAGAGGCCATCGACACGCCGCCGGTCGTAGCGGGCAAGGCCCAGATGAATTCCAGCGAGCGTCGTCACCGTGCCCGAGGTGCCGATCAGGTGGAAGGCGTCGTCGGAGACGCCGTTGCCGCCACGCCGATGTTTTTCGGCGAACTCGCCCAGAAGCGCCTCGGCATGGGCGACCATCGCCGAAAAGCTCTCGGCATCCACATGGGTGCCGCCGAAACGCTCGGCCATGGTGACGACACCGACCGGCAGCGACGTCCATGCGACGATGTTGTCGGAGAGGTTGCGGCGGCCGGCATGGGGCAGATCGATGACGGCAATCTCCGACGATCCGCCGCCAATGTCGAACAGCACGGTCGAGCGCGCCGACCGGTCGACCAGAGATCCGCAGCCCGCAACCGCCAGACGTGCCTCGGTCTCGCGGTCGACGACTTCCAGTTTCAACCCGGTCTGGTCGCGGACGCGATCAAGAAATTCGGCGCCGTTTTCGGCCGAGCGGCAGGCCTCGGTGGCGATCAGGCGGGTGCGGCCGATCGGCCGGGCGGTCAGCTTGTCGCGGCAGACGGCGAGCGCGCCGACCGCGCGGTCCATCGCCTCGTCCGAGAGGCGGCCCGACGCGCCCAGCCCCTCGCCCAGACGCACGATGCGCGAGAACGCATCGACCACGCGGAACGACCAGGGCTTGGTCGGCACGGCAACCAGAAGGCGGCAATTGTTGGTGCCAAGATCGAGCGCGGCATAGGCGGTGGGCGCCTCGCGTTCCCGGCGGATGGCGGGCGCCGGCGGCGACGGCTTGTCCTTGCGCTGGCCGCACGGCGTTCCGTGCTGGGCGGCTGTCGTCGCCATGGCGCTATTGTCGGATCGGGCGGCATTGCGCTTGCGGCGGCCGCGCCGGCGCTTGCCGCGGCCAGCTACCGGCTTTTCGTCGGCCGCGCCGGCCGCACGGTCACGCCCATCGTCGGGCGTGGTGTCCGGTGCGGCGCTTTTCGCCGCGCCATTGCGGTCGCTGCGGCGGCGGCGGCGTCCGCGTTTGGAGGGCCGTTTGGCGAACGGATCGTGATCGTCCGGGCGGGCGGCCTCGTGGCTCGGCGACGTTTCCCGGTTGCCGTCAGGCTTTGATGTGGCGGAGCGCGGCGCCGCATGGGCGCCCGTCTCGACAGGGCCGTCACCGGGTCCATCGGCGGCTGTCTCGCCACGGACATGGGGGCCTGAGTGGGACACGTCAGTGTCCGGACCAGGCTTGGTCACATCATTTCTCCCGCGCGGCGCAGCCTTGGGGCGCAGCTCGCGCGCTGTGTGTGAAGTTGAGCAAAGCGTATCAGGGGCGCGGAAAAACGCCAAGGCAAAATGCGCGCAAGACAATTGCATTGGCGCGCCAAACGCCATATATCGGCGCCTGTCCGCCTGTTCGGTCAGCCACCGGCGCGGCCTGTTGGGGAATAGGTTAACGGTAGACCCACGGACTCTGACTCCGTTAGTCCTGGTTCGAATCCAGGTTCCCCAGCCACCTCTCCAAATCTTCAAGCGTCTTGCAGGTCGCCGGTCTCGCCGAGCGTCCGGTTTTGAAGGGCCAGCGCCCGATCAGAGCGCTTCGGCCTTGACCAGCGAATGCACCGCATCGACGCGCGCCGCGTCCAGATCGTCCTCGCCGATGCCGAACGACTGGCCCACAAGGTCTTCGATGCCGCGCACAAGGGCGAGCGCGTCGAGCCCGTAATAGCGCATCAGATAAGCGCGCGATCCGCCATGGGCATAGGTGTCCCTGAGACCAAGCCGCACCAGACGCTTGCCGACGCCGGCATCGGCCATGGTTTCGGCGACAAGGCTGCCGACGCCGCCCTCGGTGACATGGTTTTCCAGCGTGATCACGCCGTGCCGCACCGAGCCGATATGGTCGAGCAACGCTCCATGGTCGAACGGCTTGATCGTGTGCAGATGAAGGTGGCGGATCGACAGGCCGGCCTTTTTAAGCGCCGAGCGGGCACGCAGCGCCTCTTCGGTGCAGATGCCGGACGTGACGACCAGAATGTCATCGCCATCGGCCAGTTCGCGCATCTCGCCGACCCTTATCGGCGTGTCGAACAGGCGCGGGACCGAGCCGCGCAGAACGCGGCACCAGACGGGTCCGTCAATCGTGTCGGCGGCCTCGCAGATGCTTTCGACCTCGGTGGCATCGCCCGTCTCCAGGATCGTCATGTTCGGGATCGAGCGCATCACCGAAATGTCCTCGATCGACTGGTGGGTCATGCCGCCCGGCGTGGTGACGCCCGGCAGGAACCCCATCAGCCGGACTTTGCGCCTTGGATAGGCGATCGAGGCCATCAGCTGGTCGTAGGGCCGGCGATACATGAAGACGCCGAATGTGTGGATGAAAGGCCGGAAGCCGGCCAGCCCGAGACCGCCGGCAAAACTCATCATGTTCTGCTCGGCCATCCCGAGAGAGACGAACTGGTCGGGGTGCCGGTCGCGGAAACCGTCGATCTCGCAGGACGATGTCAGATCGGCGGATAGGCACAAAATGTCCGGATTGCCGGCGGCGAATTTCTCGAAGGCCGACGCATAGGGGCGGTTCACCATCTCAACCATGATCGCGCTCCTCAATGCGTATAGTTGATCGGCTCGACGCCGAGATCGGCGGCGATCGATGCGTTCATGCGCGCACGTTCGTCCTCGGACTTGAAGCGCACATAGTGAAGGCGCGGAAACCGTTCCTGGAGAATGCTCATCGTGTGGAACGGGCTGGTGTGCGCCAGAATGATCAGCGGTCTGCCCTCATGCGGCTCGCGCACCGCATCGCGCATGGCGCCCAGATCGTGGCCGTCGATCTCGACGCAGGCGGCACCAAAGGTGAGGAATTTCTGACGGATGTCGCCCACTTCCATCACCGAATCCATGGCGCCGTCGCATTGCTGGGCGTTGACGTCCATGATCGCGTAGAGATTGTCGATGCCGTGATGGGCGCAGGCCTGAACCGCTTCCCATGTCTGCCCCTCCTGCACCTCGCCGTCGGACATGAAGACCCAGGTGCGGCCCGGCTCGCCCTTGCGTGCCCGGCCCCAAGCGAGGCCGGCGGCGGTCGACAGGCCGATGCCGAGCGTGCCGTTGTGCACCTCCATGCCCGGCGAATGTTCGGCGCCGATCATTTCGACCGATGAGCCGTCCTTGTTGAACATGTCGAGACCCTCGGGCGCCATGCGGCCGACCTCGATCAGCGTCGCATAGGCGACCAGCGCATAGTGGGCGGGCGCGATGAACAGCCGGTCGTAGCCGGGTTCGGCAGGTCCGTTGTAGCCGGCGCCTGTGTGATAGCCCGGATTGCCGGCAGAAGGCACGCCGCCGAACGGCTCGGGAATGGGCGGAAGTGTCGGCGGCCCGAGATTGAGCTCTTCATTGTAGAGCCAGGCCAACTGCTCACCGGCCGAACAGGCCTGCGACAAATATCCGCCATTGTTGCGCATGGCGTGCTCGAAGACGCGCCGCCGGATTCCCAGGGCGACATCCTCGGACGATCGTTCATTCCGCATGAGAACCCTCCTCATGACCTTACATATGTCACTGCCCTTGTCACATGTAAACTCGATTTCGCCGCAAAGCCTGTGTGCACCACGTATTGCAGGCCGCAACGGGGCCAAACGGGCGGCGGCACCGCATCGCCGGGAAGGTGCGCTCAACGCCTTTGATCCGGCTGACACTTGCGATTGCCCGAAGGGCGCGGTCTGTGCTTTCGTCCAGCCTGAACGCGCCGGCTTCCGGCGCCGAAAGGGGAGGCCCCACGATGGCGCAAGACTGGATCGAACCGGTGCTGGACTTCTGGTTCGGCGAACTCGAACCCGCCCAATGGTTCAAGCGCGACGATGAAGTCGACGAGGTCATCCAGACCCGGTTCGCCGAGACCTATGAGGGCTTGCGCGCCATGCCTTCGGCCGAACTCGTAACCGATCCGCGCACGACGCTCGCCGCGGTGATCGTGCTCGACCAGTTTCCGCGCAACATGTTCCGCGACAGCCCGCGCGCGTTCGAAAGCGATGCCCACGCGCGCGCCGTCGCCGATAGCGCCATTTCGGCGGGTCACGACGCGTCAATGACCGGCGACGAACGGCATTTCCTCTACCTGCCGTTCATGCACTCGGAAGCGCTGGCCGACCAGGATCGCGCGATCGAACTCTTTCAGGCGCTGGGCAAGGAGGACGGCATCAAGTATGCGCACCTGCACCGCGACGTTATCGTCCGCTTCGGACGTTTCCCGCACCGCAATGCGGTTCTGGGCCGGCAAAGCACAGACGAAGAACAAAAACATCTCGATGTTCACGGCGGATTCTGACCGGCGCGAAGCGGGCCAGAAGTCGACATGGTGACATTGACGTATACGTTAGAATTGCTTGCGACTTTCGGCTAAGTTCATTATGACCGATCCATGACAGATTCCCGCCATGCGGGAAGATCGGGCGGCCGGACGCGGCACCCGAAACCACAATGTGGTCCGGCATCGCGGTGCTGCGTGTCACATCACAGTCTGGGAGGACACCATGGCAAAACCTGCCGCCGAGCGCGCACCCGCACCAACAGATGCGGACAACGACCGCATCTGGCTGAAATCATACCCTGACGGCACACCCGCCGAGATCGGCGCGCTCAGCCACACATCCATCGCCGCCCTGTTCGACGATGCGTTTGCACGCTACGCCGAGCGCCGCGCGTTCTCCTGCATGGGCAAGGCGATCAGCTATGGCGAACTCGACGCCGCCTCGAACGCCTTTGCCGCACACCTGCAGTCGCTGGGACTTCAGAAGGGCGACCGCGTCGCGCTGATGATGCCCAACATATTGCAGTATCCGGTGGCCATGGCCGGCGTGCTGCGCGCGGGCATGACGGTCGTCAACGTCAACCCGCTCTACACGCCGCGCGAACTGGAGCACCAGCTCAACGACAGCGGCGCCAGGGCGATCGTGATCCTGGAAAACTTCGCCAACACGCTGCAGCAGGTGATCGACGACACCCAGGTCGAGCATGCCATCGTCGCCACCATGGGCGACATGATGGGATTCAAGGGCCATATCGTGAATCTGGTTGTCCGCCACGTCAAGAAGATGGTGCCAGCCTGGCACATTGACGGGCACAAATCGTTCAAGGCGGTTCTGGCAGAAGCAAAGGGCAAGACGCCGAACCGGCCGGAGATCGGACCTGAGGATGTCGCCTTCCTGCAATATACGGGCGGCACGACCGGCGTCTCCAAGGGCGCCACGCTGACCAATGCGAACATTCTGGCCAATATCGAGCAGTGTTCGACCTGGCTCGATGTGGGCTACCGCGCCAAGGGCAAGCCGGACAGCATCAACTATGTCTGCGCGCTGCCGCTCTATCATATTTTCGCGCTGACGGTGAACGCGTTCGTCGGCATCAAGGAGGGCGGGCACAACATCCTGATCCCCAATCCGCGCGACATTCCGGGCTTCGTCAAGGAACTGGGCAATCACGAATTTCACTTCTTTCCGGGCTTGAACACGCTGTTCAACGCGCTGTTGAACAATGACGACTTCCGCAAGCTCGACTTCAGCCATCTGCGCATGACTTTCGGGGGCGGCATGGCCGTTCAGAAGCCCGTTGCCGAACGCTGGCGCGAGGTAACCGGCTGCATGGTCACCGAAGGCTACGGCCTGTCGGAGACCTCGCCGGTTGCCACCGGCAACCGGCTGGACGCGACCGAGTTCACCGGCACGATCGGCCTGCCGATGCCGTCGACCGACATTTCGATCCGCGACGATGACGGCAAGCCGCTGCCGCTTGGCGAAGTCGGCGAAATCTGCATTCGCGGCCCGCAGGTGATGGCCGGCTACTGGAACCGGCCCGACGAGACCGAAAAGGTGATGACCGGGGACGGCTTCTTCCGCTCCGGCGACATGGGCTTCATGGATGAGGGCGGCTACACGAAGATCGTCGACCGCAAGAAGGACATGATCCTGGTCTCGGGCTTCAACGTCTATCCCAACGAAATCGAGGAAGTTGCGGCCGGCTGCGAGGGCGTGGTCGAAGCGGCGGCCGTCGGCGTGCCGGACGAACATTCCGGCGAAACGGTGAAGCTGTTCGTCGTGCGTGCCCATGACGGCGTGACCGAAAAGGACGTCAAGGATCACTGCGCGCAGCATCTGACCAACTACAAGCGGCCCAAGCACATCGAGTTCCGCGACGAGTTGCCGAAGACCAATGTCGGCAAGATCCTGCGCCGCGAACTGCGCTGAGCCCTTCCCCGCCGCGCTGGCCAAGCGGGCACAAATCGCGATAGGTGGCGGGCCGGAGGGCCCGCCATGTCGTTGAACTATCTGCTTCCCATCGCCGTCGTCGTATTCGGCGGCATGCTCTTGTCCACGCAAGGGCCGATCAATGCGACGCTCGGCCGGCTGGCCGGCGATCCTGTCGCTGCCGCCGCGATCTCGTTCGGTGTCGGCTTCGTTATCCTGACCGCGGTCACGGTCGCACGCGGGGCCGTCCCCGCCGGATCGGCCCTCGCCGCGATGCCCTGGTGGGCATGGACCGGCGGATTGCTCGGCGCCTATTACGTTTTTGCCATCCTGTGGGCCGTGCCCAAGCTCGGCGTGTTGACCGTCGTCAGCGCCACCGTATTCGGCCAGCTCGTCGCGGCGCTGGCGCTCGATGCGATAGGCGCGTTCGGCGTTCCGGTTCAGCCGATATCGCTGGCGCGGATCGCCGGCGTTGCCATGGTGTTCGGCGGCGTTTTGCTGTCGCGGCTGTGACCGGATTGTCACGCCAGGACCGGTGACCTCCGCGCGCCTGTTTGCTAAAGCGCGTGGGCATCAAGGGAGCCCCGCCATGACCAGCAAGACCGACGCCATCAAGGCCCTCAAGGCGCACGCCGCGACCGGCGCGCCGACCGACATGCGCGCCGCGTTCGCCCGCGACGCCAACCGGTTCGAGACCCATTCCGCCCGGCTCGACGACATGCTGCTCGACTGGTCCAAATGCCGGGTCGACGGCGAGACGGTGGCCTTGCTCGAAGCGCTGGCGGACGCCTGCGATCTCGATGGCCGACGCGCGGCGATGTTCGCCGGCGAAGCGATCAACACGACCGAGGGTCGCGCGGTCCTGCACACCGCGCTCCGCAACCGGTCCGGCGATCCGGTCATGGTCGACGGCGCCGACGTGATGCCAGCCGTCAATGCCGTGCTCGCCGCGATGGCCGACTTCTGCCATGGTGTGCGCGACGGCGCGATCCGCGGCGCCACCGGCGAACCGATCGCCGACGTCGTCAATATCGGCATTGGCGGCTCCGATCTGGGACCTGCGATGGCGGTGCGCGCGCTTTCGCCCTTCCATGACGGACCACGCTGTCATTTCGTCTCCAATGTCGACGGCGCCGACATTGGAGACACGCTCGCCGGGCTCGACCCGGCCCGCACCCTTTTCATCATCGCCTCGAAGACCTTCACCACCATTGAGACGATGACCAATGCGGCGACCGCCCGCAAATGGCTGGTCGGCCAGCTTGGCGAAGATGCCGTCGGGGCGCATTTCTGCGCGGTCTCCACGGCGCTCGACAAGGTGGCCGATTTCGGGATCGGCGCCGACCGGACCTTCGGCTTCTGGGACTGGGTCGGCGGGCGCTATTCGCTGTGGGGCGCAATCGGCCTGCCGATCATGATGGCGATCGGACCGACGCGGTTCGGCCGTTTTCTGGACGGCGCGCACGCCATAGACACCCATTTCAGGACCGCGCCGATGCGGCAGAACCTGCCCGTCATGGCCGGCCTGATCGGCTACTGGAACAGGGCGATCAGCGGCTACCCGTCCCGCGCCGTCATCCCCTACGATCAGCGGCTGGCGCGCCTGCCGGCCTATCTGCAGCAACTCGACATGGAAAGTAACGGCAAGGGCGTCGCACTCGACGGCACGCCCATTGCCGGCGTGTCGGGGCCGATCGTGTGGGGCGAGCCGGGCACCAACGGCCAGCACGCCTTCTTCCAGCTGCTGCACCAGGGCACCGACATCATCCCGGTCGAGTTCCTCGTCGCCGCCAACGGGCACGAGGACGATCTGGCCCATCATCACCATTTGCTGCTGGCCAACTGTCTTGCCCAGTCCGAGGCGCTGATGAAGGGCCGCACGCTGAAGGAAGCGACCGACCAATTGCTGGCCAACGGCATGGAAGAAGCGGCGGCCAATGCGCTGGCGCCGCACAAGGTGTTCACCGGCAACCGGCCCTCGACCACGTTGGTCTATGACCGGCTCGACCCCTTTACGCTGGGACGGATCATAGCGCTTTACGAACACCGCGTCTTCGTCGAGGCGCAGCTTTTCGGCATCAACGCGTTCGACCAGTGGGGTGTGGAACTGGGCAAGGAACTGGCGACCGCCCTGCTGCCGGTGGTCGAAACCGGCGACGGAGCCGACCAGCGCGACGCGTCGACCGCCGCGCTGGTGGCCCATGTCCGGGCTTTGCGGGCGGGCGGGCAAGCCGACGCTTGATCGGCGTCCCCTTTGCCCATACCGGTAGGGCAAAGGGGAACGCATATGAACAGCAAGCGCACCACCAGACTGCGCAGCCAGGCCTGGTTCGACAATCCGGACAATCCGGACATGACCGCGCTCTATCTGGAGCGCTATCTGAACTACGGCATCACGCGCGAGGAGCTGCAGTCGGGCAAGCCGATCATCGGCATCGCGCAGACGGGTTCTGACATCGCGCCATGCAACCGGCACCATATCGAACTGGCCAAGCGGGTGCGCGACGGCATCATCGCGGCGGGCGGCGTGCCGCTCGAATTCCCGGTCCATCCGATCCAGGAGACCGGCAAGCGGCCGACCGCGGCACTCGACCGCAATCTGCAATATCTGTCCTGCGTCGAGGTCCTGTACGGCTACCCGATCGACGGCGCGGTTCTGACGATCGGCTGCGACAAGACCACGCCTGCCCTTCTGATGGCCGCCGCGACCGTCAACATCCCCGCCATCGCCCTGTCGGTCGGCCCCATGCTCAATGGCTGGCATCGCGGCGAACGGGCCGGGTCGGGCACGATCATCTGGAAGTACCGCGAAAAGCTCGCTGCCGGCGAGATCGACTATGACCAGTTCATGGACGCGGCGGCGGCCTCAGCACCGTCGGTCGGTTATTGCAACACGATGGGCACGGCGACGACGATGAACTCGCTCGCAGAAGCGCTCGGCATGCAGTTGCCGGGATCGGCGGCGATCCCCGCGCCCTATCGCGAGCGCGGCCAGGTGGCCTACGAGACCGGGCGCATGGCGGTCGAAGCCGTGCTCGAGCGACGCACGCCGGCCATGATCATGACGCGGGAGGCGTTCGAAAACGCCATCGTCGTCAATTCGGCGATTGGCGGCTCCTCCAATGCGCCGATCCATCTGAACGGGCTGGCCCGGCATCTGGGGCTCGAGCTGACGCCGGACGATTGGCAGCGCATCGGGCACGCGGTGCCGCTTCTCGTCAATCTGCAGCCAGCCGGCGAGTATCTGGGCGAGGATTATCACCGCGCCGGCGGCGTGCCGGCGGTGGTGGCCGAACTGATCAGCAACGATCTTCTGCCGCATCCGGGCGCGATCACCGTCAATGGCCGGACGATGGCCGACAATTGCGCCGATGCCGAGAACCGGAACGAAGACGTCATCCGGACGGTCGCGACCGCGCTGAAGAGCGAAGCGGGCTTCATCAACCTGAAAGGCAATCTGTTCCGCTCGGCGATCATGAAAACCTCGGTCATCTCCGAGGACTTCCGCAAACGCTATCTGTCGAACCCTGACGACCCGGACGCGTTCGAAGGCAAGGCGGCCGTGTTCGACGGGCCGGAGGACTATCACGGCCGCATCGACGATCCGGCCGAAGGCATCGACGAGAACACCATACTCGTCATGCGCGGGGCGGGGCCGATCGGCTACCCGGGCGGGGCGGAAGTGGTCAACATGCGGCCGCCGGACGCGCTGATCAAACGCGGCATCACCTCCCTGCCCTGCATCGGCGACGGGCGCCAGTCGGGCACGTCCGGTTCGCCCTCGATCCTCAACGCCTCGCCCGAGGCGGCAGCTGGCGGCACTCTTGCGCTGCTCGAAAACGGCGACCGGCTGCGGGTCGATCTGAAAGCCGGCGCGGTGAACGTTCTGCTCGATGATGCTGAACTGGAAGCGCGCCGCGCGGCGCTCGATGCAAAGGGCGGCTATGCCTTCCCGGCATCCCAGACGCCGTGGCAGGCGATCCAGCGCTCAATGGTCTGCCAGTTCGACGAGGGCATGGTGCTGGACCCGGCGGTTGAATTTCAGCGCATCGACGAGACCAAAGGGCTGCCGCGCGACAGCCATTGACGGACTGCTAGCGGACCGGCGCGCCCTCCCACATTCACAGCGACGGCGGCTTTATCCCGGAGATGGGCGTCAGGCCGCTTCCTTGGCCTCGGCCTTGCGCGCCATGGACTGGCCGTCGGAGTCGAACAAATGGAGCTGTTCGGCATCGGCGGTCAGGGAAATGGCGGTTCCGCGCTCGACCTGATGGTAGCCGGGCAGCTTGGCCAGCACGGCTTCCTCGTGACCCTCGACCTGCACATAAAGCAGCGTGACTTCGCCAAGCGCCTCGACAATGTCGATCGTGCCGTTGACGATCGGCGTTTCACCCTTTCCGGCGATGCGCAGATCCTCGGGCCGGACACCGAGCTTGACGGCATCGCCGGCCTTGGCGCCCGCTCCGGCGATCGGCACCGTCGCCTTGCCGCCGCTTTCGACGTCGACGGCGATCTTGCCGCTCGAAGCCGAAGCGACCGAGCCATCGAGAATGTTCATCGCCGGCGAACCGATGAACTGCGCGACGAACAGGTTGGCGGGCTTGTGGTAGAGGTCCATCGGCGCGCCGACCTGTTCGACATAGCCGCCCCGCAGGACGACGATCCGGTCGGCCAGCGTCATCGCCTCGACCTGGTCGTGGGTGACGTAGATCATCGTCGTGTCGGGCATGGTTTCGTTCAGCTTGGCGATCTCGATGCGGGTGGCAACGCGCAGCGCGGCATCGAGGTTCGACAAAGGCTCGTCGAACAGGAACACCTTGGGGTCGCGGCAGATGGCGCGGCCAATGGCGACCCGCTGGCGCTGGCCGCCCGACAGCGCCTTGGGCAGCCGGTCAAGGTAGGGTCCGAGCTGCAGGATGTCGGCGGCGTTCCTGACGCGATCCTCGATCTCCTGCTTGGACTTCTTGGCCAGCCGCATGCCGAACGCCATGTTGTCGTAGACGGTCATGTGCGGGTAAAGCGCATAGGTCTGGAACACCATGGCGATGCCCCGCTCGGACGGCGGGATGTTGTTGACGACGCGCCCGTCGATTTCCATCGTGCCGGCCGTGATCCGCTCGAGCCCGGCGATGGTGCGCAAAAGGGTCGACTTGCCGCAACCCGACGGGCCGACAAAGACGACAAACTCGCCGCTCTCGATTTCCAGATCGATGCCGTGCAGTACCTCGACATCGCCATATGACTTGACGATCTTCGTCAGTTTCAGGTCAGCCATAGTCTCCTCCCGCCGGCAGCCGGTTGCGCCGGTTCCTATGCTTCCATGGTCGCGAAAAACGCGCCAAAGGGCGCCAATTCGAGTGTGTCGCCCTGGCGCGGCACATCGCCGTGCGGGCTGTTCTCGACGGCCTGCCAGCCCTTGTCGTCGAGTTCGACCGAACGCGGCCGGTCGCTCATGTTGATGACGACAAGCATCCTGGTGCCCTGATGCTCGCGTACGAACATCAGCACATTGTCCGGCGCATCGGCAAAGGCGATCGAGCCCTTGGCGAAGACCTGATGGCGTTCGCGGAAGGCGAGCATCCGGCGATAGTGCTGCAGAATGCTGTCGTCGTGCTCCGCCTGCAGGTCGGCCGTGCTGGTCAGGTGTTCGTAGGGCACCGGCAGCCAGGGCTTGCCCTCCGAAAAGCCGGCATTGGGCTCGTTGTGGCTCCACACCATGGGCGTGCGGCAGCCGTCGCGCCCCTTGAAGGTCGGCCAGAACTGGATGCCGTAAGGATCCTGCAAATCCTCGAAATCGAGCACCGCCTCGGTCAGTCCGAGTTCCTCGCCCTGGTAGAGACACACCGATCCGCGCAGCGTCAGGATCAGCGTGGCATTCATCTTCAGAAAGCCGTTGCGGTCGACGACATGGTCGGCCCACCGGCTGCCGTGGCGGACCACATCGTGGTTCGAAAACGCCCAGCAGCACCAGCCTGTCGGCGCCGCATCCTCGAACTCCTGGACGACCTCGCGCACACGTTCGGCTGTCAGCCGGGTCGAGGACAGAAAGTCGAACGAATAGCACATATGCATGCGGTCGCTGCCGGCAGTGTAGTCGGCGACGATCTGCAGGCCGCGCTGCGCATCGCCCACCTCGCCAACTGCGGCAGCGGCGGGATATTCGTCCAGAAGCGCGCGGAAGCGTTCCAGGAAGGCGAGATTCTCCGGCTGGCTCTTGTCGTACAGATGGTCCTGATGATTGTAGGGGTTGACGTCCGGCGCGATCGTGGCGTTGCGCAATTCGGGCGCCAGCGGCGGATTGTTCTCGAGGCCGGTCGAGTGAAAGTAGAAATTCACCGTGTCCAGCCGGAAGCCGTCGACACCGCGATCGAGCCAGAAGCGCACATCGGCCAGCAGGGCTTCCTGCACGTCGGGATTGTGGAAATTGAGGTCCGGCTGGCTCTTGAGAAAGTTGTGCAGATAATACTGCCGCCGGTTGGTGTCCCACTCCCAGGCCGAACCGCCGAAAATCGACAGCCAGTTGTTGGGCGGCGTGCCGTCATCCTTGGGATCGGCCCACACATACCAGTCCGCATAGCGGTTGGTCTTGTCCATGCGGCTGTGGCGGAACCAGTGATGCTGGTCCGAGGTGTGCGACAGAACCTGGTCGATCATCACCTTGAGGCCGAGCCGGTGCGCCTCGGCGATCATCGCGTCGAAGTCGGCGAGCGTGCCGAACATCGGATCGACGGCGCGGTAGTCGCTGACATCGTAGCCGAAATCGTCCATCGGCGACTTGAAGAAGGGCGAGACCCAGATCGCATCGACACCGAGCGAGGCGACATAGGGCAGCCGGCGCGTGATGCCGCGCAGATCGCCGATGCCGTCATTGTTGGTGTCCTGGAACGAGCGCGGATAGATCTGGTAGATCACCGCGCCGCGCCACCAGTCGCGGTCGGTTTCGTGGCTCGTGACAAGTCCGGGGGCCTTTTCGGCCGGCATGTCGTATATGACGTTCACGGATCGATTTTCCTATTTCACCGAGCCGGCCAGAAGGCCGCGCACCAGATAACGTTGCATGGCGAAGAAGACGGCGAGCGGCACCGAAATCGAAACGAACGCGGCCGTTGCGAGGATTTCCCAGTTGCCCCCGCGCGTGCCGAGCAGTTCGACGATCTGCCGGGTCATCACGGTCGTCTCGCCGGTCGCATCGATCAGGAAGACCAGCGCGACGAGCAGGTCGTTCCAGGTCCACAGGAACTGGAAGATGGCGAACGAGGCGAGCGCCGGGAACGAAAGCGGCAGGATGATCCGCACGAAGATCTGGAAGTCGGTCGCGCCGTCCACGCGGGCGTTTTCGATGATGTCGCGCGGCAGGCCGACCATGTAGTTGCGCAACAGGTAGATCGCCAACGGCAGGCCGAAGCCGGTGTGCGCCAGCCAGACACCCAGGTAACCCTTGCCGATGCCCACCGCATTGTGAAGCTGAAGGAGCGGGATCAGCGCCAATTGCAGCGGCACGACGAGTAGCCCGACGACCGCGGCGATCAACAGCGCTCTTCCGGGAAACTCCATCCATGCCAGCGCATAGGCGGCGAAGGCGGCGATCAGGATCGGGATGATCGTCGCCGGTATCACCACGGTCAACGTGTTGAAGAATGCCTTTGCCATATTGTCCTGGCCGGTGCCGGAGAACAGTACGGTCTGATAGTTCTGGGTCGTGAAATCGGGCGGCAGAAGCGCAGTGACGAAGACGCGCTGGCCGCGACGGCCCGGCTCCTCGACGCTGGTGTAGACATAGGTGCCGTCGGCGTTCAGGGTCAGCGTCTCGCCGTCACCGAACTCCGCCGTCTCGCCGATCTCATAGGCACTGACCGCGCGCGAGGAAACGCCATAGCTGACCAATTCAACGGCGCCGGGCGCGTCTTCGGCATCGGTCAGAATGTTGCCCTCGACGACGAACACACCGTCTTCCTGCCGCGCGGCATCGCGGCCGCCGGTGCGCATCTGGATGACCTGCTCGGAGGTCGACAGCGAGGCCCACCAGCCCGATGCCGAAATCTGGTCGGCGGTGCGGAACGAGGAGATCAGCAGGCCGACGGTCGGGAACAGCCAGAGCAGCACGAGCGCTGCCACCGACAGGTGAACGGCCCAGCTCAGAGCGGATTTGGTACCGACGGTGTCACTCATCAGCGCATCTCCTTGCGGGCGTTGTAGACGTTCCAGACCAGGATTGGCGTCACCAGCAGCATGATCACCATCGCACTGGCCGAACCGACGCCCCAGTCATTGGCGCGGAACAGCTTGTCGTACATGTAGTTGGCGAGAACCTGTGTCTCCCACTGGCCGTTGGTCATGGCGAACACGATGTCGAAGACCTTGAGCACGGTGATGGTGATCGTCGTCCAGACGACGACGATGGTGCCCATGATCTGCGGGATCTTGATCTTGAAGAAGATCTGGAACGGATTGGCGCCGTCGATGATCGCCGCTTCGATGGTCTCCTCGGGAATGCCGCGCAGCGCCGCCGACAGGATGACCATGGCAAAGCCGGTCTGGATCCAGATCAGCACGACCATGAGGAAGAAATTGTTCCAGAAGGGCAGCGTCAGCCATTGCTGCGGCTCGCCATAGGGCGGCTGGGCCGTCCAGACGCCGACCAGGGAGGACAATGACATCCAGACCAGCCAGACGCCGAGCAGCGCACCGATCAGCCGCAACGGGATGAACGGCACCGCCCTTCTGCCTTCGCGGTCGATGATCGGATTGACCAGCAGAAAGGTCGTGTAGCCGACAATGCCGGCGAACCCGAGCAGCACGATGGTCGGCAGCAACTGAAGCACGAACAGCGAGCCGAAGCCGCCGTCGAACTGCATCCAGATGGCGTTCAAAATGCCGATCTGGGCGGTTTCGGCCGGACGGGCGTCATAGATGAGCTTGAAGATGACCGAGGCGCCGACAAAGGAGATCGCCATCGGCATGAAGATCAGCGACTTGGCGATGTTGCCCCAGGAGATGCGGTCGGTGAGCTGGGCGACCAGAAGGCCGAAACCGGTGGATGCGGCGGGTACGACGATCAGCCAGAGCATGTTGTTGCGGATCGCTTCCCAGAATTTGGGCTCCGCCATCATCTGGTTGTAGTTGGCAAGCCCGACGAAGGCGCCGCCCTGGGTCCTGTCGGTCAGCGACAGACGCAGCGTTTCGAAGACGGGATAGCCGAGATAAAGCCCGAGCGCGAAGATGGCGGGAAACAGGAACAGCCAGGGGCGCACCTGGTTGGCGCGGTTGATGTTGTCGCCGGCTTTCGGTCCCTTGGCGGGAAAGATCACCTTGTCGAGGATCTGGTTGGAAAAGTAGAAATATCCGACGCAGCCGCCGACGCCCACCAATATCGTGATGAGACCCTGCAATGCTGGGTTCATGGTGCCCTCCCGGCGCTGGACGACCGGCGCGATGTCCGGCGTGCGCTCGTTGTCTTTGGCGGCGGGAGGCGGCGAACCGCCCCCCGCCCAGCTTAGGTGGATGCGGCGCTTATTTCAGCGCCTCCCAACTGGCCTGGATCTCGTCGGCCACGGCCTGGGCATCCTTGCCGCCCGTATAGTCGACCATGCCGGTCCAGAAGGAACCGGCACCCACGCCGCCGGGCATCAGGTCGGACCCGTCGAAGCGGAAAGTGGTGGCGTTGACGAGAATCTCGCCCTGCCCCTTCAGCGCGTCGTTCATGTAGGTGTCGGCATTGACACCCTTGTGCGGTGTCAGGAAACCGGTCTGCGCCATCATGATCTCATGGGCGATCGGCAGCTTGAAGAACTCCATGAGGTGGTTGGTCGCCTCGGAGGGATCGGTGATCGACATCAGCGTGCCGCCGCCCAGAACCGGGTTGCCCAGATCCTTTTCGGCAAAGGCGGGGAAGTAGAAGAAGTCGACATCTTCACCGAACTCGATGCCCTCGGGGAAGAAGGCCGGCACGAACGATGCCTGGCGGTGCATGTAGCACTGCGGCGGCGATGCAAACAGACCCTTCGGCGAATCGCGGAAGTCGGTCGAGGCCACCTGGCCTGCACCGCCGGAGACGAAGTCGTCATTGCGGGCAAACCAGCCGAATTCCTCGATGGCGGCCACCACGCGCTCGTCGTTGAAGGGAATTTCGTTCGTCGTCCATCCGTCATAGACTTCCGGCGGCTGGGTGCGCAGCATGATGTCCTCGACCCAGTCGGTTGCAGGCCAGCCAGTGGCGGCACCCGAACCCAGACCGATGCACCAGGGCGTTTCGCCGTCGGCGGCGATCTGCTCTGTCAACGCCTTGAGCTCTTCCATCGATTCAGGGACTTCATAGCCGGCATCCTCGAAGTTCTCCGGCACGTACCAGACCAGGCTCTTGACGTTGACATTGTAGAAGAAGCCGAAGAGCTGGTCGTTGCCGTCCTGGTCGGGATAGGTGCCCAGATCGACCCAGCTTTCGCCGGCACCGTAGTTCTCGGCAACCCACTCTCCCATGCCTTCGGGCAGCGGAGACAGAAGGCCGCGCGAGGCCATGTCGGCGGCAAGGCCCGGCTGCGGGAAGACCGCAACGTTCGGCGCAGAGCCGGCCTCGGCATCGATGACGATCTGCTGTTCGAACGAATCCGAGCCCGTGTAGATCGCCTCGGCGCCGGTGGCGGCGGCAAAATAGGCGATCGCCGAACGGAATACCTCGTCCTCCGGCTGCAGCCAGGGGCCGGCGATCGTCACGGTCTGGCCGCTCAGATCAGGCGCCGATTCAGCCCATTCATTGTAGCTTTCCCAGCTGAAATCGCCTTCCCCAACGGGGAAAACGAGGTCCTGAGCCTGGACGCTGCCGGCGGCCAGCACGGCAAGACCGGCCACGCCGGCCAGAAGAGTTCTTTTCATCGGTGATCCTCCCAGATCGATGTCGCGCATTGGTACGATACGAACAACCACGCGCAGTCAAAGCGCTTTGGCTTGCCCGACTTTGGTCGTGGAAGCGCAGCGAGTCAAGCGCTTTGTCCCGCCTGCAAGTTCCCTCGCGGCAAACGTGACGGGTCGGCCAACCGCGAAGTAACCGCGGCGTACCGGCAATTGCCGCAACAGGCTTGCCTAACGCGCCAATGTGCGTCTTGATATCGACCTCAAAGCCCTTTGAGCCGATGATCGGGAGGAGATGTTGGCCAATTTGAAGGAGCTTTCCGAGAAACTCGGGCTCTCACAGACGACCGTCAGCAGGGCGCTGAACGGATATCCGGAGGTCAGCGAGACAACGCGGCAGCGGGTCATCGATGCGGCGCGCGAGCACAATTACGCGCCCGATTCAAGCGCACGCCGGCTGGCGACCGGCAAGACCCGGACGATCGGCCATGTGGTGCCGATCTCCAAGCACGACATGATCAATCCGCACTTCACCGATTTCATCGCCGGCGCGGGGGCGGTCTACAACCGGCGCGGCTACGACATGCTGATTTCGGTGGTCGATGCGGACAAGGAGACCGAGACGTACCGCGCGATGAAGCGCAATCGCCGGGTCGATGGCGTGATCGTGCACGGGCCGGTGGCCAGCGATGCCCGCCCGGGGCTCCTGCACAGCCTGGGCCTGCCGTTCGTCGTGCATGGCCGCACCCTGCAGGACGACGACAGCTATAGCTGGGTCGACGTCAACAACCGCCGGGCCTTTGCCGAGGCGACACGATATCTCATCGGCCTGGGACACCGGCGGATCGCGCTGGTCAATGGCTGGGAGCACATGGTGTTCGCCCGGCGCCGGCGCGAGGGCTATGAGGAAGCGCTGCGCGAGGCGGGCATCGCCGTCGATCCGCTGCTGATGTCGAGCAACGAGATGATCGAACCTGTCGGCCATGAGGCGATGACCGCGTTTCTTGCCAGCGACGATCCGCCGACAGCGGTTCTGGTCGCCAGCGCCCTGTCGGCGCTTGGCGTGATGGGCGCGGTGCGCGAACACGGCCTGGTGCCCGGAACGGATATCTCCATCATCAGCTATGACGACAAGCTGTCGTTCCTCGACATCGGACCGGACGGGATGGGTCTGACCGTGATCCGCTCGGGCATCGGCGAAGCGGGCCGCCACTGCGCCGACATGCTGATCGACATGATCGAGGGGCGGCGCGGCATCGATCACATGCTGCTTGAGGCAAGCCTGGTGCCGGGCACGAGCCCCGGGCCGCCCGCCGGTGTCGCGGTCTCGGGAAAATCCGCGGCGGGCCGTTGACAGGCGGCGCGCTTCCGGCTTTACCCCGTCTTCATCGCGGCCAGGGCACGAACGGGCCGACACGTTGGGGCGTAGCCAAGCGGTAAGGCAGCGGTTTTTGGTACCGCCATGCGCAGGTTCGAATCCTGCCGCCCCAGCCACCTACCGCCACTGATCGGGTTTGCCGCCAACTCGGTCCATGTGGGCGTTCAAGCCCGTGATCGGACAAGACCGGCGGCCGGTCGAGCGGGCCTGGAGGCGGAACGGCTTTCGCCAAATCCGCCCCTTGGGACGCGCAACAGGCGTCAGTCGTCGATCTTCCATTCCAGGACCTTGCCGGTTACCGGATGGATGTCGACGTCGATGTCGCGCCCGTCGGCATCATACAGATCGACATCGTAATAGCCGTCGTCGTCGAACTCGATCTCGTCGACCCGATAGCCTTCCGCCTCGAGCTTGCCGATGACTTCTGACATGCTCATCCTTTCGCCGGTTGCCGGGATGCCCTGGAGAGTCTCGCCGCCGGACGCCTGTACGGTCACGGCGAAGCTGCCAAGGGCGAGGATTGCGGCGGTTGCAAAGAGGGTTGTGTGTTTCATGATCGATATCCCTTTCCGAGGTGCGGCGGTTGCCGCGTTGACGGTCCGCTTTTGCACCATCGGCCCTGATGGCGGCCTGACGGGCCTTGTCAGCGAATTGTCAGCACGGCCGGTCTAGAGTTACCCATGCGCAAGATTTTGCTGCCGCTCCTCGTCGCGATGGCCGTCCTTCCCGGGACGGTCGATGCCGACGATCAGGATCGCGCGCTTCAGGCCGTCGAGCGCGGCGAAATCCTGCCGCTCGCCAAAATCCTCGCCATCGTCGACGAACGGTTCGGCGGCCGCGTGATCGAGATCGAACTGGACCGGGACGATGGCGTCTATGTCTACGAGATCGAACTGGTCAGCGCGCAGGGCCGGCTCTACGAGGTCTATGTGAATGCCGCGAACGGGCGCATCATCGAACTGGAAGCCGAAGACGAGTTCTACGACGACGATTATGATGATCATGACGATTACGATGATTGGGACTGATGCGGGCACTCGTCGTCGAGGATGATCAGCGGATCGCTGCGGATCTCGACGCGGCGCTTGGCGCGGCGGGGTTCGTCGTCGAAACCTGCGCGGACGGCGAGGACGCCTGGTTTCTTGGCGACACGGAAGACTATGCGCTGATCGTGCTCGATCTGGGCCTTCCGGCGATGGACGGTCTGAGCGTGCTCAAACGATGGCGGGCGAACGGCCGCAACATGCCGGTGCTCGTGCTGACGGCGCGAGGCGCGTGGATGGAGCGCGTCGAGGGCATCGAGGCCGGCGCCGACGATTATCTCCCCAAACCGTTTCGCATGGAGGAACTCGTCGCAAGGGCGCGGGCGCTGGTGCGGCGCTCGGCGGGGCAGGGCGCGGCGGTACACCGCATCGGGGCGCTGACGCTCGATACCAACCGGATGAGCGTTGCCCTTCTCGGCGTTCCGGTCCGGGTGACCGCGCTTGAATACAGGCTTCTGGCCTATCTGGCGCTGAGCAACGGCCGCGTGGTGCCGCCCGGCGAACTGCTCGAACACCTTTACGGCGATGACGACGCGCGCGAGGCCAACGCGCTCGAAGCCGTCGTCGCGCGGCTGCGCCGCAAGCTGGGCGCCGGTGTCATCGGCACGCGGCGCGGCTTCGGCTATTTCCTCGAAGGGTCGGCGGCTTGACGCGGCTGTCGCTGCGCTGGCGCCTGGTGGTTGCGGGCGCAGCCGCCATTATCGTCGCGCTCGGCCTTGCCGCGGCCGGACTGGCCGCGCTGTTCGCCGGCCATGTCGAACGCCGTGCCATCGCCGAGCTGGAAGTGCATCTGGACCAGGTGCTGGCCGGGCTGACGCGCGACCAATCCGGTCGTCTTCTGGTCGCGCCGCCCGCCGATCCGCGCTTTCGGCGCCCGTATGGCGGGCTCTACTGGCAGATCGATCTGGCCGGCGACACGCTGCGCTCGCGGTCGCTTTGGGACCACCGTCTCGCCCTGCCGCCGGACGAGGTCGCCGACGGAGCCGTCCATGTCCACAGGATCGGCGGGCCCGGTGACGCGCCGCTACTGGCGCTGGAACGCATGGTCTCGCTGCCCGCGCCGCTCGGCGGCGGGCGCGTCCGCGCGGCGGTGGCTCTGGATGCGGTCGAACTCGATGCCGCGCGCAACGCCTTCCTCGCCGATCTGGCGCCTTATCTCGGCCTTCTGGCCGCCGCGCTGATCGCGGCGGGCTGGGTCCAGGTCGGTATCGGCCTCAGGCCGATGCGGCGCATCGGCTCACGCGTCGCCGCCATCCGGACGGGCCGCGCGCACAGGATCGGAGAGGACTGGCCCGCCGAGGTGCGGCCGCTCGCCACCGAACTCGACGGTCTTCTTGCGGCGCGCGAGGCCGACATCGTGCGCGCCCGCGCCCGCGCCGGCGATCTGGCGCATGGTCTGAAGACGCCGCTGCAGGCGCTGATGGGCGAGGCCGGGCGCCTTTCGCAAGCAGGCGATGCGGCGCACGCCGAGAGCATCGAGGCGATCGCGCGCGCCATGCAGCGTCATGTCGACCGCGAACTGGCGCGCACGCGCGTCGCCGCCGGAGCAGCCGCCTCCCGGTGCGATCCGGCCGAGGTCTGCGGGCGGGTCATCGAGGTGGCCCGGCGAACGGCTGCCGGCGAGCGGCTGGCATGGCATCTCGACGACGTTGGCCGAATCCCGATGGTGGCGATCGATGCAGCCGACCTCGCCGAGGCGCTCGGCGCGCTGGTCGAGAACGCGGCGCGCCACGCGAGCAGCCGGGTCGAACTGGCGGTGCGCCACGCTGACGGAGAGGTGAACGTTGCGGTGCGCGACGACGGGCCGGGGATCGAGCCCGATCTGCTCGAAAAGGTCACCGCGCGCGGCATGCGACTGGACGAGGCCGGCACGGGGCTGGGGCTGGCGATTGCGGCCGACATTGCCGAGGCGGCCGGCGGCAGGCTGGCGCTCGCCAACCGGCAGAAGGGGCTTGAGGCGAGTCTCGTCCTGCCAGCAGCGGGATCCTGAGTTCCTCTGACGGGTTTCGTCAGCGGACTGTCAGCAAGGGGCCGTTAGAAGGATCGCACACCGGCGCCGATCGGCGGTGCCGGAACTCTCATGGAGACAAGGATGGAACAGATCGACGTGACCCCGAACGGCAACGAACCGCGCCGCCCGATGGACTGGCTCAAGGAAGAGCTCACCGTGTCGCTTCCGCGCTACTGGCTGGTGCTGGCCGCAGTCGCCGCGCTGGTGCTCGTCGCCGTGGCGCTCGACTGAAAGGCCGCGCCCCGGCGGCAAGCGGTCGGGGCGCCGCTCACGCCAGCGCGTAGAAATCGGCGATCACTGCCCAGGCTTCGTCGGCGGTGTCGACAAACGAGATCAGTTCGACATCGCCCGGCGAAATCGTGCCCTGTTCGGCGAGAAAGTCGAGATCGATCGCGCCGCGCCAGAACGCTTTGCCGAACAAGAGGAACGGCACGCGCTCCATCCGGCCGGTCTGGATCAGCGTCAGCGCCTCGAACAGTTCGTCCATCGTTCCGAACCCGCCCGGAAACACCGAGATCGCCTTCGCCCGCAACAGGAAGTGCATCTTGCGGATCGCGAAATAGTGGAAGTTGAAGCACAGTTCGGGCGTGACATACTCATTGGGTGCCTGCTCGTGCGGCAGGACGATGTTGAGCCCGATCGAGGGCGCGCCGACATCGGTCGCGCCGCGATTGCCCGCTTCCATGACGCCGGGTCCGCCGCCGGTGACGACCACGAACTCCTTGTAGAGGCTGGCGGCCGAATGGCGCGAGCATTGGCGGGCGAATTCGCGCGCCTGTTCGTAATAGACCGCGTTGGCCTCGAGATTCTTCTTCTGCGTTTCGTTCTTGGCCGCCCATGCTTCGCCGCCCGGCTCGGGAATGCGCGCGCCGCCGAACATCACCACCGTCGAGCGGATGCCGCGCTCTTGGAGCAGCATGTCAGGCTTGAGCAGTTCGAGCTGGAGCCGCACCGGGCGCAGTTCCTCGCGGCACAGGAACTCCGGATCGTCGAAGGCGAGCCTGTAGGCCGGCGCGCGCGTCTGCGGCGTATCGGGCACCTGCTTCGCCCGCTCCATGTCCTTTTCGGACGGAACCAGCGGATCCCAGACATCGTCGCGGCGGCGTGCGCTCATCGCGTTTTCCCCTACCCTGCGTCCGGACCGGCATTCGGACCGGCGCGATTGACCTTCATGCCCGGTCTCGCATAGGTCTTGCACCGATAAACGCGATCGCCGGGCGGTGCCTGATAGCACCGTGCCGGCTGCCCCACAATCAAAGGATGCACCATGTCCGGCCACGACCTCGCCGCCCTCGAACAGACGATCGAAACCGCCTTTGACGCGCGCGAAGGGGTGAGCACCGAGACACGCGGCGCAGTGCGCGAAGCTGTCGATGAGGCGCTGAACCTTCTCGATGCCGGCAAGGTGCGCGTCGCCTCGCGCGAGGCGGACGGCACATGGACCGTCCATCAATGGCTGAAAAAGGCGGTGCTCTTGTCTTTCCGGCTCAATCCGATGGAGATCATCAAGGGCGGGCCCGGCGATGCGACCTGGTGGGACAAGGTGCCGTCGAAGTTCGATGGCTGGTCCGCGTCGGAGTTCGAGCGCGCGGGCTTCCGCGCCGTGCCCAACTGCACCGTGCGCCGGTCGGCCCATGTCGCCAAAGGCGCGGTGCTGATGCCGTGTTTCGTCAATCTGGGCGCCTATGTCGATGAGGGCACCATGGTCGATACCTGGGCGACGGTCGGCTCCTGCGCACAGATCGGCAAGAATGTGCATCTGTCGGGCGGCGTCGGCATTGGCGGCGTGCTGGAGCCGATGCAGGCCGGCCCGACCATCATCGAGGACAATTGCTTCATCGGCGCCCGCTCGGAAGTGGTCGAGGGCTGCATCGTGCGCGAAGGCTCGGTGCTCGGCATGGGCGTCTTCATCGGCAAGTCCACCAAGATCGTCAACCGCGCGACCGGCGAGATTTCCTATGGCGAAGTGCCGCCCTACTCCGTGGTCGTCGCCGGTTCGATGCCGGGCAGACCGTTCCCGAACGGCGAGCCGGGCCCGAATCTTTACTGCGCGGTGATCGTCAAGACGGTCGACGAGAAGACCCGGTCCAAGACCGGCATCAACGAGCTTTTGAGAGACTGACGATCATGAGCGGCGCGCCCGACCATCCGCTGACGGTGAAATGGGTCCTGTTCGGCTTCAGGGGCCGGATCGGACGCAAGAGCTTCTGGCTCGGCGCGCTCGGCATGATCCTGATCCAGGCGGCGATCGTCGCCCAGATCGCAGCGGCGCCCGAAGACAGCCCGAGCCTGGCACTCTGGGGCCTTGTGATGCTGGCGGTTTGGATCGCGTCGGCCTGGGCGGCGCTGGCGCTCGCGGTCAAACGGCTGCATGATATCGGACTGCCGGGCGCGCTGGCGGTGTTGCTGCTGATCCCGGCGGTGGCGTTCTTCACCTTCGTCGTTCTGGCCGTCTGGCCATCGGCACAAGAGGCCAACGAGCACGGCCCGCCGCCCTTTCCCCGGCCGAACTGAAGAGAATCGATCAGCGCAGCGTAACGCGGGCCGGATCGCCGGTGCGGCCGGTGACGCGCACCCATTGCGACGCGTCGGTCGCCGATTGCAGCTTGGCGAAGCGCATGCGCGAACGGTTCACCGGCAGAACCTCGTCGGTGTTGTTGTCGAGCACGAAGTCGCCCTGCGTGGTGCGCACGACCAGCACGGCATGGACCTCGCCGCGGCTGCGGCCGACCGCGATGCGCAGATGGCCGGGCTTGAAACCACGGCGCAGCAGCTGGTTGCGCTTGGCCAGAACATAATCCTCGCAGTCGCCGGCGCGCGTGCTGGCAAGCCAAATCTCGCGTATGCCGTGCGCCTTCTGGTCGGACATGGGCTCGATGGACCGGTTCACGGCAAGATTGACCTGGCTCAGCGTCGACAGCCGTGCATCGGCGAGCCCGCTGACGCCGCCGTGGCGTCCGCAATCGTTGCGGTTGCGCTTGCAATATTCCATGTGTCCGAAGGGAATGGAGGCACTGCGGCCGGTGGTCAGCCACGAGGAAGCGAGAGCGGTGGAGGCGATAAGGGGCGATAAGAACAAAGCGATCGACAATCCGGCCTTGATCAACATCGTCCTACCCCCTGCAGGTTGACCCCGTTAAGGGCTTTTCCAGCAAAACATCGCACCTGCCTTAGGTAAAGTGTCCGGCCCGGTGGGTGCCAATCACATTCGGGTTACTGCGGGACCGCGCGCCGGGGTGGAGCGTGCGGTCCCGTCTTGGAAGGCCCATCAGGCGAGCCGTCAGTTGTAGACGGGCGAGCCGTCGCCGAGGCGCAGGCCCAGTTCTTCCGAAGCGCCGCCGATCGAAGCGGTGGCGCGGAAGTCGATGCCGCGGGCTTCGCTGGTGAAGACCGGCGAACCGTCGCCCAGACGCGGGCCCAGCTCTTCGCTCATGCCGTTGCCGATGCCGGCGGTGGCCGAGAAGTCGATGCCCGGCTGGCTGACTTCGGGGGTGAACACGTCCAGCGCTGACGACTGGGCGAAGGCGCCCGTGGTGGCGGTGACGGCGATGGCTGCGGCGAGAAGGATCGTTTTCATGTCATTTCTCCTGTGAGTTCGGTCGGTTGGTGTTGGGAAATCAGTTGTAGACGGGCGAGCCGTCGCCGAGCCGCGGGCCCAGTTCTTCCGGAGCGCCGCCGATCGAAGCGGTGGCGCGGAAGTCGATGCCGCGGACGTCGTTCGTGTAGACCGGCGAACCGTCGCCCAGACGCGGGCCGAGCTCTTCAGTTGCGCCGTCGCTGATCGAGGCGGTGGCGGAGAAGTCGACGCCGGACTGGCTGACTTCGGGGGTGAACACATCCAGAGCGGACGACTGGGCGAAGGCGCCGGTGGTGGCGGTGACGGCGATGGCTGCGGCGAGAAGGATCGTTTTCATGTCAGGTCTCCATTTGGTCCGTTGTTGATGCGGCCCCTTCCGGGTACCGGGCTTCGGCGGAGCGTTCTGCGTTGCCGCCTTGGCTGACCGGAAGATGGGGGACGGGGTGCGGTAACTGCCAATTACAAAAACGTAAGCAGACTCACGCAGCTGTGATCTTGAAGGGTGTGAAACAGCACCCTAGAGCCATATTTTTTTCAACATTTTCATATGCTTACAGAAACGGAACGATTCACGTGTTCCGTGATCGAAGCGCCATTGTTCACGCAGTTGAACCGCTGCGTTCAGGGACGTGTGAACGATGGACCGGTTTTCGTGACCGGCTGAGGGTCAGATTTCGATCCCGACGGCGTTGCGACGGTAACCCCGCCGCGCCGATCTCACGCGTTTCGTGAGGTTTGTGATCGCAGTTTGCGACCATGCCGCCCGGTGCGACGGACGATTCCCCGCCGCGCAATCCCTCAAATCAGCGGGCGTGACAGGGTCTGCGTCATTGGCTAAGTGCGCTGCATGACCCGATTGCCCACAGACCCGGCGGCGAATCTGGCCGCGCTGATCCAATGCCCGTCCGTGACCCCGGACGATGCCGGCGCGCTCGACGCGCTGAGCGCGATGCTGGCGCCGCTCGACTTCGTCTGCGACCGGCCGGTGTTTTCCGAGCCGGGCACGCCGGACATCGACAATCTCTATGCGCGGCGCTCGGGCAACGGCCCGCATCTGATGTTTGCCGGTCACACCGACGTGGTTCCGCCGGGCGATCCGGACGCCTGGACCCACGATCCGTTTGGCGCATCTGTATCGGGCGGCGCCATGTATGGGCGCGGCGCCGTCGACATGAAGGGCGGCATCGCCTGTTTCGTCGCCGCCCTTGCCCGGGTTGTCGAAAGCGGGCGGCCGGTGCCGGGCTCGGTGTCGCTGCTGATCACCGGCGACGAGGAGGGACCGGCGATCAACGGCTCGGTCAAGCTGCTCAAATGGGCGGCCGAGAAGGGCGAAAGCTGGGACGCGTGCCTTCTGGGCGAGCCGACCAATCCCGATGCGATGGGCGACATGATCAAGATCGGCCGGCGCGGATCGCTGTCCGGCACGATCATTGTCGAGGGGACGCAAGGGCATGTCGCCTATCCGCATCTGGCCGACAATCCGGTGCGCTCCATCGTCGCCTTGTGCGCGGCGCTGAACGCGACGCCGCTCGATGCGGGCACCGACGATTTCCAGCCATCCAATCTCGAAGTGACGACGATCGATACGGCCAATCCGGCGGTCAATGTGATTCCGGCGCGCGCGTCGGCCAGCTTCAATGTTCGGTTCAACGACAGTTGGACGGAAGAGACACTGAAGGCGGAAATCATGGCGCGGCTCGCGCGCGGCGCCGCGTCCGGCCGCGACGATCGCCCGCCGGCGCGTTTTGGCGTCGATTGGAAAGAACCGGTGAGCCAGGTTTTCCTGACCCGCAACGAAGCCCTGACCGGGGCGCTGGCCGCCAGCGTGACCGCGGTGACCGGGCGCGATCCCGTTCTTTCGACCTCCGGCGGCACGTCCGATGCGCGGTTCATCAAGGATTACTGCCCGGTGGTCGAATTCGGCCTCGTAGGCAAGACCATGCACATGGTCGACGAGCATGTCGCGCTTGCGGATCTGGAAACACTGACGGCGATCTATGCCGACTTCATCATCCGCTGGTTTGCGGGAAAAGCGGGCCGATGATCAATCTCGACTACGCCTTCCACCATGTCGAATGCGTGGCTGCGGCGATCACGGGGCGGCCCGGCGCCATCGAGCGGATGGACATTTCGGCGGACGGGTTCTGGCGCTCGTTCACCGCGATCGCCGTCGCGCTGCCGGCCATGTTCTTCGTCTGGGTGATGAATGCGCGGGCCAACCAGGCCGAAATGCCGTCAATGGGCGTTGCGCCGCTCGTTGCCGGCGAAGCGGTGTTCGAACTCGTCGTGTGGCTGCTGCCGATCCCGGTCTTCGCGCTCGTCCTGCGCCCGCTCGGGCTCGGCCACCGTTTCGTGCATCTGGTGATCGCGCGGAACTGGGCCAATGCGCTGTTCAGCTATGTGATCGCCGCGCTCTATGTGCCCCATCTGGTCGTTGCCGACGACAATGGGGCGATGATGATGCTCGGCGGCGTGCTGATGGTGCTGATCCTTGTCGCCGCCGTCCGGCTGACACGCGCCGCGCTCGACAGCTCCGTGTCGCTGGCCATGGCCTTCATCGCCGGCGAGTTCATCGTCAGCATCGCGCTGGCGATCGCCTATCTGGGCATGCTCGGGCTTTGACCGGCGAGCCTACCTGATCGCGCCGATCAGCGCCTTTGACGGAAAGCATGTGGGCTGCCGGCCGTTCTTTTGCTGCCAGTCGCCGATGGAGCGGCGGGTCTTGAAGCCGGGCAGCCCGTCGGCGCCGCCGACATCATAGCCCTTGCCTTCGAGCACGCGCTGCATGGCGGCGATCTCCGAGCGGTAGAGCGTGTCGACCCGGCCCCAGGCGGCCTTGAAACGGCCCGAGCCCCATTCGATTCGGTCGCCCGCATGGCCGACGAACAGGGCGTAGAGATCGCTCTCATTATACTGTTTGAGCAAGTAGAAGTTCGGCGTGACGATGAAGGCAGGGCCGCTGCGGCCGGCGGGCATCATCAGATAGGCCTCCAGATCCATCTCGTGGGCCGGAAAGGGGCGGCCGGAAATGCGGGTGATGCCCATCGCCGCCCAGTCGCGGATCTTCAGGCCCTGATCCGGCCCCTCGAAGCTGCATGAGATATCGGCGGGCACACTGACTTCGAACCCCCAGTCGCGTCCCGAAACCCAGCCGAAATGATCGAGATAGGCGGCGATCGAGCCCAGCGTGTCGGGCACGGACGTCCAGATGTTGGGTTTGCCGTCGCCATCGATGTCGACGGCGTGCTCCAGAAACGATGTGGGCAGGAATTGCGGCTGGCCGAGCGCGCCCGCCCAGGACGATTTCATCTGCGCGGGGGTGGCGTTGCCGCGCTCGACCATCTGAAGGGCGGCGACCAGTTCGGTACGGAAGAGATCGGGGCGGGTCGACATGAAGGCCTTGGTGCCGAGTACCTGAAAGGCGTCATGCGGAATATCGACCCGGCCGAATGCACTCTCGCGGCCCCAGATGGCGAGGATGATGCGCCCGGGCACACCATAGCGGCGTTCGAGCGCCGCCAGGGTCGACGCGTGCTGGCTGGCCAGACGGCGGCCCTGGCTGACGATGGCGCCCAGATTGTTCTCGTTGAAATAGCGGGCGGGCGCGGAAAACTCCGCCTGGCGAATGCGTTGCGGCGTCGTCTGGCCGGGTCGGACGAGGCCGGGAATGTCGGTGTTCAGGCGCTTTTGTCCCATGGCGCGATCGAATGTGGCGCGCGAGACGCCGGCGGACCTTGCCTTGGGCCACATCGTGTCTTCCAGAAAGCGCTCATACTGGCCCTGGAGATCGGCGCGGGCTGCGCCCGTCAAGGCGAGTATGCAAACAAGGACAAGGGCTGCAAGGCGGACCATCTGTCGTTCCCCGATCAAAGCGGTGGCGTCACGCTAGCAGGTGATTCCGGTGTGAAACAGGGCGCTGGTTCAGAAGTTGGTGCGCGCGCGCAGGGCAGCCGACAGCGTGCCTTCATCGAGATAGTCGAGTTCGCCGCCCACCGGAACGCCGTGGGCGAGCCGCGTGATCTTCACGTCCGTGTCCTCGAGCTGTGCGGTGATGTAGTGGGCGGTCGCCTGCCCCTCGACGGTCGCGTTGACCGCAAGGATCAGTTCGTGCACGGCACCCCCCGCAACCCGATCGATCAGGCCTGAAATGTTCAGATCGTCCGGGCCCACGCCGTCTAGCGGCGACAGCGTGCCGCCAAGCACATGATAGCGGACGTTCATTTCAGCGGCGCGTTCGAGCGCCCACAGATCGGCGACATCCTCGACAACGATGATCGTTGCGTCCTCGCGGCGCGGATCGGTGCACACCGAACAGGGATCGGCGGTGTCGACATTGCCGCAGGTCGAACAGATGGTCACCTTGGCCGCCGCCTCGGCCATCGCACCGGCGAGCGGCTCCAGCAGTTGCTCGCGCTTCTTGATCATGTGCAGTGCCGCGCGCCGCGCCGAGCGCGGGCCCAGACCCGGCACCTTGGCCAGAAGCTGGATCAGCCGTTCGATCTCGGGGCCTGCGATTCGTTTCGATGACATAGCATTGATTTAGGCCGTCCGGTCCGGCGTGCAAAGCCGGAACGCCAGCGCGTCAAGAAACGGGTGGCGGGCGACGCGGCTCGGCATTAGTGGAGATCGAATCCGCCTGTCGCCAAGAATGCCCCGCATGTCGCAGCCCGCCGCCGTCAACGTCGCCATGTCGCCCGCGCAGTGGGCGATGCTGATCACGCTTTCGATCGTGTTCGGCGGATCGTTCTTCTTCAACGGCGTGATCGTGCGCGACCTGCCGCCGTTGACGATCGTGTTCTTCCGGGTCGCCCTCGCCGCCGTCGCGCTGCACCTCTATCTGCGGGCGACCGGCCGTGCGTTGCCGTGGAGCGGCGCCGTCTGGCGCATGTTCTTTGCGATGGGCGCGCTGAACAATGTCATCCCGTTCACGCTGATCGTCTACGGCCAGACGCAGATCGCGTCGGGCGTCGCTTCCATCCTCAACGCGATGACGCCGCTCTTCACCGTCGTCGTCGCGCATTGCTGGACCGACGACGAGAAACTGTCGGGGCCGCGCATCGCCGGCGTCTTTGCGGGCCTTGGCGGGGTGGCGGTGATGATGGGCGGCGCGACGCTCGGCGGCGGCTGGGGCACGGTGGCGGCCTATCTGGCCTGTCTGGGCGCGGCGCTGGCGTACGGGTTTGCCGCCGTCTATGGCCGCCGCTTCCGCAAGGCGGCGATCGATCCGCTGGCGGTCGCGACAGGACAGGTGACCGCATCGAGCGTCCTGATGCTGCCGCTTATGCTCGCGGTCGACCGGCCATGGACGCTCGCCATGCCGGAGGTCGACAGCGTACTGGCGCTCGTCGGCCTTGCCATCGTCTCGACCGCCTTTGCCTACCTGCTTTACTTCCGCATCCTGTCGGGCGCCGGCGCGACGAACCTGTCGCTGGTAACGTTCCTGGTCCCGGTCAGCGCGATCCTGCTGGGCATCGCCTTTCTCGACGAGGTGCTGCTGCCGCGCCACATGATCGGCATGGCACTGATCGGCGTCGGGCTGGCGCTGGTCGACGGGCGGCTGTTCCGGAGGCGTATCCCGCCGGTGCCATGATGCTAAACCGCAGGTTGCTCGCGCGTTGCGCAATGGATGCCGCCGCCCACTTCGCCCACCGGATCGACATCGAGCATCACGATTTCTCGTTCGGGATAAAGGTCGGCCAGTGTTTCCCGTGCCATCGCGTCGGCTTCCCGGTCACCGAACCCGGCCGCGATCACCGCGCCGTTGCAGACATAATAGTTGACGTAGGACGCGACGAATTCGGGACCATCCGCCCGAACATCCAACGGCTCGGGCAGGACCACAAGTTCCAACGGTTCGCCGCGTGAATCGGTTGCCGCCGCCAGAATGTCATGGGTTTCAAACGCAGCCTTCGACCACGGATCGTCCGGCACGATATGCTCGGGCATCTGGATCAGGATCGTGCCGGGCGCGACGAACCGCGCCAGCGCATCGATGTGGTAGTCGGTGATGTCGGCGCCGGCGATTCCGGGCGCCCAGATCATCTTGTCGGCCCCCACCGCATCGAGCAGCAGGCGTTCGACCTCCGCGCGCGAACCAGTGTTGCGGTTCGGGTTCACCCAGGAGCTTTCATGGGCGATCAGCGTGCCGTGGCCGTCGGTCTCGACGCCGCCGGGCTCGCCGACGAGCCCGTTGTCGAACAGCTCGAGCTGCATGATCTCGGCAATCCGCCTTGCGATCGCACCGTCATGGCGGTGCACCTGCTTGCCGCCCCAGCCATTGAAATTCAGATAGCTGACGGCAAGCCCGCCCTGGCCGTCGACAACGAACATGGGGCCGGAATCGCGCGCCCACAGATCGTCGGTCGGCACGTCCCACACTTCGACGGCGTCCGACAGTCTGCGCCGCGCCGCCCGCTCGTGGCTGGCGTCCATCAGCATGACGACCGGCTCGAACTCGGCAATCGCGTTGGCGATGTCGGCGATCGCCTGCTGCACCATGCCGAGAAACACCGGATCGGGGTGCACCCGGCGGCTGACCGGCCATTGCATGAAGGTGCGCGCGTGCGGATCGTCCTCGGCCGGAAGATGGAAGCCCGCTGCGCGCGCGTTGGTCATGTCGGTTGCCCCTGCCATCTTCGGCATCAGCGATGCCGCGCCCGCCAAGGCCGCGCCCTTCGAGAAACGGCGACGCGACAGCATGATGCCGGGGTCAGAACGGCAGTTTCATGCCGGGCGGCAGGGGCAGGCCGGCGGTCATTTCCTGGGTCTTTTCGGCGACGATCTGCTCGATCTTGGCCTTGGCGTCCGAATGGGCGGCGATAATCAGGTCTTCGAGGATCTCGACATCGTCTTCGGAGAACATGGAGGGATCGATTTTGAGGGCCTTCATCGCGCCCTTGCCGGTGAGCGTGACGGTGACCATGCCGCCGCCGGCCGTGCCGTCGGCGGTCATCTCTTCCATCTCGGCCTGCATGGCCTGCATCTTTTCCTGCATTTCCTTGGCCTTGCTCATCAGGCCCATAATGTCGCGCATGATTGTCTCCAGATCAGTCGGAATCGGTCGGATCGTCGGGGTCGGCGACGACGTCGCTCGCATCCATATCGGTATCGCCGGCGATAACGTCCAGCGGGCCGGCATCGTTGACGCGCACATCGACCACGCGCGCGCCCGGAAAGGCGCCCAGGATCGCCGACACGTCGGGATCGCGCGCGGCATCGGCGAACAGCGCGTCGCGTTTTTCGCCATCGACCTCCTCCAGCGTCCGTCCGCCGGGTTCGCGGCTGACCGACACGATCCAGCGCGTGCCGGTCCAGTCGCCGAGCTTGCGCGACAGATCGCCGAGCAGCGTCGCCGGCGCATCCTCGGTCAGGTTGACCGACAGCCGGCCCGGTTCGATCGAGACGAGCCGCACGCATTTGCGGATGTTCACCTTCATCAGCGGGTCGCGATGCCGGTCGGCGAGATCGGCCAGATCCTGCAGGCCGGCAACGGGTACGGATGGCTGTGCCGGCTCGGGCGCGGCCATCGGCGGCTGGGCCGCCGGCGCCGGCCCGGGATTCTGCGAAACAAGCCGCATGGCCGATGCACCACCGCCTGGCTGGGTATGCGCGGCGGTCATCGTCGTTGCCGGCTGAGGCGGTTGCGGCGCCGGGTCCGCCGAACCGGCCGGCGCCATCGCAGGAGCCGCGTCAGTCGGGGCTGGCTGCGAGGATACCTTTGCACCGCCTTGCGGACCGTTTGCGGATTGCGCCGGGCCGGCCGGTGCGCTGTCGAGCTTCTTCAAGGCCTCGTCCAGCGTCGGCAGCGTCGATGCATGCGCGAGCCGGATCAGCAGCATTTCGGCGGCCGCGAAGGGCCGCGCCGCGCTCTCGCATTCGCCGATGCCCTTGAGCAACATCTGCCAGGCACGGGCCAGCACCGTGACCGGAAGCTTTTCGGCAAAGGCGATGCCCCGCTCGCGCTCGTCGGGCGACAGGGACGGATCGTCGGCGGCGGCGCCGGGCACATAGCGCAGCCGGGTGACCAGATGGGTGAACGAGGCCAGATCGTTGAGGACGACGACCGGGTCGGCGCCAGCCTGATAGAGCGACGAAAACCCGTCCAGCGCCTCGGTGACGCGGCCGGCCATCAGATGCTCGAACAGGTCTACGACGCGGGTGCGGTCAGCAAGGCCGAGCATGTCGCGCACGGCGCTCGCATCGACCGTGCCGTTGCCGTGGGCGATGGCCTGATCGAGGATCGACAGCGCGTCGCGCACCGAACCCTCGCCGGCGCGGGCGATCATGGCCAGCGAGGTGTCGTCGACGGCCACCTCTTCGGTGTCGGCAATGGAACGCAGGTGCGCGGTCAGTTCGGCGATCTCGATGCGGCGCAGGTCGAACCGCTGGCAGCGCGACAGGACGGTGATCGGCACCTTCCTGATCTCGGTGGTCGCGAAGATGAACTTGGCGTGGGGCGGCGGCTCTTCGAGCGTCTTCAAAAGCGCGTTGAACGCCTTTTCGGACAGCATGTGGATTTCGTCGATGATGTAGACCTTGTAGCGGGCCGACACCGGCGCGTAACGCACCGAATCGATGATCTGCTTGATGTCGTCGATGCCGGTGTGGGACGCCGCATCCATCTCGACCACATCGACATGCCGGCCCTCCATGATCGGCTGGCAATGGATGCCCGGCACGGTGAGGTCGATCGTCGGCTTGTCGATCGTGTCGGACTGGTAGTTGAGCGCGCGCGCCAGGATGCGCGCCGTCGTCGTCTTGCCGACACCGCGCACGCCCGTCAGCATCCAGGCCTGGGCGATCCGGTCGGCGGCGAACGCGTTGGTCAGCGTGCGCACCATCGGCTCCTGCCCGATCAGCGCGGTGAAATCGGCCGGCCGGTATTTGCGCGCGAGCACGCGATAGCCGGCATCTTTCGGGGAAGCATCGCTCATGGGAGGGGTGTAGCGTAATCTGCTACACCTTTGTAGCGTCTTGCGCCAATTCTTAGCGCAATTGGCTATGACCATAGCGTAAGTCGCTATCCATTGCAGGGAGCACGCCGATGGCTAAGAGGCGGGAGGCTGGCACGGTGACCCGTGCCGGATCTCGTTAGGGCTGCTTCCTTCCGGACCTGACCCGGTTGGCGAGTGGCGCGTCCACCACCAACCTCCCGACCCTCATATCGACCTTCGGCCTAGCATTTGCAAGTCGCTTTCGGGGGCAAACCTGCTATCGTCGCCCGATGACGGACTTCGAACTCGATCCGACGCTCGAACGCGACAGCTTGTTCGTGACCGATCTGGGGCTGACCCAGTTGCGGCTGATGAACGATTCGCGCTTTGCATGGCTGATCCTCGTTCCGAAGCGTTCCGGCATTACGGAGATTCACGAACTGACGCCGCTCGACCAGACCATGCTGACCTTCGAGACGACGCAGATCGCCCAGGCGCTGGCCGATGTCACCGGCGCCGACAAGATCAATGTCGCCGCGCTCGGCAACCAGGTGCGGCAGTTGCACATGCATGTCATCGCCCGGCACCTTGGCGATCCGGCCTGGCCCGGTCCGGTCTGGTGCGCCGGAACGCCGACGCCCTACCAGAACGGTGCCGCCAAGGCCTTTATCGAGCGGTTCTCAAACGCGTTCTGAGGTTATATGACGGGCACGGCAAGCCAGCCGCCCGGAGCTTTCATGCCAACGTCCCTCTTCGACATCGTCGGGCCGGAGCCATCGGCGCTGACCGGCTTTGCCGGCAACCGGCTGCAGCGCTGGTCGGAAAAGCGCAGCGAGACATCGGTGCCCGAGGCGTTGGCCGATCCGCGCGCCCGGCTCTTGCTGGTCGGTGCGGGCCGCGCCGTGCTGCGGCCCAACGGAACAACGGCCGATCCATGGTTCGATGTCGCTTCGGCGAAAACGCTTGGCGCGGACACCGACGGGGCGGTGCTGCTGGGCTACGAGGATGACGGCACGCCGGTTCTGGCGGCCTATGCCGATGTCGAGGCGCTGCCGGACGATCTGAAGGCGATCGATTATCGCTCGATCTATGTGCAGGGCCTGCTCGACGCGCCCGCGCTCGGCGCGCTGGCGCAGGGCGCCGCTCTGATATCCTGGCACGACACCCACCGCTTCTGTTCGCGATGCGGCCATAAGAGCGCGATGGCCGATGGCGGCTACAAACGCGTATGCCCGCAATGCGACGGCCAGCATTTCCCGCGCACCGATCCGGTGGTCATCATGCTGTCGGTGAGCGTAGACAATCAGCGGTGCCTGCTCGGCCGCAGCCCGCATTTTCCCGAGGGCATGTATTCGTGCCTTGCCGGCTTCGTCGAGCCTGGCGAGACGATCGAGAACGCTGTGCGGCGAGAGACCGAAGAGGAAGCAGGCATCACGATCGGCCGCGTGGCCTATCATGCCAGCCAGCCATGGCCGTTTCCGCATACGCTGATGATCGGCTGCTATTGCGAGGCTTTGACCGAGACGATCCGCATCGACGACGAACTCGAGGATGCGCGCTGGTTCACGCGCAGTGAGGTTCGCAAAGTGCTGGACGGGCGTGGCGGGGACGACTTCAAAATGCCGCCGCGCGGCGCCATCGCGTCACTGCTCGTCCGCAACTGGGCCGCGGCCGGTTAGCCTGGCCGGCTTTTCTGACGCTGGTCGGCGCCACGATAGACGCCCAGAACCCGGAAATGGTCAGAGAAGAAGCCGATCTCCTCGAAGGCCAGCTTCACATTGTCATCGTCCGGATGCCCCTCAATGTCGGCATAGAATTGGGTCGCGACGAACGCGCCGCCGATCTGGTAGCTCTCCAGCTTGGTCATGTTGACGCCATTGGTGGCGAAACCGCCCATGGCCTTGTAGAGCGCGGCGGGAATGTTGCGCACGCGGAAGACGAATGTGGTGATGATCAGTTCGTCGTCCGAGCGCCGCGCCGGGATGAACGGCGCCTTGGACAGGACGACGAAGCGGGTGATGTTGTTGGCCTGATCCTCGACGTCGCGCTCGAGTATGCCCAGGCCGTACATCTCGGAGGCCAGTTCGGGCGCCAGCGCCGCCATGGCCGGATCGCCGCTCTCGGCGACCAGTTTGGCAGCGCCCGCCGTATCGCCCGCGATCACCGCTTCCCAGCCATTGCTTCTGATGTACTTCCGGCACTGTCCGAGCGCGTGAATGTGACTGTGGACAGTGCGGATCGCCGAGCGGTCCGTGCCCGGCAGCGCCATCAGGTGAAAATGGATGGGCAGAAAGTATTCGCCGACAATGTGCAGATCGGATTCGGGCAGAAGATGGTGGATATCGGCCACCCGGCCGGCGATCGTGTTCTCGATCGGGATCATCGCCAGGGCGGCCGCGCCCTTGTCGACCGCGGTGAACGCATCCTCGAAGGTCGGGCACGGCATCGGTGTCATCGCCGGATACATGTTCCGGCATGCCGTGTCGGAATTGGCTCCGGGCTCGCCCTGAAAGGCGATCAGCGTTCTGGCGTTCTCGTCCATGGGTTTGGTTCTTCCTGTTCGCGCTCACGCCAAAAGAGTGCGCGCCCGCTCCAGATCGCGCGGTGTATCGACCCCGAACGGCACGGTGTCAACAAGCCGGGCATGGATGGTCATGCCCGCCTCGAGCGCGCGCAGCTGTTCGAGCCGCTCGCGCTGTTCCAGCGCCGAAGGAGGCAGGCCGACGAAACGGGCAAGCGCCGCGCGCCGATAGGCATAGATGCCGATATGGTGGTAGAGCGGGCCGTCGCCCCAGGGCGCCGTGGCGCGCGTGAAATAGAGCGCGTTGAGCGTATCCCGGGCCACGGGCGTACCGACGATCTTGACGATGTTGGGATCGGTCTTTTCGTTGTCGTCGGCGATTTCGTTGCCGAGCGTCGCGATGTCGCAGGCGGGGCCTTGGAGCGTGGCGAGCGCGGCACGGACCATGGCCGGATCGAGCGTCGGCAGGTCGCCCTGAAGATTGATCACCACATCGATATCGCCGCTTGGATCGACCGCCTCCAGCGCCTCGAAGATGCGGTCCGAGCCCGAAGGGTGATCGGGCCGCGTCATCACCGCGCGATGGCCATGCGCGGCGACCGCTTCGGCGATCCGCTGATCGTCGACGGCAACCACGACATCGGCGCAATCGGCGTCGCGCGCCCGGTCGGCGACATGGACGATCATCGGCTTTCCGGCAATGTCGGCCAGCGGCTTGCCCGGCAAACGGGTCGAGGCTATGCGCGCGGGAATGAGGATGATCGGTGTCATGAAGGCCTGAACCGGGGGTCGGAATGGTGGCAAAACGTCTCAGCGGGTTCGACCTTATAGGTGTTGCAAGCCCCGGACAAAAGACATAGGAAACGGCCACTTTGCGCGTGCACGAAAGGTGCGCCGGCGGCTGATGATCGGGTAGAGGCTTTTCATGAACACCACCATGTATGCAGGCGCGTTCCTGGGGACCGTGTTTGTCGTGATGACCGTCGGACTGGCGAGCGACGCGATCTTTTCGCACCAGGCGCCCGAGCAGGAAGGCTTCGCGATCATCGTCGAGGAAAGCGAAGGCACCGCGGTGGCGGTCGAAGAGGTGGACGTGCCGATCTCGGTTCTTCTCGCCAGCGCCGATGCGAGCAATGGCGAAGGCGTCTTCCGCAAGTGCCAGTCCTGCCACAACATCGAAAGCGGTGCAGGCCACAAGACCGGACCGAACCTGTGGAACATCGTGGGCAAGGAAGTGGCCCTTTATGACGAGTTCCGCTATTCGCAGGCCATGCAGGACTATGCCGAAGGCGGCACGGTGTGGGACTTCGACTCGCTCAACAACTTCCTGGCTGCCCCCAAGGATTACATCGACGGCACCTCGATGAGCTTCGCGGGCCTGCCCCGCGACGGCGAGCGCGCCGACCTGATCGCCTGGCTTGCAACGCAGAACGACAGCCCGGTCGCGCTGCCCGAGCCCGAAGCGGCCCCGGCCGAAGAAGCCGCCGCCGAGGGCGATGCGGCTGAAACGACGGCGACCGAATAGGCCCAACTGACGCACAAGTGAGCCAGGTCGGCCCGGTTTTCGCCGGGCCGATCGTCGTTTGGGGCTTTGAATCGCCGCAAACGCCCCTACTGTGATTGGCAAGATCAATCGCGGAGGTGCCCATGAAGTTGCTGATCGCCAGCGCCGCTTGCCTGATGACCATGATCGCAATCGGCGATGCCGAGGCCCAGGAGGCGAGTGGCTGGGTGACCACCAGTTCCCTGATCGAACCGAGCAAATATGGCGACGACTTCCGGCACTATGACCATGCCGATCCCGATGCGCCCAAGGGCGGCACGGTGAACCTTGCCGTTCAGGGCACGTTCGACAGCTTCAATCCCTACATCATCCGCGGGACGCCGGCTGCCGGCCTTGCCGGGTTCGGCGGCGGCCTCCTGTACGACACGCTTCTGTCGCAGTCGATCGACGAACCGTCGACCAGTCATCCGCGCCTCGCGGAAGCCTACACCTATCCCGACGATTATTCCTTCGTCATCTACCGGCTCGATCCGGACGCGCGCTGGCATGACGGAGAACCGGTCACGCCCGACGACGTCGTCTGGACGTTCGACGTCCTGACCGAGCACAGCCAGCTCTATCGCGAGTACTACAAGAACATCACCGGGACCGAGATCCTCAACGCGACCGACATCAAGTTCTCGTTCGACCAGACCGGCAACCGCGAACTGCCGCAGATCATTGGCGACATGCCGGTCCTGCCCAGGCACTGGTGGGAAGGCACCGGTGCAGACGGCAACCCGCGCGACGTCAGCCAGCCGACACTCGAGCCGCCGCTGGGTTCCGGCCCCTATCGCATCGGCGAGTTCGACGCAGGCAGATCGATCACCTGGGAGCGGGTCGAGGACTATTGGGGCGCCGATCTGGGCGTCAATCTGGGCCGGAACAATTTCGACCGCATCGCCTACACCTATTTTCTCGATGCCACGCCGATCTGGGAAGCCTTCAAGAAGGGCGGAATCCAGGATTTCCGCACCGAAACACGGTCGTCGCGATGGGCCGGCGAATACAATTTCCCAGCCTTCGAGGAAGGCCAGGTGAAGAAGCGGGCCTTTCCGACGACCAGCCCGAAGCCCATGCAGGGCTTTGCGATGAACATGCGGCGCGACAAGTTCGCCGACCGGCGGGTCCGCCAGGCGCTGGCGCACCTGTTCGATTTCGAGAGCATCAACCGATTGCAGCTGGCCGGCCAGCGTACGCGCACCGACAGTTTCTTCGAAGGCGGTGAGTTGCAGGCGTCCGGCGTGCCCGAAGGCCGGGAACTGGAAATCCTGGAGGAGTACCGTGACGAACTGCCGGCCGAACTGTTCACGATGCCATTCGAAAACCCGGTCGGCGGCGATCGCGCCAGGAACCGGGAGAACCAGCGCATCGCGGCGGGGCTGATGCGCGAGGCGGGCTGGGAGCCGCGCGATGGCGCATGGGTCAATGCCGAAACTGGCGAACCCTTTGCCATCGAGATATTGGGCGCCTCTGAAACGACCAACATCATTGCCGGCCAGTTCACCGAGGATCTGCGCCGCTTCGGCATCGACGCGCAGATTCGCATTGTCGATGCCAGCCAGTACATCGCCCGGCTCGAAGAGTTCGATTTCGACATGACGACGGTCGTTCTCGCCCAGTCGCTGTCGCCGGGCAACGAGCAGCGCGACTTCTGGTCGTCTGCGGCGGCAGACAGTTCGGATTCGCGCAACATGTCGGGCATCGAGAACCCGGTCGTCGACGCGCTGATCGAAAAAATCATCTTCGCCGACGACCGTGACGAACTGGTGGCGGCCACCCGCGCGCTCGACCGCGTGCTCTTGTGGAACCACTATTACATCCCTCAATGGCACTCGGCGGACGAATGGATCGCCTGGTGGGACAAGTTCGGTTTCGTCGACAGCCAACCGGCCTATGCCGGTGTCGACTTCCAGTCCTGGTGGGTGAGGCCGGAGGCGATGCAATGATCATCGACCGGCGGCGGTTTCTGGCCGTCGCAGCAGGCGGCTTTGCGGCCTCGGCGATGTTTCCGAGACTGTCTCCGGCGGCCAATGCGCGCGGCACGCCCCTGCACGGCCTGTCCGCCTTCGGCGACCTGAAATACCCCGCCGGATTTGCCCGGTTCGACTATGCCAACCCGGACGCGCCGGCGGGCGGCGTGTTCAACTTCCAGCCCTGGTACTGGTACTTCAACCAGAACTACCAATCCTTCAACACGCTCAACACTTTCGTGCGCAGGGGCGATGCGCCGCCGCGCATGGAGATGTGTTTCGACACGCTGATGGTGTCGGCCCATGACGAGCCCGACGCGATCTACTGCCATGTCGCCGAGACTGTGACGATCTCCGAGGACGGGAACCGTTTCACCTTCCGGCTCCGGGACATTGCGCGCTTTCACGACGGCGCGCCGATCACCGCCGGCGATGTCAAATTCACCTACGATAGGATCAAGGCGCAGGGGCACCCGGACCTGTCGCTGCCGCTGCGGCCGCTCGCCGAGGTGATCGCCGAGAACGCGCGGACCGTGACGCTGGTGTTCGACGGCACACAGTCGGCGCAGGCCATCCTGACGATCGCATCGACCTATCCGATCCAGTCGGCGGCCTATTACGCCGACCGGACGTTCGACACATCGACGCTCGAGCCGCCGCTCGCGTCCGGCCCCTACAAGGTCGGTCGCTTCAATGCCGGCAGCTTCATCGAGTTCGAGCGCGTCGAGGACTATTGGGCCCGGGCGATCGGCACCGGTGCGGGGCAGAACCATTTCCAGACGATCCGCATCGAGTTCTTCACCGAGCGACAGGCCGGGTTCGAGGCGTTCAAGAAGGGCGAGGTGACCTGGCGGCGCGAGTTCACGTCCAAGACCTGGGCGACCGAATACAATTTTCCGGCGATCACGGACGGCCGGGTGGTCCAGTCCCTGATCGACGCCGATGTGCGGCCATCCATGCAGGCCTGGGCGCTCAACCAGCGGCGCGAACGGTTCGCCGACCGGCGGGTGCGCGATGCGATCGCGCTGTGCTTTGATTTCGAGTGGACCAACCAGAATCTGTTCTACGGGCTCTATGAGCGCAGCCATTCGCTGTTTGCCGGATCGCAATATGAGGCGTCGGGCCTGCCGGACGTTGCCGAAACCGCGCTGATCGACAAGCTTGCAGCCGATCACGACCTGCCCGAAGGCATCCGTGATGAAGCCCACATGCAGCCGGCCGCCGACGGGTCGGGCCGCGACCGGGCGCGGCTGCGCGAGGCGACCCGCCTTCTCGCCGAGGCCGGCTGGAGGGCGGACGGCGAGGGCCGGCTGCGCAATGCCGGCGGCGAGACGCTGGACGTCGAGATGCTGATCCGGTCGTCCATCTTCGAGCGCATTTACGGCCCCTATGTGCGCACCATGAACCTGGTCGGCATCAATGCCAGCCTGCGACTGGTCGATCCCGCGCAATATCAGGCGCGCACCAGCGACTTCGATTTCGACATGGTTGGGCGCGCCATTGGCTGGACGCCGACACCGACGCAGAGCAGCCTCGAGGGCGTGTTCGGCGCAGCATCGGCCGACCTGCCCGGCTCGCGCAACTTGACCGGCGCGGCCGATCCGCTGGTCGACGCGCTGATCGCCGAAGTGGGCGCGGCCCCCGATCGCGACGCCTACCGCACGGCGATGCGTGTTCTGGACCGGGTGTTGCGTTTGCGGCGCGACTGGATTCCAAATTGGCGCGCAGCGAATCAGTTCATCGCCTACTGGGACATGTTCGGTTTCGACGACAAGCCGGACTATTTCTGGCCGATCGAGGCGCTGTGGTGGATCGACGAGGAAAAGGCGCGCGCGATTGGCAAGGCATGAGGCGATAACGATTCCGACCCTCGACCCGCGCGCGCGGAGACGCTGAGCCATGGGCGCCTATATCCTTCGCCGCATTCTGCTCATGGTTCCGACCATTTTCGGAATAATGGCGATTTCCTTCGTCATCGTGCAGTTCGCGCCGGGCGGGCCGGTCGAGCAGGTCATCGCGCAACTGACCGGCCAGGGGGGCGATGCGACCGAGCGCTTCACCGGCGGCGGCAGCGAGGTTTCCGGGGCCGATGAGTTCGGCAGCAGCGTCGAAGGCGGCGGGGCCAGTTCGCGCTATCGCGGCGCGCAGGGGCTCGACCCCGAGTTCATCGCCGATCTCGAGCGCCAGTTCGGCTTCGACAAGCCGCCGCTCGTCCGGTTCGGCAACATGATCTGGGACTATCTGCGGTTTGACTTCGGCGAGAGCTATTTTCGCGACATCACCGTCATCGACCTGATCCTCGAAAAGATGCCGGTGTCGGTGTCGCTGGGGCTCTGGATCACGCTGATCTCCTATGCGATCTCCATTCCGCTCGGCATCCGCAAGGCGGTGTCGGACGGTTCGCGCTTCGATGTGTGGACGTCGGGCGTGATCATCGTCGCCTATGCCATCCCCGGCTTCCTGTTCGCAATCCTGTTGATCGTCCTGTTCGCCGGTGGATCGTTCTTCGACTGGTTCCCCCTGCGCGGGCTCGTCTCCGACAATTGGGCCGAACTGTCATGGCCGGAACGGATCGTCGACTATTTCTGGCACCTGACGCTGCCGTTGACCGCAATGGTGCTGTCGGCGTTCGCGACGACGACGCTTCTGACCAAGAACTCGTTCCTCGACGAAATCCGCAAGCAATATGTGATCACCGCGCGGGCCAAGGGCCTGACCGAGCGCCAAGTGCTTTACGGCCATGTGTTTCGCAACGCGATGCTGATCATCATCGCCGGCTTTCCGGCGGCGTTCATCTCGGCCTTCTTCACCGGATCGCTCCTGATCGAGACGATCTTCTCGCTCGACGGGCTCGGCCTTCTGGGCTTCACCTCGGTCGTCAACCGCGATTATCCGGTGGTGTTCGCAACGCTCTACATCTTCTCGCTGATGGGACTGCTTGTCAGCCTTCTGTCGGACCTGATGTATACGTGGATCGACCCGCGCATCGATTTCGAAAGCCGGGAGGTCTGACATGGACCAGACGGTTGACGAACCCACTTTCGGACGGGACGGCGCCATACCGCGACGGCGGCGGCCGTTCCTCTCGCCGCTCAACCAGCGGCGCTGGCAGAACTTCAAGGCCAACCGGCGCGGCTACTGGTCGCTGTGGCTGTTTCTCGTCCTGTTCGTCCTGTCGCTGTTTGCCGAATTCATCGCCAACGACCGGCCGATCCTGGTCTCCTACAAGGGCGAACTTCTGACGCCGGTCTTCGTCAACTATCCCGAGGAGAAATTCGGCGGGTTCCTGGCGCGCACCGACTACACCGACCCGTTCATCCAGGACGAGATCAAGGCCAATGGCTGGATGGTCTGGCCGCCGATCCGCTATTCCTACAGGACCGTCAACAAGGAGGTGCCGACCACCGCGCCCTCCAAGCCGGCCTTCATGTTCGACAGCCGCGAGGAGTTGTGCGCGCGCTATGCCGGCGGCATCGACGATCCGAACTGCCACTGGAGCAATTTCAACTGGCTCGGCACGGACGACCAGGCGCGCGACGTCCTGGCGCGGACGATCTACGGCTTCCGCATATCGGTCCTGTTCGGGCTGATCCTGACGATCGCCTCGGCGGTGATTGGCGTCACCGCCGGCGCGATCCAGGGCTATTTCGGCGGCTGGACGGATCTGATCTTCCAGCGCGTGATCGAGATATGGTCCTCGATCCCGGTCCTCTACATACTCTTGATCATGGCCGCCGTGCTGCCGCCGGGCTTCTGGGTGCTGCTCGGCATCATGCTCATCTTCTCATGGGTCGGCTTTGTCGGCATCGTCCGTGCCGAATTCCTGCGCGCACGCAACTTCGAATATGTCAACGCGGCGCGCGCGCTCGGCGTGTCGAACCGGACGATCATGTTCCGCCATCTCCTGCCGAACGCGATGGTGGCGACGCTGACCTTCCTGCCATTCATCCTGAACGGGTCGATCACCACGCTGACCTCGCTCGATTTCCTCGGCTTCGGCCTGCCGCCGGGATCGGCTTCGCTCGGCGAACTCATCCTTCAGGGCAAGAACAACCTCCAGGCGCCGTGGCTCGGCTTTTCCGGCTTCATCGTCATTTCGATCATGCTGTCGCTGCTGATCTTCATCGGCGAGGCGACGCGCGACGCGTTCGATCCCAGGAAGACGTTTGGGTGATGCGACAGGCGTGCTATATGAAGGTAGAATTCTACCTCGGAGACCACGATGGGTCTGAACATCAAGAATGAGCGCGTGCATCAATTGGCGAAGGAACTCGCCCTCAAGCGCAATTCCACCATGACGGCCGTGATCCTTGACGCGTTGGAAAGCGAGCTGGAACGAGATCAAGCTCGCTCCGATGAGGCTCAACGGCATCGGATCAAGGCGCGAGAGCAGTTTCTCGCACACCGCGATTCGATGAAGGAACTGCCGGCAGGCTACACCAGCAGTCATGACGACCTTTATGATGAAGACGGCTTTCCGGCATGATTGTCGATGCGTCAGCGATCGTGGCGTTTGTCATGAAGGAAGAGGGCAGCGGCATCTACGAGCCTTACCTGTTCAGCGACACGGTTCCGCTTTTCATATCCGCCGTCAATTGGTGGGAGGTCCATGCCCGCATAACCAGGCATGACAAGCCCGACGTCACACGATCATTGCAGTTCTTTCAACGAGGAACGCGCTTGAAGTTCGTCGCAGTAGACAAAGACCAAACCAACATGGCTATCGAAGCGTTCCGCCGCTTCGGCAAGGGACACCATCCCGCCAAACTCAACCTCGGCGATTGTTTCGCCTACGCTCTGGCCAAGGTTCGAAACGAACCGCTGCTCTTCAAGGGGAACGATTTTCACCATACCGATGTGCGGGCCGCGCTGTGACAGAACCACTCCTGTCCGTCCGCGATCTTTCCGTCGACTTCACGCAAGGCGGCCATGTCACCCATGCGGTCAGAACGATCTCGTTCGACATCGGTGCGCGCGAAACCGTGGCGCTCGTCGGCGAGAGCGGGTCGGGCAAGTCGGTCTCCGCCCTGTCCGTGCTCAAGCTGCTGCAATATCCGGCCGCGTCGCACCCGTCGGGTCAGATCATGTTCGGCGGGCAGGATTTGCTGGCGGCGTCGGACGACGAACTGCGCACGGTCCGCGGCAACGACATTTCGATGATCTTCCAGGAGCCGATGACGTCGCTGAACCCGCTGCACCCGATCGAAAAGCAGGTCGGCGAGGTGTTGCGGCTGCACCAGGGCATGGGCGAAGCGGACCAGCGAGCCCGAACGCTCGAACTGCTCAACCAGGTCGGCATTCGCGAACCCGAAAAGCGCCTTGGCGCCTATCCGCACCAATTGTCCGGTGGCCAGCGCCAGCGCGTGATGATCGCCATGGCGCTCGCCAACACGCCCAGGCTGCTGATCGCGGACGAACCGACGACGGCGCTCGATGTCACGGTGCAGGCGCAGATCCTCGAACTGCTCGACGATCTCAAGCGGCAGCAGGACATGTCGATGCTGTTCATCACGCACGATCTGGGCATCGTCCGGCGCATTGCCGACCGCGTCTGCGTGATGACCGATGGGGAGATCGTCGAGACCGGGCCGACCGAGGCGATCTTCGGCGACCCGCAGCACGCCTACACCCGGCACCTGCTCGCGGCCGAACCGAAGGGCCAGCCGCCCCGCGCCGACCCCGACGCGCCCGTCGTGATGGAAGGCGACCAGATCAAGGTCTGGTTCCCGATCAAAAAAGGCTTCATGCGCAAGACGGTCGATCACGTCAAAGCGGTCGACGGGATCGACGTGACCGTGCGCGCCGGGCAGACGCTCGGCGTCGTGGGCGAAAGCGGGTCGGGCAAGACGACGCTTGGGCTGGCGCTCAGCCGGCTGATTTCGTCGGACGGCCGTATCCGGTTTGCTGGCGAGGCCATCGATGAACGCTCGTTCCGTCAGATGCGGCCGCTTCGCAAGGATCTGCAGATCGTCTTCCAGGACCCGTTCGGATCGCTGAGCCCGCGCATGTCGATCGCCGAGATCGTCGCCGAGGGCCTTGCGATCCACGAACCGGGCCTGAGCCCCGACGAACGCGACGATCGCGTCGTCGCCGCCCTCGACGAGGTCGGGCTCGATCCCGAGACGCGGTTCCGCTATCCGCACGAATTTTCCGGCGGCCAGCGCCAGCGCATCGCCATTGCCCGGGCGATGGTGCTCAAGCCGAAATTCCTGATGCTGGACGAGCCCACTTCGGCGCTCGACATGAGCGTTCAGGCCCAGGTGGTCGACCTTCTGCGCGATCTGCAGAAGAGGCACAATCTGGCCTATCTGTTCATCAGCCACGATCTGAAAGTGGTGCGGGCGCTCGCCAATCACGTCATTGTCATGCGCGGCGGCCGAATTGTCGAACAGGGGTCGGCCGACACCATTTTCGACGCGCCGGAAACCGATTACACAAGGGCGCTGATGGCCGCCGCCTTCGACATCAAGACGAGCGCGGCCGGCGTCGTCAGCCAGTAGGCATTTTTGGCAAGCGAGTTCGCACGATGGCACCCTCCCCCGGCTCGATCCTTTTGTCCGTCACCGGCTTCGATCCCGCCGTGTGGCGTGACGAGATCGAACGGGCCGCACCCGGCCGGACGGTTGTCACCGAACCGGACGGGCCCGAAGACGCATCCATCCATTACGCGGTCGTGTGGAAGCAGCGGCCCGGCATTCTCAACCGGCTGCCCAATCTCAAGGCGATCTTTTCGATCGGCGCCGGCGTCGACCACATCTTCGCCGATCCCGATGTTCCGGACGTGCCCATCGTGCGCGTCGTCGCCGACGACCTGACCGAGCGGATGAGCGAATATGTGGTCTGGCAGGTGCTCGACCATCACCGCAAGGGGCCGCGCTACCGGCGCCAGCAGGCGGAGAAAATCTGGCATGAAGACCGGATGCAGCCGGCCGCGCGCGACGTGACGGTGGGCATTCTGGGTCTCGGCGTACTCGGGCTCGATGCGGCGCGCAAGCTTGCCGCGCTTGGCTTTGAAGTCGCGGGTTGGAGCCGGACGGCAAAGAAAATCGAAGGCGTAGCGACCTTTGCCGGCGATGACGGGCTCGACGGTTTTCTGGCCATCAGCGACATCGTCGTGTGCCTTTTGCCGCTGACGCCGAAGACAAAGGGCATCCTGTCAAAACCGCTGTTTGCGAAGATGAAACGGCGCGGACCGCTGGGGCCGGCCGTGCTGATCAATGCCGGCCGCGGCGATCTGCAGAACGAGGCCGACATCCTTGCGGCTCTGGAAAATGGCTGGCTGGGTGCGGCCAGCCTCGATGTGTTCCAGGCCGAGCCGCTGCCCGAAACCAGTCCGCTCTGGACCCATCCGCGCGTGACGATCACGCCGCATGCGGCGGCCACATCGGTGCCCGCCGCACTGATCCCGCCCATGATTGCCCAGATTGAATCACATGAGCGCGGTGAACCGCTGACCAATCTGGTCGATCGCGACGCCGGCTACTGATCGCCGTCAGGGACGCCGATAGCCGGTCGGTTGCCCGTAGAGAGCCGCGATGCGGTCGATGGCCTGAACGAGCGGTTCGCTCGAAACCGCCATCGCATTGGCGTTGGCATGCAGCAGCGTCTCGGCGTCACGCATGATGCCGACATGGCCGATCCAGAAGACGAGATCTCCGCGCCGAAGACCGTTTGCGGGATCGGCCGGTTCGCCCAGTTCCGCTTCCTGCATGTCGCTGTCGCGCGGCGCCGCCCGGCCGGCCATCAGCATGGCCAGTTGCACAAGGCCCGAACAGTCGATGCCGAAGGCGGACGTTCCGCCCCACAGATAGGGCGTGTGAAGCAGCGTTTCGGCGGCGGCCGCATAGTCCGGCTCATGGTCATCCGCCTCGCGGATGTGCCCTGCCGGGCAATAGCGGCCGTCGTCGAGGCGCGCATAGGCGACATTGCGGCTCTCGACGAATTCAGCGACCGAAACCAATGAGCCCATCGAAAGGCAGTCGGCCGGGGGACGCTTGAAATCCGGCTCATCGAAAAGGAACGTCCGTGGCGCCGCGATGCGGTGGGTGCCGGACGCCGTGCCCAAGGGTCTGCTCAACGCACGCTGAGCGACATAGCCGACATATCCGTCCCGCTCGGCCTGAACCCAGGCCCAGCCCTCATCGGACTGAAACATGCGAACCCGGTCGCCGTGGAGCAGTTGTGTGCCCAGACCGGCCTGCGGCATCGGTTGCGTGCGCATATCGACCACGGCGTCCCGGACGACCAGCTCCTCGCCATCAGCGAAATGGTTGGCATCGACCAGACCGCGCAACCGGGCGTCGGCCAAGTCGCGGCGAAAGGCGTGCAGGCGCGGATCAAGCGGCTTTTCGGTCATGCGGGCAGTTCCCTCGCCTTGGCGATGATGACGTCGGCGAACCGTTCCAGATAGAGCGCGCCGTCAACGGTGCGGGCGATGACCACATTGCGCCGATCCCGCGGATCGCGATGCCGGGTGACCAGCTTCATGGCGCCCATCGTGTCGAGCGCGCGCGTGATGACCGGCTTGGTGACGCCGAGATGGGCGGCCAGCCCGCGCACCGAATGGGGCGGCGGTTCGAGGTAGATCGTCAGAAGGATGGCAAGTTGGCGCGTCGTCAGGTCCGGCGCGCTGTCGCGCACCTCGGCAAGCGATACATGGTGCCAGAGCGCGAGCGCCTGGCTGGGCCTCAATGTGACCGTCATCGTCCGCTGGTCGCACACAAACGTTTCGGAACCGTTTCAATATGACGGTCCGAGCCGTGGCACACAAGGGCGAGGTCACCGGTCGCCGTAACGATGTTCCAGAACCGCGAACAGGGCGCGGATCGCCTGCGCCTCGCCGCCGACCGGCGCGTGCAACTTCGGCTTCGGCGTCCACGCGAACAGGTCGAGATGGACCCAGGGCGTCTTGTCGGCCACGAACTTCTGCAGGAAGAGCGCGGCCGTCACCGATCCGGCGAACCCGTCGGCGGTTACATTGGCGCAGTCCGCCACCGTCGATGACAGGTTGCGGGCGTATGGCTGCCAGAGCGGCATGCGCCAGAGCGGATCTCGCTCGGCTTCGGCGGCCCTTGCCAAAGCGCCGGCCAGCGCATCGTCTCCCGTGTAGAAGGGCACGATATCGGGGCCGAGCGCAACGCGCGCCGCACCCGTCAGCGTTGCCATGTCCACGATCAGATCCGGCTCTTCCTCATCGGCCAGTGCCAGCGCATCGGCCAGCACCAGCCGGCCCTCGGCATCGGTGTGGCCGATTTCCACGGTCAGGCCCTTGCGCGTCGGATAGACGTCACCGGGCCTGAACGCATTGCCGGAGATCGCGTTCTCGACAGCGGGGATAAGCACACGCAGCCGCACGCCCAGTTCCATCGACATGATCATGGCGGCCAGGCCCAGAACGTTGGCCGCGCCGCCCATGTCCTTCTTCATGTTGCGCATCGAGCCCGAGGGCTTGATGCCGACGCCGCCGGTGTCGAACGAGACGCCCTTGCCAACCAGTGTCAGCTTCGGTGCGGTCTTTTTTCCCCACCTCATGTCGATCAGGCGCGGCGGCGTTGCCGAGGCACGACCGACCGCATGGATCATCGGCAGCTTCTTGGCGATCAGTTCCTCTCCGGCGATCACCTTGACGACCGCCTTGTGGCCGGCTGCCAACGTCCGGGCGGCCGCCTCGATCGCCGCCGGCCCCATGTCATTGGCCGGCGTGTTGACGAGATCGCGGGTCAGCGAAACCGCGCCCGCAACCGCTTCGAGACGCGCGCGATCGACCGCTTTGTCGGGCACGAGCCGGATGCGTTTGGCCGGCGGCGTACGGTACAGGTCAAAACGATAGGCGCCCATGCAGAAACCCAGCGTCGCCTTCCCGATATCGGTCTCATCGGGATTGGCGACGAACCAGTCACCCGCCGGCAGCTTGCCGGCGAGCGCGCCAAGCGCGAACGGATCGGCCGGTTCGCCCAGGGCGATGGCCGCCCCTGCCACGCCGCCGCCGTCCGGCGCGGGCACGAGGGCGACGGCCCCGGCCTCGGCTTCGAAGCCCGTTGCCTCCAGCCATGCCGTCACCTGTGCCGGACTGCTTTTTGCGTTGTTTCCGACAATCCAAATGGGCCGCGCGTCGGTGCGCGCTTCGTCAGGAGCCAGCATTGTCAGTCGATCAGCCATCATGTCCTCGGCGCCGGGGATTAACCATCCGTTAGGGTTAACAGATTATCGCTGGTTAACAGAGGTTAATGCGGAGTTACGCCCGCAAAAGGACGCATGCCGCGTGCCGGCCCTGCTTCGTGGAGTATCGCGATGTCCAAGCCCATCGGTTCATCGAACCTGCACCGGCCCGCCCGCCTCGGTGTCGCTGTGCTGCTGGCCGGTCTTCTGGCCGGGTGTGCCAACAGCAACCTGACGACCGGATCGATCGGGCCGGCGGGCAACAAGCCGATCGCGCAATTGAGCGGCACGGAACTGCAATCGGCGCTGGCCAGCCACCGCCGCCAGTACGAACGCAACCCGAACGACAAGTCGGTGGCGATCGCCTATGCATCCGTGCTGCGGATGAACGGCGCGAACGAGCAGGCGCTGGCCGTGATGCGCAAGGCTGCGATCACCCATTCGCGCGACAAGCAGGTTCTGGCCGCCTACGGCAAGGCACTCGCCGGTGCCGGTCAGTTTCCGGCCGCGCTCGACGCGATCCAGAGGGCGCAGGACCCGACGCAGCCTGACTGGGAACTGCTTTCGGCCGAGGGCGCGATCTACGATCAGACAGGGCGTCCGGACGAGGCGCGCCAGCGCTATGAAAAAGCGTTGCAGATCCGCCCGAACGAACCCTCGGTCCTGTCGAACCTTGCGATGAGCCACATGCTGCAGGGCGATCTGCCGACAGCGGAACGGCACTTGCGCACGGCGGTGCAACAGCCCGGCGCGGACAGCCGCGTGCGGCAGAATCTGGCGCTGATCGTCGGTCTTCAGGGCCGGTTCGCCGAAGCCGAGGACATTGCCCGCCGCGAGATGACGCCCGACCAGGCCGAAACCAACATCGCCTACCTGCGGCAGATGCTGGCGCAGCAAAATGCCTGGAACCTGATCGAGCAGGAAGACCGGCAGAACGCTGCCAACTGACGGGCGCGTTCCCAAATCTCGATACGGTCGCGACCAGACAAAAACAAAGCCCGCCGAAAGGCGGGCTTTGTTTTTGTCTGCAATGCTTGGTGGCGTCAGCCGCCACCGAAGATGCCGCCCTGTTGCGAGACCTGGATGCCGGCCGGGCCGAGAATCACGCCGAACAGGACCGGCAGGAAGAAGACGATCATCGGAACGGTCAGCTTGGGCGGAAGCGCGGCCGCCTTTTTCTCGGCTTCGGTCATGCGCTGTTCGCGGCTTTCGTTGGCCAGAACGCGCAGCGCGGAGCCGATGGGCGTGCCGTAACGTTCGGCCTGGATCATCGCCTGGGAGACGGCCTGGACCGAGTCGAGGCCGGTACGCTTGGCCAGGTTTTCGTAGGCTTGCCGGCGTTCGCTGAGATAGGACAGTTCCGCGCCGACCAGCACCAACTCTTCGGCAAGCGGCACCGATTGCGTGCCGATCTCCACGGACACGCGCTTGAACGCGGCTTCCACGGACATGCCCGACTCGACGCATATCAGCATCAGGTCGAGCGCATCGGGCCAGGCCTTGCGGATGGAGTTGCCGCGCTTGCCTGCCAGGTTGCTGACATACAGATTGGGCGCATAAAAGCCCGCATAGGCAGCGCCGACGCACATGAACGAACGCATCATGGTCGAGTGTTCGCTGAAGTTGCCCAGGCCGAAAATGTAGAAGATGGCCACGGCCAGAAACAGAAACGGCAGCACGAAGCGGGCGAACAGGAACATGTTCAGCGGCTGCTGGCCCCGGAAACCGGCCATCCGGAGCTTCTTGACCGTCGCATCGTCGGCAAGCGCCTTGCGCAGATCGAGCCGGTCGACCACGCCTTTGATGCCGGCGAACCTGGACTCATCGACGCGCAGCGACCCCTTGCCCTGAACCTTTTCGGTGGCCAGCCGAGCGCGCTCGCGGGCGCGAATCTCGTCGCGCTCGGTTGCGACCATCTTCATCCGGCTCTTGAGCTGGCTGCCGCCGGTCACCGCCGTGAGCAGCGTGAGGATGGTGGCGAACACGGCGACCGAAACGAGCACGGCGAAGACGAACTGCGGTGACGTGGCGGTCTGGACAATGGTCGATGTCATGGCCGGACCTCACACCTCGAAATTGATCATCTGACGCATGACGAAGATGCCGATCGACATCCAGACAAGCGACACGCCGAGAATGAACAGCCCCGTATCGGTCGTGAACAGCAGCATGATGTACTCCGGGCTCGTCAGATAGACGAGAAACATCACGACGGGCGGCAGGGCACCGATGATGACGGCGGACGCCTTTGCTTCCATCGACATGGCGGCGACCTTGTTCTTCATCTGCTTGCGCGCCCGCAGCACCTTCGACAGGTTGCCGAGCGCTTCGGACAGGTTGCCGCCGGCCTGCTGCTGGATCTGGATGACGATCGCAAAGAAGCTGGCCTCGGGAACCGGCATGTGGTTGTACATGCGCATGCACGCTTCGGGCGTCGGCACACCCAGTTGCTGCGCCTCGACGATCCTGCCGAACTCCGTACGGACCGGCTCCTTGGCCTCGCCCGCGATCAGGCGGATTCCGTCGTTTAGCGGCAGGCCCGACTTGATGGCCCGGACGATGACGTCGATGGCATTGGGAAACTCGTCGAGAAACTGCTTCATGCGGCGCTTGCGCAGAAACGCGACGATCCAGCGCGGCACGCCAAAAGCGCCGGCGAAAAACACGGCCGGCACGTAGATGAGGCCAAGGCCAGCCACCAGCGCCATGACCGCCAGGGCACCGCCGAGGCCAGCCGACATCAGATAAAAGGTCCGCATCTCGATATTGAGGCCGGCCTGCTTGATCTGCATCTTCAGCGACGGCTTGGTGATGTGCTTTTCGCGATCCTTGTTCCGTTTTTCGAGATCATCAAGGGATTCGCTGACCTGCTTGCGGCGCTTCTGGCCTTCATTGAGGCGTTCGACAGCGGCCTTGCGCACCTTGGTGTCGGAGCTGCGACTGCTGATGGCGGCAAGGCGCTTGCCGGATTTCTCCTCGATCTGCACCCTGTTGTACAGCAACGCATAGAGCACGCCGCCGACACCGAGGGCGGCGAGCGCGAAGATGGCAATCACGATGACGGGAATGCCCATGATCGTCATGGCTGCCTATCCCTGCCTGCTGTCCACTGCACCATCAGTTCTGGACCGTTTCCATGGAATCGAGCGCCGCCGCCAGACGCTGCTCCTCATTGTAGTAACGGGCCCTGTCCCACATGGCCGGACGGCCGATGCCGGTCGAGCGGTGCTTGCCGAGGATCTTGCCGTTGGTGTCCTCACCCTGCATGTCGTAAAGCATCAGGTCCTGGGTGATGATCACGTCGCCTTCCATGCCGACCACCTCGGTGATGTGGGTGATCCGGCGCGAGCCGTCGCGCAGGCGTGCCGCCTGAACGATGACGTCGACCGAGCCGACGATGATTTCGCGCACGGTGCGCTGGGGCAGCGAAAAGCCGCCCATGGCGATCATCGATTCGATACGGCTGAGACATTCGCGGGGCGAGTTGGAGTGGATGGTGCCCATGGACCCGTCATGGCCGGTGTTCATGGCCTGCAGCAGGTCGAACACTTCCGGTCCGCGCACCTCGCCGACGATGATCCGCTCGGGACGCATGCGAAGGCAGTTCTTGACGAGATCGCGCATGGTGATCTGGCCTTCGCCCTCGAGGTTGGGCGGGCGGGTTTCAAGCCGCACGACATGCGGCTGCTGCAGCTGCAGTTCTGCCGAATCCTCGCAGGTGATGATGCGCTCATCCTCGTCGATGTAGCGCGTCAGGCAGTTGAGAAGCGTCGTCTTGCCCGAGCCCGTGCCGCCGGAAATCACCACATTGCAGCGCACCCGGCCTATGATCTGGAGCAGCGTGGCACCCTCAGGCGAGATCGATCCGAAATTGACCAGCTGATCGAGCGTCAGCTTGTCCTTCTTGAATTTGCGGATCGTCAGTGCGGTGCCGTCGATGGCCAGTGGCGGGGCGATGACGTTGACGCGGCTGCCGTCGGCGAGACGCGCGTCGCAGATCGGGCTCGATTCGTCGACACGCCGGCCCACCTGGCTGACGATCCGTTGGCACACGGAAAGCAATTGCTGGGCATCGCGGAACTTGACGTCGGCGTGTTGGACCTTGCCGTCCACTTCGATATAGGCGCTGTCCGGCCCGTTGATCATGATGTCGGCGATATCGTCGCGGGCCAGCAGAGGCTCGAGAGGGCCGTAGCCCAGAACGTCGTTGCAGATGTCCTCGAGCAGCTCCTCCTGCTCGGCGATCGACATCGCATAGTTCTTGATCGCGATGATGTCGTTGACGATGTCGCGGATTTCCTCGCGCGCACTGTCACCATCAAGCTTGGCGAGCTGCGACAGATCGATCGTTTCGATCAGCGCGGAGAAAACCTGCGTCTTGGTGTCGTAATATGATTCGTTGCGCTGGGACTGGGAGCGCGCAGCCGGCTTGGCGGGCGTGACGGCCGGTGCCGGCTCGGGCTGAGCCGCAGGCCGCGCCGGTGTCTCAGGCTCGGGCGCGGGCGCGGGAGCTGTCGCGGCCTCGACCGGTTCGGGTGCTGCCGGGCTTGTCGGGGCGTCGTGCGTCGATCCCGCCGAACCGGCCCGTCCGGCCGTTCCCGCTGTGCCTCTCTTGCCGAACATCAATATGCCCCCGTGGTCGAACGCGTTGCCGTCATGACTTCTTCAGCCGCGCCAGCAGCGCCTGAAGTCCGGGCTTGTGTTTGGGCACGGACACCGAGCGGCCCGTCACCAGATGAGCGAGTTGGCCCAGCGTGGCCACCACGGGGCTCGCGGCATCGGTTTCGGCCAGCATGCGGCCCGAATTGGCGGCGTTGCCGAAAAGCTGCGCGTCGAACGGAATGACGGCCGCCGGCTCGACCTCGAGCGGATCGCTGAAGTCGCCAACGGAGATTTCCGGCCGCTTGGGCACGCCGACCTGGTTGATCACCAACCGCGGCGGCGAGTCGTTCGGACGCAGTCCGCGCAACGTGTCGATCAGGTTCTTGGTATTGCGCAGATTTGCCAGTTCCGGAGCGGCGACGATCACCACTTCATCGGCATGGGTGAGCGTCGCCTTGGTCCAGCCGTTCCAGCCGTGCGGCACGTCGAGAACAACCGCCGGCGCGGTGCGCTGTGCGATGTCGATCAGGTTGCCGAAGGCATCGGCGCCGAAATCGTAGGAACGATCCAGCGTCGACGGCGCCGCCAGAAGCGACAGGTTCTCGGCGCAGTTGGCGAGCAGCCTGTCCAGATAAACCTCGTCCAGACGCTCGGGCGAGAAAACGGCTTCGGCAATGCCCTGCGCGGGATCCTGGTCGAAGTTGATGTTGGCTGTCCCGAAGGGCAGGTCCATGTCGACGACCACGACCTCGTTCTCGAACAGTGTCGAGATCGCCCAGGACACATTGTGGGCGATGGTCGAGGCGCCGACGCCGCCCTTGGCACCGACAAAGGCGATCGACCGTCCGATCGGATCGGCTTCGGGATCGGCGAACAGACCCGAAATCGTGCTCATCAGATCGGCAAGCGAGACCGGCGCGACCATGTACTCGGAAATGCCCGCGCGGATCAGCTCGCGGTAGAGCGCAATGTCGTTGTGATGGCCGATGATGACGACGCGGCTGGACGGATCGCAGACATCGGCCAGTTCGTTGAGCCGCGCCATCAGTTCGTCGCGGCCGCAGGCGATTTCAATAAAGATCAGATTGGGCGTGGGTGCGGTCTGGTAGAATTCGACAGCCGCGGCAAGACCGCCCATGTAGACGCGCGTCTGCGCCTTCGACATCCGCCTGTCTTCGGCCATGCGCTCGATGGTCGATGCCACGGCCTGGGTCTCGCAGAACGCCTGCACGGAAATGCGCGGCACCGGCCGCACCTGCTGAAGCGCATCGGCCTCTTCGGGCGCCGCCGCCAAGGGCTCGGCATCAAGATTAAGAGCGGTATCGGACATGTCACTTGCTTCCGCTTCGGTTTCTGGTCTGTCCGGCGTTCGCGCCGGCAGCATTTTCTGTCATCGTCAATAGGCGACCTCGGAGGCCTTTCCGGTCGGCCCGCTCTGATAGGTGCCGATCACCACACCGCGCTGGGCGGCGTCGATCGGCGACATCGCACGGGGCCCAAGAAGGTCGTTCGGATTGTCGATCTGAGCGGCGAGGTTTTTCTGGGTGGAGCAGCCGAAATCGCTGTAGTGGCGGTTCTGCGCGGTCTCGGCCAGGTTCCCGGTCCACTGACCGCAGGGTTTCGGAACGTCGGCGGTGACACCGTAGAAGGACAGCCGGACCGGAGCGGCGGCGCCATGCCCGCTGGCATCATAGTGCTGGATCGACACGTCGTTGCGGCTGGCGCCGCCTCGCTCGATCGCATCGATGATGGTTTCGCGCACACGATCGGCGGCGTGCTCGTTGGGCGAGTTGGACGGCAGCAGGACATGCAGAACGCCGGTACGCGACTGTTTGAAGGTGCGGGCGAAGGCGGTGATGTTGCTTTGCGTCGCCGGGTTGAGCGTGCGGGCGCCGCTGGCCACGGCCACGTCGAGCGTCTGCTCCCGCTCCGAGATGACGATCGGATGGTTGGTGCGATAATCGTCCGAAACCGAACTGACGGCGATATTGTCGGTGCCGGTCGCGCAACCGGCCAAAAGGCTCGCCGCGACCAGAAGTCCGCCGACCGTTTGAAGCTGTTTCAAGGACATGGCTGGCTGAACTCCGGTCACTTGTAGATGAAGCCGATCGCGCCGTGGTAGCGGCCGGGCGGCGGTTCTTGGGACTGGCTGCCATAGATGCGGTTGACACGGGTCAGCAGTGCGGCCTGGGCATCGGATGGCGGATTGAAATTGTCGGTCGGACGCGCAAGTTGCGATGCGGCGACCGGTCGCGACAGATAGGGCGTGACAACGATCACAAGCTCGGTTTCGGCGCGGATATAGTCCTGGCTGCGGAACAGCGCGCCCAGGACCGGCACCTTGGACAGTCCGGGAAAGCCAGAGACGACCTGGCGGACATCGTCGCGCAGCAGGCCGGCAATCATCATCGAGCCGCCCGACGGCAGCTCGACGGTCGTGTCAGCGAGCCGCTTGCGCAGCGAAAGGACGCTGACATTGCCGGCAAGGCCACTGACCGAGCCTTCCGAGGTGGGCTCGGAGACCGAGGTGCGGATCTGGAGGCTGATCCGGCCCGGCGACAGGACGACCGGCGTGAACTCGAGGCCGACACCGTAGTCGATCTGCCGGTAATTGACGATGACGCGGCCATCGTCGTCGACGCTGGAGCCATTGACGATGTTGTATTCGCCGCCGGCGCGGAAGATCGCCTTTTCGCCCGACACGGCGGTCAGGGTCGGTTCGGCGAGCGTCTTCATGACGCCGGCCTCTTCCATGGCGCGGAACTGGGCGTTGAGATTCACACTGCCAAAGCCGCCGCCGCTGAAATTGCCGCCAAGGCTCAGTCCGTTGCCGTTCAACGGCTTGCCGTGGGCACCGTAGCTGCCCTCGTTTACGACGCCGAAGGTGATGTCGCCGCTCGAGCCGGTCACCGAAAGGCTGGTGCCGAGCTGCTTCATGACCGAACGCTGAATTTCGGCCACCGTGACCTTCAGCGTCACCTGGTCTCCGCCGGTGATTTCGAGCAGATTGACGATCTGGCTGTTGCCGAGCCGGCCGAAGAAGAAGCCGGTTTCCTGGGTGGTGGCATCGCCGCCCTTGACGAAGATTTCCGCAAGCTGGGCCGCCTTGGCAGCGTCCTGCGGCGTCTGGACCGTGCCGGTCAGGACGATATTGTCGTTGATGATCTCGGTCTTGATGTCCGACCCTGCAATGAACCGCTCCAGATAGCGGTCGAGCCCGGCGACATCGCGTTCGACGCGCAGATCGAGACTGACCAGCTGTTCGCCATTGCGGTCGAAGACGAAGATGTTTGTTTCGCCGACGGACTTGCCAAAAAGGTAGATGCGCCGCGCGGTCCGGGAGACCGCGTCGGCGACCGCCGGATTGGCGACCAGAATGTCATGGGCATCGGCAGGCAGGTCGATCACCAGCGACTTGTCGAGTCCGAGCATGATGCGCTCGCTGCCCGAGGTGTTGCGGCCGACGGAAACCACGCTCTGCGCCTGTGCCTGTGCAAGGCCCGGCAACCCGGACTGGCCAGTCGGCGAAAGCAGCATGGCGACGGCGGCGGACGCCACCAGCAAGAATTTGAACGGATGAGCGGCCATGAGCGGATGCCTGTCGGTTCGTGTCACGTATGCGCGGTCGTTCCGCGCGCGATTGTCGTGGGGAGATGATTTGGTCATGGCGCTGACGTCACTCTCTGGCCGCCCTTGATGACGGTGATCGTTCCGCCCGGACCCGCGCCGATCAGATGGTCGGCGGCGTTCTCGGCCTCGGCCGGGCTGACATCCTTCACCGAGCGCAGCGCAAGCGTCAGCCGGTCGGCCATCTGTCGCGCAACGGTGATGATCTCGGCCTGTTGGGGCGTCAGTTCCAATGTGGCGGTCTGGCCAACCTGGACGAGCCGGCCTTCCTCATCCTCGCGTATGGTCTGGTCGATGGCCAGGATGCGGATGGAGTTCAGAATCGTTTCCGTCCGGAACCCGCCATCGTTCTCCCGGCTGACCATGATGACATCGACATAGTCGTCCGGAAGGATGAAGCCGCCCGCCGATGTGTCGGCTGCGATCTCGGTGGCCACGGCGCGCTTGCCGGCCGGCAGGATGGACGACATGAAGCTCTGATCGGCGCCCAGCAGCTTGATCGGGCGGATCGGCTCGCCCTGAGAGATGGTGGCCCGAACGACGGAATCAGAGAGTTCGCTGATGGCGTCGGGCCGGCTCGAGCGGGTGATGAAGTCGGGCGAGAGCGCGCCGGTCGGCCAGTCTTGCCAGCGGATTCGGTTTTCCACCCGAGCGCCGGTCGTCAACGTCTCGGTGGCGACCAGTACCTCGTCGAGCTCGATGGCCGGGGCGGAGGGCGCGACCACGACAGTCTCGGTCGGGCCGGACGCTCCCATCATGTTCATCGCCAGGAAACCCGCGGCACCGGCCGCGAGCACCGCAACAGCCATAATCACAAAACGCATCGACATGAGCACACCCGATCTCTGGACGGACCTCGCCGCCATGGGGCGCATTTTCGGTCGTCAATGGTGTACTTATGGTTAACGGTCGCTGCAGCGGTATGCTTAACAAACGGTGAAGCGGCGAAGTGCTCTCGTCATGCCTGGCCGAGTGCCCAAACCATGGCCGGCGACAGGCCGAAAGAGGCGAGCCCGCCGACGGCCAGCGCAATGCCGTAGGGAATGTCCTTCTCGTCGATGATCCGACGGAGCACGCGCACCTCGCCCGCATAGGTGGCAAGGGCCGACTTGCGGAAGACCATCAGGAACAGCGTCAGCGCTCCTCCGGCAACCGTGGCGATCAACAGATAGTTCATCAGCGCCGGACCAAGCCCGAGCCACAGAGCCGTCGAGGCCATCAGCTTGGCATCGCCACCGCCCATCACGCCGACAGCGAACAGCCCGAACGTGACCGTCAGGACGAGGGCAAACGCGGCCAGATGCGTGGCGAACTGCATCCACGTCAGCCCGATGAACGGTGCGATGGCGAGAAATGTCACGATCAGCAGCAAGGAGATCCGGTTGGCGATCGTCATGGTGAACATGTCCGACAGCGCCGCGTAGATCATCGCGAAAGGAAAAACGACAAAGATGATGGCCGAGATCATGACGGTTTCCGTGGCTCAATGCATTGCATGGGCCAAGGCTAACACCGCCTCGTTAAGACTTCCTGAGGCGCGCGGGGCCTGATCCGGAAACGCATGGTTAATGCTTCCTTCACGATTGTCGCCGAAGATGGACGCGGAAAGATCAATGGTCCGGAGTCCGATCATGGCCCTGCGTGTTGCCGGTGTTGTTGCCCTGTCGCTGATGTTCGCTGCGCCTTTGGCGGGTCCGGCAAACGCCGAACCTGCAACCGATGCCGGCGTCGAGGTCGTGCTCAACCAGGCCAAGGTGCTCAAGCTGTCCAGGGCTGCCTCGACGGTGATCATCGGCAATCCGGGCGTCGCCGACGCCACGGTGCATGATGCCAACACGATCGTGTTGACCGGCCAGGGTTTCGGGCGCACGAACATCGTCGTGCTCGACGGTGCCGGCACGCCCATTCTTGACGAACAGGTCGCCGTCGTCCGCGACGATTCGTCGACCTTGCGCATCTACCGGCGCTCGATCGTCGAGACCTTGTCGTGCGAGCCCTTCTGCGAATGGGCCTATCAGACACCGGCCGAAATCGAATCCACCCGCGAGCGCGCCCGCGTGAATGCCATGTTCGAGGCTGGTGCCGGAGGCGACGCAGACCTGTTCGGCAACTAGCCCGCCAATGCATCCATCAGGCCTGTTGGCAGCCGATCATCGCAGCGCCGACACGCTTCGAACCAGTTCGATTGCATAGTCGTAGTCACCCGGAGCCGTTGGCCGGAACGCACCGGCCAGCGATGGCGAGATCGCATCGAACGCCGCCGGCGAAGCCTCGTCGAGCACCACCAGCATCGAAGTCAGCGCCTGCCTTACCTCTTCGGGAACATCGTCACGCACGGCATGGGGCCCGAACGGCACCACGCCTGATCGCCAGGTGATTTCCGCAGCGCCGTCGCCGAGCGCAACCACCGTCGCGGCCAATCCGCCGCCGGGCCGGGGCGCGCCGTCGGGTGCGGCATAATCCCACGCGAAAAACGCAACAAGGTCACCGGCGACAAACGCATCGCGCGCCGTCTCGAAACTGGGTTGGACCGACAGATCGAGGCCAGCCTCGCGCAGCGGCTTGCCCCCAAAGCGGAACGATACCATCGGCGCCAGATCGCCGGTCAGCGATCCGGTGGGGCCATGGCCGACAGGACCGCCGGCCAGTGCCGTCCGGCCATCGCCCTCCCCCGGCCTTACGACGAGCGTTGACTGGACACCAAAGGCGCCCGAAGCGGCGGTCGGCGCGGCCAGCGGCACCAGGCACGCGCACGTCTCCTGGGCCGTCGCAAAGCCAAGCGCCGAAAGGACGGCATATTCGATGCGGCCGGCGGTCTGGGCGTCGATCAGGCTGGGCGCATCGCGCAGCAGCAGAACCTCCACCGGCATTCCGATGGCCGCACTGACCGCATCGCGGAACGGCGCATAGTGTTCCGGCGACCCGTCGCCGGCGCCGCTTCCCACCACTCCGACACGAAAGACGCCGGTTTCCGTGCGCCAGTCGGCCACCGCCGGAGAAGCGGACACAAGCAGAGCCAGCGTCACAGCCAGCCTTGACAGATGTTTCATCTTGCAGGCACCCCAACCCGTCAACGACATGGACCTGGACCACACTCAAGCTTATAAGACGCCGTTGGCGCAAGCGGCATGCCCGATCACGGCCGTGCTGAGGCTGCGGCAACCTGTGGCAAGCGAGGCAGGCACATGGCGCGCGCAATTCTGGTGGTTCTGGATTCGGTGGGCATTGGCGGTGCGGCCGATGCGGCGTCTTTCGGCGATGAGGGCGCCAACACGGTCGGCCACATCATCGACAGGGCGGCCGCCGGCGAAGCCGAAAATGACGATCGCAGCGGCCCGCTCGACTGCCCGAACCTGGCCCGGCTTGGCCTCTTCCACGCGGTCGAACTGGCGTCCGGCCATGCGGGCGCGGTCGCGCTGAAGCCGGCGCGCGTGGACGGCTTCTGGGGCGCCGCGCAGGAGGTCTCGCACGGCAAGGACACGCCGTCCGGCCATTGGGAGATCGCCGGCGTGCCGGTTCTTTTCGACTGGGGCTATTTTCCGCACGAGGTGCCTGCTTTTCCGCAATCCCTGCTCGTGGCGATCTACGCCGAAGCGGGCATTGAGGGCTCGCTCGGCAACCGGCACGCATCGGGCACCGAGATCATCGCCGACCTGGGCGAGGAGCATCTGCGCACCGGGCTGCCGATCTTCTACACATCGGCCGACTCGGTCTTCCAGATCGCCGCGCACGAGACCCGGTTCGGACTCGACCGGCTTTATGCGCTCTGCGAGACCGTCCGGACGCTGGTCGACGATATGAACATCGGCCGGGTGATCGCGCGGCCGTTCGTCGGCGAGAACGCAGCCAGCTTCGAGCGGACCGGCAATCGCCGCGACTATTCGGTCCTGCCGCCCGCACCGACCCTTCTCGACCGCACCGTGGCGGCTGGCGGACGGGTGATCGCGGTCGGCAAGATCGGTGACATCTTCGCCCATCAGGGGGTCAGCGAGGTGCGCAAGGCATCGGGTAACGCGGCGATCGGCGAGACCACGCTGAAGGCCATCGACGACGCCGGCGACGGCGACCTGGTGTTCGCCAACTTCGTCGATTTCGACATGCTGTACGGCCATCGCCGCAACGTCGCCGGCTATGCGGCCGCACTCGAGGCGTTCGACCGCTATCTGCCGCAACTGACCGGCAAGCTGCGCGACGGAGACCTCTTGCTGATCACCGCCGATCACGGCTGCGATCCGACATGGAGCGGCACCGACCATACGCGCGAGCGGGTGCCGATCGTCGGGTTCGGACCGGGCCTTGCCGCGACCGGCGTCGGCATCCGCCCGACATTCGCCGATATCGGCGAGACGGTGGCCGACCATCTGGGCATCGGCGCCGATGACGACGGCACCTCGTTTCTGGGTGAGCTGACGGACCGTGCCTGAGCTTCCCGAGGTCGAAACCGTCCGGCGCGGCCTGCAGCCGGCGATGGAGGGCGCACGGCTGGCGAGGCTCGAACTGCGCCGGGCCGACCTGCGCTTTCCCCTGCCGCACGGATTGTCCGAGGCACTTGAAGGCCGAACCATCACGTCCGTTGGCCGGCGCGCCAAATACCTGACGATGCACTTCGACGGTGGCGCCGTTCTCATCAGCCATCTTGGCATGTCCGGCTCCTACCGCGTCGAGGACGGCGCGGACGCCGCCATCCCGGGGATGTTCCACCACGAGCGCTCGAAGCTTTCCGCGCACGACCATATCGTCTTTCATCTGACCCGCCGGGACGGGACCACCCGGCGGGTCACCTACAACGACCCGCGCCGCTTCGGCTTTGTCGATCTGGACCGCGCCCGAACGCTGTATCGGAACCGGTTCCTGCGGGACCTCGGGATCGAGCCGACGGGCAACGCGCTCGACGGTGCACGGCTGGCGGCCATGCTTGCGGGCAAGGCGGCGCCCCTGAAGGCCGCGCTTCTGGACCAGCGGCTGATTGCGGGGCTCGGCAACATCTATGTGTGCGAGGCGCTATGGCGCGCGCGCCTGTCGCCGCGGCGCAAGGCCGGAACGCTCGTCACGCGCGACGGCCGGCCGACACCGCGCTGTCATGCCCTGGCCGATGCGGTGCGCGCGGTGATCGCCGATGCGATCGCCGCCGGCGGTTCGTCGCTGCGCGACTATGTGCATGCCGACGGATCGCTGGGCTATTTCCAGCACAGCTTCGCCGTCTACGGGCGCGACGGCGAGCCCTGCCCGCACGAAGCGTGCGAAGGCACCATCCGGCGCATCGTCCAAAGCGGGCGGTCGACATTCTACTGTCCGGCATGCCAGAGATAGCCGGCCATCAACCCCGATCCACGGAGCGCATCTGCCATGGCCTATGACACGATCATCGTCGAGAAGCGCGGTGAAGCCGGTTTGATCACGCTGAACCGACCAAAGGCCATGAACGCGCTCAACAAGGCGCTGCTGGACGAGATGATCGACGCTCTTGCGGCGATGCGCGACGATGCCAAGATCGGCGCCGTGGTGATCACCGGCTCGCAAAAGGCGTTCGCCGCCGGCGCCGACATCAAGGAGATGTCGGAGTTCGCGTTCGCAAGCGCCTACATGCACGATGCGCTGGGCGGCTGGGAAACCGTGGCCGGGTTTCCCAAGCCGATGATCGCTGCCGTCAGCGGCTATGCGCTGGGCGGCGGGTGCGAGCTGGCGGCCATGTGCGATTTCATCATCGCCGGCGAGAGCGCCAAGTTCGGACAGCCGGAAGTCACGCTCGGCATCATGCCGGGCATGGGCGGCACACAGCGTCTGGCCCGCTCGATCGGCAAGGCCAAGACGATGGATCTGTGCCTGACGGGCCGGATGATGGATGCCGAGGAGGCCGAACGGTGCGGGCTCGTGGCGCGGATCGTACCGGACACGGAGTTGATCGAGGAAGCCATCAGCGCCGCGCAGAAGATCGCCAGCTTCTCATTGCCTTCGGTGATGATGGCCAAGGAGACCATCAACCAGGCGTTCGAGACGGGCCTCGCCGAAGGGCTGCGGTTCGAAAGGCGGCTGTTTCACGCCATGTTCGCCCTCGAGGACCAGAGCGAGGGCATGGCCGCGTTCATCGACAAGCGCACGCCGAGTTTCCGCAACCGGTGAGGCGGGGCAAAGCGCCATCCGCCGTTGACTGGCAGAGCATTTGAGATTATAGCCACGCAATCTTGGCGGCAGATTTGCCGCCATAATTGTTCAAGGCCGTCCAGCGATCGTCCATCCGGTCCGGCGGCCGCTTCCGGGTTCCGGACCAGATCGAGAGAGGCAAGCATGGCCAACACAAGGTCAGCCAAGAAGGCAACGCGCAAGATCGAGGCGCGCACCGAAGTCAACACCGCGCGCCGCTCGCGCGTGCGCACCCACATCCGCAAGGTCGAGGAAGCCATCGCGGCCGGCGATCAGGCGGCTGCAACCGAAGCTTTGAAAGTCGCGCAGCCTGAACTTATGCGTGCAGCGTCCAAGGGCGTGATGCACAAGAACACGGCTTCGCGGAAGGTCTCGCGCCTGGCAAGCCGCGTGAAGGCAATCGCCGGCTAGTTTTGCTTCGTCGGCTCAGCTTTTGAACAACCCGGCCTCGGCCGGGTTTTTTCGTTCTCCGGCTAACAAGAAAATTCCCGTTGGGCGACAGCCATTTAGCGTGGCTGTCCGATATCGAACGGACCTGCAGTGCCGCGGCGGCGACAGCGGATTTGCATGGCGCTGCCCAATATTTCCCTTTGTTTTCAATACCTTACGAAACAACGCCTCCGAGAGGCCACCGCGCTCCCGCGAAACGGAATCTGCGCAAGAGTCAAGCCTTCACATGCGAAAAAAAATTTGCCGAAAGCTGCATTTTTTGTCGTTTCGAAAGAAGCTGTGGAATCCCAATCGCTTATCTTTTGCAAAGCGAATCGGGACACATTTTGTTCCCGAAATCCGAGGCGCAGCTCGGTTAAAAATGCCCTAACGGGCCTTGTAACAACGGCTCGGATGGGGCTAATTTGTCCTCACTGAACGGGCGCGCGTTCCTGCTGAAAATAGCGAGCCGACAAGCCGATTGCGACTATAAGTTGCATTCGCGGCGGGTGCGTGCGTCCAGCGGTCCCGGGGCAGGGCCAATTCGGGAGTTGAGCGATTGCGCAGTGACGGGACCCTGCGGTTCCGGCAGCGGGGGAGTATTGCCCGGATTTGAGAAGGTGTCCGTGGTGGCGACAGATCGTCGCCATGTCCGCGGGCGTGGATGAAGACGATGGCGGCCAGCGGCCGGCAGACATTGATTGCGGGACATAACCGACGCCTGTTTGTGTTTTGCGTCGGTCCACACGGGGCACATGACCGTCATGGCCCGCAATGTTGAAAACAGGGCGGCCTTGGCGTGTGCGCATGCCGTTGCAGGTCAGAAGGAGGCGAACATCGACATGCGAGGGGAAGCCAGCAGGGTGGCGCAATCAACGACGCAGCCCGCACCACTGTTTCACACATCCGAACGAGATCCGTTTCCCGATCGACAGCCCGGCCAGCAGCCGGTTGCACAGTCGAGAAAGGGGAGCGAGATCGTGAGCAAGAAGAAAAGCGAAGAAGGCGGCAGGGCGGGCCAGCCGACCGGAGACGGCAGGACGACATTCGACAAGGTGTGCCAGCAGCTTCGCGCCAAGCTGGGCGGCGAAGTCTACCAAAGCTGGTTCAAGCGCCTCAAGCTTGAGGACGCCTCCGGCCCGGTCATTCAGCTTTCGGTTCCGACACCGTTCCTGCGCAACTGGATCAACAACCACTATCTCGATACCATCCTCGACTTCTGGCGGGAGGCAGACGGCAACGCGTTGAAGATCGACGTGGTCGTTCGCAGCGCCACGCGCGGCGCGGCCGTCTCGGAACGCGCCGGCCAAGTCGCGGACGCCGCCCGAGCCAGCGCGGAGAGGGCCAAGGCCAATGCAATGGCCAAGTCGGACCGCACGCCTGCGGCGGCGGCCGCGCGCCAGGGCGTTGCCGAAACCGGCCGCAATGGCGAGATGCTCGGATCGCCCGTCGACAGCCGCTACACGTTCGACAGTTTCGTGGAGGGCCCGTCCAACCGCGTATGCCTTGCGGCCGCCCGGGCCGCGGTCGAGCAGGGGCCGAACGCGGCGCGTTTCAACCCGCTCTTCTTCCATTCCAATGTCGGGCTGGGCAAGACCCATCTGCTGCAGGCGATCGCCAATGCGGCCAAGGCGAAGGACCCCACCAAGCGCGTCGTCTACCTGACGGCGGAATACTTCATGTGGCGGTTCGCCAGCGCGATCCGCGACCAGAGCGCGCTGCGCCTCAAGGAGACGCTGCACGAGATCGACCTTCTGGTGATCGACGACATGCAGTTCCTGCAGGGCGAGAAGATCCAGTCCGAGTTCTGCCACCTGATCAACACGCTGCTCGACAGCGCCCGGCAGGTGGTCGTTGCCGGCGACCGGCCGCCGTCGGAGCTGGAATCGCTCGACCCGCGCGTGCGCTCGCGCCTGCACGGCGGCGTTGCGCTGGAGATCCAGGCGCCGGACTACGACATGCGGCTGTCGATGCTGCAGCGGCGTCTCGAGGAAGCGCGGCGCGACGACACCTCGCTCGACATTTCCGAGCAGGTGCTCGCCCATGTCGCCCAGACGGTCTGTTCGAGCTTCCGTGAACTTGAAGGCGCGTTCAACCAGCTCGTCTTCCGCCATTCGTTCGAGCCGGACATCGCGCTCGACCGGGTCGACGACATTCTGGGCCATCTGGTGCGCATCGACGACGACAAGAAGATCCGCATCGAGGACATCCAGAAGACGGTGGCCAACCACTACAATGTGGCACGCGGCGAGATGCTGTCGAACCGGCGCACCCGTTCGGTCGTGCGGCCGCGGCAGATCGCCATGTACCTGTCCAAGACCATGACGCCGCGCTCGCTGCCTGAGATCGGGCGACGGTTCGGCGGCAAGGATCACACGACGGTCCTGCATGCGGTCCGCAAGGTCGAGTCACTGATCAAGGACGACCCGAAGCTGGCCAAGGAAATCGAGCTTCTGCGGCGGCTGATCAAGGAATAGGCCTGCCGCAAGCGCCTCGCACACGGCGTGCGCTTTATCCCCAAAGTTTGCCGTGGCCGGCCCGCAAGGGCCGGCCATCGCACTTGCATTTCGACGTTCGAGCCGCCACATTCGCGATCCCGAGGGGACGACGATTTGCGGACGGACAACCGGCCGGAGCGGCGCCCTTTCCATTCGCCGGCCTCGTGTCTCCGGGCCGGCCCTCTGATATGCCAGACCGGATCATTCGACCATGCGCGTGACCCTTGAGCGAGCCAACCTTCTGAAATCCCTCAATCATGTGCATCGCGTCGTCGAGCGGCGCAACACGATCCCGATTCTGTCGAACGTGTTGCTGAAAGCCGATGGCGGAAGCCTCGCCATGACTGCGACCGACCTGGACCTTGAGATCAACGAGGCGGTGCCGGCGCATGTGGAACAGGCCGGTGCGACCACCGTCCCCGCGCACCTTCTCTATGACATCGTCCGCAAGCTGCCGGACGGCTCGGAGGTCATGCTGTCGACCGATGCGGACGGCGCTACGATGAGCGTCGTCACCGGCCGGTCGCAGTTCAAGCTGCAGTGCCTGCCCGAATCCGACTTCCCGCAACTGGCGGCCGGCGAATTCGACCACAGTTTCCGACTGGACAGCGCCGTGCTGCGCCGGCTGATCGAGGCGACCCAGTTCGCCATCTCGACCGAAGAGACGCGCTATTATCTGAACGGCATCTATCTGCACACGGCCGAAGCCGACGGCGACATCGTGCTGCGCGCGGTTGCCACAGACGGCCATCGCCTGGCCCGTGCCGAAACCAAGGCGCCGGACGGCGCCGAGAGCATTCCCGGCGTGATCGTGCCGCGCAAGACGGTGGGCGAACTCCAGAAGCTGGTCGACGATCCGGACGTGTCGGTGCAGATCGAACTGTCCGACAGCAAGGTCAGGTTGACCATTGGTTCTGTCGTGCTGACATCGAAGCTGATCGACGGCACCTTTCCCGATTATCAGCGCGTCATTCCGGTCGGCAACGACAAGGACATGGTCATCGACCGCAAGGTCTTCACCGAGGCCGTCGACCGCGTATCGACGGTCTCGTCGGAACGGGGCCGCGCGGTCAAGCTGGCGCTGTCGGACGGGCAGTTGACGCTGGCCGTCAACAACCCCGATTCCGGTTCGGCGACCGAGGAGTTGCCGGCCGGTTACGACGCCGAGGCGATCGAGATCGGTTTCAATGCGCGTTATCTTCTCGACATCGCCAGCCAGCTCGGCAGCAACGAGGTGAAGTTCTCGTTCGCCGATGCCGGCTCGCCGACGCTGATCGAGGACCCCGAGGACAAGAACGCGCTCTATGTGCTCATGCCGATGCGCGTCTGAAGGCGCTGCGACGCCGGCGCCACGGGCGGCGGCACGCCGATGAGCACGCTTGTCCGCCTGTCGGCCCTGACGCTGACCGATTTCCGCAACCATGAACAAACGACGCTTGCGCTCGACGGGCGCCATGTGGTGCTTTCGGGCCCCAATGGCGCGGGCAAGACAAATCTGATCGAGGCCGTGTCGCTGCTCTCTCCGGGGCGCGGGCTGCGCCGGGCCAACCTGTCCGACATGGCGCGCAAGGGCGCCGACGGGTTTTCGGTGTTCGCGAAGCTCGAACGCGACGGCGATGGCTATGCGGTCGGCACCGGGACGGCGGGCGTGACGCCAACGGAGAACGGCGCGCGGACAAGGCGGGTGCGCATCAACGGAACCAATGCGGCCAGCGCCGACGAACTGCTCGATCTGGCGCGCATTCTCTGGCTGACACCGGCCATGGACGGGCTTTTCACCGGACCTGCGGCGGATCGGCGCCGCTTCACCGACCGCATGGTGCTGGCGATCGATCCCGGGCACGGGCGGCGCGCACGGGACCATGAAAAGGCAATGCGGCAGCGCAACCGGCTGCTGGAGGCGCCGCCGAACGCCCAGAACGATCTGATGCTCGATGCGATCGAAGCGCAACTGGCGGCGCTGGGCACGGCAATCGTCATCGCGCGGCAGGAGCTTGTCAGCCTGCTGGCCGCGCTGATCGCCGAAACGCCGCAGGGCGCTCGTTTTCCCATGGCGGACCTGTCGATGGCGGGCGAACTCGAGGCGCGGCTGGCGGACGGCATGGCCGCCGGCGACCTTCAGGCTTGGCTTGAAACCGACATGCGCGGCAAGCGCGGGCGCGACCGGGCGGCGGGCCGCACGCTGACCGGGCCGCACCGGGCCGATCTCGTCGTTGAGCACCGGCAAAAGGCCATCGCCGCGTCGCTGTGTTCGACGGGCGAGCAAAAGGCGCTCCTGATCGGCTTGCTGCTCGCCCATGCGGCGCTGACGGCATCGGTCAGCGCGATGACTCCGATCCTGCTGCTCGACGAGGTCGCTGCCCATCTCGACCCTGAACGCCGCGCGGAGCTGTTCGACCGGGTGCACGGGATCGGCGGCCAGGCCTTCATGACGGGCACCGACCGGAACCTGTTTGACGCGCTCGGAGACCGTGCGCAATATCTGCGGGTCGAAGACGGAACCGTCACCGCCGATGGCTGAGCCCCCTGCCCTGGATGCCAAACAGATCGAACGCTATGCGCGGCACATCGTGCTGCCGGAGATCGGCGGCACGGGCCAGCAAAGGCTCGCCGGTGCGCGCATCGCCATGATCGGCGCCGGCGGCCTCGGTTCGCCGGCACTGACCTATCTGGCCGCGGCCGGTGTGGGGACGCTGACCGTCATCGACGATGATGCCGTGTCGCTGTCAAACCTGCAGCGGCAGACGCTGCATATGACCGACGCGGTCGGGCAACCGAAGGCGAAAAGCGCCGCTGCGCAGATTGCCGCGATCAATCCGCATGTTCGGGTCGATGGCCGGGCCGAGCGGCTGACACCGGACAATGCCGAATCGCTTCTTTCCGGTCACGATGTGATCATGGACGGGTCGGACAATTTCGAAACGCGCCGCCTTGCCGCCGATGTGGCCGAGCGGCTCGAAACGCCGCTCGTTACCGGCGCGATCCAGCGCTTTGACGGATCGGTCACTGTGTTCGCGCCTTTCAGGAACGATGAGGACGGCAAGCCGTTGCCGCGCTATCGCGATCTTTATCCCGACCTGCCCGCGCCGGGAACGGTGCCGACATGTGCCGAGGCGGGCGTTCTGGGGGCGCTGGCCGGCGTCATCGGATCGCTGATGGCCACCGAAGCGATCAAGCTGGTGACAGGAGCGGGAGAGCCGCTTTTCGGCCGCCTGCTGCTTTATGATGCGCTATCGACACGGTTTGAGACGATGCGATATGGCCGGCGCGCTTGACCGGGATCGGCGCGCGCGTCATTAGGTCTTCAGACGGATGTTGTCACGGCGCCGGGACGTTTCCGGGCGCGTGTAGAGCAAGGGGGCCTTCGATGTTTCTGTTCTTCATACTGGTTTTGACCGCAATCGCGATCGCGATCGCTGTCTGGCTTTACCTCTACCTGTCGCGCCGCGCGCTCGACAAATCCATGTCGGTGGACAATGCGGCCAAACCGCTGGTCCGTTCGCCACGCACCGCCGGCGGCAAGGCGTGGGAAAACCCCGTCTCCGCCGGTCCAGGCTCCGTCGCCGCGCCGGCGGCCGGCGTCGCGCCAGCAACCAGCACAAAACCGGCGGCGTCGAAGGGGGCGGCTGCGGCAACCGGCTCGGCATCGACCGCGGCGGGCGCAAAAGCACGAAAGGGCGGCAAAGCAACCAAATCGGGCACCAAAGCCGCTGGCGCAAGCTCGGCTTCGACCTCCACCGCGGCAGCGGGCAGCGTGTCCGGCAAAGGCAGCGTGTCCGGAAAGGGCCGCGGGTCTGGCAAGAGCGGCGGCAAGGCGTCCAAGTCGGGCGCCACGGCCACAAAGGGAGCCGCGGCAACCGGATCATCGACCGCCTCGTCCGCATCCGGCAAGGCAGGAAAAGCGGCAAAAGGCGGCAAGTCGGAAAAACCCGGCAAGCCGTCAAAGGCCGCGTCGGAGACGCCGCCCAAGGCGCCTGACGGCCCGCTTTTCGCCGCACCCTCCGGCACCAAGGACAAGCTGACCGACATCAAGGGCATCGGCCCGGTCGCCGAGCGTCAGCTCAACGAGCAAGGCATTACCACCTTTGCGCAGATTGCCGGGCTGAGCGCATCGGACATCCAGCGCATCGACGATTACATGCCGTTCAGCGACCGGCAGATCCGCGACTGGCAGAAGCAGGCCAAAAAGAAGGCCTGATGCCCACCGACGGGGCCGGCGTCGTACCGCCGGCCCGCTGCTTCACACCATCGATGGCAGGATGCGATCGGGCGGCCGATCTCCGCTCGCCACCATCCGGATGTTGATGATCACCTTCTCGCCCATCTCGATGCGGCTTTCGATGGTGGCCGAACTCATGTGCGGCAGAAGCACCACCTTGCCCTGGGCGGCCAGCTTGCACAGCCGGTCGTCGACCTTGGGCTCATGCTCGAACACGTCGAGCCCGGCGCCGGCGATGCGGCCGTCTTCCAAGAGCCTGATCATCGCATCCTCGTCGATGATCTCGCCGCGCGCGGTGTTGACGATAAAGGCGGACGGCCGCAGCAGTTCGAGCCGGCGGGCCGACAGCAGATGGAAAGTCGCCGGCGTATAGGGGCAATTGACCGAGACGATGTCCATATGGGCGAGCATCCGGTCGAGGCTTTCCCAATAGGTTGCGCCCAGCTCCTTTTCGATGACCGGCGCGGCCCGGTTGCGATTGTGATAGTGAACGGCCAGTCCGAATGCCTTTGCGCGGCGCGCAACGGCGATGCCGATGCGGCCCATGCCGACAATTCCGAGCCGCTTGCCGTGAATGCGGCGCCCGAGCATCCATGTCGGCGACCAGCCGTCCCAACGGTCTTCGCCGAGAAGATAGCCTGCGCCCTCGACGATCCGGCGCGGCGCGGCGAGAATGAGCGCCAGCGTCATGTCGGCCGTGTCTTCGGTCAGGACGTTCGGTGTGTTGGTGACGAAGATGCCGCGCTCATGGGCGACCGCGATGTCGATATTGTCGACGCCGTTGCCAAAATTCGCGATCAGCTTGAGGCGCTTGCCGGCGCCCGCGATCAGGTCCGCATCGATGCGGTCGGTAACGGTCGGCACCAGCACGTCGGCTTGGGTCATGGCGCGCGCCAGATCGTCACGGCCGAACGGCTTGTCGTCGCCGTTCAGGCGGACGTCGAACAGCTCCCGCATGCGCGCCTCGACCCGGTCGGGAAGACGGCGCGTGACGATCACGGTCGGCTTTGTGTCCAAGACGTGGCCCTTTCCCCTGAATGTTCCGGCCAACCCGATACCGACGCCCGATGGCCGGGCAAGGGTGTCCGTTGATCGCTCGTTAACCAACAAATGCGACGGTGTGAAAAGCCGTGCGGACGCATCATCTCTAGCAAGCGCGCCCGCCGGTGCAAAGGGGTCTCGACGGCCGCGGCCCTGGTCGCGCGCCATGGTTCGCGCCGCCGCCGGCCGACAAACGGACAGGTGACACATGCGTTTGGTACTGGCCGTGGCACTGGCATTGACGATGGTTCCGGCAGGCGGCGCCCCGACGGCGTCCGCGCAGACGACGAGCTCGGTCTCACGCGGCCCCAGCGGCCTTCCGCTGCCGCGCTTCGTTTCGCTGAAGGCCGAGCGGGTCAACATGCGGGTCGGACCGGGCAAGCAATATGCGGTGGCCTGGCGCTACGTGAAGACCGGTCTGCCGCTGGAGGTCATCCAGGAGTATGACAATTGGCGCCGGGTCCGAGATTCCGAAGGCGATACGGGCTGGATCCACGGCTCGCTCCTGTCGGGCACGCGCACGGCGATCGCAACGCCATGGCGCAATGCTCGCGATGCGCGCAACGTCATCACGCTCTATGCGGAATCGCGCGCCGGCGCGGAAGCGGTCGCCAAGCTGCAGCCGGGCGTGGTCGGCAAGATCGAGCGTTGTGACGGCGCCTGGTGCGAACTGGAAGTTCGCCACAAGGACCGGACGCTGAGCGGTTTCGTCGCGCAGGCCGACCTGTGGGGTGCCTACCCCGACGAAATCATCGAATAGGGGCGAACCGGCTCGAACGTTCGGGGGCGGGCGATATCGCCCGCGCGGTCAGCGTGCCTTGCGCGTCGGACGCAGCCGGATCACCACATCCACGTTGGCGATCTCCATGCCTTCGGGCGGCGTGGGCAGATCACCGACCGTGACCGTACCCTCGGGCACGTCCATCACCACGTTGCTCTCCTCGATGAAGAAGTGGTGATGATCGGACGTATTGGTGTCGAAATATGTGCGCTGGCCCTCGACGGCGAGGATGCGCAACAGCCCCGCATCGGTAAACTGGTGCAGCGTGTTGTAGACGGTCGCCAGCGATACCGGAATGCCGGCGTCCAGCGCCTGCCGGTGGAGATCTTCTGCGGCGATGTGCTGATCGTGCTCGCCGAACAGCATGGACGCCAATGCAACGCGCTGCCGGGTCGGCCGAAGGCCGACCGACTGGAGGAGATTGCGTGTGTCGGAGCTGTGTGCCCCGGCGCTTTCAGTGCGCGCCATCTTCGATCCCAAAAACAGCCGTGAACACAGGGATTTTCCCTGTTGTTGCAACTCATTTTCATATATTCGCATTGGCGCTGAATGGCAATAGCTCCGCCCGGCGCGACCGCAGCGTCAATTTGACCGGGCCGCAGGGGATCAATAAACAGACGCGGCCGGCGCCAAGGCTTGGGCCGGCAGTCAAGAACGCGGAGGACGCCCACCGGCATGGCCGAGCAGAAATCAAGCTACACCTACGAGGACATCCTGGAATGCGCGCGCGGGGACCTGTTCGGCCCGGGCAATGCGCAATTGCCGGCGCCGCCCATGCTGATGCTGCATCGCATCACCGACATATCCGAGACCGGCGGTGACCATGACAAGGGTTATGCCCGCGCCGCGTTCGACATCACGCCGGATCTGTGGTTCTTCGAGTGCCACTTCATCGGCGACCCGGTGATGCCGGGGTGTCTGGGCCTGGACGCGCTGTGGCAGCTCACGGGCTTCTACCTTGGCTGGCTGGGCGAACCGGGCAAGGGCCGGGCACTGTCGACCGGCGAAATCAAGTTTACCGACATGGTCACGCCTTCGGTCAAGCTGCTCGAGTTCGGCATCGATTTCAAACGCGTGCGCCGCGGGCGGCTGGTGCTTGGCATCGCGGACGGCTGGATGAAAGCCGACGGCGAAACCATCTACCAGGCTACCGACCTCCGCGTCGGGCTCTTCAAAGCCTGACGCAAAACAACGGGAAGCGAACATGAAACGCGTCGTCGTCACCGGCATGGGGATCGTCTCGTCGATCGGCAATGATACGGACGAGGTGCTGACCTCGCTGCGCGAAGCGCGGTCGGGCATCAGCCATGCGGCCGAATATGCGGAGCTGGGCTTCAAATGCCATGTCCATGGCGAGCCGACGCTCGATCCGTTCACGGTTCTCGACCGGCGGGAGTCGCGGTTCCTGGCGCGCGGATCGGCCTGGAACTACATCGCCATGCGCCAGGCCATCGCCGATGCGGCGCTGGGCGACGATCTGGTCTCCAACGAGCGGACCGGCATCATCATGGGTTCGGGCGGCCCGTCGACCCGCACCATCTTCGAGGCGGCGCTGCTGACCCAGAAGAACAACTCCCCCAAACGGATCGGGCCTTTCGCGGTGCCCAAGGCGATGTCATCGACCGCTTCGGCAACGCTCGCAACGCCGTTCAAGATCAAGGGCGTGAACTATTCGATCTCGTCGGCCTGCGCGACGTCGAACCACTGCATCGGCAATGCCTATGAGACCATTCAGATGGGCAAGCAGGACATCGTCTTCGCCGGCGGCAGCGAGGATCTGGACTGGACGATGTCGAACCTGTTCGACGCGATGGGCGCCATGTCAACCAAGCACAATGAAACGCCATCGACCGCATCGCGCGCCTATGATGCCAGCCGCGACGGGTTCGTCATCGCCGGCGGCGCCGGCGTTCTGGTGCTCGAGGAACTCGAGCATGCCAAGGCCCGAGGCGCGAAGATCCATGGCGAGGTCGTCGGATACGGCGCGACATCGGACGGCTATGACATGGTCGCTCCGTCCGGCGAAGGCGCGGTGCGCTGCATGAAGATGGCGCTCGCCACCACCGAAGGCTCGGTCACCTATATCAACACGCACGGCACCTCGACGCCGGTGGGCGACGAGCGGGAGATGGAAGCCATACGCACCGTCTTCGGCGACGCGCTGCCGCACATCTCCTCGACCAAATCGCTGACCGGCCACTCGCTGGGTGCAACCGGCGTGCAGGAGGCGATCTACACGCTTTTGATGATGAACAACCGGTTCGTCGGCGAAAGCGCCCACATCACCGAGCTCGATCCGAAGTTTGAAGGCATGCCGATCGCGCGGCAGCGGATCGACGATGTCGAATACGACATCGCCATCTCCAATTCGTTCGGGTTTGGCGGAACCAATGCGACGCTGGCGTTCCAGCGGTTCGCCGACTGATGCGGCCGAGGGAAGGGACACGCCGATGACAGGACTGATGAGCGGCAAGCGCGGCCTGATCATGGGCGTCGCCAACGACCATTCGATCGCCTGGGGAATAGCCAAGGCCGTTGCCGAGCAGGGAGCCGAGCTCGCCTTCACCTATCAGAGCGAAGCGCTCGGAAAACGCGTCAAGCCGCTGGCCGGAGAACTCGGCTCGTCGCTGGTCATGCCCTGCGATGTCGAGGATGTCGGCACCGTCGCCTCGGTGTTCGAAACGCTGGGCAGCGAATGGGGCAGTCTCGATTTCATCGTCCATGCGATCGGGTTCACCGACCGGTCGCAGCTCAAGGGCCGCTATGTCGACGTGACGACGCGTGAGAACTTCACGCGGACCATGGTCATCTCGGCCTATTCGTTCACCGAGGTCGCGCAGCAATCGATGGCTCTTCTCAACCCCGGCGCCTCGCTTCTGACGCTGACCTATGGCGGATCGACACGGGTTATGCCCAACTACAATGTGATGGGCGTGACCAAGGCCGCGCTGGAAGCCAGCGTGCGCTACATGGCGGCCGACTTCGGCGCCCAGGGCATCCGCGTCAACGCGCTTTCGGCGGGTCCGGTACGGACGCTGGCCGGCGCCGGCGTGTCCGATGCCCGGCTGATGTACAATTTCCAGCAAAAGAACTCGCCGCTGGCCCGGGCGGTCAATCTGGACGATATCGGCGGCGCCGGGCTTTACCTTCTGTCCGACCTTTCCGGAGGCGTGACCGGCGAAATCCACTATGTCGACAGCGGCTACAACATCATGTCGATGCCGCGCCTCGACGAGCTCAGGCGCACCGACCAAAAATAACCCACACGAGGCCGCAACCACAGCGTGCCGCAATGCTTCATTTCACCCCTTTTTAGGGTTTTGCTGCGAATTTGCCCGCAAGGGGGCAAAATGAAGCGCAACAAAGTACCCAAGCAGACCCGCGTCTTCCGCGCACTGACCATCTTCTCCAGCGGCATGGGCGCGGCAATGCTGGCGCTTTGGGCGCTGGACATGGCCGGCATGACGCTGAGCAGCTATCGCGAAGCGGCAACCTTCGGGGCCATCGTTCTGGGCCTGGCGTCGCTCGCGGGCGCGGGCACGGCACACGCCTATTTCGCCGGCGGCGACGATGCGAGCCAGACCTACGAGGCCTTGCTGAGCGTCGATTCGGTGACCGGCCTTTTGTCACGCAGCGGCCTGGCGGAAAGCCTCGACGGCTATGTCTCGAAAGGCGGCGGCCCCAGCCGGATGAACCGCTTCTTCCTGATCAGCCTCGACTTCGATTCCCTGCGCGATTTCAACGAAACCTATGGTCTGGAAACTGGCGACTCGCTTTTGCGCGTGTTCGGTGACCGGCTGCAGCGCGTTGTCGGCGATACCGGCCTTGCCGCACGCACAAGCGGCGGCGAGTTCGTGATCGTCCTGGCCGCCAATCATGACGACCGGGAGCTGCGCGCGGCGACCGAAGCGCTGCTCGGGATCCTGTCGCTGCCGGTACGTGTCGGCAATGCGTCACATTCGGTCTTCTGGAACGCGGGCGTCGCCGAGATTCACAAGAACAACCCGCCGATGGAACGCATCTTGCGCCACGCCAATCTGGCGCGCACGACATCGCGCGCCACCGGCCGCGGCACATGGTCGATCTACCATCCCGAGATGAGCCAGGTCGCCGCCTACCGCCACTGGATCGAAGCGGAATTGGGCGGAGCCCTGCAACGGGACGAGCTGATGCTGCACTACCAGCCCAAGGTCCACGCCGTTACCGGCGAAACGGTTGGCTATGAAGCCCTGTTGCGATGGAACCACCATCAGAACGGCTCGATCCCGCCATCGGAGTTCATCCCGATCGCCGAACAGTGCGGGCTGATCCAGCAGATCGGCGACTTCGTCCTGCGCCGCGTGTGCGAAGACCTCGAGCAGCTGCCCGACAACATCTCCGTGTCGGCCAACGTTTCGCCGGCGCAGTTCAACCGGGACGATTTCGTGGCCAATCTCGGCCGATTGATCAACGGCACCGAAATCCGGCCCGACCGGCTGGAGATCGAAGTCACCGAAACGCTTCTGATCCGCAACCACAGCGAGGTCAGACGGCTGCTCGCCCAGCTGCGCGAGCTCGGCATCCTGCTGGCGATCGACGATTTCGGGACCGGCTATTCAAACCTTTCGACACTGAACGAGCTGCGCTTCAACACGCTGAAGATCGACAAATCCTTTGTCGACCGTCTCACCGACAAGGACCCCGCCGCCAGCACCATGGTTGCATCGATCGTCGGCATGGCGCGGTCCATGGGAGCATCCGTGGTCGCCGAAGGTGTGGAAACCCAGGAACAGGCGACACTCTTGCGCGCGGCCGGATGCACGATCATGCAGGGCTATCTGTTCGGCAAGCCGCAGCCGCTGTCGGCCATCAAGCATCATCACCGCGACAGCGAAGCGGGGCCGGCCGGCGCGCTGCCTGCGGTGCCTCAGCCCGAGTTTCTCGCGGCAGCATCCTGACCGCCGGTTCTGCGTGGCCGGGATGCCTCGATCAGCTTGAAACCGTCGCGGACCTCGCCTTCCACAAAGGCTGCGAAGCGATCCCGAAGTGATTGCTCATAGGGCAGGCGCCGATTTGCGACCAACAAAAGCCGGCCCGAAGGCTTCAACGCCCGCGCGGCGGCCGCGATGAAGGCGCGGCCGAGATCGGGTTCGCTCGCACGACCCGTGTGAAAAGGCGGGTTCATCACGACCCAGTCGAACGGTCCGGGCAGTGGCTCGGTCGTCACGTCGAGCCAGTGGCCGGTGACGGGTACTTCGCCCCTGAGCGGTGCGAGATTGGCAAGTGCCTGGTCGAGCGCGGGCCTGTATGCTTCGACCAGATCGAGCGAAGCCGGCCTTGCCTGCGTCAGAACCGCGCCGGACAAATAGCCCCAGCCCGCTCCGAAATCGGCGACGGCGCCGGCGATGCGGCCATCGATGTGCTCGGCGAGCAGCGCCGACCCGGTATCGATGCGGTCGGACGAGAACATGCCGGGCGCTGCGGCAAAACCCGGCGCCGGTTCGGTTACGGGCAGCGCAACGCCTGCAAACGCATCTTCACTGGCCGGGAACCAGAACGCGATGCCGTGATGCTTGGCGAGCGAGCCGCCTAGCGTCACCTGCCCGCCGGCCCATTTGCGAGCGCTGGCCGCCCCCAGCGCCTTGTCGCCCGCGACGAGGACCGATCCGCCGGGACGAACCGCATCATTGGCCTCGGCGATCATCGCCTCATTGAGACGCCGATGCTTGCCGAGCAGGACGAGCGCGCCGTCAAACGGATCTTCAGGCGCTTCGGGCCAAACCTCGTGGCCGGCCCGTTCCAGTGCCAGAAACGCCGGACGTGACGGCTGCACGCAGCAAAGCCGGGCCTGTGCGAACAGATCGCCGGCGGAACCCGGATCGGCGGCATTGAGGAACAGCCACGCGCTTCCGGTCTCCGGCAACGGGACCTCACCCGCCTCAAACGGCGCAAGCAGCGTCTTTACCGGTCGATCCATGACAACGCCCCAAACGAAAAACGCGGGGCCTGGAATGCATCCAGCCCCGCGTTTCCGGTTTCATTGGCCGATGACGATCAATCGTCGGCCTTTTCCTTCTTGCGCTCGATCTCCTTGCCGGTCTCCTGATCGACGACCTTCATCGACAGGCGGACCTTGCCGCGCTCGTCAAAGCCCATCAGCTTGACGAACACCTTGTCGCCTTCCTTGACGACATCGGTGGTCTTGCCGACACGCTCCTGGGCGAGCTGGGAGATGTGCACCAGACCGTCCTTGGGACCGAAGAAGTTGACGAAGGCGCCGAAGTCGGCGGTCTTGACCACGGTGCCCTGATAGATTTCGCCCACTTCGGGCTCGGCAACGATCGTGTGGATCCACTGCTTGGCCGCCTCGATCTCCTTGCCCGAGGACGATGCGATCTTGACCGTGCCGTCATCCTCGATGTTGATCTTGGCGCCGGTCTTTTCGACGATCTCGCGGATGATCTTGCCGCCCGAGCCGATCACGTCACGGATCTTGTCGACCGGGATGTTCATCACCTCGATGCGCGGGGCGAACTCGCCCAGCTCCTCACGGCTTTCCGACAGCGCGTTGGCCATCTCGCCCAGAATGTGCGCGCGGCCGCCCTTGGCCTGGTCGAGGGCGATCTTCATGATCTCCTCGGTGATGCCGGCGATCTTGATGTCCATCTGCAGAGAGGTGATGCCCTCGGCGGTGCCCGCGACCTTGAAGTCCATGTCGCCCAGATGATCCTCGTCACCGAGAATGTCCGACAGGACAGCGAACTCGTCGCCTTCCAGGATCAGGCCCATGGCGATGCCGGCCACGGGCGCCTTGATCGGAACGCCGGCATCCATCAGCGCCAGCGAGGTGCCGCAGACGGTCGCCATGGAGGAAGAGCCGTTGGATTCGGTGATCTCGGAGACGACGCGCAGCGTGTAGGGGAATTCTTCCGCTTCCGGCAGCACCGGATGGACGGCGCGCCAGGCCAGCTTGCCGTGGCCGATCTCGCGGCGGCCCGGCGATCCCATGCGGCCCGCTTCACCGACCGAATAGGGCGGGAAGTTGTAGTGCAGCATGAAATTCTCTTTGTAGGTGCCGGTGAGCGAATCGACGAACTGCTCGTCCTCGCCGGTACCCAACGTGGCAACGACCATGGCCTGGGTTTCGCCGCGCGTGAACACGGCCGAGCCGTGGGTGCGCGGGAAGACGCCGACTTCCGAAACGATCTGGCGGACCGTCGACAGGTCGCGTCCGTCGATGCGCGTCTTGGTCTTGAGGATGTTGCCGCGCACGACCTTGGCCTGCAGGTCCTTGAAGACGGACTTGATCTGCTCGGGGTTCCAGGCCGGGTTCTCGGCGCCTTCGGGGTAGAGCGTCTCGAAGACCTTGGTCTTGGCGGCGTCGATGGCGGCGTAGCGAGCGCCCTTGTCGGTGATCTTGTAGGCCTCGGCCAGTTCGTCGGAGATCAGGCCGCCCATCGTCGCTTCGAGTTCGCTGAGATCCTCGGGGGCATAGTCGCGCGGTTCCTTGGCAGCCACTTCGGCGAGCTTGATGATCGCGTTGATGACCGGCTGGAACGCCTGCTGGCCGAACATGACGGCGCCGAGCATGGCTTCCTCGTCCAGTTCCTTGGCTTCCGATTCCACCATCAGAACGGCATCGGCGGTGCCCGCAACGATGAGGTCGAGATCGGATTCCTCCATCTCGTCGACATGCGGGTTGAGCACGAATTCGTCATTGATGTAGCCGACGCGGGCGGCGCCGATCGGGCCCATGAAGGGCACGCCGGAGATGGTCAGCGCGGCCGACGCGCCGATCATGGCAACGATGTCGGGATCGTTTTCCAGATCGTGCTGCAGAACGGTGAGGACGACCTGCGTCTCGTTCTTGTAGCCGGGGGCAAAAAGCGGGCGGATCGGCCGGTCGATTAGGCGTGAGGTCAGCGTCTCTTTTTCCGACGGACGGCCTTCACGCTTGAAGAAGCCGCCGGGAATCTTGCCGGCGGCAAAGGTCTTTTCCTGATAGTTGACTGTCAGCGGAAAGAAGTCCCGGCCCTCACGCGGGCTCTTCTCGGAGACGACGGTGGCCAGAACGACGGTTTCGCCATAGGTCGCCAGAACGGCGCCGTCGGCCTGCCGGGCGATCTTGCCGGTTTCGAGCGTAAGCGGGCGACCGCCCCACTCCAGTTCCACTTTGTGGTGATCGAACATGTCTTGTCCTTCAATAAGGGCGCAATGCCGGCCAAGGGCCAGCGCGCCAGGCTTGGGTTTTCGAACCTGGGCCCGGGCAAGACGACTGGATGCTTGTCTGTGGTCGGCGCGGCATGTGCGCCCTGGTCCCTGCAAGCAACCGGCAATCCTGCCCCGCGGCTCCAACGCGGTTCTCGGGCGGCCGGCGCGCCGCTGTCTTCAACGTTCGCGCCGGCCTGACAGGCGAAATGTCCCCCGCCTGAATGGGGCAAGGGCGGACCCTTCAAGAGCCCGCCCGAATTCGTTCAGCGGCGGATGCCCAGTTCCTTGATCAGGGTCTGGTAGCGCGCCTCTTCCTTGCCGCGCACATAGTCCAGAAGCTTGCGCCGCTGGGAAACCATCTTCAGAAGGCCACGCCGTGAGTGGTTGTCCTTCTTGTGGTCCTTGAAATGCTCGGTGAGGTTGTTGATCCGTTCGGTGAGGACCGCGACCTGCACTTCGGGCGAACCCGTGTCGCCGCTTTTGGTCGCAAACTTCTGGATCAGCTCGGCCTTGCGCTCGGCAGTGATCGACATCGTGTTTCCTTTCACAACTTACAAGGGGTTTGAAGACGCCCGCTGCCGGGATGTCGTCCAGCAGGGGCCGTTGGCGCGGCCGAAAAGGCCGGCGCTGGGCGCGCTATAGTCGAAAAGCGCTGGGAACGCAAACGCCATTCGCTCAGTCCAGCGCCTTCGTCATGAAGTATGAATGCGGGTCGGGGCCGTAATCGCCGAACGGTCCTGTTTCCTCGAAACCGAAGCGGCGGTAGAGCTCCTGCGCCGGCCGGAAATGCTCCGTCTTGCCCGTTTCGAGGCTGAGCCGTTTCATGCCGCGGATGCGCGCCTCATCGATCAGGTGCGCGACCAGCGCCCGGCCGATGCCGGCGCCGCGCCGTGCGGCCACGGTATGCGCCGATTTGATCTCGCCATGGCCGCCGCCGATGTCCTTGAGGGCGATGCAGCCGACCAGCTCGCCGTCGAGCCATGCGCTCCAGAAGGTGATCTCCGGTACGCGCAGGGCATCGAGATCGAGCGCGTAGACGCTGCCCGCCGGCGTGATCGCGAACATGTGGTCGAGATGCCGCCTCAGCAAGGCGGCGATCTCCGGACCGCGCAGATCGTCCTGTCTGATCTCGATGGCCGGCATGTCAGTAGCGCTGGCTGAGCACCTTGACCTCGGTGAAGTCCTCGAGACCCCAGACGCCGCCCTCGCGTCCATTGCCGGACTGCTTGTAACCGCCGAACGGATGGCCCGCCGAAAGCCCGGCGCCGTTGACGCGCACCATGCCGGCGCGCAGACGGCGCCCGACGCGGTCGCCCTTGTTCGCGTCGCCGGTCCACAGATAGGCGGCGAGCCCGTAGGGCGTGTCGTTGGCGATCCGAACGGCTTCGTCCTCGCCGCCCGAGAACGGGATCATCGTCAGGACCGGGCCGAAAATCTCCTCGCGCGCGATGGTCATCTCGTTGGTGACATCGGCAAAGACGGTCGGCCGCGCATACCAGCCGCGGTTGAAGCCTTCGGGCCGGCCCGGACCGCCGGTGACCAGGCGCGCGCCCTCGGCCATGCCGGTCTCGATCAGGCTTTGCACCTTGTCGAACTGGGCGGCCGAGGAGAGAGGGCCGATATGGCCGCCCGCATCGCGCGGATTGCCGACCTTGACTGCCTCGGCGGCTTCCTTGGCCAGTTCGACCGCTTCGTCATAGACGTCCTGCTCGACGATCATGCGCGAGGGCGCGTTGCAGGATTGGCCGGTGTTTTCCATCATGTGGGTGACGCCGCGCCTGATCGCCCTGGGCAGATCCGCATCGGCGAAGACAATGTTGGGCGACTTGCCGCCGAGCTCCAGCGTGACGCGCTTGATCGAAGCGGCCGAACCGCGCATCACCGCGCTGCCGGCGCGCGTCGAACCGGTAAAGCTCATCATGTCGATATCGGGATGGTTCGACATGGCCTCACCGACCGTCGGCCCATCGCCATTGACCAGGTTGAAGACGCCCTTCGGGAAGCCCGCCTCGTCCATCAGTTCGGCCCAGACCATGGCCGACAGCGGTGCGATCTCGGACGGTTTGAGCACGCAGGTGCAGCCGGCGGCGACCGCCGGGATGACCTTCAGCGCGATCTGGTTGACCGGCCAGTTCCACGGGGTGATCAGGCCCACCACACCGACCGGTTCGCGGATAATCGTCTCGCGGTCGGTGAACTTTTCTTCCCACGCGAACTTGTCCATCGCGTCGAGAAATCCCTTGAGGTGCCACGGGCCGGCGCCGGCCTGCTCGCCCTTGGCGAAATCGATCGGCGCGCCCATTTCCAGCGAGATCGCTTCTGCCAGATCGTCATGGCGGACCTTCATGACGGCACCCAGACGTTCGAGCACGGCCCGGCGTTCGGCGACCGGCGTTGCGGCCCAGCCCTCAAAGGCCGCCTTGGCGGCGGCGACGGCTTTGTCGACATCGGCGGACGATCCCAGCGAAATCACCGCGCAGACGTCCTCGGTGGCCGGATCGTGGACCTCCAGATCGTTGGCCTTGGCCGGGTCGACCCACTGGCCGTCAATGTAGAATTGCCGCTGTTCGCGCATCGGGCGCTCCTGTCATATCGGAATGGTTTTCGGCGACGTTGGCGCCAAGATCGAACAAATGCAATCACCCTTGCGGGCTAAACTTGTCACCGTGTCAAAGGCGGAAGACGCGGCGCGGGCGGAAGGCGCCCTGCGCGATCTCGCCGATCGCCACCAGGCGCCCGCGATGGAAGGCGCAGGCCTCTTCCTCGGCGACCGGCGCGTCGCGGCCGCGCAGGATCGCCGGGTTGCCAAGACGGATGCGGTGCGCCTGCTCGTCGCCCAGATCGACACGCGGAAACCCGTCCATCGCCTCGCCCGTGTCGAGCAGGAACGCATCGAGCGCCCCATGGCGCGCCGCTTCGTCGTCGCCGGCGGCCTCGACCGCGGCTTCCAGTTCGGCAAGGGTGACGGCGTCTGCCTCGTCGAACGGTTCGACGAAGGTTCGGCGCAACGCGCTGACATGGCCGAAACAGCCAAGCTCCCGTCCCATGTCGCGGGCGAGCGAGCGGACATAGGTGCCCTTGCCGCATTCGACTTTGAAAATGGTCGTGTCGCCGTCATGGGCGATGATGGTGAGCGCGTCGATCTCGACATCGCGTGCGGTCACCGCCGCCGCCTCGCCCTGACGGGCCAGCGCATAGGCGCGCTCGCCATCGACCTTGACGGCGGAGAATTGCGGCGGCGTCTGGCTGATCGTGCCGGTGAAGCGTGGCAGAAGCGCCTCGATGGCGGCGCGGTCCGGCCGCATATCGGACGTTTCGGTCGCCTCGCCTTCCAGATCGTCAGTCGTCGTCTGTGCGCCCCAGCTCACGGTGAAACGGTAAGCCTTTGTGCCATCCATCACGTAGGGAACAGTCTTGGTCGCTTCACCCAACGCAATCGGCAGGATGCCGGTCGCCAGCGGATCGAGCGTTCCGGCATGGCCGGCCTTTTGCGCGCCGAACAGCCATTTCACCTTGGAGACCGCCTTGGTCGAACCCAGCTCAAGCGGCTTGTCGAGCACCAGCCAGCCGGAAACCGGCCGGCCCTTCTTCGTGCGCTGGCGCGCCATCAGTCCTGGTCTCCGTCCAGATCCCGCGCCACATGCGGCGATTTGAGCAGCGCGTCCACCTTCTGGAAATTGTCGAAGCTCGTGTCGGCGCGGAAGCGGAAATCGGGCATGTATTTCATCTGGCCGAGTTCGCGCGACAGCCGGCCGCGAATGAACTTGGCGTTGCGCGCAAGCGCCTTGACCAGCGGCGCCATGTCCTCGTGCCCAAAGGCGGTGACATAGGCGGTGGCGATCTTCAGATCGGGCGACATGCGCACCTCGGTCACCGACAGGACGACGCCGTCAAGCTCCGGATCGGCGACTTCGCCGCGCTGCAAAAGCTGCGTCAGCGCATGCCGGACATGCTCGCCAACGCGAAGCTGGCGCTGGGAGGGGCCTTGGTCGGCCCCGGCAAAACGGGACATGGTTCCATACCTTTCTCGCGACGGGCGGGATGGGACCGCGCCGTCCGATCGGTGGCCGTGGCCATTGGCCACGGCATATTGAGATTGTGCCCTAAAGCGTCCGCGCGACTTCCTCGACGCGGAAGCACTCGATCACGTCGCCGGCGCGGATGTCTTCGTAGTTTTCGAAGGCCATGCCGCATTCCTGTCCGACGGGGACTTCCTGCACTTCGTCCTTGAAGCGCTTGAGTGTCTTGAGCTTGCCCTCGTGGATGACGACGCTGTCTCGTACCAGACGCACGCCGGCGCCGCGCTCGACCTTGCCTTCGGTCACCTGACAGCCGGCGACCTTGCCGACCTTGGTGATGTTGAAGACTTCGAGGATCTCCGCATTGCCCAGGAACGTCTCGCGGCGTTCGGGCGAGAGCAGGCCTTCCATCGCCGCTTTCACATCATCGAGCAGGTTGTAGATGATGTTGTAATAGCGGATCTCGACGCCGGCCGCTTCGGCCGCATCGCGCGCCTGCTTGTTGGCGCGCACGTTGAAGCCCATGATCGCCGCACCGGTCGACTCGGCCAGCGAGACGTCGGTTTCGGTGATGCCGCCGGCACCGGAATGGATGATCCGCGCCTTGACCTCGTCGGTGCCCAGCTTTTCGAGCGCACCGAGGATCGCTTCCACCGATCCCTGCACGTCGCCCTTGACGACCAGCGGGAACTCGGCGGTTTCGGCGTCCTTGGCTGCCGCCATCATCTGTTCGAGCGAGCCGCGCGCGCCGGCCTGGCGTGCCACGGAAATCTCGCGCGTCTTGCGCTGGCGATAATCGGAGACCTCGCGGGCGCGCGCCTCGTTTTCGACCACTGCGACCTTGTCGCCGGCCTGCGGCGTGCCGTTGAGGCCGAGGATCTCCACCGGCAGGGACGGTTCGGCTTCATCGAGGTTCTCGCCGCGATCGTTGATGATCGCGCGCACCTTGCCCCATTCGTCGCCGGCGACGACGATGTCGCCCGTCTTCAGCGTACCGGCCTGGACCAGCACGGTTGCCACCGCGCCGCGGCCCTTGTCGAGCTTGGCCTCGACGACGACGCCCTCGGCGGTGCGGTCGGGATTGGCCTTCAGTTCGAGGATTTCGGACTGCAAGAGGATCGAATCGAGCAGGCCGTCGAGATTGGTGCCCTTGAGCGCCGAGACCTCGACATCCTGGGTTTCGCCGCCCATGGATTCGACGAACACTTCATGCTGCAGAAGCTCCGTGCGCACCTTGCTGGCGTCCGCTTCGGGCTTGTCGATCTTGTTGATCGCCACGATCATCGGCACGCCGGCCGCCTTGATGTGGGCGATGGATTCGATCGTCTGCGGCATCACGCTGTCGTCGGCGGCAACCACGAGGATGGCGATGTCGGTCGCCTGGGCGCCGCGCGCGCGCATGGCGGTGAAGGCGGCGTGGCCGGGCGTGTCCAGGAAGGTGATCTTCTGGCCGTCCTTTTCCACCTGATAGGCGCCGATATGCTGGGTGATACCGCCGGCTTCGCCGGAGACCACATTGGCGTTGCGGATCGCATCGAGCAGCGACGTCTTGCCGTGATCGACATGGCCCATGATGGTGACGACCGGCGGACGCGGCTTCATGTCCTCGGGCTTGTCGTCAATGCCGAACAGGCCCTCCTCGACATCGGATTCCGACACGCGCCGCACCGTGTGGCCGAATTCCTCGGCGATCAGTTCGGCGGTGTCCGCATCGATCAGGTCGCCGGGCTTCATCATCTGGCCCTGCTTCATCATGAACTTGACGACATCGACCGCACGTTCGGTCATGCGCTGCGCCAGTTCCTGGATGGTGATCGTCTCGGGCAGGCGCACCTCGCGCGAAATCTTCTCGCGCGGTTCGGACATGCCCATCTGGGCACGCTTGATCTTCTCCTGACGGCGGCGCATGGCCGACAGCGAGCGCGAACGGCCCTCGCCGTCGCCGGTCACGTTGGCGAGCGTCAGCTTGCCGCGGCGGCGATTGTCGTCACGGCCGCGCGACGGCTTGGGCGCGGCATCGGTCTTGGCCGGCCGCTTGGCGGCGGCGCCGCGGCGGGCATCGCCATCGTCGGTACGGCCCGGCGCGGCCTTTTCGGCCGGTGCGCGGCGCGCGCCTTCCTGTTCGGCCTTCTGGGCGGCCTGCGCCTTGGCTTCGGCCTCGGCCGCCAGACGCGCCTGTTCGGCCTGCTCGGCTTCCTCGCGCTCGGCCATCTCGCGCTCGCGGCGCGCTTCATCTTCCTTGCGCCGCTGCTCGTCGGCCTGGAACTTCTCGCGGTCGTCAGCCTCGCGCGCCTTTGCTTCCTCGAGCGCGCGGCGGCGCGCCTCGATCTCGCTCTGCGACAGTTCCTTGAGCACCGCGCCGCTGCGGTCGGCGGCCCCGGCATCCTGCGCGGGCGCGGGGGCCGGCGTCGGCGCTTCGGCAGCCGGTTTCGCGCGCGGCTTCAGGCCGCCCGCAAGCGATCCACCTGCCGGCTTGTCGCCCGGCTTGGTGAACTTGCGCTTGCGCGTTTCGACGACGACGGTGTTGGTGCGCCCGCCGCCCATCTTCTGGCGAACGGTGCCCGTGCCGCTATCGCGCCTCATCGAGAGCGTGCGGCCAGCCGTCTTCTTGTCGTCCGAACTTGTATCACTCATTCCTGATCCGTTTCCTTCGCGGTCACATGCCCGCCGGCCGTTCCGGCCAAAAGACCGGCGCCTGCGTCCGGCGAAGCCGGTCGCATATCTGGCCCAGTCCTGTAGTCGCGCAGCGCTTCAAGCCGCCGCAATGCGGCATGGCCACCCCTGCCGTCAAGCACGGCTGCATGTATTACATTACCGCCCCCGAATGCCAAACCCATTTGTTCGTCATCAAGGAGCATGAAAACCGGCACGTCCGGGCCGCCCAGATGCACCGTGGCGCGGCGCGCCTGGTCGAGCTTGCGGATGCCGTCGGGCGCCGCATGCAGGGCATGCAGCAATGCGGTGGCACGGCCCGCGCGCACGGCCTTGTCGACCTGCATGGCGCCCGAAACGAGCGCGCCCGCCTTGCGCGCCATCGACAGTGCACCGGTTGCCTGCCTGACCAGCAGACGGTCGACCAGAGCGCCCAGATCGTCTGGCACGTCTACCTTGCGGCGCAGCGCCCGGGCGAACAGCTTTTTGGACACGGCCTTGTCGACCATCGCCCGCCGGGCGGTCACCCAGCAGCCGCGGCCCGGCAGGGTGCGCTTGAGATCGGGCGCGACCATGCCGTCGGGCCCGGCAACGAAGCGGATCAGCCCGTCAGCGTCGGCGCTTTCGCCGGTCACGATGCAACGGCGTTCGTTCATCGCGATGTCCGCTTCGTTCAAGGTCATGCCGGGGTGCCATCCTCGTCACGCCGGCGTTACGCCGGAGCTCCCGCGGGGGCATCGGCGTCGGCGGCAACGGCTTCAGCCCCTTCGGCCAGTTCCGCGCCTTCCTCTTCATAATCGGCGGCAAGGTCTTCTTCGGTGATCCAGCCAACGGTCAGACGCGCGGAAAGGACCATTTCCTCAGCTTCGGCGCGCGTTGTGCCAAACGGCGTGAAGATGCCGTCGTGGATCTTGGTTTCGCCCTCGACGCGCTCGCGCCAGCCGACAAGATCGTCGACCGCGCATCCGGCAAAATCTTCCATTGTCTTCACACCGTCCTCGCCGAGCGCGACCATCATTGCGGTGGTCACACCGGGGATTTCGCGGATTTCGTCGACGACGCCCAGTTCGATGCGCTTGGCGTCGTTCTCGGCCTCGATGCGTTCGAGATATTCGCGTGCGCGCGTCTGGATCTCGGCGGCGGTGTCCTCGTCAAAGCCCTCGATCGACGAGACTTCCTCGGCGTCGACATAAGCCACTTCCTCGATTGACGAGAAGCCCTCCGACGCCAGCACCTGGCCGACCATCTCATCGACGTCGAGCGCTTCCATGAAGAGTTGCGTGCGCTCGGTGAATTCCTTCTGGCGGCGCGCGGACTCCTCGTCCTCGGTCAGGATGTCGATGTCCCAGCCGGTCAGTTGCGAGGCAAGGCGTACATTCTGGCCACGGCGGCCGATGGCGAGCGAAAGCTGCTCGTCGGGCACCACCACCTCGATGCGCTCGGCATCCTCGTCGAGCACAACCTTGGCGACTTCGGCCGGCTGCAGCGCGTTGACGATGAAGGAGGCCGCATCGGGCTGCCAGGGAATGATGTCGATCTTTTCGCCCTGCAACTCGCCGACGACCGCCTGAACGCGGCTGCCGCGCATGCCGACACAGGCGCCAACAGGGTCGATGGCGCTGTCGCGCGAGATGACGGCGATCTTGGCGCGCGAACCGGGGTCGCGGGCGACCGACTTGATCTCGATGATGCCGTCATAGATTTCCGGCACTTCCATCTGGAACAGCTTGGCCATGAATTGCGGGTGCGTCCGCGACAGGAAGATCTGGGGCCCGCGCTGCTCGCGGCGCACGTCATAGATGAAAGCGCGGACGCGGTCGCCATAGCGGTACATTTCGCGCGGGATCAGTTCGTCGCGGCGGATGATACCCTCGCCGCGTCCGAGGTCCACGACCACGTTGCCATATTCGACGCGCTTGACCGTTCCGTTGACGATCTCGCCGACGCGGTCCTTGAACTCTTCATACTGCTTGTCGCGCTCGGCCTCGCGCACCTTCTGGACGATGACCTGCTTGGCCGACTGGGCGGCGATGCGGCCGAAATCGAGCGGCGGCAGCGGCTCGGCGATGAAATCGCCGATCTGGGCGTCCGGGTTCTTGGCGCGCGCATCTTCGAACGCGATCTGGTTGTCGGTGTTTTCGAGTTCCTCGACCACTTCCATCAGCCGCTGCAGCTTGATCTCGCCGGTCTTGGCGTTGATGTCGGCACGCACATTGGTCTCCTGACCGTAGCGCGATTTCGCCGCCTTCTGGATCGCGTCGGCCATCGCGCCGATCACGATCTCCTTGTCGATCAGCTTCTCGCGCGCGACCGCATCGGCGATCTGCAGGAGTTCGAGCTTGTTTGCACTGACTGCCATCTTGGTCTCCCTCAGGGCGTTTCGGCATCCGGCGCGTCGCCGGAAAAATCGTCATGTTCGGTTTCAAGTCCGCGTGTGGCGCGGGCGGCCTTGTCGGCCGTCAGCGACGCGCGGATCAATTCGTCGGTCAGGATCAGCCGCGCATCGGCGATCGCCGAAAACGGGATCACATTGGTGTTCTCGTCGCCCATGGACGGCTGGTCGCGGAACAGCGTGACCGTATCGGTATCGACATCGGTGATGGTGCCGCGGAAGCGCTTGCGGCCGTTGACCAGGACCGATGTCTCGAGCTTGGCCACATGACCGCGCCATTTGGCGAAATCGGTCTTGCGCACAAGCGGCCGGTCGATGCCCGGCGAGGACACTTCCAGATGATAGGCGCGGTCGATAGGGTCTTCAACATCGAGGATCGGCGAGACCATCCGGCTCAGCGTCTCGCAATCCTCGACGGTCATCGTTCCGTCGGCGCGCTCGGCCATCACCTGCAAGGTCGCGCCGTTCTGACCGGACAGGCGCACACGCACCAGCCGGAAGCCTTCGGAATTGAGCACAGGCTCGATCAGCATGGCGACACGGGCATCGATCCCGGTCTCGGTGACCAGGCGCGGTTCGTCTTCGGTTATGGGCGCGAATTCGCGTTCGTTCGTCGTCAATTCCGTCTCGAATATAAAAAAGAGCGGGTCCGGCGGGCCCACTCTTCGTCTACGACCAAGATTTGATTGTCATATACGCCCGCCGACAGCCGGTTGCAAGGGGCGACGGTCGTCCAGGGCCGGCCCGAGGGCTCGCACTTCGTTAACCATCGCCGTTTACCATAGCGCGCAGATACTCTTTGTACTGCGTGGTGTCTCCGATGGCCGCATCCTTGCTGCGTCGCTTTCTGCCCTCCTTTTCCCTGCTGATCGCCGTGGCCGCTCTTGGCGGGTGCGCATCGCTCGCGCCATCGGCCGATCGCGACGCTGAAACCACGCCACAAGCGGTGGCCTTCGCACCCAGCGCGTCGGACCGGTCAAGCCTGCGTGAAACCGCCGGCAGCCTGCGCCGCACAGCGCTGACCGGCCGCGTCATGCGGGTCGACACGATCGACGACATCCGGCTCGGTCCGAAAGAAGTGATCCTCACCTTCGATGACGGGCCCGCGGGCCAGAACACGCGGCGCATTCTCGATGCGCTCGATGCCAAGGGCATCAAGGCGACCTTCTTCATGGTCGGCGAGATGGCGCGCAACAACCCGGCGCTTGCCCGAAACGTGATCGCGCGCGGACACACGGTCGGCAGCCACACCCATCGCCATCCCAATCTTGCGGCGATGAGCCATGCCGACGCGGTCGCCGAAATCGCACGCGGCGAACGGGCGCTGCGCGAGGCCGGCATCCCCGATCTGCCCTTCTTCCGCTTCCCCTATCTCGCCGACACGCCGGCGCTTCGCGGCCATCTCGCCGCCCGCGGCATCGTCGTGGTCGATGTGGATATCGACTCCAAGGACTATTTCCGCATCAGCCCGGTGCGCGTCGCCACGCGCACGATGCGGGACCTGCGCCGGCGCGGCTCGGGCATCATCCTGTTTCACGATCTGCATGCGCGCACGGCATCGATGCTGCCGACCTTCCTCAACATGCTCGAGCGCGAGGGCTACAAGGTGGTCGCCCTGCAACCGGCGCGCGGAAACCCGGCGCTGGTCGCCTCGGCGCGCTGACGAAATCGGAACAGGCTACGATCTGGCGAAGGTCAGGTAGACCGGCGTGCGGCCCTCGCGCAGGGCCTTGGCCTCGTAGCGCGTACCCGGCCAGTGCGGATAGGGATTGCGCCAGTCGGCGGCGCGGCGGGCGGTCCATGCGAAATCCGGATGCCGGTCGATGTGCTGCAGCGTCCAGTTGACATAGCTGTCAATGTCGGAAGCGAAACGGAACAGGCCACCGGGCTTCATCACCCGGGCGAACCGGTCCAGATTGCGGTCGCTGACGAACCGGCGCTTGAAGTGTTTCGGTTTCGGCCATGGATCGGGATAGAGCAGGTCGATCTGGTCGATCGAGGCGTCCGGCAGCCAGTCAAGCAGTTGCGTGGCATCGTCGTCGTAAAGCCGGATGTTGCCGGCCGGATGCACATCCAGCGCCGTGACCAACTTGGCCATCGAATTGACGAAGGGCTCGACGCCGACAAAGCCCACCTCGGGCCGACGCCGGGCATGGGACAACAGGTGCTCGCCGCCGCCAAAGCCGATTTCAAGGACGATGGTCTCCGGCGTGTGTGGAAACAGCGTTGCCGGGCTGGCCGGCGCCGGCGCTTCCAGATCGATCAAAAGATCGGGCAGCAGGCACCGCATCGCCTCGGCCTGCCGGCCGCGCAACGTCTTGCCGCGCCGCCGGCCATAAAAGGCCTCGGTGGCGCGCGTCGGATGATCGGCAGCCATGACGGTCGGCGGGTCAGGCGGCCTGCTTGACCGCCTGCTTGAGCGCCTTGACCAGATCGACCTTTTCCCAGGAGAAGGAGCCGTCACGGCCGGGCTTGCGGCCGAAATGGCCGTAGGCGGCGGTCTTGGCGTAGATCGGCCGGTTCAGATTGAGGTGCCTGCGGATGCCCGACGGCGACAGGTCGATGACATCGCGGATGGCGTCCTCGATCGCCGCATCGGCGACCGTGCCCGTGCCATGCGTGTCGACATAGACCGACAGGGGCTGGGCAACGCCGATCGCATAGGAAAGCTGGATCGTGCAGCGGTCGGCCAGCTTGGCCGCCACGACGTTCTTGGCCAGATAGCGCGATACATAGGCGGCCGAGCGGTCGACCTTGGTCGTGTCCTTGCCGGAGAAAGCGCCGCCGCCATGGGGCGAGGCGCCGCCATAGGTGTCGACGATGATCTTGCGGCCGGTCAGGCCGGCATCGCCATCGGGACCGCCAATGACGAACTTGCCCGTGGGGTTGATGTACCAGTTGCAGTCGTCGGCGATCGGCAGGTCGCCCAGCGCCTGGCGGATATAGGGCTCGACGACCGAACGAACCTTCCTGGAATCCCAGCTGTCGTCGAGATGCTGCGTCGACAGGACGATGCTGGTCACCTCGGACGGCATGCCGTCGCGGTAACGCACCGTGACCTGCGACTTGGCGTCCGGGCCGAGCCGGGCGGCATCGCCCTCGCCGCTCTTGCGCGCGTCGGCGAGAAGCTCGAGAATCTTGTGCGAATAATAGATCGGCGCCGGCATAAGTTCGGGCGTTTCGCGGCAGGCATAGCCGAACATGATGCCCTGGTCGCCGGCGCCCTCGGCGCCCTGCGCATCCGATGCACTGTCGACACCCTGCGCGATGTGCGCCGACTGGGCGTGCAGCAGCACGTCGATGCGGCATGTCTTCCAGTGGAACCCGTCCTGCTCATAACCGATGTCGCGGATGGCGCGGCGCGCCGCTGACCGAAAGCGGCCGGGCGCAATGACGGGTTCGCCCGCATCGTCCGTGACCACATTGCCGGCCTTGTCCTTCTTGAAGAACGTATCCGGGACACGCACTTCGCCGGCGATGACCACGCGGTTGGTCGTCGTCAGCGTTTCGCAGGCAACACGAACCTTCCAGAGCGCGTCGTCGCCCTGCTTGCGCGCCTCGCGGTAGATCATGTCGACGATCTCGTCGGAGATGCGGTCGCAAACCTTGTCGGGGTGGCCCTCGGACACCGACTCGCTGGTGAAGAGATAATTCTGCCGTGCCATGATCTCGCCCTGCTGGCTGGATTTGGAAAGGAAGACCGCCGGGCGGTCAAACGGACGCGCTGTCGTTACGGGACGAGGCCGGCAACGTCAAGCAAAGACACATCAATAGAAAGATATAAGCATAAGTGCATATCCTGCCACGGGCTTCCGACGCCATTGACGGCCGGAACCGGCGAGGACAGCGGGCGTCAAACCCCGGCATCGTCCGGATAGTCCACCCGCAGCAGATAGAGCCCATGCGGCGGCGCCAGGGCGCCGCACTTCTGGTGGTCGCGCGCTTCGAGTGCGGCTTGCACGTCGTCTGCCGTCCAACGGCCCTCGCCGACCAGCTTGAGCGTGCCGACCAGCGAGCGGACCTGATTGTGCAGGAACGAACGCGCCGAGACATGCACGTCGATCCGCTCGCCATCGCGGGAAAAGGTGATCGCGTCGAGCGTCTTGACCGGCGATTTCGACTGGCACTGGGCGGCGCGGAAGGTCGTGAAATCGTGGGTGCCGATCAGGATCTTCGCAGCGGCATTCATCGCATCGACGTCGAGAGGCCGCTTGCACCACCAGGCCCGGCGATGGTCGAGGGTCAGCGGCGCCGGCCGGTTGTGGATGCGGTACAGATAGTGCCGTGCTTGCGCCGAAAAGCGGGCATGGAACGTGTCCGGCACCTTTTCGGCATCCACGACGCAGATGCGTTCCTCGTCGAGCACAAGATAGGCGTTGATCGCCTCGCGCACCCGGACCGGATCCCAATCGCGTTCCAGATCCACATGGGCCGTCTGGGCGATGGCGTGAACGCCGGTGTCGGTGCGGCCGGCCACCTGCAGCGTCACCTTCTGCTTGGAGAACTCCAAGACCGCCTTTTCCACAGCTTCCTGAACCGCGTGACCGTTGGTCTGCCGCTGCCAGCCGACATAGGGCGTGCCGTCATATTCGATTGTCAGGCGGTAACGGGGCATGGTCGTCCGGTGCCGGGAACGGGCGGCTGCTTAAGCCCGGAGGCTGGCCATGTCCAGCCGTCACGACACGGGCCGATTGACGCCGGAGGCGAAAACTCCGATGAGGCGGAACCATGAACGATGCCGCCTCGTCATCGCCGGAACCCCGTTCCACGGACACCGATGCGCCGCTGGCGTACTGGACACGACCGATCGTCGTCGCCGGCTTCGTTTGCGTCCTGATGGCGATCAAGCTGGTCATGGCAGGCACGACGGAGCTGATCCGCGACGAAGCCTATTACTCGCTGTGGGCATTGCATCCGCTGCAGGCGAGCTATTTCGACCACCCGCCTGCGGTCGCCTGGTTCATCAAGGCCGGCTATGCGCTGCTGGGCCCGAGCGAGTTGGCGGCACGGCTCCCTGCGGTCCTGTCGGTGGGGCTGGTGTCGCTGGCCGTCTTCCGGACTGCCATGCTGGTTTTCGGCGATCGCCGCATCGCGGCCTATTCGGTCTACGCTTTCAATCTGACGCCCGGCGCCATGGTCGGCCTTCTGGTGATCACGCCCGATGCGCCGTCCATGCTGTTCTGGATGCTGTCGATCTGGTCGGCTGCGGAACTTCTGCGCTCAAACGACGGACGATGGTGGCTCGTCTTCGGCCTGTTTGCCGGCCTGGGGCTCGCAGCAAAATATACGGGCCTCTTCCTGGGTGCCGGCGTGGTGCTCTGGCTGCTTTTCGACCGGCGCAACCGGCACTGGTTCACCTCGCCCTGGCTTTATGCCGGCGGCGCCGTCGCTCTGGCGATTTTCGCGCCGGTTATCGCATGGAACCTCAACAACAGCCTTTCATCCTTTGAATTCCAGTTCGGTCGCTCCGCGCGCGGACTGCAATGGTTCGACTGGACCGATACGAAGCATCTGCCGGAATTCCTGGCGGGCCAGATCGCGCTCCTCCTGCCGGGCCTGTTCATCATGGGCGCCGCAGCCCACTGGCGGTTTGCGCGGCATCGTTCCGAACGCGGCAATCGCGGCTTTGCCCTGCTGATCTGGACCGGCATTCCGGCGCTTGTCTATTTCATCACCTTCAGTCTCCACTCGGTTACCCAAGGCAACTGGACGTGGCCGCTTTACGCGCAGTGGTCGATCATCGGCGCCTGGGCCATTTACGCGTGGAAGCCGGAATGGGCGTGGCTGCGAACCATTCAGCGCTGGACAAGGCGCGCGCAGGTTCCTGTCGGCGCACTGGTTGCTGCGGTGATCTTCGCGCAGGCGCAGTTCCAGCCTGTCCGGCTGCCGTTCGCCGACCAGACGCTCACAATGCACGGATGGACCGAGGTCGCATCGAACATCGAAACCGAGCGCCGCCGTGCCGGTATCGGTACGATTCTCGCCCGCGGATATGGGCTTTACGGATACCTCGAGACGTATGGCCGTTTCGCCGGGCACGGCTACCGCGTCCTGCCGCTGGACGAATTCCACCGCTACGGGTTCGTCGACTTGCCGGCCAGCGACGACGCGGTCGACTGGCCCGTGCTTGTCGCCGTTCACGTCAGCGGCACCGAGCCTCCGACCGGACCGCCGGCGGCCATCGCCAATGCCAATCCGCCGGCCCAATGGTTCACGCGGATCGTACGGCCGGCCGCCGACGGCGCCCCCGCCAGCGCCATCGATCTCTACCGGCTGGAACGGCCGGAGACGCCGCTGTTCGGGTCCGACTAGCGAATGTCGCCTGTTGCCAGCGGATTGCCGCGCAGGAACGTTTCGGCGTCGAGCGGCCTGCCGCCCGCTTTCTGCAGACGTGTCAGCCGCACGGCACCGGTGCCGCACGCCACGGTGATCGGCGCGCCGACTATCGGCGCACCCGGCTTGCCCGATCCCGGCGCCTGGGTCGAGGCCAGCAGCTTCACCCGCTCCCATTTGCCGCCAAAGCGCATTTCGCACCAGGCACCGGGAAAGGGCGACAGGCCGCGAATGTGATTGTGGATGTCGGCGCCATCTCCCGCCCAATCGACGCGCGTTTCGTCCTTGGCGATCTTGGCGGCGTAGGTGACGCCGTCGTCCGGCTGGGGCACGAGTTCCAGAACACCCTGCTCGAGGGCGGCCATGGCGCGTACCATCAGGCTCGCGCCGGTCCGCGAGAGGGCGTCGTGCAGTTCCCCGGCGGTCATGTCGGGGCCGATGGCGACCTTTTCCGTCATGGCGACCGGGCCGGTGTCCAGCCCCTCGTCCATCTTCATGATCATCATGCCGGTTTCCGTATCGCCGGCCATGATGGCCCGCTGGATCGGGGCGGCACCGCGCCAGCGCGGCAGAAGCGATGCGTGGCCGTTGAAGCAGCCAAGGCGCGTGCCTTCCAGGATGGGCTTGGGCAGAAGAAGGCCATAGGCGACGACGACCGCCACATCGGCGCCAAGCGCGGAAAAGGCCGCCTGCTCATCGGCGGCCTTCAGCGTTTTGGGGGTGCGCACTTCGATGCCGAGCGCTTCGGCCGCCTCGTGGACCGGCGATTTTCTGAGGCTCAGCCCCCGCCGGCCGGCCGGCCTCGGCGGCTGGGTGTAGCAGGCGACGATGTCATGGCCGGCGGCGTGCAGCGCGCGGAGTGTCGGCACGGAAAAGTCCGGCGTGCCCATGAAGATGATGCGCATGATCCTGCGGTTCCGGAAACGCTAGGCCATCACGGGGCCGTCGCCGCGCTGTCTGGCGAGCTTGCGGAACTTCTTGAAGACCATGTCGCGCTTGAGCTTGGAGATGTGATCGACGAACAGGACACCGTCGAGATGGTCGATCTCGTGTTGCAGGCATGTGGCCAGAAGCCCGTCGGCCTCGAGCGTCTGATCGGCGCCGTCGCGGTCGATATAGCTGACGGTGATCGCCGCTGGCCGCTCCACATCGGCGTAATAGTCCGGGATCGACAGGCAGCCTTCCTCGTAAAGGCTGCGCTCGTCCGAGCGGGCGACAATGGTCGGGTTGATCAGGACGCGCGGGTCCCTGCCATCTTCCTCCTTGGCGACATCGGCGACAAGCATGCGGACCGGCTCGCCGACCTGGATCGCCGCAAGGCCGATGCCCGGCGCGTCATACATCGTCTCCAGCATGTCGTCGGCGAACGCGCGCACGGCATCGTCGATGCGCTCGAGCGGTTTGGATTTCTCGCGCAGGATCGGGTCGGGAATGAGAACGATCGGTTTGATGGCCATGACGCCTTCCAGTTAGGAAAGACCGCACGATGCGTCAATCGGCATGGCGACCGCGAATCGTCTATGCTGGGTTCATGGAACCCGCATTCAGCCTCGATCAAACCGCCTTCATGTTCGCCGGACGGGCTGTCTCGATCGGCGAGAGCCTGGCGACCGGCGCGCTGATCCTGGCAGCGCTTGTGCTGCTTGCATTGCTGCTGGTCTGGCGCAACGGCGTCGCCGGGCGGCGCGATCTTCGGCAGGCGCATGAGCGGGCCGAACGGGCAGAGGCACGCGTCGATGACATTCTGAAGGCCCAGGCCGACATGCAGGGCCGGCTTTCGGCGATGACCGACATGTTCGGCGCGCGCCACACGGAGATGAGCACGACGCTGTCGCAGCGGCTCGATGCGATGACCTCGCGCATCGGCCAGTCGATCAACGAACAGCAGAAGTCGGCGCATGCCAATCTGAGCAAGCTGCACGAACGCCTCGCAGTCATCGACACGGCGCAGAACAACATCCAGCAGCTCGCCGGCCAGGTGGTCGAACTGCAATCGATCCTGTCCAACAAGCAGACGCGCGGCGCCTTCGGCCAGAGCCGGATGGAAGCGATCATCGAAGACGGGCTGCCAATGGGCGCCTTCGCGTTCCAGACGACGCTGTCGAACGGATCGCGGCCCGATTGTGTGATTTCCATGCCCAACGGTGCGCCGGATTTGGTGATCGACGCAAAATTCCCGCTCGAAGCCTGGAATGCGGTGCGCGAGGCCAAGAACGAGGCGGACGCAACGGCGGCCGCCAAGCGGTTCCGCGCCGACATGGACGTGCACATCAAGGCGATCGCCGACAAATATCTGATCGCCGGGGAAACTCAGGACACCGCGTTCCTGTTCGTGCCCTCCGAGAGCATCTTCGCCGACATTCACGAGCATCACGAGGCGATCGTGCAGAAGGCGCATCGCGCCCGCATCGTGATCGTCTCGCCGTCGCTTCTGATGCTGTCGATCCAGGTTATCCAGGCGCTGCTGAAAGACGCCCGCATGCGCGAGCAGGCGCATCTGATCCAGGGCGAAGTGATGCGCCTGATGGGCGATCTTGGCCGGCTCGACGAACGGGTGCGCAAGCTGCAAACCCATTTCGGGCAGACGGCCAAGGATGTTGACGACATCCTGATCACGACGGGCAAGCTGACCAAGCGCGGCCAGAAGATCGAAGGGCTGGAGTTCGACGAGCGGCCGACCAAGGAGGACGCGGCGGAACCGGGCGCCGAAAGCAAGACCGGCCATCTGCGCCTGCGGGTCGTCGATGGCGAACCGGACTGACTGATCAGCGTTCGGTCGGGGGATCCAGCACGACGGCTGGCATGGCGGCAGCCACAGCGGTGCGCAACCGCGCCATGTCCGCGTCGCTCGTGGCGGCGTTGGTGATCAGCGGCAGGCCGGGCCGCTCCGCCGTCCATCCGATGACGTGCACCTTTTGCGCGGCGGGCTCATGGTCCTTGGCGATCTGCCAGGTCACGCAGTCGATTGCGGCGCAGGCAGCTTCACCGTCCGCAACGGCGCGGATCGAGGCCCGGTGCGATCCGGTCCAAAGGGTCGGTTCGGGGAACAGCCGTCCGGCGCGCGCCATATCCCGTCGCAGCGCGACAAAGCCCGACATTGATTCCGGTGCGTTCGCGGCCAGAGGACCTTCCAGCGATGTGGGCAGGATCGACCCGGCATTGGCGGGTGGCGCCGCATCGTCTCCCCTCCCCCGCGCGACGATCACGCTGCGATAGGTGCCGTGGCCGCAGCCCGGCGCGTGATGGATCGGTGTCGCGACATAGCGCACGCGGCCCCGGAGCACGGTTTCGAGCGGATAGGAGCAGGTCTCGCCCAGCAGCAGGTCCGGGCCCAGCCATGCCCCTTCGAGATCGCCGGCACGGGTCAGCGCGTCGGGTGCATCGAAGCCTTCATCCCTGAGCGCGTCGCGCAGACGGGTCCAGAGAGCGTCGGTCTCGGCCCGGCGCTCGGGCCAGTCATACATGGGCAGACATGCGATCATGACCGGGCGGTCAGCGGTCGGGCCTTGCGGCGACCGGCATTGCATCGCGGGGACCGGCGGCAGGCGCGGCCGATGCCGGCTGGAACGCGCCGGGCGCCATGGCCGGCGCGTCGGCCCGTCGGCGCACCGGATGCACCACCGGTTCCTTGGCCGACAACGCATAGGCGCGGAAAATCTGCCAGTAATTGCGGTACACATAGGTCTTGTTGGCGGCCAGCCACTCGGCACGGCGCTCGCGATAAAGGCGCGGCAGTTCGTACCAGGGCACGGCGGGCCGCTTGTGATGGACGATGTGCAGATTGTTGTTGAGGAACAGCCAGGACAGGATTCGGCTGTCTTCGACGACAACCGTGCGGCCGTCCGGCGTCTGGTCCCAGCGATGTTCGCAATAGGTCCGGATTGCGATCAGCGCCATGCCGCCATAGGCAACCGTGCCGACATAGACCAGCAGGTTGATGCCCATACCGCCCCAGACGATCGCGACGAGCGCGGCGAGCCCAAGCGCGTGGTGCGCCCAGGCGCGACGCACGCCGGGATTGCCGGCAGCGAAATTCCGCGCATCGTCGCGCCAGAAGCCGAACGTCATCAATGGCGGCCCGATCACGAGACGGCCCACGAAGGTGTTGTTGGCGGCGAGCAGCGCGCGCATCGGCCAGCCCAATGCCGCATGGTCGCCCTGGGCGCGATACCAGCTTTCGGGGTCGTCATAGGGGTCGGTCAGGTTCTCGTCACGGTGATGGCGCAGGTGCAGCGCCTTGAACCGCCGGAACGGGAATGCCACGGCCAGAGGCAGCCCAACGAGCAGTTCGTTGACGGCGGCGCTGCGGGTCGGATGGCCATGCAGCACCTCGTGCTGCAGCGAGGTATGAAAGCCGGCGGCGACCGCCATGAGCGCCAGCGCAAGGACCGGCACCACCGGAAATAGCCAAAAGCCGGCCGCCAGCCATACACCGTAGCACAGCGCCATCATGACCATTGTCGGCCACTCAATCGTTTGTTTTCTCATTATGATTCGTTTCCCCTGACACAAGGATGTCAGGAGCGGCGACGGCTGGGAACGCGGCAATGCGCACTAAAGGTTGTTTCCGGTCATCAAATTCCGCATATGTTGATAATTGTCATCAAACGTCGGAGTTGATCCGCATGGTTGCTGCGCAGGCCGACACAATCGACAAACGCGACGCGTCCCGTCTGTTCCGTAACCGGCTGGCCGGACTGCTCTTCCGTTCGGGCCTGAACCGTTCGCAGTTTGCTGCCGCGGTCGGTTTGGACCGGTCGGCCCTGTCGCAGCTCCTTTCGGGCGAAACCGCAAGGCTGCCGCGCGCCGAAACGCTGATCCGCATCGCGGCGACGCAATCGGTCAGTCTCGACTGGCTGCTGGGCCTGAGCCAGGACGAAGGCGTGTCCGCCGAGATCCGGCCGGCGCTTGAACTGGAGGAGGCGCAGGATTCGCGCAACGATGCCGCACTTGTGCAGTGGCACCAGGAGGCGGCCGGCACCAAAATCCGCTATGTGCCCGCGACCATTCCCGATTTTCTGCGGACCGAGGCGGTGATCGCGTTCGAGACGCGCGACAGCAAACCGCCCGTCGCCGTCCAGATCGATGACGCACGCGAAAGGCTGGCCTACAGCCGCAAGCCGGAGAACGACACCGAAGTGTGCATGCCGCTGCAAACATTGCAGGCGCTGGCCGAAGGCAGCGGCGCCTGGACCGATCTGGACGCACCCTTGCGGCACGCGCAGATCGAACAGATCGCAGCGCTGACCGATGACCTCTATCCGGGCCTGCGGCTGTTCCTGTTCGATGCACGGCGTACCTTTTCAGCGCCTTACACCGTGTTCGGACCGATGCGCGCGGCAGTCTATATGGGCGACATGTATCTGGTCTTGAACGCCAAGGATGCCGTCGATGCGCTGACGCGCCACTTCGACCAGCTCATCCGCGCGGCGGTGGTGCGGCCGCACGAGGCCGGTTCCTTCATAGGCGATCTGACCCGGTCATGATCGGTGCGACGGTGACATGGGCATCGACCCGGCCGGCGCTGATCAGGTTTTGCGAATCCGGCTCGGCGCACTGGCCGCCATAGGGGCAGTCGATGCAGGCCTTGCGTCGCCGCGATGCCTTGCGCATCGCCTGCATCGCAAGCGCGATGATGCCCGCCCGCCGCCCGTGCGCGCGGGTGTGTTCCCGCTGCATCCCGCACAATGCGCGAAAGCAAATCTGGTTGTCGGCCTGGACAAGACGGTCGTGCATGGGCGGAAGTCTGGCCGCTTTCGCGTTGGCTGACGTTGATCGGTGTCAACCAAGACTTACACATCATGCTCCGGCGCGCGAGTCCTTTCTCCGATGGCGGCCTTGTTCGATCGGCGTCGGCGATCGGCGTCAGGCATCCTCGTCGGCCAGCGACTTGACCAGGTCGATGATGCGCCGGCGCACCTTGGGATCGGCGATCTTGACGAAGGCGCGGTTGAGCTGAAGGCCCTCCGAACTCGACAGGAAGCTGACCACATAGGTGGACGAATTCTCTTCGAGGCCCGACGGGGCCGATGCTGCGCTGCCGTCCGGCGCGTCCTCGAAAAAGAACGACACGGGCACGTTGAGGATCGATGCGATGTTCTGCAGCCGGCTGGCGCCGACACGGTTGGTGCCCTTTTCGTACTTCTGCACCTGCTGGAACGTGATCCCCAGGCTCTCGCCGAGCTTCTCCTGGCTCATTCCGAGCATGGTCCGTCGCAGGCGGATGCGGCTGCCGACATGGATATCGATGGGATTGGGCTGTTTCTTCTTCTTGTCGTTCATTCTGTGTCCCCGCCGCCCGGACGGCGGCCATTGCTCAAATCAGGACCAGAAGCCGTCCTTGCGCGTCCCCCAACGCGGTCCCCAAGTGCGGCGCGCTACCTATGAGCCCCGACGAAGGCCCCTGTCAACAAAGTGCGGCCTAATTCCCGCCGAAAGCGCGCAACCTGATGCGCGCTGTGATCGCTATAGCCGAAAGTATGGAAAGGAACAACCAGAAGTTGATCTCTCGTTGCCGCTCGGGGAACAAGGGTTGTGCGGCGTCCGGCAGCAGTGCATCGGCCACCGCGCGCACATCGTGGCCGATCCGGGCAACGATACGGCCCTGCGGATCGACGACAGCCGAGATGCCGTTGTTGGCCACACGGATGATCGGCAGGCCGGTCTCGACGGCGCGCAACCGTGTCTGGTGCAGATGCTGCCACGGCCCCGGCGTCCGGCCGAACCAGGCATCGTTGGTGACATTGACGATGGCGTCGACCCGCTGGCCGGAGGGCGGCACGGCCAGTTTCGGAAAGATCGACTCGTAGCAGACGAGCGGCAACACCGTCAGACCGCCCTGGAGCGTGATTGTCGTTCGGGCGGGCGCAGCCGAATAGCCGCGGTCGGCGGCGGCGACGGCGCGCAGACCGATGGCAGACAGCAGATCGGCAAACGGAAGATACTCGCCGAACGGGACGAGATGCACCTTGTCGGCGGCGCCGGCGATCACGCCGCCGGTCGTCACCGCCATCACCGAATTGTAGTAGCGGCCAGTCACCGAGCCGGCTTGCTCTCCCGGCTCCTCGCGCACCGCGCCGGCGAGCAGCATCTGTTCCGGCAACAGTGTCTCGCCGATCGAGGCGAGCGCTGCGGCATCGCGGGTCAATAGGTAGGGCACGGACGTTTCGGGCCACACCACGATGTCGGGAGCACGCCCCGACGCCGGGCCCTGCGCCTCGGCCTGATCCCCGACCGCCGGCGCCTCGTCAGGGGCCGCGTCCAGCGCGGTCAGGTCGAGCAACGTTTGGAACGTGGCCGCCCGCGCCTCCCGGTCCATCTTCTGTTCCTGGGCAATCGCCGGCTGAACGAGGCGGATGACGGGCGCATCGTCGCGCGCGACCGCCAAATCGCCTGCCTGTGCAAGACGCCAGATACCGAAGCCGGCATGGGCGCCGACCAGCACAACGCACAGCGCCACCGCCGTGATCGCCGCGCCGCGCCGCGCAGCCAGTTGCGCGGGAAGCGCAAAGACCAGCACCGCAAACGCGCTCACGGCGAAAATGCCGCCGATCGCCGCCGATTGCATCAGGACCGGCGATGGCATCAGCGCATAGCCGATGGCGTTCCAGGGAAAGCCGGTCAGGATGAAGGAGCGGGCCCATTCGGCAAGGCCGAAGGCGGCGGCCAGCGCGGCGATCCGGCCGACGCCGTCGGACCAGGCGAGCCGCGCGAGCGCGCAGGCCGCGCCGTAGAAGACAGCCAGAACAGCCGGCAGGCCGAGCACGGCCAGGGGGATCGCCCAGGCGAATTCCGGCGCCTCGACGAGCAGCGCATTGGCGAGCCACCAGATGCCGGCGGCGAAATAGCCAAGGCCAAACAGCCAGCCGATCCGGAATGCCGCGCGCAGCGCCCCAGACGCCTTTCCCGGCGTCGTGCCAACCGCGCCGTCCAGAAGCCAAACGAGGAGCGGAAAGGTGACAAAGCCGATGGCAAACAGATGGAAGGGCGCCTGCGTCAGCGCGGTCAGCGCACCGAGCGCGACCGACAGGGCCGCACGGCGCCAGCCGGACAAGAGCAGGATGCGCTGGGCGAAATGTTCCATGGAGCCCCGGGGCGAATCACGTCGCCCAAAGCCTTATCAGGCTTGCCGGGCCGGCGCGACGCCGGCGCATCGGGTCAGACGTTGACGGGTTCGGCTTCCGGCGTGCCGGGCTGTACGGGTCCGGGCGCGGGAAGACGGGGCGGCGCGCTCGAAGCTTCGCGGCGCCCGGCGCCGCGGCGCTGGTGCTGGCGCAGACGAACAACGCGCACGCGGCGGATGCGTCGCGGATCGGCGTCCAGCACTTCCATCTCGTAACCGGCGAACGCCGGGATCACCTCGCCGCGCACCGGCACATGGCCGAGCAGCGAAAAGATCAGGCCGCCAATGGTGTCGACATCGCCCTCTTCGCGGCGCGCGGCCTCGACGAAGGCGGGGCCGAGTTCGCGGGCGGCTTCCTCCAGTTCCAGACGGGCATCGACGATGACGGTGTTCTCGTCCACTCGCTCGATCTGCACCTCGACCTCGTCGTGCTCGTCCTCGATATCGCCGACCACCATTTCGACAATGTCCTCGAGCGAGACGAGGCCGTCCGTGCCGCCATATTCGTCGATCACGAGCGCCATCTGGATTCGCTGCGTCTGCATGCGGCCCATCAGGTCCGAGGCCAGCATGGAGGGCGGCACGAACAACACGTCGCGCATCAGCTTGAGATCGCCGATAGTGCGGGAAAAATCGATCTTCGAGAAGTCGAGCGCGGTCTTGGCCGCGCCGTTGGCACGACCGTTCGGCGCGCTCTTGGCGGCCGCCGCTCCGGTTGGCTCGGTCTTCGGGCGGCGCGTCCGGCGGCGGCCGGTGCGCGTCAGATAGGCGACCACGTCGCGGATGTGGACCATGCCGCGCGGATCGTCGAGCGTTTCGTTGTAGACCGGCATGCGGCTGTGGCCGGATGTCTCAAAGAGCTTGAGGAGATCGCCCAGCGACGTCGACAGGTCCACCGCCTCGATGTCGCCGCGCGGCACCATTACGTCGACGACGCGCACTTCGCGCAGCCGCAATATGTTGTTCAGCATGGCGCGTTCGTCGGCGGAGATCGTCTGGTCGCCCGCGGCGCTGGAGGCGGCGAGCGCGTCCTGCAAATTCTCGCGGACGGTCACACTGTCCTGCGGCCGGAACAGATAGGCCAGGCGCTGAAAGAAGCCGGGCGGCTTTCTCGGGGGGATTATAGCGGGCAAGCCCGGACTCGAAGGTTCGGGCTCCGGTTCGGGCGGCGCTTCCTGCACCTTTGCGTCAGCTTGTCGGTCTTCCATCGTCTTTCATGTCGTCCGATATCGGCGTGTAGGGATCGTCGATCCCGAGATCGGCCAATATTGCACGTTCGAGGCGCTCCATTTCGTCGGCGTCGTCGTCCAGTTCGTGATCATAGCCCAAAAGATGCAAGAAGCCATGAACAATCAGGTGGGTGAAATGGGCATCGATGTTCTTGCCGTCAATGGCTGCCTCGCGCTCGATCGTCTCGCGGGCCAGAACGATATCGCCCAGAAGCGGGCCGGGCGGATCGCCGGCGGCCATCGGATAGGCCGGAAAGGACAGCACGTTCGTTGCCTTGTCGTTGCGCCGCCATTTGGCGTTGAGCGTGCGGATCGTCGCATCGTCTGTCAGGACGACCGACAGTTCCGACGTCTCGCCTGCCAGGCCCAGAACGGTGGCCGCATGGCGAAGTGCCCGTTCGATCATCGGCCGCAATTCGTCCTCTGGCGGCCAGTTGCCGCCTTCGATCGCGATGTCGATATGCAGGTGCATGGCGCCGGTTTCAGCCGCCGTCGCGGTCATAGGCCGCAACGATGCGGGCAACCAGCGGATGGCGCACCACATCGCTGTCGCGGAAACGCACGGTAACGATGCCCTCGACGTCGCCGAGCAGGCCGAGCGCCTCGACAAGGCCCGATTTCTGGCCCGGCGGCAGGTCGACCTGGCTGGGATCGCCGGTGACGATCATGCGGGCATTCTCGCCAAGCCGCGTCAGGAACATCTTCATCTGCATCGATGTGGTGTTCTGCGCCTCGTCCAGAATCACCGCCGCATTCGACAGGGTCCGGCCGCGCATGAAGGCGAGCGGCGCGATCTCGATGACACCGGCCGCAAGCGCGCGCTCCACCTTGTCTCCGGGGATCATGTCGTAGAGCGCGTCATAGAGCGGCCGCAGGTAGGGATCGACCTTCTCCTTCATGTCGCCGGGCAGAAAGCCGAGCCGTTCGCCTGCTTCGACGGCAGGCCGCGACAGGATGATCCGGTCGATCTGGCCGCGTTCGAGCAGCATGGCCGCATGGGCGACGGCCAGATAGGTCTTGCCGGTGCCGGCGGGGCCGACGCCGAAGACAAGCTCGGCCCGGTCGAGCGCCCGCATATAGGCGTCCTGATTGGGGGTGCGGGCCATGATGGTCCGCTTGCGGGTGGCGATCTGGGCGGCCGCGATGCGCCCGGCGCCGTCCATGGTTGGCAGCGACAGTTGATCCTCGGCGGCCATCGCCATGCGCAGCGCGCCCTCGACATCGGAGGCTTCCGGTTCCCTGCCGCCCTCCTCGATCCGGTCATAGAGCCAGTCGAGCGCACGGCGCGCCTGTTCGGTCGCCAGCGGATCGCCCTTGATGGTGACCTGATTGCCCCGCGCCCGCACATCGATGCCGAGCATCTGCTCGATCAGGGCGAGGTTCTGGTCGAACTGGCCGAACAACGCACGCGCATGGTGGTTGTTGTCGAAGGTCATGACAATGTGGGCGAGATCGGACGCGCCGTGAGGCGCGGTCTGCGTTTTGACACCTGTCTGCGTCGTCAAGCGCTCTGTCCGTCCTGTTGGTTCATGCCGCCCGCCTGCGGTTCGCCGCCTCCGACGAAATCAGGCTGTTGGCCGATGCCCGTTCGATTCGCACCGTGACACTGTCGCCGATCTTTCCGACAGTTTCATCACAAATGACGGGCTGAAGCCATGGCGACCGGCCGACAAGCTGGCCAGCGTCGCGGCCGGGCTTTTCGAGAAGCACCGCGATCTCCTGCCCTTCAAGGCTTTTCATGAAGGCGGCCTGCTGCTCGCCGAGCAATGCCTGCAGCCGCTGCAGGCGCTCGGACTTAGCGCTTTCCTCCACATGGCCGTCCATCGTCGCACCCGGCGTACCGGGGCGCGGCGAATATTTGAACGAGAAGGCCTGCGCATAGCTCACATCGCGCACGATCCGCATCGTGTCCTCGAAATCGGCGTCGGTTTCGCCGGGAAAGCCGACGATGAAGTCGCCGGACAGGGCGATGTCGGGCCGCGCCTTGCGGATTCGATCGACCAGCCGGCGGTAGTCATCGCCCGTGTGCTTGCGGTTCATTGCCTTGAGCACCCGGTCCGAACCGGCCTGCACCGGCAGGTGCAGATAGGGCATCAGCATGTCCAGATCGCGATGGGCAGCGATCAGCGCGTCATCCATGTCGCGCGGGTGGCTGGTCGTGTAACGCAGCCGCGCAAGGCCATCGATCCGCGCCAGCTCGTGCAGCAACTCGCCCAGGCCCCACTGGCGCCCGTACTGCGCTTCCCCGTGCCAGGCGTTGACGTTCTGGCCCAGAAGCGTGATCTCGCGCACGCCGGCATCGACCAGGCGACGCGCTTCTTCGACGATCTGTGCGACCGGCCGCGAGACCTCGGCGCCGCGCGTATAGGGCACCACGCAGAAGGTGCAGAACTTGTCGCAGCCTTCCTGCACCGTCAGAAAGGCGGTGACGCCGCGGCTGCGGACCTGCCGCTTTTGCTGTTCTGGCAGGTGCTCGAACTTGTCCTCCACGGCGAACTCGGTCTCGACGACCTTTTCGCCGCCGCGGGCGCGCGCCACAACGTCGGGCAGGCGGTGATAGGTTGTCGGGCCGATGACGAAGTCGACCGCCGGCGCGCGCGCAACGATCTCGCGCCCCTCGGCCTGGGCGACGCAGCCGGCGACGCCGATCATCAGGTCGGCACCGGCCTTTTGCCGCCGCGCGCGCAACTGCCGCAGGCGCCCGATCTCGGAATAGACCTTCTCGGCAGCCTTCTCGCGGATATGGCAGGTGTTCAGCAGCACCATGTCCGCATCGTCCGGCGTCGAGGTCTCGACAAAACCGTCCCGCGCCAGCGCATCGGCCATGCGCTGGCTGTCATAGACGTTCATCTGGCAGCCATAGGTCTTGACGAACACCTTGCGGGTGTTGGCGGCCGGATTGTCCGATGCTGGATCAGCTTTCTTCATGCGCCGTCCTTAGCGGTTTTTGCGTGCCAGCGGAAGAAGGGCGCTGGCCCCGGACCAGCGCCGACATCATGCGCCGCACGGCGCTTTCTGTTTCCGTAGCAAGCCGTTTCCGGTTGGTGCCGGGCGTCACCGTGATCGGGTCGCCGAAACCGACATGGATGTCGATGCGGCCTTCGCGCAGAATGCGTGTCAAATGCGGGCCGATGCCGATGTCGCCGGGCCAGGCGGCCAGCGGTCGCGACTGGCGGCCCATCGGGATGCCATCGACGCCGGTGTAGGCAATCGCAACAGGCTGGACCAGCGCGTCATCTCGGCGATCGCTTTCGCCGACGCCCAGCGCGCCGAACAGGGAGGACTTGAACGGATAGACGAAGTTGCCGCACGACGTCGTGCCCTCGGCGAACAGCACGATCGTGTCGCCATCGGCAAGACGCTGCGCGATCGTTTCGGCCTGAGTGCGGGTGGTGGCACGCGCGTTGCGCGACACGAACACCGAGTCCTGAAGCCGCGCCAGAAGACCGAAGACCGGCCAGTCGCGGACATCGTCCTTGGCGATGAAGCTGACCGGCGCGACCGAACCGAGCGCGACGATATCGAGCCAGGAGGCATGGTTGGCGACCAGCAGCACGCCGTGGCCACCGGCGCGTGCCGGGGCGCCATGTATATCGATGCGAAGCCCCATGGCGCGAGCCACCCAACGGTGCCAGGTTTGCGCGGTCGTCTTGCGCAGAGGCCAGCGCCGCCACTGGGCGACAAGGTGCACGGGCAGCAGCACCGCGGTGATCGCCAATGCCAGACAGACGACGAAGACGGCGCGCAGGGTCTCCATCGGATTAGCGCGCCTTGCGCGCGGCGGCCACGTCATGGCGCATGACCAGTGCGCGCGTGCGCGCCTTGGCCGCGCCGCGATAATAGTCGGGCCGGTCGCCGACGGTGGCAAAGCCGAGCTTCCGGTAGAGAGCGCCTGCGGCCACGTTCGTCTCTTCGACTTCGAGGAAGACCGAGGCGAGCCGCTCGCGATGGGCATGCGCCAAAACATGCGCCATCAGCCGCGCACCGATGCCGTGGCCCTGCCAGTCCGGGCGGACGCCGATGGTGAGGATTTCCGCCTCGTCGGCAGCCGTCCGCAGCAGGACGAAGCCAATCATCGCGCCGCCGCGCGCGGCCGCCTCTCGGGCGATAAAACCGGCGGCGCTGGACGTCCCCAGAAGATCGGCGATCTCGCCGTCGGTCCAAGGGCGGGCAAACAGAGCCCGGTGGATATCGGACGCCTCGACCGCGTCGGTGCGCTGCATCGGCGCGATCGCGATGTCCGCCGCTCCCCAAAGGCCCTGCCACCACTTCATGCGGCATCTTCTCCGTCCGAACGGCGCGGCAAGGCAAACCCGGTCTGCGGCTTGGCGTCGGCCCCGCGCAGGTAAAGCGGCGAAGGGGCATGCTCAAAGAGCCTGGCCGCGCGGGCGACCGCGCCGATCGTGCCCACAGGGCGGTCGACGGTGGTCGGCAGATCCGTCTCCATTCCAGCCGCAGCATCGCCGACCAGCAATGCGCAGTCGGGGCGCAGGTGCTTGTCGGCCTCGTCTTCGGCCATGGCGCGCGCTTCGTCGAGCGCTTCGCCTGCGGCGGAAAAATGCTGCATGAAGATCTGGCCTCGACCGCCGGCGATGAGAACGGCGAACGGTCCTTCGACCCTCGTTTCATTCGTTGCCTGCACGGCCAGGCTTTCCAGCGTCGTCACGCCGGTGACCGGCAGGTTCCGCGCGACGGCGATGCCGCGTGCCGCCGCAACACCGACCCGGATGCCGGTGAACGATCCCGGCCCGATCGTCACCGTCAGCCCGGTCAGATCGCCGAATCCGGCGCCCGCTTCGTCCATGACATCGGCCACGACGCCCATCAGCCGTTCGGCGTGGCCACGGCCGATCTCCTCCTCGCGCGCGGCACGGATCGCGTCTGCCGCCGGGTCATAAAGGCAGGCCGAACAGAAACGCGCAGCGGTATCGAGAACAAGGACACTCATCGCCCTGTGCTATGTCGGCGTACCGGCAGGGGTCAAGCGCGTCGCACAGCCATCACGCCGCGCGGTTCGAGCGGCGTTTCGCCAAGCAGGGCATCGCCCTTTCCGGTCCATGGCGAAACATCGACCGGCTCCGGACCGTAATTGAACAGGTAGCGGATCGCGCCATTGTCGCGGATGCGCACATCGCGATGCAGGTCCAGAGGCGCAATCCCGGCATCGGCAAGCACACGGCGCACGACGCTGTCGGCGAGCCTGGCGTCGGGGCGACCGGCCAGATAGTGGACCCGGCCCTTTACAAGATGTGCAGGATGGCCATCGGCGCAGCGCGCTTGAACGGTCACATCGTCGCCATGGCGGACGAACTCGCGCCAGCCCTCAAACATCGTGCCATTGTCCAGTGCGACCGGCGCGAAGGGCGGACGGCTTTCGACCCGGGTGACAGTCACGCCGGTGAGCGCTCCGAACGGCCCGGGCGGCAGGTTCGGATGAATCTGGAAGTCACGCGTCTTGGATCCGGTACGCGGCCCGACGATCAGATGGGTGTCGCCGCCAGAGAGGGCATTGGCAAGCGCCGCGCTGCCCGCATAGACCGATGGCAGGACGACGAGCTTGCGCCCCTGAACCGCCTGGGGCGTCGGCGGTACCACATCGACGCTGACGCCGGCGCGCCGCAAGGCGCGGTAGAAGCGCAGCGCCATGTCGAGATGGGAAAAATCTGCGCCCTGGGGCTGGATCGCCCATGCCCATGCGCTTTCATAGTCGAAGACCAAGGCAACATCGGCGCGTTCGGGCGCGGCCACGGCGCCGAGCGCGTTCAGTTCGCCGGCCACCTTCTTGCACACATGCCAGCCCTCGTTCCTGTCGCCATTGGGCAGAAGCAGCGCCTCGTGCATCTGCTCCTGGGCGAATGACGGCTGGCGCCAGCGAAAGTACGAGACGATCTCTGCACCGGCGGCGAACGCCTCGAACGCCCAGAGACGCAGCGCGCCGGGTTCGGGTGCCGGATTGAACGGCGCCCAGTTCACCGGTCCGGGCTGCTGCTCCATCACCCACCAGCGGCCTTCGCTCTGGCCGTTTCGCACCTGGCCGCACGCCCGGTAGAGATCGTGGTGGAAGGCCTGAAGGTCCGGATCGCCGACACCGAGATAGCGCAGCTTGACCGCCTCGTCCGACGTGTCGCGATCCAGAAAGCCTAGCGGATAGGAATCCCAGGTGGCGATGTCGAGATCGGCACCAACCGCATAGTGATCGAAGGCGATCTCCGAACCCATGAAATTGTGGCTCACAGCGCGGCCCGGCGAATGGCGGCGGATGATGTCGGCCTGCAGTCTGTTGAACGCGACGACCTGGTCGGACGAATAGCGCCAGAAATCCATGACATGGGCAGGATTCGGCTCGGTCACGGTCAGGTTCGGCAGGTCGATCGCATCGAACGACGAATATTCCTTTGACCAGAAGACGTTGCCCCAGGCGCGGTTCAGCGCATCGGGCGACTGGTATTTCTGCGCCAGCCAGTTGCGAAACCCGTCAAGCGCTGCACGCGAATAGCTCATTACCGTGTCATGGCAGCCATATTCATTGTCGATCTGCCAGGCTTCGAGCGCGTCATGGGTGCCATAGCGGCGCGCCAGCGCCTCGGCGATGCGGGCGCACTCGGCCCGATAGCCCTGATGGGAGAAGCAATAGTGGCGGCGCGAGCCGAAACGGCGCGGATCGCCGCGGTCGTCCAGCGCCACCATGTCGGGCATCGTATCGACCAGCCATTTGGGCGGCGTCGCCGTGGGCGTGCCCAGAACGATGCGCAGCCCCTGCGCGCCCAGCACGTCGAACGCCTCGTCCATCCAGCCGAAATCGTAACGGCCCGGCTCGGGCTCCAGCCGCGACCAGGCGAACTCGCCGATGCGGACATGGCTGATGCCCGCTTCGGCCATCAGCGCGGCGTCGGTTTCCCAGCGCTCGCGCGGCCAGTGTTCGGGATAATAGCAGGTGCCGAGGCGCTGCTTGCGAAGAGTGGTCATGTCAGGGCATCCGGACGGATCAAAGATGCAGGGCCGGCTCAAATCGCGGTTCGATGTCCACGTCAAGCGTCACGATCAGCGTTGCACCGGCATCGGGATCGGCGGTACGGGCGGCGGCGTCCATGTTCTCCCATGCCGAGGTCACCGCAAGGCGGTTGCCGCCGACAAAGGCAGGGCAGCTCGGCTGCGTGACCGGCAGGTCGATCGTCGTGGTGCGGGTGCCGTCCGGCGCATAGCAATCGAGCGCCGACGCACCCCAACGGGCGTTCCAGATGTTGCCGCCGCCGTCACAGACCGCGCCATCGAGGCCACCCGTGCCGCCTGAATGATCGAAGAAGAGTTGGGGCTCACCGGTTGGCGCGCCGGTCGCCGGATCGGTCGCCACCCGCATCAGCTTTCCGGTCGGCGTGTCGGTGAACCAGGCCGTCGTTCCGTCGGGCGAAAAGCAGATCGCATTGGGGATGGTGATGTTGTCGAACAGCAGGTCGACCGAACCCGCGAACCAGCGATAGATGGCGCCGGAACCGGGCTCGGCGCCCTTGCCCATCGTGCCGAGCCAGAAAGCGCCGGACGGATGGATGCGCGCATCGTTGGAGCGCGTTTGCGGGTTGTCCGCCTCGATCGCGGCGCACCGCGTCAGGTCGGTGCCGTCCCACAGCAACAGGCCGGTTTCGGTGAAGATCACGTCGCGGCCGTCCGCCGCCACGCCCATGGCGCTCGCCATCTCTGGCAGGTCGAGAACGGTCTCCGTTCCCGTGGCAAAGTCGTGCGCGTATCGCTTTTTCTCCACAATATCGAACCAGAACAGCGTGTCGCGCCGGTCGCAAAAGAACGGGCCTTCGCCGAGGTGGCAGTGCGTGCGTGACAGAAAGTCGATTGCGGCCATGGTCCCTACCCGAAAACCGCGTCATAGGCGGCGATGGCGGCTCTTGCCCGTTTGCCGACTTCGTCCGCATCAAGACCGGGCGCATAGAGCGACGAGCCGAGGCCGAATGTGCGCACGCCGACTTTGCCGTAGGCCGCGAAATCGTCGTGCGACACGCCGCCGACCGCGCCGATGAGCGTATCGCCGGGCAAAACGGCGGAGATCGCCTTGATGCCCGACGGGCCGAGAACGCTGGCGGGAAAGAACTTGAGCGCCGACGCGCCAAGACGAACGGCGGCCAGCGCCTCGCTCGGCGTGAAGACGCCGGGCATGGTGACCAGCCCGCGTTCGGCGGCGCGGCCCATTACGCCGGCATCGATGTTCGGCGAGACCAGAAGCCGGCCGCCGGCACCGGCCAACCGGTCGACATCGGACGGCGTTAACACCGTGCCGGCGCCGATCAGCGCCTTGTCGCCGAAACGCGCCGCGATCGTTTCGATCGAGACGAACGGATCGGGCGAATTGAGCGGCACCTCGATCGCTTCGAAGCCCGCCTCGACCAGCGCCGCAGCGATGCCAACCGCTTCGTCGGGCTTCAAGCCTCGCAGGATCCCGACAAGCCCGCGCCGCAAGCCTGGCCATTGTTTCGATATGGTCATTGCACGCTCACGGGTTTGCCGCCGTCGCAGGGGGCGCGGTGGCGAACATGTCGGGCCAGACGCGAACGGCGGCCGCGAACAGGCCGGCGCGCGCCAGTTCCTCGCCGTCGAAGACATCGGTTGCGATGCCGACCAGATCGAGCGCCCGAGCGTACAGCGCGCCCAGCGTGCCGCCGCCGACCAGCGTCAGCCGCTCGGGCTTGCCGAACCGGGCGAGCGCGCCGGCAATGTCCTGGCCGATGATCGTGCCCGACAGGCTGGCCGAGGCGTGGGCCGCATCGGCGCCATGCAAAAGGGCGCGCGAGCGGATCGCAAACAGCCGCATGAGCATCCTTGCGGGTTCGTCGATGGCGGCGCGCACGGCCTTGTCGAACGAAGCGCCATCCAACCCGGCATCGCCCGAAAGCGAGTGACGCAGGACCGAGCCGCGCGACAGGGCCGCGAACAGATCGCCGGTCAGCGCCGTCGCAAAGCCGGAAACCTGGGTGGCTCCTTCGTCCATCAGGACCCATTTGGCATGGGTTCCAGGCATGCAGACGAGCCCCTCAGCACCGTTGCCCGCCATTCGCCCCAGGCCCAGAAGCTGGGTTTCCTCGCTGCGCATCACATCGGGCGTTTCGACGCTGCGGTCGGCGATGCCCGGCAGGATGCGCACTTCGCGCGGCGTGCCGGACACGGGCAGCGCGCGTTCGATGATCGTTTCGAGCCGGGCCGGCACTTCGACATAGGGCGCTTCCTGCCAGCCCTGCCGGCTGCCGACCATGCCGCACATCATGACGGGCACCTTCGGGCCGGCGCCCAGTTCGGCAAGATGATGCTCCAGGATACCTTCGAAGGCGCGCGGCTCGGTTGCGCCCATGCCCTCGCCGCTGCGCGCTTCGCCAAGCACGGTTCCGGCGCCATCGACGGCCCAGAGCCGGAGACGGGAGGTTCCCCAATCGACCAGAACGGCCGCGATGGCGGGATTGGCGATCAAAGCAGGCCACCATCGGCGATCAGGGTCTGCGCCGAGATGGCGCTGGCCGCACTCGATGCCAGAAACAGGCACGGCCCGACCATCTCGTGCGGCTGCAATGCGTGTTTGAGGCTTTGCCGCCCGAGCATTTCGTTGAGCGAATCGTCCGTCACCCAAAGCTGTTTCTGGCGATCGGTCATCACCCAGCCGGGCGCAATCGCGTTGACGCGGATCTTGTGCGGCCCGAGCTTGCCCGCCAGACCCTTGGTCAGGCCGATAATGCCGGCCTTGGATGCGGTGTAGGCCGGCATGTCGCCAATGTTCAGCATGAAGGATGTGGAGGTGAAATTGACGATCGCGCCGCCGCCCGACGCCTTCATGCCTTCAGTAACGGCCTGGGCGGTGAAGAAGGCGTGGCGCAGATTGATCGCGGTGTTCCTGTCCCAATAGTCGGCATCGACCGCATCGATCTCGTGGCGGTCGTCCCAGGCCGCATTGTTGACGAGGACCGTCACCAGACCATGGTCGCGGGCGGCTTCGGCCACTGCGGCCCGGATTGCTTCAACATCGGTCAGATCGGCCTTGAGGTAGAGCGGGGCATGGCCGTAGCGCGCCCCAAGGTCGTGGGCCAGCGCCTTGCTGGCTTCTTCGGCAATGTCGATGAAGGCGACCTGCGCCCCTTGCGCGACGAAGCCTTCGGTGAGCGCGGCGCCGATGCCCGACCCGCCACCGGTGATCAGGACGGACGCCCCTTTCAGGTCCGGATAGATCGGAAAATCGGCCATTGTCTTCTGGTTACTCCTATTGGGCTGCGACACGCATCGCGTCGCCATGCAGCCAGTCGGGCAGCCAGGCGCCGTGCGCCTCGATCAGCCGGTCGACGGCAGTCCATATCTGGTCGAGATCGAGTTCGGCGCCCGTATGCGGGTCCATCATCGCGGCGTGATAGACATGCTCGCGCTTTTCTTCAACGAGCGCCCGCACCGTCAGTTCCTGAACGTTCACATTGGACCGCATCAGCGCCGTCAGCTGCGGCGGCAGGGCGCCGACGCGCGTCGGCTGGATGCCGTTGGCGTCCACCAGGCACGGTACCTCGACCGCGCAGCCATCGGGAAGACCGTCGATCAGCCGGTGGTTGGGAACATTGCCGTAGATGACCGAAGGCTCGCCTGTCCACACCGAATTGATGATGTCGGAGGCATATTCGTGGCTCGGCTCGATACCGATTGAGTCAGCCGACTGATATTCCTCATATTGCGCGGCCCAGGCGCTTTGCTGTTCGACGCAGCGCTTGGGATATTCGTCCAGCGGAATGCGGAAGCGCGCGATCAGGTCCGGCCGGTCGCGCTTGATGAACCAGGGCACATATTCGGCAAAGTGCTCGGAGCTCTCGGTGACGAAATAGCCGAGCCGCTTCATCATCTCGTAGCGCACAAGATTGGGGCAGCGCAGATTGTGATCGGGCTCCAGCGGGATGCGGCCGGCCTCGTAGCCGGCATGCAGATCGGGATAGAGGTCGCGATGGGTGCCATCGTCCATCCGTTCCTCGAACTCGAGGAAAAACGCCACATGGTTGATGCCCGCCGCCCGATAGCGGATGCGCCATGGATCGATGCCCAGATCGCGCGCCAGTTCCTTCACCGTGCCTTGCACGGAATGGCAAAGGCCAACCTGACGAATGTTCGGATAGCGTTCGGCTATCGCCCAGGTGTTGATCGCCATCGGGTTGACATATTGCAGGAGGATCGCGTCGGGGCACAGTTCGGTCATGTCCTGACACAGCGCCCACAGATGCGGCACGGTGCGCAGGCCGCGCATGATGCCGCCCAATCCGAGCGTGTCGGCGATGGTCTGCTTCAGGCCAAGTTGCTCGGGAACCTCGAAGTCGACGACCGTGGCCGGTTCGAACCCGCCGATCTGGAAGGCGACGACAACGAAATCGGCGCCATCGAGCGCGCGGCGGCGATCGGTTGTCGCCTCGACGGTCGCGCTTGCGCCGAGCGTTGCGACCAGCTTCTCGGCGACCAGCCTGGACTGGTCGAGCCGCGTCTGGTCGATGTCCATCAAACGGATCACCGCGCCGGACAGCGCCGGACGGTGCAGAACGTCGCCGATGATGTTCTTCATGAAGATGGTGGACCCGGCGCCGATGAAGGCGATGGTCGGAGACACGTTCATGGAATGCTAGCCCTTGGTTGCGCCAAGCGTCAGCCCGGCGATGAAATGCTTTTGCATGGCGAAGAACATGATCACCGGCGGCAGGGCCGCCAGAAGCGAGGCCGCGGAGATCAGTTGCCATTGCTGGACGAATTCGCCGTTGAGCGTGCGCACGCCCACGGTGATCGGCAGGTTCGCATCGTCCTGCAGCATCACCGTCGCCCAGAAGAAGTCGTTCCAGATGAAGGTGAAGATCAGCACCGACAGCGCGGCGATGGCCGGTTTCACCAGCGGCAGGACCAGGTGCCAGAAGATCTTGAACTCGTCGACGCCCTCGATCCGCGCGGCCTCGATCAATTCGAACGGCAGCGCCTTGATGAAGTTGCGCATGAACAGCGTGCAGAAGCCCGTCTGGAACGCGGCATGGAAGATGACGAGACCGGGGATGGTGTTCATCATTTCGAGCCGCACCGACAGGTCGACGACCGGAAGCATGAGGATCTGGAACGGCACGAAGTTGCCGGCGACGAAGACAAAGAACAGCGGCAGCGCCCAGCGGAACCGGTAGACCGCCAGCGCATAGCCTGTCAGGCAGGCCAGCGACACGGAAAGGATCACCGTCGGGATGGTGATGATCAGCGTGTTGAGCATGTAGCGCAGCGCGTTGGGCTGGGCGAGCACCTGGCCATAATTGTCGAACATCACGAATTCGCTGGGGATGCCGAACATGTTGCCGGTGTTGATGTCGATCGCCGGGCGGATCGAGGTCAGGAAGATCGCCAGCAGCGGCAGGAGCCAGACGAACAGTGCGACCGGCAGCGCCGCCTTGTAAGCGAACTGCGCGACCGGAGTGGCTTTTTCGATGGGGCGCGGGAACATCAGACCGCCTCCGCTCTGCTGCGCTCGGGCAGCGCCTTGCGGACCTTGGCGGGCAGCTTGGCCCGGACGATACCATAGGACTGCTCGATACGCTGTTTCAGTTCGCCGCCATCGGCGTCCTCGGGCAACAGCACCCAGCTCTTGTGAAAATAGGGTGCATGCACGGCAACGCCGACCGATTTCAGCATTTCGGCGGTTTCGATATCCGCGCATTTGACCGCGACGCCCGGCGTCATCGCGCCGATGCAAGCATACATCTTGCCACCGACCTTATAGGCGTCGTGGCCCCCGCCCCAGGGGTCGGACACCTCCGATCCAGGAAGGCGCTCGCAGATTGCGGCGACACGGGCGCGAAAGGTGTCCGACATCAGCGCGCCTCCCTTTCGTCCTGCCACATGCGCCACAGGAAGTAGCTGATATAGACCAGCATGATGGCGAACAGGACGACCGCAATGGCCGAACCGTAGCCGTAGCGACCGACGCCCTCACCGACCGCCTGGTCGTACATGTAGTAGGCCAGCACGTTTGTGGAGCCAAAGGGCCCCCCTTGCGTCATCGTGGCGATCATGTCGAACGAGCGCAGCGCACCGATCACGGTGACGACCACGGCAAGGAAGGTCGCCGGCGCGAGTTGAGGCAGAATCACGTGGCGCAGCATCTTCCAGCCCTTGGCGCCATCGAGCCGGCCGGCCTCGATCTGGTCGGGAGATACGTTGTTCAGCCCGGTCAGGTACAGGATCATGCAATAGGCGATCTGCGGCCAGAGACCGGCGGCGATGATGCCGTAGGTCGCGACATCGGGGTTGCCGAGGATGTTGGGCGGATCGACCGAGCAGACCGTCGTCGGGTTGCCCATGATGTTCGTGGTCTCCTCGCAGAAGAACCAGCCCCAGATCTCTCCGACGAGCCCGAACTCGGGATTGTAGGCCCAGGTGAAGATCAGCCCGACCACGACCTGTGAGATGACGAAGGGGAAGAAGAAGAGCGACTTGTAGATGCGGATGCCGGTGACTGTCTGGTTCAGAAACAGGGCGATGCCCAGCCCGATCGGCACGGCCAGCATATAGAGGACCAGCCACAACAGGTTGTTCCACAGCGAGGTGTAGAAGTTCGGATCGTCGAGCAGTCGCCGGTAGTTCTGGAGACCGACCCATTCGCCGGTCCACACGCCATTGATGTCGCGCAGCCCGTCCCAGCGGGTGAACGAATAGGAGAAGGACTGAAAGATCGGCAGGATGACGTAGACCGCAAAGAAGACCAGGCCGATCGACACGAACATCCAAGGCGCCAACCTGATCCGGTTGCGCTTGTAGTAGGCGGTCGAGGTGACCAGCGTGAAGCCCGAGACGATGACGGCCAGCAGCAGCGCGAAACGGGCAAAGAAAGCGGGCACGCGTGCGTCGCTGCGCTGGCCATAGCCGAGCCAGTTCTGGATAACGCCGGGATCGACGACAAAGAAGAGAAGCCAGGCCGCGATCACGAGCACCACGCCCGATACGGCCACGCGGACAGTTTCGGTCTCGTAACGGCTGGCTCGAAGGCCGCCCGCGCTGGCTGTTGCCGCGCTCGCCATGGGTGCTCCTCCCCGAAAGCGCCGGGACGAATTTGCGTCGCCTGTTCCCGCTCTGGAATGCCGCGACCAAATGCCTGCCGGCGGATGATCCGGCCAGACCCGAATAGGTCTGGCCGGTTTCCGGTGTTGGCTTAGTAGACTTCGCCCTGAACGCGATCGAGTTCGGTCAGCACTTCGTCGAGCGTGCTCGGGTCGAGCATGAAGCGCTGGAAGCCCTCCATGCCGGCCTGGGCCATCGCCGCCGGCGCATCGCGGTCATAGAACTGGGCCAGGCCCGATGCGGTCGACAGCGTCTCCATCCCCTCGACGATGAACTTGTCGTCCTCATTGATCGCGGCGGCCGAGTTGGGCGGAAGCTGGCCGATTGCCTTGTTCCATTCCGCCTGCACTTCGGGCGAAGCGACAAAGGCGAGGAACTTCTTGGCGTTCTCCACATTGGTGGCGTTCGCCGGGATGAAGAAGGCGTCCGCCGGCGCTTCTTCGGCACGTGGCAGTCCGGGCGTGATTTCCGGGAACTGGAAGAAGTCGATCTGCTCCTCGGTCAGGCCCGCGTCCTTCATGCCGGCGACGGCGAAGTTGCCCATGACATACATGGCGGCGTCACCATTGGCGAACGGGGCCAGCGCTTCCTGCCAGCTCATCGTCGCGTGGTTGTCGACGAACGAGCAGCGCTCCAGCATCGTCTCCCAGTTGGCGAAGGTCGCGCGGATGCGATCGTCGGTGTATTTGATCTCGCCGGCGGTCAGCGCGTTATGCACCTCATAGCCGTTGGTGCGCAGGTTCAGATAATCGAACACGCCGGCTGCCGTCCAAAGGAACTTGGTGCCGATGGTGAACGGCGTGACGCCGTTTTCCTTCATCACATCGCAGGCTGCCAGCATCTCGTCCCAGGTCGTCGGCTCGGACAGGCCCAGCTTGTCGAAGATGTCTTTGCGGTAATAGACGCCCCACTGATAATAGGAATAGGGCACGCCCCACTGCTTGCCGTCGCGCGACATGGTCGGCTTGATGGCTTCGAAATGCTGCGACAGGTTGGGGTCGGACGCCCACAGGTCGGAAATGTCCATGAACAGGCCGGCGTCGACGAAGGGCGCCATGCGGTTGCCCGGATACCAGGTGATGACGTCGGGCGCATCGTTCTGAAGCGCGCTGCGGATGGTGTTCTTGTGCGCCTCGCGGTCGCCATTGTTGGCGGTCACCTCGATGTCGGGGTTGGCGGCGCGGAAGGCCTCGACCGCAGCCTCGAATGCGGCCTTCGGCGCCGGATTCAGGTCATCGAAGGTGATGACGAGTTCACTGGCGGAGGCCGAGCCCGCCATCATCGTTGTTGCCAAGACGCCGAACGCGGCGCCCTTGAGAATGGATTTCATTCCGATTTTCCTCCCGAATGCGGATGGCGCCTCTCCGCCACCCAAACGCGCGCCGAACGGTTGATCCGGGACGGCGCAAATGCGGTTCTTTCAGACAAACGACGCCGCACAAGTTGTTCCATATAGTGGAACGTCGTTTGACTATCTTGAATTATTGAGCTAAGGTCGATAAGGAGTCAAGAGCCGGACGGTCTCCCATGCCGTCCGCCGGGGAGGACATGGACACCTGGATCGAACAGGACAGGACCGACCGGAAATCGGATGCCGATCGCGCGCGGACGGTGCCGGATACCGGCACGCTGGGCAAGGCGGTTGCCGTGCTCGACGTGGTGGCGCGCGCCGAGCGGCCGATGCGCTTTCGCGATCTGCGAGAGGCAATCGGTCAGCCGCCCGGCACGCTGCACCGGCAGGTCTCCAACCTGATCTCGGAGGGCCTTTTGCAGGTCAATCCCGACCATTCATACGGGCTGGGGCTGCGCCTTTTGCAGTTCGCCGCGCGGGCATGGTCGGGCAATCGGTTTCGCGAGATCGCCGAACCACACCTGGCCGCGCTGCACGAAAAGACCGGCGAAACGGTCCATCTGGGCGTCCTGAGCGATCTCGAGGTGATCTATCTGGACAAGGTGGAATCGCGCCAGGCGGTGCGGATGCACAGCCAGATCGGCAATGCTTCGCCCTGCTATTGCACCGGCGTCGGCAAGGCGGCGCTGTCGGCGCTGCCGCCCGAAGACGCATGGGCGCGCATCGCGCGGGTCGATTTTCGCCGGCACACGGAGCACACGCTGACCGATGCGGCCGTACTGGGCGAGGAACTGGCCGACATCAGGGCCGCCGGGATCGCCTTTGACCGGGAAGAGCATGAGACCGGCATACACTGTGTCGCCGCGCCGATCCGGTCGCATGACCGGTCTTTCGTCGGCGGCATCTCGGTGACGGCGCCGAGTTACCGCATCGCGATGGCGCAACTGGAACGATGGGCGGACGATGTGCGCGCGGCGGCGGCGGCCATCAATGCCGATATCGAAATCAGGCTGGGACCGCGCGCGTAGCGGACACCGGCCGGTAGCGGGGGAGCTTCCATTGGCAGACGTCCAACTGAGGGATCTGAAGAAGTCGTTCGGCAGCGTGGACGTCATCCACGGTGTCGATCTGTCCATCGAATCGGGCGAGTTCGCGGTGTTCGTCGGCCCGTCCGGCTGCGGCAAGTCGACACTGCTGAGGCTGGTCGCCGGCCTGGAAGAGGCATCGGGCGGCACGGTGGCGATCGGCAGTGAGGACGTGACCCGGGTCGAGCCCGCCGACCGCGGCGTGGCGATGGTGTTCCAGTCCTATGCGCTTTATCCGCACATGACGGTCGAGGAGAACATGGGGTTCGGCCTGAAGATGACCGGCGCCAATCCGGAGATGGTCCGCGAGAGGGTGCACAAGGCCGCCGAAATCCTGCATCTGGAACAGCTCTTGCAGCGCAAGCCCAAGCAATTGTCCGGCGGCCAGCGCCAGCGCGTGGCCATCGGCCGGGCGATCGTGCGCGAGCCGAAAGTGTTCCTGTTCGACGAACCGCTGTCGAACCTGGACGCGGAACTGCGCGTGAAGATGCGGCTCGAGATCGCCAAGCTTCACAATGATCTCGGCGCGACGATGATCTATGTCACCCACGATCAGGTCGAAGCGATGACGCTCGCCGACAAGATCGTCGTGCTGCGCGCCGGCCGGATCGAACAGGCGGGCGCGCCGCTCGATCTTTATTCGGACCCCGACAATCTGTTCGTTGCCGGCTTTATCGGTTCGCCGAAAATGAACTTCCTGCGCGGAACCGTCACAGCATCGGGCAATGGCACCGCCACCATCGCCCTTAACGACTTTGACGGCACGAGCGCTTCGGTGCCAATGAGCGGCACCTTGAAGAAGGGCACAGAGGTTCTGCTCGGCATCCGGCCGGAGCATTTTTCGACCGATGGCAGCGCGTCGCTGGAAACCCGCATCGAGGTGATCGAGGATCTGGGCGGTGTGTCCTATGGATATTCGGGCGCCGACACGGACGAGCCGCTGACGATCGCGCTGGGCGAGAACCACGGGATCAAGCCCGGTCAGGCGATCACCGCGCGCTTCGACCCGGGCCGGGCAATGCTGTTCGAGCCCGACAGCGAACGCCGGATCCGCTAGGACCGCCCCAAGGGGCCGCTCAGGCGGCGTTGGAGGCCGGCCCTTCCACCAGATGATGATAGAGCGCCTGCGGATCGCTGGTCGCCCGCAAAAGGGCAACGCGACCGGGATCGCGCATCAGGCGCGCCACGCGCGACAGCGCCTTGAGATGGTCGGCGCCGGCATTTTCCGGCGCCAACAGCAGAAAGACCAGATCGACGGGCTGCTCGTCCAGCGCATCGAAATCGATCGGCTCGTGCAGCCGCGCAAACACGCCGGCGATCCGGTCGAAGCCGGGAAACTTGGCGTGCGGAATGGCGATGCCGTTCCCCACGCCCGTCGATCCAAGCTTTTCGCGCTGCAGGACAGTATCGAAAATCTCGCGTGCCGACAGGCCGGTCAGTTCGGCGGCATGTTCTGAGACGGCTTGCAGCAATTGCTTCTTCGAACTGGCGCGCAGATCGCCGATCACGGCGTTTTCCGCGAGAATATCGCCCAGATCCATCGTTATTCCCTCTTGGGTCGGCGGCCTTGGTCTCCGGGACGGATCGAAGCAAACCGCGGCGCGGGCATCTGGTCCCGCGCGGTTGCCGATCCCTACTTCAACGATCCCGGATCGATCCAGCCGATATGTCCATCGGGGCGGCGGTACACAAGGTTGACGTCGCCGCTCCCAGCATTGCGGAACACATAGACCGGCGTGTCCTGAAGGTCCAGTTGCAAAACCGCCGAAGAGACCGGCATGGTGGACAAACTCATCTTGGTCTCGGCGATGACGAGCGGCGCGTAGTCGTCGGGAAGCTCTTCATCCTCGTCCTGGGGCAGCGCCTCGAGCACGCGGTAGGCATATTCCTCGACCCGCGTGGCCGCACCGTTGGCATGGTGGGACTTCAACCGGCGCTTGTAGCGGCGCAGGCGCTTTTCGATCCGCTCGGCGGCGGCGTCGAAGGAGGCCTGCGGGTCCTGAGCCTCGCCGGTTGCCTGGAGGACCGTGCCCGAATCGAGGTGCAGCGTGCAGTCGGTGGTGAATCGGGATCGCGACTTTTCGACCACCACATGGCCCGAGGCGCGTCCGCCGAAATACTTGTCGATCGCCTCGTCGATCCGGTCCTCGATGCGTGTGCGGAACGCATCGCCGATCTCCATGTGTTTTCCCGAAACGCGCAGACTCATGGTCCTACCTCTTCTTGTTGTGCCCCGTCGTGCGGCCGGGGATTGGCCGCGGCTCTTTGTGGCCTCGCCGCCAGATTGGTGCAATCGGGGTGGATTGTGAAGGGCAATCACCGCGAAACCGGTGGCCAAATGCCCGGTCACGTTCCGGCAAGCACAAGAGCGCGCTTTTCGCGCCGGCGTTGGACGGAGGATGCAATGTTCATCGATTCCCGGTACTTGGCGACCGTCCGCCGCGCGATGTCGATGCCGTCCGCCCGCAGTTGGGCCACCAGCGCATCATCGGACAGCACCTTCTCGGGACGTTCGGCCTCTATGAGATCGCGGATGCGCTGACGCACGCTTTCGGTCGCATGGTCGCGATCACCGCCATCGGTCGCCGAGATCGCGCCGGAGAAGAAAAATCGCAATTCGTAAAGGCCGCGCGGCGTCATCATGAACTTGTTGGCGACGACGCGGCTGACGGTCGACTCATGCATGGCGATTTCGTCGGCGACCATCTTCATTGTCAGCGGCTTGAGGGCGCTGACACCTTCGGTCAGAAACCCGTCCTGCTGGCGCACGATCTCGGTTGCGACCTTGAGCACCGTGGTGGCGCGCTGGTCGAGGCTGCGCTCGAGCCAGTGCGCATCCTGAAGACATTGCGTCATGAACGACTTTTCCGCGCCGTCCAGCGCGCCGGCGGTCACGGTCGCATAATAGTCACGATCAACCAGAACGCGCGGCAGCGCATCGCGGTTGAGTTCGATCTGCCACGCTCCGTCGGCGCCCTTCCGCACCTCTACATCGTGCACGACCGCCTGGACGGGGCTGTGTTCGAAAGCAAGGCCGGGGCGCGGATCGAGGGTTCGTATCTCCGCCAGCATGTCCACGAGATCGGCCTGATCGACGCCGCACAGACGCGACAGAGCCTTGAAATCACGCCGCGCCAGCAATTCGAGATTTTCGAGAAGTGCCCGCATCGCCGGGTCCAGCCGGTCGCGGCGCGCGCACTGCAACGCCAGGCATTCGGGCAGGTCGCGCGCAAACAGTCCGGCCGGATCGAAGGTCTGCACCATGCTCAGCACGCGATCGATCGCCTCACGCGGCACTGCCAGCCGCGTGGCGATGGCGTCGAGATCGGCCTCGATATATCCGCGCGCGTCCAGATGATCGGCGAGGTCGATGGCGATCGCCCGGTCGGCCTGGCCGCGCACGGTCATGGCGATCTGGTCGCGCACATGTTCGCGCAGGCCCGGCGGGCGGTCGGCGAATTCCTCCACCGGCCAATCGGTGTCCGGCACGCCCATCGATGGCAGTCCGGGCTGACGCTCCCGATGCGCCCCTTTTCGGGCGGAGGCCGAGCCATCGGTCCGGCCCGGATCGTCGGGAAAGACGTTTTCCAGCGAGGTATCGAGTCGGTCGGCCATGCCGGCCGCATCCACCGGCAGGGCGGGTTCGGGCATCTCGGCCGCCGGCTGCGCCGTGCCCGCCTCGTCGGCGCGTTCGAGCAGCGGGTTGCGCTCGATCTGGTCGTCGATGAACCGTTCGAGCTCCATGTGCGAGAATTGCAGCAGACGGATCGACTGCAGCAATTGCGGCGTCATCGCCATCGTCTGGGCTTGACGCAGATGGAGCCGGGCGGTCAGCGCCATGGAAGATTTCGTCCCGCTTGGTTATGGCCGGCCCGATTGGCCCGACACTTGCATAGCGTCATTAAAGCGGGTTTTGCCCGGCGTGGCCAGCCGCACGGGTGGGATCAAAGGCTAAACTGGTCGCCAAGGTAAAGACGGCGCACGTCCGGATTGGCGATGATCTCGTCGGGACGGCCATGTGTCAGCACGCTGCCGGCATGGATGATATAGGCGCGGTCGATCAGGCCCAGCGTTTCGCGGACGTTGTGATCGGTGATCAGAACACCGATGCCGCGCTTGGTCAGATGGCGCACCAGGCCCTGAATGTCTGAAACGGCGATCGGGTCGACGCCCGCGAACGGCTCGTCCAGCAGCATGAAGGCCGGATCGGAGGCCAGCGCGCGAGCGATCTCGCACCGCCGGCGCTCGCCGCCCGACAGCGCAATCGAGGGCGCCTTGCGCAGATGGGCGATCGAGAATTCGTCGAGCAGCGCATCGAGCTTGCGCGCGCGTTCGGCGGCATCCTTCACCACGACTTCCAGGATCGCCATGATGTTCTGCTCGACCGAAAGGCCGCGGAAGATCGATGCTTCCTGCGGCAGATAGCCGATGCCCAGGCGCGCGCGCTGATACATCGGCATCGCCGTCACGTCATGGCCGTCGAGTAGAATCTGGCCGCTGTCGACGGGCACGAGCCCCGTGACCATGTAAAAGCAGGTCGTCTTGCCCGCCCCGTTGGGGCCCAGAAGACCGACCGCTTCACCGGCCCGAAGCGCCATCGAGGCGCCATCGACCACCTTGCGGCCGCGATAGCTCTTTGTCAGTCCGCGCGCGACGAGCGTTCCGCCGAGGTTCTGGCCGCCCTTGGCGGCTGTGCCGGACCTACGCTGTTTGAACAGGGACAACACGGGGGCGCATCTCGTCGGGTTCCGGGGACCGGGTCAGCGGCTTTGCGGCTGGATCAGGATGGTCGGACGCGATCCCTGGTCACGGCATCCTTCGAGCCGGGAGCGATTGGCGCGCATGTCGACGGTCAAGAGGCACCCGGTCGCGACGTTCCCGTCCTCCGACAGCGTCACCCGCTTGCCCGACAGGATCAGGACCTCGGATGCCATGTCGTAGGTGCCGGTCTCGCCGGTGGCGACCTGCGTCGCGGTCTGGATGTTGACGCCGCCGCTCGCCTCCAATCGGTCGATCTGCGCGCCGCCCGTTGCCAGCGAACCGTCGCCGCCGCGCGCATAGCGGATGACCAGTTTGCCCGTCCGCAAAACCGTATCGCCCTGAACCACCCGGACATTGCCTTCGAAAACCGCCATGCCCTCGTCCTCGAGCACCTCGAGCCGATCGCCATCGACCTGCACGGGTTCGTCACCGGACAGCGAGAAGTCGCCACCGCCGACCTGGGCATGGGCATGGGCCGTGACCAGAATAGGGGCGCATAGGGCCGCCAGCAGCGCGAAAGCTCGGGCGTTGCGCCCCCAATTCTGCCTGTTCATTGCTGTGTATCCGTTTGTACCCTGGCGGTGATGGCGGTCGGCTCTATCATGACGTTGACGTTGTTTTCAAACACCAGCCTTTTGCCGTGGCCCTCAACCGTCAGCCGGTCGGCGATGATCCGCATGCCGGGCTGCTCGATCTCAACCGTGTCGCGCACGACCAGATCGCCAGTGGCAAGATCGACCTCCGCATCGGAAAAAATGGCCCTGACGCCGCCGGTCGTTTCGAGCAGGGCGCGTTCTCCCAGAACGAGACTGTTATCGGCAGGATTGAAGACACCGTTTTCGGCACTGAGAAAGGCGGTCGTGCCGTCTTCCAACTCGACATCGGCGCGCAGCTCCTGAAGTGTCAACGGATCGGCGCCGATCTCCTGGGTCGCGGACCGGGCCGAGACGCTGTAGGCGCGCTGATCGGGCGTAAAGCCGTCAAGACGCGGTTCGGCGATCACCAGCTTGCCGTCGACGATGGCGCTTGACGCCAGATCCACATCGATGCCCGGCAGGGCGATGCGCGATATTGCCATGACGCCGGCAACCCCGACAAGGGCAACGGCCGCGACCGCCGGGACCAGCCAGCGCAACAGCCGCACGCGCCTTGAATGGCTGGCGGCACGCGCGAACCGCCGGCCGCTGCCGGGCGATGTCGGCTCTTTGCGCGCCTCAAGCCCCATGCCCAAATCCTTCGCCCATGCCCAAGTCCTTCATCCGCAGCTGGCGCGGTGAGTCGTCACAGCCTGTCGCACATTGCTTTCGGGAGGCTGGAATCCCGGTCGGGATCGATTAAGTTTCCAATGTGGTCGTTTTTGGATGTCCCGGCGGCCCGTCGCCACACGCCAAGCGGAGAGAGAACCCATGGAACCGTTGCGGGCCGACGATATCATAGACCGGCAGCGGATGCGCCGGAAACTCTCCTTCTGGCGCGCGATCACCATCATCGTGATCGTTGCCGGCCTGATCGCGCTGACCGCTTCATTCAGCGGCGACCGTTTCGGCCCGCAAACCCGGTCCCATGTGGCACGGATCGCCATCGAAGGCACGATCACGGGCGACGACCGCCTGCTGGCATTGATCGAGCGGGTGCGCAGGAGCGAACAGGCCAAGGCCGTGATCATCGCCATCGATTCGCCTGGCGGCACCACCGCTGGCAGCGAAGCGGTCCATGATGCGGTCCGCAAGCTGGCCGCCGAAAAGCCGGTGGTCGCCCAGATCGACACGCTTGCCGCATCCGGCGGCTATATGGTCGCGGTCGCTGCCGACCGCATCGTCGCCCGCCAGTCGTCAATCGTCGGGTCGATCGGCGTGATCGTGCAATATCCGAACTTCACCGGTCTTCTGGAGAACTGGGGCGTCGACGTAAGGGCGATCAAATCGACGCCGCTCAAGGCCGAACCGTCCTTTTTCGGCGAACCGCCCGAAGGCGCCGAGGAAATGCTGCGCGCGCTCGTCATGGACAGTTTCGACTGGTTCAAGGAACTGGTCGCCGAGCGGCGCGGCTTCGACCAGGCGACGATCGACCGGCTCGCCGACGGGTCGGTCTATTCGGGCCGGGTGAGCCTTGCAAACGGGCTGGTCGATGAACTGGGCGGCGAGGACGCAGCCCGCGCCTGGCTGACCGCACAAGGCATCGACGAGGACCTGAAGATCGTTCGTTGGGAGCCACGCCGCGAGGATTCGGGCCTATTTGGCCTCGGCATCGCGGCCGAATTCGTCGCCGGCCGGATCGGGCTTTCCAACCCGGCCTCATCGGTCACAAAGGCCCTGAACCAAAGGCTTTTCCTTGACGGGCTGATCTCGCTTTGGCACGCTGACGCCTTGCTGACCTCGCCGACGGCAGAGCCATGATCAAATCCGAACTCGTCCAAATCATCGCCAACCGCAACCCGCATCTCTACCAGCGGGATGTCGAGAACATCGTCAATGCGGTGCTCGACGAGATCGGCGACACGCTGGCCGAAGGCAACCGGGTGGAACTGCGCGGCTTCGGCGCCTTTTCGGTCAAGAACCGCCCGGCCCGCGAGGGGCGCAATCCGCGTACCGGCGAAAAAGTGATGGTCGAGGAGAAGTGGGTGCCCTTCTTCAAGACGGGCAAGGAATTGCGGAACCGCCTGAACGGCGGTAAGTAAAGCGCACCGCAACGCAAACCGTTCGAGCCGCCTTCATGCGCCGCATCTTCAACGTCCTGATCCTGATCCCGCTGGCCATCGTCCTGATCGCGCTGATGGTTGCCAACAGGACATCGGTGCCGCTGTCGATCGACGTGTTCAATCCGGGCAATCCCGCGCTGACCTATCAGGCGCCGCTGTTCGTCTGGCTGTTCGTGGCGGCTGCGATCGGCGTGGTTGCCGGCGGTTTCGGCGCCTGGCTGGCCCAGGGCAAACACCGCAAGCAGGAACGGACCTACAAGCGCGAGGCCCGGCAATTGCGCCACGAGGTCGAAAAGACCAAGCGGACCAATGGCGACAATTCGGCGACCGGCACCTCGCTCGTGCTGCAGCGCTGATCATCCATGAAGATCATTTCGGCCGATGACGTCGATGCTGCGCTGGACTTTCCGGCGCTGACCGACACGCTTGCGGACGCGTTCAGGGGCGGCGTCCACGCTCCGCCCCGTCACCACCACACCATCGCCAACGCGGACAGTGCCGACCAGACCCTGCTGCTGATGCCGGCCTGGAACGACCGCCACATGGCCGTCAAGCTGGTCGTGGTGACACCGGACAATGGCGCGCGCACCCTGCCCGCCGTGATGGCCTCCGTCATCCTGATGGACAAAAAGACCGGTGCGCAGATCGCGATGATCGATGGCGCCCGGCTGACCTTGTGGCGAACGGCTGCGGCATCGGCGCTTGCCGCGCGCCACCTCGCGCCGGCCGAACCCGACACGCTGCTGATGGTCGGCGCCGGTGCGCTGGCGCCGTTTCTGGTCCGGGCGCATCTGAGCGTCCGGCCCTACAGGCACGTTCTGGTCTGGAACCGGACTGTCGCGGGCGCCGAAAGGCTTGCGGAAAGCCTGCGCGCCGACGGTCAAGCGGCCGAGGCCGTCGCCGCCGAAAGCCTCGATGCGGCGGTCGGCAAGGCCGATGTCATCAGTTGCGCGACGCTATCGACCGAGCCGCTGATCAAGGGCGCTCTCCTCTCGCCGGGCACGCATGTCGATCTTGTCGGCGCGTTCACGCCGGCCATGCGCGAAAGCGACGATGAGTGCGTGCAGCGGGCAAGTCTGTTCGTCGACACCTATGCGGGGGCGCTGCACGAGGGCGGCGATCTGGTGCAGCCGATCAATGCCGGGCTGATCGAGCGCAGCCATGTGCGCGCCGAACTCATGGAACTGGTCAATGGCGATCATATGGGCCGCACCTCCGATGACGAGATCACGCTGTTCAAGTCGACCGGCGCATCGCTCGAGGACCTGGCCGCCGCCTCCTTGATCGCAGCGCGCTGCGGCCTTTGAACGGCGTTTTCGCTTCACAAGCCGACCGCGAACAGCCATATGCCTGCCATGAGCAAGAACCGCGCCAGGGATGGCCGCCGCACAAGGTCACAGGCGGCAAAACGCGATGGTGCGCCGCGCGCCAAGTCCGGCGAGCCACGCGGCTTCCGCCCCAAGCCGAAACATGCCGACAGGCCGCCACGGGCGGCTGGCGAAACTCCGGAACCCCGGACACGGCGAAGCGGCGCGCGCCCGGCGGAGACCGTTCCGCTGATCCTCGAGACCGATGCCACCGACGATTACGCCCTTGTCGACACGGGCGACGGGCTCAAGCTCGAACGCTACGGCTCGCTGACGCTGGTGCGCCCCGAACAGCAGGCGATCTGGGGCCGCGCCCTGCCCCCGCCGGACTGGGAAGCGGCAGATGCGGTGTTCACCGGCGACACGGACGAGGAAGGGCTTGGCCGCTGGCGTTTTCCGGCGAAACCGCTGCCGGAAACCTGGCCGATGGCATTCGACGGGGTGCCTTATCTCGGCCGTTTCACATCGTTCCGCCATGTCGGCGTGTTCCCGGAACAGGCAGCGCATTGGCGCGCCATGCGCAATGCGATCGAGGGCGCGGAGCGGCCCCTGCGCGTCCTGAATCTTTTCGGCTATACCGGGGTCGGCTCGCTGGTGGCAGCGGCTGCCGGCGCCCACGTCACCCATGTCGATGCCTCGAAAAAGGCCATCGGCTGGGCGCGCGAGAACCAGGCCCATGCCGGGCTTGAAGACAAGCCGATCCGCTGGATCTGCGAAGACGCGATGAAGTTCGTGGCGCGCGAAGGGCGGCGCGGCAATGCCTATGACATCATCCTGCTCGATCCGCCGGCCTATGGCCGCGGTCCGGCCGGCGAGGTCTGGCAGCTCTTCGATCATCTGCCCGACATGCTCGATGGCTGCCGCGCGATTCTTTCCGATACGCCCCTCATGCTGGTGCTGACGGCCTACGCGATCCGGGCCTCGATGTTCGCCATCCACGAGACGATGATGGAAGCCATGACCGGCTTTGCGCCGGAGGGCCATGTCGAATCCGGCGAACTGGTTCTGCGCGAGACGAGTGCCGGACGCGTCCTGTCCACGTCAATGTTCAGCCGCTGGACGCCGGGACACGCATGATGGCCAGTCCGATCGCGGCCCCGGGACGGGTCAAGGAAGTCACCAGCGCGGCCAATCCGATCATCAAGGACATCCGGCTGCTCGAAAAAAAGCGCCACAGGGAGGAGGCCAACAGCTTTCTCGCCGAAGGCATGAAGCTGATCATCGAGGCGATGGACGCCGGATGGCGACTGAAAACGCTGATCCATGCCGCATCGGCCAAGGGAAATGAGGCGGTCACAGCGCTGGCGACCCGCGCGGTGGCGGCCGGTGCGGACGTTCTGATCGTGCCGGAACGGCTGCTCGGCCAGATCACGCGGCGCGACAATCCGCAGATGGTCGTTGGGGTCATGCAGCGGCGATTTGCCGATGCGGCATCGATCCGGCCCGGCGCGGACGATCTTTGGATCGCGCTCGACCGGGTGCGCGATCCCGGCAATCTGGGCACGATCATCCGCACCGCCGATGCCGGCGGCGCCAGGGGCGTCATCCTGGTCGGCGAAACGACCGATCCGTTCGCCACCGAAACCGTGCGCGCGACAATGGGTTCGATTTTCGCGGTGCCCGTGGCGCGCATGACAGCCGAGGCATTCAAGGGCTTTGCCCGCGAATGGCCGGGCCAGATCGTCGGTACTCATCTGGAAGGCTCGGTCGACTATCGCATGCCCGACTATGCCAGCGGTCCGATCCTTTTGCTGATGGGCAACGAGCAGGCCGGGCTTCCCGGCGATCTGGCGGATCTGTGCTCAACGCTGATCCGCATTCCGCAGGCCGGACGGGCCGATTCGCTCAATCTGGCCGTGGCCACCGCGCTTGCCCTTTACGAAGCGCGCCGGCACGCATTCCCGGTCGATGGGGACGCGTCATGAAACGCATCTCCACCGCTCTCCTGACGGTCGGCGCGATGGTCGCCGTCGACCAGGCGATCAAGATCGGCGTCGAGCAGGCGATGGACTATCACGAGCGGATCGATCTTCTGCCTTTCTTCGCGCTGTTTCTGACCCACAATCCGGGCATCGCCTTTTCGATGCTGTCAGGGTGGGGCGCCGGCCCGCTGATCGTGCTGAGCCTTGCAGTCACCGGTTTCGTGAGCTGGCTGTGGGTGTCGAGCCCGGCGGACCGGATCGTCGCCCATTTCGGCTTTGCGCTGATCATTGGCGGCGCCATCGGCAATCTGATCGACCGGACGCTTTACGGCTATGTGATCGACTATTTCCTGTTTCACACGCCGGGCTGGTCGTTTGCGATCTTCAACCTGGCGGACGCGGCGATCACCGTCGGCGCGGGCCTGGTGATTCTCGACGAAGTGCTTTTGTGGCGCAGCACCCGCAAAGCCGATTGACCTTGCGGCCAACGCGCTGGCAGGTTGCGCCGAAACAATTGAGGGGAGAGGCCGATGGCCGACGCGTTCAAGGCGATCATGGTGTCGCGCGACGACAACAAGGTTCAGTCGGTCGATGTCGCCGAACTGACCGTCGACGACCTGATGGAAGGCGATGTGGTCGTCGCCGTCGAAGCCACCACGATCAACTACAAGGACGGGCTCGCGATTACCGGCAAATCGCCGGTCGTGCGCCGCTGGCCGATGATCCCCGGCATCGATTTCGCCGGCACGGTGGTCGCCTCCGACCATGTGGACTGGAAGGCAGGCGACAAGGTGATCCTCAATGGCTGGGGTGTCGGCGAAGTGCATTACGGCGCATATGCGGGCCGGGCGCGCGTCAATGGCGACTGGCTGATCGCGCTGCCCGACGCGCTGACCCCGCATCAGGCGATGGCGATCGGCACGGCGGGCTATACGGCGATGCTGTCGGTGCTTGCACTTGAGGGTGCCGGCATCACGCCCGACCGCGGCCCGGTCGTCGTCACCGGAGCCAATGGCGGCGTCGGTACGGTGGCGATCTCGGTTCTTTCCAAGCTTGGCTATCAGGTCATCGCCTCGACCGGGCGGACCAGCGAATCGGCGTTCCTGGAATCGCTGGGCGCGGCGGATATCATCGATCGGGCGGAATTGTCCGAACCCGGCCGGCCGCTCGGCAAGGAGCGGTGGGCCGCCGGCATCGATTCGGTCGGCTCGGTGACCCTCGCCAATGTCCTGGCGCAAACGCAGTATGGCGGCGCGGTGGCCGCCTGCGGCCTTGCGCAAGGCATGGACCTGCCGGCGAGCGTCGCGCCCTTCATCCTGCGCGGCGTCTCGCTGCTGGGCATCGATTCGGTGATGGCGCCCAGAGCGTTGCGCGAAAAAGCCTGGAGCCGGCTTGTCAGCGACCTCGACACCGAAAAGCTCGAAAGCCTGTCGACGACGATCGGTTTCGACGCGATCGTCGAGACGGCGACGGCACTGCTCGAGGGCAAGGTGCGCGGCCGCGTGGTCATCGACATGGCCGGCTGACACCCGCTGATCCATACGGGTCGTCAACGCAACCAGTTGATAACCTTCACAGCCTATCGTGCGGGTTCGCGCGGCCATCACGACCGCCGATTGCCGGCCCTCGGACGAAATTGCGGGGTCCGCGACCTGACGGCGGGGCAACGCCATGGACGAGACGAACGCATCGAAATCCCAGTTTCTGGCCATTGTAAGCCATGAGATCCGCACGCCCCTGAACGGCATCGTCGGCATGGGCAAACTGCTGGCCGACACGCCGTTGACCGCCGAGCAGCGCAATTATGTCGAGGCGATCACATCGTCCTCCGAAGCGCTGATGCTGCTGGTCAACGACCTTCTGGAATTCGGCCGCAGTGGCGCCGACACCAGCACGCCGGTCTTCTCGGCCACGGACATGCGCGCGCTGACCAGCGGCGTGATCGAACTGCTGGCCGGCCGCGCGCACGAAAAGGGGCTCGATCTCGGCTATTCGATCGCGCCGGGTGTGCCGGTATCGATGCGCGCCGACGCCAAGGGCCTGCGGCAGATCCTGTTCAACATCGTCGCCAATGCGATCAAGTTCACCGCCGAAGGCGGCATTGCCGTCGAGATCGGCCACGCGCCTTCCTCCGATGGCGGACGGGCGCACGATCTGACCATCACCGTCCGCGACAGCGGGCCCGGCATACCGATCGAAAAGCAGGCGCAAATCTTCGAACCGTTCGAGCAGGCAGATATGAGCCTTGCGCGTCGGCACGATGGCGCGGGGCTTGGCCTTGCCATCGCCAAACGGCTGGTCGACCGGCTCGGCGGCACGATCGCGTTTGAAAGTTCGCCCGACATGGGAACGGAATTCACCGTGCGCGTTCCGGCGGGTATCGAGCCGCAAAAAGGGGCGGAGCCGAGCGACGAGGCGCTATCGGGTCAGCACTTCTGCCTGATGATGCGCGCCGGATGCGAGGCGGACATGCTGGCCGATGCGATCGCGGGGCATGGCGGGTCGGTCGAGCACACGACCGCGCCGGAGCTGGCGCTCGACCGGTTGCACGACATGCCGGGCGCGACGGTGCTGATCGACAGCCGGCTGATGCGCGATCCGGATCGGGCGCTCGGCCTCGCAGACCGGATCGCCGCGCGCGGCGGCCGTCCGGTGGTTCTGATCGAGCCCGAGGAGCGCGGCACGCTGGGCGCGCAGTTCAAGGCCGACGGCCATGCATTCCTGACACGCCCGGTGCGTGGCTCCAGCCTGTTGCGCGTTCTGGAACGTACTCTGGACGGCAAACCCGCCGACGATCTGTCCAATCCGTTGTCCCTTGTGACGCCGGCCGCGCAGCGCCGGCGCCGCTTGCTGCTCGCCGAAGACAATCCGGTCAACGCGCTTCTGGCATGCAGCGTTCTTGAAAAGGCGGGGCACGCTGTCACGCTTGCGGACAACGGCAAGGCCGCGCTCGACCGGATGACCGCGCCGGACGCCGCCTTCGATCTGGTGCTGATGGACGTTCACATGCCTGTGCTCGACGGCGCCGAGGCGATCCGCCTCTTCCGTACGCACGAGGACGCCCATGGCGGCGACACGCGCCTGCCGATCGTCGCGCTGACCGCCGACGACGATCCAGAACTGGAGCGCCTTCTGCTTGCCGTCGGTGCGCAGAAGATCGTGCGCAAGCCGCTGACCGCACAGAACTTGCACGTCCTGTTCGAAACGCTGGACAGCGCAGCGGCCTGAACAGGCATTAACGCGCGCCGAAAATGTGTCATACTGGCGTCACGGGATCGTCATAGCCGACAACTCACCTTGTCGGATGCAGACCGGATTCGGGTTCGAACGATGACCATCGCAAGCGCAGCGCCAAGCCAGCCGGCCCGCCCGCCCGCCGAACCGGCGGCGTTTCTGGGCGAGATCGGCAAACTGCGTGCACGGCTTGCGACGACCGGTGACGAAATCCGGGCCGCACAAAGGCTGCGCCATGCCGTTTTCTCGGCCGAGTTCGCGGCGCCGGGCGATGAAGACGGGATCGATGCCGACGGCTATGACGCGCTGTGCGACCATCTGATCGTCCTGGACACTGCGATCGCGGGAACCGACACGGACCGGATTATCGGCACCTACAGGCTCCTGCCTCAGCAAAACCTCGCCGGCAGGCCGTTTTATTCGGACAGCGCATTCGACATCGGCGCCCTGCTCGAACGGCATGACGGCCGCCGCTTTCTCGAACTGGGCCGATCCTGTGTCCTGCCGGACTATCGCTCCAAGCGTACGATCGAACTTCTGTGGCAGGGCATCTGGGCCTATTGCCGGCGCAACGCCATCGATGTGATGTTCGGCTGCGCGTCCTTTGCCGGCCGCGTCCCCGCGCGGCATGCGATGGCGCTGGCATTCCTGCATCATCATGCGCGCGCCACCGGCGACTGGTCGGTGACGGCGCGGGCCGAGACACGTGTCGACATGGATTTCATGCCGGCCGAGGCGATCGACCTGAAGGCGGCGATGCGCGCCCTGCCGCCGCTTATCAAGGGCTATCTTCGGCTCGGCGCCACATTCGGCGAGGGCGCGGTGATCGACCATGCGTTCGCTTCGGTCGATGTGCTCGTCGTCCTGCCGGTCGAACAGATCAGCGCGCGCTATGTCTCCTATTACGGTGCAGATGCGGATCGCTTCGCCGCCTGATCATCCGCCGGCATTGTAGGCGGCGATCGCGGCCATGTTGACGATGTCCGCATCGCGCGCGTTCAGCGAAACGATCTGAACGGACTTGTTGAGCCCGACGAGAAGCGGACCGATCACGGTCGAGCCGCCCAGTTCCTGCAGCATCTTGGTGGCAATCGAGGCCGAGTGAAACGCCGGCATGACCAGAACATTGGCCGGCGCCGACAGCCGGCAGAACGGATATTGCGCCATCAGTTCGGCGTTGAGCGCGACATCGGCGGCCATCTCGCCGTCATACTCGAAATCGACGCGCCGCTTGTCGAGCATGCGCACGGCATCGCGCACGGAATTGGAGCGTTCGCTCTGCGGCTGGCCGAAGGTCGAATAGGCCAGCATAGCCACGCGCGGTTCATAGCCGAGCTTGCGGGCCATGCCGGCCGCCTCCTCGGCGATGTCGGCAAGTTCCTCGGCGGTCGGCATGTCGTGCACCGCCGTGTCGGCGACCAGCACCGTGCGCCCGCGGCACAGCGCCAGCGAAACGCCGACGACACGGTGGCCGGGCCGCACGTCGATGACGCGCCGAACGTCGCTGAGCGCGGTGGCGTAGTTTCGGGTGACACCGGTGACCATGCCGTCGGCATCGCCGAGCGCGACGGCGGTGGCGGCGAAGATGTTGCGGTCGTTATTGACCATCCGCAGGCAGTCGCGGAACAGGTAACCGTCGCGCTGCAGACGCTCGTAGAGATGGTCCGCATAGGCGGCGGCGCGGTTCGACAGGCGCGCATTGACGATCTCGATGTCGTCGCGTTCCAGATCGACGCCGGCATTGCGCGCCGCTTCGGCGATCAGGTTCTCGCGGCCCAGAAGGATGGCGGTTCCGAGCCCCTGATTGACGTAGGAGACGGCGGCGCGGACGACCTGCTCTTCCTCCGCCTCGGTGAAGAACATGCGCTTGGGATTGCGGCGGACGCGATCGAAGATGCGCTGGAGCGTGGCGGCGATGGGATCGCGGCGCGCGGACAGTTCGACCGCATAGGAGTCGAAGTCGGCGATGGGCCGGCGCGCGACACCCGATTCCATCGCGGCGCGCGCCACCGCGACCGGGATCGCCGAAATCAGGCGGGGATCGAACGGGACGGGAATGATGTAGCCGGGGCCGAACCGGGGACGCGTGCCGCCATAGGCGATCGCCACGTCGTCGGGCACGTCCTCGCGCGCGAGTTCGGCAATGGCATTGGCCGCGGCGGCCTTCATCGCGTCGTTGATCGTCGTCGCCTGCACATCGAGCGCGCCACGGAAGATGTAGGGAAAACCGAGCACATTGTTGACCTGGTTGGGATAATCGGACCGGCCGGTCGCAATGATCGCATCGTCGCGGATTTCGGCGACCTCTTCGGGCGTGATCTCCGGGTCGGGGTTGGCCATGGCGAAGATGATCGGATTGTCGGCCATCGACCGCACCATGTCGGCGGTCAGCGCGCCCTTGACCGACAATCCGAAGAAGACATCGGCGCCCTCCATCGCATCGGCCAACGTCCGCCGGTCGGTGGCGATCGCGTGGGCGGACTTCCACTGGTTCATGCCGGTGCCCCTGCCTTGGTGGATAACGCCCTTGGTGTCGCACAGGATGACATTGTCGTGCGGCACGCCCATCGCCTTGACCAGCTCGATGCAGGCGATGGCGGCGGCGCCCGCGCCATTGCAGACGATCTTGACGTCGCGCAGATCACGGCCGGTCAGATGCAGCGCGTTGATCAGGCCGGCGGCGGCGATGATCGCGGTGCCGTGCTGATCGTCGTGAAACACCGGGATGTCGAGGGCCTCGCGCAGCCGGTCCTCGATCATGAAGCAGTCCGGCGCACGAATGTCCTCGAGATTGATGCCGCCAAACGACGGGCCGAGCAGGCGCACGCAATTGACGAACTCGTCCATGTCTTCGGTGTCGACCTCCAGGTCGATCGAATCGACATCGGCAAAGCGCTTGAAGAGGACGGCCTTGCCTTCCATCACCGGTTTTGAGGCGAGCGCGCCGAGATTGCCCAGGCCGAGGATCGCCGTGCCGTTGGAGATGACGGCCACCATGTTGCCCCGCGCGGTATAGTCGAAGGCGGCCTCGGGCCGTTCGGCGATCGCCTTGACGGGGACGGCGACGCCCGGCGAATAGGCCAGCGACAGGTCGCGCTGGGTCGCCATCGGCTTGGTGGGCGTGACTTCGAGCTTGCCCGGCCTGCCGCGCGCGTGAAAATCGAGCGCTTCGCTGTCGCTGATCGCGGGACGCTTTGAAACGGACGGCGCGGCGGGACGGTGAGGCTTGTTCATGAGGGTCGTCCCTTGCGCGCTGTATTCGGACACTAGTCGGGGAAAAGACCTTCTAATCCCTGTCGCGGCGCCGTGTAAACGCGCATAAGCTCGGACGGAACGAAACGGGTCCCAGGCGATGGACGGCAGGGCGGCACAGCATCGGGAAACCGGCGGCGGAGCGGGCGGCAGCGCCTCGACCGGCGCGCCGACGCCGATGATGGCGCAGTTTCTCGAGATCAAGTCGGCCAATCCGGGGCTGCTCCTTTTCTACCGGATGGGCGACTTCTACGAACTGTTCTTCGAGGACGCGGAGATCGCCTCGCGGGCGCTGGGCATCACGCTGACCAAGCGCGGCAAGCATCTGGGCCAGGACATTCCGATGTGCGGCGTTCCGGTTCATGCCGCCGACGACTATCTGCAGAAGCTGATAGGGCTCGGCCATCGCGTGGCGGTGTGCGAGCAGCTCGAAGACCCGGCCGAAGCCAAGAAACGCGGTTCGAAATCGGTCGTCCGCCGCGATGTGACCCGGCTGGTCACGCCCGCGACGATCACCGAGGACAAGCTGCTGGAGCCGGGCGAGAACGCCTATCTTCTGGCCCTTGCGCGCATCCGGGCCTCGGACCAGATGGCCTACGCCTTCATCGACATTTCGACCGGCGAGTTCCGGCTCGGCGAAACCGCGCCGGCGCGCCTCCTGCCCGATCTCACCCGCATCGCGCCGCGCGAGATCATCGTCCCTGAAGCGCTTTTTCACGATCCCGAGCTCAGGCCGGTCTTCGACCAGTTCGGCCGCGCCGTCAGCGCACATCCCGCCGCCCTGTTCGACAGCGCCACGGCGGGCGACCGGCTCGCGCGATATTTCGGCGTTGCGACGCTGGACGGGTTCGGCGACTTCTCGCGCGCCGAACTGGCCGCCGCATCGGGGGCGCTCGCCTATGTCGAAAAGACGCAAGTGTCCGAACGGCCGGCGCTGCAGCGGCCGCAGCGCGAGACCGGCGCGCAAACCCTGTTCATCGATCCGGCGACGCGCACCAATCTCGAACTCGAACGCACGCTGTCGGGCCAGCGCGACGGCAGCCTTTTGAAGGCGATCGACAGGACGGTGACCGGCGCCGGCGCGCGGCTTCTGGCAGCACGGCTGCGCGCGCCTCTGACCGATGCCGCCGCCATTGCCGAGCGGCTCGATTCCGTGAGCCAGTTCATGGCCGACGATGGGCTGGGCGGCACGCTGCGCGCCCATCTGAAGGCGTTGCCGGACATGGCGCGCGCGCTGTCGCGCCTGTCGCTGAACCGCGGCGGCCCGCGCGATCTGGCCGCCATCCGCGACGGGCTGGCGGTCGCCGCGTCGGTCCACCAGGTGCTGTCGGGAGCCGATCTGGGCGCCGAACTGCACGAAGCGCGTGCCATGCTCGGCGCCGCGCCCGCCGAGGTCGCCGACGCGCTTCAAACGGCGCTCGACGATGACATGCCGCTTCTGGCGCGCGATGGCGGTTTCGTGCGCACAGGCCATCATGACGAGCTCGACGAGATGAGGGCGCTGCGCGACCAGTCGCGGCGCGTCATCGCATCGCTGCAGACCGATTACGCAGCCGAAACCGGCGTCAAATCGCTGAAGATCAAGCACAACAATGTGCTGGGCTATTTTATCGAGGTCACCGCGCTGAACGCGAGCGCTCTCAATGCATCCGACGACGCCAAGGCCCGCTTCATCCACCGCCAGACCATGGCGAACGCGATGCGTTTCACCACCACCGAACTGGCCGATCTTGAAAGCCGCATCGCCAACGCCGCGGGGCGGGCACTCGAGATCGAACTGGCCGTGTTCGAGCAATTGCGCGCGCTCAGCGTCGCCCATGCCGATGCGATCCGCGAGGCGGCGCATGCGCTTGCTGTGATCGACGTCTCGGTGGCGCTTGCCGATTTGGCCGCCTCGGAAGGCTATTGCCGGCCGGTGGTCGATGACAGCCGCACCTTCCGCATCGTCGGCGGGCGCCATCCGGTCGTCGAGCAGGCCCTGCGCCGGCAGGCTGCCGATCCGTTCGTCGCCAATGATTGCGACCTTTCGCCCAAGGACGGTGCCAACCATGGCGCGCTGTGGCTTCTGACCGGGCCGAACATGGGCGGCAAGTCGACCTTTCTGCGCCAGAACGCGCTGATCGCGATCCTTGCGCAGACCGGCTCCTTCGTGCCGGCCGGACAGGCCCATATCGGCATTGTCGACCGGCTGTTCAGCCGTGTCGGAGCCTCGGACGATCTGGCGCGCGGGCGATCGACCTTCATGGTCGAGATGGTCGAAACCGCGGCCATCCTCAACCAGGCCGGCGAGAACGCGCTCGTCATCCTCGACGAGATCGGCCGGGGAACGGCGACCTTTGACGGGCTTTCCATCGCCTGGGCGGCGATCGAATATCTACACGAGCACAATCGCTGCCGGACGCTGTTCGCCACTCATTTTCACGAGCTGACAGCGCTTCACGAAAAGCTCGACCGGCTGGCCAACGTCACCATGCGGGTCAAGGAATGGGAAGGCGAGGTGGTGTTCCTGCACGAGGTCGGCCAAGGCGCCGCCGACCGGTCCTATGGCGTGCAGGTGGCGCGGCTTGCCGGCCTGCCCGACGCGGTCGTGATCCGGGCACGACAGGTGCTCGACCAACTCGAGGAGCAGAACCGCGACAAGGGCGCGGCCGCGCTGATCGACGATCTGCCGCTTTTCTCGGCGGCGCCGGCGGCAAAACAGTCCGTGCCAAACGCCGTCCGATCGGCTATCGAGGCGGCGCTTGACGATCTTTCGCCTGACGAGATGACGCCGCGCGCGGCGCTCGAAGCGCTCTATGCGCTCAAGGCGGTCGCAACGAAGAAGGACTGAGATTGGACAAGGCCGTCACCGGAAAGACCGCCCTTCCCGACGCCGCGACCATCGGCGCGGCGCTGGAAGGGTTCGCGCGCGATGCGGGCGGCGACGGCGCGGACACGGGTGTACGCGCCAAGGTGCTCGCCCATCTCAAGCAGGTCCTGGCCGACGGGCGCGCCGAGGCCGAGCGGCGCCTTTTCGAGGACGGCAAGGGCCATGGCTGCGCAAAGCGCCTGTCGGACCTCCAGGATGCGATCATCCGGGCCACCTACGATTTCGCCCTCGCCCATGTGTTCAAGGTCTCGGATCTTTCCCGTGGCGAGCGGATCGCGCTGGCGGCGGTCGGCGGCTATGGCCGCGGCACGCTGGCGCCCGGATCGGACATCGATCTGTTGTTCGTCCTGCCCTACAAGCAGACGCCGCTCGGCGAGCAACTGGCCGAATACATGCTCTACATGCTTTGGGACATGGGGCTGAAAGTCGGCCACGCCACGCGCAACATCGATGACTGCGTGCGGCTGTCCAAGAACGACATCACGATCAGCACCACGATCCTCGAGGCCCGGTTCCTGATCGGAAACGAAACGCTCTTCAAGGAGCTGATGGACCGGTTCGATGGCGAGGTCGTGCAGAAGACCGCCGTCCAGTTCATCCAGGCCAAGCTCGCCGAGCGCGATGCGCGCCACCAGCGGATGGGCGAAGCGCGGTTCGTCGTCGAGCCGAACGTCAAGGACGGAAAAGGCGGATTGCGCGACCTCCACACGCTGTTCTGGATTGCCAAATATGTCTATCGCGTGCGGCGACGTGCGGAACTGGTCAAGCTCGGTGTCTTCACCCGCAAGGACTACAATCTCTTCGTCAAGTGCGAAGACTTCCTCTGGGCGGTGCGCTGCCACTTGCATTTCCTGACCGGCAAGGCCGAGGAACGCCTGTCGTTCGACGTGCAGCGGGACCTCGCCGAGCGGCTCGGCTACCAGTCACACCCCGGGCTCGAGGATGTCGAGCGGTTCATGAAGCACTATTTCCTGATCGCCAAGGATGTGGGCGACCTGACGCGCATCTTCTGCGCGGCGCTGGAAGACCAGGAGATCAAGAACGCGCCGGCGCTGTCCGGCCTCTTGCAGGCGCTGCCCTTCACCGGTCGCTCGCGCAAGATTCGCGGTATCAAGGAGTTCGTCATCGACCGTCAGCGCATCAATGTCGCCGACGAGGAGGTCTTCAAGCGCGATCCGGTGAACCTGATCCGGATGTTCCATCTGGCCGACCGGTACGGGCTCGAATATCATCCGCAGGCGCTGCAACTGGTCCGGCGTTCGCTGAAGCTGATCGACAAGGCACTGCGCACCGACGTCAATGCCAATGCGCTGTTCATCAAGATCCTTTCCTCGAAGAACGATCCGGCGCTCAATCTGCGGCGGATGAACGAGGCGGGCGTGCTCGGCCGTTTCGTCCCCGATTTCGGCAGGATCGTCGCGATGATGCAGTTCAACATGTATCATCACTACACCGTCGACGAACATCTGATCCGTACGATCGGCGTGCTCGCCGACATCGAAAAGGGTACGCTCAAGGAAGATCATCCGCTCGCCGCGACGCTGATGCCGGGCCTCAAAGGCGAGCGCACGCTGCTCTATGTGGCACTGTTTCTGCATGATATCGCCAAGGGCCGACCGCAGGATCATTCGACCGCCGGGGCGGAGGTGGCGCGAAAGCTTTGCCCGCGTTTCGGCTTTTCGCCCGAGGACACGGCGACCATCGCCTGGCTGGTGCAGGACCATCTTCTCATGTCGATGACCGCTCAGGCGCGGGACCTGTCGGACCGCAAGACGATCGAGGATTTCGTCGCGCGGGTGCAGACGGTCAAGCGGCTCAAGCTGCTGCTGGTGCTGACCGTTTGCGACATTCGCGGCGTCGGTCCGGGCGTCTGGAACGGCTGGAAGGGCCAGCTGTTGCGCACGCTCTATGCAGAGGCGGAACTGGCACTTACGGGCGGTTTCTCGGAAACCAGCCGCAAGAGCCGCGCCGCCAGCCGCCGGCAAGCGCTCGAGGAACGGCTCGCCGGCTGGACCGAAGCCGATCGCGAGGCGGTTCTGCGCCTGCACTACGACAATTATCTTCTGACCGTCGATCTGGAAGACCAGGAGCGCCATGCCGAGTTCATCCGCGCGGCCAATGCCGAGGGCAAGGCGCTGGCGACCGAAGTCCGCACGGATGCATTTCAGGCGATGACCGAGATCACCGTGCTGGCGCAGGACCACCCGCGCCTGTTGTCGGTCATCGCCGCCGCCTGTTCGAGCGCGGACGCATCGATCGACGGGGCCCACATCTTCACCACATCCGACGGCCGCGCGCTCGATGTCATCCAGATCGAACGCGAATTTGTCGAGGACGAAGACGAGTTGCGGCGCGGCCGCCGGATCGGCGCACTGATCGAGGATGTCCTGCGCGGCAAGGTGAGCCTGCCGGACGTGCAGGCGCACAAGCGACGCCGCAGGGCGCTCAGCGCCTTTCATGTCGAACCCAATGTGAAGATAAACAACACGCTGTCCAACCGGTTTACCGTGATCGAAGTGGAAGGGCTGGACCGCCCGGCGCTCCTGTCGCAACTGACCGGCGCGATCTCCGATCTCAAGCTCGACATCCGTTCCGCGCACATCACGACCTTCGGCGAGAAGGTGATCGACAGTTTCTATGTGACCGATCTGGTCGGCCAGAAGATCGAGGACACGGCGCGCCAGGGCCGCATCCGCAAGGCACTTCTTTCCGTGCTCAAGAACGATCAGCGCGGCGCAACGAAGAAGCAGGCGGGCAAGGCCGCCGTGGCGGCCGAATAGACGATGAGCCTTTTGCGCAATTTCGCCACGGTGGGCGGTGCGACCATGACCAGCCGCGTGCTGGGATTCGTGCGCGACATATTGATGGCGGCCGCTCTTGGTACCGGCCCGGTGGCCGACGCCTTCGTGGTCGCCTTCCGCTTCCCCAACCTGTTTCGCCGGATCTTCGCCGAAGGCGCCTTCAATTCGGCCTTCATTCCGCTCTTTTCGCGGCGGCTGGAAGGCGAGGGCCGCGAGGAAGCGCGGCGGTTCGCGCAGGAAGCCATGGCCGGCCTGATTACCGTCCTGGCCATTGTTATCGGCTTTGCCATGATCGCGATGCCGGTCCTGATGTACGGGCTGGCGCCGGGCTTTTCGGCCGATCCTGACAAGTTCGACCTGACGGTGGAACTGACGCGGATCACTTTTCCCTATCTTCTGCTCGTCTCGCTGCTGGCGCTGATTTCGGGCGTGCTGAACGGTCTGGGCCGGTTCGCGGCGGCGGCATTCGCACCGGTCCTGCTGAATGTCGTGCTGATCGCGGTGCTCAGCTACATCGTCTCTTCCGGCCTTGCGGCAACGCGCGATGCGGGGCTGTGGCTGTCGGTCGGCGTCGTCGTCGGTGGCGTTGCGCAGCTGGCCATGGTCGTGATCGCCTTGCGGCGCGAAGGGTTCGCGCTCGGCTTCGTGCGCCCGCGCTGGAACGGCCGCATGAAGAGGCTGGTCACGCTGGGCATTCCCGGCGTCATCGCCGGCGGCGTGACGCAGATCAACATCGTCGTTGGCACGATCATCGCTTCGATGCAGGCGGGCGCCGCCAGCATGCTCTATTATGCCGACCGGCTTTACCAATTGCCGCTCGGCGTCGTCGGCATAGCCATCGGCGTCGTGCTGCTGCCGGAACTGTCGCGAAAGCTGAAGGCTGGCGACATGGGTGCGGCCAAGGCCGTCGAGGCCCGGGCACTGCAGTTTTCCATGATGCTGACCCTGCCCGCTGCGGTGGCTCTGGCCGTGATCCCGCACCAGCTTGTCTCGGTGCTGTTCGAAAGGCTGGCCTTCGACGCCGAAAGCGCACGCGGCACCGCGCTTGCGCTGCAGGCGTTTGCCGTCGGCCTGCCGGCCTTCGTGCTGGTCAAGGTGTTTTCGCCCGGCTTCTTCGCCCGCGAGGACACCAAGACGCCGATGCAGGTCGGGATTGCCGCCATGGCGGTGAATGTGGCAGCCAGCCTGGCGCTGTTTCCATTCGTGGGCCATGTGGGCATCGCGATCGCGACAAGCCTTGCCGGCTGGGTCAATGCCATCGCGCTTTATTGGCTTCTGAACCGGCGCGGCCTCTGGACGATCGATGGGCCGATGACCCGCCTTCTGGCGCTGATTGCGGTCAGCGCCGTGCTGATGGGCCTGTGTGTCTGGGCCTCGGCGGAACTGCTTGCTCCGCAACTGGCGTCCGGCACCCCGCTCGTCCCGCGGGCCGCCGCGCTTGCCATTGTGGTCGGTGCCGGCGTCGTCAGCTTTTTCGGTCTGGCCCATCTGACCGGCGCGGCGCGGCTCGGCGCGCTAAGGGCAATGCTGTTCCGGCGCGGCGTCTGAGCGGTCGACCGGCCCTTGCACGGCGGCAACGGCCATTGCATAAGGCCGGCGCATTCCAAACGGACCGTCCCATGACCAACATCTTCCACGAGCGCGTCTTTTCCGGCGTCCAGCCGACCGGCCATCTGACGCTCGGCAATTATCTGGGCGCGATCCGCAAATTCGTCGCGATGCAGGAGCGGCACGAATGCATCTATTGCGTGGTCGACATGCATGCGATCACCATGCCGCAGAACCCGACCGAACTGATCAATGCGACGCGCTCCGTCGCGGCGGCCTTTCTTGCCGCAGGCATCGATCCGGCGCAGCACATCGTCTTCAATCAGAGCCGCGTGCACGAGCACGCGGAACTGGCGTGGGTCTTCAACTGCGTGGCGCGCATGGGCTGGCTCAACCGGATGACCCAGTTCAAGGAAAAGGCCGGCAAGGACCGGGAGAACGCGTCGGTCGGCCTCTTCGCCTATCCGGCGCTGATGGCGGCCGACATCCTGATCTACCGGGCAACCCACGTGCCGGTGGGCGACGACCAGAAGCAGCATCTGGAGCTGACCCGCGATATCGCGCAGAAGTTCAACAACGACTATTCCGACCGTATCGCGGAATTGGGTCTGGGCATCGAAATGCAGATCGGCCGGGAGACCGTGTCGGGCTATTTCCCGCTCACCGAACCGGTGATCGAGGGGCCGGCAACGCGAATCATGAGCCTGCGCGACGGCACCAAGAAGATGTCGAAATCCGATCCCTCGGACCTGTCGCGAATCAATCTGACCGATACGGCCGACGAGATCGCCCGCAAGATCCGGAAGGCCAAGACCGATCCCGAGCCGTTGCCGAGCGAAGCGGCGGGCCTGGCAGAACGGCCGGAAGCGGCGAACCTTGTGGGCATCTATGCCGCGCTGGCGGACATGGAGAGCGACGCGGTGCTGGCAGAGTTCGGCGGCAAGGCGTTTTCCGAGTTCAAGCCGGCGCTCGCCGATCTGGCGGTCGAGGTTCTGAGCCCCGTCGCCGGAGAGATGCGGCGGCTGATCGCCGATCCGGGCCATATTGACGGGATTCTGGCCGACGGCGCCGAACGGGCGTCGGCGATCGCCGCGCCGGTCATGGCCGATGTGCGGCGGATCGTCGGTCTGGGCGCCTGAGCCTCTCTCCGCTTGCGGGCCGGCGCGGGCCGTGCCAAAGATTCGTCCATGGTCACCAGACGCCTTTCCGGCGAAGCCGGTCATCGCCGCAAATTCCTCGCGGTCGTCGACGAAACACCGGAATGCGAGCGCGCCGTGTTCTACGCCGCTCGCCGCGCGGCCAACACCCATGGCGGTCTGATCCTGTTGTTCGTGATCGCGCCCGGCGACTTCCAGCACTGGCTGGGCGTCGAGCAGGTGATGCGTGAAGAGGCGATGGAGCGCGCCGAGCAGGTGATGTCGAAATTCGCCACGCTCGCGCGCGAACAGTGCGGAATCGAGCCCGAGACCGTGATCCGCGAGGGCGTCGGCGTCGAACCCATTCACGAACTGATCGAGGAAGACCAGGACATTGCCATCCTCGTGCTCGCGGCCAGCGCGGCCAAGGAAGGGCCGGGGCCGCTCGTCTCATCGATCGCCGGGCGGGACGCGGCCTTTCCGATCCCCGTCACCGTGGTGCCCGCCAATCTGACCGACGAGGACATTGAAAGCCTGTCGTGACGGACGCATATGTTCATAGCGAGCGCGCCCCTTTCACAGGGGCCTGCTTGCGCTTGATAGGGTGAGCGTTTCACTCTATTTTGGAATTATTCCAAATTGAGGTGATGCCATGTTCATCCAGACCGAAACGACGCCGAACCCGGCCACGCTGAAATTCCTGCCCGGCCAGGTCGTCATGGAGATGGGCACCGCCGATTTCCGCGATGCCGGCGAAGCGGGCGCCAAGTCGCCGCTGGCCGGACGGCTTTTCGATGTCGATGGCGTGACCGGCGTCTTCTTCGGCTATGATTTCGTCACCGTCACCAAGGACGATGCGCAAGACTGGATGCACATGAAGCCGGCCGTTCTTGCCGCGATCATGGAGCACTTCATGGCCGGCGCGCCGGTGATGGCCGAACAGAACGGCGCAGCCGACTTTGGCGATGAAGAAGAATTCTTCGAGGCCGGCGACGAGAGCATCGTGGCGACGATCAAGGAATTGATCGAGACGCGCGTGCGACCGGCCGTCGCCCAGGATGGCGGCGACATCACATTCCGCGGCTTTCGCGACGGCGTCGTGTTTTTGCACATGAAAGGCGCCTGTGCCGGATGCCCATCGTCGACGGCGACCCTCAAGCACGGCATCCAGAACCTGCTGCGGCACTTCATTCCCGAGGTCGAGCAGGTCGAGGCCGTCTGACCGACGACCGAACCGCCAAATAAAGGCCGGGCGATCGCCCGGCCTTTTCGCGTTCGACTGTCGGCAATGCGGCGTCAGCCCTGGAGGACGACAACCTTCGCGCCGGGCTCGACGCGGTTGTAAAGGTCGACAATGTCCTGGTTCATAAGGCGGATGCAGCCCGACGAGACGGCGTTGCCGATCGACCACCATTCCGGCGTGCCGTGCAGACGATAGCCGGTGTCGCGGCCGCCGCGCGTCAGATAAAGCGCGCGCGCGCCCAGCGGATTGGTCAGGCCAGGCTCCATGCCGCCGCGATATTTGGCCAGTTCCGGCTGGCGCCGGATCATCGCCGCCGGCGGTGTCCATGTCGGCCAGCGGCGCTTCCAGCCCACCTTGGCCGTGCCCGACCAGCGGAACCCGTCGCGGCCCACGCCGATGCCGTAGCGCAGCGCCTTGCCGTCTTCCTGGACAAGATAAAGATGCCGGTTCGGCGTGTCGACGATGATCGAGCCGGGCCGATGCCGCGTCTCGTAATCGACGACCTGGCGGCGGAACTCCTCAGGCACTTTCGAAACCGGGATTTTCGGCAGCGTGTATTCGCCGTCCGGCATGCCCGCATAGGCATTGGCGAAATAGTTCGAATTGGTGGCCGAACAGCCGGCAAGCCCGGTTGCGGCGATCGCGGCGAATCCACCCAGAAAAGCTCGTCTTTGCATGATGTCCCTCAAACCCAACAGCCCCGGGGTTTTTTCGCCCCACATGGTTAATCCAACGTTACATGAAGCTTTGAACCGCGTGCAAGGATGGCCCCCCGTAATCTTGCAGGTCTGTGCGCTTTGGCACACAGTGTCACCGACGCACCACAGTTGACGCAACGTCATAGTCCGCCGTGACGGGATCAAATGCCGCTTGTTTCCGCCGTATCGATTAATCCGCTGGCCGATGGCCGGCAATCGGCGCGCGCCCTGACGGTGCGGCGGGGCGTTCAGATCCTGCTGCGGGAAATGGGGTTGGCGACGGTTCCGGAAATGACGCTGGCCAGCGGCCGCCGCGCCGATCTTGTCGCTCTGGCTCCCGACGGCGGCATCGTCATCGTCGAAATCAAATCCTCGCCCGAGGACATGATGGCCGATGCCAAATGGCCGGGATATCGGGACTATTGCGACCGTCTGTTCTTTGCAACGCTGCCCGACGTGCCGCAGCATCTTTTTCCCGACGATTGCGGGTTCATCCGCGCCGACGGGCACGGCGCCGCCATCGTTGCCGATGCCCCGGAGCACAGGCTTGCGCCGGCGCGGCGCAAGGCGGTCACGCTGCGGTTCGCGCGGTTCGCCGCCGGGCGGTTGCTGGCGGCGGAATGGGCGTCCGGCGGGCAGACCGCCGGACCGTGATCAGCGCGGCGCGCGCTTGGCGAGGATGCGCTGCAATGTGCGGCGATGCATGTTGAGCCGGCGCGCCGTCTCCGAGACATTGCGGTCGCACATCTCATAGACGCGCTGGATATGCTCCCACCGCACCCGGTCGGCCGACATCGGGTTTTCTGGCGGCGGCGGGGTGCCGTCCGGCGCGACGGTCAGCGCATTGTAGACATCGTCGGCATCGGCGGGCTTGGCCAGATAGTCGATCGCGCCCAGTTTGACGGCATTGACGGCGGTCGCGATGTTGCCATAGCCGGTCAGGACGATCGCGCGGGCCTCGGGCCGCTTGGCGTGCAGCGCCTTGATGACATCGAGACCGTTGCCATCCTCGAGCCGCATGTCGACAACCGCATAGGCGGGCGGCGCGGCTTCAACGCGGGCAAGCCCCTCGGCGACCGATTCGGCCATTTCCACGGCAAAGCCCCGGCTTTCCATCGCGCGGCCGAGCCGGCGCACAAAGGGCGCATCGTCATCGACGAGCAGCAGGCTGGCATCGGGACCCGGTCCCGGCACCACATCGGTGTTGGTGTTTTCCTGTGTCAGCATGATCTCACCTTTCTGTCTCCTCTACGCGGCCGCCGCCTCAATGGATGAGCGCGGCCAGCTGACCGTCACGGCGGCGCCGGCTTCGGGCCGTCCGCCATTTGCAAAGCGCAGCGTCGCGCCGTTGCGTTCGAGCAGTGTCTTGGCAATGAAGATGCCAAGGCCCAGGCCGGGGCCGCCCTTGCGGCTGCGTTGAACGTCGCGGGTTGCACCCAGATCCGGCTCTCCCAGTTTCTCAAGCTGGTCAGCCGGGTATCCGGGTCCGTCGTCGACGATGTCTATGCGCACCTGGCGGTCGGACCAGCGCAGATCGATGCGCACCGTGTGTCGCGCGAAATCGACGGCGTTCTCGACCAGATTGCCCAGCCCGTAGAGAACGGCCGGATTGCGCCGCATCACCGGTTCGGGGCTGCCGTCTCCATCGTGTCCGGTGACGATGCGAACGCCGAACTCGCGATGCGGGGCGGCGAGTTCCTCGATCAGTTCGCGAATCGACATAAGGGAAATGAGGTCCTCGGACGTGTTGAGCGTCGACAGGCGCGACAGAATCTCGCGGCAACGATCGGCCTGCGCGCGCAGCAGCCGCACATCTTCCTTGAGCGGATCTTCCTCGGCGGTCGCGCGGTCCATTTCCTTGGAGACAAGGGAAATGGTGGCCAGAGGCGTGCCCAGCTCATGGGCGGCGGCGGCAGCCAGCCCGTCGAGCGCCGACAGATGATGTTCGCGTTGCAGCACCAGTTCGGTGGCCGACAATGCATCGGCCAGGCTGCGGGCCTCGTCGGCGACGCGGTAGACATAGAAGGCGGTGAAGGCGACCGACGACAGAACCGCCGCCCACATGCCGGCGACGAAGATGAAGGGAATGTCGAGCGGCACGTCCGCATACCAGGGCAGCGGCAGATGCGAGAAGACCAGCACGCTGGCCGAGACGAACACCACCAGTCCCAATGCGGCCGTGTACCGCGCCGGCAGCGTCGCCGCCGAGATGATCACCGGCACGATCAGCAGCACCGAGAACGGGTTTTCCAGCCCGCCGGTGAGGAACAGGAGTGCGGCGAGCTGGCCAATGTCGAAGAAAAGGACGGCGAAGACATGGGCCGGACCAAGCCGCATGTTGGCCGGGAAAACCCATGTCAGGACAAGGTTGAGCGCTGCGGAAACGGCGATCAGCGCGAAACAGGCAACGATGGGAAAGTCGAAGCCCAGCCATGCGGCAACGACGGTGACGGCGACGCTCTGGCCCAGAACCGCAATCCAGCGCGTGTTGGTGAGCGTCGACATGCGCAGACGGCGGCGCTCGAACCGCTCGCCTTGCATGACCGGGCTGTCGTCGACCTGTTGATCCATGGGCGCTTATATGGCGCCCAAAAGCCCGAATTGCCAGAAAATCCGATGCTTCTCGCACGCAATCATGATTTGCGTGGTTTGGCCCGTCGGGTCGGCGCGGCATTGGCCGGATCGTCGGGCCAGACATGTTTGGGATAGCGGCCCCGCATCTCGGCACGCACCTCGCCCCAACTGCCGGCCCAGAATGCGGGGAGGTCGACGGTACGCTGGATGGGCCGCCCCGCGGGCGAGAGGAGTTCGACGACCAGCGGAACCGCGCCATCCAGAAGCGCAGGATGCCGGGTCAGCCCGAAAAGTTCCTGGACGCGGATCGCCAGTGCCGGCGCCGAACCATCGGGCGGATAGCGCAGCGCGAGGCGCGAGCCGGTGGGCGCGGTGAAGTGAGACGGTGCGAGCCGGTCGAGGTCTGCGGCGCGGACGGAACCGGCGCGCATCAGGAGCGCATCGATCAGCGGTACGCCGGACAAATCCGTGCGACCCGCCAGGAACGGTGCCAGCCAGTCATCGAGCGTTGCGATGAGCGCATCATCCCCCATGTCCGGCCAGGGGTCACCGGCGCGCGCATGCAGCCAGGCCAGCCGGTCGCGCACCGAACGCGCCTTTTCGGTCCACGGCAGAAGCGGCAGGCCGTAAACGCGCACCGCGTCTGTGAGCGCCTTTGCCGCCGCATCGCCGGCCTCGACCGGGCGCGGCGCCGAAGACAGCGTTATCGCACCCAGACGCCGGACCTGTCGGGCGGATAGCCGGCCCGATCCGGCATCGAACGCCATCTCGACCCGGTCGGCGATCCGGTCCTCCAGCCGGTCCTCGATGTCGGCAAGCGATATGGCCGCCCCGGCCAGAAGCCGCGTCTGTGCCGCCGCACCGGTCGCATCGGCGGCGACGACGAACTCCTCGAGGGCCAGCGGATCGGTCTCTTCGACCACAACACCGCGCCCGCCGGCCATCACGAAACGGCCCGGCTGGCCGGAACGGGCCTTGGCAACCCGGTCGGGGAATGCGTCGAGCAGCATGATGCCGGCGGTTTCGTCCTGTCCACCGCCATCGGGCAAGTCGATCTGTGCGGCGATGCGGTCGGCCAGTTGCCGGGCCTGCCGTGCACGGGCCGATCGATCGTTGTCAAAGGCCTGAAGCCGCCGGTCGAGATCGGTCGACATGCCGGCCAGACCCCGCTCCGTGATCAGAACGGCCAGGCGCGCGCGGCGCCTTGCATCGCCTGAATTCTCCGCCGCCGCCACCATCGCCGCCAACGGCACGGGCAGCGCGATCATGCGCAATTGGTGCCCTTTCGGCGTCAGGTGTCCCTGCCCGTCGATCGCGCCGAGCCCTTCCAGCCGCGACCGCGCCTCGGACAGGGCAGCCTCGGGCGGCGGGTCAAGAAAGCGCAGCGCATGCGGATCGGCGACACCCCAGGCCAGACAATCGAGCGTGAGCCGCGTCAGGTCGGTGCGGGTGATCTCCGGCGGATCGAACGGGACAAGCGCCGCCGTCTGGCCTTCGTGCCACAGGCGGATCACGATGCCGGGCTGCGTGCGGCCGGCACGACCGGCGCGCTGGTCGGCGGAGGCCCGGCTCTCGCGAACCGTCTCGAGCCGGGTGATGGCCTGTCCCGGCTCGAAGGCCGGCTGGCGGGAAAGTCCCGAATCGATGACGATGCGCACGCCGTCGATCGTCACCGAGCTTTCGGCGATTGCCGTTGCCAGCACGATCTTCCGCCGGCCCTGTTCGGCCGGAAGGATCGCCCGGTCCTGATCGGCGATGTCCATCGCGCCGAACAGGGACGCCAGATAGGCATCGGACGGCAGGTGCGGTTCGAGGCGCTCGGCGGTGCGGCGAATCTCCGCCTGTCCCGGCAGGAAGGCGAGAATGCTGCCCTCCTCCTCGCGCAACGCGGCGCGGACCGCATCGGCCACTGCGTCCTCGACGCGCTGATCGGGCTTGCGCGGCCGGTAGTGAATATCGACGGGGTAAGTGCGGCCGGCGCTCTCGATCACCGGCGCATCGTCCAGAAGACGCGCGACGCGACCGCCATCGAGCGTCGCGGACATGATGACAATGCGCAGATCCTCGCGCAGGGCGGATTGCACATCGAGCGCCAGCGCCAAAGAGAAATCCGCGTCCAGCGAGCGTTCGTGGAACTCGTCGAATATGACGACCGAGGTTCCCGAAAGCTCCGGATCGTCGAGGATCATGCGCACGAACACGCCCTCGGTGACGATCTCGATCCGCGTCTTCGGGCCGGTCTTGCTGTCCATCCGCATGCGATAACCGACCGTTTCGCCGACACGTTCGCCGAGCAGCGATGCCATCCGCCGTGCTGCCGCACGAGCGGCCAGACGGCGCGGTTCGAGCATGACGATCCTGCCGCCGCCGACCCACGCCTCGCCGAGCAGGGCCAGGGGAACCAGCGTGGTCTTGCCCGCGCCCGGCGGCGCGACGAGAACCGCGTTCGGGCGGTTGGCAAGTTCCGTTTTCAACTCGCCGAGAACCGCGGCAGCCGGCAGGCCGGTTGCGGCAAAGTCGATCATGGTTCGTTGCCGCACGACGCAGCTGGTGCCAGTTCGACCAACGCCCCATGGGCCGCCTCGGCATCGGCGGCATCGTGGGTCACCAGCAGCACCGGCAGTCGGCGCGCCTTGGCCCGTTCGAACACAAGCCGCCGGATCTGATCGCGCAGACCGGCATCGAGCTTGGAAAAGGGCTCGTCGAGCAGCATGAAGGCAGGATCGGAGACAAGCACGCGCGCCAGCGCGACGCGCGCTTTCTGGCCGCCGGACAGCGTGTCGGGATCGCGATCGAAGAATCCGTCGAGACCGACATCGCCCAGCGCGTCGCCGGCGCGCTGCCGCCGCGCCGTACGGCCGGCGACCGAGGGCGGCACGGCGAACACGAGATTGCCGCCGACCGACATGTGCGGGAACAGCAGCGGATCCTGGAACAGAAGACCGGCACGGCGGGTCTGCGGCGGCGCGCCTGTGATGTCGGTCCCGTTGCAGTGCACGCGGCCGCGCGCGGAAAAGACCGGATCGAGAAAGCCGCCGATGAAGGCCAGAAGCGTCGACTTGCCGGAGCCGGAAGGACCCATCACCGTCAGCACGTCGCCCGGCGCGATATCGTGATCGACGCTGACCAGCGTGCGGCTGCCCAGCGCTATCGCGACGTTTTCGAGCCGGAGGCCCGTTGCATGCGTTGCGGATGGATCGGTCATGAAAGCCCTGGTTACAGACCCCTGATCGCGCGGCGATTGCGGAAAAGCAAGGCCGGCACGAGTGTTGCGAGGGCAAAGCCGACAAAGGGCAGAAGCATCTGAAGAAAGGCGTAGACGCCGATGACGCGCCGGTCGCCACCCGATCCAAGCGCCACCGCCTCGGTCGTGATCGTCGGGAACCGGCCCGCGCCGACCAGCAAGGTCGGCAGATACTGGCCGACCGAGACGGCAAAGCCGACCGCGGCCGCCACCAGTACGGCGCGCAGCAGCATGGGCATCCGCACACGCCAGAAGACGCGCCCGGCGGGCGCACCGAGCGCTGCGGCAACCGCCTCATAGCGCCCGTCATAGGCGCGCCATGGCGCGGACAGCGACAGGAAGACGTAAGGCAGGACGAAGACGACATGGACGAGGATGAGCGCCGCCCAGCTGGCGTCGGCATCGCCGGCGATCAGCAGCAATTGCAGGCCGAAGAGAAAGCCGATCTGCGGCACCAGAAGCGGCAGATAGACCAGCGCAAGCGCGCGGTTGCCGCCGGTGCGGCCGGTCTCGTTCTCGCGCTGAAGGCAGGCGAGCGCGATCGCGACCGAGATCGCGGTTGCGGCGAGCGCGATGATGATCGTCGTTGCAAGCGGGCCGGACAGCGCAGGGCCGGTGCGCTGCCAGGTGCGCCATGTCAGGGCGTCGGGCAAGGCGGAGGGAAACTGCCACAGGCCGGAGACCGACCAGAGCGCAAGAACACCCAGACCGCCGAAGACGAGCAATGCCGATGCCGCCATCATGCCGCCGGCGGCAAGGCGCGCAAAACCGTCGCGGCGAAACCGGCGCCCGGTTTCACAGATGCCCTCGGCGACCGGGCCGGCGATCCGCTCGAGCGCCACCCAGATCAGAAGCGCCACCGCCGTCACGGCGATCTGCAGACACGCGCCGGCGCATGCCATGAAACGCATCGACAGTTCGGGGTCGTTCATCCAGCCGACAAGGCGCACCGGCAGCGTCTGCGGCGTCGTCGGTCCCAGAATGAACGCAACGTCCACATTGGCGCTGGCATAGGCGATCACCGCGAAGACGGCGAGGCGAATCTGCCGGTAGAGCGGCGGCCAGGCGGTGAACATGAAGCCCATCATGCGGCCATAGCCGAGCGACTGGCTGAGCCGCAGCGAACGCAGCGCGGGCACCTGCGGCAGGGCGGCGAGCGTGACCAGAAGCAGGAATGGCACCTCCTTGATGACAAGGCCCGCGATCAGCGCGAAACCGGCCGGATCGTTGACAACCAGCAGATCGGGCGGGCGCTCCCAACCGGTCGCCCAGGGCGAGAACAGGCGGGCCAGATAGCCCGACGGCGCGATCATGAAGGCAAAGCCGAACGCGGCGGCGGCGTGCGGCACGGCCAGAAGCGGCGAAACCAGATGCTGGATCAGGCGGAAGGCGCGCGTGCCGTACCAGGCACAGACGAAGCCGGCGACCATGGCCAGCGAGATGGCGGTGGTCAGAAGACCGATCATCAGCGCCTGCAGGGCAGACCGCCAGAGGCCGGGCTGGCCGAACAGATCGGCAAACGGCCGGGTCGACAGCTGATATCCGCCCAGCGCCGGCAAAAAGCCGAACGCGGGCAGCACCGTGCCCATCAGCCCGCATGCCAGCGGGACCGCGAGAACGAACAGGGCCAGCGGCGGCGCGAAGCGGAGCATGGCGCGCCGGGCCGCCGACGGTCAGTTGCCGACGGCGTAGCGGGCCGACCAGCGCTCTTCCAGACGCGACATCCATGTCGGGTGCGGCTCGTCAAGAGCCGGACCGAGCTCATCCGGAAGCAGCGTGGCGATGCCCAGATCGAGTGCCTCGAACAGTTTGCGTTGCGGGGCCGACAGCTTGTCCATGGCCAGAACGGTGGGATCGCCCCAGACTTCCGGATCCTGCTTGCGGGCCTGTGCTTCCGGCGAGATCAGGAAGTTGGCGACCACCAGAGCGCCGGCCTTGGCGTTGGCATTGAAGGGAATGGCGACGAAATGGGTGTTGGCGAGCGTGCCGCCCGATAAGGTGAACGAACGCACCGTGTCGGGCAGGAGCTGGTTGGCGATGGCACTCGACGCTTCGGCCGGATTGAAAGCGAAGGTGATGTCGAGTTCGCCGTCGGCCAGAAGCTGGCTCATCGACGGATAATCCTTGGGAAAGGCGCGCGCGCTGCGCCACAGATGCGGGTGCAGCCGGTCGAGATAGTCGAACATGGGCTGCGTGACCGTCTCGAAGCTGGCTTCGTCGACGGGCTTTTGCAGCACCGCCGGGTCGGCGACCGTCTCGATCAGGATCTGCTTGAGAAAGCTCGAGCCGATGAAGTCGGGCGGCTGGGGATAGGAAAAACGGCCGGGATTGGCCTTGGCCCACACCAAAAGGTCGGCGGCATTGTCGGGCAGATCGCCGGCTTCGGTCCGGGCGCTGTCGTAGAAGAAGACCAGCTTGGCCATGCCCCAGGGCGATTCAAGTCCGTCGGTTGGCAGGGTGAAGTCGACCGTGATGGTCGGTTTGTTCTCCACATCCACATAACGCCAATTGGGCAGCTTCGTCGCCCAGTCGGGCGCAAACAGCAGGCCCTGCCGTTTCATCGAGGCAAAGTTCTCACCGTTGATCCAGATGAGGTCGATCGAGCCGCCTTCATCGCGGCCGGCGGTCTTTTCCGCGACGACCGTGGTGACCGCGTTGGCCGTGTCCTCGAGCTTGACATGCACCAGCCGGACGCCGTGGCGCTCTTCCAGTTCCTCGCCGACCCAGCCGATATAGGCGTTGATCTGGGTGGAGCCGCCCCAGGCGTTCCAGTAAACGGTCTGGCCGCGCGCTTCTTCGAGCACCGCATTCCAGTCGGCCGGGTCTGGATCGGCCATCGCCGGGCCGGCGGAAAGGGTCAGCGCTAGCGAGAGCGCGGTTACGCGGATCAGGTCGGTCACGGGCTGGCTGTCTCCGGTTGGCAAGCGGTGCGCGAAAACATCACGTGCCATGCCGGCCGGTCAACACGCGGCTCGTCACCTCCTCTCACATTCCGGTGAACTTGCCGGCAAGAATGGCGGGCTCAGCCGCGATCGTTGATGGCGATCCGCTTGACGAGGCGCTCCGGCTCGGGGCGCTCGAGATCGATCAGCAGGAGGCCGTTTTCGAGGTCCGCGCCGATGACGCGCATTCCGTCGGCCAGCACGAAGGCGCGCTGGAACTGCCGGGCGGCAATACCCCTGTGCAGGAACTCGCGGGCCGGATCGTCGGCATCGGCGCGCCGGCCGCGGATGACAAGCTGGCTTTCCTCTGTAGTGATTTCCAGATCGTCCGAGGAAAAGCCCGCGACGGCCAGCGTGATCCGCATGATCGACGCGCCATCATCGCGGCGGATGCGTTCGATGTTGTAGGGCGGGTAGCCGTCGCCCGACTTGGCGACCCGTTCCAGCGATTTTTCGATGGTCTCGAAGCCGACCAGCAGCGGGCTGGAAAAATTGGTCATGGGCACCGCCTTTTCATGTCCTTTGCAAGCGACATTGCCGCGAGCACAAGTTTTGACTTGCATTTGTCGCGCGGCACGGCGAACCCGTCCGGCATCCGCCTTGATGTCTTATGATGTCTGGGCGGGCGATTTTCAAGAATGTCCGGGGGACCGCCATGACCGACACGCGTGCCATCATCATCGATACCGACCCGGGCCAGGACGATGCGATCGCGCTTTTGCTTGCGCTGGCGAGCCCGGAACTCGACGTGCTCGGCGTGACGGCGGTTGCCGGAAATGTGCCGCTCAGCTTGACCGAGAGGAACGCGCGCAAGATCTGCGAGCTGGCCGGAAAGCCGCAGACGCGTGTCTTCGCCGGTGCCGAGAGGCCGCTGACACGCCCGTTGGTCACCGCCGAATATGTGCATGGCAAGACGGGGCTCGACGGGCCGGACCTGCCCGAGCCGACGATGCCGCTCGAGAGCCAGTTCGGCCCGGACTTCATCATCGACACCATCCGCGCCCATCCGGCGGGCCATGTCACGCTGTGCCCGCTGGGGCCGCTGACCAACATCGCGCTGGCGCTGATCAAGGCGCCCGACATCGCGCGGAAGATCCGCGAGATCGTGCTGATGGGCGGCGGCTTCTTCGAGGGCGGCAATGTCACGCCGACAGCCGAGTTCAACATCTATGTCGATCCGGAAGCCGCGCACACCGTGTTCACCTCGGGCGTGCCGATCGTGATGGCGCCGCTCGACGTCACCCACAAGGCCCTGACCACCCAGGCCCGGATCGACGCGCTGCGCGCCAAGAAGACACCGGTCTGCGATGCGGCGGCAAAGCTGATCGACTTTTTCGAACGGTTCGACGAGGACAAATACGGCACCGATGGCGGACCGCTGCACGATCCGTGCGTGATTGCTTACCTTCTGCGGCCCGATCTGTTCACGGGCCGCGACTGTCATGTGGCCATCGAGACGGGCTCGCCACTGACCTTGGGCATGACTGTGATCGACTGGTGGGGCGTCACCGGCGAGCCAGCCAATGCTCACGTGCTTGGCGATATCGACGCGGCCGGCTTTTTCGACCTGATCACCGAGCGGCTGGCGACGCTCTGAACCCGCTCATGCCTTGAAGGCGTCGACCCGCGCACGATCGGGGATCGAGGGCTGGGCGCCTTCGGTGAGGCAGGCCAGCGCGCCGGCGCGGCAGGCCAGATCGAGCGCTTCGGGCCAGTCCTTGCCTTCGGCGCGCGCGGCAGCCAGATAGCCGCAGAACGTGTCGCCGGCGCCGACCGTATCGACCGGCTCGATTGCCGGCGACGCTGCCCGCGCCATCCCGTCGGCGGTCGCGGCAAACGCGCCATCGGCGCCGAGCGTCAGCACGATCGCCGCCTTGAGTTCGGCGGCGAGCCGCGCCATCTGCGCGTCAATCGAATCGTCGGCAAGCCCGATTTCGCCGGTAAGGGCGGCGAATTCGGTTTCGTTGGCAATCACCACGTCCGCATGGCGCGCCAGTTCGGCTGCCGCCGGACGGAAGGGCGCGATATTCAGATAGGACACGGCGCCGGCCGCACGGGCCGCTTCCAGCGCGCGCGCAACGGCCGTGTCGGGGATTTCCATCTGGAGCAGCAGCGCGTTGCCGGCGGACAGGATCAGATCGTCAGTGGCCTCCAAGACACGGGCGTTGGCGCCCGGCACGACGGCGATCTGATTTTCGCCCGTCTCCGCATCGACCAGGATCAGTGCGACGCCGGTCGGCTCCTCGGCGAGCCTGCGCACGGCGGACAGGTCCACCGAAGCGCCGTCCAGAAGGGACAGGGCAGCGTCCGCATTGGCGTCATCGCCGGTGCAGCCGGCCATGCGCACCTCGTGGCCGGCGCGGCGGGCGGCCAGTGCCTGGTTGGCGCCCTTGCCGCCGGGCGCCTCGGCATAGCCGACACCGGAGACCGTTTCGCCGGGCGCCGGCAGATGGTCGACGCGGGCGACGAGGTCGAGATTGATTGAACCAGCGATCGTGATCATGGCGTCTCCTCCCCGTCGCATCGGCCGCGACGCTTGCGTCCGGCAACGGCCTTTGCGGGCGGTCGCGGCGGCCCGGCATGCACCAACCGCCCATGGCGTTAGTCGATCGCGGCGTCCCCGGCAAGCATGTGCGAACACGCCCGGACCTTGGTTGACAGCACCGGGTGGACCGCATATGTCACGGCTCGATTTCGTGCCCAGATGGCGGAATTGGTAGACGCGCTGGCTTCAGGTGCCAGTGGCCGCAAGGCCGTGGAGGTTCGAGTCCTCTTCTGGGCACCATCTATCTTCCGCCTTCAAGCGTATCAGATAGTTAAGCCAAATCAGGATGTTGCGCTCGCAAGACTGTGTTACAGTGGTGCGTGACAATGCTAATCCGATTGGTGCAACCGATGAAGCGAAAAGGCACCCAGAACCACCAGTTCGCCAAACGCATCCCGGCTGACCTCCGCGAACGCATGGTCGGAATGAAGCTGGAGGTGCCGCTTGACGGCTCCACGGTTCCCATCAAGATCGGGCCGTCCACGCAAACCATCCGGTTTTCCCTTAGGACCTCAAAGCCGGAAGAGGTGAAGGCCCGCACAGCAGCAGCCATCCAATACCTTGAGCAACTCTTCCGGTCTCTACGAGCCGATGCCCCCGTGGTGCTCACGCATGGGCAGGCGGTTGCCCTCTCCCGCGACATCTACGACGCTTGGAGCAATGACCCCGGACATCAATCCGCTGACACTGTGGCTGTTGAGCTCTCTGAGGACGGGAATTGGCGACGTTCTGAGCCTGACATCAAGGAAGTCGGCGAGGGCTGACCTGAGCCCTGACTTCCCTCCAGTTGTTTGGAGAGTCCTGGGTTTCATTTCTGGCCTTATGCGGCCTGCATTTCCA